>Ga0164290_1000213_pt1 | contig 220949 bp, 174 predicted proteins | sample Micstemetagenome_FD_108782 | JGI IMG/M metagenome (GOLD analysis project Ga0164290, IMG submission 108782) | Contaminated culture microbial community from soil near Moab, Utah, USA - Microcoleus steenstrupii SON62 (Illumina Assembly) | ecosystem: Environmental > Terrestrial > Soil > Soil crust... | reverse complement strand
TGGCGTACCAGCCGAAGAGACCCTTGAGTTCCCGCCGATCCAGCTGACTTTGCCGCTTGCGGCCTGAGCCGGGGTATGACTATCGCGAGACTCTACAGGTACGAACTTACGGAGCCTTACAAAGTGACAGGACTTACGCGGTGGGTCTGAGCTCAGGTGGACAGGCGCGAAGCGGCGCCGGAGGTACCTCGCCTGCCTGTATCACTGCAAGTTGCCAGCGTTCCTTGACCGTTCCGACCGGCTCGTTGGTCGAGTGGCGCAAGAGTTAAGACCACGAACGTGAGTAGGACGAGCGCCACTGGCGGCAACGAGCTCTCGGTGGGCGGGCAGATAGTCCGGCATCATCGCCAGGTAGAAGCGCGGCTGAAGGAAGTGGTTCAGGCCAGCGATGATGAACAGGGCTCCGAGCAGCCTACGACTGTACAATTGACCCACCACTTGTTCCTCCACACGTCTGCTACGGGCTTGTCTCAACGCAACGCCTCGTTAATGGCGGCCTGGTAGGCCGGGAAGCGGCCGAGGTCGTTGTGGCCGCCGCCCTTCACGGGGTGGAAGCGCAGCGAGGCGTTGACGGAGGCGGCGAGCCGCTCGCCGTCGGCGAAGGGCACCACCGCGTCGGCCGTGCCGTGGACGATCACCACCGGGCAGCGCACCTGCCCAACCCACTGGTAGGTGCGCAGCGGGTACTTGAGCAGGAAGGGCGGTACCAAGGCGAACTGGCGCCGCGCGATCGCCTCCAGGCTGTGGTAGGGGCTTTCCAGGATGAGCAGACGCGGGCGCTGCTCCGCAGCCAGCCGGGTAGCCAGCCCGCTGCCCAGCGAGCGCCCATAGAGCACGATCTGCTCCTCCGGGTAGCGCGCCGACAGCCAGGCGTACACCGCGGCTATATCGGCGTGGAGCTGCGTCTCGCTCGTGATGCGCCCCGTGCTCTGGCCGTAGCCGCGGTAGTCGACCATCAGCAGGTCGAAGCCACGGGCCACGAGCGCAGGGGCGACCATACCCCAGCTGCGGAGGCTGCTGGCGTTGCCGTGCAGGTACAGGATGACGCCGCGCGGTTCCGGCGCGCGGAACAGCAGCGCGTGGAGCTGTGCACCATCGACGGGGAGGAACAGCTCTTCGGCCGGTACGCCGAAGGCATAGCGGGTGCCGGTCGGGTCGCGCTCGGGAAAGAAGATCAGCCGCTCCTGCGCCAGGTAGAGCAGGGCGCACAGCAGGGCGTAGCCCACCGCGACGAGGGCGAGCACGCGCAGGATCGCAGGCAGATAGGTCATATCACTCCGCCGCTACGATGCCGCCAGCGCGAGGGGCCGCACCGGCGAGCCGGTGGCGCCGACGAACTTCAGCGGCGTGCAGATGAAGGCGAAGCGCCACAACCCGGCGGCCGCCAGCTCTGTGAGGCGCAGGTTCTCGATGATGTAGATGCCGTGCTGGACCAGCAGGATGACGTGGCCGGGCAGGGTGCAGCCCAGCGCCTCGTCACGCAGGCCGATCACATCCCAGGCCATGGTGTCGGCGCCCACCGCGCGCACCCCGCGCTCCGCGAGCCAGCGCGAGCCGTCGCCGTGGACCCCCGGGCCGGCCAGGTAGCGCTCAGAGTCGTCCCAGAAGCGCTCGTTGCCCGTGCGCACCAGCACCACGTCGCCCGCCTCGACGGCGACGCCCTGACGCGCGCAGCAGTCCTCCAGGTCCTCCACCGTGACCGCGTACCCGGCGGGAAGGGCCTCCATGCCCTTCAAGGCGGCGACGTCAAGCAGGACACCGGGCGCGACGATCGGCGGGATATCCTCGACGCCGTGGCGGGTGAAGCCACGCGGCGTCTGCACCGTGGGGTCCGCCGGGACGCCGTCGTACAAGGTGAGGTGCTCGGCCTGGTGGCACAGGGCGTCGATGTGGGTGCCGGTGTGCTCCATCGTGACGATCATGCCCGAGGCGCCGGAGCGCGGCCCGTCCTGGCCGTAGGCGTCCTGGTGGCGCCGGTGCAGCACATAGCTGTAGCCGGGCAGGTGCGAGGGGTGGATGGGCATGGCGGGCGTGCGCGGCTGCTCCAGGTCGAACACCCGCGGCGGGCGCTGCGGGTCGCCGATCACCAGGGGGATGAGCGGACTTGCCATCGCTATATCTCCATTGACCCTATACGCGGCTCATCGACACATCGTCACGCCAGCGATAGCGTGAGCGGGGCGAGGCTCAGCCCCTCCACGCTGGCCGCCCAGGTCTGCCCCGGCGTGACGGGGAAGGCCGGGGTGAGCGTGCCGGTGGTGACCACCTCGCCCGCTGCGAGCGGCTCTGCTCCCTGCGCGTGCAGTGTGCGCACGAGGTGGCCGAGGGCGCGCAGCGGGCTGCCCAGGGCATTCGCGCCTACGCCCGTCGCGACGGTTTCCCCATTACGTCGCAACGTGAGCGCGCAGTGAGCAAGCGCATCGGTCAGGTCGGGGCCGGCCTCGGCGGGGAGCATCACGGGCTGGCCGACGACGAGGGCGGCGTGCAGGCCGAAGTCGGCCACAGCATCGGCGAGGGTGAAGCGCCACTCAGCGAAGTGGCAGTCGACCACCTCGAAGCCCAGGGCGACCCAGGCCACGCTGCGCAGCAGCACCTCCGGAGCGGTCGCCTCTTCCGACGGGGCCTGGCGTAGGCCAAGCACAATTTCGGGCTCGATGCGCGGGGCGGCCACGCCAGCCAGGCTCAGTGCGGCCCGGCCCTCGGGTGCGTGGCGCAGCGTCGTGTCGTAGACGTGCGCCCACAGCGGGGCGTCGACACCGTACTCAGCCCAGATGCCGGCGTTGGTGAAGCCGATCTTGCGTCCCACCGAGCGCTCGCCGCGGGCTCGGCGCTGCTCTGTGATCGCCGCACCCACCGCATAGCCGGCGGGCAGGTCGAAGCTGCGGTCGGCGTTGGAGGGCGGCGCCACAAGCCCGGCGCGGGCCTGGGCCGCCAGCAGCGCGGCTGCCTGTTCGTCAACTGTCGTTCTCACACCCCTCCTCTCACTTCCCCGCTTCAACCCTGCCACGTTCAGCACACGGCCGCTTTCTCACGCAGCGGCCAGCGCCACCGCCCCTCATCGAAAACGCAGGTCAGAGGTTGCCGGCGGCCACCAGCGCGGATGCCGTATGATACTGCACTGCAGGGGTGGCTCATGCGCGCCTGTCACGGCGTCATACCCGCGCTCTGGTACGATCATCGGTGCCGGCGACACCCTACACTGGGCACAGCAGGCTTCGTTCAACAGGCGTTTCGAAGCGCCCTCGCCGATTGGCTCTACCAGGGCCTTCGCCACTGGAAAGCACAGGGGAAGATGCATCGGGTTCGTCGTGCACGAGACTACACGCTGCTCACCCATGTTGTCGAGCGCCTGATGGAGCGGGTCGGCGGCGACGGGTGGATGGCCGAGCTAGCCTATCGCACGGGCTTGCAGCCGCAGGTGGTGATCGACGCCGCTCACCTTCGCCTGCCCGCACCCGTTGCCACCCCGGCGCTGCGGGTCGCCTTCGCCTCCGACTTCCACGCCGGGCCGACGACGCACCCGCTCGCGATCGCCGAGGCGTGCGCCGCGCTCGCGCGGCTCCAGCCTGACCTGCTCCTGCTGGGCGGCGACTTGGTGTCGCTCAACGCCCGCCACATCCAGCCGCTCGTCACGCTCCTCGGGCGGGTGCCGGCGCCAATCGGCCGCTTCGCCGTGCTGGGTAACCACGACCTATGGGCCGACGACCACCCGATCGTGCGCCGGCTCATGGCAGCCGGGGTGCGGGTACTGGTGAACGCCAACCAGCGCCTCCCCCCGCCCTACGACCACGTCTGGCGGGCGTCACCGTCTCGACGGCGCCACGAGCGCGACACTCATGGTCAGCCGGGGCGTCGGCTACGGCGGCCTGCCGCTGCGCCTCTTTGCCCCCGCGGACCTCATCGCGGCGACGATCACCTGGAAAGTTTCTGGTGGCACCGCTCCACTGCCGTCCTGACCGCTGCTGTGCCGGCTCCTGACCCGGCCGCTGCCCGCCCTTCCGTTATGCGGTCGCCGCGACAATCAGGCGCTTGCGGTTTGCGAGCACACGATGATCTGGAAGCGTCTCGTTCGTTGTTCTGCGTTGGTTGCAGCAGTGCTGTGGATGCTCGCTTCAGCGCTGACGTGGGAGCCTGGGTACGCTGGCAGCAGCTCCCACCGCCCGTCGTGCCAGTCGCCGCGATCGCCCAGGTGTACTTGGACGCTGCGGTCGTTCGTGGCGTCGACGGCGAGCTCTACCGATGTGAGACCGACCTTTCAGGTGAGTGGCAGCCGAGCGGCTGCTGGCAGCGTGTGGCGGAGGCTGAGCCCGCTCGGTACCCCCGTAGGACACGCAATAGCTGCACGGTGGTAAGCGCGGCCTTGCCTGGTAGCCGGGCTTGTGCTTTCCTGCACATTGCACCGTACGGTGGCGCATACCCGCGCAGTGCTCCAACACTGGATTGAGCTTGCGCGACGAGGCGACTGGGCGACGTTTCAGTGGGACAGCCTCGCACACACCTTTCGTCCCCACACGGTCGCCCGCTGCCGTCTGCTTCAGCCGTTGCTGCGCTGGGTGCCGCCCCCGCGCGACCCGACACGTGTCATCCATGTGCTGGAAGGGCTGCTGGAGCTGGACCAGCACCACCTTCTGCCAAAGATCTCCTGCCCGGTACTCGTGATCGGCGGCGCGGACGACCAGGTGATCCCGCGGGACGTGCAGGAGGAGATGGGGGTGCTGATCCCGGGGAGCGAGACGATCCTTTACCCTGGCTATGGGCACGGGAATGACCAGGAGAACCCGGACTACGTGCGCCAGGTCGAGCGTTTTCTCGCGCTTGTCTCCCAGCGATGAGCCGTATTCCAATTGTCAGCGGCCCTGAGGGTATTGCTCGAAGCACACGGCGTCAGGTGCCCCCGTGGAAGGAGCGAACATGGGAGAGCGAATGGTGGTCATCGATCGGCTGCCGACGGCCGCTGAGTACCGCGAGCTGTGTACGGCGGTCGGCTGGGCCGGCTCAATGAACCTTGCGGCAAGCGAGGAAGCCCTGGCTGGCTCCCGCTTTGGTGCGGTGGCGGTCGTCGGCGGACAGACAGCGGGGATGGGCCGTGTAGTGGGTGACGGCGCGATGTTCTTCTATCTCCAGGATATCGCGGTCCACCCTGCGCGGCAGGGCAGAGGGATCGGTCGTCAGTTGGTCGAGCATCTTCTGGCGCAGGTGCGCGCAGTGGCGCCGGGACCAGCGCTGGTGAGACTTTTCGCCACCGAAATGGCAAGCCCGCTCTATAGGGAGCTCGGCTTCGCCGTCCACGAGGAGCTGCTCGGCATGTTTCAAGTGGTCACCCCGGCAAAGCAGTAGCACCCCCGCGGTGCCTTGCCGATAGTGTTGCACCCGCAAGGATATACGCGGGGCTGTTCGGCCCTGCGCAGAGCTGTGACCCGCGCTGCCGTACACAACCGCGAGCGCCTGCTTATGCCTGACGGGTCGCGCTCAGGCTTTCGACCGCTAGGCCGGCCACAACGGTGTCGGCGATCGCCGCCGCCTGAGCAGCCGGCGAAAACGCCTCCGGGTCGAGCAGCCAGGTCAGCGCAACACCGTTGAGCAGGCTCACCACAGTTGTGGCGACGACCTCGGGAACAAGCTCCGGACGAAGGGATCCCTGCTGCTGGCCGACGCGCACGAGCGCGGCCAGGGAATGGCGCAAGCCCCGGAGGCCCTCGACCTTCTGCGCGAGGCCCGGCGCAAGCTCCGGCGAGGCGCCGGTTTTGAAGAGCGTTAGCTCCATTGTGGCTCGGTAGTGCGGGTCCTCCTCGAGCAAGGCGACGCTGAGGGTGAGCAGCGTACGGAGGCGCTCCAGGGGCGGGGCCTCGGAGGCGAAGGCCGCGGAAAGGGCGTCGAGGCCGGGCTGTTGGCGCTCGCTGAGCAGGGCGCGATACAGCTCGGCCTTGCCCTTGAAGTGCCAGTAGATCGCCCCGCGCGTGACCTGCGCCTCGCGAGCGATGTCCTCCAACGTCGTGGCGTCGTAGCCAAGTCGGCCGAAGACACGCAGGGCCGCGTCGAGGAGTGCGTGGCGGGTCTGCTCAGCTTCCGCTTTGGTTCGGCGCATCGGTTGCCCTCACTACATACATGCCTGTATGGAAGTATAGTCGCTGGGTCGAACGCTGGCAAACCACGCGGCGCGGGATCAGCCGAAAGGCGGATGTCTTACATACATGATCGCATGTATACTACGCCAAGATACATGCAATTCTGTATGTATATAGCCGAGAGGTTCCCGTGGGCATTCTGAACGAAACGCTTGTCCGCCGCTTCTTCGCCGACGCGCTCAGCCGGGCCGACTGGGCCCTGCTCGACACCCTGGTCGCCGCCGACTACCAGGAGCACGAGCTGGTGCCGGGTCTGCCGCCCGTGCGCGACAGCCTCAAACAAAAGTACGACCTCTTGCGCCAGGGCTGCCCTGACCTCCGTTTCGAGGTCGAGGAGCTGCTCACCAACGACGATCGGGTAACGGCGCGGGTGACGGTACATGGTACGAATACGGAGGCATTCCTCGGTCGCCCCGCCACTGGTCGCGCTTTCAGCGCCGACAAAGTCAGTGTCTTCCGCATTGCCAACGGCCAGATCGTCGAGCACTGGGGCGTGTTTGACCAGATGGCCATGCTCGTTCAGTTGGGTCAGTTTCCGGCCGCTGGGGCCGGAAGACACTAACGCGCTCCCTGTGTGTCGTACGCGTATCTCGCCCCCAGAGCGCCGCCTCAAGAGCTCCTCGCCGTGCACAGAAGCCGAGGCGCAGTCCGTTGCGCAGGTCGCGTCAGCGAGCAATCTGCCCAACAGAGCTGGAGAGCGCCTGACGCGCACACAGGAAGTCTCACCATGATTGGCCCACGGGTTCGAACCCGTGGGCCAACGAATGGCTCGGAGGGCCACGCTACGCCTCGCGCGGGTAGTTCGGGCGCGGTTCAGCGCCGCAGTAAAGGCGCTTCAGCCCCTTGCGTGCCCGCAAGGTCTGCTCGGTCGCAAGCCATTCCTGATCGTCGGTGTGCGCGCGGCGACGCCGCGGAGTGTGGAGCGCCGCGGCGACCTCGGCCTGGTCGACGTCGAGCTCCTGCTGGTGTTTGCGGTCGCGGGCGTGCTGCTCGCTGAGCCACTGCTCGGTCTGGCGCTCGCGGTTACGGCGGGCGAACTCCTCGGGGTCGAGCTCCTGCTTGCGGGCGTAGGCGAGTACGGCCAGGTCGCTCAGCTCCTTCAGCGTGTAGCGCATGTTCATGACGATCTCCCTCGGGTTCGTGCCACGGCCCGACGCCGCGGCAGGTGCCCGAGGCCACCCCCGCGCTTCCCGAGCCGCCGGCCCGAGCCGGGCCAGGAGCGGGGCTTCCGCCAGGGGCTCTACCAGACAGCCCCAACGACACTTCAAGCGCCACGCGGCAGCGTCGCCGGCGCAGGCGGCGACATCCTCCGCGCGACGGCGCGGGTGGGCCGAGACCGTGCGTATCGGGCTTGTCCCACGGCCGGCCGCAACCGTGTGCGGCCGGCTCCCCCACGCAAGTGGTGTTGCCACGTGGGCGGAGAAGTTGGGGATTTCCGAGTGGCCTCACGCGGGGATCACGGGCAGGAGCAGGTGCGACGGGTACTCCGTGGAGTGGAGGACCGTTTGTTGGGCGACCTCCATACGCGTGCCCGTGGCGATATCCTCGCTAGTGTTCAGGTTGCGGTCGAAGCGGGGGAAGTTCGAAGAGGAGACCTCTAGCCTGATGCGGTGGCCGCGGCGGAACAGGTTGCTGGTGGAGGCCAGCTCGACCCGGTAGCGCGCGACCTCGCCGGGCTCCGCGAAGTCGAGCCGGTCAAGGCCGGAGCGGTGGCGCGCCCTGATGATTCCCTCGGCGATGTGGATGGCGTAGCCGTTCGGGTGGACGTCCACCAGCTTGGCGGTGAAGTCGGTGTCGCGGGCGGAGGTGGCGGCGTACAGGGTCAGCTCTACCGGGCCGGTCAGCTCCAGGTCCTGCTCCAGGGGCGCCGAGGAGTAGCAGAGCACATCGTCGCGGCGCTCGATCGGGCGCTGGTCGATCGGGCCGGGGTAGACGGGCTCGGCCGCGAACTTGATCAGGGTCCAGAGCGAGTGGTTGCCGCCGAGGGTCGTCACGGGGTCGGCCGGGTCGTAGCTGAAGCGGTCAGCGGGTTCGGCGCCGGGGGGCTCGGGGCTCAGCCCCCCGTCGCCGTAGAGCGTGTTGGCGCGGCCGCCACTGTGGAGGTAGAAGGGGGTGAAGGCGGTGCGGGCGAGGGGCCACTCGCGCTCGTGGCGCCACTGGTTGGCGCCCATCACGAAGATCTTGATCGGCGGCTCGTCCATCAGGCCCGTATCGAGGCCCTTGAGCCAGTGGTCGAACCAGCGCAGATCCTCCTGGTTCAGGTCCACGTAGGCGGAGGGACCGAAGTCGAGGTCGCCGAGGCGCGAGCCCTCAGGGGCGTGGTGGGTCCAGGGCACGATATAGATCTTCTGGGAGGCCCGGGCGAGCGTGGTGGTGCCGCCCTCGCGGACGCCGTTGAAGAGGCGAAACATCGCCTCGGTGTAGGGGTCGTACCAGGCGCCCTGCTGGCAGACGGGCACACCGATGTTGGCGAGGGCGCGGTGGGTGTCGAGGGCGGCCCAGTAGTCGTCGTAGAGGGTGTGCTGGAGCCAGTCGCGGAAGTAGGGGATGGGCCGGCCGATCAGAGCCTCGTCGGCGGTGATCAAGGGGAGGTGGCGGTAGAAGCGCTGGTTGCCGAAGATCTGGGCGCAACCCCGCTGGGTAAGGGCAACGGCCGAGGCGAAGGTCACGGCGGCCAGGGCTGTCAGGGCCCACTGCACCGCGCCGCCGATGCGGTGGTACTCGCCGAAGTAGTCGCCCATGATCACCTGGGGCGCCATGGCGGTGAGCGGCACGTCGCCCTGGGCCGCGGCCTGCCACTGCACGATTCCGCCGTAGGAGCGGCCGCTCATGCCGATCTTGCCGTCGCACCAGGGCTGCCCGGCGAGCCAGCGCAGCGTGTCGGCGCCATCGGGCCCGTCGTCGCGGTAGGCGTAGAAGACGCCCTCCGACTCGAACTTGCCCCGGCAGTCCTGCACCACGGCGGCGTAGCCGCGCCGCGCCCACCAGATCGCCCAGTCCACGTGCTGGTCGCGCGTGCTCTCGTACGGCGTGCGTAGCAGGATCGCCGGGAAGCGCCCGCCGCCGGCGGGCAGGTAGACATCGGTGGAGAGCCGGACACCGTCGCGCATAGGCGCCCGGAGGTCGTAGAGGAAGCGCACGTCGTGGACGGGCGGTGAGAGCATCATGGGTCTCCTCCGAGTCGCGGGGCCGGGGGGCGATGGCGGGGGTGCGTCAGTCGCCGTAGGCGATCAGGGCGTCGACGGTGGTGCGGACAGTGGTGGCCCTGTAGCGGGCAAGCAGGGCGCCGAGGCGGCGGGTGCCGGCGGTGTTGGCCTCGATCTTGGCGCGCAGGTCGCCAGAATTCTCCTCCCAGTGCGTACCTGGGCGAGAATGAGGCAGTCCTGTGGCTCTGGGATAGCGCACAGTATAGGGGTCCCCCAAAGCATTGTCAACAATCTACCATTGACAATTGACAAAGCTACGAGGCCTATGCTACGGTAAACGGCACTATGACGAACGGACAGCCACTCCCCCAGCTTGGGTCGACATCGCTGCGCCAGCGTGTGCTCGCGACCCTGCGGGAGGCGATCGTCGGCGGGCGCTTTCGTCCCGGCGACCGGCTGGTCGAGGAGGAGCTCTGCCAGCAGCTCGGGGTGAGTCGCGGGCCGGTGCGCGAGGCCCTGCGCCAGCTGGAGCAGGAAGGCCTGGTGGTCTCGTTCCCCTACCGGGCCACCGAGGTGATCGGCGTCTCGCTGGAGGAGGTCCGCGAGGTGCTGATCCCCATCCGGCTCACCCTGGAGCGCTTCGCGTTTCGCCAGGCCCTGCCTCGCCTCAGCGCCGACGACCTTGCCGAGCTGGAGGGCCTGGTGGCCGCGATGGACGCGGCCGCCGCGGCGGGCGACCTGGAGCCGATCGTCGAGGCCGACGTGCAGTTCCACGAGCTCGTGCTGCGCCGCTCTGCGCAGCCCCACTGCCTGCAGATCTGGCGCGCGATCTCGCCGCGCGTGCGGGCCTTCTTCTACCGCAGCGGGCCGCGCCACGCCTCGCTGGCCGAGATCGCCGACGAGCACCGCGAGCTCCTCACCGCGATCGGCACCGGCGACGTCGGGCGCACACTCGCTGTGCTGGAGCCACATATCCTGGTGGACAAGCTGCTCGGCGCCCTCACCGAGGAGCCGTAGCAGGACGCGGGGAGCCGGCGTTCTCCCCGATGAGCGCGGAGGCCAGATTGAGACGTATCCTCGTATGCGAGTGCAAGCAGGAGATCTCCTCGTTCAACCCTGCGTCGAGCGGCTACGAGGACTTCGTCGTCAGCTCCGGCGAGGCGCTCTTCGTACGGCACCGGGGCGTGCAGAGCGAGGTGGCGGGCGCACTGAGCGCCTTCGCGCAGCACGCCGACCTGGAGGCCATCCCGGGCTACGGCGCCCAGGCCATCACCTCTGGCGGCACCCTGCGCAGCGCGGACTTCCAGCGCATCGCGGGGGAGTTTCTGGCCGCCGTGCGGGCGGCCGGCCCGGTCGACGGCGTCTACTTCTCGCTGCACGGCGCCATGGCCGCCGTGGACGAGCCGGACCCCGAGGGCTACCTGCTGCAGGAGGCGCGGCGCATCCTCGGCGAGCGCGTGCCGATTGTGGCCTCCTTCGACCTGCACGGCATCATCACCGACCGCATCCTCCGCCACTGCGACGCGATCAGCATCTACCACACCTACCCACACGTGGACTTCTTCCAGACCGGCGAGCGCGCGGCGCACCTGCTCCTGCGCATCCTCGACGGGGCGCGGCCCGTCACGGCCCGGGTGCCTATACCGGCGCTGGTGCGCGGGAACGAGCTGATCACCGAGACCGGCCTGTTCGGGCGGATGATCCGCGCAGCGCAGGCGGTCGAGGCCAGCCCGGGCGGGCTCTCGGCGGGCATGTTCATCGGCAACCCCTTCACCGACGTGCCTGAGCTTTGCTCCAATGTAATCGTCGTGACCGACGGCGACCCGGCCCGCGCCGAGCGCGAGGCCCTGGCGATCGCGGCCGACTTCTGGGCCGTGCGCGAGCGGCTCCAGCAGCCGCTCGTACCGCTCGCCGAGGCCGCGCGCGCCGCCTGCAATGCGCGCGGCGGTACCATGGTGCTGGTCGACGCCGCCGACGCGACCAGCTCCGGCGCGCCGGGCGACAGCAATGCGATCCTGCGGGCCCTGCGCGACGCGGGCTACGCAAGGCGCGTGCTGGCGCCCCTCGTGGACGCCCAGGCGGTGCTCGCGGCCGTAGCCGCCGGCGTGGGCAACGAGCTCGAGCTGCTGGTCGGGGGCGGGGTCGACCCCCGCCACGAGCCGCTGGCGATCAAAGGGCGGGTGCGGCTGATCGCCGACGGCAGCTTCCGCAACGAGTCCGACGGCGGCACCTGGCACGGCGGGCCGACGGCGGTGGTCGAGGCGGGCGGCCTCACCCTGGTGATCACCAGCCGGCCGGTGAGCCTGTACGACCGCTCGCTGTTTCTGGCCCACGGCCAGGATCCGGCCCAGTTCGACCTGGTGGTGGTCAAGTCGCCCCACTGCCAGCCGCGCTTCTACGCCGACTGGGCCGCCCACATGATCAACGTCGACGCGCCGGGGGCCACCAGCGCCAACCTGCGCAGCCTCGGCCACACCCGCTGCGCCCGGCCGATCTTCCCCCTGGACGAGGGCGTGACGTTCGAGCCGCAGGCCAGGCTGTTCAGCCGCGGCTGAGCGCCCGCCGGCCGCGGGGCCGGGGGCAGAGGTAGGAGCCGTATGCGCGCGCGCATCCGTGACACCGAGATCTACTTCGACGTCGAGGGGCCGGGGCTGGCGGTCGACGGGCAAGGCCTGGCCGAGCGGCCCGTGGCCCTCATGATCCACGGCGGGCCCGGCGGCGACCACACCAGCCTGCGGCCGGCCCTCTCGCCTCTCGCCGACCGTATGCAGCTGGTCTTCTTCGACCACCGCGGCCACGGACGCTCGGCGCGGGGCCCGCGCGAAACCTACACCCTGGAGAACAACGTCGAGGATATGGAGGCGCTGCGCGCTCACCTTGGCCTCGACAAGGTCGTGCTGCTCGGGGTCTCTTACGGCGGCATGGTCGCCCTGACCTACGCCGCCCGCTACCCCGAACGCGTGTCGCACCTGATCGCGGTGGTGACGGCGTCCCACGGCGGCTTCATCGCGCGGGCCCAGGAGATCCTGGCCGAGCGGGGCACGCCCGAGCAGCGCCGGATCGCGCAGCGCCTCTGGGACGGCGCCATCGAGACTGAAGATCAGATGCGCGAGTTCTTCGCGGTGATGGGGCCCCTGTACTCGACGACCTACGACCCGGCCGCCGCAGCGGTTGCGGCGCGCCGGGCGATCTACTCGCCGGACGCGCTCAACGAGGCCTTCGGGGGCTTTCTGCGCAGCTACGACGTGACCGAGCAGCTGGGGCGGATCAGCGCGCCGGCCCTGGTGATCGCCGGTCGGCACGACTGGATCTGCCCGCCCGAGTTCTCGGAGCTGATCGCGGCGCGCATCCACGGGGCCGACCTGCGGATCTTCGAGCGGAGCGCCCACCGGCCCTGGGCGGACGAGGGCCCGGCATTCTTCGACGTTGTGCGCGGCTTCCTGCCGTATCGGAGCACCCCATGAAGATCCAGGAGATCCGCGCCTTCGGGCTGCGCGGCGCCACCCCCGAGGGCGGTTGGAGCAACGAGCTGCGCCCCGACGACTGCGTCCACACCCTCGTAATCGTCCGCACCGACGCGGGCCTCGCAGGGATCGGCAGCGTCTTCACCAGCGACCACCTCGTGCTCGCCGCCCTGCGGGTGCTCGAGCCGCTCTACCGCGGCGAAAGCGCCCTGGAGCCTGAGCGGGTGAGCGAGAAGCTGCACCAGCACACCTTCTGGCAGGGGCGCGGTGGCGCCCTCACCCATGCCATCAGCGGGATCGACATCGCGCTGTGGGACATCCTGGGCAAGGCGACGGGCCAGCCGGTGGGCAGGCTCCTCGGCGGCCGCCACCGCGAGTGGGTGCGGCCCTACGCCTCGCTGCTGATGCGCGAGCCGTCCGAGCTGGCCGAGGAGCTGCTGGCCCTGAAAGCGCGCGGCTTCCGCGCCTTCAAGATGGGCTGGGGGCCGTTCGGCCGCGTGAGCAACGCTCTCGACGAGGCGATCGTCCGCGCCGCCCGCGATGCCGTGGGCGACGATTGCATGCTGATGGTGGACGCCGGCGGCAGCGACGCCCACTGGGGCAACCGCTACAAGTGGGCCCTGCGGGCCGCCGAGATGCTCGCGGCGTACGACGTCGCGTGGTTCGAGGAGCCGCTCCACCCCGACGCCCTCGACGAGTATGTGCTGCTGCGCCGCGCGGCGCCGCTGCCAATCGCGGGCGGCGAGGTGCTCACTCGCCGGCAGGCCTTCCTGCCCTGGCTGCGCGCCGGCGCCTTCGACATCGTGCAGCCCGACGTCACCAAAGTGGGCGGCATCAGCGAGGAGCGGCGGATCGCCTACATGGCCGAGGAGCACGGGGCGCGCTTCATCCCCCACGGTTGGAACACCGCCGTCGGCCTCGCCGCCGACCTGCAGCTCGCCTCGGCCTTCGCCGACACCGATCTGGTGGAGTACATCGGCGGTTCGCCCTACGTCGACGACCTGCCCGCGGGCGGCTGGTCGCTGGACGCGGAGGGGATGCTCGCCATCCCCGCCGGGCCCGGCCTGGGCATCACGCTCGACCCTGACGCCCTGCACCGCCACACCGGCGGCGCCGAGGCCGCGGCGATGCTGCGCGACACCCTGTGAGGCGCCGATGTTGATCGTGGACGGGCACCTCGATCTGGCCTGGAACGCCGTCCAGTGGGGGCGCGACCTGACCCGCTCCGCCCACACGATCCGCGCCCTGGAGGGCGGCATCGCGGGCAAGGGGCGCGGGCTCGGCACGGTGGCCCTGCCCGAGCTGCGCCGCGGCCGCGTGGCCCTTTGCTTCGCCACGCTGCTCGCCCGCACCACGGGGCGGCCTGTCCCCCACATCGACTACCCGAGCCCGGCCCAGGCCCACGCGGCCGCGATGGGCCACCTCGCCTACTACCGGGCGCTGGAGCAGGAGGGCCACGCCGTGGTGATCGCCGACGCGCCGGCCCTCGACGCGCACATCGCTCGCTGGCGGGCCTGGGAGCAGAACCCGGCGGGCGACCCGCCCCCGCTCGGGATGGTGATCAGCATGGAGGGCGCGGACCCGATCCTCGCCCCCGACCGCCTCGGGGAGTGGCACGCCGCCGGGCTGCGCCTGCTCGGCCTGGCCCACTACGGCCCCTGCCGCTACGCCGGCGGCACCGGCGACGAGGGCGGCCTGACAGACCTCGGGCGCGCGCTGCTGCCTGAGCTGCGGCGCCTCGGCGTCGGGCTCGACCTGACCCACTGCTCCGACGCGGCCTTCTGGGAGGCCCTGGAGCGCTACGACGGGCCGGTGCTGGCGAGCCACCACAACTGCCGCGCCCTGGTGCCCAGCCAGCGCCAGCTCGCGGACGAGCAGATCCGCGCCGTCGCCGAGCGCGGGGGGGTGATCGGCGCGGCCCTGGACGCCTGGATGCTTCAGCCCGGCTGGCTGATCGGCGAGCGACCCGACCCGCGCAACCCGCCAGTCACCCTCAGCGATGTGGTCGACCAGATCGACTACGTTTGTCAGCTCACGGGCACCAGCCGCCACGCGGCCATCGGCAGCGACCTCGACGGCGGCTTCGGGCGCGAGCAGTCGCCCGGCGACCTCGACACGATCGCCGACCTCCAGCGGATCGCCGAGCTGCTCGCCGCACGCGGCTATGGCGCCGCCGACGTAGTGGCGATCATGCACGGCAACTGGCTGCGCCTGCTGCGCGAGCTGTGGGGCGGCCGGTGAGCGCCGACGTCGGGTTGGGCTCGCGGCTGACAATGGAGCTCTAGCCGACCCGGTAGCGCGCCACCAGCGCCTCGTCCAGCTCGACGCCGAGGCCGGGGCGCTCCAGGGGGCGGGCGGAGCCCGCGCTGATCGGCAGGGGCTCGGCCAACACGTCGCCCTCGTAGAAGAACGGCCCGAGGATATCGCAGGGGAACTCCTCCGCCCCGATTCCGGGGGAGGCCATCGCGAGGTGGATCATCGCGGCGCTCGCCACGCCGAGCTCTAGGTTGCTGCCGACGGTGCAGGTCAGGCCCGCCGCCTCGGCCAGGGCCGCTACCTTGCGCCCGGCCCCGATCCCCCCGCCCTTGCCGACGTAGATCGAGAGCACGTCGGCGGCGCCCGCGCGGGCGAGGGCCATCGCGTCCTGCAGGGTGTAGAGGCTTTCGTCGGCCATCACCGGCACCGGCACCTGCCGGCGCACGTCGGCCATCCAGGTCACATCGAGCGGGGCGACGGGCTGCTCCGCGAAGTAGATGCCGAACTCACAGAGCCGGCGGATTGTCTGCACGGCCACCGGCGGGGCCCAGCCGCCGTTTGCGTCCACCCCGAGGCGCACGTCGGGCCCGATCGCCTCGCGCACTGCCCGCACCCTCGCCACGTCCTGCTCCGGCTCGATCCCGACCTTGACCTTCATCGTGCGGAAGCCCTGCTCCACGGCCCACGCGGCGATAGCGGCGGCCCTGGCCGGCTCCTGACCGGACACCGAGAACTTGGTTGGCACGTGGTCGCGGACGGCCCCGCCGAGGATGCGATACAGCGGCAGCCCCGCCGCCTTGCCCACCAGATCCCAAAGCGCCATCTCCACCCCGGCCTTCGTGAAGACGTTGCCCGCCAGGACGCGCCCCATACGCGCGCTCAGCCGCTCCACCTCGGTCGGGTCGGCCCCGAGCAGCAGTGGCGCCAGGTAGGCCGCGATGCAGTGGGCCGCCGTCACCTGATCCTCGCCGCTCCACAGCGGGGTGCAGGAAACTTCGCCAAGGCCGACGAGCCCCTCGTCGGTGTGAAGCCGCACCAGCAGGAATGGGGAAACGGTGTGGGCGCCCCGGCCGCCGCGCACCGCCCGCTCCTGGTTGATCGGCACCTGCACCGGGATCGTCTCGACGCGGGTGACCTTCATGCCGCCTCCTCGCCCTGGGCCGCGGCGGCGCGGGCGTAGAACGATCGCAGGGCATCGGCCACGCCCTCGATCGCGGCCGCCAGGAAGCGGCCCCCGTTGTCGCGGCTGCCCCGGGCCGGGCTGTCGGAGTAGCCGTCGATGCTTTGCCAGAAGCCGTGGAACTCCGCCCGGTAGGGGTCAGCCGGCATCGGCGGGCTAGTGCGCGGGCCGAGCTCGCGCTCCGGCCGCGGCTCGCGCACCAGCTCGGGCCGCAGCGCCGCGACCAGGGAGGTCTCGAAGGCGCCCGCGTGGCCCGGCAGGTGGCCGACCTGGCCGGCGCCCGCGGACGTCAGCCGCTCCCAGGCGATGGTCCAGTAGCTCCCCGCGGCGATCGCCACATCCCGGCGCAGGGCCACGTCCCGCGCCGCCAGCTGCACCAGCTCGCTGTTGCCCCCGTGGCCGTTGACGATGAAGATGCGCCGGAAGCCGCCCGCGGCAAGCGACTCGAGCAGGTCGCAGGTCAGGCGGTAGTAGGTTTCGGTCGAGACCGACATAGTGCCGCCGAACGGCAGGTGGTGGGCCGACGAGCCGAAGGCGAGCGTCGGCGCGACCAGGGCTGGCACGCCGGGGCGGGCGTGCTCGGCGGCGCCGCGGGCCACCGCCTCAACGGCCATGCTGTCCGTGCCGACGGGGAGGTGGGGGCCGTGCTGCTCGGTGGCGCCCGTGGGCAGCACCACCAGGGCGCGGGCCGCCAGCTCGCGGGCCTGGGCGCGGGTGAGCTCGCTCAGCAGGATGGGAAGGTCCATAACGCTCCTCACGGCTCCAGGAAGCGGTTGAGCACATTCAGGGTGATGCGGGAGATCGCCTTGTCCACCAGCAGCGACGAGACGTAGGTGATCGAGCCGACGGAGAAGACCGCGCCGCCGCCGGGCCGCTCGTGGTAGACGATCTCGGCGCCGCCCTCGTCGGGGTTGAGGCCCTTGGCCAGCACCACGGCCCCGGGCGGGGCGTGCTCGCTGAGCTTGTCCGTCTCGTGGCCGGAGGCGCCGCCGCTGCAGCGCTCGTGGAGGCTCGCCTCGCCGAAGATCGCGCCGTCCTGCACGCCAGAGCCCGCGAAGGCCCAGTGGTCGGCACGCAGGGCCCGGTAGGGCGCTGCCGTCATGATCCCGGTCTCGGTGGTGACCACGCCGAGCAGGCTGGCCTCGGGCGCCACGGTGCGGTGGAAGCGGCTTTCGTAGTAGCGCGAGGGGTCGGCGGGGTCGCGCATGCCGAGGGCGCCACGCTCGGCGCGCAGGTGGGTCTTGCAGCGCATCGTGTCGGGCGTGGGCAGCTCGACCTCGCAGTTGATGCCGTTGCCGCCGAGGTACATCAGGCGGCCGCCGCGGTCGGCCCAGTCGCGGACGCGCTCGAACATCTGCCGCGTCCAGTACTCGGGGTGCACCGAGGTGATCAGCACCCGGTAGGCGTCGAGGTCGAGGGCACCGTCGTGGAGCTGGGCCTCGGCGTAGTAGTCGTAGCGATGGCCCTCGCGCTCGAGCCAGGCGAGGAGGCGCCACTCGGCGGGGGCCAGGCTGCTGGCCAGGCGGCCGGCGATCGGGTCGGTGGGGCGCGCGCCGGCGGGGACGACGTTGCCGGGCTCGGGGCGCTCGAACGAGAGCGGCGGGAAGGCGTCATCGAGGGCCGCGCCCCACTCGCTGAATGCCCCGTCGGTGTAGCGCGGCATCTCCAGCCGCGCGTTGACGACGGGCGTCGGCGGCAGGCCCGCCGCGTTGATGTAGTTGCTGCGACCGCCGAAGTTGTTGTAGGCGTTCCAGTTGTTGGTCGAGGCGAGCACGGCCACGCGGGCGGAGGGCGCCGCCGGGGCGACCACCCAGGGGAACGAGAAGAACTCGCCGCGCTCGTTCTCGGCGTGCAGGTAGTAGAGCCCCGAGCGCGCTGGGCCCTCGGCGAACTGCGTGTGGTGCGGGCTGCTGCTGTAGCCGCGCCGGTTCCATTGGGCCCCGATCTGGGTGTAGTCGCCGTCTGGGGTGACCTGCATCGTGGCGCCCGGACCGTGCTCATCGAACCAGCCCAGGATGCGTACGAACTCCTGCTCCTGCCCGTAGCGCCAGAGGCTCAGGCGGTAGGGCGCCACCGAGTGAACTCGAAACTCCGCCCGCTCGCCCGAGCGCACCCAGCGCGGCCACATATAGCCCAGCAGCCGGTCCGAGAGCAGGCGCAGCTGGTGTAGCTCCCCCGCGCCGACCTCCAGGTCGACCACCTTCCCGCCGTAGCCCGGCTTCACCAGCGTGGCCCGGTACCGCCCCGGCTCCAGCTCAGCGTAGATCCCGCCGCGCGGGGTCGAACGCACGACGGCGACGCTGCGGCCGTCGCGCTCGAACTCCACCGCCACATCGCAGAGCGCGACGTAGCGCTCGTCGCTGACATACCCGATCAGCATCCCAGCCTCCTCCAGCTACTCGGCGCCGGCCACGCCCCCTCGGGGCGAGATCGCCGCGACGTCGCGCAGGCCGCGGAAAAGGTGCTCGGTGGCCCGGCAGCCGAAGTTGTGCTCGCGGGTGTGGGCGGGCCAGTCCATTGTGCCCTCCGTAGGCGGCCGCTACAGCGGCACTTCGACGATCTCGGAGCGCAGGGCGCCGCCCTCAATGGTGACGATCCGGTAGTGGGGCGGCTGCAGACAGCGCAGCAGCGGGCCATCGATCGGCGCAAACTGGAAGCAGGTCGAGCGCAGGCCCAGGACGGGCACGCCGGCCAGCTCGCGCTCGAAGGTGGCGTGGGTGTGCCCCGAGAGGATGGCGAGCACCCCCCGGCCGGCGATCCGCTCGGCGAAGGCCGCCACGTCATCGGGGAGCAGGGCGTCGAGGCGGGCGTGGCCCAACGGGGCAACGTGGTGGTGCATCAGGATCACGGCGGGCGTCCCGTCGAGGGCGGCGTCCAGGAAGCCGGGCAGGTCAGGCGGGGCCTCCGCCTTGTTGGCCGGCCCCCAGTCCACGCAGACGAAGCGCACCCCGCTGCGCTCGAAGCGGGCGTTGAGCCGCTCGGCAGGCGCGCTGGCCGGGAAGAGGCTGCGCACCATGCTCGGGCGCGCATCGTGGTTGCCCGGCAGGGCGTAGAGCGGCACCCCGGGCAGTCCCTGGCCGCGGGCGATCAGCGGGCCGGGGTAGGCGCCCGCCGGCTGCGCCCCCGTCAGGTCGAGGAAGATCTGGTACTCGGCCTCGCTGGCGTGCTCCGTCAGGTCGCCTGTGCTGACAATACAGTCGAGCGGGCCGGCGTGATCGGCGATGTGGCGCAGCACCGAGCGCAGCGCGTGCCAGGTGGAGTAGCCCCAGAGCAGGTCGCCCTCGGCCAGGTGGTGGTCGGTGATCTGGGCGAAGCGCAGGTTCATGGCTCGCCGTCCGGCAGGATCTCGGGGGCGGGCATCAATGGCCGCCCGGCGCCATGTCGCGCAGCAGCGCGAGGCTCCCCTCCACAACCATAGCGGCGGCCTCGGGGGCGAAGGGCGTGATCTCCACCTCGTAGCCGCCGAGCGGGTAGGCGTCGGCGGTCGGGATGTAGGCCCAGCCGATGTTGGCGTAGCCGGCGAAGAGCGTGTGCGGGAAGGGCGAGCCGGCCTTGACCTGCATGCCGATCTGACAGAACGGCTCGCCGGGCACCACCGGCAGCGCGATCTGGTCGCCGATCGTGAAGGACTGGATGGTGACGGTGCGCTGGGTGTTGCCCTCATTGCGGCGGGCGAGGTCGGCGCGCATGGCGGCGCGCTTGGCGAGCATGGTCTCGGCGCGGATCGCCTCCAGGTCGCCGCCATCGGCCCGCAGCCGGTCGAGCCGCTCCACATGTGCCGCGGTCGCCGCGCTCAGCTCCGCTGATGGGGCGAACGGCTTGAGCGGCAGGTGGATCTCGCGCGTCCCCACGCGCAGGGTGGTATCGAGATCGGGCAGGGCATCATCCTCGTAGCGCGCGAGCGGCGAGCCGGACTCGAGGGTGCCCGCGTAGCGCTCGCGGCGCCGGCGCGGCTCCAGCTCCCACCAGACGCGGCTGGCCTCGTGGCCGAGGATACTGCCGAGGCGCCGGTACTCAGCGGCCCCCCCCTGTGCGCACCCCTGGATAGGCCCGAGATCTCCGGTGGCGCCCTGGAGGAAGAGGCAGGTGGCGCCCGTGGCCTGCTCCACCACGCGCTTCATGACCCCGGGGTAGTCGGGCGTGATCAGGTCGCAGTCGGGGCCGACGGTGATGGGGTGGCAGGCGTAGTTGACGAGCGCGGCCAGCGGCGCGCCGTCGGCGCCGTCGATCCGCACCACCTGCACCTGGCGATCCACGGGGCCCTCCCAGTTGCGCCCGCAGATCACCGCGCCGTCCTCGGGGCGCCGGAAGCGCCGGTTGACGTTGATGCGTGCCTCGCCGGAGCCGGCGTCGAGGCGGGCGGGCCGCAGCCGTTGCATGGCATGGCGGGCCACCCCGGCGATCTGCTGCTCCAGGATCGCGTCGTAGGCGGGCACCATCTCAGCGCCGTCCTTGAGCCAGCTGCTCCAGGTGGCACCGTTGACCGGCCCCGAGTGGGTGTGCGTGTAGGCCAGGCGGATGTGGGAGGCCGGGAGGCCGGTGGCCTGCTCGACGGCGCGCATCACGCCGGGCGCCTCGGTGTCCCACAGGTAGATCAGGTCGATGTCGACGAGCACTACAGTCTCGACGCCGTCGGAGAGCGCGAGCGCCGTGGCCCACAGCGGCAGGTCCACCCCGGCGGCGCGCTGGTGGGTCTGGGCGCCCCAGCCGGCGTGGGCGATCCCGAGGGGCGGGGTGATATCGGCGCGGGCGACGCCCGCAAGAAGCTGGCCGGGCATGGGTGTTCCTCCTCGAGGTTGGCGCGGGGCGGCCCGACCGCTAGCCCGCGTTGTCCAGCAGGGACGGCACGAGGCCGGTGTAGGCGGTGACGATCGGGTCGTCGGCGTGTTCGCGCTCGTATGCGGCCCGGATCTGCATCGTCTCGCGCTCGACGCGCCGGAAGGCGTCCTCGTCATCCTTGAGCAGCCAGCGCAGCCAGCGGCCGTTCTTGACGTGGGGCACCTCGTCGGCGTGGACGAAGTCGTTGAGCAGGGCGTAGTGGGAGTCGCCGCGGGCGCGGGCCGCCTCGCGGTAGCGGATCAGGTCGGGCATGCCAAGCTTCTCGCCGCGCAGATGCAGGTCGTAGAGCCGGTGGGGGAAGTCGAGGCCGATGCGGTAGGCGTAGTTGCCGGGGATCACCGGGAAGTCGCCGAGCCTGGCGCCGAGCTGCTCGAGATAGCGCTGGTAGAGCACGGCGTGGCGCACCTCGTCCCAGAGCTGCCGGGCCATATCGACGTGGTACTCCCAGGGCAGCTCGGGGTGCTCGTAGAGGCTGCGGCCCAGCAGCTCGGCCGCGTGCATCTCGTTGTCCGCGTCGCGGTGGGCCATCACCATGGCCAGCTCGCGGGCGTCGGCGGGCGGCCGGTCCGCGGCGCGCTCGCCGAAGCGGAAGCGAGCGTCGCGGGCCGCGGTGGCGGGGGCGGGGCGCACGGCCTGGCCCTCGAACGAGCCGCCGGCCTCGCGCTCGGCGGCGGTGGCCGGGTCGGCGAGGCTACCGGCGGCCTCACAGGCATCGGCGACGAGGGCCTCGTAGGCGCGGGCGGCGGCGCGCTCCGCGGCGGGGAGCGACTCCAGCAGGGCGAGGCCCTGGCGCACCTGCGCCTCCTCATCGGCGATCGTGCGGCCGAGCAGCTCCCAGGTCGGCTCGTCGGCGAGGGGGGCGCAGGCGGCGCGGTGGGCGGCGTAGGCGGCGATCAGGCGCGGCTTGACCTGGCGGTAGACGGCGGCGAGAAAGGCGGGGCCGGAGGGCGCGTCGTCGAGCAGGGCCATGAGGCGGCGGGTCGGCTCGCCGGGGCTGAGCGGGGCGCGGCGGGGCCAGCGCAGGTCGATCAGGCGGGCGAGCCAGGCGTCGGCGTGCAGCGAGTCCTGCCAGAGGTGGCGCCCGGCGAGGCACTTCAGCTCCCACTCGGGCAGCTCGGCCAGCTTGCCGGCGGCCACCCGCATGAGCTGGGCCTCGACGTAGTGGTAGCGCGCCACCAGGCGGGCGGTCTGGGCAACATCGAAGGCGCCCAGGAGCCGGTAGTCGGCGTAGAGATCGTACATCGGCCCTTGCTCCTCTACCAGTCGGCCACGGCGCCGTCGGGGTGAAAGTAGCGCTGGACCAGCTCGGGCTGCCAGGGGTGGCGGGCGGCGGCGCGCTCGTTGACCTCGACGCCCAGGGCGGGCGCGGTGGGCACGCCGTAGTGGCCGGCGGCCACCTGGTGCACCGTCTCGACGACCTCGTGGCGCCAGGGTACGTCGCCGCTGATCGCCTCCTGGATCAACCAGTTGGGCGTGGCGAGGGCGAAGTGGACGGCGGCGGCGGTGGCGATCGGGCCGTTGGGGTTGTGGGGCGCCACCGCGATCGAGCAGGCCTCGGCGGCGGCGGCGATCTTGCGCGCCTCCCAGAGCCCGCCGCAGTGCGACAGGTCGGGCTGGATGATGTGGCAGGCTCGCCGCTCGAGGATCTCGCGGAACTGGTGGCGGCCCACCAGCCGCTCGCCGGTGGCGATCGGGATGTTCGCCGCCCGCGCCACCTGGGCCGTGGCCTCCAGGTCCTCGGTGGGGCAGGGCTCCTCGAAGAAAAAGAGCCCGTAGGGCTCCAGGGCGCGGCAGTACTGCAGGGCCATGGCGGGCGAGGCGCAGCGCGCGTGCAGGTCGACCATCAGGTCCATCTCGTCGCCGACGGCTTCGCGCACGGCGCGCACCATGCGCTCGGCGTGGCGCACCGGGCGCGGGCCCTCGATCGGCTCCGTGCGCGGCACGGCCATGAACTTCATCGCGGTGTAGCCGGCCGCCTGCACCTTGAGCGCCCGCTCGGCGAACTGCGCCGGGTCGGTGCTCTCGTACATGCTCTCCATCTCGCCGCCGCCGAGGTGGTCGTAGACTCGCACGCGGTCGCGCACGCGCCCGCCGAGCAGCTCGTAGACGGGCACGCCGAGCCACTTGCCCTTGATGTCCCAGAGGGCCTGCTCGATCCCGCTGATCGCCGTCATGCCCTCGATGCCCACCTTCCAGAAGTACTGGCGGTACATCAGCTGGTACAGGTGCTCGATCCGGCGCGGGTCCTCGCCGATGATCAGGCGGCTCACGTCCTCGACGGCGCCGACGACGCTCTTCGTCTTCCACTCGAGCGTAGCCTCGCCCCAGCCGTACAGCCCCGGCTGGTCCGTCTCGACCTTCACGAAGACCCAGTTGCGCATCCTGGCGTTGACGACCAGCGTGGAGACGCGGGCGATCTGCATAGCCTTCTCGCTGTTGGGTGAGCGCGATCGTGGCCCTGGGGGAGCGGCCGATCCGCCAGGCCTGGCGGATGAACTGCCGGCCGTCGGCGAGAACCACGCCCCACTCGGGTGTGCGCGCCTGAGGCCCGAGGCATTCGCTGGCCCCGGCCTGAGGGCCGTGACGAGCCCAATGGGGCGCAGCGGGCCGGGCGGCTGCATACGCTCGCGGATGCTCGTCAGCGCCAGGTTGAGGGCGGTGAAGAGCTGCGGGACGAGCGGGGTGCAGACAGCCCCTTGTAGGGACAACGATTGTATACGACCATACAGGATGGCTCGCACTATACGATGCGGTTAAGGGAATGTCAAGAGGCGCCCCAGAACCACGCGCTAATGGGACAAAGCCGGGACAATCAGCCGGGCTACCGGCGGGGGCGGGGCCGCCTGCGGGCCTTGACGCGGCGCGAAAAGGGGCTATTATTGTATACAAAGCTCTCGTCGCGCGCGGTCCGCCCGCGCAGCCAGCCCCCGGAATCCTAGCTGATGCTCTCCCCTATCAATGCGCAGGCCTTCGAGCGCACACCGACCTTTCGCGAGGCCGCCTACCAGGCGATCAAGCAGGCGATCCTCGCGGGGCAGCTCGAGCCAGGCCAGCCCCTGGTTGAGGAGCGCCTTGCGGCCATGCTGCAGATCAGCCGCACGCCGGTGCGCGAGGCCCTGGCCATCCTCGAGCACGAGGGCCTGATCGCCCCGATCTACCGGCGCGGGCTCTTTGTATGCAGGCTCAGCCGCGAGCAGGTGGTCGAGCTGTTCACGGCCAACGAGGCGGTGGAGCCCTTCCTCGCCCGGCGGGCCGCCTTCTACGCCACCCCCGAGCAGCAGGCGGCCCTCGACGCGGCCATCAGCGACGGCGAGGCCTGCGTCGAGCGGCTGGACGTGGCTGGGTTCCTGCGCTCCGGGCGGGTTTTCCACGCCGGGGTCGGCCTGGCGGCCGGCAACCCAACCCTGGCCCAGCTCGTCGAGCGCAACGAGGAGCGGGTCGATCTGTTCGTGATGAGCTACGGCAAGGCGGTGGACGCCGACATGATGCGCGCGTCGAACCGCGAGCACCGGGCGATCTACCAGGCCATCAGCCAGCGCGACCCCGACGCGGCCGCGCGGCTCGCCACCTACCACGCCCAGTCCACCCGTGAGCGCTTCGCCGCCCTCGCGAACGATGGCGCTGACGAGAGCGAACCGATAGCCTAGCAAGGAGCCCGGCATGACGACGACGGTTGGCAACGTAGAGCTGGTCGAGCGGGCCCGGCGAGTGATCCCGGGCGGGGTCAACTCTGGCAACCGCTCCCTCCCCTGGCCCATGGCCTTCGTCCGCGCCGAGGGCGCCTACCTGAGCGACGCCGACGGCAAGCAGTACATCGACTACCACGCCGCCTTCGGCCCGCTCATCCTCGGCCACAACCACCCCCGCGTGAACGCTGCCGTCGCCGAGGCTATGGGCCGCCTCGATATCATCGGCACCGGGGTTACCGACATCGAGGTCGAGCTGGCCGAGCTGCTCAACCGCCACATCCCCTGCGCCGAGCGCACCCTGCTCACCAACTCCGGCTCCGAGGCCACCTACGCCGCCATCCGCCTCGCCCGCGCCGTCACCGGCCGCAGCAAGCTGATCAAATTCCAGGGCACCTACCATGGGTGGCACGACGCCGTGCTGATGAATGTGATCAGCCCCCCCGAGAAGATCGGCACGTACGACACCATGTCGCTCGGCATGGACCCCGACCTGGTCGCCAAGACGATGATCCTGCCCTTTAACGATATCGAGGCCGCCTCCGAGGCGCTCCAGAGCGGCGCCGACGAGATCGCCGCCGTGATCGTCGAGGTGATCCCGCACAATATCGGCTGCGTGATGCCCCGCCCCGAGTTCCTCCAGTCCCTGCGCGACCTCACCCGGCAGCTCGGCGTGGTGCTGATCTTCGACGAGGTGATCACCGGTTTCCGCCACGCCCTCGGCGGCTACCAGTCGATCGCCGGCGTCACGCCCGACCTCGCCACCTTCGCCAAGGCCATGGCCAACGGCTTCCCGATCGCCGCCCTGGCCGGCCGCGCCGAGCTGATGGACCGCTTCGGCCCTGGCGGCGGGGTGCTCTTCGCGGGCACCTACAACGGCCACGCCGTCGGCGTCTCGGCCGCCATCGCCACGATCGGCGAGCTGGAGGGCGGCGCGGTTCACGAGCACTGCTTCAGCCTCGCCCGCGCCGCCAGCGCCGGCCTGACCCAGATCGCCGAGGAGCTGGGCATCCCCCTGCAGGTGGCGCTCTTCGGCTCGGTCTTCGTGCCCTACTTCATGGAGCCGGGGCCGATCGAGACCTACACCGACCTGTTCCGCAACAACACCGCCCGCGACGTCTGGTTCCGCAAGACGATGTGCGAGCACGGGATCTTTATGATCCCCACCGCCATGAAGCGCAACCACGTCAGCGCCGCCCACACCCAGGCCGACATCGACCGCACCCTCGAAGTCGCGCGCCAGGTGCTCAAGGGCATGCCCGCCGGGATGTAGCGCCCCAGCGCCCCAGCGTTGCTGAGGCGAGGCGCGCTCCCTTGGCCCTGCCACTCGCCTAAGCCGCAGGGCCGTCTTGCTGTTCTTCGCCCCTACGACCGCCCGACGACCGGCGGCACCAGCTCAAGGTCGTCGTCGCTCTGCGGGCGCAGGAAGTCGAAGTCGCAGCCTTCGTCGGGTTGTAGCACGTGCTCGACATAAAGTCGCGGGTAGCCGCGGGCGTGCTTGCGCGGGGGCGGGCTCCAGGCGGTGCGCCGCCGCTCCAGCTCGGCCTCGTCCACCAGCAGCCGCAGCGAGCGCCCCGGGACGTCCAGCTCGATCATGTCGCCGTCGCGCACGAGCGCCAGGGGCCCGCCGACGGCCGCCTCGGGCGCCGCGTGCAGCACGATCGTGCCCGCGCTGGTGCCGCTCATGCGCGAGTCGCTCACCCGCACCACGTCGGTCACGCCCTCCAGGAGCAGCTTGCGCGGCACCGGGATCGAGCCCCACTCGGGCAGGCCGGGCACGCCCACAGCGCCCGCGTTGCGCAGCACCAGCACGCTGTCCGCCGTGGCCGGCAGGTCGGGGGCGTCGATGCGCTCCAGCAGCTCCTGGTAGCTGTCGAAGACCACGGCCGGCCCGCGGTGCTGGAGCAGGCGCGGCGATGCCGTGACCGCGCGGATAATCGCGCCCCGCGGCGCGAGGTTCCCGCGCAGCACGGCCAGCCCGCCCGCGGGCAGGATCGGGGCGTCGGCGGAGCGGACCACCGACTCGCCAGCCGCGCGGCCGCGCGGCAGCTCCTCGCCCAGCGTGCGTCCGGTCACGGTTATGGCGTCGAGGTGCAGGTCGTCGCGCAGGTGGGCGAGCAGGGCCGGCAGGCCGCCGGCGGCGTCGAAGTCGGCCATCAGGCCGCGACCGGCCGGCTGAACGTCGAGCAGCACCGGCGTGACGGCGGCGACGGCGTCGAAGTCCTCCAGGCTCAGCGGCACGCGCAGCCGCCCCGCGATCGCCAGCAGGTGGATCACGGCGTTGGTCGAGCCGCCCGCGGCGATGAAGGCCCGCAGCGCGTTCTCGAAGGCGGGGCGGGTCATGATCTGCCGCGGGCGCAGGTCGGCGCGCACCAGCTCCACCGCGCGGGCGCCGCTGCGCTCGGCCGCGACGAGGCGGCGCGTGTCGTTGGCGTCGAGGGTGGCGGTGCCCGGGAGCATCATGCCCAGGGCCTCGGCGATCAGGGCCATGGTGGAGGCGGTGCCCACGGTGTTGCAGGTGCCCACGCTGCACGAGTAGCAGGCCTCCAGGCCCCGCCAGTCCTCCTCGCTGAGGCGCCCCGCCCGGTACTCGTCCAGGTACTTCCAGAGGGCCGTGCCCGAGCCCACGGGCTGCCCGCGCCACTGGCCGGCCGACTTCGGGCCTGCGCATACCGAGATCGCCGGCAGGTTGGCGCTGGCGGCGGCCATGAGCTGGGCGGGGATGGTCTTGTCGCAGTTGCCCAGCAGCACCACGCCGTCCAGGGGGTGGCTGCGCAGCGTCTCCTCGATCTCCATGGCCATGAGGTTGCGGTAGAGCATCGCGCTGGGCTTCATCAGCTCCTCGCCGAGGGCGATGGTGTTGAACTCCAGCGGGATGCCGCCCGCCGCGATCACGCCGCGCTTGGCGGCGGCCGCGAGGGCCGGCAGGTTCAGGCTGCAGTTGTTCAGCTCGCTCCAAGAGCTCGCGATCCCGATCACCGGCTTGCCGCGGAAGAACTCCTCCGACCAGCCCAGCGAGCGGAGCACGGCCCGGCTCTGCGGGCCGATCTCGTCCCGCCCTTCGAACCACTCTGCACTGCGCAGCCTCACCCGCGCCCTCCTTGCCTTACTGGAGGCGGCCCCGCGCCGCGACCGGCCACACCACCTCCACGGCGCCGCGCCGCACCCCGACAATCGTGTCGAACAGATTGCTCACCACGCAGCAGTGGTTAGGCAGGACCGTCACCCGCTCCCCCACCTCGGGCCGCCGGCCGCACATGCTGAAGTCCACCGTGCCGTGCTCCTCGGAGAGCGAAACGAGTTTCGCCTCCGGGTACTCCAGCAGCACCCCGTAGCCCTCCAGGCCAAGCAGGTCGGACGAGAGCGCCTTGCTGCCCGCGTCGATCACGCCCCGCGTTGTGGTCGGCCGGCTCACCACCGTGGCCAGCACATGCATGGCGCACTCATCGGCGCCCATCGCGCCTGCGGCGAGGATGTACCGGTCGCCGTAGACGTAGGTGCCCGCCCGGTACTCGGTGAGGCTCGGCGCCTCGTGGGCGCGCCATATCTGGGGGGTGCCGCCGCCGCTCACGCGCTCGACCGGCAGGCCCAGCGCCACGATCCGGCCGCACGCGGCGGCGAGGAAGGCCTCGCTGTCGTTGCCCACCGGGTAGGTCATCAGGCCGCCGAAGCGCAGCCCCGGCGAGCGCGCGATCAGCAGGGCCAGCTCGGCGGCCGCGGCGGGTGCCTGCGCGCCGCAGCGCCCGCCGCCCGTGTCACACTCGACGAGCACTGGCAGCTCCAGCCCGGCCGCCGCCATCGCCGCGGAGAGGCCCCGGACGACGGGCGCCGAGTCCGCCGTGACGCTGAGCCGCGCGCGGTGGGCGAGCGCCGCCAGCCGCTCCAGCTTCGGCGCGCCGACCAGGTTGTAGGGGAGGAAGATATCGTCGATGCCCGCCTCCGCCATCACCTCGGCCTCGCCGAGCTTCTGGCAGGTGATCCCCGCCGCACCCGCCTCCAGCTGCATCCGCGCCACCGCCGGGATCTTGTGGGTCTTGATGTGGGGCCGGTTGGCGATCCTGTGGTGGCTCAGGTAGGCCTGGAGCCCGGCGATGTTTGCCTCCAGGCGGTCGAGGTCGACGACGGCGACCGGGGTGTCCAGCTCGTCGCGGCGCACGGCTACTCCAGCCCCAGCAGCGCGAGGGAGTCGCGGTGGATGATCGCCTCGATCGCCTCCTCGGGCACGCGCGGCAGGCGGGTGCCCTCGACGATGTCGTTCACGCCCCGCAGCTTGGCGATCGTCTCCTCGACGGTCGTGACCGGGAAGTCGGTGCCGAAGAGCAGTTTGTCGAGCACCTTCCACTCCATCGCCTTGACCATCTGCTCCCAGAAGGAGAAGGGCCGGTAGAAGTTGGCCGAGATGTCGGCGTAAAGGTTGGGGTGCTTGCGGATCACCACGCAGGTGTCCACCTGCCAGGGGTGCCCGACGTGGGCCATAATGATCTTGAGGTCGGGGTAGCGGATGGCGATTTCGTCCATGAGCAGCGGGTGGGACAGCTTGATCGGCGCCTCGCGCACCGGGGAGGTGCCCTGGTGGAAAAGGATCGGCAGGCCGTAGCGCTGGGCCCGCTCGTAGATCGCCAGGGCGCGCGTTTCAAGCGGATCGAAGTTCTGATAGTTCGCGCCCAGCTTGATCCCGCGCAGCCCCAGATCGCCCCGGCAGCGCTCCAGCTCGTCCAGGCAGTCGTGGTCGTGAGGATGCAGGGCCATAAAGCCGATCAGCCGGTCCGGGTGGGCCCGCACGAAGGTGGCCACCGCGTCGTTGAGGTTGCCCTCGTACCAGTCGGCGCCGGACTCGGCGATGCCGTCGTAGCGCGAGCCGCCGGGGTGCCAGGCGATCCCGAAGACGATCGACTTGTCGGCGGGGCCCATTGCCTCGATGTAGTCGGCCCAGCACGTGGTGGCCTTCACCGCCCGGTCGGGCCGCCAAACGCTGTTCATCACGACCTTATCCTCGGGCACCGCATCGCGGTAGGCGGGCGTGTGGGTGTGGACGTCGACGATCAATGCAGTTCTCCTCACAGCCGTGGTCACGAAGCGGGCGGTGCACGCCGTGAGGCCGCCGCCGGGGCGGCCGGGGAAGGCGCGGTTCACACGGCTCGCCCGCGAGGCCGCCGCGGGGCTACTCGCTCCCCCTCAGCCGCGGGTCGAGCGCGTCGCGCAGACCGTCGCCGAGCAGGTTGAAGCCGAGGACGGTGATCACAATGGCGATGCCGGGGGCGATCGCCACCCAGGGCGTCAGCTCCATATAGCGGCGGCCGCTGCCGAGCATGGTGCCCCAGGAGGGCTCGGGGGGCTGGGTGCCGAGGCCGAGGAAGCTGAGGGCCGCCTCGGAAAGGATGGCGGTCGAGAGCATCAGGGTGGTCTGGATGATCAGCGGCGCGGTGATGTTGGGCAGGATGTGGCGCGCGATCATGCCGAGGTGGCCGACGCCGGTGGCGCGCGCCGACTCGATGTACAGGTGGTTGCGCACCGAGAGCACCTCGCCGCGCACCAGGCGCGCGTAGATCGGCGCGTAGACGATCCCGATCGCGATCATCGCGTTGGTCAGGCTGGGCCCGAGCAGGCCGGCGATCACGATCGCCAGCACCAGGCTGGGGATGGCGAACAGCACGTCCACCAGCCGCATCAGCAGGGTGTCGGTGCGCCCGCCGAAGTAGCCGGCGGCCATGCCGAGGGTGCCCCCGGCGATCAGCGCGAGGCTCACCGAGACGATCCCAACGTACAGCGAGATCCGCGAGCCGTAGATCACGCGCGACAGGATGTCGCGGCCGAACTCGTCGGTGCCGAGGATATACTCGGGGCCGGGCTCCTGGAGGCGGCGGGCCACCTGCTCCGTGGGCCCGTAGGGGCTGAGCACGGGGGCAAGCAGGGCCACCAGGGCCACCAGGGCGATGATCACCAGGCCGGCGATGCCGAGCGGGTTGCGCCGCATCGAGCGCAGAAAGGCGGAGCCACGCCGGCGCGGGCGGGCCACCGCGGGGGCCGCGGCCTCGGAGGCTGCCGATGGACTAACCATAGCGTATGCGCGGGTCCACATAGCCGTAGAGCAGGTCCACGACCAGATTGACCAGAATAAAGAGCAGCGAGAGGAACAGCACCGTGCTCTGCACCACCGGGTAGTCGCGGTTGTAGATCCCGCTGAGCAGGAAGAAGGCGACCCCGGGCAGCGAGAAGATCTGCTCGATGATCACCGACCCGCCCATCAGGGCCCCGAACTGCACCCCCATCACCGTGAGCACGGGGATGAAGGCGTTCTGCAGGGCGTGGCGCGCCAGCACCACGCGGTCGCGCAGCCCCTTGGCGTAGGCGGTGCGGATGTAATCCTGGCGCAGCACCTCCAGCATCGAGGCCCGCGTCATGCGCATGATCACCGCCATCGGCTGGAGCGCCAGCAGCAGGGATGGCACGATCATGATCTGCATGTTGCGCCCGAGATCCTCCCACGGGGCGACCCACTTCAGCGGGGGCACCCAGCGGAACACCGTCGAGCTGATCAGGAGGAACATTGTGGCCAGCCAGAAGGCCGGGAAGGAAAGCCCGATCAGCCCCACCACGCGCGCCACCATGTCGCTCGCACCGTTGCGCCGCACCGCCGAGAGCACGCCCATCGGGACGGCGATCAGGGCCGCGAAGAGCATCGCCATCACCGCCAGCTGCATGGTCACCGGCATGCTGCGCACGATCGTCTCGCTCACCGGGATGCCCGAGCGCATCGAGACGCCCGCGTTGCCGCGCAGGAGCCCGCCGGCCCAGTCGGCGTACTGCACGATCAGCGGCTTGTTCAGGCCCATGCTCTCGCGGATCTGGTCGATCGTCTGCTGGCTGACCTGGGGGTCGCCCCCGAACAGGATATCGACGATATCGCCGGGCAGCAGGCGCAGCAGCACGAAGATGATCAGCGACGTCCCGATCAGGGTCGGGATCATCAGCACCAGGCGCTTGAGGAGATATCTGCTCATTGGCTGTCCAGGCGGCGGGTGCCCGGGCCGCTAGTCAGGGCGAGGGGCCGGCCAGGGCCGGGTTCGGACCTGGCCCTGCCGCCCGCTCGCCGTGCCGGCTCGCCGCCGCTATGCCGTTACGGAAGCCTCACGCAGGGACGGGCGGAAGGTGGTGAAGGCGACGTAGTAGTCCTTCACCCGGTTGCGCACGGCCGAGAAGCGGTAGTCCTGGTAGAGGAAGATGTGCGGCGCCTCATCGAGCACGATCCGCTGCACCGTCTGCATCAGCTCGACGCGCTTCGCCTGGTCCAGGGTCGACATCGCCTCGTCGTAGGCGGCCTCCAGCTCGGCGTTCTGCCAGGCCGGGAACCAGGCCGTTTCCGCGATGCCAAGGCGGCGGAAGTCGTTCAGGTAGCCGCTGACGTCGGCGCGCATGCCGCGGGCGGTGAAGCAGCAGTCGTACTCGCCGTTGGCGACGCGTTGGGCGAAGGTGCCGAACTCGATCTGCTCGATCTGCATATCGATGTTCAGCTGCTTGAGCTGCTCCTGCACAACCACGGCGTTGTCGTTGGCATAGCCGGGGAAGGTCATCGCGGTGATCTGGAAGCCGTCGGCAAAGCCGGCCGCTGCCATCAGCTCCTTGGCCTTCTCCACGTTGGTCGTGTAGAGCTCCTGCAGCTCGCTGTCGGGGAGCGGGAAGTCGCCATAGCCGGGGACAACCGGGCCCGTCAACACCGCCTCGCCCTCCATCACCTTGTCGATCACCTCCTGGCGGTCGATCACCAGGCTCATGGCCTGGCGGACCTCCTTGGTGTCCCAGGGCTTGCCACCCTTGAGCGTGAACTGGATCACCTTGGGCTGCGAGAAGAGGCCCTTGGTGACGGTGATATCCGGCTCGTTCTCCAGGCGGCGGGCGCCCAGGGGCGTCACGTCGGCGCCGTCGATGTCGCCGGAGCGCAGCGCCGCGACACGGGCGTCCTCCTCGGGGATGACCCGGTAGACGAACTGGTCGACCTTGGGCTGGCCAGCGTTCCAGTGCTCGGGAAAGCGCTCGTAGACCACCTCGGAGTTGGGGGTGTAGCTGACGAGGCGGAACGGCCCGGTGCCCACGGCCTCAACCGCCGGGTTGACCGCCGTCAGCAGGTCCTTGGGGAAGATCGAGGTGTAGCGCGACCAGGCGAAGAGGCCGGGGATGGTTGGGTCGATCTTCTTCATCTTGATCTGCACCGTCAACGGGTCCACCACCTCGACGGTGTCGAAGTTCACGAAGAAGCCCGCGCCAGGGTTCTTGCCGTCGGCCGGCGGGGTCATGATCGTGTCGAGCGAGAACTTCACATCCTCGGCCGTCAGCTCGGCGCCGTTGTGGAACTTGACCCCGGGGCGCAGCTTGAAGACATAGGTCGTGTCGTCGGGCGTCTCGTAGGACTCGGCCAGACCGGGCTGGATATTGAGGTCCTTGTCCCAGTAGAGCAGCGAGTCGTAGACCAGTTCGCGGGCCTCATAGTTGTACTGGCCGGTGGTGTTGATGCCATACGGCTCGACGGAGACGGGGTCGCCGCTCATGGCCCAGGTGAGCAAGGTCGGGGCTGCCGCGGCGGGCGCAGCCGTGGCCGCGGCGGGCGCGGCCGTGGGTGCGGCGGCGGCCGCGGTTGGCGCGGCGGCCGCGGGGGCTGCGGTTGGCGCAGCGGCCGCGGGGGCTGCCGTCGGCTCGGCGGCGGGCGGAGCACCCCCGCAGGCCTGCAGAACCAGCAGGCCGCCGCCGGCAGCCGATAGCCGCAGGAACTCGCGGCGGGTGGCCCGGCGTGCCGTGAACGGGGGGATCACAGGCTTCTTCTCATCCATGGGCTCAACTCCTTCCAACAATGTGGAATCTGAGGCACCCGGCGCGCCGCCCGGCGCGCCCGAAGGGAGACAGTGACCGCCGACGCCGGTGACGCCCTGGCCATCTTCAGAGGGCGGGTCCTGACCGCGAACGGCCAGCCTGCGCTCGTGGCCGCAGCCCTGGGGACAATTTACAGACAGTGGGAGTGACGAAAGCAATAGTAGCAAAAGTGACGGTCCTTGTCAATAGATTGTCTTAACCATCCGTTGACACGACCGCCCAATTCTGCTATAGTGACCGGCATCAGCTCAAAAATTGTCTGAATATTGTCCTAATCCGCCACCTTCCCGGCCGGCGCAAACGTACGGGGCGATCGGCATGAGCGATCACGGCCTGGCGCCAGAGAATGAGCAGCGGGATCTGCGAGCCCACGACCTCGAGCGCATGGTCGAGGAGCAGATCCGCGCGGGCGTGTACGAGGAGGGCGCCCGCCTCCCCACAGTGCGCGAGCTGGCCCAGCGCTACGGTGTGAACAAGAACACAGCCTCGCGGGCCTACCAGGCCCTCGAGCGGCGCGGCCTGATCGATATGTCGCGCGGGCGGGGCGCCTTTGTCCGCCTGCCCCGCGAACCCGGGGCGACCTGGCAGCAGCGCATCGAGCAGCTCATCCAGGAGGCCAGGCACCTCGGCGTCAGTCGCCCCCAGATACTTGACGTAATGAGTCACACGATCGAGCGGATCTATGGCCCGGAGGCGCCGCGGATCCTGTTCGTCGAGTGCAACCGCCAGGACCTGGAGGCCCTGGGTAGCGAGCTGAGCGCGACCACCGGCAGCCCGATGGAGCTGGCCCTGCTCGACGATGCGCTGCGCAGCGCCGGTGCCCTCGTCAGACGCTACGATCTGCTCGTCACCACCTTCCAGCACCTCGGGCAGCTGCGCCAGGCTACCCCCGCCGACGGCCGCAGCCAGGTGGTCGGGGTCCACGTCTTGCCCACCCACGACTCGCTGCTTGAGCTGGCACGGCTCCACGTCGCCACCTTCGGCCTGGTCTGTGACGCGCCAAGCACAATCGAGAGTTTGTCCCACATTATCTCGACCTACAACCCCGCGGCCGCGGTCCTGCCCGCCCTGATCGACGACGAGGCCCAGCTCCGCCAGGTAGCCGCGCGCGCCGACGCGATCGTCGTCACGCGCTCGTGCCTGGAGCGCCTGAGCGCCCTCGATATCGCCCAGCCCATCGTCACCGTCGTCTTCACGATCGACCAGCAGTCGATCGATTTCCTGCGCCGGCGCCTGCACGATCTGAGCGAGCTGCGCGCCGGCGTGGGCGCGCCCATCGCCTGAGCACCACAGGAGGACGGATGCCCGCCGCGGACAAGTATCTCTACGCCGACCTCACGTGGCCCGAGGTGAACGAGGCCATGGCCATGGGGAAGGTGATCCTGCTGCCCGTCGGCTCCACCGAGCAGCACGGCCACCACCTCCCCCTCGACGTCGACAACCTGCTCGCCAGCAGCGTCTGCCTGGAGGCCGGCCGCCGGCAGCCCGACAAGATCCTGGTCGCGCCGACCATCCCCTACGGCTTCAACATCCACGCGATGGACTTCCCGGGCACCATCCACGTCGCCTTCGACCACTTCGTAGCGTTCTGTCTCGATGTAGTCAAGAGCTTCGCCTACCACGGCTTCAAGCGGATCGTGATCGTCGACGGGCACGGCTCGAACGAGCACCTGCTGGAGTTCGTCGGCCGCCGCGCCGTGCTCGAGACCGACGCGCTGGTCGCCTCGTTCATGTGGTGGAACCTGCTCCGCGTCGACCCGGCCTTCCTGCCCTCGGTGCGCGACTCGGTCTTCCCCGGCGGCGCCGCCCATGCCTGCGAGATCGAGACCTCGCTCTACCTGCACCTTTGCCCCGAGAAGGTCCAGATGGACAAGGCCGCGGACTGCATCACCTTCCACAACCAGGCAGGCGCCACCGGCTTCCGCTGGTTCGACGCCTTCGGCGGGGGCCCGGTCCGGCTCGTCGAGTGGACCAGCAGCTACACGCCCGGCGGCGTCGTGGGGCAGCCGACGCTGGCCACCGCCGAGAAGGGCGGCCGCATCCTCGACGAGGCCGTGCGCCACCTGCTCGGCTGGGTGACCGAGTTCCAGGCCTACACGGGCGGCCCGCGCGTCAGCCACCACGCCACCCCGCCGAGCAGCCCGCTGCCGCCCACCTGACAACCGGAGCGTGGGGCCTGCGCCTCGCCCGGCGCCCCTCGCTTGCCGAGCGCCGCCACGCCGCCGCACCCCGGCACCGTCGCATAGGGAGGGCTCACCGTTGAACCTGCACCAGATCTACGGCTTCACGCGCTGCGCCGTCGGCGTCGCCGTTCGCGATGTCACCCCGCCCGTCGGCATCTACGCCCGCTCCTGGGGCGCCGCCCGCCACGACGTCGCCGAGGGCGTTCACCGCCCGCTCACCGCCACCGCGGCCGCCCTGCGCCCGGCCTCCGGCGATGGCCCCGAGCTGGTGATCGTCGCCCTCGACATCGGCTGGTTCCCCTACCGCCCCGACGAGCGCCGGATCCGGGGCGCCATCCTGGAGGCCACCGGCCTTACCGAGGCGGCCCTGCTGATCAACATGTCCCACACCCACGGCGGCGCCAACGTGAACACCCGGCTCAAGGATAAGCCCGGCGGCGACCTGGTCGCCTCCTACCTGGAGCGCGTCGTCGCCGAGGTGGTGGGGGTGATCAACGAGGCCCGCGAGCGCGCCGCCCCCGCCTGGATCACCTACGGCTACGGGCGCTGCGCCCTGGCCGCGAACCGCGACTACTGGGCCGCCGACCTCGGCCGCTACGTCTGCGGCTACAACCCGGCCGGCCCCGCCGACGACACGGTCCTTGTCGCCCGGGTGACGGGCGACGACGGCGCGACTCTCGCCACCATGGTCAACTACGCCTGCCACCCCACCACCCTGGCCTGGGAGAACCGCCTGCTCTCGCCCGACTACATCGGCGCCACCCGCGAGGTGCTGGAGGGGGCTTTCGGCGCGCCCTGCCTCTTCCTCTACGGCGCCGCCGGCGAGCTCGGCCCCCGCGAGGGCTTCGTCGGCGACCCGGCCGTGGCCGACCGCAACGGGCGCCAGCTCGGCTACGCCTCGGCCGCGGCGATCGAGGCGCTCCCGCCGCCGGCCGCCCGACTCGTCTACACCGGCGTCGTCGCCTCGGGCGCCAACCTGGCCACCTGGGAGTACCGCCCCATCGACCCCGCCGCCCAGGCCCGCTGCGCTCGTCTGGAGGCCGCCCTGACCCACGTGCCGCTGCAGCGCAAGGCCGCCCTTACCCCTGTCGACCCCCCCGGCGCCGACGGTGGCGACCCGGGCGCGGAGGCCGAGAAGGCCATGCGCCGGACCTTTATCCAGGCCGCCCTTGGCGACGACCCGGTCTACCCGATGGCGCTCTGGATATGGCGCCTCGGCGATGCCCTGGTGGTCGCCTGCCCCAACGAGGCCTACTCGCAGATGCAGACCGAGCTGCGGTCGCGCTTCCCCCACAACCCCGTGCTCGTCCTCGGCTGCACCAACGGTACCGTCGGCTACCTGCCCCCGCGCGACCGCTACGGCAGCGGGCTCTACCAGGAGCAGCAGTCGCCCTTCGCCCCGGGCTGCCTGGAGCAGACGATCGAGGCCGCGGCCCGCGCCATGGAGGCCCTATGAGCGATTCCGTGTTAGCGAAGCTGGCGCAAAGCGCTATCGTCGCGGACGTGGACTACGAGCAGCCGGGCAAGCAGCTCGGCGCCCTCGCCGTCCCCCAGTCCCTCAACAGCTCCGGCTGGCGGAGCGAGTTCGTCCCGATCGCCGTCGTCAACGGCGGCCCCGGCCCCACCGCGCTGCTCTTCGGCGGCAACCACGGCGACGAGTACGAGGGCCCGGTGGCGCTGATGAAGCTGGTCAGCGCCCTCGACCCGGCCCAGCTGCGCGGCCGCGTAATCATCATGCCGATGCTCAACCGCCCCGCCGTGGAGGCCGGCACCCGGCTCTCGCCCCTGGACGGGCGGAACATGAACCGCGCCTTCCCTGGCCGCCCCGACGACACGATCACCGGGATGATCGCCCACTATGTCAGCAGCGTGCTCTTCCCGATGGCCGAGATCGTCGTCGACATCCACTCCGGAGGGCGCTCGGCCCACTTCCTGCCCTCCGTCAATATGCACCGCGTCCCCGACGACGAGCAGATGCGCAAGATGATCGCCGCCGGCATGGCCTGGGGCGCCCCGTACGTCTTCATCTACCGCGACGTCGGCGGGGTCGGGCTGCTGCCGGGCCTCGCCGAGCAGCTCGGCAAGGTGACGCTCGGCACTGAGATGGGCAGCGCGAGCCAGTTCGGCGCCGACATCCTCGCGCTCACCGAGGGCGGCGTCTGGAACGTGCTGCGCCATGTGGGCATCCTCGTCGACCGCGCCCCCGACGCCCCGGCCACCCCCGCCCAGGTCGTTGCGGCCGATCAGTACGACGACTACATCATGGCTCCGGTGAGCGGGATCTTCGAGCCGTTCGCCGAGATGGGCGCCTGGTTTGAGGCCGGCCAGCCGGTGGGCCAGATCCACTCCGTCGAGCGGCCCTTCGCCGCGCCCGTGCCCGTGCCCGCCCGCACCAGCGGCATGCTGATGAGCCGGCGCGCATTCCCGCTGACCAGGCAGGGCGATAATGTCGCCACCCTGGTGCGCCCCTTTAGTCTGGATTGAGGAACCCAATGAAAATCACCGACGTCGAGGCGATCTGGCTGCAGCTCCCCACCGTCGACGAGCGCTGCGACGGAACCCAGGACACGCTTATCGTGCGCGTGCACACCGATGCAGGCATCGTCGGCATTGGCGAGGTCGACTCGTCGCCGATGGTCGCCAGGGCGATCATCGAGGCGCCCCTGTCCCACGGGATCGCCCGCGGCCTCAAGCTGTGCGTGATGGGCGAGGACCCCCTCGACATCGCCCGGCTCTGGGATCGCATGTACCAGGGCTCGATCTTCTTTGGCCGCGGCGGCGCCGCCCAGCAGGCGATCAGCGGCATCGATATGGCTCTCTGGGATATCGCCGGCAAGGCCATGGGCCAGCCCGTCTATCGGCTGCTTGGCGGCGGCTTCCGCGACAGGCTGCGCGCCTACGCCTCGATCCTCTTCCAGGAGACCCCCGAGGCCACCTACGAGCTGGCCCGCAGCCTCGCCCAGCAGGGCTACACCGCCGCCAAGTTCGGCTGGGGGCCGATGGGCACGGGCGAGGCGATGGACCTCGCCCAGGTGCGCATGGCCCGCAAGGGCCTCGGCGCCGAGGTCGACTTGATGATCGACGCCGGGATCTGCTACGACACCGTTACCGCGATCAAGCGCGCCGGCCAGTTCGCCGAGTACAACCCCTTCTGGCTCGAGGAGCCGCTACACCCCGACAACATCGAGGGCTACGCCAAGCTCGCCGCCAACTCGCCGATCCGCATCGCCGCGGGCGAGCAGGAGACGACGCTCCAGGGCTTTCAGGCCCTCCTCGACGCCGGGCTCGCCGTCGTCCAGCCCGACGTGGCCCGGGTGGGCGGGCCGAGCCAGGCCGTTCAGATCGGCCGCCTCGCCGCGGGGCGCCACCGGCTTTGCGTCAACCACTCCTACAAGACCGGCGTCAGCATCGCGGCCTCGCTCCACTTCCTCGCCGCCCTGCCCAACAGCTCGCTCCTCGAGTACTGCGTGGAGCAGGGCCCCCTCCGCCAGACCCTCACGCGCGAGCGGCTGCCCGTCGTCGACGGCTATGTGATGGTGCCCCAGGAGCCCGGCCTCGGCATCACCCTCGACGAGGAGGTTCTCGCCCGCTACCGTATGGGTTAGCCGAAGGCCCTGGCGGCGAGCGATGGCGAAGACCGACGTTCTAAGCAGGCTGGTCGCAGGGACGAATGGTGTTAGCACTAGACGAGCCCTGGGTAACATCACAGGCGGGCGAGGAGTCGATAATTCGACCCATCTGAGCGTGTCGGTAAGAAAGCGGTCAGCAAAAGTTTCATTATCAGCAGCCGCCCCGGCGCACCTGCCCTGCGCCCGCCCCAGACGTCGTCGGAGGGCACCGCCCCGGCCAGCACCAGTAGGTGGAACAGGACAAGCAGCCCGAGCGCGGTCAGCAACACGCGTCCGACGAAGCCGGCGCTTACGGTCCGTTTCATGGCAGGGCCCCTCCAACTGTTTCATGGATGATGAGGACAGAGCTGTCCCGAGATCCGCCAGTCACGGGTGGAGCGAGGCGGGCGCAGGGGCGATGGCCGCGCCGCCGCCGGTCGTGTCGAGCTCGGCCCAGCGCTGGGCCAGGCGAGGTGCCGGCTCCAGCACGCTCCGGCCACGGCCATAGATCAGCAGCGTCAAGAGCACCACCAGCCCGGCCAGCAGCAGCTTCACCGCGAGCTTCTCCACCAGCCCCAACGGCACGGCAAACTGCACCAGGGCGACGTCGTTATCGCTGTAGAGGAACAGGTCGGCGGCGACGTTGTGCAACAGGTGGAAGCCCCCCGCAACCCAGATCGAGCCGCTCCTGACGTACACATAGCCGTAGACCAGCCCGCCCACAAGCCAGCTCAGCACCAGGTGGCTCACCCCCCGCACCGGGATGTGGACGATGCAGAACAGCACGGCCGAGATCAAGATCGCCCGGCCCACCCCCAGCCGCCGTAGCCGGGTCAGCACGTAGCCCCGGAACAGCAACTCCTCGAAAAAGGTCCCGGCGTGGCCGACGACGGCGAAACCGATCAGCGCCCACACCGGCGCTACGGCGCTCACCTCGCGCACGCCCAGCCGGTCCAGCCCCCAGATGTAGGCCCAGTGGAGCGCGAGGGTCACCAGGGCGCCGAGGGCCAGGGTCGCGGCGTCGCGTCGCTCCCACCCGAAGCCGAAGCCCCGCAGCGGGACGCCGCCCACGAGCGCGGCGTAGGGCAGCAGCATGAGGATCACCACGCCCCCGACCAGGGCGTTCGCCAGCATTCTCGACCCGTACTCCGCGATCACCTCGGCGTAGATGCCGAGGGCAACCGCACCGCCGAGCACCAGAGCGATCCCGACGTAGGACAGCGACATCGCCCCCAGGATGTGCAGCATGGACTTACGCATCGCCGTCGGCCTCCGTCTCGGTAATCCGCACGAGCTCGCCCGACCCGTTGAGCTGCTGCGTCACCGCGGGCATGCCCAGGTAGCGCACCTCGCCCGAGCCGCCGATCGTCACGTCGAGGGCGTCCTGCACCCGCACCGTCGCGTCGCCGCTGCCCTGCACATTAAGGGCGGCCGTGGCGCTCGCCAGGCCTGCGGCGTCGTAGTCGCCCGAGCCGCTCACCGTCACCTCCTGATGGCTGACCGCCCCTGCCAGCCGCACGTCGCTGCTGCCGGCGATTCGTACGGTGAGGGTGTTGCCCCGCACGTCGTCAGCCTCGACCTCGGTGCTGCCGGCAGCCTCGATCGCATGCAGCTCGGCGACCGTGAGCCGGTAGACGATCGGCCCCACGCTGCGAAACAGCCCGGCGTCGCGTACATCGATCACCAGGGCCCCGTCGCGCACCTCGGTGGTAATCTGGGGCAGCACGGCCTCGCCCGCCTCGACCGTCAGGGCCTCGCGCTCACCGTGCTGAATAATCAGCGTACCACTACCGGCGACGCGCACCGTCCGCACGCCGGCGACCGCCCGCTCCTCGCTGACCATCGGACCGGGACTCAGCTCGGCGCGCGGGCCGCACCCGCTCAGCAGCAGCGCCAGGGTGAGGGCCGCCAGGATCCGTCCGTACGAATGACTCCGCATGGGTGTATCTGCCTTTCGTCGCCAGGATGCGTTTCCCGGCGCAGGGTAGCACGGCGGCCAGGCCGGGCGGCCCCGACGAAAGCATGGGTGGAAGTACGGATCAAGAGTTGGGGCGGGCCTCAGGCGGGGAGCAGGCCGAGGGCGCGAGCTCGCGCGACCGCCTCGGTGCGCCGGTCCACGCCGAGCTTGCCGTAGATCGTGGTGGTGTACCACTTCACAGTGCTGAGGCTGATCACCAGTCGGTCGGCGACGGCCTGGTTGCTCAGCCCGGCCGCGATCAGGCTCAGCACCTCGACCTCGCGGGGCGTGAGCGGCTCGACCAGGGGCTGGGGCGTGGGGGCGTGCGTTTGGGGCGCAGGGGCGGGCGGCCCCCGTACCTCCGCGCCGAGTGCCGTCAGCAAGCGCATCATGAAACTCGCGTGGGGGCCGCCCTGGGCCAGCTCGGCTCGCAGCAGCGGGACCAGAGCCGTGCCAGCATCGCGGAACGGGCCTGCGACGCCCTCGGGCGCGGCCCGTTCGAGCGCTTCCGCAAGGAGGACCACCGCCGCGTCCCGGTGGCCCAGCCTTTCCGCCGCGGCGCCCCGCAGCGCCAGCGCCTCCAACTCTTGCATCGCCCAGGGGGGCCGGTAGGCGGCGAGAAGGACTTCAGTTTCGGCGGGGCGGCCCAGGGCCAGGGCCAGGCGAGCGCGCACGATGCGCTGGAGGTGGTCCACGGCCTGGTCGCCGCTCGGCGCATGGCCCAGCGCCCAGCCGCTCGCAGCCTCTAGATCGCCAGCCTGGAGTCGGAGCAGCGCCCGCTCGGCGGCCACCGCGGCCATGAAGGGGCCGCTCTGACGGCCGATGCGGGCCAGCCAGCCCTCGACCTCGTTCAGGGCCGCCTCGGCGCCGGCGAGATCGCCCGCGGCAGCCAGGAGCCGTGCGGCGAGGCCCGCCCCGCGCACGGCGGCCCCGGTCTCCATTGCGCCGGCAAGCAGCGCGCGCCCACGGGTCAGGGCGGCCTCGGCCGCCTTGCGCTCGTCCCGGGCATGATGGGCCTGCGCGATGCTCACATAGACGCTGCCGAGGGCGGGTAGGGGCGGGCCATCCCAGCCGGCTGCCAGAGCGATAGCCCGCTCGCCCGCCCGCAGGGTCGCGACGAGGCGGCCCTGGTGCAGCAGGATCTGGCAGAGAGTGGTGGCGGCGCTCAGCCCGGCATAACGCCCGGCCGTCGCCGTCGCCGCCGCCACCGCACGCTCTAGCTCGGCGACAGCCGGCTCCACCTCGCCGGCCTGGAGCAGGGCCAGCCCTAGGTTCAGACTCGTCAGCACGGCGACGTGCGCGTCACCCGGCGGGAAGTGGCCCCGCGCCTCGGCGGCCAGCTCCTCCATCGCCGCACGGTCGGCGCGGAAGCGCGCCAGGTAGAGCCGCAGCAGGGCGAGGTTGCCGAGGACGAGGGAGTCGGTCACGCCCTGAAGGGCGGGGGCGCGGGTGATCAGCCGCTCCATCTCGTCGGCGCGGCCGCTCAGCAGGAGTGCCCACGCGGCGATGACGCTCAGACCGGGCCGCGCCTCGATCAGGGGTGCTGGGAGGCGGGCGAGCCAGGCGCGCACCTGCGGCAGGCGGCTCTCGTCCACCAGTGTCATCGCGTGGGCCTCCACCAGCGCCGCCGCCCCGTCGAGATCCTGGGCGGCCAGGGCGTGGTGCAGGGCTTCGTCGAGCAGGCCGTGGGCGGCGTGCCACGCGCTCGCCCGGCGGTGCAGCGCAGGGACGAGGGCGGGCTCGGCGCGGCGCTGCCGGCTCCGTAGGGCGTCGGCGAACAGGCCGTGGTAGCGGAACCAGCGGCCCACGTCGTCGAGGGGGGTGAGCAGCAGGTTCTGGCGGTGAAGCCCCTCCAGGGTCGCCTGAGCCTCTTCCGGATCGGCCCCCTCCCCCAGGAGGGCGGCGCACAGCTCGGCGCAAAGCCGCTCGGCCACGGCGGTGCGCAGCAGAAAGGTCTGGACAGCTTCCGGCTGGCGACTGAGCAGCTCCTCGGTCAGGTAGCCCACGATATAGCGGTGGCTGCCGCTGAAGGCCGCGACAAAGCCGGCCGGGTCGGTGTGGCCCTGGAGCGCAAGAGCGGCGAGCTGAAGCGCGGCCGGCCAGCCCTCGGTGCGGGCCTCGAGGATCGCCGCCACCTCGGCGGGGATCTGGAGCGCCATGGACTCCAGAAACTGCGTGACCTCGAGCGAGGAAAAGCGCAGCTCGGCCGCCCGCAGCTCGTGGAGATCGCCGCGGGCGCGCAGACGCGGCAGCGGCAGCGGGGGGTCGGCGCGGCTGGTGAGCACCACGCGCAGCAGGGGCGGCAGGCGCTCGAGGAGCCAGGCGAGCTGCTGATGCACGGCGGGCGCGTCGATCAGGTGGTAGTCGTCGAGGATGAGCAGCAGGGCCCGCCCCTGGGCGTCGGGCGTGAGGTGCACACACAGGTCGTTCAGCAGGGCAGCGAGGACCGACTCAAGCGGGAGGGGGTCGGCGCTGTCGAGCAGCTGCTCGGCCGTGGGGGCCAGCCCCGGCCGCGCCTGGCGCAGGGCGGCGAGGACATAGCGCCAGAAGCGCGCGGGCTCGCCGTCGTCGGCGTCGAGGGTCAGCCAGGCCGCCGCACGCCCCCGCCGCGTGAGCCACTCGCTGACGAGGGTGGTCTTGCCGAAGCCGGGGGGCGCCGAGACGAGGGTCAGGCGCGCCGACGAGCCGCGTTCCAGGCGCTCGATGAGGGGGTCGCGCAGGATGCGGCTGGGCCGGGGCGGGGGCGGGAACAGCTTCGTGGAAAGCAGGGTCGACACAGGCGTCCTGGGCAAGACGAGCAACAGGCCCCGGCATTATACCGCGGCCGCAACCATACCGGCGCCCCCGACTTTCGTCAGGGGGCGGGCGAGCGCGGTGGCACTACACTGGGGAGCGCGCCGACGACCGTGGCGCTGAACCGCGGAGGTATGCTCAATGGACGCTCCATCGCCCTACACGATCCGCCTCGCCGGACACCTGGACGACGACTGGGCCGACTGGCTCGGCGACCTCCATTGCCGGCTGGACCCGGACGGCAGCACCACGCTCGTGACCGCCCCCCTCGACCAGGCCGCCCTCCACGGGCTGCTCGCCCGCGTGCGCGACCTGGGCCTTGGCCTGCTCAGCCTCACTCGCCACGAGCCCGCTGCCCCGGAAGGGGCGCTGTAACCTCGCGCAGGGCGCTGCCCCCGCGTGAGCGCGGGCCGCTGGCGAGGGCCGACGGCAACAAAGAGCCTGCGCCCTCTGCTACCTCCGCTGCGCCGGCTGTACTACAAGGGTAACAGGGAGGTGTCGAGCGTCAACCTGTGACTCTACCTGCTCCCGCTGGATGAGAAGCGGCGCTGGTACCACTACCACGCCTTCTACCACGTCCTGCTCTGCTTTTACAAGCGTTGAGCTCCTGGCGCCTGAGCCACTATGATGGCCTGAAGGTCCACACGCTCATCGGGCCGTGCCAGACGGAGGACATGGCCACGACCGACCTGCCGAAGAATCTGGGCTGCGAGGCCTTGCAGCCAATGAGCACGTCGTGGCTGTCCGCACATTTCAGCGATGTGGGCAAGCCCCACAAGGTACAGCGGAAGCCGGGCGTGGTCGCCAAGCTGCCGTGTCTGGTGGAGCCCAACGTGGTAGTCGCGTGCGGCCTCACGGTGGCGGCCACACTGCTCCAGTACCCGCCCGCGCAGGCGCCGCAGCTCTGCCTCCCCTGCCGTATCATCGGTGTCCCGCGCCTCGGCGAGCAAGCGATCCAGACGGTGAAGCACCGTTGCCGGATCGTCACCAGGACGCAGACAGGTCATTCCCCAAGCGGCGGCCGCCTCGCGTGACTGCCGCGCCGCCGTCAGCAGCCCGGCCGCCTCGGAGGCTAGATCGACGACCAGGGGGTCGTCACATGACGCGGCGACCCGCGCCAGCCCGTAACTCGCCCACAGGAGGACCGGGCCATACGTTCGTCGCTCCGCCAGTGCTTTCGCGGCCGCGTAGCACTCGTTGGCCTGAGCGAGCCGCTCCTCAAGCTCGCCAACCATCCCAAGCTGCAACAGGCACGTCGCCGCCGACCACTGGTCATCGCGCGCCTGATAGTATGACAGCGCCTGCTCGAATGCCCCGTGCGCCTGTTGGAAGTCGCCGTACGCCAGCCACGCCTCGCCCGCCATCTGCCGGGCGCGGGCGGCCGTGTCGATATCTCGTGTGCGCTCCGCCGCCGCCGCACTCGCCGCAAACGCTGCGGCCGCTCGGCGGTGCTCCCCCGCTGCACGCGCTGCCAGTCCGCGCAGCAGCTGGATCTGCGCGATGCCGCGGGTGGTGCCAGCTCGGCCGAAGGCCTGCTGGGCATCGCGCAGATGGCGCTCGAACCGGGCCAAGTCCCCCTGCGCGAGCGCGGCCTGGGCGTGCAGGTGCTCGGCCCAGCCGATGACGCCGGAATCGTCTATCGTCACGCCGAGTGCGCGTGCCTCGCGCGCCGCTGCCTCGGACGCCCGCACCTCGCCACGCGCTGCGGCAAGAGTCGCTTGATGGAGCAGCGCCTGCGCGACCAGTCCTTCATCGCCGAGCACACCCGCCGCAGCGAGTCCCTCATCGAGCAGCACCGCGGCCTGCCCCAGATCACCGAGCCACCCCTTGAGAAAGCCCAGGCTCAGGAGCACACGCACTCGGGTTGGCTCCGGCACTCCTGGTTGACTGTGTGCTCGCGTAAGCCATGCACATCCTTCCTGGGCGTACCCGCGCGCCTGCCAGAAACGCCAGAGCGCGCTGGCGAGCTGTGCTCCCAGGCTTCCCCGCACCTCCGAAGCGTCTGACTGGCCTGCGAGTTCGAGCGGCCTCTGATCGTTCCCGCCGAGGCAGCAGCGCAGTGCGGCGCGCAGGTTGTCGTGCTCCAGTTCAAGGCGCTCGATCCACACCGTGCCGTCCTCGCCATCGAGGGCCTCGGCCGCTACCTCGGCCAGGGCCAGCATCGCGCGGGCGTACCGCAGCTCTGCCTCCTCGCGCTCCCCCGCCCGCTCCAGCAGCTCGGACCCATAGGCCCGCACGCTCTCCGGCATCGCATAGTGCGTGTGTGCCCTCGCGCGCAGATCGAGCATCACCAGGTGGTGATCGAGCAGCGTTTCTAGTGGCTCCTCGCGAAGCCCCAGGGTGGCGAGCGTCTCGGGGGCGAATCCGCCGGGGCACACCGAGACAGCGCGCAATACTCGCTGGGCATCGGCGTCGAGCAGGGCGTAGCTCCAGTCCAGCGTGGCACGCAGACTTTGCTGATGCGGGGGAAGATCGACCGCGCCCCCGGAGAGTGTGCCGAGTTGATCCGTCAGGCGGGCCAGCAGGGTCGGCGGCGTGAAGCGCCGGGTTCGCGCCGCTGCAAGCTCGATGGCGAGTGGGTTTCCCTCCAACGTACGACAGATAGCGCCGATGGTGGGGAGTATATCGGGGGTCAGCTGAAGGCGCGGGTTGGCCGCCGTGGCCCGGGCGATGAATAGCTGCACCGCGGCGCTTGCAGCGGCGGTGCCGTCGCCGGACTCGTCCGCGGCCGGAAACGCGAGCGGCGGGACGGCGTAGACCTGCTCGGCGGCAAGCTTGAGCACCACACGACTGGTGACGAGCAGCTGGAGGCCAGGCGCATTGGCAAGCACCAGTGCAAGATCGGCGGCGGCCGCGGCGACGTGCTCGAACGGGTCGAGGATCAGCAGCAGCTCACGGTCGCGGAGATACTCGCCCAGCCAGGCGACCGGTGGGGCGGCCATCGGCGGCGCCGCGATGGCGTGCGCAATGGTTGGAATGACGCCACCGGGCGATTCCAGACCGACGAGCGAGACGAACCAGACCCCGTCCCGGACATCGGGCTGCATCGCCGTCGCTGCGGCGAGTGCCACGCGGGTCTTGCCCACGCCCGGCGCTCCGGTGAGAGTGAGGATGCGTGTTCCCCCGCGCAGGTATGCCACCACCTCGCCGACCACCGTGTCGCGTCCGAGGAGGGGCGTGGGCGGATTGGGTAGCGAGGGGGTCGGCAGCAGCGGCACGCCACTCGCCGCAGCCAGAAAACGGTCACGAGCTGCCCCGCTCAGACGGAGGGCGGCGGCGAGGCGCACGGCGATGCCAGACGTCGCGCGCAACGCTCCCGCCTCAACCTTCCGCACTGTGATCGTCGCGCACCCGGCACGGTCTGCGAGCGTCGCCTGGGTGAGGCCTTGTTGCCGACGCAACTCGCGCAGCAACGTGGGAAATTGCTGGGGCATAGTGAATCCGGTGCGAGCGCTCATAGGGGCAAGTGTATCGCATCGCTATCGTTTTCGCTATCGGTCGCCGGGTTCCTTTTGGCAGCCGCCTGTGGTCTCATACGAGCAAGTGATACGACACTAGTGTGAGGGAGGGTAGACATGCGCGGAGCGCAGCGGTGGACAGGTGTGATCGCGTTAGTCGGACTGCTCACGTTGCTGGCCGGGTTAGTGGTGCAGCTGCGGGGCGATACGAGCGGGACGGGGTGGGTGCTGATGATTGTAGGCATCTCGCTGGCGGGTGGCGTGACGGCCCGCGCGGCACAGAGGCCCGAATGACCAGGATTGACCGGCGCGGCCTGGCAGCCTTTCTGGGGCTGGCCTTCGGCGGCGCATGGCTTGCCGATCTTGGCCTCGTGCTCACCGGTGGAGTTGCCGGACGCAGTGGGTGGCTCATCTATGTCGCAATGGCCGCCCCTGCCGCCGCAACCTTTCTTGTCAGCCGCTACGTGAGCCCAACTGCTTGTGTCCGTCACGACGCCGGACTGATCCTGGCCGGCGCGGGAGCGGGTGGGCCTGGTACTGGCTGTTCGGCTGGCTGGGCATGGCGGCCCTGGCGGGTATGGCGCCGTTCGTCGGCGCACTCCTTGGCGTCCAGCCCCTTGACCTTGTGACGTTTGGGGGAGCGCCGTCCGTCCTTGGCACGCTCCTCCCGGGCGTACCGCTCGGGACCGACAATGGAAGGACGCTGGTGTGGATCATCCTCGCGACGCTACCGTTGCAGGCGCTCGCAGCTGTGCCGGTTGTGTGGCTCGAGGAGTGGGGCTGGCGCGGGTATCTGCTGCCGTGCCTGCTGCCGCTGGGGCCCTGGCGAGCACTGCTTGGGACGGGAGCAGTGTGGGGGCTCTGGCACGTGCCAGCGGTACTCGCGGGGCTGAACTACCCAGGCCAGCCGCTGCTTGGGAGTATCGCGATCATCATCGGCAGCATCGTCTGGGGCGTATTGTTAGGCTGGACTCGGCTGGCGAGCGGCAGTGTCTGGCCAGCTGTCCTGGGCCACGCGGCGCTCAATACAGCCGCAGTTGTGCCGCTCTTGCTCGCACCGGCACACGCTCCGCCAAATCCAGTGCTGGTTGGCGTGAGCGGACTCACCGGCTGGATTCTGCCAGTTGTCGTGACCCTGCTGCTGATTGCCGTTGGTCAGCTACCGCGGCCAGGATGGTTGATAGTACGGCGGACACAGTAGGGGTTATGCATACGCCAGTGTGCCAGGAGCGGTGTGAACGTAGCTGGGCCATCCCCGAGTCCGAAGCCGTTGGTGAGGCTGAACATATGTCCTGTACCATGTGCTGCCTGCGGAGAAGGCATGATGCGTTTGTTGATCGAACAGGTCGGAAAGCATGTGACGTTGGAGCTTGCCCATGTGGTCGTGCTGCCGGTGGCCTGGCTCTGGCCGCTGCTCATCTGGTCGGACCTGGGGGCACGGGAGGCCGACAAGGCGATGGGCAGGGTAACGCTTGCGGCGCCCTCGCCGCGGCGGCAGCTAATGGCGCGCTGGCTCGCCGGCGCACTTGTGGCGCTGGCCCTCGCTGGCGGGGTGCTGCTTCGCCTGGCCCTGGCCGGCAACTGGGCCTCTGCCCAGGCGCTACTTGTAGGGGCGCTCTTCGTGCCTGCCCTTGCCCTGGCGCTCGGCTGCTGGAGCGGCGGCGGCAAGCTGTTCGAGATCGTCTATCTGACGCTGTGGTATCTGGTAAGCATTCAGGGAATCGCCCCCCTCGATTTCATGGGCCGTGACCCAAGACACCTCGGAGGGGGGACGCCGAGTGTTTTCGCGGGATTAACTATCCTTCTGCTGGCCGCCGCCACGCTGGGTCGGCGGCGCGGGCTGAACTGAGCGTGAGGCCGGGTATGCTGATGATTACGAATCGGCGCAGCAGCCGAAGCCGTCGCCTGATAACGTGGGCAAGCCTGTTGGCACTCCTGGCCGGAATTGGATTGCTGGTGGGCCTGCTCAGCCCGGTCGCACGCAGCTTCACCAGCTCGCTGTTCTGGCGGAACGACCCCGAGTACGCACGACAGGTCGGCCAACAGATGGCTGAGTATACGCTGCCTGCGGGTTTTGAGGAGCGGCGCGCCCTGGAGATGCAGGGGGTCCGCTCGGTGATGATCGCACCACCGGCGACAGACGCCGAATCGTTAATTGTGCTGACAGATGGCATCCCAGGGCTGGGCGACCCTGACTATCGTGACACGGTGGAGGCCGGCTGGGCACGGAACGTTGGGGAACGACGCTACGAAACCCGCCTCGTTGAAACCAGGAGCATGATCATCCGGGGGGGGCCGGCGCGACTCAGTGTGCGCGAGGGAACAGACGATCGTGGCGCCCCGATCCGCCAGCTGACAATGATCTTTGGGGGCAAGGAAGGACCTGTATTGCTGGTGGTCGTTGGGCGGCCCGACAGTTGGGAGCAGATACTGCTCGACGAGTTTATAAACTCCCTCCGCTGAGGACACCGTACACTTCTCGTGCACGTTGGCCCGTGCGTGATGACTCTGGGATGAACGCTGTGAGGAGGACACCAATGGCGCTTGCCCGAGCCTTGCTGATTGACCTCGATGGCGTGATTCGTTGCTGGCACGGTCAGGACGACCCTGACACCGAACGAGGCTTTGGCCTGCCGCCTGGCTCTGTGAGGCGGATTGCCTTCGCCCCTGAGCGACTACTTCCAGCAATTACCGGCACCATCTCCGATGGTGCCTGGCGTACGCAGATTGGCGCCGCGCTCGCACAGGAGTTCCCTGATGCCGATACGGCCGGCGCTCTACGGTGGTGGTCTGCATCGCCTGGTCAGGTTGACCTCGATGTACTGGAACTAGTCACCATGTGCCGGAGAAGTAGCCCTGTTATCCTGGTCACCAACGCCACCTCACGCCTCCCTGACGACCTGCATCGACTGGGGCTCGCCACCGCTTTCGACCACGTGATTAACTCGTCGAGTATCGGCGTTGCCAAGCCCGAGCCCACGATCTTTGCTGCGGCCCTTGCCGCAGCCGGTGTCGCTGCACCAACCGCGCTGTTCGTCGACGACTCGCCTGCCAATGTCGAGGCTGCTCGACATCTTGGCTTGATTGGGCACCAGTATATTGGGGTCACCGAACTGCGTGGGGCGCTTCAAATGTGTGGTCTGTGCTAGCATTCAGCCAAGGCGAACCGGGGTAGGCAGCCAAGAGGCGGCTGAGTGCCCCCGTAAGCGGTAGCGCGGAGCTGCGACCTCGCGGCTCCGCTTTCCTGTGCGGTGACAGCCCCAGCGCAGCCACGCCTCGCGGAGCAGCTCAAGCCGCTCTTGGAGCAGGCTCAGCAGAAACGCGTAGACCAGCGTCTGCATCAGCAACAACCTCTCGCGCCGCTCCCACTCCCACACCCGTGGGCGCTCACACCCCTCCCGAACCTTAGATCCGGGATGTCTCATGTTTGTCTTCTTCTGGATTGTGGAGGCTCTCGTGGTCACTCAGAAAGCCGGCTGCTTCCAGCAGGGCGCCGGTCGCGGTAGGTGGCATCCTTGCGGCGAAGCTCTCGCGCTTTGGCCTCACAGCGGTAGGTGTCATCCTTGCGGCGAAGCTCTCGTGCTTTGGCCTCACAGAGGATCTCGCCATCAAGGTAGACCCAGGCGGTCGCCTCGCTATGCTGTGAGAGGCGAAGCGCGACCGGCTGGTGACAGAAGAGCGACAGAAGGTCAGCGGCGTAGTGCATACCTTCGCACTCTACCTCGCCGTGCGCATCAACCACGCCTTCGTAGGCTGGGAGTAACACCCGGAGCGCAGGCATCTGCCAGGCCGGATCGCGGTTGTAGCCTATCAACCCCGCATACGGGAGTTGTACTCCTGTTGGTGTTGCTGTTGATCGCTCTGCGCCCCGGACGCGTGCTGTCACAACCAGCAGCGCAGGCCCCCAGAGGCGCCTGTCAACTACATCACCGCCACCGCCGCGGTGGAACGGACGGCCCCACCCAAAAAGCCACCCACAAGGTGTACAATGCAGCCTCCAGGCGATGCGCTCCAGCAGGACTCCAGCCATGCGCGAACCTCGCGATGAAGCTCAGCCCGCTCTCGGCCAGTGGATCAAGCGTCGCCGGCGCGCCCTGGGCCTCACCCAGGATGCGCTGGCCGAGCGGCTGGCCTACGCCAGCCCGACCATTCAAAAGGTCGAGCGTGGCGAGCGCCGGCCCTCGCAGGCGCTCGCCGAGCGGCTCGCCGAGGTGCTGGAGCTGCGCGCCGACGAGCGCGAGCAGTTCCTGCGTCTGGCGCGCTCAGCGCCGCCGCTCGCCGAGCCCCCCGCGGCCGCACCCACTCGCCGGCCCCGCCTCCGCCCCGCCGCGCCGCACACCCCGCTCATCGGCCGCGCCGCCGAGTGCGCCGCCGTCCAGGAGCGGCTGCGCGTCCCCGGTGTCAGGCTGGTGACGCTGCTCGGCCCCGGCGGCGTGGGCAAGACCAGCCTCGCCCAGGCCCTTGCCGCCCAGGCCGCCGACGACGCGGACACGTTCCCGGACGGCTCCGCCGTCGCGCTGCTCGCCCCCATCACCGCCGTCGCGAACCTGGCCGGCACGATCGCCGAGGCAGTGGGCGCCGACCTGGCTGCATCGCACGACCCCGCAGACCAGCTGCTCGCCGCCCTTGCGGGCCGCGAGCTCCTGCTGGTGCTGGACAACCTGGAGCAGCTCCTTAGCCCGGACAACTACGAGCAGACTGCCGCCCTGCTCCGCCGGATCATCGGCGAGGCGCCGGGGGTGCGGATGCTCGCCACTTCCCGCGAGCGGCTCCGCCTGCGCGACGAGTGGGTGGTGGAGCTGGGCGGCCTCACCCTGCCCGACCGCGACGATCCGCGTCGGCTGACCCAGGCGCCGGCGGTGCAGCTGTTTCTGGAGCGCGCCCGGCAGGTCGCCCCCGCCTTCGCGCCCGACGCGGAGCAGCTCATTGCGGCCAGCCGTATCTGTCGGCGCCTGGAGGGCATGCCCCTGGCCATCGAGCTGGCCGCCTCCTGGTGCCGGGCTTTGACCGCAAGCGAGATCGCGGCGGAGATCGACCGCGCCCTGGACTTCCTGGCGGGCGAGGAGCGCGACGCCGAGGCGCGGCACCTCAGCCTCCGAGCGGCCCTCGACCACTCCTGGCGCCTGCTCACCCTCCGTGAACAGCAACTGCTGGCCCGCCTGTCAGTCTTCCGCGGGGGCTGGGATCGGGAGGCGGCCGCCCATGTAGCCCAGGCCAGCCTGACGTCGCTCACCAGGCTGATCGATAAGTCGCTGGTCCGCCGCGAGGCGGCCGGCAGCGTCACCCGCTACACCCTCCATGAGCTGGTGCGGCAGTACGCCGCCGAGCGGCTGGCCGCCGACCCCGAGACGCGCCAGGCCGCGGAGGCGCTCCACACCGCCTACTACAGCCGGCTGCTCCAGGGCGCCATCGACCCGAGCGGCAGCATCGCTCCGCAGGCGTTGGCGCGCGTAAGCCGGGAGATCGACAACCTGCGGGCCGCCTGGGACCGGGCCGTCGAGGCCGAGAGCGAGGATCTGGTCGTGATGGCTCGCGGGCTGACACTCCTCTGCGAGAGCAACAGCTGGATGGCCGACGGCGTGGAGCTGTTCGGACGCGCTGCCGGAGCGCTGCGCGCCAACGGGGCGTCGCCCGCGCTCACAGGGCTGATGCTTGGGTACCAGGGGTACTACCTCTCGCGTGCCGGCGCGTTCCTGGCCGCCCGACCGCTGCTTGAGGCGGGCCTCGCCTGCATCGAGGCGGCCGGGGTTGAGCCGTGGCTCCCAACCGTGGCTCTGAACCTCGGTATCACGGAGTATCGGATGGGTCGCCTGGACGCCGCCGAAGCCTGCCTCACGCGGTCGGCGGACCTCGCTCGCGCCCACGACCCGTTCGCCCTGGCGTGGGCGGAGTGCCACCTGGGGACGCTCGCCCTGGACCGTGGCGACACCCGGGCCGCGGAGCTCCATCTCACGCGCTTCGCGCAGGCGTGGCAGGGCCAGGAGTATACGATCGGCGCGGGCGTAAGCATGGTGGCCCTGGCCGCGTTGGACCTGGCCGTGGGTCGCCCCGCCGAGGCGCTGGCCCGGGCGCGGGCTGCCATGCGATGGGCCGCAGAGGCCCGCGACCGCTTCGTGATCGGCCTGTGTCTGCTGGCGCTGGCATCTCTGGCCGCGGGCCAGGGCGACCTGGACGAGGCAGGCTACCTGTTGAGCGAAAGCGCCGAGGTGATGCGCGGGATCGGCGACTGGTGGTTCCTCGGCGATGTGCTGGCCCAGCGGCTGCAACTCGCGGCGACGATCGGCGACTCCCGGCACGCCCGGGCCCTCGGCGCCGAGCTCGTGGGCATGGCGCGCCAGGGGGCGGCCCTGCTCATCCCCGAGATCTGCTCCGGACTCGCCCTGATGCTCCACCATGAGGGCGCCGCCGGGCAGGCCCTCACGCTCCTGCAGGTGGTGGACGAGCTACCGGCGCGCCACGGCACACGCACGCGCGCCGCGCAGCTCCGCGCCCGTATCGAAGGCGAGCCGGCCACCAACGCCCCCGCCGCGGGCGTGCCGCGGGGCCAGGCGCTTCTGGCCTGGCTGGAGATGCTGTGCGCCCAGATGCCGGAGCCACCACCTGAGCGCGCGAACGGCGCTGAGCGGACGCCGGCCCTCCCCGCCGGGTGGCTGCGGATCCCCGAGACGGGCGAGGTTCTCAGCCCCCGCGAGCTGGAGGTGCTGCGCCTGCTCGTCGCCGGTGCCAGCAACAAGGACGTCGCCGACACGCTGGTCATCAGCCTGCACACCGTGAAGCGCCACGTCACCAACATCCTCCAGAAATTCAACGCCAGCTCGCGCCTCGACGCCGTCGCCCGCGCCCGCGCCGCAGGACTCGACGGGTAGCAGCGCGCACGCCTTACACCGCTTCCACCCCAATAGCACCAAGGTGGGAAGCCCCGCGCCCTGCGGGGCGGTATGCTCATGCCATCGAGCCAGGGCCCGCCGAGGGCCGCGATGGGGGGTACACCGATGACCTACCGATGTGAGCGCAGCATCACCATTAATGCCTCGCCCGAGACCGTCTGGGAGCTGGTGCAGGAGCCGACGCGACGGCTAGAGTGGGACGTGCGGGTGCGGGCGGTGGAACTGCTGACACCCCGCCCGCTCGGGAAGGGCACGCGCCTCCGCATCACCTACGCTATGTGGGGCGCCCGGATGACGACCGAGATCACAATGCTCTCCTGGCAGCCCTACCGGCGCAGCGCGGTCACAATGACCGGCGGCCAAAATGAGGGCGCGTTCGCCGCGAGCTGGAACTTCGTAGCCAACCCCGACGGGTCGACGACCTGGACGACCCGCTTTGTGCTGACCGGGGCGGGCCGGCTGGCCCCAGTTCGTGAGCGGGTCTTCGGCCGCATCTTCGAGCTGCTGACCGTCGTCAGCCAGCGCAACCTCAAGCGGCTGGCCGAGGCCGAGCGACGCGCCGAGGCTATCGCGCCCCCAGGCTGGACGAACCCGCCCAGGATCTGAGATCGTGCCCGCGTTCTCCCGAGGCGTGGTGTTCCCTGGCAGCACACGCCTATACTTCCGTGCAATGGAGGAGCTATGGCTGTCAATCTCCTGATCTGGTCGGCGCTCGTCGGTGGCGCCGGGCTGCTTATCTGGCTCGCGCGGCGCGCGCTCCGCCTACGCAACCCCGGCGCGCGCTGGGGCCTCGCGCTGGTCGCCGTGGCCCCGGCTCTGCTGCTGGGGGGCGTGGCGGCCGTAGTTGCCGGCGGGTACTATCAATTCTACCGGCCGCGCAGCGCCCCGTCCATGGGGTTGACGATAGATGCCAGACCGGAGCGGCTCGCCCGTGGCGCCTACCTCGCTCGAACCACCTGCGCCGCATGTCACGGCAGCCAGGGCGACCTACCTCTGAGCGGCGGCGCGGACCTGAGCAAGGATATCCCGCTGCCAGTCGGCGTCCTGGTTGCGCCGAACCTGACGCCCGGCGGCGAGCTCGCCACGTGGTCGGATGAGGAGATCGCGCAGGCGATCCGCAACGGTATCCACAAGAGCGGCCGTGCGCTGCTGATGCCCACCTCGCAGCTGCGGAACCTGAGCGACGACGACCTGGCCGCAGTGATCACCTTCCTCCGCAGCCAGCCGGCTGTGCGCCACGAGACGCCGCCCACTACCCCGTCGCTCGTGCTGGCCTTTTTCTTCGGGGCGGGCCTTGCCGAGGTGGGATCGGTGCCAGTCAGCGGGCCGGTTATGGCGCCGCCGCGGGGGCGCAGCACCGCCTATGGGGGGTATATCGTCAGCTACCAGGACTGTCGCCTCTGCCACGGGGGTGACCTGGAGGGCTCGCCCGGGGGATTGCTGCCTGGTGCCCCGAGCGCACGCGCATTTGCGCGCGGGTGGACGGAGGAGCAGTTTATCCAGACGCTGCGCACGGGAATCGACCCCGGTGGCGACCCCACCCAGCCGCCCATGCCCTGGGAGATGGTCGGGAGGATGGACGACCACGATCTCGCCGCGATCTACGCCTACCTGCGTGGCGAGGAGTAAGGCGGCGGTCGTGCCAGACACCGCTGGGTGGTTCTCTCTGCCATAGTAAAAGCCGGTGCAAGTTACCCAGGCGGTTGCTTCGCTGTGTTGTGATAGGCGTAGCGTGACCGGCTTGTGAGGGAAGAGCACCAAGAGGAGGAGGCTGGTCGGGGTTCACTCAACTTCTATGACTGTGACGCCAGGGATGAGTGCGGCGAAGAGGTCAGCACTCGTGGCGTCGAGAACGCTTGTGCGCATCCTTGTAGTATAGCTGACCTGTCAGCTATGCGCCTGAGCACGGAAGATGCGCATGAGCCAAACTACTTGACAGACTCCGGCCAACTCCGCGATCTCTTCTACGGTCAGGCTGGTGAGCGCTTGCACCAGCTCCGGGTTGTGCGCAAACTCCTCGTACCGTCGCCCCATCCTGCACCTCCTTCACCTCGTCCCTGTGCAGGATACCATAAATCGGGATATTCTTTCTTTTGGGTGCAGTAAGCCCTCGCCGGACTTCTTTCGAAGCGGCGAGGGCTCACTGCACTTTTTGGCTGGCGACCGCGTGTGCCTCCCAACACTTGGGTGTATCTAAGAAGTTCTATCCGCACATCGCTCAGGGCGAGCTGATGAGGCGAGCAAGCAGTAGATTGCGCTGCGTCTTGGTGTCTTCACCAATCGCATTATCAGTTTCTTTCGATTTGGCATTCTAGTCACGTCGACGCGTGATTAGGGGTTGACGGGAGAGTTAAACCTTTTCAAAACTAATCAAGTGTTGCTTTTAGGTTTTCCCCGTGCTATATTTTCCTTGCCCATAAGGATCGGAATTTCTACACTTCTTTACCGTAAAGAACCACGTGGTGGACGCAACCATCGACGGCACGTTTCCACGCTCGCGAGCACGTGTCACAGGGTGCGGCGTGCGTTGATCTTGTGACTTTTCGCGGAAGACATCGCGTGCTGCTTCTGCCGAAATGCCCTGCGTATGACGCAGTGCTTCCAAACCAGCAATGGTAGAAGAGAAAGGCAAGCTACTATGAGCAGTGCCAAGCATAGTTATACACCAGTTCCGCGCCGAGGGGGTCCGCGCCCTTGTGCTAACGGCAAATTCATCACAATTGGAGAACAGAAACTTATCGTACGAGGGGTAACATACGGGACGTTTCACCCCACTGACGACGGCGAGCAGTTCCCGCCCCCTGACGTGGTGGCCGAAGACTTCACACAGATAGGCGCCAATGGCTTCAATGCAGTGCGCACCTACACTGTCCCCCCCCGCTGGCTCTTAGACCTCGCCCTCGCCAAAGGGCTCTGGATCATGGTTGGCATCCCCTGGGAGCAGCATATTACCTTTCTTGACGACCCAAAGCGTGTACAATCAATTATTAAGCGGGTAGATGATAGTGTACGTACATGCGCCGGCCACCCGGCCGTGCTCTGCTACACTATCGGCAATGAGATCCCCGCTAGCATTGTACGCTGGTACGGTCAACGTCGAGTCGAACAATTTCTCCAGCGGCTATATCACACCGCGAAAACTGTCGATCCAGCCGGCCTTGTCACGTATGTCAATTTCCCGACCACCGAGTATCTAGACTTGCCCTTCATCGATATCTACGCCTTCAATGTCTACCTAGAAACAGAGGATCGTCTAGCAGCCTACCTGGCCCGTCTCCAGAACCTGGCCGGCGAGCGCCCTTTGTTGATGGCCGAGATTGGGCTCGACAGCCACCGCAACACTGAACACTATCAGGCCGAAGCGCTGGATTGGCAGATCCGCACGGTCGCGCGTGCAGGCGTAGCTGGCGCCTTTATCTTTGCCTGGACCGATGAGTGGTACCGCGGCGGGCACGACATCCTCGACTGGGACTTCGGCCTGACGCGGCGCGATCGTAGCCCGAAGCCAGCGCTCGCGGCCGCCGCCGCGGGCTTTGCCGAGTTTCCCTGCCTGCAAGGCATCCCCTGCCCGCGCATCTCCGTCGTCGTATGTACCTATAACGGCGCCTGCACATTGGGCGACTGTCTAAGCGGGCTGATGGCGCTCGACTACCCCGACTATGAAGTTATTGTGGTTGACGACGGTTCGACTGATGCGACGGCAGAGATCGCAGGCAGATATACCTGCCAGCTTATCCGCACACCAAATCATGGTCTCAGCTCGGCCCGCAACATTGGCATAGAGGCGGCCACGGGTACAATCGTAGCTTTTATCGACGATGATGCCCGGCCCGACCCCGACTGGCTACGCTACCTGGCCATCACCTTTGCTGACGGACAGTTTGTCGGCGTAGGTGGGCCAAATATCGCTCCCCCTGACGACGGCCTTGTTGCTGAATGTGTGGCTAACGCCCCTGGCGGCCCCATCCACGTCCTCCTAGATGACCGTGAGGCAGAGCATATCCCCGGCTGCAATATGGCGTTCTATAAAACGGCACTCCAGGCGGTCGGCGGTTTTGATCCACAGTTCCGAGTTGCCGGCGATGATGTTGACATTTGCTGGCGGATCCAGGCCTGCGGCTGGAAGATAGGCTTCAGCCCGGCAGCGATGGTGTGGCATCACCGGCGCAATAATCTGCGCGGGTACTGGTTGCAGCAGCGGGGCTACGGGAAGGCTGAGGCACTGCTGGAGCGGAAGTGGCCGGAGAAGTACAATGCGTCCGGCCATCTCAGCTGGAGTGGACGACTGTATGGCAAGGGTCTTTCCCACAAGCTGCTGACGCCTGGCAGGATTTATCACGGCACGTGGGGCAGCGCTCCTTTTCAGTCGCTGTATCAGCCGGCCGACGGCTTGTGGAGCGCATTGCCCCTGATGCCGGAATGGTACCTGCTCGTAGGAGTGTTGCTTGTTCTCAGCCTGCTGGGCATCTCCTGGCCGCCCCTGTTGCTGGCATTGCCGCTTATGCTTCTGGGGCTAGGCACCTCCGCGGCCCACGCTGTCGCAAGCGCTAGGCGTGGCTCGTTCCGCGGTCTCGAACCTGGCTGGCGTCGCCGTTGGTTCCTCACGTCACTCCTGCACCTCGTTCAGCCGCTCGCCCGCCTTTATGGCCGCCTGAGCTACGGCTTGACACCCTGGCGACGGCGTGCACGGCCCGGGTTTGCCTTGCCTGTCAGGCGTGTAACTCAGCTTTGGAGCGAACAGTGGGTGATGCCGGAAACGTGGCTTGAGATGACCGAGCAGACTCTGCGCCAGGCAGGCTGCGTTGTGCAGCGCGGCGACGACTATGCTAGCTGGGATCTGTATGTACGCGGTGGGCCCTTGAGCGGGGCACGACTGCGCATGGTTATAGAGGAACACGCGGCTGGGTGTCAGCTCTTGCGCTTCAAGATCTGGCCCGTCTGGTCGGTAGCGATACTGCTACTTTGCGCCCTGCTCGTCGCCTTAGCCGGTTTGGCCCTCCACGATGGCGCCTGGCTCGCCGGTGCAATGATTAGCCTGGCCAGCACCGCAGTAGCGCTACGGCACGCCCACGACTGTGCAATCAGTGTCGCTGCGTTTACCTGGGCCACCCACAAGCTCACAAGCGACGCTCCGCCCGAGCTAGACGCGTCGCCAGGGGCTCTCCAACCGCAAACCTGGATGGAAGGTGCCTGATGCGCGAATGGCTACGCCTGCTGCGCTACATCCTGCCCCACTCGACACGCCTGACAGCGGCCTTCGCACTGGCTGGGCTTGGCGCCTTGATGGAGCTGGCAAAACCGTGGCCGGTGAAGGTGGCCGTGGATTACGCGCTGGGCGGCCAGACGCCTCCGCCAACGCTAGCAGGGGTGATCGCCGTTCTGCCCGGCGCATCATCACGCCACGCGCTGCTGGCCTGGTGCGTGGTCGTAGCGATAGTTCTTGTGGTCGCCGCAGCAGCGTGTGCCATGGCTACGCTCCAGGCAGTGGTGGTCATTGCGCAGCGGTTAGTCTACGACCTATCGCACGAGGTGTTTGAGAAGCTGCAGCGCCTCTCGCTGAGGTTTCACGCCTCCCACACAGTCGGCGACCTGCTCCAGCGTGTGAGCAGTGATGTCTTCGTGATTCACTTCGCCGTTTCTCAGGTAGCAATACCAGGCACGATCGCGCTGCTCTGCCTGGTCAGCATGTTTGTGATTATGGCCAGCCTGGATCTCACCCTGGCCCTTGTAGCAATGACCGTCGTGCCGTTGCTGGCCCTGACGCTGATTCGCTACATCCGCCCTTTAGATCAGACTACCACACAGCAATATCAAACTCAGGGAGCCCTGCTTGCCCTGGTTGAACAAAGCCTTACAGCTATGCGCATCATTCAGGGCTTCGCACGCGAGCGCTACGTCCAGCGGAAGGTTGATGCGCAGGCCCACATCCTTGGCGAGGCTTACAACGCGACGACGCGTGTGTCCAGTACCTACAAGGAGGTAACAGGGGCGATTACCGGGCTTGCCGCAGCAGTCATGCTTGGCTTGGGCGGGGCACGGGTGATGGACGGGCGCCTGTCCCTGGGCGATCTGCTCGTCTTCCTTGGCTATCTAGCCACGCTCTACGGGCCGGTGAACGCCTTGGCGACAGCGGTGGGAGCGGCGGTGACCGTGACGGCCCGCAGCCGACGTGTGTGGGAAGTGCTCGACGCCACCGAGGAGCTTCAGGAGCGCCACGGGGCCAGGGCGCTTGGCCGGGCGCGCGGCGATGTGCGCATCGAGGGCATCAGCTTTGGCTACGGGCAGGCTGGCAAAAGCCATCCCGTGTTGCACGATGTGACGCTGTCGGCACGGCCAGGCCAGATCACAGCCATCGTCGGCGCCACGGGTGCTGGTAAATCATCGCTCGTCGCCCTGCTCTCACGATTCTACGACCCCTGGGCCGGGCGGATCATGCTCGACGGGGTTGATCTGCGTGATCTGACGCTGACATCGTTGCGCGAGAATGTGGCTTTGGTGCTCCAGGAGCCATTTCTCTTCCAGATGAGCGTGGCCGACAATATCGCCTTTGGCCGGCCTGAGGCTACGCGCGAAGAGGTGGTCGCCGCGGCGCGTGCGGCGCGTGCCGATCACTTTATTGCGCGCCTACCCCATGGCTATGACACGATCATTGGCGAACAGGGCGCCAGCCTTTCCGGTGGCGAGCGCCAGCGCATCGCGATCGCCCGCGCCCTGCTCAAAGACGCGCCGATCCTGGTGCTCGACGAGCCCACCTCCGCCGTCGATGCCCACACCGAGGCCTTGATCTTCGAGGCAATTTCACACCTCCTGCGCAACCGCACGGTCTTCATCATCTCGCACCGCTTGAGCACGATCCGCCGCGCAGATCAGATCATCACACTTCAAGGTGGGCGAATTGCAGAGCAGGGGACGCATAGCGACTTGCTCGCAGCGGATAGTGTTTACGCCGATCTGTATCGACATCAGCATATCGCGGCGCTATAAGCGGCCTGCGCCTGTAACAGTGTAGACGAGGCTCGACGATGGCAAGCAAGCTAAGCTATCGCCTATTCCGCGAGGAGGATCTGCCAGGGCTCTTGCGTCTCTGGGAGGAGGAGACCGGCTGGGGGGCGCCGAGCGCCGAGCAATGGCGGAGTTGGTACGTGGAAACACCTCACGCGCCGAGCCTCATCGTCGTGGCAGTAGACGAGGTGGGCGCAGCGGTGGGGCAGATGATCTTTACCCCTGCGCTTGTGATGGTTGAAGGCCGTGAGTTGCACGCCGTGCGGGTGTCGGCGCCAATTGTGAGCCAGAAGGTGCGCACGACTACGATTCGCAGCGTCAACCACCCGGCGATCATGCTGTATTGGGAGGGCTCGCTCGCCGTCGCCGCTGCCGGCTACGAGCTCATCTACGCCCTGCCTGATCCGGCGTGGCTGGCCTTCTGCCAGTTCTTCCCGCGCTTTGTCAACGCGGAATACCCATGCGTGGCCGTGCCGCTCGCGCCAACACCTACCGATCTGCTGGCCGTGCCGGCTGGCCCCTTTGGCGTTGAGCACGAGGAGCTGTGGCGTGCAGCGCAGGCCGCCTTTCAAATGCCCTGTGCCGTGGCCCGCAGCGGGCCGTGGCTGGAGTACAAGAACGGGGGCCATCTCGCCGTGGAGCTGCGGGAGTCTGGTGGCGCGCTTGTCGGCTACAGCGCCGTGAAGCGCCAGAGCGGTTTGCTCATGGATCTGGTGGCCCGCTCCCCGGCCGACCTTCCGCGTGTCTTGAATGCTACACGCAATGCTCTGGCCGGCATCCAGCCCGGTTTTACTGCCCTTAGTGCCATGGCCATACCGACCCTTGCCCCCACCCTGGCTGAGCTAGGCTTTGTGCCGGTAGACTACCGTTTCATTGTTAGCTGTGATGCGATAAGCCCGCGCCTCGCCCCAGCCACCGTGGCCCCCGACCGCTGGTACATCCTCCCAGGAGATTAGCTATGCGCCTCAGCTACCGGATGCATACTCCGGCCGACGAGCCGGCGCTCATACAGTTCTGGTGTGAGCATAGTGGCTGGGATCAGGTGAGTGCTGAGCAATGGGCCCACCGCCTGCTGCGGCCACCATTCGGAGCCGCCGGGATCGCGCTTGCCACCGACGAGCAGGGGACGATTGTCGGTCAGTTCGCTTTTATTCCTGTCCGCGTAGCGGTAGGAGCCCACGACATCGGTGCTATGCGTCCTTTTGCGCCGATTGTCGCTCCGAGCGCCCGCAGAGTCATGCTGTCTAGCCCTCTCCAGCACCCAGTGGTATCAATGTATCGGCACGCCCTAAAAGCGCTCCGCGAGTCAGGGATTCGTCTGCTCTACACCATACCCGACCCGCGCTGGGTGCGGCTGTTCAAGCTTTTCCCAATGCTACAAGTTGGCTCCTTCCCGCTCTGGAGCGTGGCGCTGCCGCTCGCCGCGAGCCTGCCGATCAGCCCCGATTACGCAGTTAGCCCGCTCGTGGCTTATGATGAGCGGGTTGAGCGTCTCTGGGCTGTAGCTCGCCACCTCCACAGCTGCCAGCTGGTACGTAATACGCAGTTTTTACCCTGGAAGATCGGCAGCGGTGATTATCAGGTGCTGGCGGTCGAGCGTGGCGGCGAACTGGTTGGCCTGGTGGCAGGGCGCCAAAAAGGTGATCAGCAGTGGCTGATCTGTGACATGCTGGCCGCTGATGAGGACGCACTTCGGGTCACCCTTGCAGCCGCAGTAAACTCCGGCCATGGCGAGGCTCTTGCCGCCCCGCCTGGCCGGCCCATCCGCAAAGCCGCGGTGCTGGCGACCCCGCTAATCGAGCGAGCCGCCCGGCCGCTCGGGTTTCAGCGCGATCAGTACGACTTTCCGATGATTGTCCATTTGCTCGATCACGCTCTACCAAAGGAGCAGTTCGCGCCAGAGCGCTGGTATGTGAGCGCGAACGATTGATGGGTACGATCCCGCCACGAAGTACGGAGCAGCTGCGCATTGTAGTCGGCGGCTTTCTCGGGCTGCTGCCGGCCGCCGGCGTCGCCTGGGACTATGCGCAGTACCCGGCGGGCTTCGCCGCGATGGGCCACGATGTTTACTACATCGAGGATACGCGGCTCTGGCCGATCTACCAGGGCGCGAACACTAGCGGCGACAGCCGGGCCAACGTAGCCCACCTCGCCGATGTGATGCTCGCTTTTGGCCTGGCCGAGCGCTGGGCCTACCGGGATGAGGTGAGCGGCACGTGCTTCGGGTTGAGCGAGACACGGGTGCTGGAGATTTGCCGCAGCGCAGATCTGTTCGTAAATGTCTCGTGCGCGAGCGTGCTGCGCGACGAGTATAAGGGCGTTCCGGCCCGCGTACTGATCGATACCGACCCCATGTTCACGCAAATCCAGTACGTCGCGCAGGAGGGATTCACTGCAGGTGCAGCCGGGATCCGCGATCTAGTCGCGGGCCATACCCACTGCTTCACTTTTGGCGAGAGCATTGGGCTGCCCGAGTGCCGCATCCCCGACTGCGGGATCACCTGGCGCCCCACTCGCCAGCCGGTCTGCCTGCCCCGTTGGGTATCCTCCGCGCCCACTACCCCGGGCGCGCCCTTCACGACGGTGATGAACTGGGCGGCTGGCCGAACACTTCAATATGACGGCCAGCGTTGGGGTCAGAAGGACGTAGAACTGCTACGCCTGATTGACCTGCCCGCCGCCGTGCCAGAGCTCCAGCTATCGCTGGTTATTGGCCAGACTACCGGAACCCCCTTCCCAGCTGAAGATCTGCGTCGCAAGGGCTGGAGGCTCCTCGACCCCGCGGTGACCATCCCCAATTGGTGGGCCTACAAAACATTTATCACAAACTCGTGTGGCGAGTTCTCCGTTGCCAAGGAAACCTACGTCAAGGCGCGAACCGGCTGGTTTTCCTGCCGGTCGGCCTGCTACCTCGCCGCCGGCCGACCGGTCGTCGCCCAGGACACCGGCTGGTCACGGCATATTCCGGCAGGGCCTGGCCTGCTGGCCTTCACTACTCCGGCCGATGCCGCGGCAGCGCTGGCCGAGGTTGCAATGGCACCGGCGGCTCACAGTGCAGGAGCGCGGGCAATTGCAGAAGAGTATTTCGCGGCCGAGCGCGTGCTCGGGGGGGTACTTGCCGAGATCGGAGCGTGATCCGGCGCCCGATCAAGGGGTTAGAAGGGAAACTAGCGTGGGCCATATAGCGGATATGCTGCGCGCTCGACCTCGGACCGGCCGAGCTACGAAAGGCGCACTAGCATGAGTCACCCCAAGCTACAGCCACTTGTCCCCGATGCACGGCTCGCTGGTGACTGGTACGATGGCCGAACCCCGGCCAATATCACTGTCGGAGACGGCTCACTCATCGACTCGTCATTTTGCTTCAAGCACTATTACGCCCGCAGTGCTGTGGGGCTGATTGTTGGCCGTCAGGTGACTCTCTGGCGCACCTCGTTGGCTGTAGGAGAGCAGGCTGTCATCGAGATCGGGGATTATTGCTATATCGCCAACGCCTCGCTCGTCTGCGAGCAGCACATCCGGATCGGCAGCTATGTGATGATTGCGGGCGGAGTAACCATCGTGGACTCAGACTTCCATCCCCTTGAGCCGGCCCTCCGACTAGCGGATACTGTGGCCCTTTCGCCTGTCGGAGCGCGGGCCAGGCGCCCGCTAATCGAGACTCGCCCTGTCGTGATCGAAGACGATGTTTGGATTGGCTACAATGCGACTATCCTGAAGGGAGTGCACGTTGGAGCCGGCGCTGTGGTCGCGCCAGGTGCCCTGGTTACGCACCATGTTCCACCGATGGCGCAGGTCGCAGGCAACCCGGCTCGTGTGGTCGAGACGCTATGAGTGATCAGCCATTGCGTCTGCCACACGACTGGTATCCAGGGGACATCCCGGCTAACGTCCAGCTCGGCTGTGATGTTTTCATCGACACCTCCTACGCCTTTGCCGCGTTTCACTCAAAGCTCCACCCCGGGCTCAGCATGGGCGCAGCCGCCGGGTCATACGACCGCAGCAGCTTTGTTGTCGGTCCCAGCGGCGTGGTGACAGTTGGCGACTACACCTGCCTTAATGGCACCTACATCATCTGTGAGGAGCGGATCACAATCGGCGCCCACTGTTTGCTCGCCTGGGGCAGTGTGCTAAGCGACAGCTGGGCGGTGGCGCCGGTCGCCGCACGCCGCGCCGCACTGCGGGCCGTTGTGCAAGGCCATCTACCCTCGCCTGCCCCACCACAACCGGTGACTCTAGAAGACAATGTCTGGGTCGGCTTCGGTGCCGTGGTTCTCCCAGGGACGACGCTGGGACGGGGATGTGTGGTCGGATGTAGAACGGTCATTGCGATGAACGTGCCGCCATACGCCGTGGTCGTAGGCGATCCAGCGCGCATTGTTCGCTTCCTCGAACCAGACGATGACGATCAGGCGCGTGCGAAGGCGCTCCAGGAGCAGTCTCGATCAAACATCCCGCGCTAATCGTTGTTGGTTCATCACATCGCCGCGAGTCCTTGGAAACTACAGGGACGTTTACCTGCTGATGCTATGAGCAAGCTGCGGATCATTGTCCTCGGCTATATCGTCCGTGGGCCGCTGGGTGGCCTGGTCTGGCACCATCTCCAGTATGTGATCGGCCTGAGTCAGCTCGGTCACGATGTATTCTTCCTGGAAGACAGCGACGACTACCCCTCGTGCTATGATCCGTCGCGCAACGTGATCGACGTTGACCCGACCTATGGGTTGCGCTTCGCTAAAGCAACCTTCGAGCATTATGGGTTCGGTGAGCGTTGGGCCTATTACGACGCCCACACAAGCCGTTGGTTTGGGCCTTGCGCCGGCCGAATCGTCGAAATTTGCGCCGATGCAGATCTGCTACTGAACCTCTCAGGTATCAACCCGATGCGGCCGTGGCTTGAGCCCGTGCCTGCGCGTGCCTTTGTGGATACCGACCCGGTTTTTACGCAGGTGCGCCATCTGAAGGATCCAGTGGCCCTGGTAGCGGCGGCTGATCATACGGCCTTTTTCACCTTTGGGGAACTGTTCGGCCGTGGCTCTACCATTCCTGACGATGGTTTTCCCTGGCAGCCGACCCGTCAGCCGGTCGTTCTCGATCTCTGGCCGGTGACCCAGGGGCCAGCGACAGGTGCCTATACCACCGTTATGCAGTGGGACAGCTACGCGGTCTGTGAGCACGAAGGCGTGCGGTACGGCATGAAGTCAACCTCATTTCAACCCTACCTTGAGCTGCCTCACCGCACGACGGGTGCGCGCTTCGAGCTGGCCCTTGGCGGCCACACCGCGCCGCACGCACAGCTCAATACTTACGGGTGGACAGTGCGCAATTCGCTGGAACCGACACGCGACCCCTGGACCTACCAGCGCTACCTTCAGGACTCCCGGGCAGAGTTCAGTGTAGCTAAAGAGGGGTATGTAGCCACGCGAAGCGGTTGGTTTAGCGAACGGAGCGTCGGTTATCTGGCCAGTGGGCGCCCGGTGCTACTACAGGATACTGGTTTTAGCGACTGGATGACTTGCGGGCTTGGTGTGGTGCCCTTTGCCACACCCGAGGAGGCATTGGAAGGCATCGCCATTATCGAGGCAAGCTATGAAGCTCATTGCATCGCCGCGAGGGAGCTGGCCGCAGCTTATTTTGCATCGGGGAGGGTGCTGGAAACGCTGATCGCACAAACGCTCGACGGCGACAGCAAGTAGCACAGCGCGCTGAGCCACTGCAACTTTTGGCCGCGTTTACTGCAACGGTTATAGCCGTCGAGGTGCCGAAAAGCATAGTCCGCATCATCGGCGGCCTCTTGCGGGCCGTGCCCGGGCGGGGGTGAGAAGATCAAGGAATAGCCTTGTCGCGTCGTGATGCTGTTACAATGAGGCTGGGCCGCAGGTTAACTTCTGGCATAGCTGTCGATAGGCGCGCTCACATTTCGTGAGGTGTGTGCCTTAGGATTCTCTTATGCGACGCTGGAATGGTTGGGGCGACGAGACAAGCCGCTACCCTTTACCTCACTCGGTGTTAAGGCTGATCGAGGGCCTGCTCGGCCCGGGCATTCCACCCCGCGACGCCACGCTCGCCGAGGTTGTCGCCGCTGTCCCACACTCACGCCTTCCTGCGAATCCCGCGTTTAGTGGCGATCCCGAAGAGCGGCTCCGTCACGCCCGCGGCCAGAGTTTCCCTGACCTGATCGCGCTGCGTAGCGGTCAGCTCGGAGTGTTTCCTGATGGGGTTGCCTACCCGCACAGCACGGCCGAGGTGCGCGCTTTGCTCGACTACGCTGCCACGACTGGCACGCGAGTCATTGCGTACGGAGGCGGCACGAGCGTTGTCGGCCACATCAACCCGCCACATCACGATGCCCCGATCCTGACCGTCGATATGCGTCGCATGCGCCGGCTGTGCGCCCTCAATACCGTAGACAACCTGGCCGTCTTTGAAGCTGGCGTCACCGGGCCGGATCTCGAGGCTCAGCTGCGCGCTCACGGCTATACCCTCGGCCATTATCCGCAGTCGTTTGAGCTGTCCACCCTCGGCGGGTGGATCGCGACCCGCTCGCGCGGCCAGCAGTCGCTCGGCTACGGCCGGATCGAGCAACTGTTCGTGGGCGGCCATATGGAGACCCCCGTCGGCTCACTCTCCCTCCCGGCGTACCCGGCCTCAGCGACCGGGCCGGAACTGCGCGAGCTGGTTCTGGGCTCCGAGGGGCGCCTGGGAATTGTGACCGAGGCGGCTGTACGTGTCGTGCCACTGCCCGCGCGTGAAGTGTTTCACGCGGCCTTTTTCCCCGAGTGGGAGCTCGCCGTAGCTGCCGTCCGGGAGCTCGTGCAGAGCGGCATACCTCTCTCGATGGTGCGCCTGAGCACGCCTGGGGAAACCACGATCAATTTTGCCCTCGCACGTCATCGGCGCGGGCTAGCGATGCTTAAGCAGGTTCTGGCGCTCCGCGGCATCCGGTCAGACGCGAGCATGCTCCTGCTCGGCTTCAGCGGTACGGAGCGCCAGGTCGCCCTGAGCCGGCGCGTCGCCCTGGATATCGCGCGCAAGCATCGGGGTTTCCACGTTGGCCCGGCCCTCGGACGGCAATGGCAGCGCGGGCGGTTCCGCGCGCCCTACCTGCGCGATGAGCTGTGGGCCCACGGCTACGCCGTGGACACGGTTGAGACGGCCACGACTTGGAGCAAGGTAGAGCCGCTGCTTCAGGCTGTCGAGCAGGCGCTAACCGGGGCGCTCTCCACCGAGGGCGAGCGTGTCCACGCCTTCACCCACCTGTCGCACGTCTACCCCCAGGGGTCGAGTGTCTACACAACCTTTCTGTTCCGGCTTGGCGACCCGGACACGACGCTGCGCCGCTGGCAGCTCCTCAAGCGCGCCGCAAGCCTGGCCATTCATCGGTATGGCGGTACAATCAGCCACCAGCACGGCGTCGGCCGGATCCACCAGCCCTACCTTGCGCAAGAAAAGGGGCCGCTCGGTATCGCGGCGTTGCAACAGCTGGTCGCCGCCTATGACCCGGATCAGCTGCTTAATCCCGGTGCCCTGCTATGAGGCACGTGTGTAAGAGGGGGCATCGATGAGCGCAACGAGCTGGCGTGACGCGTGCTGGGGGACTCTGGATCAACCCTGGGACGTGCTCGTGATTGGCGGCGGGATCACCGGCGCGGCCATCCTGTATGAGGCCGCGCGCGCCGGCCTACGCGTGCTGCTTGTCGAGGCGCGCGATTTTGCCTGGGGCACGTCTAGCCGATCCACCAAGCTTGTGCACGGCGGCTTTCGTTATCTGACACAGGGGCAGCTACGAACCGTCCGCGACTCTGCGCGTCAGCGCCGCCAGCTGTTGGAGGATTGGCCAGGGCTGGTCGAGCCGCTTGGCTTTACCCTGGCCCACTTCCAGGGCGATCGCCCCCCGGTATGGCTGTATCAGGCCGGCCTGGCGCTGTACGACCTTATGGCCGGGCAATGGGATCACCAGCGCTACGACCCGCTGAGCTACAGCCTGCTCGTGCCTCAGGTTCGCCGTGAGGGTCTGGTGGCAGGGCTGCGCTGTGCGGAGGCGACCACAGACGATGCGCGGCTGGTGCTCCATCTGATCACGGAGGGAGTGCGTGCCGGTAGCACGGCGATGAACTATGTGTCGGCTACATCGCTGCTGCGCGAAGGCGGCGTAGTCACCGGGGCACACCTGGTCGATGGCGTCGGTCAGCGCGAAGCCGAGGTTCGCGCCCGCGTGGTGATTAATGCAACCGGAGCTTGGGCCGATCAGCTGCGCGGGGAGCTCGGCGCAGTGCAACGCATGCGCCCGCTCCGCGGCAGCCACCTTGTGTTCCCCGCCTGGCGCTTTCCGGTGGCGCAGGTGGTTGCCTTTCGTCACCCCCACGACCAGCGCTACATGAGTGTCGTGCCCTGGGAAGACGTGACGCTTGTGGGAACCACCGACCTCGATCACCGCCACCCGCTCGACGCGGAGCCAACGATCACTGGCGAGGAGGTCGCCTACCTGATGGCCGGGGTAACAGCCGTATTCCCGGCCCTCCGGCTTGGGCTGGAGGATATTGTGGCGACGTTTAGTGGCGTGCGCCCGGTGGTCGGGACTGGCCAGGCCGATCCCTCGAAGGAGGCGCGTGACCATCTTGTGGTCGTCGAGCAGGGCCTTGTGACGGTCACCGGCGGGAAGCTTACCACCTTCCGCCTGCTGGCTCAGGACGCGCTCGCCGCAGCTGGGCTTGGGCGACTGGCATCGGCGCCACGTCGGGCGCCCGCAGCCACTTTAGAAGCTTCGCCGCCTGATGGATTAGCCGAGTGGACGCGTCGGCGGTTACAAGGTCGGTACGGCCTCGGCGCACCAGCGCTTGTGGCGGCCGCCGAGCCGGGCGAATTGGAGCGCATCCCTGGCAGTTCCACTCTTTGGGCGGAGCTGCGCTGGGCGGCTCGCAATGAGTGGATTGTGCACCTGGAGGATCTCCTACTGCGGCGGGTGCGGCTCGGCATACAGCTGCCTGAAGGCGGCAGCGCGCTCCTGTCGCAGATCCGGCACATCTGTCAGCAGGAGCTCGGGTGGGATGACGAGCGCTGGCTGGGCGAGGTCGCGGCCTACCAGGCCCTCTGGCGCAGGCACTACAGCCCCCCCGACCCAGCACTTGTTCCCAACTGGCGCACAACAAAGCCTGAAGAGGTCGCTGAGGCAGCGGCCAGTTTGAGGCAGAGTGGGCAGCGATCCCGGGGAAGGGTGCTGGTGGCCGCACTCGGCGCAGTTATTGGAGCCTGCGCGGTGATTGGTAGCTGGCGCCTGCTACGGCAACGTCGCCTCCGATAGGGCAAATATTGAACGCTTCAACAAAATGCGTGGTGAACCACTAAGTTTGGCGGGCGTAGATCGCTGACTTGCGGAGGATCAAGTCGGCGGTAAAGGTGGGCAGCGCGGGGGGTGCATTGCTCAGCAGCCGCAGCATTGCCTCGGCGGCGGCATGGCCCATCTCTTTAGACGGCTGACGCACCGTGGTCAGGGGCGGCAAGGTGTAGGCGGAAAGGAACTGGTCGTCGAAGCCGACCAGGGAGACGTCCGTCGGGATGCGGTAGCCGTGATTGAAGAGGCCGAGCATCGCGCCGTAGGCCATCTGGTCGTTGGCGGCGAAGATCGCGCTGAACTGCTCGCCACGGCCGAGCAGCTGCTCAAACGCGCTCAGGCCCGACTCCTCGACAAAGTCGCCCGCGACGACCAGGGCCGGGTTCTCGGCGATGCCGGCCTCGGCGAGGGCGCGGCGGTAGCCGGCGAGGCGGGCGGCGGCGTCGGGGTGGCCAAGTGTTCCGGCGAGGTGGGCGATGCGAGTGTGACCGAGGCCGATCAGGTAGCGGGTGGCCCGGTACGCGCCCTCCTGGTTGTCGATGTAAAGGCACTGAGCTTCGAGGCCGGGCACGCTGCGGGCGACCACGATCAGGGGCACCTGCGCGGCGACTGTGCGCAGCTCCTCGTCGGGGATGCTGCTGGCCAGCACGATCACCCCGTCGACCCGGCGCTCGAGTAGCAGCTGGAGCGAGCGGGCCTCGTCCTCCTGGTTTCCGGCGCGCCAGTGGGTGCTGGCGAACATGGGGCGGTACTCGGCGTGGTCGAGCCCTTGCTCGATCCCCGAAACCATGCGGGCGAAGAAGGGGCTGCTGATATCCTGCATCAGCACGCCGATCGTCATCGAGCGGCCGCGCACGAGGCCGCGGGCTACCAGGTTCGGGCGATAGCCCTGCTCCTCGATCGCCGCCAGTACCAGCGCGCGCTTGTCGTCGGCGACGCGCTTGCTGCCATTGAGGACGCGTGAGACGGTGCTCGGCGACACCCCGGCTTTGCGGGCGATGTCCTCGAGGGTGCTGACCTTATTCATGCACTTCTCATCCCGTTTGTTTGTTCCTTCCTCATTATCACAACTTGGGAAAGCGCTGTCAATGTTTTGCCGTAGCACTTGACAAGACGGCTGTTTATGGAATATACTCATTCCTGCAAACGATTTCCCAGCATATCAGCAAAGTAGCTGAAGGACATCACATTAAGCGCGAAGTGCGCGTTACACTCAGGGTCTGCATCGACACCCTGCGCTTGCGTATGGCGCATGTGTGGAAGATGACGTATGCCCCCTGCCTTTTGGTGTTGTGATAACGTTTTCCCGTTTCATCGCCGCACGCTCTATCCTGTCGGAACCGATGGCCGGTTCACACGCAAAGGAGCCCCCCATGAAGGTCCGAGGCCTGTCCCTGACGCTCCTGCTCAGCATCCTGCTCACCTTGCTCGCCGCCTGCGGCAGTCAAACGGGCGCGCCGGCGGCGCAGCCAAGCCCCGCCGCCGAGGCCCCCGCCGCCGAGGCCCCCGCCACAGATGCCCCCACCGCCGCCGCGGACGCCCCCACCCCCGTGCCCGTCCCCACCGAGAGCAGCGCCACGCTCGGCTCAGGCGCCACGAAGATCGTCTGGTGGCATATTACCACCGACGAGGCCCAGCGCGCCGTCTGGGACCAGATGGCGAACGCCTACATCGCCGAGCACCCCGACGTCTCGATCGAGATCACCGTGCTCGAGAACGAGGCGTTCAAGTCGAAGCTCGCCACCGCGATGCAGTCCGGCAGCCCGCCCGACATCTTCCAGAGCTGGGGCGGCGGCGTGCTCAAGCAGTACGGCGAGGCCGGCCTGGTGCAGGACCTGACCCCGGCGCTGCAAGAGGGCGGCTGGGGCGACAGCTTCAACGCCGGCCCGCTTTCGCTCTACACCTTTGACGGCAAGACCTACGGCGTGCCCTGGGACGCGGGTATGATCGGCTTCTGGTACAACAAGGCCCTCTTCGAGCAGGCCGGCATCACTGAGACTCCGGCCACCTGGACCGAGTTTCTGGGCGTGGTGCAGAAGCTGAAGGACGCCGGGATCACCCCGCTCGCTCTTGGCGGGAAGGACAAGTGGCCTGGCCACTTCTACTGGGTCTACCTGGCCACCCGCATCGGCGGCCAGCAGGCCTTTGAGGCGGCCTACAGCCGCCAGGGCAGCTTCGCGGACGCGCCCTTTGTGCAGGCGGGCGAGCGGCTCAAGGAGCTGGTTGACCTGCAGCCCTTCCAGGCCGGCTTTCTCGGCGCCGGCTACGGCGACCACCAGGCCGTGATGGCCAACGGCCAGGCCGCGATGGAGCTGATGGGCCAGTGGGCCCCGACCGCCAACGTTGGGGTGGCCGAGGATCCGGAGACCTATCGGGCGAACCTGGGCTGGTTCCCCTTCCCCGCGGTCGAGGGCGGGGCCGGCTCGCCCTCCGACGCCCTCGGCGGCGGCAACGGCTTTGCCGTGGGCAAGAACGCTTCGCCCGAGGCGATCGAGTTCGTGCGCTTCCTCACCAACGTGGAGAACCAGAAGGCCGTGGTCGCGGGTGGCCTGACCGGCACGCCGGTGGTGAAGGGCGCCGAGGAGGTGGTCGAGGATCCGCTCCTGCTTCAGGTGATGGAGACCGCGGCGAGCGCCGGCTACTACCAGCTTTACTACGACCAGTATCTGCCCCCGGCCGTCGGCCAGGCCGTCAACGACGCCACTCAGGCCCTGTTCGCCGGCACCGCCTCGCCCGAGGAGGTCGCCCAGACGATCGAGGAGTCGGCATCGTTCGAGCTCCAGCCCTAGTACCTGGCGCTCGCAAGCTGGCTAATAAGTTCGCCGCGCTTCTGCTCGCCTGGCTCCTACCTCGTCCTGTGGGAGCGGAGGGGCAGATGCGCGGCCGAACAAAATCGTTTCCCACTCCATATTGATAACGCACTGGCGCGGCAGCCATGAGCAAGCGAAGGGCTGTGCCGTGTCACCAGAGGTTTCTATGGCACAGCCCTCCTCGCGCCTGGCTGAGCGAGCAGCCGCGCGACCGCGGCCCCGCGTACGCTGGAGCCAGGTTGCGACGATCGCCGGCTTTCTGCTTCCTGCCGCGATTGTCTACATCGGACTGGTGCTCCTGCCGGTCATCCAGGCGGTCTACTACAGCTTCTACCGCTGGAACGGCCTCGGCCCGCTGGAGCAGTTCACCGGCTTCGCCAACTATCTGCGCGCCCTCGGCCACGCCGACTTCCGCAACGCCCTTGGCCACAACCTCCAGCTCGTGGTGATGTCGCTGCTCATCCAGCTCCCGCTCTCGCTCGGGCTCGCCCTGCTGATCCGCGAGCTCAACTGGGGCCGGGCCGCCTTCCGCACGATCTTTTTCCTGCCCTACGTGCTTTCCGAGGTGGTTGTGGGGGTGATCTGGAACTTCATCTACCGCCCCGAGGGCGGGCTGATCACCTCGCTGCTCGCCTCCGTCTTCCCGGCGATGAAGGGCACGGCGCTGCTGGCCGACCCCAAGACCGTGCTTTACGCGCTGTTTGTGGTGATCACCTGGAAGTTCTTCGGCTACCACATGATCCTCTACATCGCCGGGCTGCAGAACATCCCCCCTGAGGTCGAGGAGGCCGCCGCGATCGACGGCGCCACCCGGCTACAAGCCCTGCGCTACATCACCATCCCGCTGCTCGGCGGCACGATTCGGCTTTCGATCTACCTTTCGGTGCTCGGCTCGCTGCAGTTCTTCGACCTGATCTGGGTGATGACGACAGGCGGCCCGGTCGGCGCCTCGGACACAATGGCGACCTACCTGTACAAGTTCGGCTTCCAGCGCTTCCAGCTCGGCTACGGCAGCGCGGTGGCGGTGATCATGTTTGTGATCTGCTTCAGCTTCTCGCTGATCTACCAGCGGTTCGCGATGCGGCGTGACTACGAGTAGGCCGAACGGAGGATCTGTCATGACCACCTATCAGGCGCAGCCTGCCAGGGAGCGCCCGCGGCGTCTCGTCCCGCTGGTGCAGAGCGTCGTCGCCGTGCTCGTGGCGTGCGTCGTGCTCATCCCGCTCGTCACCGGCGCGATCAACGGCTTCAAGAGCAACGCCGACCTGCTGCTGCGCCCCTTCGGGCTGCCCCGGGTCTGGGTGGTGGAGAACTACACCAGCGTGCTCGTCAGCGGCGCCTTCTGGCGTATGCTGCGCAACAGCTTCCTGGTCACGGCCGGGACAGCGATCGGCGTGGTGACGCTCGCCAGCATGGCGGCCTATGTCTTCGCGCGCATGCGCTTCCGCGGCCGCGAGCTGCTGTTCAACTTCTTCACCCTGGGCCTGCTCTTCCCGCTCGCGGTGGCGATCCTGCCGCTCTACATCACCCTGCGTCAGCTCAACCTCGTCGACTCGTTGTGGGGCGTGATCCTGCCCCAGGTCGCCTTCGGGCTGCCCGGCAACATCCTGATCCTGCGCGGCTTTTTCGCCACCATCCCCCAGGAGCTCGACGAGGCGGCGGCGATCGACGGCTGCTCGCCAGTTGGCTACTTCTGGCGCATCCTGCTGCCGCTGATGCGCCCGGCCCTGGCCTCTGTGGTTGTGCTCACGATGGTGCTGAGCTGGAACAACTTCTTCCTGCCCCTGCTGGTGCTCAACAGCGAGCAGCTCTACACGCTTCCGCTCGGCATCCAGCAGTTCCAGGGCCAGTTCGGCACCGACTGGGGCCGCGTGCTGGCCTTTGTCACGCTGGCCCTTATCCCAACAATTGGGTTCTACCTCCTGGCCGAGCGCCAGATTGTCGCCGGGCTCACCACTGGCGCGATCAAGGGGTAGCCCGTGGAGCATCGTATGCGCGCGCAGCTCAGGCTGAACGACCTCGGCTACTTCGCGGCCCGTGGCCTCGATGTCCTGGTGTTCAACAACTGGTACGACGGCAACTTCAGCGACGCGAAGATCAGCGGGGTCGAGCTCATCCACCACAGCGTCCGCACCGCCACCAACGGCGACGTGCGGCTCAGCCCCACGCCCGGGCAGTGGGACCGCGTCCCCGACCTCGTCGGACGCACGGTGGACGTGCCCGCGGGCAGCGTGGCCACCCGCCTGGCCTACCCCGACCTCGGCCTCCACTACACGGTCAGGGTATCGGCGCGGGAAGACGGGGTCATGATCGCCGTCGACCTTGAGCTGCCGCTCCCGCCCGCGCTCGCCGGGCAGGCCGGCCTGAACCTGGAGTTCCTGCCCGCGGCCTACTTCGGCAAGGGCTACCTGATCGACGGCGGCAGCCGGCTTTTCCCGCGCTACCCCAGCGGCCCGATGCTGCGCCCCGGCGAGCCGACGGCATTCGCCAGCGGCCGCGCCATCGTCCTCGCCCCCGAGGACCCAGCCCGCCGCGTGGCCGTGCGCACGGCCGAGGGCGAGCTTGCGCTCTACGATGGGCGCAACACCGCCCAGAACGGCTGGTATGTGCTGCGCCAGCTTCTGCCCGCCGGCCGGACCGGCCGGGTGATCGAGTGGCACCTGACGGCAAGCACGGTCGCGGGCTGGGTGCGCCCCCCGGTGATCGGCCACTCGCAGGTCGGCTACCACCCCGGCCAGCGCAAGCTTGCGGTGATCGAGCTCGACCGCGAGGCCCGCCCGCTCCCCGCCGCGCGCCTGCTCCGCGCCGCCGACGACGGCCAGCTCGTCGAACGGCACGCCGGCCCCGCCGAGCCCTGGGGCCAATACCTGCGCTACTCCTACCTGACCTTCGACTTCAGCGCCGCACGTGAGCCCGGACTCTACATAATCGAGTACGGCGATATCCGCACCGCGCCCTTCCCGATCGAGCCCCACGTCTACGACGAAGTCTGGCACCCCACCCTAGACATCTTCTTCCCGGTGCAGATGGACCATATGGAGGTCCGCGAGGCCTACCGGGTCTGGCACGGCGCCGCCCACCTCGACGACGCCCGCCAGGCCCCGGTGAACCACGAGCACTTCGACCTGTACGCCCAGGGGCCGACCACCGACACGCCCTTCCAGCCCGGCGAGCACATCCCGGGGTTGAACTACGGCGGCTGGTTCGACGCGGGCGACTTCGATATCCGCACCCAGACCCAGTACGCCACCCTGCTCGACCTCGTCTGGGCATGGGAGCGCTTCGGCATCACCCGCGATGAGACGACGGTCGACCAGGCCCGGCGCCGGGTCGAGATCCATGCCCCCGACGGCGTGCCCGACCTGCTCCAGCAGATCGAGCACGGCGTGCTCGGGCTGCTCGCCCAGCACCGCGCGCTCGGCCGGGCGATCTGCGGCATCGTCGAGCCCGACCTGCGCCAGTACGCCCACCTCGGCGACGCCGTCACCAAAACCGACAACAGGGTCTACAGCCCGGCGCTGGCCGAGGGCGAGGCCGCGGGCGGCGAGAGCGGCACCCCGGACGACCGCTGGGCCTTCACCAGCCGCTCGACACCGCTCAACTACGGCTCGGCGGCGGCCCTGGCGGCGGCGAGCCGAGCCCTACGCGGCTACCGCGATGCCCTGGCCGAGGAGTGTTTGACCACCGCCGTGGGCGTCTGGAACGAGGAGCACAGCCATCCGCCGTACATCTTCCGCCACGGCAATACCAGCGGCGGCGAGCTCGACGAGGAGGAGCTGCGGGCGGCGGCCGAGCTGCTGCTCTGCACCGGGGAGCCGCGCTACGCCCGGCGGGTCGAGGAGCTTTGGCCGGAGATCGAGCGGGAGTTCGGCGAGCACGCCGCCCTGGCCGTCCGCGTAATGCCGCTCATGGGGCCGGCCTTCGCCGGGCGGCTGGAGCAGCGCACCCGGGCCCACGCCGAAGAGCTGCGGCAGCTGGAGGCAGCCAACCCGTACGGGGTGCCGATCACGACCGCCGGCTGGGCGGGCAACGGCCAGATCATCCGCCTCGCCATCGCCAACGAAGCCCTGCACCGGGCCTTTCCGGAGCTGATCGACCGCGAGCACGCCTTCCGCGGCCTGGGCTACCTCTTCGGCTGCCACCCCGGCTCGGATATCTCCTTTGTCTCCGGCGTGGGCGCGGTCTCCAAGGAGGTCGCCTATGGCAACAACCGGGCCGACTTCTCCTTTATCGCCGGCGGGGTCGTGCCCGGCGTGCTGATCCTCAAGCCCGACTTCCCTGAGAACAAGGAGGACTGGCCCTTCTTCTGGGGCCAGAACGAGTACGTCGTCAACGTTGGCGCCAGTTACCTGCTGCTCGTCAACGCTGTGAACGCCCTGCTGGCGGAGGGCGCCGGCAACGCCGTGGGCGCCCCGCTCGCAGCCAAGGAGCACTGATATGTCGACCGCCACCGCCCGCTTCCGCGACGCGGCGCTGCCGCTGGAGGAGCGGGTCGAGGATCTGCTCGGCCAGATGAGCCTCGACGAAAAGCTGGCCCAGCTCGGCTGCCTTTGGAGCACCCAGCTTGTGCAGAACGACCGCTTCGACCCCGACTTCGCCGCCAGCAAGATGCCTCACGGCATCGGCCAGGTCACCCGCATCGGCGCCTCGACCGGCCTGCGGCCGAGGGAAAGCGCGGCGCTGATGAACGCCATCCAGCGCGTCGCCATCGAGCGCACCCGCCTCGGCATCCCGCTCTTCGTCCACGAGGAGTCGGTGAGCGGCCTTTGCGCCCGCGACGCCACCGTCTTCCCCCATGGCATCGGCCTCGCCGCCAGCTGGGACCCGGCCCTCGTCGAGCAGGTGGCCGGCGTGATCCGCCAGCAGATGCTGGCCGTGGGCGCTCGACTCGGGCTCGCCCCGGTGCTCGACGTCGCCCGCGACCCGCGCTGGGGCCGGGTCGAGGAAAGCTACGGCGAGGACCCGCTGCTTTCCGGCACGCTCGGCGTGGCCTACGTGCGCGGCCTACAGACCGACGACCTGCGCCGGGGTGTGGCGGCTACCGGCAAGCACTTCCTTGGCTACGCGATGTCGGAGGGCGGCCGAAACTGGAACCCGGTGCAGCTCGGCCCACGCGAGCTGCGCGAGGTGTACGCCGAGCCCTTCGCCGCCGCCATCCGCGACGCCGGCCTGGCCACGGTTATGAACTCCTACGCCTCGATCGACGGTGTCCCCGTCGCCGGCAGCGCGGCCATCCTTTCCGGGCTGCTGCGCGACGAGCTCGGCTTTCAAGGCGCCGTCGTCGCCGACTACTGGTCGATCCCGCAGCTGGTGCGCTTCCATCGCGTCGCCGCCGACAAGGGCGCCGCCGCGGTCCTGGCCCTGGCCGCCGGGCTAGATATGGAGCTGCCCAACTTCGACTACTATGACGCCCCGCTGCGGGCCGAGGTCGAGGCCGGGCGGCTGCCGATCGAGGTCGTGGATACGGCGGTCGGGCGGGTGCTGCGGCTGAAGTTCCAGCTCGGCCTGTTCGAGCAGCCCTATGTCGACGTCGAGGCGGTCGAGGCCCAGTTCCAGACGCCGGATCAGCGGGCGCTGGCCCGGAGAGCCGCCGCCGAGTCGGTGGTGCTGCTGCAGAACGATGGGGTGCTGCCGCTGGGTCCGCAGCTCCGGCGCATCGCCGTGCTCGGCCCCGGCGCCGACGACCCGCGGCTGCTCCAGGGCGACTACCACTACCCCGCCCACCAGGAGGCCATCTACCTCAAGGAGCCGCAGGCCGGCGAGAACCTGATCGGCGCGGAGGATTTCACGCCCCAGGCCGGCGGCGCCTTCGCGGTCGGGCCCTACTACACCCCCCACGTCACCCCGCTGGCCGGGCTGCGCGCCGCCCTCGGAGATAGCGTGGAGATCGCCTACGCCAAGGGCTGCGAGGTGCTGGGCGACGACCGCTCGGGCTTCGCCGCGGCGGTGGAGGCGGCTCGCTCGGCCGATGCGGCCGTGGTCGTCGTCGGCGGCAAGAGCGGCCTCCACCGGCCCGCCACTGTCGGCGAGGGCAACGACGCGACCGACCTGGAGCTAACGGGGGTGCAGGCGGAGCTGGTGGAGGCGGTGGCAGCGACGGGCACGCCGCTGGTAGTGGTGGTGCTGAGCGGTCGGGTCCACACCCTGGCCCGGGTGGCCGCCCGGGCGAACGCCCTCGTCTACCTGTTCCCGCCCGGCGAGGAGGGCGGCAGCGGTCTGGCCGATGTGCTCACTGGGGCGGTGAGCCCGAGCGGCCGGCTGCCGGTGAGCCTGCCCCGCTCGGCCGGCCAGATCCCGGTGCACACCAGCTACCGGGCCGGCGGCCGGGTGCCGATGTTCTTCGGCGACTACACCGACAGCCCTGCGGCGCCGCTGTTCACCTTCGGCCACGGCCTGAGCTACACCAGCTTCGCCTACGAGGGCTTTACGGCGCGCGGCGGGAGCACGAGCGAGCCGGTCGAGCTCGCCCTCACCGTCCGCAACACAGGCGGGCGGGCCGGCGACGAGGTGGTGCAGCTGTACGTCCGCGACGAGGTCGCCTCGGTGGCCCGGCCGGACCAGCAGCTCGTCGGCTTCGCGCGGGTTCCGCTGGAGCCGGGGCAGGCCCGGCGGCTGGCCTTCACCGTCCACCCGTCGCGGCTGGCCTTCTACGATCCGCAGATGCGCTTCGTGACCGAGCCGGGGGCCTTCACCTTCAGCGTGGGCGCCTCCTCGGCCGATATTCGGGCCACCGCGACGCTGGAGCTGAGCGGCGCGACGGCCGAGTACCGCCAGCGCGAGGTTGTCGCCACTCAGGTCAGCGTCGAGCAGGCTGTATCGCAGCCTTGAGAGGAATAGTCCTATGAGCTACACGCCGAGTGCAGAGCACAAGTTCACGTTCGGGCTGTGGACGGTCGGTAACCCTGGGCGGGACCCCTTTGGCGAGCCGGTGCGCGCGCCCCGCTCCCCGGTCGAGCTCGTCCACCTGCTCGCCGAGGTCGGCGCCTGGGGCGTCAACTTCCACGACAACGACCTCGTCCCGATCGACGCCAGCCCCGCCGAGCAGCAGCAGATTGTGCGCGACTTCAAGGCCGCTTTGAACGAAACCGGCCTGGTCGTGCCGATGGCCACCACCAACCTGTTCGCCGACCCGGCCTTCAAGGACGGCGCGTTCACCGCCAACGACCCTCAGGTGCGCGCCTACGCCCTGCACAAGACCATGCGCGCCATCGACCTCGGGGTGGAGTGCGGCGCCTCGACCTACGTGTTTTGGGGCGGCCGCGAGGGTGTCGAGACCGACGCCGCCAAGAACCCGGTTGAGGCGAGCAAGCGCTTCCGCGAGGCCTTGAACTTTTTGTGCCGCTACGTGCAGGATCAGGGCTACCAGCTGCGCTTCGCGCTGGAACCCAAGCCCAACGAGCCCAGGGGCGACATCTACCTGGCCACGGTCGGCCACGCCCTGGCCTTTATCAGCACGCTGGACCAGCCCGAGATGGTCGGGGTGAACCCCGAGGTGGCCCACGAAACGATGGCCGGGCTGAACTTCCTGCACGGGGTGGCCCAGGCCTGGGAGGCCGGCAAGCTGTTCCACATCGACCTGAACGACCAGGCGCCTGGGCGCTACGACCAGGACTTCCGCTTCGCCTCGGTCAACCCGAAGAACGCGTTCTTTCTGGTGAAGTTTCTGGAAGAGGTGGGCTACGACGGGCCGCGCCACTTCGACGCCCACGCCTACCGCAGCGAGAACTACGCGGGAGTGAAGGATTTCGCGCGCGGCTGCATGCGCAGCTACCTGATACTGAAGGAGAAGGCGGCCCAGTGGAACGCGGACGCGGAGATCCAGACCCTGCTGGCCGAGATCAACGCCGGCGAGCAGGCGCCGGTAGTTTACAGCAAGGAGGCGGCGGCGGAGCTGAAGGCGCGCAGCTTCGACCGGGCGGCCTTGGGCGCGCGCGGCCTGCCCTACGAGCGCCTCGACCAGCTCACCGTCGAGCTGCTGCTGGGAGTCAGATAGTGGTGCGTCGGCGGGCTGGGGGTCGCCGACATGGCTTCCGCTGAGGGATAAACTGCAAGGGCCGCGTGATGCGCGCACTCGTACTGTGTGACGATCTCTACCACCCGGCCCGGGTCGCCCGGGCCGGCCTCGCCCCGCTGGAGCAGCGCGGCTGGGCGTTCGACTGGATCGAGGACGCGGGCGGCTGGTCGGCCGAGCGCCTACACGGCTACCCCGCGACCATCCTCACGAAGATGAACCACACCACGGCGTCGGACACCCGGCCCTGGCTGAGCGCGGAGGGGCAGGCGGCCTTCCCCGCATACGTCGGCCAGGGGAACGGCCTGCTAGTGATCCACTCGGGGTCGGCCGGGTACGAGGACCGGCCGCTGATGCGGCAGCTCATGGGGGGCGCGTTCGCCCACCACCCGCCGCAGTGCCCGGTCACGGTGCGGCCCCGTGCGGGGCACCCCCTGGCCGCCGGGTGCCGCAGCTTCACCCTCACCGACGAGCATTACTTCATGCACGCCGATGACCCGCAGGCTGATGTCTTCCTGACCGCGTCGTCGGAGCACGGCGAGCAGCCGGCGGGCTGGGCGCGCCAGGTGGGGGCCGGGCGGGTCTGCCTGCTCACGCCGGGCCACAACCTGGAGGTCTGGCTGCACCCCTCCTACCAGGCGATGCTTGAGAACGCCCTGCGCTGGTGTGCCGGCGACCAATCGGAGCAGCGGCCGGCGGCAGCGCACGAATAGCGAGCAAAGGAGCGCGGATATGGAGCAACACGGACTTGGCACGACCACCATCACCCAGGTGGGGCTGATTGTGCGGGACATTGAAGCGAAGGCGCGGGCCTGGGCCGACGTGCTCGGCGTGCCGGTGCCGGAGATCCGAATGACCGACCCGGTCGAGCAGGCGCAGACCGAGTACGCCGGCGCGTCTACCCCGGCCCGCGCGAAGCTGGCCTTTTTTCACCTCGGCCAGGTCGACTTGGAGCTGATCGAGCCGATCGGCGAGCCGAGCACCTGGAAGGACCAGCTCGACCAGCACGGCGACAGCCTGCACCACATCGCCTTCCACGTCCAGGGCATGGGCGACCGGCTGGCCTACCTCAGCGCCAAGGGCATCCCGCTGGTGCAGCGCGGCGAGTACACCGGGGGGCGCTACGCTTACGTCGACGGCGCGTCGCAGCTGGGCGCGATCCTGGAGCTGCTGGAGAACGACCGGAAGCCGAGTTGAGCGCCGGGCCCGGTCGACCTGCTGATCCGCGGTGTCGAGGCTGGCGCTTTCAGCGTGCTGCTGGCTCACAACCGCTCCATGCTCGTTGATCATTCAGCGAGGGCGCGATCGAACTAGCCGCGGGCTGTACTGCGGCGCGGCTGGTACCGAAAGGCTTCGATGGCGAGGCCACGATCTACTCGGCTCGGCGGCGGGCCCATCGGGCCCGCCGCTGCTTCACCGTGGCGAGCGAATCGATGAGCGGATGTCGCCGACAATATGGTGACGGCCAGCGGGATGGCCCCGCCAAGTAGGGGGGCCTTTGCGAGCTGCGCTATCGACCCTCCAGCTTCGCCGTGGCCAGATAGATCACGGTATTGGAACTGCCCGCCTCAATGTACAGCAGCAGCGTATCGTCCCGCACGAGCACCTCCTGGTAGAAGAAGACCCGCCCGGTCGGGAGCACGTCAGACGTCAGGACTGGATTGGCGTCCTGCTTCGTCCAGCGGACGCCGTCGGCGCTGGTCGCGAACCCAAAGCCGGCCTTGCCCGCCCGCTCGCCGCGGTACACCATCACCCACCCTTCGCCATACGGCAGCACCCGCGGGTTCTCAACCAGGCGGCTGTCCCACGCGGTGCCGGCGCCTGGTACGACCACCGGGTCGCTCTCCGCTAGCGGCGCTGCCGTGGTCGTGGGGTCGTTGTGCTTCACCCACTGCCGCCCATCCGCCGAGGTCGCCATGCCGATCTGGCCCCGGTTCGGGGCGTCGGACCCGGTGTAGTACATGACAAATTCGTCCGCTGTCTGAACAACCTTCGCGTGGCCGACCGCCCGCGCGTCCCACGCCCCCGGCGACCCGGCCGGCAGCACCGGTTCCGGATCAACAGTCCATGGGCCCTCGGGGCCGGGCGCCGTTGCCCGGCCGATCACCCCAACCAGCTCTCCGCTGCGCGAAGAGGCGGTGAAGTACAACACCCACTGGCCATCAATCACGAGCAGGCTGTTCGCCCGGATGGTGAAGCGGGCGAAGGAAACCTCAGCGGTTGTGAGCACCGGGGCCGCGCCCACCCGGGACCAGGTTTCGCCGTCCGACGACGTAGCGTAGCCGACGTCGACCGCGCTCGGCCAGAGCCGCACGCCATTGTAGAGCATGTGGTACAGACCGTCGTGGTACACTATTGCGCCCGGGTCGACGAGGCCCGCGTCCCAGCTACCGGCGGCTCCGGCCGGAAAGACGGGCGTCTCGCGCGCAAGCGTAAAGGCGTCGAGCGATACGGGAAGGCCAGCTAAAGCCACTACAGGGGAGGGTGTGGCCTGGGCCGCAGGAGGACGCCCGCTGCAGCCGGCCAGCAGCGCGGCCAGGAGTGGTATTAGTACAATTGTCGCTCGCGTCATCGCCATGGGGTTTCTCCTGGTGTATAGTGCAGGTATCGGGGCCGGGCTGGAGGTGTACGATGACAAAGCGCAGCAGCCAGCCTGAACGTTTCGAGCCGCTGCGATCCAAACCAGCCGCGGTGATCGTCGGCGTACGCCGGATGCGCATCCGCTGTCTCATCGCCGGCGCGGGGCCCGACCCGGTGGTGCTGCTCCACGGCGGCGGGATCGACTCCGCTACACTCACCTACCGGCACGCGCTCCTGGCGCTCGCGCCGCGGCACCGGGTCTACGCGCCCGACTGGCCCGGCTACGGGCGCAGCGGCGCGCCAGACGGGACGCCCGACCTCGCCTTCCACGTCGACCTGCTGGAGTCCCTGCTTGACACCCTCGGGCTCGCGCAGGCCAGCCTGGTCGGCATCTCGCTCGGCGGTGGCGCCGCCCTCGGCCTCGCGCTGCGGCGGCCGCAGCGGGTGCGGCGGCTGGTGCTCGTGGCGAGCTACGGCCTGGGCCGCGCGGTGCCCTGGGGCGCGCTCGGCACCTTGCTGGTGCGCCTGCCGGGCCTGGCCGGGTTGAGCTGGGCAGTGCTGCGCCGCAACCGCGCGCTGCTGCGCCGGGCCCTCGTGGGCGTGGTGGCCGACCCCGCCGTGCTGACGGACGAGCTCGTCGACGACGCCTGGGCCGCGCTGCGCCGGCCGGACGTCGGGCGGGCCTTTGGCGGGTTCCAGCGGGCCGAGGTCGGGTGGCGCGGGCTGCGGAGCGACTTTTCGGCCCGCCTCGGCGAGCTCGCCATGCCGGTGCTGCTCGTCCACGGCGCCCACGACCGCTCGGTGCCGGCGGCGTGGGCCCAGCGGGCCGCACACGCCATCCCCAACGCTCAGCTCCACCTGTTTGAGCAGAGCGGGCACTGGCCGCCGCGGGAGGAGCCGGAGCGGTTCGCCCAGATCCTCACGGCCTTTCTGCAAGACGGTTGAACCTGCTTATCCCGGGGGAGCGGTACGAGCTCAACGCTCGCCCCGACGGCTTTCGTTGTCCAGGACCGTGGTGGCAGCTGTCGTACGCTCAGGCCCGGGGGGCGCAGGTTGTGTGCCAGGCGTCGAACGTCGGAGATTGTGCCCTGGGCGCTCGCCGTCGCCGCCGCGAGCAGCTCCTTGGCCTCCTCGGGCTGGCCATCGACCATGTCACCGGCGCTGCGATTCTGGCGGGCGCGCTCGCCCACGCTACTCTGCCTCCGGGAGGGAGGCCAGGAGCGCCTCCAGGTCGGCGTGGGAAAGGAAACCGTCGCTGGAGTTGGCGGCGCCCAGCTTGTATGAGGCGAAGACAGTGGCCGCGCGCAGAGCGTGGAGCGGGTCGCGGCTACGCAGGTAGCCGTGGAGGAAGCAGGCGAACAAGGCATCGCCGGCGCCGCCGGTCTGCACCACCGGCCGTGTGGAGACGGCGGGCAGTTGGCGCCGAACGCCGCTGCTACGGACGGCGAGGTAGGCGCCCCGGTCACCCAGCCCAACGACGACGACCTCGGCGGGCGAGGCCGCGAGGAGTGCCTCGGCCCACGCGGCGGGAGGGACGGTGATCCGCTCGCCGCTCACAAAGAGAATGTGGGCGCTGCGGAGGAACGGCGCGTTGTAGGCGTCGCCGAGGTCGGTGAGCGTGTGCAGGTCGGTCGCGATTGGCACGCGGTGGGACTGGGCCACGGCGATCAGGGGCTTGCTGTACGCGATGTTGGTCAGCACCACCAGCTCGCTCCCGGCGAGCGCCGCGGCGAAGCGCTCGGGCGGGTAGGCGAGGTCCAGCACATCCTTCAGGTCGGTGTGGACGGCCCGGGCGCCGCTGCCGTCGTAGAGCACGACGGATTGAGGCGTCGCTGCGGCCACGCTGATCACAAACGCGTCGGCGATCCCACCCGCGGCCAGGGCGGCGCGCACGAGACGCCCCGCAGCGTCGTCGCCGGCCAGGGAAGCAAGCGTGACATCGTCGCCAAGGGTGGCGAAGGCGCGGGCCAGGTTGTAGCCGACGGCTGAAACAGCGCTGCTGACGCCGAACGGCGCGAACGTCGTCGGCCGGTAGGGGATGGGGAAGCCCTCGACGCGCACTGTCGTCTCCAGGTTGATGTTGCCAACAATGGTGAGCTTGGCCATGACGGCGACCCAGAGTCGGTGTTAGAACCAGCGGCGCTTATCGACCACTCACCTTGCCCCTCCGCCCTCCACTCACCAGGCCGCACGCGCGGGTAGCCAGGTTGGCCCGGCGGCGGGCTTTGCCCTCGCCGCGCAGCATCGCCAGCAGGCCGCCCAGCACCGCGGCCCCCACGGCATCATGCGTAGCGCTCCCGGCGCACCACCTCCTCAAGCGGCCGGCGGCCCCCGGCCTGGAGCGGCCGCTCGGGCTCGGCGGAGTAGCCGAAGGTGATCGCCCAACGACAGCTCAGGTCGGCCGGCACGCCGAGCACCGCGCGGGCCAACTCCTGGTCGTGCAAGGTGGTCACGCAGGAGCCGACCCCCAGCGCCGTGGCCGCGAGCTGCATATTGGCGGCGGCCTGCCCCTGGTCGAACTCGGTTCCGGGCGCGGCCACCAGCACCACGGTGAAGGCCGAGCCGGGCATATGGGCGGCGTACGTCCCCGCTGCGGCGAGGCGGGCAAGCTGCTCGCGCTCGGTGACGAGCACGAAGGTCCACGGCTGGGTGTTCTTGCTGCTTTGGGCCCGCCGCCCCGCGTTGATGATGGCGGCGATCGCCGCGTCGGGGACCGGCGCGGCGGTGTAGGCGCGCACAGCGCGCTTGCGGCGGATGGCCTCGGCGACGCTCATGGCGTCGGCCTGTGGGTCGCTGCTCATAGCTGCCCCCTGGTGTGCTCGGCGGTTGACCAATTGTTCGCGCGCTCGCCCCGCGGGCGGAGCGCCGGCCTACGGGAGCGTGGCGCCGCGCGCGCTCACATACAGCCGGTACCACTCGTCGCGGCTCATCTGGGCCGCCTGGCGCTCGGCGTCGCGGCAGGCGGCGATCCGCTCGGGGTTGATCGTGCCGACCACGGGCTGGATCGCGGCCGGGTGGCGCATCAGCCACCCCAGCACGATCGCCTCGGGCGTCGTCTCCTTGGCCGCGGCCAGCTCCGCGACCAGCTCCGCCGTCTTGGCGATGTGTGCGGGCTGCCCGTCCAGCGGGCGGCCCGAGAAGATCCCCTGGGCGAGCGGGCCCCAGGCCTGGATCTGGATCTGCTCCGTCCGGCAGTGCTCCAGCAGCCCGTCGGGGAAGCTCACGCCCAGCCCGGCCTTCTGGTTGATGTGGACGCCTTGGTCGAGCCAGTCGAGGCGGGCGAGGCTCAGCTCGAGCTGGTTGGCCACCAGCGGGTCGGGGAGGGCGCGCTGGAGCAAGCGGATCTGGCCCGTGCTCATGTTCGACACGCCGAAGTGGCGCACCTTGCCGGCGGCCTTGAGCGCCGCGAAGGCCTCGGCCACCTCCTCCGGCTCCATCAGCGGGTCGGGGCGGTGGAGCAGCAGGATGTCGAGGTCGTCGACGCCGAGCCGGCGCAGGCTCCCCTCGACCGAGGCGACGATATGCTCCCGTGAAAAGTCGTAGCGAGCGGGCGCCCCGTCGTCCGCGAAGCGGATGCCGCACTTGGACTGGATCACGATCTTCTGCCGCAGGGACGGGCGGTTCTTGAGCACCGCCCCGAACGTTTCCTCGGCCTTGCCGAGCGTGTAGATGTCGGCGTGGTCGAACATGGTGATGCCGATCGCGAGCGCCGCGTCGACGGCCGCCTCGGCCTGCCGCACATGTTCCGCGCCGATCGGCGCCCGATCCCAGCCGCCCCCGAACGGCATGCAACCCAGCACGAGCCGGCTGGCCGCAATCCCATAGCTTTCCAGTGGCAGAACCGCCATCGCGCGCCTCGCTCTCACGCTCGCCCGGTTCGCCCGGCGCGAGCTGCTTGGTGGCCGAGGCGGCTCCGTCGCGGGCGCCTCGGCCTTGGTCGATCCAAGGGCTGATTCGCTGGGCCGGCTACTCCAGGGCCAGCTCGGCAACGGGCAAGCCCAGGTAGTCAGCCAGGACGGCGACGATCAGAGTGTGGTCCTCGCGCTGGGGCAGGCCGGAGACGGTGATCGTGCCGACCGGGCCCGAGCCCTCCAAGGCGAGAGGGAAGCTGCCGCCGTGGGCGGCGTAGTCGCGGGTGGGCAGGCCGAGCTTCTCTTCCAGGCTGCCGCCGCCCTGCTTCAGGCCGAGCCCCACCGCGTACGAGCTGCGCCCGTGCAGCTCGACCACGTTGCGCTTGCGCCGGGCCCAGTCGGCGTTGACGGGGGCGGTGCCCTCCATTGCATAGAGGAACAGGGTTTGCGCGGCGAGCCGGATCTCAATCGTCACCGCCACGCCCCGTGCTTCGGCGGCCGCCTTCAGCCGCGCGCCGATCTCCCAGGCGGTGCGGCTGTCGAAGCGCGGGAAGCGCAGCCGGCGCTCCTGCTCGGCGATGCGGGCCAGATCGCGCTCGATCTCCATGCCGTCCTTTCCGACAGGGGTGCCGCGATCGCGGCGCCGGCGTTTGTCACGTTACGCGCAGGGCATCTGGAGCGGAGAGTAGCCGTGTGCCGCCCGCCTACCCGTCGGGGCGGAGCTGTTCCTCCGCCGGGCTGGGCCTGGGCGCGGGGCGCTCGCCGCGGGCCTGGGCGTAGATGCCCTCCAGGCGGCTGATCGCCTGGTCCCAGGAAAAGTCGCGCACGGCGCGGGCGCGGCCGGCCGCGCCCGCGCGGCCGGCCAGCGCCTCGTCGCTCAAGGCCAGCTCGAGCTTGGCCGCGAGGTCCTCCGCGCTGCCGAGGCGGGCGTAGATGCCGATCTCGCCCAGGATCTCGCGGCTGACCGGCGTCTCGAAGGCGACCACGGGCAGGCCCATCGCCAGGTAGTTGGCGATCTTGCCGTTGCCCTCGGTCAGGCTCATCTTCGGGGCCACGGCCACGTCGCCGAGGGCGAGGTAGCTGTGCAGGTCGCGGTAGATGATCCGGCCCGGGAGCGTCACGTGGTCGGCGACGCCGAGGCTGGCCGCGAAGGCCCGGTAGCTGTGGGGGTCAGGGTGCCCCATGATCAGGAAGTGGATGTCGGAGCGGCGGGCGACGAGCTGCGCGGCGGCCTCGATCAGGACGTTGGTGCCCTGGTACGGGGCCAGCAGGCCGATATAGGCCACCACCTTTCGCCCGGGGGGGATGCCGAGCTGGGCCCGCAGCTCGGCACGCTGGGCCTCCCAGCTGGGCGAGCCGTCGAAGGGCCGGAAGCGCTCGGTGTCCACGCCGTCGGGGATGGCGTGGAGCCGCGCCGGGTCGACCGAGCCATCGCGGAGGAGCAGGCGCGCCGCGTTGTGCGTGCTCGTCGTCACCGCGTCGGCCTGGCGGTTGAGGTACCGCTCCAGGCGAGTCAGCGGCAGGTAGAGCGGGCTGCCCTTGCCGACAAAGCCGTGGTCGAGCATTTCGCTGGTCATGCTGCCCTGGTAGTCCAGGATGAGCGGGCGGCCGAGCAGCTTTTTCAGCGCCACCCCGATCGCCGCCGCCTCGTGGGTGTGGGCGTGGATGATGTCGGGGTGCACCGCGAGGGCCACGCGCAGGGACCGCCAGGCCAGGCCGACGTCGAGGTAGAGCTTGTGGCGCGACGAGCCGACCACGGCGCGTTTGATCCACGGCACGTCCCAGGAGCGGCGGATGTCGAGCCCGGGCATGTCGTCGCCGTTGTGGTAGGTGGCCAGCACCAGGCGGTGCCCGCGCCGCTGCAGCGCGCGCGCCTCCTCCCAGATCCGGACGTGGTTGCCATAGTCCGAGAAGAAGCTGGTCGAGGCCAGCATCAAGATGCGGTACATACTCACTTCTCGAAGGCCAGGTGGGTCGGCTCGCCGGCGTCGGCGGGCAGCTCGCCCTCCAGCACGGCCTCGTAGTGCAGCTCGTCGAAGGGCAGGCCGAGCGCGGCGATCCAGTCCTCGGGGGTGGTCTCGATGTCGAAGACGAAGTGGATCGTGCCGTACTCGCCGTAGAAGGTCGTCTCGACCGGGTCGAACACCGCCTCGACGACCGCCTCGCCCCGATACAAGGCCCGGGCCCAGCCCACACCGTTGCCGCTCACCTCGATCCAGGCCGCCCGAACGCCGAGCGTGCGCGCCAGGTGAGCGGCCAGGGCCCGGTCGGCGAAGTAGCGCGGGTCCTCCCACAGCGTCACCCAGCCTGCCCGGGCCGGCAGCACGAAGAAGTGGCGCCGGCGCTTCTCGGGGATCATGATCCGGCCGCCGAGGGCACTGGGGGGGAGCGCGCAGGGCGCAAAGCCCAGGCCGGCCATGTAGCGGCCGATCTCGGAAGCGACGGCGGCGTGGTCGCGGTGCTCGATATAGATGGCGCCACTATTGTTCATAGGCGGCGCTATTGTACGCCAGGGGGGCCGGCGGCGCAACCAGGGGTATACTGGTGGGGGAGTTCGCGGGGAAGGAGCACGCCATGGGCATTGCGGATCTGCGCAAGGAGTATACGCGGCGGGGGCTGAGCGAGGCGGATGTGGGGCCAGACCCGATCGCCCAGTTCCGGGCCTGGTTCGACGAGGCGCTGGGGGCCGGGCTGGCCGAGCCGAACGCCATGACTCTGGCGACGGTGGGGCCGGGCGGCCGGCCGTCGGCCCGGGTGGTGCTGCTCAAGGGGTTCGACGCGCGGGGGTTTGTGTTCTACACCAATTACGAAAGCCGCAAGGCCGCCGAGCTCGACGCGGCCTGTGCCGCCGCCCTCGTCTTCTACTGGGGCGAGCTGGAGCGCCAGGTCCGGGTCGAGGGGCTGGTCGAGCGGGTGAGCGCGGCCGAGTCCGACGCCTACTACGCGAGCCGCCCGGCCGGGAGCCGGCTCGGCGCGTGGGCCTCGCCGCAAAGCCGCCCGATCGGGTCGCGGGCCGAGCTGGAGGACCGCCTCGCCGAGGTCGCGGCCCGCTTTGCCGCAGCCGAGCCGGCGCGCCCGCCCTTCTGGGGCGGATTCCGGGTCGTGCCCGACGCGATCGAGTTCTGGCAGGGCCGCCCCAGCCGCCTCCACGACCGGCTGCGCTACCGGCTCACCGGCGGGGCGTGGGCTCTGGAGCGGCTCGCGCCGTAAAATCACCCGTGGCGGGCGCCGAGGTAGGCCAGGGCCTCGGCCACCCCGACCACGTCGCCATACTTGCCGTCGATGTCGAACAGGCTGGCCTCGTGGGGGCCTGGGGCGCGGTCGCCCACGCACTCGCGCGGGACGATCACACGGAAGCCGTGCTGCATCCCGTCCACCGCGCTGGCCCTGATGCAGCCGCTGGTGGAGCAGCCGACCATGATCACGGTGTCGACGCGGGCGGCGGTCAGGGTCGGGGCCAGGTGGGTGCCGAAAAAGGCGCTGGCGTACTTCTTCTCGATCACCAGCTCGCCCGGCGCCGGCGCCAGCGCGTCGACGACGCGGGCCAGCGCTGAGTCCGGGGTAAGCTGGAGCAGGGCGGGCACTTTGCGCACGAACACCCCGCCGTCGCGGCCGTCCGGGGCGTAGCTCACTGTGGTGTAGATCACGGGGACGCCGGCGGCCCGCGCCGCCTGGAGCAGCGGCAGGCTGGCCTGCACGGCGTCGGGCACGCCGGGCGCCGCGTACAAGGGTGAGCCGGGCGTGACGTAGGCGTTCACAAAGTCGATCACCAGCAGGGCCGGACGCTCCCCAAAGCCGACCCGGCCGGCCAGCCCGTTGCGGCGGTAGTCCTCGTGCAGTTCGCCGAGCCCCATCTCCCCTCCTTCGCCCGCGCCCCCGCGCGGCGCTCGCTTGTTGGCGGTCTCCTTCAAGGCTACGCCCGGGCCGGGCGCCTGTCAAGCGGCTGGTGAAAGAATTGTTAACAGGTAGGTTTGCCTCGGGCCGCCAGGTCGTTTATAATTGGCCCGCCGCGACCCGATGAGGCACACATCTTCGCTAGGCTGCAAAGAGCTGCGCCGTCGCCGTTTGTATCGGTGTGCGGCCCGCGCTGAGGAGGAACCACCATGTTCGGCACAAATAAGAAGCCCCAGCCAGCGGCGCCGACGATGAACGGCAAGCCCGAAACCGTGATCGGCGCCAACACGCGCTTTGTGGGCACCCTGACCTCGGACGGCAACATCCGCATCGACGGCTCTGTCGAGGGTGATGTCGAGGTTCTCGGCAACCTGATTGTCGGCGAAACAGGCCGTGTGATCGCCACCATCAAGGCACAGAATGTGCACATTTCTGGCGCGGTGAAGGGCGAGATTACCGCCGTCGAACAGCTAGAGATCTCTCCGACCGGCAAGGTTTGGGGCGACATCATCACCGCGGCCCTGCATATCGAGCCTGGTGGCCTGTTCCGTGGCCAAAGCTCGATGACCACCAACATCGACGAGCCCTTGCTGCTCGAGGCGCCCCGCCCGAGCGAGGGCTAGCGGCGAACGGCGCGCCCGGGCTAGCGTGCGCCGCGCCTCGGGTATCGCCTCCCTAGTCGGGATACACTCCGGACGCCTATGCGACGACGCGCCTCCCACGCCACCCGCCGCCTGCTCGACCTCAGCCTGCCGCGCAGCGCCCGGCGGGCGGCGGGCGCGCTCGGGCCGCAGCTTCAAGGCCTGCTGCGCGCCGGCGGCCGTGGCCTGCTGTCGCTCGGCGCCGGCCTCCTCATCCTGGTCCTGATCGGCCTGCTCGTCGCCAATTTCGTCGGCCAGGTGATCCAGAGCGCTCGCCTGGAAGAGAATCGGGTCGCCCTCGAGGCCGAAGTGGCCAGGCTCACCGCCGAGAACACCGACCTGGAGGGCGCCGTCGCCTACGCCGAGTCGGATGTCAACGTCGAGCGGATCGCCCGCGAGCAGCTCGGCTATGCCCGCGCCGGCGAAACCGTCCTCCTCCCCCAGATGCCCACCGCTGTCTCGCCCGCCGAGCCGGCCCCCGTCCCCGCGCCGCCCTCCGCCGCGCCCGCCCCGGCGCAGCCGAACTGGCAGCGCTGGTGGCACGCCTTCTTTCCCCCGACGCAGCCCGCCCCCTAGCGCGGGATGACCTCGGCCGCCACCGCCACGAAGTGGCACGCGCTGCCCGCGAGCACGAACAGGTGCCAGATCGCGTGGGCGTACGGGATCCGCTCGTTGCAGAAGAAGTAGGTGCCGACTGTGTAGGCCAGTCCGCCCACGAGCAGCAGCGCGGCGCTGCTCGGCGGCAGCGCCGCCACGAGCGGCCCCGCGATCACCACGATCAGCCAGCCCATCCCGAGGTAGGCCAGGGTCGAGCACAGCCGGAAGCGCGTCTGGAAGACGAGCTTAAAGGCCACCCCCGCCGCCGCAAGCCCCCACACCACCCCCGCCATCGTCCAGCCCACGCCGTCGCGCAGGGTCACCAGCAGGAATGGCGTGTAGGTGCCGGCGATCAGCCCGAAGATCGCGCAGTGGTCGAGGATCTCGAGCCGGCGCTTGATCCGGGCATCCTGTTCCCAGTGGAAAAAGGTCGAGGCGCTGTACAGCAGGATGAGCGAGCAGCTGTAGATCGCCGCGCTCACCAGTTGCCAGCGGTCGCCGTAGACGGCCGCCAGCGCCACCAGCGTCGCGCCGGCCACCACGCTCGCCACGGCCCCAAGCCCGTGGGTGAGCGTGTTCGCCACCTCGTGGGGGTTCTGCTCAACGTCGAGCACAAGCACGGCGGGCTCCTGTGGTTTGCAGCGCCTGGGTGCCCGCGCTCGCGCGCTGCCAGCCCCCGGGCGCCTAAAAAATGCGAGAAGTCGAGAACGCGCCGCAGCGGGTGCGGCGCGTACCGGCTCCTCTGCAATGAGTGTGCCACCTGGAGCGCGCCAGCCTCGCCGCTACAGCGGGCTTTGCACCTCCGGCAGCCGCAGCCCCGCCAGAAAGGCGTCCGCGATCGCAATGTGGTCCTCCTCCACCGGCGCCCCCGCCGCCCCCGGCAGCGCCGCCAGCACCGCCTCGCGGTCGTCGCCGACCACCCCCACCAGCGCGCCGATCGCCCGCAGCAGGGCCGCGTCGGTCGCGAACTGTGCCCGCCCCATCGGCTCGGGGTCGTGGCCGCCCACGTAGTGGTCGGCGTCGAGGGCCAGCAGCTGGTCGAGCAGCGGGAACAGCTCCCCGCGGGTCAGCCGGCGCGGGCCGTGGTACAGGTCGTCGTAGACTGCGTCGCCAAGAAAGACCACCCGCTCCTCGGGGACGTGGACGATGACCGCGTCGGGGCTGTGGTCGCCCCCCACATGGGCGATCCGGCACGACACACCACCGAGGTCGAGCGTGACCGCCGTCTCGACCGCGATCTCCGGCGGGCGTATGGTCAGCCCGGCCCGGTCCGGCAGCTCGCGCCGGATCATGTCTCGGCAGAAGGCGATCTCGCGGCCGTCGGCCACCCGCGCGTCGAGGGCCGCGTCACCCCAGTCCAGCCCGGCCATCACCCGCACCACCCGCTGCGTCTCGGCGCTCGCGAAGGTCGGCAGGTCGAACGACGCCGCGCCGAAGACGTGGTCCCAGTGCCAGTGGGTTAGCACGGCGAAGCGCGGCGTTGGCAGCTCGTGGCGCCTGATCGCCGCCAGCAGCGCCCCGGCGTGGTCGGGCGAGTTGCCGGCGTCGACCACCAGCGCGCCGCGGTCGCCCGCGATCACGCCGAGGGTCGGGCGGTCCGTGTCGGATATGGGGTTGAGCCACCAGACGCGCGACGCCAGCTGGCGGAGGGTGTGGTCGGGCATTGTGTTGCTCCTTTGGCCGCGGGGGAAGGCCCCAGGCCGGTTAGACCGTGCAGGATGATGGACGCGCACCGCGGCCCGCCGGTTCGGATGGCGCAGCCTGCGTGGTGGTATACTTTCCTTGGTTTGCTCCGCATCCTCAGCGCGACGTGCCCCGCCCCCCCGGACCGTGCTGCCGCCTGAACGGTGGATACCAGCTGGTGATACCCCACGATGACACGCGCACTCGCGGTTGAGCACCCCTATCTCGACCCGCTGCTTCAGACAAAGCTGACACCCCCGCCCGCCCCGATGGCCTGATCGACCGACCACTCTTGCGGGCCCGCCTGGAGGCCGGCGCCCCCCGGCTGACCGTGATCGCCGCGCTGCCCGGCTTCGGCAAGACGAGCGTGGCCCTCGGCTGGATCGTCGGGGCCGGCCGCCGCGCCGCCTGGCTGTCGCTCGACGCCGACGACAACACCCCGCGCCTGTTCTGGCGCTATCGCCGGGCCGAGGAGCACGCCGCCGAGGCCTGGCGCGTGCTCGCCGAGCGCGGCGCCGGCGACTGGCCCGCCGCCGGATTCGCCGACCTGGCCCAGGCTATGGTTCGCTACGCCCGCGGCGACCTTGGCGCGGCCGCCCAGCTCGCCGACCGGGCCCACCAGCGCGGCAAGGAGGGCCAGATCGTCGATATTCTGTTCGACGCCGATCTGCTGCGCGCGGCCATCGCCACCGCCCTCCATTAATTACCGGGCCTATCAAGCCCGTTCACTTAGCAGCCCCGCCGCCAATAGCTGCTTCTGCACTTTGCCCATCGCGTTGCGTGGCAGTGAATTGACATAAATAAACGCGCGCGGGCGTTTGTAGGCGGCCAGGCGCTCGCGCAGAAACGCGGCCAGGGCCGCTTCGCGTTCGGGGGCCGGGCTGAGGCCGGGGCGTAGCACCAGCACGGCCACGACCTGCTCGCCGAAGTCCGCGTCGGGCTGGCCGATCACGGCCGCCTCGGCGACGTCGGGGTGGGCCATGAGCACCTCCTCGACCTCGCGCGGGTAGATGTTGTACCCGCCGGAAATGATCAGCTCCCTTGCCCGCCCCGTGATCGTGTAGTAGCCGTCGGCGCTGCGCCAGCCCAGGTCGCCGGTGCTGAACCAGCCGTCGGCGCCGAACACCTCGGCCGTGGCCGCGGGGTTGCGCCAGTAGCCCATGCAGACGTGGGGGCCGCGGACCTGGATCTCGCCCACCTCGCCGTCGGGGAGCGGCTGCCGCCCGCGCACGTCGACCACGCGGGCCTCCTGGCCGGGGAAGGGCCCTCCCACCGTGCCAGGCCGGCGCTCGCCGTCGAACGGGTTGGTCAAGTTCATCACCGTCTCGGTCATCCCGTAGCGCTCTAGGATGCGCTGCCCGAACAGCCGCTCGACCGCCGCGAAGGTGTGCGGCGGCAGCGCCGCCGACCCGGAAACGAGCAGGCGCAGGGCCCGTCCCGCCCGCACCGCTAGCTCGGGCCGGGCCTCGGCCTCCTGGGCCAGCCGGCCGTACATTGTCGGCACGCCGAAGAACATGCTGATGGCGCCCGTCGCCAGTGTGTCGAGCATTTCGCCCGCGTCGAAGCGCGGCCGCAGGTCGATGCTGCCGCCCACCAGCAGGGCACCGTGGACGCCCACGCCCAGCCCATGGATGTGGAACAGCGGGAGCGTGAGCAACAGCCGGTCGGCCGCCGTCCAGCGCCAGGCCGCCGTCACCGCGGCGCTGTTGGCCGCCAGGTTGCCGTGGCTGAGCATCGCGCCCTTCGCCCGCCCCGTTGTCCCCGAGGTGTAGGCGAGCAGCGCCAGGTCGCCGCGCCCCGGCAGCTCCTCGCCCCCCGGCAGCTCCGCCGGCCGGCCCCCATCCTCCGCCAGCCCGAACACCCCCGCCCCGGCCACGATCACCGCCGGCGGCTCGGCCAGCCCCGGCAGCACCCCGGCCACCTCGTCGCCCAGGCCCGCCTCCGTCACCAGGGCTCGCGGCGCGCTGTCGGCCAGGATGTGGCCCAGCTCGACCCGCCGGTACTGCGTGTTCAGCAGCACCGCCGCCCCCCGCGCCAGGTGCGCGCCCAGGTAGGCCGCGATAAAGGCCGGGCCGCTCCCCAGGTACAGCCCGACCCGGTCGCCCAGCTGTATGCCTGATTTTACATAACTATCACGCCAGCGAACGGCCGCCCGCGCCAGCTCGCCGTAGCTGATCGTCGTGCCCTCCCACGTCAGGCAAGGACGGTCTGGGGTTGCGGCAGCGTGGGCGAGAAACGCGGCGAGGATCGTGTCGTGAGTCATTGAAAGTCTCCGGCGACGGGAAGAACGCGCGAGCAACCAGCCGTGCGGCCTGGTGGTGAGCCAGGTCGTCCGCTGGATCGCGTCAAACGTTTCCCCGTGCTCGTCACTGCCCGGCGAGCCGGGCAATAATCGGGGTCAGCTCCTCGATCGGCTCCCAACTGCTGATGTATGAGATCCCGTAGCGCTCGCGGCGCTCCTGCAGCGTCTCCACAATCTGCTCCAGGCTCCCCACGAGAAACGCGGGCGATTGCAGCGCCGTCTCGACCCCCACCAGCTCGGGCGGGACCCCGAAGCGTCGCAGGGTTTCCTCGATCGCACCACGGGGATCGTCCGTGACTCGCACAAGCAGCAGCAGAATGTTCAGCTCCAGCTCAGCGAAGCGCTCGCCGGCGGCCTCGCGCACCCACGCCACCTTCTCATCGGTGGCCTCGGCCGTCAGGCTGGTGACGTCGATATCGCCATCAGCGGTTGTTTTGGCGTTGATGCCGACAATATCGGCCTCGCGCGCGGCGATCGAGAGCGTGCGCCGGGCGCCCCCGCCGACGAGGAGTGGCGGGAGCGGCCGCTGCACCGGCCGGGGCACCCCCTGCACCTCACGCAGCATGTAGTAGCGGCCCGCGAAGCTGAACGGTGGCTCGCCGAGCGCCCCCTTGATCACGCGCAGCCCCTCCTCCAGCCGGCTCACCCGCACGCCGGGCGCGTCCAGCGCGATCCCGGACTGGATGTAGTCGGCGGCGCGCCAGCCGCTGCCCAGGCCAAGCTCCAGGCGCCCGTCGCTGAGGATATCGACGCTGGCGGCGTCCCGCGCCAGCATGATCGGGTTGTAGAAGTCGTTGCCAAGCACATGGGTGCCGAGGCGCAGTGTCGTGGTCACGGCCGCCGCAGCCGCCAGGGCCGGGAATGGGCCCAGCTCCTGCATAAGGTGATCGCCGACCTGGAGCGTGGAAAAGCCGGCCGCCTCCGCCTTGCGCGCGGTCTCGGCCCACTCCGCGCGTGACGAGCCGTTGGCGAAGTGGCCGAACCGGAACGGGTGGGGCTTGCTCACGTGACCTCCTTGCCGCTGCCGTCAGCGCGCGATCGTGTGTTTGCCTGGGAGTACGCCAAGTATACAAAGGTTCGGCTATGCGCGCTACGGTTCGCCCTCTGATTATACTGAGGGTGGCGCCCAACACCGGAGGTACCCCATGGTCCGCTCGCTCTTCCACATCGCCCACCCCGACCCGAACATCCAACGCCGTGGACAAACGATCGTGCTGGTCGCCCTCGTCCTCTCGGCGCTGATGCTTTGCTCCATCCCGGTCATCGTCGTCCGCCCAGACCGGCTGCCCTCCCTTGTCGGCGTGGGCGCTGGCGTCATCACCGTCGTGGTGGCCTGGCTGCTGGCCCGCCGCGGGCACGTCGTGGCCGCCGGCTGGGCGCTGGTGCTGATCGTCACCGTCGCCGCCGGCCTGACCTCGTTGCTCCGCGGCGAGGTGGCCAGCTCGCTCTTTTTCCTTGCCCTGCCGATCGTGATCGCGAGCATGGTGCTGCGGGCCTGGGAAGTCTGGCCCATCGTGGCGGCCACCCTCGCCGTCGTGGGCTTCAACGTCGCCGTCACCCCGCCCGATCTCCTGAACACCCCGGAAGCGCTTGAGCTGCTGCTGAATGTGACAATGGCCCTGGTGACGCTCGGCGTGATCAGCTTTATCGGGGCGCAGATCATGGAGCGGGCCTTCGCCGGGCTGACCCTCGCCCAGGCCGAGCGCCATCACGCCGCCGCCGAGCTGGAGCAGGCCAACTGCCGCCTCGAGGCCGAGGTGTCGGCGCGCACGGCCGAGCTGCGCGGAGCGCTCACCGCCATGGAGGCGCGGGCGGCCGAGAAGCAGGCCCTGCTCGACGAAGTCGCCCTCCAGCGCGAAACGATCCGCGAGATGAGCGTGCCTGTCCTGCCCGTCAACGCGCGCACCCTGGTCATGCCCCTCGTCGGCGCGCTCGACAGCGCCCGTCTCCACGAGCTCCAGGCCCAGGCCCTCGCCGCCATCGAGCGAACCCACGCGCGCATGCTTTTACTAGACATAACAGGAGTGCCCGTGGTCGACACCCACGTGGCCCAGGGGCTGTTGCGGGTGATCCAGGCCACGCGCCTGCTCGGCGCCGAGCCCCTGCTGGTGGGCGTGCGCCCGGAGGTGGCCCAGACCATGGTTTCGCTCGGGGTCGACCTCGGGGGCGTGCGGACCGCGGCCAGCCTGGAGAGCGCCCTTGGCGCGTGAGCCACAAAGCGGGAGCACGCCCGGCGGCATGGAGAACGGCCCCGCCCCCGTTCCGGGGCGAGGCCGTTTCTTGCGTTACGCGCTACGTTCGACGTTTACTTGTCGCGCTTGCTGTCGCCGATCGCGGCCTGGGCGGCGGCGAGGCGGGCGATCGGCACGCGGTAGGGCGAGCAGCTGACGTAGTTCAGGCCGACCTGGTGGAAGAACTGCACCGAGGCCGGGTCGCCGCCGTGCTCGCCGCAGACGCCGACCTTCAGGTTGTCGCGGCTGCTGCGGCCACGCTCCGTGCCGATCTGCACCAGCTGGCCCACGCCGCGCTGGTCGATCGACTGGAACGGGTCGTCGGGCATCAGCTTCTTCTCGACGTAGGCCGGCAGGAAGCGGCCGGCGTCGTCGCGCGACAGGCCCAGGGTGGTCTGGGTCAGGTCGTTGGTGCCGAAGCTGAAGAACTCGGCGGTCTGGGCGATCTCGTCGGCGGTGAGGGCGGCCCGGGGCAGCTCGATCATCGTGCCGACCAGGTAGTCCACCTTCACGCCCGCCTCCGCGAATACCTCCTCGGCCATCCGGCGCACGACCTCCTCCTGAAGCTTGAGCTCGCTGATGTTGCCCACCAGCGGGATCATCACCTCGGGCAGGACGTCCACGCCCTCCTGCTTGACTGCCACGGCGGCTTTGAAGATGGCCCGGGCCTGCATCTCGGTGATCTCGGGGTAGATGATCCCGAGGCGGCAGCCGCGGAAGCCGAGCATCGGGTTGGCCTCGTGGAGGTTCTCGACCCGCGAGCGGACCTTGGCCGGGTCGACGCCGACTTTGTTGGCCAGCGCGACGATCTCGCTGTCCTCGTGGGGCAGGAACTCGTGCAGCGGTGGGTCGAGGGTGCGGATGGTGACGGGCAGGCCGGCCATCTCGCGGAACAGGCCCTCGAAGTCGCCCTGCTGGAGCGGCTCGATCTTGGCCAGGGCGGCGCGGCGCTCCTCGACCGTATCGGCGATGATCATCTCGCGCACGGCGTCGATCCGGTCGCCCTCGAAGAACATGTGCTCGGTGCGGCACAGGCCGATGCCTTCGGCGCCGAAGCGGCGGGCCACCTCGGCGTCGCGGGGGATGTCGGCGTTGGCGCGCACGCCGAGCTTGCGGAACTCGTCGGCCCAGCTCATCAGCTCGGCGAAGTCGCCCGACAGCTCGGGCTCGACCGTGGCGAGCTGCCCGGCGAACACCTCGCCGCTGCCACCGTCCAGGGTCACCCAGTCGCCCTTCTTGATCGTGGCGCCGTTCACGCTGACCGACTGGTCGGCGTAGTTCACGCGCAGATCGCCGGCGCCGGCCACGCAGGGCTTGCCCATGCCGCGGGCCACCACGGCGGCGTGGCTGGTCATGCCGCCGCGGGCGGTGAGGATGGCCTGGGCCGCGACCATGCCGTGGAAGTCCTCCGGGGCGGTCTCGACGCGGATCAGGATCACCTTCTCGCCGTCGGCGGCCAGGTGCTCGGCCTCGTCCGGGTCGAAGACGGCCTTGCCGGTGGCGGCGCCCGGCGAGGCGGGCAGGCCGGTGGTGAGGGCCTGGGCCTTCTTGCGCGCGGCCGGGTCGATCATCGGGTGCAGGAGCTGGTCGAGGGCGGCCGGGTCCACGCGCTGGATGGCCGTGGCCTTGTCGATCACGCCCTCGCGGACCATGTCGACCGCGATCTTGACGGCGGCGGCGCCGGTGCGCTTGCCCGAGCGGGTTTGCAGCATCCACAGCTTGCCGCGCTCGATCGTGAACTCGACGTCCTGGACGTCCTTGTAGTGGGCCTCGAGCTGCCTGGCGATGCCGGCGAACTGCTCGTAGACCTCGGGCATGTTTTCCTCGAGCCTGGCGATCGGCTGTGGGGTGCGAACGCCGGCCACCACGTCCTCGCCCTGGGCGTTGACCAGGAACTCGCCGAAGATGGCGTGCTCGCCGGTGCTCGGGTTGCGGGTGAAGGCCACGCCGGTGGCACTGTCGTCGCCCATGTTGCCGAAGACCATGGCCTGGACGTTGACGCCGGTGCCGAGGCTGTCCGCGATCTTGTTCAGGCGCCGGTAGTCGATGGCGCGGCGACCGTTCCAGGAGCGGAACACCGCAGCGATCGCCTCGCGCAGCTGGTCGTTCGGGTCCTCGGGGAACTCGACGCCCTTCTCCTCTTTGATGATCGCCTTGAACCGCTCGGCGATCTCGGTCAGCTCCTCGGACGACAGGTCGGTGTCCTGGCGGGCGCCGTGGCCGCCCTTGGCCTCGTCCATCACGTGCTCGAACTTTTCGCCGTCCACGCCGAGCACGATCTTGCCGAACAGCTGGACAAAGCGGCGGTACGCGTCGGCGGCGAAGCGCGGGTTGCCCGTCAGCTTGGCCAGGCCCTCACGGGTGGCCGCGTTCAGCCCGAGGTTCAGCACGGTGTCCATCATGCCGGGCATCGAGAACTTGGCGCCCGAGCGCACCGACACCAGCAGCGGGTTCGCCGGGTCGCCGAACGTCTTGCCCGTCTGCTGCTCGATATCCTTGATCCCGTCGAGGGCCTGCTCCCACAGCCCCTCGGGGAACTCGCGGCCGTTATCGTAGAACGCGTTGCAGGCCTCGGTCGTGATCGTGAAGCCCGGGGGCACCGGCACGCCGGTGCGCGTCATCTCCGCGACGCCGGCGCCCTTTCCGCCCAGGAGGTCGCGCATCGATGCGTCCCCCTCGCGGAACAGGTATACCCACTTCTTCGCCATTATGGACCTCCATATCCAGGCGTGGTCGCCAAAACCGCCCACAACTATACTGCCGTGTCTACTAAATGTCAAAGCCGCCCGATGGCGGTGCGACGCCCGCGCGGCCGGATGAGCCCCCCGGAGTTATCTGTACTCCCGCAAGACGCAGACCACCAGCTCCCCGCTCGCCGTGTGGCCAGCTCCCACAGCGGGGCGCGCCTTGGCTGCGTTTGTTACAGGGCTGGCGGCGGCGCGGGGGGCATCGGGCAAGTGTGGCGGGACAGCCAGGCGTGGAGCGCCGGGGCCCGCGGGTCGTGGATCGTGGTGACCAGGCGGGTCAGGGCCTGCACTTCGGCCGGGGTGGCCCGCAGTTCGAGCCCGTTGCGGGCGAGGAACAGACGCAGGGCCTCGCCGGCGACGCGCTTGTTGCCGTCGCGGAAGGGGTGGTTGGCGATCAGCAGAAACAGGATCGCCGCCGCCTTGTCCAGCAGCTCCGGGAAGGCCTCCTGGCCGAACGCGGCCTGGAACGGCGTGGTCAGCGCCGATAGCAGCCCCGGCCCGTTCACGATCTCGAAGCGCCACGGGTCGGCCGCGGCGAAGCGGTCGCGGATGTCGATGATGTCGCCGAGTGTCAAGTGCTGCGCCATAAGAAAGAATGCGCTGCCTCACATCAGAAGGGGCCGACCGCCGCACGTCCGCCCTTCACCCGCCCCCGGCCCGGCTGTGCTGGCGGACCCAGGCGATCAGCATTTCGCGCGACATCTCGTTCGCCGCCGCCATCGCCAGCTCGTACATGGCGTCGTTGTCCGCGCTCAAGCTGGCGCCATTGATTGTTAACATAAGATCGAGCGCCACCACGGCGACCCGCTTGTTGCCGTCGCTGAAGGGGTGGTTGCGCACGATGGCGTGGGCGAGGGCGGCGGCCTTATCGGGCAGCTCGGGGTACAGATCCTCGCCGAAGGCGCTCTGGCGGGGCGCGGCGGCCGCCGTCTCCAGGCGGGCGAAGCCGGCCTCGGTGATCCCGGCCATGCCGCCGAAACGCTCGATCAGCGCCTGGTGAATCACCAGCAGGTCGTGTGCCGAAAGGTAGTGCATAAGGAAGGGCACCCGCAACATGCGGCGCGGCGGGCCGGCCGTCAGGTCAGGTTCATCAGGGCTTCGCGGTACTTGGCCATGGTGACGCGGAGCCGCGCGAGCAGCTCGGGGCTCGCCTCAGGCAAGGGCCGCAGCAACAGCCGGCCGTCGCTCAGCCGCTCCAGCGACACGGCGAAGGCCGCGCTGGGCGCGTTCTCCAGCCAGGCCCGCAGCGTCTCGGGCAGCTCCCGCTCATCCAGCAGCAGATCGTCCATCCCACGCTCCACCATGCAAAAGGGGCGATTGCCGCATCCTACCACGGCAATCGCCCGCTGTCACCATTTCCGCGCCGTTCCTAGGGCGCCGTTATCGTCGCTGGGCGGCCTCGCCGCCGGCGCGCATGGCCCCTGCGCCAGCCGCCCGGCGTCCTGTCAGGAGTCAGCGCTGTCGTCGTCCGGCGCCGTTGTGTGTGCGTCCTCGCCGGCCGGCGCTACCGCGTCCACCCCCGCGAGCGCACGATCTCGTTGCCGAGCAGGCCGAGCAGCACCTCGTAGCGGCTGCCGGCGTTCTCCGGGTGGTGCTCGAAACGGTTGCGCTCAAAGTACTGGACGAGGTAGGTGCGACCGTCGGCCTGGTTGACCTCGTAGAACGGCTCGCTGATCGGGTAGCCGTAGATCGGCAGGCCGCCGTAGCGGTTCCAGTAGCTTACGAACTCGGCGGCCATCGTGTGCCCCGTTTCGGGGAAATAGACGCTGCCGGGCTGGTTCGTCGGGTTCGGGTTGTAGACAAAGGCCGGCTCACCGCGGCGCACCTGGGCCACCTCGTTGCCGAGCAGGCCGAGCAGGACCTCGTAGCGGGTGCCGGCGTTCTCGGGGTGGTACTCGAAGCGGGCCCGCTCGAAGTACTGCACCACCGTGCCGCCCTCGTTCCCAATCGGGGTGGTGTACTCCTCCGTGACTGGGTAGCCGAACTGCTCCAGGCCGCCGTAGCGCTGCCAGTAGTCCAGGAACCGGCCGCGCAGCGTATGGCCCGTCTCAGAGAAGTAGACCACGCCCAGCTGGTTCGGGTTCGCCACGCGGGTGGCCGGGTTCGCCGCCGGCGCGTTCTGGGCGCCATAGCCGTAGCTCACGATCAGGCCGCCGGTGCCGACCAGGAGGCCCCGGTTCGCGTCGGCCAGGAACAGCTCCTTGACCGTGTTGCGCGCGTCGGGCAGCACTTGCTGGTACTGCCAGCCTCCATTGACATAACGCAGCGCAAAGATCTCACTCCGGCCCATCCCCTGACCATAGACGCGCGAGCCGACCGCCATGCCGTTGTTCGCGTCGGTGAAGAACAGGGCGCCAAGGCTGTGGGTGTCGGGCAAGGCCTGGACGTCGGGCAGCACGGCCGTCCAGCCCGCGGGCCCGAAGGCGTCGCGCCACTCGCCGCGCTCACGGTAGCCGATGCCGATCTTCTCGGTGCAGACGCCGCAGGTGGCACTGCGCCCGCCGGCGGCCCAGGCCCGGTCGGCGTCGATCGCGCGCACGCTGCTGAAGCTGTTGAGGCAGCCGAAGCCGCCGCCGCACAGGTTGGGCATTGTTTCGACGCGCAGGCCGGCATCGGTGATCCGCCAGATCAGGCTGCCGACCGCCCAGCCGCCGCCGTTGGCCAGGTGGATGGACTGGATCACCTGCTGGCTGTTGTCGGGCAGCTCCACGGGCACCTCGCGCCAGACGCCGTCGCGCAGGCGCATGACAAACGGCCGGGAGCCCTCCGCGGCCCGCCGGGCCCCGGCCACCCAGGCCTCCTCGCCCCGGCCGAGCACCTGTATGTCGACAAAGGTCACATCGGACAGGTTCAGCGGCTCGTTGCTCCAGCTGCCGCCGATCCGGCGCACGATATAGCCGTTGGCCCCGACCGCCCAGACATCCTCCGCGCTCGTCGCGGCCACGGCATACAGGCCAAAGGCAGTGGTCAGCTCCGTTGTCACCTGCCACCGCCCGCCGACCAGCGCCAGGCGGTAGATATACCCCGTGCGGTCGTCGTTGCTGCGCCCGGCGGCCCAGGCCAGCTCGGGGCCGACCATAAACACATCTTCGAGCGTCACGCTTTCGTCGACGCCACCGACCCGGGCCCACCCGGCTGCATTCTGCGCCCGGGCCGGCGCCGCGCCCGCCAGGCTCGCGCACACTGCGAGCAGAAGCGTTGCCAGGCAAAAGCGCAAGCGATATACCTTCTTATTCATGGTGTCTCCGTGGACAATCAGCCGTCCTGTTAAATGGACGCGTGGCCGAGAAAGAACGTTCCGGCGCGCTGTAGCGTGGGCGCGCCTGGCCTTATCGTATGCCGATCTCCAGGGACGGTCGATGGAGCCCTCCTGACAGCTACCTCAGGCGCGGCTTCAGAATGGTCCTCCGGGCGCCGGTCAAGGGCCTATTCAGCCGCGTCGTCGGCGGGTGGAGTGAGGCCGAACATAGCCGCGAGCTTATCGGCGACGGGGTTATCGGCGCGGCGCAGGGCGGCGAGGTAACGGCCGGTGGTGGCTAGGCTTTCGTGGCCGAGGCGGGCCTGGATGTCGCTGACTTTGGCGCCAGCGTCCTCCATATTGCGGGCGAAGGTGTGGCGCAGGGCGTGGAAGTGGACGCCGAGGCGAGCCCGGGCGATCCGCTCCAGCCAGTTGGAGTGCAGGGCCTCGCCGTAGTTCTGGCGGCTCAGGCTGACCCACAAGGGCTGGTCGGCGGCGAGGGAGCCGAAGCGGGGCCCGTGGAAGGCCTTGAGGTAGTCGAGCAGGGCCTGGCCGATCGGCCGGGGCAGCGTGTCGCGCATCTGCTTGTTGCCCTTGGCCCGGAAGCTGAGGGTCACCGCATCGGCGCGGACCACGCGCACGCTGGCCCAGCGCAGCTCCGCGATCTCGCTCAGGCGCCGCCCGGTGATCAGGGCCACGCAGAGCAGCGCGTAGTCGCGCATGCCGGCGAGGGTGGTGCGGTCGATGGCGGCGAGGGCCGCGCCGACCTCGTCGGGGCCGAGCGCGTCGGCCTGCGCATACTGCTGCACCGTGCGCCGCTCAACCCGGCCCATCGGGTTGTCAAGCGGCAGCAGGCCGCGCTTGCGGGCAAAGGTGTAGAAGCTGGAGATGATCGCCACCCGCTTGTTGTATGTCGCCGGCGCCACAGACCCCTTCACCCCCTCGCCCGCCCAGACCTGGGCGATGGTGGCGATCGCCGCCGGGTCCCCGTCGAGGTCCAGGCCGTGCGGGGCGAGCGCCGCGCGAAACGAGGACATTGTGTCCTCATAGGCCGTCGCCGTCTCCGCGCTGTTGCTGCGCCGGCGCTTCGAGTCGAGCCACGCGGCGACGGCCAGATCGAGCGGTGTTCCGGCGGAGCCCAGGACAATGGCGTTGCTCATCTTATGTCTACCTTCTGGTCTGGATTTTTATGTTAACTGTGTAGAACAGTGATTACTCACAGTATACCGAAGTGGCGACAGATCGTCAAGCGGTAGCGCAGCAATCTCATCCGCCAACAATTGCGTCGCCGTAACTTCGTGAATGCGCGGACAACAAAGGTGGTGGCGACGATAACGGCAGGTTGCCACTACTTTTCTTTTACGCGGCGGCGTTCCTGGTATGCTTTGTCACAGAGAAAGCAAGTTGTTCGGGCCGACCGGACAAGTACCGCCGAAGGAGCCCCACCATGGCACAGCCGACGATGACCTCAGCGAAGGGTGAGATCGTGCTGCCCGACCCGCCTGTGGCCCACGTGCTGTTCAGCACCACCAGATTCGCCTGGCTCTTCACCGTTATTCGGATTTTTCTGGGCTGGCAGTGGCTCGAGGCCGGCTGGGGCAAGGTCAACAACCCGGCCTGGATGGAGACGGGCGACGCCCTGAAGGGCACCTGGGGCTTCGCGATCAAGGGCATCAGCGAGTCGGAGCACGCCTACCAGTGGTACGGCGGGTTCCTGCAATTCCTGCTCGACATCCAGGCCTACACCTGGTTCTCAAAGCTGATCGCGGTCGGCGAGGTGATGGTCGGCCTGGGCCTGATCGTCGGCGCCTTTGTCGGCATCGCAGCCTTCTTCGGCGCCTTTATGAACTGGAACTTTATCATGGCCGGGTTCGCGAGCACCAATGGTCTGCTGCTCGTCCTGGCGGTGTTCTTGATGCTCGGCTGGAAGGTCGCCGGCTACTACGGTCTTGATTACTACCTGCTGCCCTACCTGGGCACGCCGTGGGGCACAAAGCCCCGTACGCAGGCCGTGACCGTCGGCGGTACCGCGGACTAACGCCCCTCCAGCCCGTAGCGCACACGAGCCGGCGGCCATCTGGCCGCCGGCTCGATTTTATGTCAACTCTTTGGCTACGCCCCGAGGCGGGCCAGCTCCTCGTCGACGACCTTCTCGTCGAGCTTCTTGAACAGCGGCTTCGGCTCGCGCAACGCTTGGCCGACGGGGAGCTGCGAGGGCTCCCAGCGCCCGATCCAGCTCGCGTAGTCGCCGGTGAGCACCCGGTGGGAGCGGCCGTCGTCCTCCGTCACCTCGTGGAACTCGAGGGGGCCGGCGAGAAAGCCGTCGTAGCCGAGGTACTCGTGGAGGCGCTGGCTAGAGAAGGGCAGGAAGGGCGTAAAGATCACCTTCAGGCTGTCGACGCAGCGCAGGGCGGTGAACCAGATCGCGGCCGCGCGCTCGCGATCGGCCTTGATCACCTTCCAGGGCTCCTGCTCGCTCAGGTAGCTATTGACCAGCCCGGCCAGCCGCATCGCCTCGGACAGGGCCGCCTTGAAGCGGGCGGCGTCGAGCTGCTCGGCGATGGCGGGGAAGCCGGCCTCAATCTGGGCGATCAGCGCGCGGTCGGCGGGCTGGAGCTCGCCGGGCTCCGGCACGCTGCCGAAGTTTTTAAAGACGTTGGTCAGAGTGCGGTTGACCAGGTTGCCCCAGGTCGCCACCAACTCGTCGTTGTTGCGGCGCACGAACTCGGCCCAGGTGAAGTCGGTGTCCTGGTTCTCGGGGCCGGCGATCGTGAGGAAGAAGCGCAGCGAGTCGGCGTCGTAGCGGCTGAGCACATCGTTGACGTAGATCACGATCCCGCGCGAGCTGGAGAACTTTTTCCCCTCCATGGTCAGGAACTCACTGGAGACGACGTTGTAGGGCAGCTCGAGCCGGCCCTGGCCGGCGCCGTAGACTCCGCCCTCGCCGTAGCCGAGCAGCATGCCGGGCCAGATCACAGTGTGGAAGACGATGTTGTCCTTGCCCATGAAGTAGAAGTGCCGGGCCTGCGGGTTCTGCCACCACTGGCGCCAGGCGTCGGGCTGGCCGCTGTTCTGGGCCCACTCGATGCTGGCCGACAGGTAGCCGATCACGGCGTCGAACCAGACGTAGATCTTCTTGTCGTCGCGACCGGCGTACTCGGGGAGCGGGATGGGCACGCCCCAGTCCAGGTCGCGGGTGATCGCGCGCGGCTTGAGCTCCTTGAGGAAGTTGAGCGAAAAGTTGCGCACGTTCGGCCGCCAGTGGGCCTGGGCCTCGATCCAGCTGCGCAGCTGCTCGGCGAAGGCCGGCAGGTCGAGAAAGAAGTGCTCGGTCTCGCGGAAGACCGGCGGCTGGCCGTCGATCTTCGAGCGCGGGTTGATCAGGTCGACCGGGTCGAGCTGGTTGCCGCAGTTATCGCACTGGTCGCCGCGGGCCTCGCCATAGCCACAGATCGGACAGGTGCCCTCGATGTAGCGGTCGGGCAGGGTGCGGCCGGTGGCGGCGGAGAAGGCGCCGAGCGTCTCCTTGCGGATGATATAACCCTTCTCGAACAGGGCCGCGAACAGGTCCTGCGTCACTCGGTAGTGGTTGGCGGTGGTGGTGCGGGTGAAGGTGTCGTAGGACAGGCCGAGGTTGCGCAGGTCGTCGCCGATCACGCGGTTATAGCGGTCGGCGATCTCGCGCGCGGTGGTGTTCTCCTTGTCGGCGGCGAGCGTGATCGGGGTGCCGTGCTCGTCGGTGCCGGAGATCATCAGCACATGGTTGCCGCGCAGGCGTTGAAAGCGCGCGAAGATGTCGGAGGGCACCCCAAAGCCGGCGACGTGGCCAATATGGCGCGGGCCGTTGGCATAGGGCCAGGCGACGGCCACCAGGATATGGTCAGGCATACAGCCTCCAAAGCGCACCATACACCGTGCATGCTGCAAGATGCATACTGCGGCGTGAGACGAGGGCCAGGGGCGAGGCGGACAGGGTGGAAGCGCGAGGCAGGGGAATGCGTGGCGGCGCTAGCCGCGCATGAAACCGCAGGAGGTGAGGAGGAGGCCGCACCAGTGCCAGGGGGAGGCGACGCTGCGCGCGGGGCGCGGGTGCCCGGGGTTGGGGAGCCGCTGTGTCGCTCGACGATCCATCGAATTCCTCGCTGACAGCCGGTACACTGGCATGGATTATAGCATAGCTCACGCCAGCGGCAGCCCGCCTTCCGACGGAGCAGGCGGGATGCTGTCTTCCGCCGCGCATTTCACTTACACCCGATCCGGCCTTTGCCCGCTCCCGCCGCTTGCGCTGGTCGCAACGTTGTCATATCATAGGCGGGGGCGAGCTCGCGCCGCCCGCCGCCGAGCCGCACGGGCGCGCGGTGTACTGCCTGTTCCCGGTTGCCTGCCCCCTTCCAAGCAAGGACTCCGACCAGATGCAAGCGCTGCTGAACCAACTTTCGCCCGAGATCGCGATCGCGATCATCGTCGTCGGCTTCCTCTTCCTGATCGGCGTGGTGTTCCTTGCGCGGCGGCGCCGCCGGGCGCCCGCGGAGGACGGCGGCCAGACGGACGTGGTGTCCCCGATCGACTACACCGCGATCCCGCTCGACGAGGGCCCGCAAAGCTTCCGCGACCGCTTCAACAACCTGTCGCTGGCGGGCAAGCTGCTGGCCGTGCTCGCCCCGATCCTGCTGATCCTGTTCCTGGTTGTGCTGGTGCTGACTCTTGGCTCGGGCGGCCAGCAGACGGCCGGCCCGCTGCCCACGCCCGTGCCGGTGCAGCTTTCGTTCAGCAGCGAGCCAACCGTGATCCGCGTCGACCCGAGCCAGGTGATCGGCTTCCGCGTAACCACGACCGGCATCCCCGCTGGCACCGAGCTCGCCGTCGAGATGCGCGAGGACGGCCAGCCCTTCCCCTGGATCAACCCCGAGTTGGCCCGGGCGACGGTGCTGAGCAGCGGCGCCGCCGACGTGCAGGTGCCACGGGCCGAGAACGCGCCGCGCCCCAGCGAGGGCCGGGCCTACACCCTTGTGGTGACCGGCCCCGACGGCGTGAGCCAGGAGGCGCCGATCATCGTGCCGCAGCTCTTCGCCAATGCCTTTTTTGGCGCGGGCGCCGTGGCTGAGGCCACCGTGGAGGCGACCGTCGAGCCCACCGCGGAGGCGACCGTCGAGCCCACCGCGGAGGTGACCGTCGAGCCCACCGTGGAGGCGACCCCGACGGCAGAGTTGCCGACCGGTGTTCCAGCAGGGGTACGCAACGGCGGCAACGTGCGGGCCCTGCCGTTTCTCGCCGCCGAGAACCGCGTCGGCGGAGTCAACGCCGGCGATCAGGTGCAGCTGGTCCAGCGCACGCCCAACGGGGCCTGGTACCGGGTGCGCTTCACCAACGCCGACGACGGCGCCGAGCGGCTCGGCTGGATCAGCGCCTCGCTGCTGACGGTCGAGCCGACGGCAGCGGCCGGCGTGCCGGTGGCGCCGGTGGTCTCGGTCTTCGAGGCCGGCCCCGTCTACGAACAGCCCGACCTCAGCAGCACCCAAATCGACCGGATCAACGGCTCGCAAGCCGATATCCCCGGCTCCGAGGTGGTCGAGCTGCTGCGCAAGAGCGCCGACGGCACCTGGTACGAGGTGCGCAACGTCCGCGACATCACTGGCTGGGTGCCCGCGGCCTCCCTCGGCATCCCGCCCGAGCTCGGCGATGAGGTGCCCGTCGCCCAGTGATGTAGCTTTAGACGGGCCGGCGGTTGAGCAAGCCAGCGACGGGCGCCATCAATCAGGGCTGATCGTAGCCTGATTGGTGACGCCCGCTGTCACAGGGCGGTGGTAAGATACGGAGGTGTCCGTTCGCACGGCCCCGCCCGACCGTGGCGCGACACCCGGCACCCGTCACAGCGCAACTGTCACACCCTATGCACGACCTGCTTTCCCGGCCGCTCGCCGAGCTGCCGATCGTCTTCTTCGATCTGGAAACCACCGGCCTGGATCTGCGCGCGGGCCACCGCGTCTGCGAGGTCGCCATGCTGCGGGCGGAAGGCGCGGCGGTGGCCGGCGCCCTCGACACGCTGGTCAACCCCGGGCGCCTGCTGGACCCATCGGCGGCGGCGGTGAACGGCCTCGACGACGAGCGGCTGCGGGCCGCGCCCGGCTTCGGCGAGCTGGCCCCCGCCCTGCTGCACCTGATCGACGGCGCGGCGCTCGTCGCCCATAACCTGCCCTTTGACATGGCCTTTCTCGGCGCGGAGCTGCGCCGCCTGGGCCTCCCCCACCCATCAAACCCGAGCCTGGACACACTCGCCCTGGCCCGCCGCCTCATCCGCCGCCCCTCGCACAGCCTGGCCGCCCTCGCCGCTGCCCTCGACCTGCCCGTGCCGACGCACCGGGCGATGGACGATGTGCGGGCGTTGCGCGCGCTCTTCGCGCACCTGGTGGAGCTGATGGCCGCGATGGGCGTGCGGACACTCGAAGAAGCGCTCCTGCTCGAGCGCGGCGTGCTCCCGGGCATGGCCGCGCCCACGCCGCCGCCGCTCGTCGCCCGGGCCATGGCCGAGGGGCTACTGCTGAGCATCCGCTACCGCTCGCGAGGTAGCCCCGAGCCGACTCAGCGGGCCATCCGCCCCCTGTACCTGACCCGCGAGCCAGGTGGTGTCTACCTGCGGGCCTACTGCTACCTGCGCAACGATGTGCGAACCTTTGCCATGGACAAGATTGTGGCGATGGCGCTGGTCGAGGGGTGATACGCGCAGGGCTTCGGGCTAGGCGCGTAGTGCGAAAGCCACCACCGGCGGCGTGAGCTTAGATCAGCGCGGCGAGCGCGTCGGCGAGGGTGGCGGCCGGGATGCGACGGGCGCTGCCGGGCGGGAGGGCGGCGAGCTCGTGGGCCTGGGCGGCGGGGAGAATAAGGGTGGAGAGGCCGGCGGCCTCGGCCGCGGCGAGCTTCTCGGCGAGGTGGGGGACGGGAAGCAGGTGGCCGCGCAGGTTAAGCTCGGCAAGGATGGTGGCGCCGGGGAGCGGGGCGTGGCCGGCGAGCAGGCCGGCGAGGGCCAGGGCCACGGCGCCGCCGCAGGAGGGGCCTTCCTCGCGCGCGACCCGGGCCGGCAGGTGGATGTGCACGTCGTGGTCGCGGGCGAAAGCCGGGTCGAGCGACAGCGCCGCGGCACAGCCGCGCAGGGCGCTCAGGGCCACGAGGGCCGCGTCGTGGGCCGCCGGGCCGGGCCGCCCGGTGATGGTGACGCGCCCCCCGCCGGGGAGCACGGCCGCCTCGACCCAGGCGAGCTCGCAGCCGGCCGGGCCGCAGCGCAGCCACAGCGCCCGCCCCGGCTCCCCCGCGCCGAGGTCGGCGGGGGAGGGCGGCGGCTCGTCGGCGCCGGGGAGGGCGGCGAGGGCGGCGTCAACAACGGCGAGCCGGGCGGCCGGGTCGTCGAGCTCCAGGAGGGCCTGGCGCTGGGCCAGCGAGGCGCGCGCGAGGGCGGGGCCGGCGACAAGAAAGGCGGCACGACCAGCGTCCTCCTCGGCGACCACGTCGGCGGCGAGCTCGGGGGAAAGGCCGGGGAGCCGGCCGGCGAGGGCAGTGACGTGGGCGCGCAGGCTGGCGAGGCCGCCGGCGGGGGTGGGGGCGGGCCGCTCGGAAAGCAGGCGCACGCGGGCGCGCAGGCCCGGGCCGGGCGCGGCTTCGAGCAGGGCGATCCGGTCGAGCCCCTCGACGGCCACCCGCAGCGTGCCGTCGGGCAGGCGCAGCAGGCGGTGGACAAGCGCCAAGACCCCGACCGGGAAGCAGTCGGCCAGGGTCGGCTCGGCCGGGCGACGGGCCGGGTCCCGCAGGGCCACCACGCCGAGGCGGCGCGGCCCGCCGCCGGCCGTGTCCAGCAGGCGCAGCGCAGCCGGCTGGGCGACGGCCAGGGGGGTCACGGCGTGGGGGTAGGCCACGGTGCCGAACAGCGGGAGGATGTCGAGCTCTTCTTCCATGAGATCATGTGCCGCAGACAAAGCGGTGGTGCATGGCGCCGAGCAGGCTCCGCGGCGGCGGCGCCCCTTCGGCAACCTGGCGGGGGGCCGGGGCCTGGCTGGCCTGCAAGGTGGCGCGCAGAAAGGCCAGCAGCTCCTCCCAGGCCTCGCCGGGGGCGCCGCCCGCCCGAATCGCCTCCATACCGGTGACAAAAGCGTGGGGCTGGCCGGGGTAGACCGAGATCGTGTGCTCGACCCCGGCGGCAGCGAGGTTCGCCCGCAGCCCGTCGACCTCTGCCAGCGGGATCGAGGCATCCGCGCCGCCAAAGATACCCAGCACCGGGCCCCGCAGGCCGGCCAGCGCCTCGGGCGTCGTCTCCGTCATGCCGTAGAAGACCCCCGTCGCCGCGATGTTTTCGTTATGTAAACTATAGAGCAGGGAGGTGCGGCCGCCGTAGCAGAAGCCGATCACGGCGATGGCGTCGGCGCGCACGTCCGGCAGGGCGGCGAGCCATGCGTAGACGGCGTCGAGATCATTGCGCACCTGCTCGCGCGAGCTGGTGCTGACCTGAAAGATCGCGCGGGGGATCCAGCCGGTGCTGCTGCCGCGAAAGGTGTCGGGGACGACGACGAGGTAGCCGTCGGCGGCGAGAGCCTCAGCCTTGCCGATCAGCTCCTCGCGCAGGCCCCACCACTCGTGGATCATGATCACGGCGGGGTGCGGGCCGGGGCCGGGTGGGCGGGCGAGGTAAGCCCGCACGGGCGGGCCAGCCGGGTTCGCGATGCTCGTGTTGGTCAGCGCGTCGACGCGCCCCCGCCCGATCAGGGCGTCGAACGGGATCGAGAGGGCGATCAGGATCACCAGGCCAAGGACTAACCCCACAGCCCAGCGGAGGATCGTACCGAGCAGGCGCATGGCGATTTCATTTTACGTTCGGCGGCCGACGCTGTGAGTATTATAGCAAATTCGCGCGATCGGTGTAACCTGAAACGGCCTCCCCCGATTGACACGGCGCACCCCTTGCGGTATACTCTCCCCCGACGACCTCGTAGCTCAATTGGATAGAGCGTCAGCCTCCGGAGCTGAAGGTTGGTGGTTCGAGCCCACTCGGGGTCGCCAAACACGAACGCTGCTTCCAGCGGCGCCAAAACTCCTCACCGCACGGTGAGGAGTTTTGGTTTGTCCCAGCTTAGTCAACGGGCGGGCCTAGTGGCCGATCGCAGCCGGCGCGGGTCCGCCCGCCTCGCCCTGGCCGTGCTGCGGGCCGACGCGCCCGGCCCCCGCCTCCGCGATCGCCTGCGCGCGCGTGAGCTGGCCGCCGGCCCGAAAGGCCAGCTCCCAGGCCGGCCCCGACAGCCGGGCCTCAACCTCAGCTAGCACCTCCTCTAGCTCGGCCTGCTCGCGGCTTTGGAGCGGCGCCGCGGTGGCGAGAGCAGCCGTGGCGGCGCCAAGCAGCCGCGCGGCACGCTCGGGCTGCCCGCAGTCAGCCAGGGCCGCCGCGATGCGCAGGAGGCAAAGCCCGACCTGCTGCCCGTTGTCCAGCCGGTCGGCGAGGGCCAGGCTTTCTGCGAGCAGGGGCAGGGCCGTGGACGGCTCGCCGCGGCCTCGCGCGATGGCGCCGAGGCTCGCGAGGGCCAGCCCGCTTCCTAAAGGGGCGTCGAGCGCGCGGAACAGGTCGAGGCTTTCGGCCTGCTCCCGCGCGGCGAGGTCGAGCTGGCCCATGTGGCGGTGGATCTCGCCGAGGTTGTGGAGGTAAAGGGCGGTGTCGAAGGTCGAGCCGTGCTCGCGCACGAGGGCCAGGCTTTCCCCGTAGCAGGACTCCGCGCGTGGCAGGTCGCCCTGGCCGTAGGCGGCGTCGCCCATGCAGCCGAGGGTGAGGGCGACGCCGTGGGGGTCGCCGATCTGGCGGTACAGGGCGTTGGCCTCCTCGGCCAGCGCGAGCGCGCGGCGGTTGTCGGCGAGCTGGGTCGCCACCGTGCCCATGTTGATCATCAGCGCGGCCATACGGGTGCGGTCGTCGAGGGCCCGGTAGCGCGCGAGGCTTTGCTCCATCAGCGCCATTGCCCGGGGGTGGTCGCCGCGGATGTAGGCCAGGATGCCGGCGGCGGAGAGCGCGGCGGCCGCCGTCGGGGGGGTCAGGGCGTCGAGGTGGGGCAGCACCCGCTCCGCCCAGCCGCGCCAGTCGCGGCCATCGCCCTGGACCCACCAGAAGCGCCAGAGGGCGGCGCCGAGGCGGGCGGCCATATCCCAGCGGCCCCCCTCGTAGGCCCAGGCCAGAGCGGCGCGCAGGTTCCCCTGCTCGCGGGCCAATCGCGCGAGCCACTGCTCCTGGGCGGCGCCCGTCAGCTCGGGGGCGGCCGTCTCGGCGAGAATGAGGTAGTGGGCGGCGTGGCGCTCGCGCCACCGCTCCGGCTCGCCGCTCACCGCCAGCTGCTCCAGCGCGTACTCGCGGACCGTTTCCAGCATCACCACGCGCAGCCCCTGGTCCGGCCCGTCGTCAGGGGGCGCGTCGTGGCGGAGCAGGCTCTGGTCGATCAAGGCCGCCAGACCGTCCAGCACGTCGAACGAGGGGCCATCGTCGTCGGCGCAGACGGCCTCCGCGGCGGCGACGTCGCAGCCGCCGACAAAGACGCCGAGCCGGGCGAACAGGCGGCGCTCGTCGGCGGCGAGCAGGTCGTAGCTCCAGGCCAGGGTGTTGCGCAAGGTCTGGTGCCGCTCGGGCAGGTCGCGCGCCCCGCCGGTCAGGACGGCGAGGGGGCTGCGCAGCCGGGTCAGCAGCTCCTGCGGCGTGAACAGCCGAATGCGGGCGGCGGCGAGCTCGATCGCCAGGGGCAGGCCGTCGAGCCGGAAGCAGATCTCGGCGACGGCCGGCGCGGTCGCGTTGGTCACACGGAAGCCAGGGCGGGCTGCGGCGGCGCGGGCCAGGAACAGCGCGACGCCGTCGTAGAGCGAGAGCTGGTCGGCGGAGGGGAGCCGGCGCGGGTCCGGGAGCTGGAGCGGGGGCACCGGGAACTCGCGCTCGCCCGACAAGTGCAGCACGGCGCGGCTGGTGACGAGCAGCGTGAGCGCCGGGGCCGCAGCCAGCAGCTCGGCGAGCAGCGGGGCGGCGTCCGTCACCTGCTCGAAGTTGTCGAGAATCAGCAGCGCGCGTTGCCCGTGCAGCCGGGCCTTGACCTGCTCGACGGGGGACTGGTCGGGGGGAACCTTGAGGCCGAGGGCGCGCGCGATCTCGGCCGGTACCAGGGCCGGGTCGCGGACGGCCGCGAGCGGCACGAAGGTGGCGGCCTCGAAGTGCTCGGCGAAGTCGGCGCCAGCCTGGAGGGCCAGCCTGGTCTTGCCCGCGCCGCCCGGGCCGGTCAGCGTGACCAGGCGCACGACCGGGTCGCGCAGGAGCAGCCCGAGGGCCTGCAGCTCGCGCGTCCGGCCGACCAGGGCGGTGGCGGGTGCCGGCAGGGCCGGCGCGGCACCGGCGGCGACCGGCGGGAAGTGGTCCGGCAGGTCGGGGGCGAGCAGCTGGTATAGGTGCTGGGCCGGGCCGTCGTGGAGGCGGTGCGGGCCGAGGTCGCGCAGCGCCACCTCAGGCGGAAGCTGGTCGTGCGCGAGCTCGGCGGCCGCGGGCGAGACGAGCACCTGGCCGCCGTGGGCGACGGCGAGCAGGCGGGCCGCGCGGCTGATCGGCAGGCCGGTGTAGTCGCCCGCCTCGATCCGCACCACCCCGCTGTGGAGCGCCATGCGAGCCGCCAGGGGCCCCGGCCCGCCCCACGCCTCGCGCCGCATGGCCCGCTGCCCCTCTACGGCGGCGGCGATCGCGGCGCCCGGCAGGGCGAAGGCGACGAACAGCGCGTCGCCGGCGGCTTTAAAGGTGTGGCCGCCGTGGGCGGCGCATGCCGCGCGAACGATCTGAGCGTAGCGTGTGAGCGCGCCACGCAGCAGCTCGGGCCGCTCCTCCCACCAGCCCCCGCCGGCGCCGGCGGCGGCGAGCAGGAGCGTCACGGCGCCCTCGGGACGGGCTGCGGCGGGCGCTGACGGCTCGGGGAGCTCGTCGGCGAACGGCCGGCCGCGGGCGACACGCAGAAACCGCTCGCGGTCCTGCTCGGGGAGGCCGAGGTGGTCGGCCAGCAGCTCGGCGATCTGGAGCGAGGGGCGGCGCTCGTCCGACTCGATCTTACGGATGGTGGCTACGGCGCATCCCACGCGCCGGGCCAGCTCGTCCTGGGTCAACCCGACGGCCTGGCGGCGGCGCTTGAGCCATGCGCCAAAGGAGGACGGCTGTTCCATAGGTGACGTCCGGGTTAGCGGAAGGCGCGGGCCGGGGGGCCGGTCGCGGCGGCGGGCCTGGAGGGTAGCAGTTGTGTAGCGGCCATTGTAGCGCAAACTGCTACCTGTTGAAAGGCGCGCCGTGGTTAACTAACCCCACGAACACAAGACGCGTCGATCGCCGACGCGGTAGCCACAGGAGCACAGCAGTGAATACCCGCACTCGCAAGGCGGCAGCGATTGTCCTCGGCCTCGCCCTCGGCCTCAGCACCACATTCGGCCTCGCCGCAGCGCCCGCCCCGCAGGTCGCGCTCAAGGCCCCGCCCTTCACCGTGGTGGAGCCGCAGGTCGCGCTCAAGGCCCCGCCCCTCACCGCGGTGGAGCCGCAGGTCGCGCTCAAGGCCCCGCCCCTCACCGCGGTGGAGCCGCAGGTCGCGCTCAAGGCCCCGCCCTTCACCGTGGTGGAGCCGCAGATCGGGCTCAAGGCCCCGCCGCTCACGTAATCCGCTCGAACGCGGCGGGGAGACGGGCGTCTCCCCGCCCCGCCCCCGCCGGCCCGATCACCGATTACACCACACAGGAGCGCTGCGATGCGACGCTATACGGCCCTCGGCACCGCGATTGTCCTGCTGATCACCCTGTTGGGCTCGCTCACCCCTGGCGGCGCAGTTCCCGCGCGCGCCGAGGGCGGCCGCACGACCATCTTTCTGCCGCTCCTGGCGGGGAACCCCGCGACGCCGCAGCCCACGCCCCCGCCGAGCGGCGGCGGCGGCAACGGCGGGGGCGGCACCGGCGGCCAGCGGGCGACCTTCTGGCTGCCCTACACCCAGGACGACCAGAGCGTGATCGCCACATCGGCGCCGAGCATCGCCGTCGACGGCCGGGGCGGGGTGCACATCGTCTACAAGGTTGCCGCCGCCGCCAGCCATACCGACTGGCCCGCCTACTACATGTACTGCCCGGCCAGCTGCGACCGCCCCGACAACTGGGGCCGGGTGGCGCTGGGCGAGAACGTCGTCGACGCCCGCGTCCAGGTCGACGCGGCGGGCCGCCCGCGGCTCATGATCTACGCCTACGCTACGGGCGAGGTGTACGAGCGCCGCAAGATCTACCAGTACGCCGCGTGCGACGCGGACTGCACCGACGCCAGCAGCTGGCGGCTGACCACGCTCACCACCGTCATGGACACCCAGTACTACCGCTCCGACCACGTCAACCGCTACTTCGCGCTCGATCACCGCGGCCGCCCGGCCTTTGTCTACGACGACACGAGCGACGGCCACAGCGGCACCTTTGTCGCCTCCTGCGCCGGGGCGGGCGCCGCCTGCAACGACCTGTCGGCCTGGAACGAGGAGAAGATCTCGGAGGGCTGGCTGAAGTGGGCCGAGCTCGCCTTTACCCCCGACAACCTGCCGCGGATCATGCTGGATTTCATCACATCCGATGGGCAGGTCAAGCTGGTCTACGTCGAGTGCGATGAAACCTGCGCCCAGTTCAGCGGCGTGGCCCTCTTCGACACCGATGGCCACGCGAGCTGGAGCCTGCGGCTCGACCGGGCCGGGCGCCCGCGCGCCGTCGTCTACACCGGCTGGTACGTCTACAACGTCGAGCCGCAGCAGATCCTGTACCTCGCCTGTGACACGAACTGCGCGACCCAGGCCGGCTGGCGGACCCGCAACCTGCGCGCCGCCTCGAGCAGCGGGTGGTCGGTGCAGCTCCAGCTCGACGCCCAGGACCGGCCGCGCTTTATCTACAAGCAGGGCGACGTCGCCGCCGGCTACGCCTGGTGCGACGCCGACTGCCTGAGCGAGGGCAGCACCTGGCGCTCCACACAGCTCGAGTCGCGGGACGTGCTCAACGACAGCTTCCCGGTCAGCCCCTTCCGCGACTGCTCGATCTCGACCTGGACCAGCGGCCACATCCCGGTGCTCGCCCTCGACCCCCAGGGCAACCCCCGCGCCGCCTTTGTCGCCAAACACCAGTACAGTGGCGTGGACACCCGGCCCGGCCATGTCGGACAGACCTGCGGCGTCAGCACCGATATCAAGCTCGCCCGGTTCACGATGTTCCCCCAGCCCTGAGCTCGCCCGCCCTGGCCGCCAGCGCCCCCGGCCCCCGCTCCTTCGTGGAGCGGGGGCGCTGGCATTGGTGTGGTAGCATGCAGCGCGCCGCCGCTTTGGCACATCCCACGACAGCGCCCTTTGCGGGCGTGGCGATACCAGGACCAATGTTATGTTAATTCGGTGGTGAAGGCCGGGCGGCGGCCGGACTCCAGCGCGGCGAGCCGGGCCTGGGCGCGGGCCAGGATGGGCCCGGGGATGCCGGCCATACGCGCGACGGCGATGCCAAACGATCCCTCGGCAACGCCGGGCTCCAGAGTGTGCAGAAACACTAGGCGGTCGCCGTCGTGCCGCACGCCCATCTGCATGGGGGCGAGGTGCGGCAGGTGGCCGATCAGCTCCACCAGCTCGTGGTAGTGGGTGGCGAACACGCCACGACAGCCGGTGACGGAATGAAGGTGCTCGACGATCGCCTCGGCGAGCGCGATCCCGTCGTAGGTAGCGGTGCCGCGGCCGACCTCATCGAGCACGACCAGACTATCGGCCGTGGCCTGGTGGACGATCGTCGACACCTCGGTCATCTCGACGAGAAAGGTGCTCCGGCCGCTGGCGATATCGTCGGCGGCCCCGATGCGGGTGAAGATGCGGTCGCACAGGCCGAAGCGCATCGCGGCGGCCGGCACAAAGGAGCCCATCTGGGCCAGGACAACGCACAGGGCGGCCATGCGCATGAGCGTCGACTTGCCGGACATGTTCGGGCCGGTGAGGGCGAGCAGCCGGGTCGACCGGTCGAGGATCACCGTCGCGGGGACGTAGCCCTCAACGGCCCGGCAGACGACCGGGTGGCGCCCCCCAACAATGGAGAGCATCCGCTCGGGAACGATCTCGGGCCGCGTCCAGCCCTCGCGGACGGCGACGTGGGCCAGAGTGGTGACGACGTCGATCTGGGCGAGGTCGCGGGCGAGCTGGAGCAGCCGCGGCCCGAAGGCGGCCACCTCCTGCCAGAGCCGGCGCCACGCCCCCTGCTCGACCTCGGCCCGCTCGGCCTCGGCGGCGGCGAGGGCGTCGGACAGATCGCGGAGCCGGTCGGTGCTGTACAGCTCCTTGCCCTTGGCGACGCGGCTCCAGCCGGCGGGCACCTTGCGGGCGTCGCCGGCGGCGATGGCGAGCGCGAGCTGGCCGGTGCGACCGTCGCGGCGGTGCTGGAGCGACCGGATGCCCGTGGTCAGGCACAGCTCGCCGACCAGCCGCTCGACCTCGGCCAGGATGCGCTGCTCCTCGGCCAGCAGGGCGTCGAGCTCCGGGTCCCACCCCGCGGCGAGCAGTTCGCCCGCGTCGGCGTCGGCGCGCGAGGCGAGGCTCGGGCGCGGGTCGCCGGCGAGGGCCCGGGCGAGCAGCACGGCGAGGGCAGCCGGCGGGTCATAAGCAGCCAGCCCGAGCGCCCGCACCTGGGCGGGGGCGGCCGGCCCGTTCTGGCCCGCCGCCTGGCGCTGGCCAAGGTCGCCCGCCTCGCCGTCAAGCCGGGTGAGGGGGCCGGCGATTGCCTGGGCGGCGGTCAGGGCGTCGCGGAGGCGGGCCATGTCGCGGGGGGTGGCCCGCTCGGGGCCCACGAGGAGCCGGTTGACGACTCGCTCCAGGTCGCGGACGTCGCTGAGGCGGGCGCGGATCTCCTCGCGGGCGAGGGTGTCGCGGGCGCAGGCGCCGACGGCGTCATAGCGCTCGTGGAGGCGCGCCGGGTCGCGCAAGCCCTGCGTCAGCCAGCCCCGCAGGAGGCGGGCGCCCATGGGCGTGCGGGTATGGTCGAGCACGGCGAGGAGCGAGCCGTGGGGGGTGCCGTCGGGCCCGCACAGCATGTCGAGGGTGCGGCGGCTGGTGGCGTCGAGCTGGAGCAGGTGGCCGCCGCCAGAGGGCCGCACGGTCTGGAGGCGATCGATCGCCGGAAAGCGGTTCCACTGGAGATAGCGGATTAGGACGCCGACGGCGCGGGCGGCGAGCGGGCGGCCGTCGAGCTCGAATGGGCGCAGGTCGACCGTCTGGAAATGGTCGCGGAGCACGTCGGCGCACAGCTCGTCGGCGAACCACCAGCCGGGCAGGGGCGACAGCCGGCCGACGTGGTAGCTGTCGGCCAGGCCGAGCTCGGCGCAGAGGGCGCGGTGGCGCTCGGCCCGCTCGCCCTCCAGGTTGGTGATCCCGCTGGCGGCGCCGAGGCGGGCGCGGTCCTCGCGGGAAAGATCGCTGCTGCACAGCAGCTCGGCGGGGGCGGTGCGGGCGAGCTCGTCCATCAGGCGGGCGTAGGCGTCGGGGCCCGACCACTCCTCGCACCAGACCGAGCCGGTGGACACATCGGCGAGGGCGAGCCCGGCCCCCTGCGGGCCGAGGTCGACCGCGGCGAGGAGCTGGCGCTCGTCGGCCAGCAGGTCCTCGTCGAAGCGGGTGCCGGGGGTGATCACCTCGGCGAGCTGGCGAGCTTTGATCGTGCCGTCGCGCGCGCCCTCGACCTCGCGGCCGATCGCGACCCGGTAGCCCATGCGTAGCAGGCGGGCCAAGTGCTCGCGCTCGCTGCCGATCGTGATCCCGGTCATCGCCAGCTCGATCGGCTGGCGGTTCGCGCCGGTCATCAACGGCTTCTCGCCCACCCGCAGGTCGAGCAGGCGGCCGAGCAGGCGCGCGGCGTGGCCGTACACCTCGTAGAACTTGCCATTCTGCATCCAAACCAGGGCGTCGGGGCGCTGAAGCTCGATGCGGGCGAACTGGACCAGTAGGTCGCTCGCCGCCACGCCGCCGTAGCGCGCCCGCAGCACGCGCTGAATATCCTGTGTCTCCATCGGTCCGCCATTGCCTTCCGCTCCGCGAGAGCACGCGCCGCGCGGGGCCGGCCGTCAGGGCGCGGCGCCCCGGCGGGCTTCGCCTCGTGCACGCCGCATTGTACCCTACCGCCGGCTTCCAGGCCCGATACGGGTACCACGAAGCGCACGCAGAGGTTGGGTCTGGAGGCCGCCCCAATGCCTTCGTGCGCTTCATATCCGTTGTGGTACTTGAGCTGCTACGGGGCGCTACGCGTGGGCCTGCTCCTGGAGCTCGGCGCCGACGTTGCCGCTCCACAGGCGCTGCATCTCGTCGCTGCGGGCCAGCAGATCGTCGAGCCGGCCGACACACTCGACCCGGCCGTCCTTGAGCACGATGATCCGGTCGGCGCGGCGCAGGACGGCGCGGCGGTGCGAGACGACGAGGCAGGTGATGTCGGGGCGGGCGAAGACGCGCTCCCAGAGCGTTCGCTCGGTCTCCACATCGAGGGCGGAGGATAGGTCGTCGCAGACGAGCAGCTCGGCGTCGCGCACGAACATGCGGGCGGCGGCGGCGCGCTGGGCCTGCCCGCCTGACAGGCGCACGCCGCGCGGCCCGACCATGGTGTCGAGGCCGGCGGACATCGCCCGTAGGTCCGCGTCGAGCACGGCCGCGCCGATGGCGCCGGGCAGGTCGGCCTCGGACTCGGGCAGGCCGAGCAGGATGTTGTCGCGCAGCGTTTCGCTGAACAGGCGCGGCACCTGGGGCGTGTAGGCGCAGCGCGGGGGCGCGAGAAAGCTGGCCCGGTCGTCGATCTGCTGGCCGTTCCAGGTGGCGGTTCTGGCCTCGGCCGGGATCAGGCCGAGCAGGGCGCGGAGCAGAGTCGTCTTGCCGGCGCCGATCCGGCCCGTCACCACCGTGAACGAGCCGCGCTCGATCGTCAGGTCGACGTGCTCGACACCGCGGCCCGTCTCGGCGTAGCGCGCGGTCAGGCCACGCACCTCCAGGCGCTGGAGCCGGTCGGCGGGGGCCTTGCGCAGCGCGGGGAGGGCGGGGAGGGGGCCGCGCATATGAAGCGGGCGGTGGCGCACGAGGTCGGCCGGCGGGGCGCCCTGCATCAGGTCGACCATGCGGTTGAAGGAGACGCCCATCTGGCGGTAGTGGGCCATGAAGGCGCCGGTGAGGCCGGTGAACTCGGTCAGGAAGCCGAGGTAAAAGACGAACAGCGCGAAATCGCCCACGGTGAAGGTGCCGGCGCGCAGCGACTGGCCCGACAGGATCAGGATCAGGCCGGTGCCGAGACTGAGCGTGTTCTGGAAGACCGAGCCCATCAGCTCGGTGAACAGCCGGTCGCGCACGCTGGTGACGCGGCGCTGCTCGTTGAGCAGGCGGAAGTGGCCGACAACCTGCTCCTCGGCGCCGGCGATCTGCACCGCCTGAGCCGCGCCCACCACCTCGCCGAGAAAGCTTGTGACGCGGCCGGTCGCCTCGCGGCTGGCCTTGCGGTTTGCCGTCACGCGGCGGCCGACCAGGTTGGCAAGGGCGACCACGACGACCAGGGGCACGAAGACGGTCAGGGTGATAAAGGCGTTGATGCTGAGCATCACGGCAACGCCCACGGCGGAGAAGACGGCGAAGGCGATCAGGTCGTTGAACCACATGAACGAGCCGACGATCTCGTCGACGTCGTCGCGGAAGCGGCTGATCGCCTCGCCCGACGACTGGGGCAAGGCCTGGGCGCCCGGCCGGCGCAGGATGTGGTCGAGCAGGTTGGTGCGCAGCAGGCCGCCGACCTCATACATGAACGGGATGTTGGTGAAGCCGCAGCCGTACGAGGCGAGAAAGCTGCCCAGCGAGGCCATCACGAGCAGGGCAACCAGCTCCCACAGGCCGACGCTGGCAGGGGCCGCGCCCGTCAGCAGGTTGAAGAACTCGCGGGCGAGCAGGCCGGGCACCATGGCCAGCAGGAGCGCGGCGATAATCGCGAGGAGGTTCAGGCCGTAGAGCCAGGGCCGGAAGCGCAGGAGCGCCAGCAGAAAGCGCCAGGTTGGCATAGCGTGTCCCTTCCTCCGGCTCAGGCCAGAGCTTGCTCCAGGCCGGCGCGAAGCAGAGCGGCAAAGCGCGAGCGCGGGTCTTGGAGGAGCCGCGCGCGCTCGCCGTGCTCGGCGACGGCGCCATCCTCCAGGATCAGGATCTCGTCGGCGCGGTGGACGGTATGGAGCCGGTGGGCGATAATGATCCCCGTGCGGCCGACCAGCAGCCGGTCCACCGCCCGCTCGATCAGCTGCTCGGTGGCGGGGTCGACCCGCGAGGAAGCCTCATCGAGAATGACCAGCCCCGGGTCGCGCAGGAAGATCCGGGTGAAGGCGAGGAGCTGAGCCTCGCCCGCGGATAGGCCCGCGCCGGCGGCGAGCACCGTGTCGAGGCCGGCGGGGAGCGAGCGGAACCAGAAAGCAAGGCCGAGCTCGTCGATCGCCGCCAGGATGCGCGCGTCGGGGATGGCGGGGTCGAACAGGGTCAGGTTATCGCGCAGGCTGGCATGGAACAGCTGCACCTCCTGTGTGACGATCCCGACGCGCCGGCGCAGGTCGGCCAGGGGCACGGCGCGCAGATCGACGCCGCCGAGCTCGATCGCGCCGCCCTGCGGGTCGTAGAGCCGGAACAGGAGCCGGGTGAGCGTCGTCTTGCCGCTGCCGGTGCGCCCGAGAACACCCAGGGTGCGGCCGGCGCCCAGGCGGAGCGACAGGCCGGCGAGGGCCGGCTCGCCCGCCGCGTCGTAGCTGAAGCGGACCTGGCGGAAGGCGAGGGGCAGCGCGCCGGCGGGGAGGCGCGCGTCGCCGCCGGCGGGGAGGGCGCTGCGCATACCGAACAGCTCCTGGACGCGGGCGATCCCGGCGCTGGCCTTTTGAAAATCCTCGGCCTGGCGGCTGATCTGCATCAGCGGACGGAGCAGCAGCCCGGCGTAGAAGAAGATCACATAGATCGTGCCGATGGACAGGGCCCCGGCGCCGAACTGGCGCGCGGCGAGCAGGTAGGCCGCGGCGGTGCCAAGGGTGAACAGGATATCGGCGGTGGTCCAGGACAGGCGGCCGGTGAGGAGCGCGGAGCGCTGGGCGGCCATGTGGGCGCCGAGGTGGGCGGCGAGGCGGCGCATCGTGTAGGGCTCGGCGCCGCTGGAGCGGATGTCCTCGGTGGCGGCGAGGCGCTCCTCGATAAAGCCGAACAGCTCGGCGCTGCGCTGGCGCGCCGTTTTCCACAAGGGCAGGGCCACGGCCTGGAGGCGGTTCAGGACGAACAGGATTGCGGCGGCGCTCGCGGTGAACAACAGCCCGATCCGCCAGTCGACGCCCCAGAGCACGACCAGCACACCCAGCAGCAGCAGCAGATTGCCGGCGACCTGGATCACGAGCTGGGAGAAGAAGTTGGCCAGGGCCGTCACGTCGCCGTCGATCCGCTCGATCAGCTCGCCGGGGGTGCGCCCCTTGTGGAAGGACTGGTCCAGCCGCAGGCAGTGGAGCAGCAGGTCGGCCCGCAGGGCGTTGGTCGCGCTCCAGCCGACGTTCTCGCTCAGGTACGTCGCGCCGACCGCTAAGATCTGCTGGAGCAGCGCGACGGCCAGAAACAGCCCCGCAGCCGCGGCCAGCACCGCGTCGGTTCCACCGCCGGTGGCACTGTCGATGAACCGCTTCAAGATCTGCGGGTTGAACAATTGCAGCCCGATGCTGCCTAGCAGGAGCGCCGCGAGCAGGCCGACCCGGCCGGCCTGCGGGCGGAGGTACCTCAGGAGCAGCACGCTCCGGTCATCGCGGGGGCGGATCATGCGGCACTCCTCTCCTGGTGGCCGGGCCAGGACGCGCTTGTATTCCTGGCCCGGCCGGGCGGTAGGCGATGTGGCCGACCCGCACAATTGTAGCACCACAAGATAAAAAGTCAATACAAGGATGGCAATTTTTTGCAGATAGATGTAGATAAATAATTCGATTTTGAAAAATCACCAGAGCTTTGGTAAAAAAAGGGGGGTGTCGCGCGAGGCGTGGCATTCGGCGAGGTAGGGAGGCTGGGGTTACGTCGGGGGGGGGCAGTTGGGGAAATCGTGGCCGCTCAGCGGGGAGCGAATCGCCGAGCGCCGGCAAACCAGCCGGCGCTCGGTCGTTTGTTCGCGGATGTCCGGAGGTTGAGGCGCTACCCGGCGTAGGTGTCCGACCAGCGAAGCAGGCGGCGTTCGGCCTGGTGCAGCAGGGCGTCGGTGGCCTTGCCGACCAGGGCCAGCAGGACGATGCTGAGCAGGATGATGTCGGCCCTGCCAGTATTCTGGCCGTCGACGAGGAGAAAGCCGAGGCCACGCGAAGCGCCGATCAGCTCGGCGGCGACGAGGAACAGCCAGCTCTGGGCCAGGCCGATCCGCAGGCCGGTGAGCAGCGCGGGCAGCGCGGCCGGGAGAAGCACCTCGCGGGCGAGCCCGGCGCCGTCGAGGCCATAGGCGACGGCGACCTCGACCAGCTTGCGGTCGATCTGGCGGATGCCGGCGACAAGGCTGGTGAGCACCGGGAAAAAGGCCCCGATCGCGACCAGCGTCACCTTCGGCCCCTCGTCAACGCCCATCCACAGCACCAGCAGGGGCACCCAGGCCAACGAGGGGATAGCGCGCAAGCCCTGGAGGGTCGGCCCGAGCAGGGTTTCGGCGCGACGCGACAGGCCGACCGTCGCGCCGACAGCGACGGCGAGGCCGCCGCCGAGGGCGAAGCCGAGCAGCACGCGGCGCAGGCTCGCCAGCAGGTGTACCGGCAGCTCGCCGCGGGCGGCAAGCTCGGCGGCGGCGGCCAGCACATCGGCCGGGCCGGGCAGCTGGCTGGGCTCGAAGAGGCCGAGCACGGTCACGGCCTGCCACAGCGCCAGCAGCCCGAGCGGCACCGCGAGGCCCAGCAGGGCGCCCCGCGGCAGGGCGGGGCGGCGCCGGGACACGCCCACGCGCGGCCAGAACAGATTTCGCTCCACGCTCGCTCCTCACCAACAAACTAGCGCTGCACGACGCTTTCGATATACTCCGGCGCGAACAGGCTGTTCAGGGCGGCCTCGACGTCGGTGCCGGGCTTGACCTGGTTTTCGGCGACAAAGATCGGGATGATCGCGCGCAGCACATCGGCCTGGGCTGGGCCGGGCACCGGGCTGATCTCCAGCACGGTGCGCTGCGCCAGCTCGTGCCGGGCGACCGGGAGCGACAGCTTGGCCTCGTCGGCGAGGATCTGGGCGGCCTCGTCGGGGTTGTCGATAATCCAGCGCCGGGCCCGCTCGTACGCCTCCAGCACGCGCCTAGCGTAGGCGGGGTGGGCGCTCAGGAACGCCGTCCGCGCGTTGAGAAAGCCGTAGCTGTTGAAGTCGATGTTGCGGTACAGCAGCCGCGATCCCTGCTCCAGCTCAGTCTGGGCCATGTGCGGGTCGAGGCCGGCCCAGGCGTCGACCTGGCCGCGCTCAAGGGCCACCTTGCCGTCGGCGTGCTGGAGGTTGACGATCTCGACGTCGCCGGCGCTGAGGCCGGCCTCGCGCAGCGAGCGGAGCAGGAAGAAGTAGGGGTCGGTGCCCTTGGTGGCCGCGATCTTCCTGCCCTTGAGGTCGGCCACCGACGTGATCGGCGAGTCCTTGGCCACCACCAGGGCGGTCCACTCGGGCTTGGAGAAGATGTAGACGGTCTGGATCGGCGAGTCGTTGGCCTTGGCCAGCAGGGCGGCGGCGCCGGCGGTGGAGCCGAAGTCGACGGCGTCGGAGCGCAGGTACTCGTTGGCCTTGTTGCTGCCGGCACTCAGCGTCCAGGTGACGGCGATCCCCTCGTCCTGCAACGACTCTTCGAGCCAGCCGAACTTGCGCAGCACCAGGCTGCTCGGGTTGTAGTAGGCGTAGTCGAGCCGGATCTCGGACGGCTTCGCGGAGCCGGCCGTGGGGGCGGCGGCGCCGCACGCGGCGAGAACGGCGAGCAGGAGCGGCAGGGCCAGGGCGGCGAGCAGGCGCTTCGTCATGGGAGCACTCCTCCGGTGGTGTGCGCGGCCCCGGCGGGGGCCGCGGCCGCGGGCGCGGCGTGGCTCAAACCAAAGTGCGCGAGGATGTGCGCCCGCAGTGGCGCGAGGGCGACGTCGCCCCGGTCGCGAGGTCGGGGGAGCGGCACGTCGATCGCCGCGGCGATCGTAGCGGGGCGCCGCCCCAGGATCACGATGCGGTCGGCCAGGATCAGCGCCTCGTCCACGTCGTGGGTGACGAGCACGACGGTGGGGCGCAGCCGCTGGAACACATCGGCCACCAGGTCCTGCATTTGCATGCGGGTCAGGGCGTCGAGCGCGGCGAACGGCTCGTCGAGCAGCAGCACCTCGGGTTTGCCGATCAGGGCCCGGGCCAGGGCCGCACGCTGGGCCATGCCGCCCGATAGCTGGTGCGGGTAGGCCCGCCGGAACTCGCCCAGCCCCACCAGCCCGAGCAGCGTGTCGGGCGCGGGCGGGCTGGCGAGGCGCCTGGCCCCGAAGGCGACGTTTTGCTCGACGGTCAGCCAGGGGAACAGCCGCGGCTCCTGGAACACCACGGCGCAGCGCGGGTCGGCCTGCGTCACCGGGCGGCCGCCGAGCCGCACCTCGCCGCTCGACGGCCGCTCAAGCCCGGCGACCATGCGCAGCAGGGTGGACTTGCCGCAGCCGCTCGGGCCAAGAATGGCGACGAACGACCCGGCGGGGATCGGGAGCGAAACGTCGTGGAGCACGGGCAGGCCCCCCGCGTGCCCGCCGAACGACTTGCCGACCTGATGCAGCGCGACCTGTTCCGCCATACCGTTTCCTCATCGGCACAGAGCGGTGCCGGCGCCAGGGCACAAAAATGCCCTCATCGTGCGCGATGAGGGTGTGAGCCCGGGCATGGGTGTGCTGTCGGGCTGCACACTCTCATCTCCCAGGTGTCCCTGTCGGAGTTGGCACCATACCGGACAGCGTCGTCTGGCGGTTGCCGGGGCTTCGTCGGGCCGTTCCCTCTGCCCCTCTGGATAAGAGTGGTGTCTTCGGTTAGCTAGACTGTACGCTATCTTACGTTCTTTGTCAAGTTTCTTAAGAATTTTCCGCCAATGGAGCGGCACAAGCCACCCCCGCCTGGGAGGTAGGGCGGGGGGCTGAGGTGGGCGAAGGATTAGCGAGCGGCGCGGGCTTGCTCACGGGCGAAGGCGCGCAGGGAGGTGAGCATACCATAGTGGGGCTCGCCGGCGGGGGGGCGGGCCTGGAGCAGGCTGTGGTCGAGGAGGGCGTCGAGGTCGGCGTCGAGCTGCTGGGGGTTGGCGCGGGCGGGGGCGCCGGCCGCGGCGCGCGCGCCAGCGCGGCTAAACTCGCCGGCGATGGAGCCGAGGCGGCGAAACAGCTCCTGCTGGGAGGGGGTGAGCAGCCGGTAGCTCCAGGCCAGGGCGGCGCGCAGCGAGCGATGGCGGGCGTGGACGTCGCACGGGCCGCCCACCAGCAGGTCGAGCTGGTCGTCGAGGCGGGCGAGCAAAGCCTCAGGGGAAACCTGGCGCAGCCGGGCGGCGGCGAGCTCGATCGCCAGGGGGAGCCCGTCGAGGCGGGCGCAAATCGCGGCCACGACGGGGGCGTTCGCCTCGGCCACGACAAAGTCGTGGCGGGCGGCCCTGGCCCGGGCGGCGAAGAGCTGGACGGCGTCGGAGGCCAGGGCCGCGGCCGCGCCGTGGGGTGGGTCGCCCGCGGGGAGGCCGAGGGGCAGCACCGGAAACACCCACTCGCCGTAGCGGCGCAGCGGGCTGCGGCTGGTGCAGAGCAGCGTGAGAGTGGGGCAGCCGGCGAGCAGCGCGCTGACCAGGGGCATGGCCGCCGGCAGGTGCTCGCAGTTGTCGAGGACGAGCAGGGCCCTGCGCCCGCGCAGCGCCGCGACAAGCTCGTCGACGGGGGCCGGGCCGGGGGCCAGGCCGAGGGTGGCGAGAACGGCCGGGGCCACCTCGGCCGGGTCGCTCAGCGGCGCGAGGGGCACCAGCCACAGCCCGTCGAAGGCGGGCCGGGCGGCGGCCGCAGCGGCAATGGCGAGGCGCGTCTTGCCGACGCCGGCCACGCCGGTGAGCGTGATCAGCCGGGCCTCGGCCGCGGCCAGGGCGGCGGCAAGGCCGGCGACCTCGGCATGGCGGCCGACCAGGGGTGTGGCGGGTGTCGGCAGGTTGTCGGGCGGGGCGACGGCCGCCGCGGACGGGGCCTGGGCTGCGACGGGCCCGAGCTGGCCGGCCCGGATCGACTCGTACAGCGCGAGAGTGGCGGGCTCGGGCTCGACCTCTAGCTCCGCCGCTAGGGTGGCCCGGCAGCGGGCGAACTGCTGGAGCGCGGCGGCGCGCTGCCCGAGCCGGGCCAGGGCACGCATCGCGGCCCGGTGGGCGGACTCGTCCCATGGCTCCAGCTCGAGGCCGCGCTCGGCAGCGCGGCGCGCCTCCTCCCAGCGGCCGGCGGCCTCGGCGGCGCGGCGCTGCGCGGCGCAGGCGTCGGTGGCGAGGCGGTGGAGCCGCTCGCGCTGGACCAGCTGCCACTCGGTGAAGCTGACGCTGTCACCGATCGCAAGGTCGTCGAGCAGGGGGCCGCGGTACAGGGCGAGGGCCTGGCCGGCGGCCGCCGGATCGGCGCAGGCGGCGGCGAAGCGGGCGGCGTCGCTGGCGTAGGCGCCGGGGGCGAGGCGGATCGTGTCGCGGTCGGCGTCGAGCAGGCCGTCCCCGCCGAGGGCGGCCCGAAGCTGCGACAGCGCCTTGCGCAGGTTGAGCCGGGCCTGGGCCGGGGCGTGGTCGGGCCAGAGCAGGGCCGCCAGCGCGTCGCGCTGGTGGGCCCGGCCATCCTCGATCGCCAGGTAGGCCAGCAGGGCGCGGGCCTTCGCGTAGAGATGGTGGGCGAGGAGGCGCCCGTCGAGACGGGCCGCCATCGGGCCAAGCAGGGAAAGCTCCAGCCGGGCCATGCCACGTACTCCAACGCCCGGGCGGCTGGGCGGATTGTTGGCTGCGGCGAACGGTCAGTTCCGTGCCGCGCTACGACGTGGGCCGTTCGAGGTTGGGCCTACTATACCGGCCCGCCCGGTTAAAAGTCAATATAAGACCGGCACCAATTCACGATCGGGAGCCGCAGGCGCGCGCAGGCGTTCGGGGCGGGCCATCCGCAATTCACGCTGCGTTCACGCTGGGGGCACGCGGGCGGAACGCGGGCCATGTATGCTGTCCCCCACTGAATGCGCGTGAGGGGCGACGATGAGCGACGGGCAGCAGTACCGATCGTACCTGCTCCGCCTTTGGCGGGCCAACGCCTCGGGCGCGACCTGGCGCGCCATGCTGGAGGAGGTGCAGGGGCGCCGCCACTACACCTTTCACAGCCTCGCGGCGCTGCTGGCGTTTTTGGAGCGACAGGCGGAGGACGATGGCACCGACAAACCGCACCCCCCCGCTAGCCACGACGCCCCCCCCGAGCGCGGCTGAGAGCGCCCCGCCCGACGCCGCTACCGCCCACCTCGCGGAGTTGCTGGGCTGGTTGCGCCGGCTGCTGCTCTGGCAGATCGAGCTCACCCGCGCCACCTACGGCGCGCTCGCCGACGACGCCTACCGCGGCCTGTACATCCCCAGCGCCGAGGTCGACATCCTCGCCGCCGGCGCCGACGCCCCGCCCGCCCTGGCTGCCGAGCGGGCCGCCCTGGCCGCCGAGCGGGCCGTGATTGAGGAGCGGGCCCTGGCCGCCGAGCGGGCCGGCGCTCGCCTGCCCCTGCGCCGGCTGGCCCACCTCTTCGCCCTCAGCCCCCTGGAGGCCGACGCGCTACTGGTCGCCCTCGCCCCCGAGCTGGACCTGCGCTTCGAGCGGATCTACGCCTACATCCAGGACGACGTTTCCCGCCGCCGGCCCAGCGTCGACCTGACCCTGCGCCTGCTGTGCCCGGCCCCGGCGGGCCGCCTGGCGGCCCTGGCCGCCTTCGAGCACGACGCGCCCCTCGTCCGCGAGCGGCTGCTCCTGCTCTTCGAGGACGGCCAGCGCCGGCCGCCCCTGGCCGCCCGCTTCCTCAAGCTCGACGACCGGATCGTGGCCGAGCTGCGCGGAGGCCCCGCCCCGGTGGACGCCGTTATCGCGGAGCACGCGTCGGCCACCGCCCCCGACCGCCGCCTCGACGACCTGATGCTGCCCGAGCCCCTGGTGCGCCTGGCCCGGCGGGCCGCCCGCGACGGCGCGATCGTGGGCCTCCAGGGTGGCTACGGCAGCGGCCGGCGCGCCCTGGCCGAGGCCCTGTGCGCCGAGCTGGGCCTGCCGCTGGTGAGCGTGGACGTGGACGGGCTGGCCCGGGCCGAGGCCGCCGGGCCTGGCGGCCTGTCGCTCGCCGAAGGGCTGGAGCGGGCGGCCCGCGAGGGGCGGCTGCGCGGCGCGGCCCTGCTGTGGCGCGGCGCCGAGGCCGTCCTGCGCGACGAGGAGGCGCCCGAGCGCCGGGCGGCCCTGCTGCGGGCGCTGGATTCGGCCCCCGGGCCTGGCTTTCTGCTGCTGGACGGAGCCTGGGAGGCGGCGGGCCTTCTGCGGCGGGCCGGCTACCTGCGGGTGGAGCTGCCGGAGCTGAGCTACGGCGAGCGCGAGCAGCTGTGGCGCCGCCGCCTCGGGCCGCTCGCCCCCGGCGAGGCCGAGCTGCAGGCCCTGGCGAGCACCTTTCGGCTTAGCGGCGGCCAGATCCGCGACGCTGCCGCGATGGCTCACAGCATGGCCCGCTGGGACGAAGGGGCGGATGGGGGGGCCATGCCCGACCTGTACGCCGCCTGCCGGGCCCAGTCGAGCGGCCGGCTCGACGCCCTGGCCCACAAGATCCGCGTCACCTACGGCTGGGGCGACATCGTCCTCCCCGCCGACCAGCTCGCCCAACTACGCGAGATCTGCGTTCAGGTGCGCCACCGCCGCACGGTGCTCGAGCGCTGGGGCTTTGACCGGCGGCTGGCGATGGGCAAGGGCGTCAATGTGCTCTTCGCCGGCGCCTCGGGCACCGGCAAGACGATGGCGGCCGAGATCATCGCCAGCGACCTCGGGCTGGAGCTGTATAAGATCGACCTGGCGAGCATGGTCAGCAAGTATATTGGCGAAACCGAGAAGAACCTCGACCGGGTCTTCACGGCGGCCCGCGAGGCCAACGCCATCCTGTTCTTCGACGAGGCCGACGCGATCTTCGGCAAGCGCTCCGAGGTCAAGGATGCCCACGACCGCTACGCCAACATCGAGGTCGGCTACCTGCTTCAGAAGATGGAGGAGTACGACGGCGTGGTCATCCTCGCCACCAACCTGCGCAAAAACCTCGACGACGCCTTTGTGCGCCGGCTCCACGTCACCGTCGACTTTCCCTTCCCCGAGGAGGAGGACCGGCTCAAGATCTGGCGCAAAGTCTTCCCCGCCGAGGCGCCCCTCGCCCCCGAGGTGGACCTGACCTTTCTCGCCCGGCAGTTCAAGCTGGCCGGCGGCACCATCCGCAACGCCGCCCTGCTGGCCGCCTACCTCGCCGCCGACGCGGGCGCGCCGATCGGCATGGCCCAGATCGCCCACGCCGTCCGCCGGGAGTACCAGAAGATCGGCAGGCTGGCCACCGCGGCCGAATTCGGGCCATACCTGGCGTTCACCAGATAACCCTGCGGCCGATGTGTAACAGCTGGGCAGCCGGTGGACATGAACGATCAGAAATGGGCGATGAGATCCGGCAATACGGCCCGCGATGTCGCACGCTGCACAGCGCAAGTTGGACGAGCCCCCAGGAGTAGCGCCTGTCGATGACTGAGCCCACCCACAGCCAGCCCGAGCGCGAGCGCGCGAACAGGCCCCAGCCCGGCGCGGCACCCGTGGCGGAGGGCCCGGCTGCGCTCGGCGAGGCCGCGCCGGCGCTGGTGGCCGGCGCGGGCGTAGTCGACCCGCGGCTGCGCGCCGGCGGGGCGGCCCAGCGGGCCCGACTGCTCCGCCAGATCCAGCGCGTCCAGGGCAACGGCCACGCCGAGCGGCTGTTATCGGGCGCCGCTCAAGTTGCGGCGCCGGAGAGCCGCGGCACCCCAACCCGAGCGGAGACCATCCCGGTGGCCGACGCGACAGCGCAGGAGATTGCCGCGCAGCCGCTGGAGCACGCGCCGTTCGAAAGCGTGGCGGCCCAGCGGACCGGCGAGCCCGAAGCGGTGCAGCGGTCGGCGGGAGCGCCGGTGCAGCGGCTGTTCGAGGGAGGCATCCTGCGGGCGGTGGCCGGGTTCGCGCGCAACCTGCCGGGCTACAGCATGCTCGGGCTGTTGATCGGGCGCGACCCGATCACGGGCGAGGAGGTCGAGCGGACCCCGAAGAACGTGCTGCGGGCCGTGATGGGCCTGGTGCCGATGGGCGACACGCTGTTCCAGCAGCTCGACGAGGCCGGCGCAATCGACCGGGTGTTCGGCTGGGTCGAGGGGCAGATCGCCCAGCTCGGCCTGAGCTGGGGCGCGATCAAGGGGCTGTTCAAGCAGGCCTGGGACGCCCTCTCGGCCACGGACCTGCTCAGCCCGGGCAAGGCCTGGGACAAGCTCAAGGCGATCTTCACCGCCCCGATCGCCCGCCTGCGCAGCTTCGCCGCCGGCATCGGCCAGCAGGTGATGCAGTTCATCTTCGAGGTGGTGATGGAGAAGCTGGGCGGCGGGCCGGTCGTCTCGCTGCTCCAGAAGGCCGGCGGCGCGTTCGGCGCGATCGTCAAGGACCCGATCGCCTTTGTCGGCAACCTGATCGGCGGGGTCCGGCTCGGCTTCACCAACTTCGTCGCCAACATCCTCACCCACCTCAAGAGCGGCCTGATGGGCTGGCTGTTCGGCGAGGTGGCCAAGAGTGGGATCAGCCTGCCGGCCCGCTTCGACATGAAGGGCATCCTCGAGCTGGTGCTCCAGGTGGTCGGCCTGACGTGGAACTTCATCCGCGGCCAGGCGGCCAAGGTGCTCGGCGAGCCGGTGGTGGCGAAGCTGGAGACGGGCTTCGCGCTGTTCAAGGCCGTCAAGGAGCAGGGCATCGGCGGGCTGTGGGAGCAGCTTAAGGAGCAGCTCGGCGGCCTCAAGGACAGCCTGATGGAGGGCGCGAAGGACCTGGTGATCACCCAGGTGATCCAGGCCGGCGTCCAGTGGCTACTCGGCCTGCTCGCTGGCCCCGCCGGCGCGATCGTCAAGGCCATCCAGACGACCTACAGCATCGTGATGTGGATCGTCAACAACGGCGGCCGCCTGATGGCCCTGATGAACTCCGTCGTCGACTCGCTCGGCGCCATCGCCGCCGGCTCCCTCGGCCAGGCCGCGGGCTTGATCGAGCGCTCGCTCGGCCAGGCCGTGCCGGTGGTGATCGGCTTTCTGGCCAACCTGCTCGGCCTCGGCGGCCTCGGCCAGAAGATCCGCGGCGTGATCGAGAAGCTCCAGGCCCCCGTCCGCAAGGCGATCGGCTGGGTGCTCGGCAAGGCCAAGGGCTACGCCAAGAAGTTCCTGGCGAAGGTGAAGGGCGCGTTCGGCGGCAAGCCCGAGACCGAGGCGCAGAAGCAGGAGCGTCTGCGGAAGGGACTGGACGCGGGCGTGAAGGCGGTCGAGAAGCTCAAGGGCAAGCCGCTGAGCGGGCCAATCCTCAACCTTGCGCTCACCGGCGTGCGTAAATTCTACAAACTCAGCCTCCTGGAGCCCTTTGTGAAGGACAAGCGCTGGGCGGTCCGCGGCGACATCCAGCGCACAATGGAGATGGTGACCGAGGCACCGGCGACAACTGGTTATCGACCCATTGGCGAGGAGTTGCGTGTTCTCGTGCATAACGCCGCACAGCGTGTGCTCGAGCATCCTGAAGTGCGGCGTGAGGCAGCCCGGATGCAAAACGCAAATACTCATAGCATCACTATCTCCGGACCAGCAGGGTTCCCAGCAGCGGTAGACCGGATGCGCCGAACGCCGCCAGGGTCGCATCAGTACGAAATCGGTTATGGTCGCACACAAGCCTCAGAGCAACCTGGCGCCCCTTTCATGCGTATGGGAAACATTCATAATCGACTAGTGAATGATGTTGGCTCATACAGTAATACTCCTGGTAAGAAAAGCAATGAATTGCTAGTTGCGGAGGAAATGGCTGATATTTCCAATAAAACGCAGTTGACCGATGCACAAATCGCTTCAGGAGTTCGCGAGTTTGTGGCCACTGGACGGCTAGGTCGAGGGCTTCGGCAACATCGGGATAAAATATCCGCGATTGCGTTACTTATGTTCGGACGGGAAAGTGCGCGCAATGTTGGCAATATCGCCTTCGCCGCGATGACCACGGAATTAATTGCCGCGCCGAATGATCCTATGACGTTTCAGCAGGCAACAAACGATCCGAATGCGCCCTGGTTTCCCAAGCGGCGGGATCCTGCAACTGGCCGTACGCAAGGTGGGTTTGGGGCTGGTGGTGACTTCCCTATGTCAATGAAGGGTGCTCAAACGGCTGCTGCTGAGCTTGAGCGTGAGCGTCACCGTGACGAGCCAAGTGGTGAGCGTAGTCCTCGCGCACAAGAATTAGCGCGCCGAGAAACTGCCCTTGCCGAGCGTTGGCTCGCAAACAAGATTCCTCCGGATCGCACATTTCGAGATCGTGCGGACGCCGAAAACTTTATTTATCAGAAGCTCTTACAATTCTACCGTATCAAGACGAGGCCGGAGATATGAACATCCAACAGCGACGGATTGTGTTGCAAGACAGTGTCAGCTTGCGTGATTTCGAGGGAATGGCGTTTCAGGCTGATTGGTTCTTTGAGGACAAGGTTGAGCGCTCGGAGCATACTCCGTTCGAGGTTATATGGATGCTTGGCGACGGAAGTGGGTCTGTGCATTATATCGAAGATTTCCTCTTACACACTACTTACATCCTTATACGCAGTTTGGATCCTGATTCTGTATCGCAACTTATCCACAACAAACTACCTGTTATCGAACGCCAGGAGATATTGGAGCAATTCTACAAAGCTCGCAGCACAATCGAATTGATTGCAGCGATGTATCGTATTGCTGCCATTACTCAACCAACATTTGACCAAGCTTTGTTCGAAGCCATTATTTCTGGCTTAAGTCACGAAAATGCAAACTTGCGGAAAGCAGCTATTCTTGCTTGTGGCTACGCTGAATGGCCGGAGCTCGGTGTACCGCTTCGCAAAGTACGTGATACCGATTCTGATATAGCTGTCCGCGCAGATGCTCAGGGAATTCTTCAAGGATTGGAGCATCTCTGGTCAGATCAGGATTGATTTAGTGGCAGAAGTGGAGTCTTTGCAAGATGATACGCATAAAACCTAAGCTAGCAAGACGCACTGGAAAAAACGATCCGAATTCGAGCAGGACTGACAAAGCAAATGTTTCACCTGATACAATGACGTCTCGCTCCACACCCACATTTGGCTCCCTCCACGACCCCGCCGCCCCCGCCGAGGTGCGCATTGCCGCGCTCACCGGCGCCCAGGCCGCCGCCGGCAACGCCGCCGTCGCCCGCCAGCTCGCCCAGCGCGACAAAGCGCCGCCCCCAGCAGCCGCCCCCGCGGAGGCGCCCGCCGCGCCCGCCCTGAGCGTGGCGGATTTGGCGGAGTTCGAGCTGCTCAAGGGGAAGATCACCGACGGGAGCGCCGCGGCCTACATCCGCCACCGCGACGAGTTTTTCGGCTCGGCCGCGGCGTACCAGAGCTACGCCGAGATCGCCGACGCCGAGCTCGACGGCACCAAGGGGCTGCGCGGGCGGATCGAGTTCACCAAGCAGCCCGAGGCGCAGACGGTGTTTTACCGCTGGGTGCGCAAGGCCTACGAGAACGCCGGCGTCAGCGACATCCCCGGGCTGATCAACCGCGGCGCCTCCGAGGAGCTGAAGACCGCCCTCGCCGCGGTGAAGGAGGGCTACGGCAAGCCGTTTCGCAGCGGCGGCTTCAACCCGCGGCCGATGAAGTCGGCCAAGTACCAGTACCGGCTGGGCACGATCAGCGAGCACGCTTTGGGTAAGGCGATCGATATTGAGGCGGGCAGCAACCCGATCATCTCAAAGGCCGACTGGGCCTGGATCGAGACGATGGCCGGCAAAAGCGCCGACCGCGCGCGAAGCCGCTGGGAGAACACCCCCGAGGCGCTCTGGCGCGATATCAACGAGATCAACACGTTGTTCGTGGCCAAGATCACGGCTGAGGTCGAGCGGATCACGGTCGAGCGCGCCGCCGCGGCTGCGGTCGCCCCGGCGCCGGCCCCGGCGCCCAAGCCGAAGAAGAAGGGCAAGAAAGGCAAGGCGCCCCCGACGCCGCTCGACGAGGTGTTCAAAGGGCACGCCGCCCTGAAGCAGTGGGCCGCAGGGTTCTTCACCCTGGACTGGGCGCTCGTGGAGCAGCTCCACGCCCAGAACTTCGTCTGGGGCGCCACCTTCTCGTCGTCGGTCGACCTGCACCACTTCGAGCTCGCCAAGCCGAAGCCGGCGGGCAAGCCGAAGAAATAGCGGCCAGCCGGGCACCAATCCGTCCGGGCCAGAACGTTGTTTGACCACAGAGTGGGAGCGACGCAGGAGGTACACGATGTCGACCGACCGCAGCCCTGAGTCTGTAGAGCGCGAGGCGGCCCTGCGCCGCCGGCCCGCCGGCCCTCAGGCTGGTGAGGCGACACACGCCGACCCGCCGCCCCACCCGCTCGTCGCCCTCGGCCGCCAGGTCGGCAACGCCCAGGTCGCCCGAATGCTCGCCCAGCGCGAAGGCCCGGACGAGGAGGAAGAGGCGCCGATGGCCCAGGCCAGGCACGACGCAGCCGCTCAGCGCGAGGGCGAGGAGGACGAGGAGGAGGCCCCCGCCGCGATGGCCAGGCACGACCCGGCCGCCGCCCAGCGCGACGACGCCGAGGCCGAGGGCGAGGAGATGCTCCAGGCCAAGCCCGAGGTCGGGCTGGAGGGCGGGCCGCTCAGCGCCGGGCTGAGCGGGCGGATCGACTCCCGCCGCGGCGCCGGCGCCCCGCTCGACGGCGGCACCCGCGCGCACATGGAGGGCGCCTTCGGGGCCAGCTTCGCCGATGTGCGCGTCCACACCGACAGCGAGTCCGACGCGCTCAACCGCAGCATCAGCGCGAAGGCCTTCACCACCGGCAGCGATATCTTCTTCCGCCGCGACACCAGCCCCGGCGACCACAGCCTGCTCGCCCACGAGCTGACCCACGTCGTCCAGCAGCGCTCGATGTCCGGCGGCGGCCCGCTTTCCGTCGGCCCGGCCGGCGACCACCACGAGCAGGAGGCCGACGCCGCCGCCACCGCCGTGACCTCCGGCGCCGCCCCGCCCGCCCAGGCCAAGGCCGACGCCGCCCAGCGCACGGAGGAGGACGAGGAGCAGCCCGCCGCGATGGCCCAGCACGACCGGGCCGCCGCCCAGCGCGAGGGCGAGGAGGACGAGGAGGAGGCTCCCATGGCCCAGGCCCAGCACGACGCCCAGCGCGACGAGGCCGACGAGGAGGAGCCGGCGTAGGCCGGCGGGTGCCCCGTATGCTCAACGACCTCGACGAAGCGATCAAGCAGCTGCTCGTCCAGTCCGACGGGTTCGACCCGGGCCAGGTCGATATCAGCTTTGAGATCCCGAACCGCGAGTGGTCGGAGAAGCTGAACAACCGGCCGACGATCAACTGCTACCTGTTCGACATCCACGAGCGCCGGGCCCTGCGCGAGGAGGGCTGGCAGCTCGAAGGCCGCGGCACCCGCGGATCGGCCCGCCGCTCGCCGCCGCTGTTCTTCGAGCTGACCTACCTGATCACGGCCTGGACGAGCGAAGTCGCCGACGAGCACTACCTGCTCTGGCAGGCCCTCGAAGCGCTGATGGACCACCCAGTGATCCCGGCGGGCTTTCTGCGCGGCGCCCTCGCCGCCCACCCCTGGCCCATCCATACCAGCGTGGCTCAGATGGAGGGCGTGCTCAAGAGCCCCGGCGAGTTCTGGACCGCCCTGGAGAACCAGCTCAAGCCCTCGCTGACCTATGTCGTCATCCTCGGGCGTGAGCGCCAGGCCCGCCCCACCGACGCGCCGCCCGTCCTGTCCACGGGGATCAGGCTGCGCCTCCCCGAGGCCCACGGCGGCGAGCTGCGTCTCGGCCAGATCTTCCGCCCCCCGGCGGGCGCCGCCCTGGAAGGAGTCGTTGTTTCCGCCCGGCCGCTCGACCCAAAGACAGGCGCGGCCGGCCCGGTGGCGGCCAGCGCCACCAGCGACGCCGAGGGCGTGGTCCGGCTCGCGCTCGCCCCCGGCCGCTACCGGGTCGAGGCCGAGATCGGCGGGCAGGCCAGCCAGCGGACGGTGATCGTCCGCGGCGGCGACGCTCGCGGGGGCGGCCGCTACGAGGACGTCGTGCGCGACCAGGCCGGGCAGCCGATCCCCGACGTGCTGGTCGAGGTCGAGGGGCTGGGCCTGCGGACGACGAGCGACACCGTCGGCCGCTTCGGCTTCGACCTGGCGCCCGGCCGCTACTGGCTGCGCTTCCAGCTCGACGGCCACTTCGAGCGCCGGCCCGTGGCCGTGCGCGCCGAGCACTACCGCTTCACCCTGGAGCTCGGCGGCGTGCCGAGCGCCGTCGACGATAGCCCCAGCACGTAGGAACAGGAGGAACGTATGCCCGGTCCGTACCTGACCCCCGGCGTCTACATCGAGGAGCTGCCCTCCGGCAGCCGCCCCATCCAGGGCGTTGGCACCTCAGTCGCGGCATTCCTCGGCTTCACCCAGGCCTGCGCTGACGAGGACCGCGGCCGGCCGGTCTTTATCGCCAGCTGGGCCGATTACGAGGAGAAGTTCGGCAGCTTCGTCGACGACTTCTTCCTGCCCCACTCGGTCTACGGCTACTTCCTGAACGGCGGGCGCTCCTGCTACGTGCTCAGCCTGGCCACCCTGGCCGACGCGCAGGCCAACTCCAAAGGCGGCGTGAGCAGCGCCAACCTCCTGACCGCCGGCGGCGGCCGGGCCCTCGAGCTCAGCACCAAAAGCCCGGGCGCGAGCGTCGAGATCGCCGACGCCACGGGCGATGGGGCGAGCGAGGAGCAGTTCAAGGTGATCTTCAAGGCCCCCGGCCAGAACGACCTCGTGGTCGACAATCTGACCATGGAGCCCGCCCCCAAGGGCAGCGCCAAGAGCGCCGTGGCCGAGCTGAAGAAGGTGCGCGGCCTGACCGTGACCGAAGGCGACGCCGCCGGCAGCGCCCTCGAGCGCCGGCCCAAGAACGGCGTCTACCAGATGAGCACAGCCCTGGCGGTGCCCCTGGCCAGCGCGAAGACCTTTCAGGGCAACGCGAGCGCCCGCACCGGCCTCGGCGCCCTGGAGGAGATCGCCGACGTCACAATGCTGATCTGCCCCGACCTGATGGGCGTCTACCAGAAGAGCAAGCGGACCAAGGAGGACCTGGAGGCGGTCGCCGCCGTGCAGAACGCCATGCTGGCCCACTGCGCCCAGATGAAGGATCGCTTCGCCATCCTCGACGCGCCGCCCGGCATGAGCGTGCAGGAGATCTACGACTGGCGCATGACCGGCGCGAACTTCAGCAAGGACGACGGCAAGTACGGCGCCCTGTACTACCCCTGGATCGCGATCGCCAACCCGCTCGCCCGCAACGGCGGCGACAAGTCCATCCTCGTGCCGCCGAGCGGCCACCTGGCCGGCGTCTACGCCCGCGTCGACAGCGAGCGCGGCGTCCATAAGGCCCCGGCCAACGAGACGGTGCGGGGTGCCATCCGGCTGGAGCGGCAGCTGATCGACAGCGAGCAGGCCAAGCTCAACCCCTACAGCGTGAACTGCATCCGGGCCTTTCCCGGGCGCGGCATCCTCGTCTGGGGTGCGCGCACGCTGACCGAGGCCTCCTCGGAGTGGCGCTACATCAACGTGCGCCGGCTGTTCAACTACATCGAGGAATCGATCTACGAGGGCACCCAGTGGGTCGTCTTCGAGCCCAACGACATGGACCTGTGGGAGCGGGTCAAGCGCACGATCACCGCCTTTCTGACCAATGTGTGGCGCGACGGCGCCCTGTTCGGGGCCACCCCCGAGGAGGCGTTTTATGTCAAGTGCGACGCCGACCTGAACCCGCCCTCGCGCCGCGACAACGGCGAGCTGGTGGTCGAGGTGGGTATCGCGCCCGTCAAGCCGGCCGAGTTCGTGATCTTCCGCTTCCGCCAGATGAGCGGCGGCGGCGACATCAACGAGTAGCGCAGCCCCGCAAGCTAGCAGCGAAGGAGGAACCCGATGGCCGGGCGCGTCGATCCATTGACCGGATACCACTTCTACCTGGAGCTCGACGGGATCGCCGAGGCCCAGTTCCGCGAGTGCAGCGGGCTGGACTCGGAGTCGAACATCATCGAATACAAGGAGGCCGGCAAGAACGGCCAGACGGTGATCAAAAAGGTGCCGGGCGAGCTCAAGTGGTCGAACATCGTGCTCAAGCGCGGCGTCACCGGCGACATGAAGCTGTGGGAGTGGCGCAAGCAGATCGAGGACGGCAAGGTCGACGAGGCGCGCAAGAACGGCTCGATCGTGCTGTACGACCAGGCCAACTCCGAGATCGCACGCTACAACTTCGAGTTCGGCTGGCCCTCCAAGATCACCGGCCCCCAGCTCAACGCCAACAACAACGACATCGCGATCGAAGAGGTCACCATCTGCCACGAGGGCCTGAAGCGCGTGAAGTAGTGGCGGCCGGCCTGGGGGCCCGCCACCCCCAGGCCGCCGGCGAAGCATATGGTATTGCAGACGGAGTTCGAGTTCACCCTTCCGCGCGGCTATGTCGACCGGGAGGGCAACCTGCACCGCCACGGCGTGATGCGCCTGGCCACCGCCCTGGACGAGATCACGCCCATGCGCGACCCGCGCGTGCGCAACAACCAGGCCTACCTGGTGATCATCCTGCTCGCCCGCGTGATCACAAAGCTGGGCGACCTGCGCGACGTCAACCCCGGCGTGATCGAGAACCTGTTTTCAGCCGACCTGGCCTACCTGCAGGATTTTTACCGCCGGATCAACGAGACGGGCACGAGCGCGGTGCAGGCGATCTGCCCGATGTGCAGCGAGCGCATCGAGGTGGACATCGGCCAGCTGGGGGGGTGATCGGCTACCCCCTCGACCAGCTCCACGAGGAGGTAGCCTACATCGCGTACCACTTCCACTGGCCGCCTGAGGCCATCCTCGCCCTGGAGCACCGGGACCGCCGCGAGTGGGCAGAGCAGATCGCGGCGATCAACCGGCGGTTGAGCGAGGCGGCCGAGGCGTAGGGGGGAATATGGCCAACGGGCGCCAGGTCTATAGCGCGTACCGGTTTTATGTCGAGATCGACGGGGTGACCCAGGCCACCTTCAGCGAGTGCAGCGGGCTCCAGGCCGAGACGGAGATCTTCGAGTGGGAGTCGGGCGGCGAGAACCAGTTCAAGTACCGCCTGCCCGGCCGGACCAAGTTTCCGAACCTCGTGCTCAAGCGGGGCATCGCCACGGCCGACCTGTGGGATTGGTACGCCAAGGTGATCGACGGCACGATCACCCGGCAGACGGTGGGGCTGGTGCTGTACGGCTACGATGAGATGCCGGAGGTGCGCTGGAGCATCGCCGGGGCCATCCCGGTGAAGTGGGTCGGCCCGAGCTTCAAGAGCGGCTCTGCCGAGGCCGCCGTCGAAACGATCGAGCTGGCCCACCACGGGCTGAAGCGGGAGCAGGAGCGGAAGTAGGGCGGCAGCGCGTGCGTGTGGGGAAGGGGCGATGAGCGAGCCGACGCACAACCAGGACGAGCCGGAGATCGGGCGGGCCGCAGCCGGCGCCGCGCGCCTTGTGGCGCGCCTCGCTGCCCCCGCGACGTTCGCCGCCCGGCTCAGCTCGCGGGCCGAGGCCCCCCTCACCGGCGCCTTCGGCGCGCCCCTCGTAGCCCGGTACAGCGCCGTGGGCGCCGCCGGGGCAATGGCATGGCGCCTGGCCGAGCGCTTCGTGCCCGTCGAGGCGGCTGCGCCGTCCGCCGAGCTGGCGCTGGCCCCAACCCAGGCGGCGCGACCGGCCCAAGGGATGCCCGCCGTTGCCCGCTGGGCCACGTCCGCGCCCCCCGAGCCGGGCGCCCTTGGCCAGCTCGCCGGTGGGTTTGCGCCGTCGCCCGGTGCCGGCGTCGGCCCAACGCCGCCCGTGGTTGCGCGGCGGACCGTCCCGGACGCGCCGACCGCCGATCTGGCGGCCGCACGCCGCGCTGTCACGGGCGAGGGAGCGTCCGCGAGCGGCCCGTCAGCGCCTGCCGCACCAGCCGTCAAGGCGGGGGCTGTTGAGCCTTTGTCGGGTGCTAACGCACCTGCAGGCGAGACGCCTGAGCCCTCCGCCGCGCCAGTGGCTGTGGCGCGCTCGGCGGGCCAGCCGGCCAGCGGCGGTGCGGCGGACGCGGCGGACGCGCCGTTGTCCACCCCGCTGTCGCCCCCGCCGCCCACCGGTGTGGGCCCGACGCTCGCCCGCTCGGCCACGACGGAAGGAACGGGGAAGCAGAGCGCTGCCGCCGGCGCAGCCCCTGCGGTGTCGCCCGGTGGCGCGCCGGTCGCCCGCTCCACGGCGCCCGAGGGGCCGGGGCAAGGCGGGGTGGGGCCGCGGCCGGCCTACGCCGAGCTGCCCCCGCTGCGAACTGCGGCGATGCGCTCGGCCGCCCTGTTCCGCGCCCCCGCCGCCGACCACGTCGCGCGAATGGGGATCGCGCTTGGCCCAGGCGCGGGCGCGCCCTCGCCCGGCAGTCAAAGCCCCGGCCTCCCAGCTGTCTCGCGCGCCACCGCGATCGGCCGGGCGCTGGCTCGGCCCGCCACCCGGGCTGGCGCCGACGCAGGGCGAGCCCCCGCGCAACGGACCTCCGCGTCGCTCCCGCCGGTCCAGCCGTCGAGCGACGCGCCGGGGGCGTCAGGCGGTGGCGAGCCAGCGCTTGGCGCGGCGGCGGCCGGGCTGCCCGCCGGCCTGCTGGCGCCCGCACCTGGCGCGCCGCTGGATGGTGAGCCACAAGGCGGCATTGCGGCCGGACTACCCGCCGGCCATGCCGCGCCCGCTCCGATGGTTGGCGCCCCCATCGATGGCGGGGCGTCGGCTGGCGCCCAGGTGCGGGCGGTGCCCGATGCGACGGTAGCGGCAACCGGGGCGACAGCGTCAGGGGAAACCGGGGCCGAGGCGCCGGGCGAGGCGTCGGCGAGCGGCCCGCCATTGATGCGCTCCGCCGATGCCCTCCCCCTGGCCGCGCCCGCCCCGGCCGGCCAGCGCCAGGTCAGCGGCTCGCCGCCGATGCGCTCCGCCGACATGCTTTCGCCGGCAGCACCCCGCCAGGACGGCGAGCGGAGCGCGAGCACTGCCCCCGCGCCTGTGGCCCGGGCCGTCGCCCCGGCCGCAGCGTTGCACGCGCCGCTGCTCCTGGTGAACGCGCTCCAGCGGCGGTACGCGGAGCCCGGCGGGCTCTCTTCACCCCGCACTCAGGCGCCCATTGCTGGCCCGGCCGGCATCGGGCAAAGCGCAACCTCGCTCGCCTCGGCGGGCGGCCCTGCGCAGGCCGTTTGGGCGCCCCGCGCCGTCGACACAGCCCTGCCGCCACGGGGGGCGCAGGCGGGCTCGGGGCAAGGCGCGCAGGCTTTCGCGGGGTTGGCGGAGCGCGTGGCGAGCGCGGGCGAGATTGGAGCAGAGCTGACGGCTGCCCACATGGCCCCGCCGCTAGCCCTGCCGGCCGAGCCGCCCGACCCTGCGGGGCCTACGCTTGGGGCCACCCCACCGCCGATGGCCCGCGCCGTGGCCCGGGCGATCGAGTCATCAGCCCCCGTCGCCCTGACCTTGCGCCAGCCGGCGCTCGCGGAGGGGCCCGGCATCACCGCACGGATCGTGGAGGCACCGCTGCTGCGCCGCAGCCTGGAGCTGCCTACTCTCGCCGGGCCCGCGCCGGCCACCGCCGTGGCCCGCGCCGACGACGACGAGCCCCTCCCCCTCGCGGCTGCGGCGCCAGGCGGCACGTGGCCCGGTGGCGCCGACCCATCGGCGCTCGGTCCCGCCGCCTTGACGATGGCCCGGCCGTCGTTCCCGCCGGGCGCGTCAGCTCTGGGCGGTGTGGGCGGGCCCGCCTTCGCCCCGCCGCGGATGGAGCTTCCCCCGCCGCCAGCACCGCCGGCACCTCCCCCTATGGCGGCACCGGAGGACGGCGAAACGCCCGCGCCATCTCCGGCGCAGGCCGGCCAGGGGGGCGGGAGCGGCGCGGGGGCGGCGGGCGCAAGCCCGGGCGGGGACAGCCTCCAGTTCGAGCGACTGGCCGACAAGATCTACGACCACCTGCGCCGGCGGCTGCTCGTCGACGTCGAGCGGCGGGGCCGGGCGTTCTAGGAGCGCAACGAGGGTTGGGAGCCGGACAACGTCGCAGGGCCGCTTGTTCAGCGAGGAGCGCGCGATGGCCAGCAAAAGCGAGTCGATGGTCCGGGCCACGATCAAGAACTGCGACACCGACGAGGTGGTCGAGGTGATGTTCAACCCGAAGGAGTACACCTTCACCAAGCAGAACAAGTGGCAGGAGAAGGCGGCCAAGAAAAAGGGCGTGGCCCACCTGGAGTTCGGCGGCGGCGCGCCCGCCAACCTCAAGCTCCAGCTGCTCTTCGACACCTACGAGCAGCACGGCGACGCCAAGGCCGGCGCCGACGTGCGCGCCTACACCAAGGGCCTCTGGGACATGATGAAGATCAACCCCGACAAGAAGGAGCCCCCTCACGTGCGCTTCGAGTGGGGCGACCTGTGGAGCTTCGAAGCGGTGATCGAAAGCATCTCCCAAAAGTTCGTGCTGTTCGACAGCGCCGGCCGCCCCCTGCGCGCGATCGTCGACATCGCCTTCAAGCAGATCAAGGACGAGGGCCAGTACCCTCGCCAGAACCCGACCTCCGGCGGCAGCCCCGACGAGCGCCTGCGCACCGTGCGGGCCGGCGAAACCCTGCTCAGCATCGCCCACGAGGAGTACGGCGACTCGGGCGCCTGGCGCTTTCTCGCCGAAACCAACCCCGTCGCCGACCCGCTCCGCCCCACCCCGGGCCAGGTTCTGCTCGTGCGCCCGCTGCCGCTGCTCTGAGCCGAAGGGAGAGCCTACCGATGCCAACCGAGGAGCCGCGCCGCGTTGGCGGGGTGACCATCCAGATCAACGGCCAGAAGCTGAGCGACGAGGTGATGGCCGCCCTCGACGAGGCCGTCGTCGAGGACGACCTGGGCCAGCCGGCCATGTTCACGCTGCGCTTCAACGACCCGCAGCACAAGCTGCTCGACGGCGCGCTGCTCGCGCTCGGCGCCGAGGTGAAGATCAGCGCCCAGGGCGCCCAGGCAGCCGCCCCCAAGCCGCTCCTGGCCGGCGAGATCACCGCCCTGGAGCCGGCCTTCGAGCAGCAGAACCTAGTGCTCGTCGTGCGCGGCTACGACCGGGCCCACCGGCTCCACCGCGGCCGCAAGACCCGCACCTTCACCAGCCAGAGCGACGCCGAGATCGTCGGCCAGATCGCCCGGGCCCAGGGGTTCAAGCCCGACGCCGAGGGCGTCGCCGGCCAGCTCAGCTACCTGATCCAGCACAACCAGACCGACATGCAGTTTCTCCACGAGCGGGCCGCCCGCAGCGGCTGCCAGATCGTGGTTGACGACAAGACGTTGCGCTTCAAGCCCGCCGACGCCGCCCCGCCCGCCGGCCCCGAGCTGACCTGGGGCGCGACCCTGCTGGCCTTCCGGGCCCGCATGTCCGCCGTCGCCCAGCCCAACGAGGTCGAGGTGCGCGGCTGGGACCCGGCCGCCAAGCGGGCTCTCGTCGGCAAGGCCACGAAGGCCGCCGCCCCCTCCAAGCCGAAGGCCGGGGCCGACGGCGGCAAGGCCGCCCAGCGCGCCTTCGGCGACGCAGCGACGGTGTTTGTGAGCGACCGGCCGGTGCGGACACAGCGCGAGGCCGAGAAGCTGGCCCAGGCCATCCTCGACGCCCGCAGCGGCGACTATCTGGCCGCCGAGGGGCTGTGCTTCGGCGAGCCCGAGCTGCGGGCCGGGCGCGAGGTCACGATCGGCGGGCTGGGCGAGCGGCTCAGCGGCAGCTACTTCGTCAGCGCCACCCGCCACAGCTACACCGCCCGCGACGGCTACCAGACCCAGTTCTTCGTCAACGGCCGGCGCAGCGGCGGGCTGCTCGCCGCGCTCGACGACGGGCCGCCCCGCCCCGCCCTCCACGGCGTGGTGATCGGGATCGTCACCAACAACGACGACCCTGACAAGCTCGGCCGGGTCAGGGTCAAGTTCCCCTGGCTCGACGAGCAGCACGAAAGCGACTGGGCCCGCCTGGCCGCGCCCGGCGCCGGCAAGGAGCGCGGCCTCTACGTGCTCCCCGAGGTCGACGACGAGGTGCTGCTCGCCTTCGAGCATGGCGACATCAACCGGCCCTTCGTGCTCGGCGGGCTGTTCAACGGCAAGGACGCCCCGCCGCTCGGCGACGCCGTCAAGGCCGGCAAGGTCGAGCGGCGCACCTTGACCACGCGGGCCGGCCACCGCCTCACGATCACGGACGAGGACGGCAAGGGCGCGATCGAGCTCCAGACCAGGGCCGGCCAGCGCGCCCGGCTCAGCGACGAGCAGGGCCAGACCGGGATCGTGCTGGAAACCAAAGACGGCCAGCGCGTCCACCTCGAAGACAAGCCCGGCCAGGCCACAATCACGATCGTGACCAAGGGCGGCCAGGAGATCGTGCTGACCGACTCGCCGCCGGGCAAGATCACGATCACCAGCGGCGGCGAGGTGGAGATCGGCGGGGCGGGCGGCAAGCTGCGGATCGGACCGGCCGGGGTCGAGCTCCAATCGAGCAGCATGCTCAGCGTCAAGGCCACGGGCATCCTCAGCGTCGAGGGCTCGCTCGTGAAGATCAACTGACGGACCACCGGGCCGGCGTTCGCGAGGCCCGACTCTGGACAAAGCCGGCTCCCGGCCCACGCTACATTGTGCAAAGGAGTGCGTATGCCACCCGCGGCGCGCGTCGGCGACCTGCACGTTTGCCCGGCCGTCAGTGGCCTCGTGCCCCACGTGGGCGGCCCCCTGCTGCCGGCTGGGGCGGCGACCAACGTCCTGATCGGCGGGATGCCCGCCGCCGTCCTCGGCACCATGGCCACCTGCGCCGGCGGCCCGGCCACCGTGATCCGCGGCAGCGCCACCGTGCTGATCGGAGGCCGGCCGGCCGCCCGCCTCGGCGACCAGACCGCCCACGGGGGGGCGATCACGGGCCCCGGCTGCCCGACGGTGATGATCGGAGGGTGAGATGGAGGGGCCCAACCTGATCGGCTCCGGCTGGCAGTTTCCGCTGCGGATCACGGGGCGCGGCGGCATCGCCATGACCGGCGACGAGGACGAGATCGCCCAGGCGATCGAGCTGATCCTGTCCACCCCGGTCGGGGCCCGGCTCATGCGGCCCGAGTTCGGATCGCGCCTCCACGAGCTCGTGTTCGCCCCGATCAACGCGGCCACCCGCTCGCTCGCCCGCCATTATGTCGAGGAAGCCCTGTCCTACTGGGAGCCGCGGATCGACCTGCTCGACATTACCGCCGACCCGGACCCGGGCGACCCGGCCTGCCTGCTGATCGTCCTGCGCTTCCGCGTGAAGTCCAGCCACGACGAGCGCGCCCTGGTTTTCCCGTTCTACAGCATCCCCGACGAGGACTGAGCCTATGGGCCTGCCCATCCCCAACCTGGACGACCGCCGCTTTCAGGACCTCGTCGACGAGGCCCGCCGGCTCATCCCGCGCTACTGCCCGCGCTGGACCGACCACAACCTGAGCGACCCGGGGATCACCCTGCTGGAGCTGTTCGCCGCGATGGTCGACACCATGATCTTCCGGCTCAACCGCATCCCCGAGAAAAGCTACATCACCTTCATGGACCTGATGGGCGTGCAGCTCCAGCCGCCCAGCCCGGCCCGGGTCGACCTGACCTTCTGGCTGTCGCGGCCGCTCACCCGCGACGACGAGCCGCTGCTCATCCCGGCCTTCACCGAGGTGGCCACCGACCCGAGCAGCGGCGGGGCCCCGATCACCTTCTCCACCGACGCCGACCGTCAGGCCTTCCCGCCCGGCAAAAAGCTCGCGGTGCTGACCTCGCCCGACGACACCAACTTCAACCCCATCCGCGAGGTGCTCGGCGACGCCAACGAGACGCCCTGCCCGCTGTTCAGCGACGTGCCGGCCCCCGGCGACGCCTTCTACCTCGTCGACCCGCGCGACATCAGCGGCCACATCCTGGAGCTGAACCTCGGCGGCCCCATCCAGGGCTTCGGCGTCGACCCCGAAGACCCGCCGCTGACCTGGCAGGCCTGGACGGAGCGCGGCTGGTACCCGCCGGCCCCGGCCAGCCGCGACCAGTCGCTCGTGGAGGCCGACGAGACCGGCGGCCTGAACAAGCCCGGCAAGGTGGTGCTGCACCTGCCCACGGCCATGGCCCCGCGCGCCGCGGGGGGGGTGAGCGGCTACTGGGTGCGCTGCCTGTTCGCGCCGCGCGCGGGCCAGCGCGGCTACTCGGCGCCGCCGCAGCTCCAGTCGCTCCGGGTGTCGACGCTCGGCCTGAGCGCGCCCGCTACCCACGCAACCCTGATCTTCAACGAGGTGATCGGGCGCAGTACCGGCGACCCCGGCCAGGCGTTCCGGCTGGAGAACGTGCCCGTGCTGCCGCGCCGCGGCCCCGATGGCGCGCCCCTGGCCGAAGAGCGGATCGAGGTGTTTGTCGACGGCACCTGGGAGCCCTGGGAGGAGCGCGAAAGCTTCAGCGCCACCAGCCCGCGCGACCCGCACTACCTGCTCGACGGCGCGAGCGGCGAGGTTCGCTTCGGCCCCCGCGTCCGCGAGCCCGACGGGACGGAGCGCCAGATCGGCGCCATCCCGCCCGCCGGCAGCCTGATCCGCATGGCCCGCTACCGCACGGGCGGCGGGGCGGCGGGCAACAACGTCGGCGCGGGCACCCTGGTCGTGAAGAAGAGCGCGCCGCCCTATGTGGCCAGGGTGAGCAACCGGCGCGCCCCCAGCGGCGGCCTCGACGCCGAAAGCCTGGAGCGGGCCCGGCTGCGAGCCCCCGAAACCCTGCGCACCAGCCAGCGGGCCGTGACGGCGGAGGACTACGAGCACCTGGCCAGGGCCGCCGGCCAGGGGGTGCTGCGGGCCCGCTGCCTGTTCCCGGGCCTGATCGGCGCGCCGGGGCGGCCGCCCGCCGGCACCGTGCGACTGCTGCTCGTGCCCGCCGTCGAGCCGCCCGACCGCAACATCACCGCGGATCGGCTCAGCCTGAGCGAGGGGCTGACGCGGGCGGTGCGGGCCTACCTCGACGAGCGGCGCCTGCTCGGCACCGTCCTCGACATCGACCGCCCGGCCTATATCGCCGTCACCGTGGACGCGCGGGTGCGCGCCCGCCGGGGCGCCGACCCGGCGGCGGTGAAGGAGCGGGCCCTGGCCGAGCTGCACCGCTTTCTTAACCCGCTGGTGGGCGGGCCGCGCGGCGCGGGCGATGGGCGGGGGCCAGGCTGGCCCTTCGGGCGCGACCTGTACATCTCCGAGGTGTACGCGGTGCTCCAGAACACGCCGGGGGTTGAGTTCATCGAGCAGGTCACGCTTCAGCAGGACGACCAGACCGGCTTTGTGACCACGGTGAGCGTGCCCGAGGACGGGCTGATCGTGTCCGGGGCGCACCAGGTGGCGGTGAGCTAGCTTGCGGGAGGCGCGCGTGGACGTCGGGCTGTTGATCTTCGAGGCGCCGGACGGGCGGGTGCTGCGGCGGGTGGTGCTCAAGGGGGGCGCCAACACCCTCGGCCGCGACGACCGCAACGACATCAAGTTCACCGCCGAGGCCGTCTCCGGCTTTCACGCCCGCGTCGTCTTCGCGGCCGGCGAGGCCCGCATCACCGACCTGCGCAGCCGCAACGGCACCACCGTCAACGGCGAGGCCCTGGCCCCCGACGTGGAGCGCGTGCTCGCCCCGGGCGACCGGATCGGGATCGGGCCCTTTGTCGCCCGCTATGTGCTGGCCGGTGGGGGCGCGCCGCGCGTGCCCGCCCCCGAGGTGGCCGGCAAGCTGGTGCGCCAGTCGACGCTGCCGGCCCAGCGGCCGGCCCGCTTCCGCCCGCGCCCGGCGCCGCAGGGCCAGCGCAGCCGCCTGCTCGACTTTCTGCCGCCGATCTACGAGCAGCGCGACGTCGATGGCGTGCTGAACGGGCTGCTGCTCGTCTGCGAAACGATCCTGGCCCCGCTCGACCGGCAGATCAGCCAGATCCACCACTACCTCGACCCGGACACGGCGCCCGAGTCGATGCTGCCCTGGCTGGCCTCGTGGGTCTGCCTGGCCCTGGACGAGAGCTGGCCCCTGGCCCGCCGGCGGGCTCTGGTGCGGAGCGCGGCCGAGCTGTACCGCTGGCGGGGCACCCGGCGCGGGCTGAGCAGCTATATCGCGATCTACACCGGCCTCGACCCGACCATCGTGGAGCCGGGCGAGGAGCGCGCCAAGCCCCTGCCGGCCGACGCCCAGCGCGTGCTGCCCGGCGACCAGCCCGGCGAGCTGCGCGTGGTGCCGCTCGGGCCGGCCGACCGCCGCCCGCTCGACCCGCTCACCTTTCGCGTGGTCGTCGCGGTCGCCGAGGGCGGCCCGGTCGACCTGCTGCGGCTGCACCAGATCATCGAGAGCGAGAAGCCCGCCCACACCGCCTACGCGCTGTATGTGCGCCGGCCCGCGTCCAGCTGATGAGGTTGCCCCATGAGTGATTTCGGCACGCTCACGATCATCCTGCCGGACGGGCGGCAGTACCGGGCCCGGATCAACCAGGCGACCTATACGATCGGCAGCGATTCCGGCAGCAGCCTGCGTCTGCCGGCCGAGCACGCCGCGCCGCGCCACGCCCAGATCGTCAGCGACAACCGCGGCTCGCGCGTGATCGACCTCGGCAGCCCCGCCGGCACCCGCCTTGACGGCAAGGGGATCGCGCCGCACCAGGACTACCCGCTCAGCAGTGGGGTCGAGCTCGGCATCGGCACGCTGCGTCTGCGCGTGCAGCTCGCCAACGACGACCTGCTCAACACCCTGCTCGGCGTCGACGAGGCCAAGCCCGGCCCCCGCCCCACCCAGCCCCTCCAGCGCCCCGCGCCCGGCCCGGCGCCCCAGGGCCAGGCGAGCCCGCCGCCCCCGCCGCCCACGGCGGTTCCGGCCCATACGCCGATCGTGATCGGCGACCCGCTGGCCCAGGCGCCCCAGCAGCTCGTGCCGGCCCGCCCCGGCCAGCCCGAGATCAGCGTCCGCGTGTCCCCCGACAACATCCAGGTCGAGCCGGGCAAAACCGTCAACCTCAGGGTCAGCGTCCAGAAGCGCGGCGGCGTGGTCGATCAGGTCGAGCTGGGCGTGGAGGGGATTCCCTCGCGCTGGGCGCGGATCGCGCCGGAGTTCCACGACCTGTACCCCGGCAGCCGGGCCAGCGAATCGACGATCCAGATCCAGCCGCCCCGCTCGCCCCAGGCCGAGGCCCGCACCTACGCCTTCAACGTCGTCGCCAACTCGCGCGAGTCGCCGGAAAGCCTTTTCAGCGCGCCGGTGCTGCTGACCCTGCTGCCCTACGGCGCTTTTGAGGTGGTGGTGGACCCGCCGAAGCGCACGGCCACGCGCAGCGGCGGCTTCGACGTGCTGGTAAGCAACACCGGCAACCAGCTCGAAACCTACCGGCTGAACGCGAGCGGCGACGACAACTTGAACCTGCGCTTCGGCTCGCAGCAGATCCAGGTGCCGCGCGGCGAGCGGCGCCTGGCCCGCCTGGGGGTGAGCGCCCGCCGGATCAAGTGGGTGGGCGGCCCGGTCGACCACAACTTCACGGTGGTAGTCGAGTCCGACACGGCCAGCGCCCCCTCGGTGGCCCGCGGCGGCACCTTCGCCCAGCAGCCGCCCTTCTCCACCTGGCTGCTGGCCGGCACCTTTCTGCTGCTGCTGGTGAGCTGCCTCGCCATTGGCGGCTTTCTCGCCTCGATCCCGATCGGCCGCTACCTGGAGGCCCGCGCCGCTACCGCCAGCGCCGAGGCCGCCACCGCCACCGCCGCCGCGGGGGCCGTCGCCAATGTCACTGGAACAGCGGTTCAGCGCGCCACCGACGACGCCTTTGTCCGCGAGGGGCTGACGGCTACCGCCCAGCTCATCCAGGGGGAGACGGCGATCGCGCGGACCGCCTCCGCCGAAGCCGTCCAGGCCGTCAACGAGCTGACGAAGGAGGCGGTCCGCGCCAATGCCGGGGCCGCGGTCGATCAGCTGCGCCAGGAGGCCGCGAGCGCCGAGGCCGCGCGCCAGGCCGAGCGGCTCACCCAGATTGCGGAGCAGCAGATCGCCGAGCTCACCCGGGTGGCCCAGAACCAGAATATCACCTTCACCGCCATCGCCCAGCGGGCCACACAGGCGGCCCAGCAGGCGACAGTCAGCGCCGAGATCGCCAACCTGCACGCCAGCATGACCGCTCAGGCGGCCCTGCCGGTCACGGGCACGCCGGTCATCACCGGCACCCAGACGGCCGTGGCCGCGAGCCAGACCACCCTGGCGCTGGATACTATTGGCCGCTACGCGGCCACGCTCACCAGCGAGTCGATCCGGCAGACGGAGACGGCGCGCGCCTGGACGCCCACCCCCACCATCACCCCGACGGCGGTGCCGGCGCTGCCGGCGACCGAGCGGACGATCGCCTTCCGCGAGCTGCCCGGCCAGCCCGACCCGATCGCCGAGCGCACGACGATCAGCAGCCGCACCTTTGAGCAAAGCAATCTGTTCTTCTGCTTCTTCCGCTACGACCCGCTCGAAGACCCGCACCAGGTGCCGCTTAGCGAGGCCTACCCCGAGCTGGCGGCTGTAAGCCGCGAGCAGCCGCAGGAGCCCTGCCTGCCGGAGTTCACCAGCATCGCCGGCGGCCCCACCCGCGACGCCGAGCTCGGCGCGACGGGGCGCAGCTTCAACGCCGCGATCTACCCGCCCTTCGCCGTCGACAGCGCCACAGAGCACACGCTCACCGCCGACCTCGGCCCGAACGAGTTCGAGCGCGCGGTCGCCGCGATCATCTTCCCCGCCGGCAATGTTTCGCAGGTGACCGTGCGGCTCTGGCACCCGGTTCGCACGACGGCGACCTACCGCATGTACGCGCTCGACGAGTCCGGCCGCGCGATCAACAACTCTGAAACCCTCAACTTGTCCGTGCCCGGGTTCTACAACATCACGGTGCGGGACCAGCTGGGCAGCCGAACCATCCGCGGCGTGCTGGTGATGGCGGTGCAGCCAGGCAGTGCCCCCGATATCGCCAGGGATGTGCGCAATGTGCCCTTGCCCGTCTACCTTTCGAGCGTCACGCTCCCGGTCAATTAGCTTTGGCGCCTGACAGGCAGCCGGGCGGGGCTCGCAGGGTGGTAGTCCCGCCCGGCTGCACGTGCGCCCTCACCTCCGCGCCGCGCACGCGCAGCTACCCGTCAGTACACGCCAGCGGCCGGCACCGCGGCGCGGCGGAAGCGCAGCTCCGCGCCGCTGCCTAGGAAAACGAGCGCGAAGGTCTGGGCGCGCAGCTGGCTGATGTTGTCGACGGCCACGCCCGCCGAGCGCACCTCCACCTCGTAGAGGCCCGCCGGCAGGCCGCCCGCCCCGCCTTGCAGCACCACCTGCTGGGTGTTGTGGACACCCTCCGGAGTCACGGCGGCCGCGGGGGCAAAAGCCTGGCTGGCCTGGGGGCGGGGCGGGTCCCAGCGGTTGCCGTGGTAGACCTCGGCGCCGCCGGGGGCGGTGACCTTGAGGAACAGCCGGTTGCGCAGCAGTTCGCCTGGCAGGTCGTTCCAGCACAGCGTCACGCGGAGCAGAGCGGTGCGGGCCGGCAGCGCGAAGCGGTAGACGACCCGGCGCGTGGGGCCGAGGGCGGCGTCGTCGCGGATGTGCATGGTGACGGGCGGGGCCGGCGCGAGCGACTGGCGCAGGTTGAGCCGCCCCCAGCCGTACCCGCCGGTGCCGCTGGCCGGGGTGCCCGGCGAGGCGACGTTGGGAAGCGCGCTCCCGTCGATGTTGGTGGCCCCGCCAATCAGGACCGCCCGCAGCAGCGCCGCGCTCGGGCTCGCGTGGACGAGCCGGTCGCCGAGGCGGGTCACGCCGGTCTGGCGGTGGCGCAACGTCCCGTCCGCCCCGCGCTCGCTCCAGCTCAGCCGGAACGCCCGACCGCCCCAGACCAGCCGGAAGTCCTCGACGTCGTCGGCGCCATCGGTGATCTGAACGGCGGCCGCCCGCGCGGCCGGGCCGGGCGCCTGGCTGAGCGAGGCCGGCTGGCCCGTCTCGTCGAGGGCCTGGAAGAACAGGACCCGCCGCCCGGCGGCGTTGTGCTCCAGCCAGGCCAGGCCGTAGCCCGGCGTGGGGGTGGCGTTCGCCAGCAGATTCGGCGGCATGGGGTCGAGCTGCTGGTGGGTGAAGGTGCAGACGAGCTGGGGCCGCACCGCGCCCCAGCCCTCGGCCGGCGCCGTGCCAGCGGGCGGCGCCGGCGGGGTGCGTACGGCCACGGCCGCGGCCCCCGGCTGCGCCTGACGGTCCAGCCGGCGGAACATCAGGCGCCAGGGCGCGGCGGCCGTCGCCCGGTGCTGCCAGACCGCCGCATACTCGCGGTGGTTGGGGTCGGCCCTGTCGGGGCGCGGCGCCATGCAGCCGTTGATAGACTCGCCGCCCAGGCCCGCGCTTACCGCGCCGGCCCCTGTCACCGGAGAGCCTGTAACCCCGAAGACGCGGGCAAAGATATCGGCCGTGGCGCCGGAGCGGGTGTGCCAGGCGGCGGCGACCCGGCTGCCCGACGGGCTAAACGCCGCGTGGAGCCAGCCGTGGGGGGCTGTGCCGTCGGCCAGCCCGAGGGGAGTGCTCGCAGTGACACCTCCGGAGCTCGTTAGCACGGCGAGCATCAACTCACTGCGCCCAGAGCTGTGGGAGCGGCCGTAGCCCAGCAGCGGCGTGATGCCGAGGCCGGCGAGGTGGCTCAGGGCTAGGCTCACGCTCCGGCTGATCGTTTCGCTGCTTTCCACGACCTCGGCGGTGCCGGCGGTGCCGAAGCCGACCAGGGTGGCGCCTTCCTCGTCACACATCAACACCTGAACGGTGCGCGAGGTGTGGCTGGGCAGCATCGCCACAAGCAGCCGGCGCGGGCCGTCGGCCCAGTGGATGGCGAGGTCGGGGATGGTCAATAGGGTGCCGAGCGCGGGGCGGGCCCCCGCCGTGCCGAAGGCCGGGTCGGGCAGGCCGTCTGCGTCGGTGCGGACGAGCTCCACGTCGGCGAGCAGGTTCGCCGCCGGCGGCGCCCGCAGCAGGAAGAAGGGCCCGCCGGCCCAGGCCATATCGACCTTTGTTGCCGTCGGCTCCAGGCCGTCGCGCAGGGTGTGGTTGACGTAGCGGCCGGCCTGTCGCAGCGGGGCGCTCGGGCTCGCAGGCGGGGCGAGGGGGCCGCCGTCGGCGGCGAGCCCCGCGGCAAACACGCTGAGCCGGTCGGGCGCCTGATCGTCCGCGCCCTGCCAGATCGCGACCGCGCCGGCGGCGCTGGCGGCGAAGGCGTAGCGGTCTACCCTGGTCGGGATGTCGGAGAGCGCGCGCACGTCGGGCGGCGCGGCGGCTGCCCCCGCCGCGTTGAGCGCCGCCCCGCTGCCGTCCAGGCGCAGCCGGTACAGGTCGAAGGCGGCGTGCTGGCTGTCGTCCTCCCACAGCAGCAGCAGCCCCCCGGCCCGGGCGGCGATCGTCGGCCGCCGCAGCACCGCGGTCGGCGGCGTGGGCGGCAGAGCATGGGCCAGGCGGGCCGCCCCGTCGGCCCGGCCGTCGGTCTTGACGAAGCGCAGGTAGATTTCGCTCAGCCGGCCCGAGCGGCCGTCGGCCCAGACGACCGCGAAGCGCCCCGGCGCCGGGTCCGCGCGCCAGGCCACGGCCGGGCCCACGATCGCCTGGGGCTGCGTGTGGACGGTGAACGGGTTGGCCCGCGGCGTCAGCCGGCCGGCCCGGTCGACTAGGCGCAGCTGGAGCGCCGGGTCGCCGCTGGAGTCGACCCAGGCCACGGCATAGCGGCCGCCGCCGAAGGCGAGGGCGGCCTGGCCGCCCAGCTCGGACACCTGGCCGAGCACGAGCGGGCCGGCGTCGACGGCGGCGCCGGTGGCGGCGTTGAAGCGCTGGAAATGGAGGTCGCGGCTGGCCCCGTCGGCCCATACCACCGCGGCGTGGTCGGCGTCGACCAGCAGGGCCGGGGCGAGGCCGGCGTCGGGGCGGGTCTGGGCGGCCAGGGCCGAGGTGAAGGCCGGGTCGGGCGTGAGATCGGCGCGCAGCCGCAGCAGCTGAAGCTGGTTGGCCCCGTCGCGGTACAGCAGCAGGGTGGCCGGGCCGTGGCAGGCGACGGCGGGCGCGGGCTGGTTGCCCACGTTGTTGGCGGCCTGGCGCGGGCCGACCGCGGGCCGTAGCTGGGTGTCGAAGCGGGCGAGCTGGATCTCGTGGGTGCCCGGCGGGGCGGGGGAGACCCAGGCCAGGGCGATGCCGCCGGTGCCCATCGCCGCGGCGGGCCGGTCGACGAAGGCCGGCGGCGGCGGGGCGGCCGGGATGGTCACGTCGGCCAGGCCGAACGGCGGGGCGGCCTGCTCGAAGCGGGTGCGCAGGAACTGGCGGGCGAGCAGCGCGGCGCCGGAGACGTGGGGGGCGGCCATGCTGGTGCCGCTTTTGATATCGTAGAAGGCCTGGGCGGCGCCGAGAAAGGCTGGCGCGGCGGAAACGCCCGCGCCGCTGGAGCGGGTGGCCGTAATGTTCGTTCCCGGCGCGACGATGTCGGGGCGGATGCGCCCCGCCGGCAGATTGCTCACCCGGCCGCGGCAGCTGAAGAGCGCCACCTGGTCGGCATTGTCTGAGCGGCCCCACAACGCCGGCGGCGGGTTGGCCAGGGGGCCGACCTGCCCGGAATTGCTCGGATACACGCCGGAGGCGGAGTAGGGCGTGCTGCGCCCGTTGTCGTTGCGCAGGTTCTCACAGGCGCCCACGACCAGGGCGTTCTTGGCCGACTTCTCGACGCGCAGCCAGGTCATATCGAGCCGGCCGTCGCCCGAGGCGGTGGGCTGCGTGTCCTGCTCGTCGTTGCCCGCCGAGAAGACGACCAGGCTGTCGATATGGAGCCAGGTCAGCGCATCGATCACGGCGCTGACACCCGTGGTGTACTGGTTGTTGACGCCGCCGGGCGTGCCCCACGAGTTGTTGTGGACGCGGGCGCCGATGGCGTGGGCCCGGGCGACCGGCCGGAGGTCGCCGCTCGGGGACTGGGCGACGACTCGGGCGGCCGGGGCCACGCCGCGAATGCGACCGCCCGTGTTTGTGCCATCGCCGGCGGCGATCCCCGCGACGTGGGTGCCGTGGCCGTTGCCGTCGGCGGCCGGTCCGGCGACCGTCAGATTCGCCGCCGACGTGAGGGCGTCGGCGGCAATCACCCGGCCAGTGAAGTCGACGTGGATGGCGCCGGGGGCGCCCGTGTCGAGGCCGGTGTCGAGCACCCCGACCACCTCGCCGGCGCCGTCGAGGTTCAGCCCGAACTCGGCGCGCCCGAAGTCGCGCACCTGGTTGACCCCGGTGATCACTGCGGCGCGGTTCATCTCCGGCTCGGCGGGGCGGAAGGGTTCGACGGCGAGGATGCCGCCATCGCGCAGCAGGGCCCGCAGCTCCGCGGGGCCTTCTACCCGCACCCGGTAGCCATTGATCATCGGCACGCCCTCGCGCAGGCCGCTGGAGCCGAGCACGTCGGGGCCGGCCTCGCCGGCGACGGCCACCAGCGGCCCCGACCCTGGCGGCCGGCCCTCGCCGCCGTCGGCGAACAGCACCACCTGGATATTCTCGCCCGGGATGGCGGGGATCTCGGCCGGGTCGATCTCCAGGAAGGGCAGCTCCGCCGCGGCAAGGGGACGTTCGCTGCCCGCCAGACGGTGGTTGAGTGCGTAGGCCGGGTGAAACGGGCCGACCCAGCGCACGAAGGGCAGCTCGCGGGCGGCGGCGGCCTGGGCCTCGCTCAGCCGGTAGACCGCCACGAAGGGCGGCAGGGTCTGCACCGCCACCCCGCCCAGGTCGCCCACGGCGGCGAGCCACTCCAGCTCGGGCTCGGCGACGAACTGCACCAGGTGGTAGCTTTGCCACCCGGGCCCCGTGGGCGGCGCCGCGAGGTCGGCCGGCGGCTCTGGCTCGGCCGCCACAGGGTCGAAGGTGACGGCCGGGAGCAACACCCGGTCGGCGTCGGGGACGACCTGGACGGCGATGCCGCGGGCGGCCAGGCGCGGGCCGACCTCCTCCTCGAAGGCGGCGAACAGGGTCTCGCCCCCGTCGAGGATCACCTCGGCCCGCTCGGCCACGAAGCTGGCCTGCTCCTCGCGGCGGGCCGGGTCGAGCAGCAGATAGGCTTTGACACGCGCCATCGTCGTCTCCTCCCGCGGGTCACTCCGCCCTACGCATCCACGTCCACCCGCGGGTCGACGGGGCGCTGGGTGTCATCCGGGCGCCCGGGGCCGACGATGCGGCGGATCGGGCGGCCCTCGTCGTCGGCCAGGGCCCGGCGCAGCGTCAGCTCCAGCTCGGCCTCCAGGCCGAGCCGCAGGCGCCCCGCGGCGACGCGCTCGGCCCGCAGCAGGCGCAACGCCTTAACCTCGGCCTCGGCGCCATAGTCGGCCTGCGCGTAGATGGCTCGGGCGGCGGCGATCAGCGGCTCGCGGTTAAGCGCGATCGCCGCCAGGGCCAGGGCCTCGGCCTCGGCGAGGCGGGCGTCGTCGGCCTCCAGGTCGAGGGCCAGCGCGCGGAGGGCCTTGAGCCTGGTGAAGACCGCGGTGACCCCATAAAGCACCTCGACCGCGCTCGTGGCCGCGAGGTCGCGGGCGGGGCGGGGGAACAGCCGGAACCGCCGCGGGTCGGCGGGGTCCCAGCGCACCTCGTCGTCGCGCAGGGAGGTGCGGTCGCCGGCCGGGCTGAGCAGGCGGACGCGGCGGGCGCCGGGGTAGGGCGGCTGGCTGAGCGTGTACGGCCCCTCGGGGCGCTCGGGGTCGAAGGGCAGGCGGTCGCGGCGGTCGTCGACGGCGGGGGCGCCCGCGGTCGCCTCCAGCGAGTCGCGGTCGATTGTCAGCAGGTCGCTGGCCGCGCTGATCCGCACGGCCGGCGGGTCGCCGCCGAAGAGGCCGGGCAGAGCGCCGGCCAGCAGATCGCGCAGGGCCAGCTCAAGGCTGCTCATCGTGGGCACCATTCGGAGAGGCGCCGAGAACCGGCGGGGCGTCCTCGCGGCCCAGCTCCTCCTCCAGCACCTGGATCGCCCCGCTGATCCGCAGCATCGTTTCGCGCAGGCGCGCCTGCTGGGCCTCCAGATCGGCCAGCATACGCTGGCCCGCCTCGAACTCGGCCCGCAGGTCGGACAGCCGCCGCTCCAACTGCACGCGCATACTCACTTCTCCGCTACCGAATCACCACGCCGCCGGTATTGATCGGATCGATAACGATCGGGCCGAAACTGAGGTTGTTGAACGGCAGCTCCAGCACCGTGGCCGTGAAAAAGTCGTTGAGGTCGGTGTTGGTGCTGGGCAGCGCCTCCAGGCGCACAGTGTGGTTGCCGGCCGCGATGTTGTCGACCACAAGGGCGTCGGTCGAGAAGACCTTGTGGCTGTTCAGCTCATTGCTGAAGGATCTGGTCTCGCCGGCGACGGCGCCGTCGATCAGCACCCGCATCCCGATGCGGCGCGCCGCGTCGGAAGTCCAGCCCGAGCCGGAGACAATGATCATCAGGATGCCGCCGCCGCTGGTGAAGCCGCCCTGGCGCGGCAGGGGACCGACGACGTCGATCGCCTTGGTCAGTCGGAAACGCGGGCTGGTGATCCGGGAGGTGACATGGAGGTCGCCGTTGACCTGCAGGTAGTCCCATAGGCCGACCACGCGGCGCACTGGGTCGGTGGAGACGGTACGGCCAAGGATCATGAGGGTGTTGAAGCCGCCGGCCGCATTCTCGATCGCGGCCTGGCCGAGGGCGTTGCCGCGGGCGGTATGGGTGTGTGTTGTTTCGGTAAAGTAGATGTCGGAGCCGGCCACGGTCAGCGCGCCGCGGACCGTCAGCCCATCGGGGTTGACGGTGGCCACGTTGCGGTTCGCGCTGGAGCTGTAGACGTTGAACTCGTTGGGCGTGCTGCTGCCCGGCGCGCCCACGGCGAGCACATACTCGTTGCCGCCGGCGACGAGCGAAAGCCGCGACCAGTCGTTGTTGCGGGTCTGGGTCAGGCGAAGCTGGACGTTATCGGCGGAGCTGATATGGGCGTTGACCCCGGCCGGCGCCGCCGCGCCGACGGCCAGGGCGCCGGTCACGGTCAGCGGGCCGCCGATCGTGTCGCCGCTCTTGTTCACCTTGGCGTCGCCGAGCCGCTTGGCCTCGTCGATCAGGTCGTTCCAGTCGGCGGAAACGAGCAGGTCGCCCTGCCGCTTGCGCATGCGCGCGGGGTCGAAGGGCATTGTCGCCTCCTAAAAGATCACTTCCCAGATCAGCGTCAGCTTGAAGGCATCGGTCTTGGTGACGGGCTCGAAGGTCACCCGATTGTACATCACCCCCTCGCTGGGGGCGTTGAACAGGCCGGCCTCCTGGAGCGGCTGCGAGCCGTTGGCCTCGCCGTAGTCGAAGGTGGCGACCAGGCTGACCTTGACCCGGAGCAGGGCGCTTTCGCCGGTGCCCTCGGTCAGCTCGCTGTAGGCCGGCGGGTCGACGGGGCGGCGAGGGCCGCGCTCGGCCACCAGCTTCTCCTGGCGGTCGGCGGCCCGGTCGCCGCCGGTGCCGACGGCGATATGAGTGATCCGGCCGAGGGCTCGGCCGTCGGGGGCGCCGCCGAACAGCTGGGCCACCAGCTGGCGCCCGCTGAGCACGATCCGGTTCTGGTAGCGCCGCTCGGCGAGCAGCAGCCCGCCGCGGTCGGTCAGCCGCAGCGTCAGGGCCCCGCGCATGCCCATCTCCTCCTGCATCGTCGCCTCCCCTGGTCAGACAAAGGCATAGTGCCCGTCGAAGGTCGCGTGGTCGAACGGCGCCCCGATCACCAGGCCGTCGCGCTGCTCGTGGCGCTCCTCGGCCCGGCTGAAGCTGCCGAGCACCAGGCCGACGGCCTGCTCGTGGCGCTCGCGGGCCCGGTGCTCGCCGCCGAGCCGCAGCCGGTCGGCCATCGGCTGGTCCTCGAAGAAGTTGAGCGTAAAGTGGACGCTGCCGCGCACGCCCGCCGCCCTGGTCTGGTCGACCACCTCCTGGATGCGCTCGGGCGGCAGGCCGGAGAAGGCCAGCAGCCTGCCCGGGTAGCCGCGGCGCCGGCGCAGCGACTCGACGGCCTGCTCGAAATGGTAGGGCACGAACAGGTCGAAGGTCAGCGGCTGGAGGCTGGTCCAGATCAGCTCGACGGCGAACTCGGGCAAATCGAAGCTGTCGGCGCGGTCGAAGACGCTCACGCCGTAGATGCCGCCGACCGCCCGGAAGGCCCACGCGCTGCGGCCGGCGGGCACGGCGGGCAGGCGCGGCGGGCGCGAGCCGTCCAGGTTGCTGAAGCGGGCGGTCACCACGTCGTTGCCGAGCAGGGCGGTGACGAGCCCGTCGTCGCTGGCGCTCAAGCTGAGGGTGGCCCCGGCCGGCACGATCAGCTCCGGGTCGGCCTGGAGGCCCTGGCCGCCCACCTCCAGCCGCAGCCGGCGCCCGCCGCCGCGGGTGAAGCGCCAAAGCACCCGTGGCCGCACCGCCTGCACCGTGTCGGCGTCGACGTTGAGTGTGATCTGGCTGGCGCCCTCCACACTGCTGACCGCGCTGCTGGCCAGGCGCGCGGCCCGCGGCGAAAACTCGACCAGCCGGATCAGACCGGCCAGCTCGTCGCGCAGGCCGGCGTACTCGGCGGGCAGCCCGAGGTCGTCCAGCGAGAAGGGCAGGCCGAGGGCCGAGCGGACGGCGCCGACGACGGCGTCCCTGGTGCCGCCGCCGGTGTACTGGCGCACCACTGAGCGCAGGCGCAGGCGAAACGGCTCGTCGGCCTCGTAGCGATTCTCGCCGCGCAACTGGCGCCGGCTCACCCCGTAGATCGCGCCGAGGGCGTCGAGGGCCGGGCCCTCGGCGTAGCGCACCCAGTGGGACTTGAGCAATGTTTTGAGCGCCTCGTCGGCGAGCAGCAGCTCTGCGCCCACGGCGTCGAGCAGCTTGAACAGCAGCGACTCGCGGTCGGCCACCGCGTAGGCGTCGGGGATCAGCTGCACCAGCCTGTCGGTCTTGTACCCCATCAGCTCGCCACCGTGAAGCGTTGCTTGCCCTGGTCGACGCGCAGGCCGGGGAAGGCGGCCGGGGCCACGCTGACCTCAACCTGCGGGTCGTGGACGGCCGGGTTGAAGCCGGCAAGGTCGGCCGCCTCGATCGTGAGCTGGCCGCTGGCGCCCTCGGCGAAGCGCACCGCCTTCCGCCCCCCGCCGATGCGCTCGCGGTCGTCCGGGGCGCCGGCCAGCGGGCGGGCCCGCAGCGTGAAGTCGACGTCGAGGCTGAAGTCGCGGAAGCGCACGGCCGCGCCTGTGGTGTCGGTGAGCTCCAGCGTCACCCGGTAGCGGGCCGACGAGCCGATCCGCCCGGCGCTGACCGCGCGCAGGCCGGTGAGCAGGGCCACGCGGAGGTTGGCCTCGTCGACGGCGACGATGTCGGTGCGCTCGAAACTCATCGGGTCGCTGTCCACGGGCTTCGGCCACTGCTCGGGGGGCGGCTCGGGCGCGCCGCCCGCTATAAGCCGGCGCCAGTCGAGCTGGAGCTCGGCCACCTCGGCCAGACCCGGCGTCTGGTAGACCAGGGCGGCCATGCGGCGCAGCACGATCGGCTGGCCCGGCGCCAGCCCGCCGAGGGCCTGGACGAGGGCGGTCCGCAGGCGCTCGGCGGCCTCGGGCGGGGGGGCAGCCTCGGGGATGACGTAGACGACGCCGCTGATCTGCACCGTGTCGATCGTCCGCAGCCGCACCAGCACCCCGGCCGCCCGCGTCGCCTCGATCCGCTCGCGGACCGCGTCCGGGTCGCCCCCGGCGTAGCGCACCTGCACCTCGCCGAGTGGGATGCGCTCGTCGACGCTGTGGTCGAGCACGTCGACCGCCGTCACCCCATCGACGTCGAGCACGGCGTAGCGCAGCGCGTTGAGCGTGGCGTTGCCGGCCCGCTCAAGGGCGAATTTGGCCCGCTGGCGCAGCTGGAGGTCGTTCTCAGGGTCGAGGCCGCCGGACAGCGGCTCGGCGTTCACCACGCCGTCGACGCCGCGCGGCGGGGTGGGCATCACCACGATCGTGCGCGCCCCGACGTTGCCGGCGCTCCCCGGCTCAAGGGCCCGCACCGGAACCGTCACGCTGCGCGGCACATAGCGCAGCCGCACCGCCGCAGGCAGCCCGCCGCCGGCCCTTGGCTCGATCCGGACCGTGCGCTCGTCGGCACCGAACGGCTGCTCCTCGCTCACGGGGGCGGTTGGATAACTGTTCGCGGAGGTCGGCTCGGGGTCGGCCCGGTCCCATACGGCGATCACCCGGTCGACCCGCTCGGGGGCGCGGACGAGGCCGCCGGCGAGCACCGGCAGGTCGGGCTCGGTGGGGGCGCGCTCGGGCGCGTCGGCCGGGACGCTGGCGATAATCCCGTCGGCGGCGGTCAGGAAGGCCCGGCCGCCCTCGTCGGTGACGCGGGTTTCTGCGCGGATGAAGACCGTGTCGCGCGGGGCCTTGGTCGTGAAGAAGGTGACAGCGCCGCGGGCGGGCTGGGCGGGGTTGCGCTCGACGCCGAGCAGGGCCACGACGTTGTCCAGGGCGGGGCCTTCGGCGATGTCGATAAAGGAGCGCCGGTAGGCCTCGTCCATCTGGTCGTAGATCAGGGTCAGCTCGCGGGCCACGGCGCGGACAAGGGTGCCAATCACGCTGCCGGGGTTGAAGTCGGTCAGGCCGGCGGGGCGCTCGCGGTAGGTGTACTCGACCGTGAAGCGCGAGTTCACCTCGGGCACGGCCCGCCCGCTCGCCGGGTCGAGCGCGCCGACGAAGACGAGCCGCGCGCCCTCGTGGCGGAACTCCTCGCCGCGCTGGAACGGGTAGAATCGGCCGCGCACCAGCCCGCTCACCCGCGTCACCGCCTCCGCCTCGGGTGGCAGGCCGTAGCTGGCCACCCCCTCGCGGAAGATGATGTCGATCTCCGCGGGCTGCTCCACGCCTGTGCGGATGCGCTCTTCGAGCGCCTCGATCACCGCCTGGAACGAGCGCGAGAAGGGCCGGCCGGGGTCGATCATGGGGCCTCCAGGTGCAGGTCGAAGACCAGGTTGAGCGGAGTCGGCGCGTCGATCAGGGCTACGTCGAGGAACAGCCGCAGCGCGTCGCGCTCGCCCGGGACCGTTTCGACCCGCACCTCGCGCAGCTCGCGCACCCGCGGGTCCTGCTCGACGGCCGCGCGGGCGAAGGCCATGAGCTTGACGCGCGTGCGGCTGTTGTTCGGCTCGCCGATCAGCTCGTGGAGCCGCGAGCCGTAGTCGGGCCAGCCCAGCGGCGCCAGCTCGCCCCGCCGCACCCGCAGCCGCAGGGCCAGGGCCTGGGCGATGTTGTCGGCCCCGCCGGCCAGCGCCAGGTCGCCGTCGCCGCCGGCCACCAGGTCGAGCCCGGGCGCCCGCGCGGCCAGCCGGAGGTCGGCCCCGAACAGTCGCTCGTACGGATCGCTCATCGGCTTCGCTCCTCGCTCGCGCTACGCCACGATCGTCACCGCCCGCGTGGCGGTGTGCTGCTGCGACCCCGACAGGGCGAAGACGCGCAGCTCCAGCTGGTACTGCCCCAGGTCGATCCCGCTCAACGGGCCGCTTCGGCGCACGAGCGGCGGGCGGGCCGGGGGCCCCGGCTCGGCGGGCACGAAGGCGAGCTGGCCCGGGGCGGGCTCGACCAAGATCGCGCGGCGGCCGGCCGGCGCGCCGAGGGGCGTGAGCCGCCAGGCGAAGCCGACCCGGTTGACCGCCTGATACTCCGGCTTGTCCCACAGCACGGGCGCTACCGCCTCAAGCGTCGCCGTGCCGCGGCTCAGGCTCGCCACGGTCCCGGCAAGGTCGGCCCGCAGCACTGTGACCACGCAGGGCTGCGGGGCGTCGGCCGGGCCCCCGGCGGCGCCGGCGTGCCGGACGGCCTGCAACGTCACCGCGTCGTTGCCGGCCAGCTCCTTCACGCTGACGCTGATGATATGGGTGCCGACCCCGAGACTCGCGCTCAGAGCGAGGGCCTGGGGCTGGTTCCAGTTGAGCTGCGCGCCGACGACGGGGTCGAGCTGCCCGGCCTCCAGCAGGGCCAGCGCCGCGGGCGGCGGGGCGTGCAGGCTGGTGAACCAGGCCACGAACAGCGGCGGGTGGCCGGCCGACCGGACCTGGGCCTCCAGAGCCACCGGCCCCCCGTCGCTCAACATGGCGCCGTTGGCCGGGCGCACGATCTGGATGTCGACTGGCGGCATGGTCTCGCCCTACTGGCCGCTGGTCGTCAGCGGCGCGCTCGCCCCCGACGGGAAGATGATTGCCTTGTCGCCCACCACCGCGGCCGGCAGGCCGTTGATCATCACGGTGCTGTTGGTGGCCGGCGAAACCATGCCGGGCCATAGGGGCGGGTTCCCCTGCATGGCGATGCCCATGGTGACGATCGCTTTGTTCTTCGCCGTGACCGTCTTGTTGAAGCTGTTCAGCACCACGACCTTCACGCCGACGGGCGCGGGGCCGGCCGGGGGCGGCGGCTGCGGGACAGGGGCCGGCGCGTTGCCGTGGGAGCCGCTGGGGAGCAGCTCGACCAGGGCCTCGTTCGCGCCGACCAGCACCCGCGCGTCGAGGTTCAGCGTGCCCACCAGCACGAGGTTATCCTTCAGGATCAGGTCGCCCATACTCAGCTCCCGGTGATCGTGTGGCCGCTGATCGTTGTGCTGGGCCCGCCCGCGCCCTGCGACACCTTCAGATCGCCCTCGATCGCGCTGTTCCCCGTGATCTTGACCTCGGCCTCGACGTTGAGCTGCTGGCAGGTGATGCTGATCGTCTTGCCGTCGGCCAGGATCGTGATCGAGTCGTCGCCCTTGAGCACGATGGCGATCTTCTCGCCGCTGCGCAGCTCAATCTGCCCCTTGGGGTCGATCGCGATCGTCGCCAGCGCCTCGCTGTTGTCCTCCGGCTTGGTCACCTTGCGCTGCAGGTAGATCGCGCCGTCGGCGGCGAAGCGCAGCTGGTTGATCGTGTCGTCGGCCACCCGCTGCTCGAACAGCAGCTCGTCGGCCTTGTGCAGCGGCGGCCGGTCGTCGGCGTGGTACAGCCGGCCGACGATCACCGGCAGGTTCAGGTCGCCGTCGACAAACTGGACCAGCACCAGGTCGCCCACCCGCGGCGCGGCGGCGGCACCCACGTGGCCGACGGCGATCGGCACCCGGCGCAGCTCCAGGTCGGCGTGCTTGAGCCGGACGCTGGCCTCGAAGTTGTTTTCGTCGTCGGCGGCCTCGTGCGGAAAGATCGCCGTGACCACGCCGAGCGCGCTGCTGCGGCTGCGCGCCAGCTCCTGCTGCACGACCCGGCGGATGAGGTCGATCATGGCGTCACACCGATTCGCACGCCCGTCGTGAAGCCGCCCTCGGCCTCGAAGCGGTGGCGGACTGCCCGCACGTAGCCGGCGACGTCGAGCAGCCCGTCGCCGAGCTCGCTCAGGCTGACCGTGTCGCCGAGCTCCAGCCCTGGCCGCCCCAGCACGGCGGCCCAGGCCTGGTGGGCGCGACGGGCGGCGGTCGCGAGGCGACCGGCGGCGAAGCGGTCGGCCAAGTCGCGCGTGCGCGCGGCGGGGTCGCGCAGGGGGAGCAAGGGGCCGCCGTCGCCGGCGGCGCCGCGGTAGCTGCTGTCCTCCGTCGTCAGCCAGTGGGCGGTGCGGTCGCCCTGGCCGGACATCGGGCTTTCCCCGCCCACCTCGACGCTGCCCCAGGCTGCGGAGCGGCGCTCGGCCGCGGCGGCGAGCAGATGCCGGCCGAAGGCGTAGCCCTCGCCGCCCCCGAGCAGCGCCCCCGCCAGGCCGCTCGCCAGGCCGCCGAGGCTCCCGGCGTCCAGGCCCGCCGCGGCGCCGAGGGCGCGGAACTGGAGGGCGCCGGCGACGTCGGCGTACAGCTCGAAGCCGAGCCGGTCGGCCAGCTCGCGGATGTGGGCGTAGGCGCTGACCCGGTCGTCCACCGCGTAGAAGGGCAGGGCCGGCCCGTCGTCGGCGGCGCCCACATCCACGCCGGCGCGGCCAGCAAGGTCGCGCACGATCGCGCCGGCGCTCTGCTCCGCGAAGAACGCCGCCGCGCGGAGGCGCAGCAGCGGGGCCAGCTTGCCGACGGCGCGCAGCTCCGCGCCGCCGATGGCCGGCCGCAGGGACACCAGCTCGCCCGCGAACACCGCCGCGTCGTCGCCGTCGTGGCCGAGGCTGATCGTCACCGGGTCGCCCGGCGCGACATCGCCCCGCTCCATCAACAGGATGGTCGCGCCGTCGGCGGGGACGTCCATATCGCGCTCGACGACGATCCGCCGCGGGCCGCCGGCCGCCCGGTCGCTGCTGCTGCGAAAGCTGCCGATACTGAGGCTAAAGGTTGGCTTGAGCATGGACATCGGGTTTCCCGATCAGTACGGCGTTGGCGGCAGGTCGCTCTCGTCGAGCACAAAGTCGCGGGCGGTGGACAGGCGGCCGATCGCCGGGTCGAGGGCGTAGCGGCGCGGGTTGCCGCCCCAGCTCGGCCAGTCGTGGACGTAGGTGACGGTGTCGGTCAGGCCGGTGTTGCCGACGTTGGCCACCTCGTCGCGGATGCCCTGGACGAGGCGGGCCTGGTGGGCGTCGGTCCAGGCGGTGGGCGGGCCGGCGCCGGCCGGGATAGCGGCGCGGTTGAGCGCGGCGACGAGGCGGGCGCCGGCGGTGCCGCCGCTGGCGACGTGGCCGGGGAAGCGGATGTGCCAGCGCAGGAGCATGGCCATCGCCCGCTCCGAGGCGTAGACATCGCCGATGGTGGCCGCCTGCGTGCCGCCGCCGGTAGCGGGGACGTCCGGCACGTTCGCGGCGACGGGCCAGGGCGTGCGGGCGATGTCGCGCAGCCGGATGCGCGCCATGTGCCACATGCGCCGCCGAAACCCTTCCACGGTGCGCCCGGCCATCACGAAGCGGTAGAACCAGGGCCAGCTCTTGAAGTAGTTGCCTTCGTCCTCGGTCAGCGGCAGGCGGGTGTAGGCGTTGTTCTCGCCCTGGAGCTCGACCCAGCCGGCGTACTTGCGCTGGCCACTTTTCCAGAGCGGGCCGCCATTGGGCGTTCCGGCCGCGTCCGTCCACAGCTCGTTCACCCGCACGCCGAAGCGGCCGAGGGCCTGCTCGAAGGCCGCCGCGTCGACGTGGCGCAGGTAGGCAAGGAAGCCGCACAACTCGCCCTCCGCCATCGGGGTATCGACGATGCCGAGCGTCCAGTGGCAGGGCCCGAGCGAGACAAAGGCGTTGTCGTAGGCGTTGACGCTGTCGAAGAAACCCAGGCACTCGACCTCGGAGGCGGCCCGCACGACCTTGTACGTCGCGCGCTGCGACGGGGTCATGGCGTCGAGCTCGACTCCAACGAGGGCCGAGGGCAGCAGCTCGGCCTCGGGCCAGGTGTGGTTCGGCGGCACGCTGCGCGGGCCGCTCCAGCGCATGTAGGTCTGAAAGTCACCGAGCACGATCGGGTCGCTGGCCGCGCGGCCGGCGGGGAGGGTGTAGGCGCCGCTGAAGTCGCGGGCGAAGACCCGCAGGCCCGAATCGGTCATCTCGTCGTGGCGCCAGATGTTGGCGTGGGCGATCGCGCCGGGGCCGCCGGCCTGGACGCGGTGGGCGTTGATCACCAGCGGGCAGCGCCAGCGGTTGGCGAGCCAGCGCTGGATGGCGGCCTGGGTGGCCTGGTTGGCGACGCCGCTGATCGGCCCGGTGTAGCGGTCGGCCTCGGCCACCGCCACCTGGGCCAGCCGGCCGAGGTAGTCGGCCGGGGCGCCGGGCGCGTCGGACTCGCGAGCGGTGAGGGGCAGGCGGGCGTAGAACTGGAACTCACGCAGGGCCCACTCGGTGGTGCGGCCGAACTGGCCGTCCGGCGCGCCCACAACGGCGAATCCGAGGGCGACCAGGTCATCCTGGAGCCGCCGGACAAAGGGCGTTTCGCCTGCGGCCGGCACCCGCTCGCCGCTCGCCGCGCTGCGGGCCGCCCCGGCGTAGCGCAGCTGGTCGTCGCGGTCGCCGCGGCGCAGGGCGTAGCCGCCGTACACCGTCACTGGCGGGGGCGGCGGCGCCGGTGGTGGGGGCGCCGGGGGTGGGGCCGGCTCTGGCTGGGGGCCAGGGGCGGGGCCGCTGGCGCGGGGCGCCTCCTCGGGCAAAGCCGGGATGTCGTGGGGCTCGACGCCGCCGTGGGCCCTGGCGTCGCGCTCGAGCCAGGCGTCGTGGTAGCCGTTGATGATCACATCCCACTCGTAGATCCCGAACAGCGGCAGGCCGAGGTGGAAGAAGGGGCCGAACCAGCCGTACTGGACGGTGTGGCGCAGCTCGTGCTCGTAGAGCGCGCGGTCGCGCGGGATCTCGACCCGGCCCGCGTAGGCCGACGGCCGGACGGGTGTATCGCCCTTGAACAGATCCACGTCGCGCCAGCGCGCGTTGACAAAGATTACATTGCCGAAGGTGATCCCCACCAGGGGCCGGATCGAGCCGAGCCAGCCGCCGCTGAAGACCAGGCCGAAGGCGTTCAGGTGGCCCGAGGCCGCCGCGTCGAAGCCGGGCGGCTCCCAGCTCACGTTGCCCGCCGTCACCAGCCAGACCAGCCAGCGGATCACCTCGCCCACCAGCACCGTGATCTCCAGCGCCAGGCCGATCAGCGTGTTCGGCAGGGTCCAGATCGCGCCGAGGATGGACAGCAGCACCCCGCCGAACGACCAGTGGCCGTTGGGGTCGCGGCCGTTGACCGGGTCGCCGGCGCAGTAGCTGTGGGGCTGGCGCACCTGGGGCCGGGCCAGCCACGACGGGAGGATTTGAGCCCGGGCCATGGGCTGACGACTGGCGGCGCCGTGTGGCCCGACGAGCCGGGCGTCGTCGGGGGCGCCCGTGTAGCTGTCGGGCGTGAGGAAGCGGCCGAGGCCGGGGTGGTACCAGCGCGCCCCGAAGGGGTAGAGGCCCGCTGCGGCCAGCCACGGCCGCCCCGCGAAGTGCGGGGGGGGCGCCATGGTCCCGGCCGAGCCGTCGCCCAAAGGGGCCCCGAAGGGCGCGTACTCGTAGCGGGCCAGGGCCGCTCCGTCCGCGCCGGTCACGAGGCGCAAGGCGCCGCGCTCGTCGAGGTGCAGGAAGCGCACCGCGCCGTCGGGCCCCGCCTCGGCCAGCGGGCCCAGTGGCGTGCGCAGATAGGCCCGGCGCAGGCAGCCCGCGCCGTCGGCGACGGCCAGCAGCTCGTCGGCCGGCCCGTACAGGTAGCGCTCGACCGAGCCGCCCAGGTCGGCCAGGGCCAGCCGGCCCTTGTGGTCGTAGACGAAGCGCGCCGCCGGGGCGCCGTCGCCGTGCAGCTCGGCCAGGCGCCCGGCCTCGTCGTAGCGGCAGCGCCACGCGCCGGCGGCGTCCGCCACAAAGGCCAGGCGCCCGCGCTCATCGTCCTCGCCCTGCGGGCCGCCGGGGGGCGCGACCAGGGCGCCGGCGGCGTCGTAGGCGTAGCGGCGCTCCGCCCCGTCGGGGCCGCGGGCGGCGGCGATGCGGCCGGCGGCGTCGTAGGCGTAGCGCCAGTGGCCGTCGTCGGCCAGGCGGCCGAGCTCGTCGTAGCGGTAGTCCAGCGCCAGCAGCGTCGCCCCGCCGGCGCTGACCCGGCGGCGGAGCGGGCGGCGGTCGGCCGGGTCGGCCCAGGACTCGTCCAGAACGCCGTTGGCGAGAGCGACGCGGGCGTAGTGGGCCGCCGGGTCGTAGGAGAATGTGGCCACCTCGCGCCCGCCCAGGGCGACGGCGGCGGGGCGGCCGGCGGCGTCCCAGGCGTAGCCGATCGACGCGAGGCCGGGCAGCCGCAGCTCGGCGAGCCGGCCGTCGGCGTCGAAGGCCAGCTCGGCGCGCAGGGCCACCCCGTCTACCACCTGCTCGATCGCCGCCACCCGGCCGGCGGCGTCGTACTGGTAGCGCTCCTCGGTCCGCGCGGTGCGGGCCAGGGCCACCCGGCCGGCGGCGTCGTAGCGGAAGACGGCGGCCTCGCCGCGCCCGTGGATGATCGCCTGGAGGCGGCCAGCCCCGTCGTGCTCGTAGCGGGTCTGGTGGCCGCGGTCGTCGACGAGCCGCAGGCGGTCGTCGGGGCCGTAGGTGTAGTGCGTGGTCGCGCCGCCCGGGTGGGTCACTGCCGCGAGGCGGCGCCGCTCGTCGTAGGCGTAGCGGCGCGTCCGCCCGTCCGGCTCGACGATGGCGGCGAGGTCGCCCCGCTCGTCGTACTGGTACAAGGAGCGGGCGCCGTAAGGTTCGCACACCTCCTCCAGCCGGCCGTCGGCCCAGCGCAGCTCCCGCTCGGCCTCGGCGGCGAGCCAGCGCTCCACCCGGCGCAGCGCCTCCCCCCGGCGCGCCGCGTCGGCCGCCTCAATCTTTATGTCAATGAAAGCTGCCATCAGGATGCGCCCACGCTGACGCTGACGCTGACCGAGCCGCCGTCGCCGAGGGGGATCGCGTCGAGCATCGCCTCGAACGCGTGGAGGACGCGGTCGAGCTCCTGGTCAAAGCTGACGCCGAGGTTCAGCACCACGCGGCGCAGGCGGCCAAGGATCTCGACGAAGACCAGGCCCTCCAGGCGGGCCAGCACGTCGCCGACGGCCTCCAGAGCGACCGCGATCGTCGCCTCCAGGTCGCCGGCGAGGGCGCCGACCGCAGCGCGCAGCCGGCGCAGGAAGTCGTCCACAGCGGCGGCGACGTCGTCCAGGAGGGCGGCGGCGGCCCGGCGCAGGGTCGCCAGGAGCCGGTCGAAGAGGGCCTGGAGCCGCTCTTTGAGCAGGGCCGGGTTGAGCGCCTCCAGCGGCGCCAGCAGAGGCTCCACGATCTGCTCGCGGATGCCGCCGGCGAGGGCGGCGGGGTCGATCACGCGCAGGCGGGCCCGGATCGCGGCGTAGACGGCGGCGACGTGGTCGCGCAGGGTCAGCGGGTTGATCAGGTTGACGGTGTCGCGCAGGGCGGCGAAGAAGCTGTTGGACAGCGCCTCCATGCCAGCCGCGATCGGCGCCACCTGTGCGAGAAAGCGCTCCAGCGACTGGTCGAGGCGCGCGGCCCGGGCCGAGGGGCGCATCGTCTCCAGGCCGGCGACGACGTCGGCGTAGGTCAGGGGCTCGGCGGCGCGCAGGAAGTCGGGCAGCAGGCGCGCGAGCCCGACCCGCAGGGCCGCGTAGCCCGCCCGGGCGGGGCTGGCGTCGACGCCGGCGGCCCGGCGGTCGAGGGCGGCGAGCAGCGCGCGGTGCTCCGCGGAGACGGCGGCGAGTCGGCTGGCGGGGGCGCCGGGCAACACGATCTGGGCGCTGGCCTCGAAGCGCAGGCGCAGGGCGGCCACGTCCTCCTGGCGGCTGTCGGGCGCGGCGGCGATCTTGGCCTCGAAGGCGGCGCGGATGGGCGGGAGAACGAGCGGCCCGGCCAGGGTGCGGGCGGGGTCGAAGCGGGCGAGGCCGGCCCGGGCGCCGCGGAGGCGGGCGGCCAGCGCGCCCGGGTCGAGCGCGTCGAGCCCGGCCCCGAGGCCGAGCCGCAGGGCGTTGAAGGTGTCGACCAGATCGTCGGCCGGGGCCTCCTCAGCCAGGGCCAGCAGCTCGTCGAAGGCCATGTCGAGCGGCGCGAACAGGCTGCTCAGGCGCAGCCGGCCGCGCAGGTCCAGGGCCACGCGGCGCAGCTCCGCGTCCGGGTCCCCGAAGATCGCGTCGCCCAGGCCCTCGAGCAGCGGGCGCATCCCGTCGTAGAAGGCCTGCACCGGCGCGGGCAGGTCGACGTCGTCGAGGGCGGTGAGGAGAGCGGACCGCGCGTCGGCGAACAGCTCCCGGCGGCGGCGCTCCAGCTCGTCGAGCAGCGGGGTGATGTCGACCAGGGCGATCAGCCGGTCCAGCTCGGCGTAGAGGAGGTTCAGCGGCTCGACCCAGCGGGCCGGGTCGATCTGGTGGACGGCGGCCAGCATCGCCGCATAGGGCTCGGCCAGCGGGTCGAGCAAGCGGGCGGGCGAGATCTGCTCCAGGCGCGCGGCCAGCGCGTCGACCTCCGCGTAAAGCGGGCGGAGCAGCATGCGCCCGTTGACCTGGCCGAGCGCGGCGGTGGCCTGCCCGAGCAGCGCGTGGACGGGCCGCAGCAGCGCCTCGGGCGAGAACACGCCGACCTCGTCGCGCAGGCGGCCGAGGGCGGCCTCGACGATGCCGAGCAGCCGCAGCACCTCGCGCTCGACCTCGTGGTAGGCCGGCTTGATCTCGCCCCCGACCGTGCCGCTGAGGTCGATCGCCCGCAGCAGGGCCACGGCGCCGCGGATCGCCAGCTTCTCCGGCTCCGACAAAGCGTTGGGGTTGATCGCGGCCAGCCTGGCCTTGATCTGGTCGATCTCGGCGATCACGGCGTCGCCCACCGGCCTGAAGCTGAGCCGGTCGAGCTCGGCCAGCAGCGCCGCGATCTCGTCCACCCCGCTCGCCACCTCTTGCTCCAGCTGCTCGACCAGGCTGCCCAGCTCGGCGAGCGCCCCGCGCATATTCGCAACCAGCTCGGCGATCGGGAGGCCGTCGAGCTGGCCCAGCAGCTCCCCGAGGCCGGCCCGCACCTGCGCAAGCAGGTCGCCGCCCAGGGTCTGGTCGACGAACCGCTCGGCCTCGGCGAAGCCGGCGGCGACTCCGTCGGCCACACGGTCGATGCCGAGGCGGTCGAGCTCCTGGCCGACGCGGGCGAGCATCTGGTCGACGGTCTGCTGGATCGACTCGCTGGGGATCTGGTCGACCACGGCCTTGATCTGGTCGAGGAAGCCGGCAACCGCCTCGCGCACCTGGCCGAGGGCCGAGGTGGCGAAGCTCTGGCGGATCCCCTCGGCCAGGGCGGCGAGGCGGCCGTGGAGCTCTTCAGGGTCGAGGACGCCGGCGGCCCGGGCCAGGAGGTCGTCGAGGGCGCCGCCGACGGCGTCGATCATATCGTCGAGGGTGGGCACGTCGGCCAGGGGCACCGCGGCGAGGAGCGCGGCGTAGGCCTCCAGCCCGGCGTCCCAGGCCGGGTCGTCGACGCCGGCGCGCGCGGCGGCGAACGCGGCGGCGAACGCGTCGAGCAGGGCGGCGGCGGCGGCGTTGTAGGCGTCGAGGGCGGCGCTCACCCGGGCGTAGCCGGCGGCCCGGGCGGGGTTGAGGGCCTCCACGGCGGCGCGCAGCTCGGCCTCGGCGGCGCGCAGGGCGGCGCGGGCCTCGGCTGTGGCGGCGTCGAGGGCCGCCTCGCCGGCCGGGGCGAGCCGGTCGTGCAGGGCGCGCAGGGCGGCGGCGGGGGGCTGGAGCAGGTCCGGGGCGACGCCGACGAGATAGCGGGCCAGGAAGGGCAGCAGCTCGTCGCGGTTGCCGGCGAAGTCGGCGCGGAGCCGCGCAAAGGTCGCCAGCGCCTCGGCCACGGTCTGGAGCGCCGCCCGGTCGACCAGGCCGCCGCTGAGCTCGGCGACGCGCTGCGCGAACAGCCCCAGAGCCTGCTCGACCACGGCGAGGGCGACCGCCTGGAGGTCGCCGCTGCTGGCGGCGCGGGCCAGGTCGCTATCGGCGAGCAGGGCCCGCGCCCGCTCGTAGCTGTCCCCGATCGTGGCGACGAACTCGACGGCGCCGGCGGGCACGGCCTGGCGCACCGTCTCGATCGCGGCGGGAAGCCGCTCGGCCAGGCCGCCTACGTCGACGTCGAGCCGCACGCGCACCTCGCCGATGGCGAGGCCCACCGATGCGACGGGCGAGTCCGGGGCGCCGCCGCCGAGCCCGCCGATCGCGCCGAGCAGGGCGCCGGCACGGTTCTGGACAGCGGCGCGCTGGCGCAGCAGCGAGCTGGTGTCGGGGAGGCGCTGGGCGATGCCGGTGGTCATCCGAGCAGCTCCTTGAGCCGGTTCAGGGTGTCGAGCGCCGTGCTGCCCGCGCCGAGCAGCCCGCGGTACTCGTCGAGCATCCCGGCCACGCGCGTGGTCGGGTCGCCGAACGCGGGCCCGTTGGCAACCAGGTCCGCGAGGGCGGAGACGGCGGCGATCGCGTCCTGTACGTCGTCCATAAAGGCCGCGGCCTCGTCGAGCAGCCCTGCGTCGAGGCCGCCGAGCGGGTCGGCCAGGGCTGGCGCGGGCGGCTCGACATACTCGCGCACGGTGCAGCTGTAGTCGAACTGGTCGAGGTAGCCGGCCCGCTGGCCGACGTGGAGCGCCGTGATCAACACCTGGGCAAAGTATCCCTCGCTGACCGCCTCGGTGAAGAAGTCGACCGGCCGCTGCTCTGCCGCGGCCCGGCGCAGAGCGGCCAGCTCGTCGGCGGCCCCCGGCCCGAAGAAGATCCCCTGAAAGCTGACCTCCACCGACGGCCGGCCGAGAACCTGGGCCAGATCGCCCTGCATGCCGGGCACGCTGTGCCGGGCGATCCGCGTTTCTTCGCGCACCGCCACCGCGGTCAGGTGCTCCAGGCTGATCCCGCCCAGCTCGACGGCCATGGCCTACTCCAGGCTTCCGTAGGTGCGCAGGTACTCGAACTCAAGCTCCTCGGTCAGCGCGCGCAGCAGCTCGCCGATGTCGGGGGCGGGCGCGGGCGGCGGGGCCGGCGGCGCCGGCTCGGCCGCGCTCTCGACCAGGGGTGGCGAGGCGGCCTGGAGCGGGAGCGCATCCGCAAGAGGCGCGCCCGCCGCGCGCAGCAGCCCGGCCAGGCCCGCCGCCGAGCGCACCAACCGCTGCCCGGCCGGGGCGGCCGGCACATTTGTCGCGGCGGCGACGGGGTCGGCGGTGGTTCGCGTGCCGGATGCGACCGAGTCGGACCGCGCCGGCGCGGGCGGCGCGACGAGTGGCGCAAACTCCAACGCTCCCGGTGGGGGTGCAGGCGGGGCGCTGTCGGCGTGGACTTGGGCCGGGCGCCGCGTGGGCGTTGCGGCAGCGCCAAAAGGAGGCGCTGCCGCTCGCACAGGAGGAGCGGCGAGAAGGGAATTGGGCAGGTCAGGCGGGGCAGCGAGAGGCTCGGGCGGCTCCGCGGCGTGTCCACGGTTAAGCACAACCGGCAAATGCGCCATCACTCGTGGTGGTGCGAGCCACGCCGTTTCTCGCGATACGGCGGGGGGCGTTACGGATGACGGAGCGGGCGGCCCAGGGAGCCGAGTGCTTGCCGCGGCGCTCACGTCGGCGCGAGCAGGGGGGCGCGGCGCTGGCGCGGTTGGGGGCGCCGACCGGGCGAGTGGCGGGCGCGCAGGGCCGGCGGTGGAAGCGAGCGGGGGCCGGGACCATGCAGGCCCGGCGTCGCCGCCCGCGGCCATCGAACGGGCTGGCCGCGAGGTCAGCGTGGTGGGTGGCGGGCTCGGCGGCTCGGCGGGCGGCGGGTCGCCGGGGGCGGCCGTGAGCGGGGCCAGGCTAGCCTCCAGGCGGGCGGCCGGGTCGCCGGCGGGGGCGAAGGCGGCCGGGAGGCGGGCGAGGGCCGGCGGGCGCAGGAGAGCGGCGGCGGCGCGCATCGGCGGGGCGCACAGGGCCAGCAGCCCGGCGAGGGGGTCGGCGCTCACAGGCGGGCCTCCTCGTATTGGAGCAGCCGGTCGACGCCGGCCAGGTAGATCGCGACCTGGCCGGGGGTCAGGGCGGCCACCTGCTCCGGCGTCCAGCCGAAGTGGCGGGCCAGGAGCAGGTGGGCGCGGGTGAGCGGCGAGTCGGGCGGCTCGGCGGGCGCCTCGCCGTCGGGGCTGAGGCCGGAGATGGCATTGGCGTGCTGGACGAGGAACTGGAGCAGGCCGACGTGCAGCTGCCGCACCTGGTCGAGCGAGAGGGCCGGCTCGACCAGGGCCTCCTTGACAATCAGGAGCGGCACGAGGCTCAGGTCGTCGCGGGCGGCCCGCGAGATTAGCGCGAGGGCTCCGACCGTCAAGGGACGCATGCGCACCACCCCGGGCGCGGCCTCGGCGTCGCCCCCGGGATTGAGCACGGCGGCGGGCACCGCCACATCGTGGACCAGGCGGCTGCCTGCCAGCAGGTCGCCGGCGCTGAGGACGGGCTGCTGCATCTACAACGAGCCTTTCATCTCCCGCAGAGGCGCAGAGCGCGCAAAGCCGCGCGCTGTAGGTTCAACCTTCGGCGGCGCTGCGGCGCTGCCCGGCTGCAAGCCCTCGTTGCCAGGCTAACTTTCCTCGAACGACAGCCGGAGGGCCTGAAAAGTCACGCCCTCGAGCACGAAGTCGTCGGCGGGGATGCCGTACTCCCAGCTGTCGAACTTGGCGCTGAAGACGGTGATCCGGGTCTGCTGATCGGGCCGCGCCGGGTCCTGCAAGGTGGCGATGATGTTGAACGAGGGCTGGACGAAGTTGGCCGACGAGGGCGGGCTGACGGCGCCGTCGCCGAGCAGCAGGCGCAGCAGGGCCCCGTTGACATGGGCGCGCTGGGCGGTGCCGGACACGCGGATCACGCCCGAGCGCAGGTGGGTCGGGTAGCGCCGGCCGATCTCGTAGAAGGGGCGCAGGTCGGTGGACACGCTGAGCGTCACGTTGCGCAGGCGGCCGACGGCGTTGCTCAGCTCATACTGACTGACCAGGGCGTTGGCCGCGGCGCCCTCGGGGGCGTTGGCGTCGTCCACGCCGAGCACGAGCACCGCATCCACCGCCCGGAACACGTCGTTGGGCATAGGGCGAGCCTCCCCTGCTGTCTTCCGGCGCTACTGCAGATTCATCACCACGCGGATGTAGTCGATGCTGAAGGTCGGCTGGAGCACCATCACCACGCTGACCTCGCCGGCAACCTCCTGGGCCCTGGTCGCGCCGACCTCCAGCTCGTAGCCGGTCAGCGCCTCGCTCTCGACCATGCGGGTCAGAAAAGCGTCGAGCGTCGACTTGAGGGCGGCCCGCACCCTGGCGTTGTTCAGCCGGCCGATGTAGGGGTTGGCGGCCGAGCGCACGCCGTACTTGGCGTAGTCGACGATCCGGCGGGTGGTGATCTGCGAGAACGGCGTGCCCTGCCCCGCGGTGGTCACTCCCTTGAGCACCCGCAGGCCGTCGCGCTCGACCACGGCGAGCACGTCGCGGCCGATTAGCTGCTCCTGCTGTCCGCGGTTCAGCCGCAGCGCCAGGCCGGGCAGGTTGACCGGCTTGTTGGTCGGGCTGGCCTGGACAGGCAGGGAGGAGAGCACGCCGGCCACGGCCGCGGCGGTGTAGGCGGCCGGCAGCACCGTCCCATCAGGGGTGCGCAGGCCGGGGGCGACGAGCACGACCCGGTCGCTGGCGAGGGTGTGGCCGAGAAAGTCGGCGACCTCGCCCCCCGCCGCGCCGATCACCCCGATCCGCTCGAAGTCGGTGCGCTCGGTGGCGTTCAGGTGGCCGAGCAGCGTGGCGCCCATGGCCGTGGCGTTCTGCCCGGCGAGGACGACGATGTTGACCAGCCGCCCGGCGAGGGCCTCCAGGCCGGCGGCGTAGGCCTCGGCGCCGGCGTCGGCGCCATCGTTGCCGGGGGTGTTGCTGCCGGTGCCGAAGTAGACATCGGCGCCCTCGGCCGGGCGCTTGTCGCCGTGGGTGGTGCCGGCCACGGCGGTGGCCAGCCGCGAGGACTGGTTGACCCGGTCGGCCAGGACGCGGCCGTCGGGGACGGTGTAGCGCTCGGCGGCCTGCCCAAGGCTGATGGTGACCAGGGCGCAGCTGCCCGGCTCGACGAGGTACGTGGCCGTCAGGCGGTCGCCGTTGGCCTGGGCCGGGGCCTCGCCGGCGGCGAAGGTGAGCGTTCCGTCCCAGGTGGTGAGCAGCACCTCGCCGGGCTGCGGCCCGGCGTGGTCGACCGCGTAGGTGGCGAGGACGCGCTGGCCGGCGGCCGGGGCCTCGCCGGCGGCGAACAGCAGCTCGCTGTTGTCGGCGTTGTTGGCGACGCGCAGCTCGCCGGCGCCAGGAGGGCCGCCGGCGCCGAGCAGGATGCTGCCAGGGCCGTAGGCGCGCACCTCGGCCCCGGACGCGTCGACCACGCGGACGTGGAACTCCGGCGCGGCATCGACGGCGACGGGGCTGTTGGCGAGCAGGAAGCGGCCGCCGGGGCCGGCCGACACCCGCTCGTCGGCGACAGTGCGGCGGTAAACGATGGTGAGCACATCGGTGCGCCGGCTTTGGCCGCGGGTGACCCGGATCTGGTTCTGGGCCGAGGGCACCACGCGCGGGTAGGTCAGGCGGTCGAAGCGGTCGGTGTACGGCTCGCGCTCGATCCGGCAGGGCTCGGCCGCCGCGGACACCTGGAGGCGCAAGTTGTTGCCGGCGGTGCCGGGGCTGCGGGCGCTCAGGACGGCCACCGTGCGGTTGGCCGCGTCGAGCAGGGCGGCGCTGGCGCTGGCGGCGCTGGGCCCGGCCACGCGCACGGCGACCACGGTCGAGGCGCCGTTGGCGTAGATCAGCTCCAGGGCTCTGGTCAGGGTGAGCGGGTGCTCGCCGTCATTGGGGTTGCCGAATGGGTCAGGCGGCCCGAACAGCTCGCGGGCCTCGGCGAAGCCGGCCAGCGTGACCGCAGTGGCGAGCGGCCCGCTGGCCGCGGTGCCGACCACGCCGACCACGCCGGTGGCGATGCGGCCCGCGCTGATCAGGCCCTCGGCGCGCACGTCAATGTACGTCCCTGGAACGATCATCTCCGTCATCAGGCTACCTCCCGCGCGCTGCGCTTCTGGGGGGCCGTTCCGCCGGCATAGATCAGGGGCCAGGACCAGCTCGATTGGGGCTCGGTGGGGATCGGTACGTGGTTAAGATACGGCTCGCCCGCCCGCTTGTCAAGACATGCGCGCGAAGCCGGCCGCAGCAAAGCGGACGCAGTTACGGAACCATCAGGTGCCCGATGACCGCTGGGAAGGTCGTCGGCCCGAACGAGACATTCACGGCCACATCGAGCAGCAGCCGCGACTCCGCGAAGCGGCAGGTCAACGTGACGCAGAACGGCGTCTCGACGTAGTAGACTCGCACCAGGTAGGTGTCGTCGCTCACCCAGGCTCCTGCGGCGGCGACTGGGCGCGCCTCGCCCTCGGCCATGAAGCTGATCACTCCCTGCTGCCAGCAGCCCTCGCCGGCGACGAAGGTGTGCGCGTCGCCCCTAACATCCCCGAGCGTGATCTTGCATCCCGAGCGGTCGAAGCGCATGGCGACCGTCGCGATTCCCAGGCCGTTCGGCTCGCAGCTGTAGGTCGCGCCGCTTACCTGCGCCGCGACAAAGGGCGTGGGCCGGCCCTGGGGTAGGGGCAGCGTCAGATCGTCTAGGCGCTGTGCAAGAGCGGCCCGCGCCGCCGCGTTGGCAGGCAGGGGCGCGGAGCCAAAGGCGGGCAGCAGGTGCTCCCACACCAGGTTCAGCACCGCTTGCATCCCTCCGAGCCCGCCGGTGATCGCCAGCACCGCGTCCTGCTCAGGCATGACCACGCAGTACTGGCCGAAGGCGCCGTCGCCGCGGTAGGCGCCGTGGCGACAGCGCCAGAACTGATAGCCGTACCCCTGGGCCCAGTCGCTGATCGGGTCGTCACCGTTGGCGATCTGGGTGCTGGTCGCCTCGTCGACCCAGCCGGCCGGGATGAGTTGCTGGCCGGCCCACATGCCGCGCTGTAGATAAAGCTGGCCGAACGCGGCCACCGCCTCGGTGGTGGAGGTCAGGCCGAAGCCGCCGGTGTTAATGCCGCGCGGGCAGCGCTCCCAGGTCGCGCCCTCGATGGAGAGCGGGCCGAGCAGGCGCGGCTGAAGGTAGTCCAGCAGCGTGACCCCGGTGAGCCCCTGGAGGATGGCCGAGAGCATATAGGTGGCGCCAGTGTTGTAGAGAAAGTGGCTGCCGGGGGCGCGCTCGACGGGGCAGGCCAGGAAGGCCCGGGCCCAGTTGCCGTCGGGGCTGGCGTGCAGCGCGGGCAGGGTGTCAGTGGTGTGCCCGGTGGACATCGACAGCAGGTGGCGGACGCGCATCGCCTCGAGGTGCGGGCTCACCCGCGCTGGCGCCTCACCCGGGAAAAAGGCGAGCACCCGGTCGTCGAGCGACAGAAACCCCTCGTCGATAGCCAGGCCAACTGCGGTGGCGGTGAAGCTCTTGCTCAGGGAGAAGAGCATATGCGGCCGGTCGGCCGCGTAGGGCGCCCACCAGCCCTCGGCCACCACGTGGCCGTGCCGCAGGAGCATGAGGCTGTGCAGGTGCTGAGTCTCCCGCTCGGCGGACTCCAAGAATGCGAGCACTGCGTCAGCGGGGATGCCCTGGGCCTCTGGAGCGCTGCGGGGCAGCTGTTGAGCAACGGCCATGACAAAAACTCCTGACCACTGATCGATGCGCTATGGGCGCCATTATCACGTTCCGCGGTACGATTATAGTACGCTGACGCTTTCACAGTGCACCGCACAATCAACGAGCGCCCTCCTCGATGCCCTCGAAAGGGCCGAGGAAAGTAGGCTGTGGCCGCGTCAGGTGGACATCGACAAGCGCCTTGGCTGTGGCGAGGGCCTCGCGGAGCGTGTAGCGGGCGATCAGGATGTCGGCGTAGCGCCCCCAGTCAGGCATAGCCAGGCCGACCGCCTCAACCCCCAGGGCGCGGCAGGTGTAAATGGCCCGGGGTAGGTGGTAGCGCTGCGTGACGAGGACGGCCCGCTCGACGCCGAAGATCGGCCGCAGGCGGTAGCAGGACTCGTAGGTGGAAAAGCCGGCGTAGTCGAGGGTGATGTCGCCGGGTGGCACGCCGAGGTCCTCGGCGTAGCGCCGCATCACCGTCACCTCGTCGTAGTCGGCGCGGCTGTTGTCGCCGGTCATCAGCAGCTTGTGCACGCGCCCGAGCCGGTACAGGGCCACGGCGCCCTCGATCCGCTCGGCGAGGATGCGTGTGGGGCGGTCGCCGCGCACGCCGGCGCCGAAAACCACCGCCACGCGCTCGGCGGAAACCTGCTCTGCGGCGCTGGAGCGGTACGGCGACGTGGCGGCCCCAACGTAGAGCAGCGCGGCCAGGGGCGCGATCAAGCCCAGGCCAGCGATCAGCGCTATGGCGCGGAGGATGGGCTTTGTGAGCTGCATACGCTTGGTAGACGGAGCCGGAGGCCTGAGGGTTGCAGCCGACGCGGCGAGGGTCCTCGACGCATGCCACGAACCCCGGCGGCTGCCGGGGTTCGTGGTGCTCTGTTCCAACGCGCACGGTGCGTAGCAACGTACTGGTTGGTGTCGTGGTGCTCCGAGCGGCGCGAACGGGCTGCGGTGGTGCTGGGATGTGTGGTGTAATGTCGGCTGCGACGGTGGTGTGACGCTGAGTGTAGTGCTGGGATGTGTGGTGCGATGTCGGCTGCGACGGTGGTGTGACGTTGTTCTTGCGCGCTCGTGTGCTGGAAAAGAGCGTGACGGCCGGCTGCTGTGGTGTGGTGGTGCGTGTCCTTCCGTCATGTGTAGGATACCTCCTCGCCGTTACGGTGGCTATACCACGTTGGTCACGGGCCGCCGCCACGCCCGGTACTATGCGCTCATAGGCCCAGGGGTTCACGGCGCGCCGCCGGCCCCGCCAATCCACACCGCATAGATCCATCCCCTACCGCAGCCAAACGCGCCGATCGCTCGTCCCACTCTGTGTGACTTGAGCGGCGCACAACCTCCGTCCGGAGCGACGCCAGCCGCCATCGTGACGATCTGGAGGGTTTATGAGCCGGCGAGCGCTCCTCGTGTGTCTCCTTTTGGGCTGCTCCGCCGGGCTGACCCGGCTCGGCCTCATGTATATCTTTCGCTCCCTCGCGCTCCTGCCGATCATCGGCCTCGCGGTTGTCGTGATCTGCCTGGTCGGCCTCGCGGTGGGTTACCGCGGCGACCCGCCCCGGCCGCGCACCCTGCTCACGGGGTTTGCCGCCAGCCTGGCGGGCTGGCTGGTGATCCCGTCGCTGGTGTCCTTGTTGCTCCTGGCTCCGTTCCCGCAGCGCTGGGCCCTGGTTGGCAGCTGGGAGACAGTGGCCGAGGCCAACGGGCCGATGCTGGTACGATGGGAGTTCTCGCCCTGGGGGGCGTCGACGATCTACCGAGACGGCGAGCTACGAGTCACCGGGCGCTACGTCTTCCTTGACGACCGGACGATCGAAGTTGAGTCGCGCAGCGTACCGGGCAGGATTACAGAAGGCCCCCAGTACAACCGATACCGGCTGCAGTTCGAGGGCGACTCCATGACGATGACCTGGACCTTGGTCGATAAAGTCTCGGTGTACCGGCGCGCACCTCAGTAGCCGCTTGTGCATCTGGAGGCGCACGCGCAGGCGTGGCCCCAGGGCCAGGCGCGGTCAACTTTATCGCTCCTGCACAGCAGGCATCCTACTCGGTGATGGCGGCGACGATGAGGCCAATAACGTTGCCGTCGTACTTGGCGATCAGCCGGGCGATGTTGCGCGGCCCCTTCGCCGACTTTAGCTCGGTAAGCAGGGTGTTGAGCTCGGCCTCGTCCAAGGCGTTGCCCACATAATCCCGGATGGCCGCGCTCTGTGTCTTGGTGATAGTCGCCGTCGGTCGCAGCTTTGCGCTGAGCGAATCGACGACCGACTTCTCAGTCCACTCGGTTGGCTTGAGCGCGGCCCGGGCCTGGGCCAGGGCCTCCGCGGCCTTCGGGTTATTCTGCAGGGCCTGCTCGAGAACAGCGATTCGAGCCGGGAGCTGCTCGGGCGCCGCCAAAACGACGTCGATCGCGGCAGTGACAATGCTAGCCAACAGAAACCTCCTCGTACTCTCTGGGGCGGCTTGGATGTGCCGATAATCTGCTATAACACAATACCACTCCGTGAGCCAGCGACCGACACAACTATGGCATCTATATCCGCTATATGCCGCTATGAACGCCGCGACCGCCTGGGGGCTTTGTATCAACGGGTTCACCGGCACAGCGTTCGCACGGCGGGCGGCAACGCGCTTTCGCGCCGGGCCGTTCCCCGCCGTGCGCCTCGCCGAGGGTATGGCTTTTTCAACCACGGCCTACTCCAGCGCTTCGCCGGCGGCGAGTAACCTCGCCACTTCAGCGCTCGTATTCTATCGGAGGACTCTAATTTATGGACGAACAGCTCACAGATGTCGACGTGATTCTGTTCCACCGCGACCTGCGCCGGGCGCCGTCCTTCGCGCTGCCGCAAGGGTACCGGATACGCTCCTACCAGCCGGGCGACCTCGACACCTGGCTGCGCATCCAGGCGACCGACCCGTTCTTCGCGCCCACTGCGGAGACTTTTGAAGCGGTGCTTCCCGGGGACGATGGTTACCGCGCGGAACGGGTGATGTTTCTGGTCGGGCCCGAGGGCGCCGAGATCGGCAACATCACTGCGTGGAACACCGATCAGGTGACCGGCCAGGATATCGGCCAGATCTGCTGGGTGGCGCTCGTCCCGTCCGCTCGCGGGCGCGGCCTTGGCAAGCCGCTGCTGAGCGCGGCCTGCGCCGCCCTCCTGGAGCGTGGCTATACGCAGGCGTTCGTGGACACCAACATGCGCCGCATCCCAGCCTTGAACCTGTACCTGCGGTTCGGCTTCGAGCCGTATCTGCGTGATGAGGACGAGGCGGCGGCGTGGCGCGCGATCAGGTCCCCGTTGCGAGCGCTCTAGCAGGTTCGACGACCACCGGCCGCTGCTGCACTCCTCCCAGCCGCTCTGCTGCTTCTGAGCAGATGACAGCGTCTCGGCGCATCTGTCAGCGGAGCAGGTGGTGGGCGATGCCGCTGATGTCGCCGAGGGCGACGAGTATGACGTGCGGGTCTGCGGCGACACCGCTTTCTGGGTCATGGGTGCGGTCGTGTTTCCCGGCTCGGTTTCCCGGATGTTGGGAAGCCGCCGCTCTTTCCCCCGGGAATGCCAGCGCCTTATGCTTGTGCCAGGTCCGACGCATGGGCGCCGGGCTGACGGACAAGCAAGCGCCCGGGGAGTACGGGCGGGAGGTTTCCAATGCATACGCACGAGTCGCCGGGGCTGGAGCTTCGATCGAGGTGGGAGCCCGCGCTGATCGCGGGCGGGATCGCGGCCGGCGCCTGCTTCATCGCCTCGATGGGGCTCTTCATCGGGCTGGTCGCCCCACAGATGCCGCCGATAGACGCGCCGGATACGGTGAAGGCCGTGTTCTACGCACAGCAGGCGGTCAGCCCGATCTACATGCTGGTTCGCCTTCTGATCTTCGCGCAGCTGGCGCCGCTGGCCCTGCTCTTCGGCGGCCTCCACGCGGTGCTGCGCCGTGCCGAGGGTGGGAGCGGGGCACTGGCGACGGCCGTTCTGTGTGCGGGCCTCCTCGGCGCGATCCTCTCGCCGGTAGCCGAGCTGGTTGAGGGGCACCTGCTGCTTGGCCTGGCGATGAGCGGCGCCGACCCGGTGGTAACCGCCGGCTTCGACGGCATGACTCCGGTAGCCTTCGGGCTCAGCGGTTTCCCGCAGCTGGTTGTGCTGGTGGGCACCGGGCTGCTGCTCGGCGGCAGGTTGATGCCGCGCTGGGTCGCCTGGTTCGGCTACCTCGTGGCGGCGCTTGGCCTGCTGGGCGTGGGTGTGATCGCGCTGCAAGAGCTGTTCTTTTTCGGCCTGCTCAGCGCGATCCTGTTCAAAGTCTGGATGATCGCGCTCAGCGTCGCGCTGCTCCGCCCCCGCGCCGCCGCTCAGCCCGCGCCGCTTCGGCAGCCCGCCTGATCGTCTGAGGAGTACACAATGCGAACCGCACTCGCGCGCGCCTACACTGTCACGGCCTGGGTTGTTGTCGTCGGGATCTTCCTACAGTTCGCCGCCGCGGGCCTGCTCGTCTTTCGCGGGGTGCGCACGCCGCACCTGGTGATCGGGTCGCTGCTCCCACTCCTCAGCCTGCTGGCGCTGCTCTTGGCACTGGCGGCTCGGCTGCCCCGGCGGGCGCTGGCGCTGAACGGCGCGCTCCTCGGGCTCATGGTCGGCCAGCACCTGATCCTCGGCTTCGGACACTCGCTGCCGTGGCTCCTGGTGCTCCACATCGCCCTCCCGGCGGCGCTGCCAATCATTAGCCTGGCCGCCGCCCGCCAGCGGCCCGCGCTGGCTCCGGCGGTCGCTCAACCGCCCGGCGTCCGACAGCCGGCCTGAGGATTATCAGCAGGCAAAGGCCGGCCACGAAGGCCGGCCTTTGGCGCGCGAACCGCGTATAATGACCGAGCACCCGGCGGCGTGGGGCCTGACATAGCACGAGGCGACGATGGGCAGCGCTCAGCAGGCAAAGGCGGTAATACGAGGGCCAGGCGCGCTCGCGCCGCGCGCGCTGCGCCTGCTCGCGGGCTCGGCCTGGGGCATCGCCATCGCCCAGGTGCTCTTCGGTCTCGCGCTGGCGTGGCTCAATCACCTGTCGCCCGTGCGCCTCGTCGCCGAGTACGTCGTCGCCCAGACACTCGCCACGCTCGCCTTCGCCACCGTCGGCCTGGCGCTCGCCCTTCGCAGGCCGGGCCACCGGGTCGGCTGGCTCTTCTGCCTGCTGGGCGTCTGCTTCGGGCAGACCGCCTGGATCGGCCAGTACACCCGCTACACCATGGTCACACAGCCCGGCGCGCTGCCCGCCGGCGAGATAGTCGCCTGGTGCTTCTTCTGGTCGTGGATCCCAACCGTGATGCTCGCTGCTGTGGGCCTGCCGCTGCTCTTCCCGGATGGCCGGCTGCCGTCGCGGCGCTGGCGCGCGGTCGCCTGGGCCGCCGTGGCCGGCACGCTCCTGCTCACATTTAGTATGGCGGTCGGCCCCGGGCCGGTCGACGCATCCCTGCCCGAGGTCGACAACCCCTTCGCGCCGGCCTGGGCGGCGGCGGCGCTGCCATGGATCAACGGGCTGGCCCTGCCGCTGGTGGTGGCGAGTATGCTCAGCGCGGTTGTGGCTCAGGTTGTGCGCTTCCGCCGGGCGCACGCCGTCGAGCGGGCGCAGATCAAGTGGTTCGCCTGGGCCAGCGCGCTGCTTGTCGCCGCCTTTGTGATCCCCGCGTCGCTCGCCTACCCGGACTTCGACGACACGCTTCTGAGCGGGACCGCTCTCGCCGTCGCCCAGCCGCTGGTTGCCGTGGCGGTGGGCGTGGCCATTCTGCGCTACCGGCTCTACGACATCGACATCCTGATCAACCGGGCCCTGGTCTACGCCGCGCTGAGCGTGTGCGTCGCCGGGATCTACGTCGCGGTGGTCGGCTATGTCGGATCCCTCCTCAGCGCCGACGCCAGCCTGCCCCTGTCGCTGCTGGCCGCCGGCCTCGTCGCCGTGCTGTTCCAGCCCCTCCGCGCCTGGCTGCAGCGCATCGTCAGCCGCCTCCTGTACGGCGAGCGCGACGAGCCCTACGCCGTTCTGACCCGGCTCGGGCAGCGCCTGCGCTCCGCCATCGAGCCGGACGAGGTGTTGCCCTCGCTGGTGGGAACCGTGCGCGACGCGCTCAAGCTGCCCTACGTCGCCGTGGCGCTGCGGCGCGGCGACGCGCTGGTGGTGGTGGCCGCAGAGGGCGCATCGTGCGGCGCGCCCCTGGCTCTGCCGCTCAGCTTTCAAGGGGAGACGGTCGGTGAGCTGCGGGTCTGCCCGCGCTCGCCCGGCGAGGCCTGGGCGTCCGTCGACCTGCGCCTGCTGGAGAACCTGGCAGACCAGGCCGGGGTGGCCGCCCACAGCGTACGCCTGATGGACGAGCTCCAGCGGGCCAGGGAGCAGCTGGTGCTCGCCCGCGAGGAGGAGCGCCGCCGGCTACGGCGCGACCTGCACGACGGCCTTGCCCCTGCGCTGGCCGCCCTCGGCCTGACGGCAGCCGCGGTGGGTGAGCTCATCCCCGCGAACCCCGAGCTGGCCACAACGGTTCTGGCGAAGCTGCAGAGCGCTATCCGGGCCTCGGTGGGGGACGTCCGGCGGCTGGTCTACGATCTGCGCCCGCCGACACTCGACGAACTGGGGCTGGTCGAGGCGATCCGCGAGCAGGCCGCAAAGATCGTCGCGCAGCCACGCCCGCGCGCCGCTGACAAGGCCGCGCTGCACGTCGACGTCGAGGTTCTCGCGGCCCTGCCCGCGCTTCCCGCCGCCGTAGAAGTGGCGGCGTTCAGGCTGGCACAGGAGGCACTCGCGAACGTCGCCCGCCACGCCCAGGCCCGCCGCTGCCTGGTCCGGCTGGACTGTGTTGCAGGGCGGGCGCTCGCCATCGAGATCCTCGACGATGGGATCGGCCTGCCAGCGCAAAGGCGGGCGGGGGTCGGGCTCCACTCGATGCGCGAGCGCGCGGCCGAGCTCGGCGGGACCTGCACGATCGAGCCCGTCGCGAGCGGCGGCACCCGGGTATCTGCGTGGCTACCGCTGCGGGGGAGCGAGCCGCACAAGGAGAGCACCAATGGCGATCCTGCGCCTCCTGATCGCTGATGACCACCCGCTGTTCCGTGACGGGATGCGCCTGCTCCTCGGGACAAAGCCCGATGTAGAGGTGGTGGGCGAGGCGGCCACCGGCGACGAGGCCGTCAGGCTGGCGGCCGAGCTGCGGCCGGACCTGATCCTGATGGACATCAAGATGCCGGGTATCAGCGGGATCGAGGCGACGCGGCGCATCCTGGCCGCGAACCCGCAGATCCGCATCCTGATCGTTACGATGTTCGAGGACGACGCGACGGTCTTCACCGCGATGCGGGCCGGGGCACGCGGCTTTGTGCTCAAGGATGCGGAGCACGCGGATATTCTGCGCGCGATCCGCGGGGTTGGGCAGGGCGAGGCGATCTTCAGCCCGAGCATCGCGAGCCGGCTGATCGACTTCTTCAGCAGCACGCGCCCGGCCGCTCCCCGGGAGCTCTTCCCGGGCCTGACCAGCCGCGAGCGGGAGATGCTCCAGCTTATGGCCCGGGGCGCCTCAAACGCAGAGATCGCCCGGCTCCTCTCGCTCAGCGCCAAAACGGTCGCCAACTATGTCTCGAACATCCTCGCCAAGTTACAGGCGGCCGATCGGGCGGAAGCGGTGCGTATCGCGCGCGAGGCGGGGGTTGCCGACGAGTAGCGCTGGCCGGACGACGCGGCGTGACCTCGCTGCGGAGTTGCCGACCGCTACCACCGTATATGCTTATCCCGGCCCGCCAAGCAACACCAGGGTTTGCGCGATGGTCGCGTCGACCGACAGGTGGCTGGTGTCGAGCACCAGCCAGCCGGCAAAGTCGGCGCCCCGGGCGGCAAGCGCTTGATGGATCTGGCGGATCGGCTCGGCGAGCACATCCGTGGCCAAGGCCTTTTCCCCGAGACCAGCCAGTGCATCGCGGGGCCGATCCGGGCCTACTGAGAGCGCAGCGGCGGGCTGCCGGTCTTCGGCTTTACACTGTGCAATACTTCGAGCGCCGGCGCTTCGAGCGGCACCCCGAGATCGCCCCGGACGCGGTGCTGCTCGGCCTGCTCGGCCGCGAGGTGCTTGGCGCCCGGCAGGGCGGCGCGCCCCAGCCTCAGCCGCCGGCCCCGCAGCCCACAATCCCCCCCGCCGCGCCGACCCCCGCACCTCAGCCATCCGCACCTCCCGCCGCCCCACCGCCGAGCTACAACAACTGCCAGGCCGACCCAAACGCCTCGGCCGCGCCGAACTACCCAATCAAGATCATCGCGATCGACAAAGGCCGGGAGACGGTCACGCTCCAGAACATCAGCCCTGACGCAATCAGCCTCGACGGCTGGATCATGTGCAGCATCCGCGGCAACCAGCAACACCCAATCGGCGGGGCGCTGGCACCGCGCGAAAGCCGCACCTTCCCCGGCCCGGCGGGCAACATCTGGAGCAATAGCGAAGATGACGACGGCGCGCTGTACAACCAGGAGGGCCGGCTGGTGAGCTACTGGAACGACTGAGCGGCGTGGTAATTGCGGCCATGCACTCGGCGCTGGTGCGGTCGCTCATATCATCGCCGTCGCCGAGCGGGCCGTGAGCATTCTGGGCGAGCAGGGCGAGCTCGATCTAGTCGAGCAGGGCGGCGAGCGCTGCGTTATGACGAGCAGCCTGCGCAATTACATCAGGCGCAAGGGCCAGGGCCGCCAGCAGCGGCTGATTTGGGCGCTCGGCCTGAGCACTCTGCTGCTGATCCTGATCATCTCCAGCGTGGCCTCGATCGGCCGCCGCTCCAGCGAGCAGCGCAACGCGGGCAGCCTGGGCCAGCTGGTCGTCTCGGAGCACGGGACGCCGCCCAACGCCGAGCCGAACGGGCGGTCCTGGGGGCCGTCCGACACGCCTATCCAGGTGATCGAGTACGTCGACTACGAGTGCGAGTCCTGCGGCTACTTCGCGCGTACGTATGAGGCCGACGTGGTCGAGGCCTTCGCAGCGACCGGCAAGGTGCGCTTCGAGATCCGCAACGCACCCTTCCACGGCGAGGGCTCGCGCAACGCGGCCGCGGCCGCCTACTGCGCTGCCGAACAGAACGCATTCTGGCCCATGCACGACTCGCTCTTCCTCAACCAGCCGACGACCCACGGTGCGGGCGCCCGGCCTTCAGCCCGGAGGGCCCGAACACGCTCGCCCGGCAGCTCGGCCTTGATACGAGCGCCTTCGGTCAATGCCTGGGGTCGGGGAAGTACACGGCCCAGGTCGAGGCTGACTACGCCCAGACCAGTAGCGCGGGGGTGACCGGGACGCCAACCTTCTTCATCAACGGCCAAGCCTACCCCGGCATCCTCAGCACCGACGACTTTCGCCGGATCTTCGCTGAGGTAGCGCCCGAGGTTGACCTGACGTCGTAAGCTGCTGGCTCCCCGCGGCCGATCACGCGGGGTGGCCGGCCGCGGGAGTATCTGAGAAAGGCCCAGATCATGCAGACATCTGTCGCGCGACGATCGCCGCTGCCGCTGCTGGTCGGCGCGCTGCTGCTCTCGCTCACCATCGGCGGCGCCGCAATTGTGCTGCTGCTTCAGGGGGCGCAGATCCAGTCCGGTACCGGCGCGGCCGCGCCGATCGGGCCAGCGCCCAGCTTTGCCCTGGTCGATCAGCTGGGGCGCCCGGTCAGCGACGCCGACCTGCGCGGCAAGGTGGTGCTGGCCGACTTCATCTACACCACCTGCACCGATATCTGCCCGGCCCTGACCGCGCAGATGGCCTCGCTACGCACGCGCCTGGCCGAGGAGGGGCTGCTGGGTGACGAGGTCGTGCTCCTGTCGATCAGCGTCGACCCGGCCCGTGACACGCCCGAGGTCATGCGCGCCTACAGCGAGCCCTTCGGCGCCGACCCGGCGACCTGGCGCTTCCTCACTGGCGACGAGGCCGCCATCCGGCAGGTAGTTGTGGACGGCTTCATGCTCGGCGTCGAGGTGATGGCGGCGGCGGCCGAGGACGCCGCCACGCAGGAAGCTGGGACGGCGCACAGCGCCGCTGACGGCCACTCGGGCGACCACGACTCTGGGCACGGCGGCGACTACGAGGTCAGCCACAGCGGCCGCTTCGTACTGATCGACCGCGACTGGCAGATCCGCAGCTACTACGACAGCGCCGCGCTCGACCAGAACGAGCTGGTAGCGACGATCCAGGCACTCGCGCGGGGCGCCGGAGACTAGTACAGACTACCGAGCGCCCGCCAGTTTCGTAAACCGGTCGGCGCCTGTTGCGAAGCTGTGCCGCCGTTTCCAGAATATTCTTCCCATAGAACCCTTGACACGTGGCATTGCGCATGTTATTTTTAGGTATGGCTAAAATGATTATTCGTCTATACGAAGAGGCGATGCGCACGAAGGCTAAAAGCGAGCTGCACGCGGCGAACGATCCCGAGGCGATCATCCTGCCAGCGACCGCCGCAAAAGGAGCAATGTGATGAACGAGGAGCTTGTCTACCGTGGCCTGACGCTGGCGCTCCTGAGCCTGATCTTCGGGATCAGCGCGACCTTTCGGCGCCGGGCCGACCGCGAGGGCGGCGCGCTCCAGGGCGAAAACGGGCTGCGGCTCGTGGTGGTGCTGCGCCTGCTCAGCCTGGTCGTCCTGCTGCCGCTGCTCGGCTACCTGATCAACCCGGCCTGGGTGGCCTGGGCGCGGCTCGACCTGCCGCCCTGGGCGCGCTGGCTCGGCGTCGCAGGCGGGACGCTCGCGGTGCCGCTCGCCTACTGGGTGCTCAGCAGCATCGGCACGAATATCTCGCCCAGCCACGCGACCCGCGCGGCCCACCGGCTGGTGACCCACGGCCCCTACCGCTGGGTGCGCCACCCGCTCTACAGCGCTGGCCTGCTGCTGTGCGTCTCGCTGACCCTGCTCACCGCGCTATGGGCGCTCGGCGTGGGCATGCTCATCCCGCTCGCCGTGCTGCTCTGGCGCACCCCGCGCGAGGAGGCGCGCCTAGTCGAGACCTTCGGCGAGGAGTACCGGGCCTACATGCGCCGCACCGGCCGCTTCTTCCCGCGCCTGCGCGCGCTCGCCGCGTGGCCGCCGCTTGGCTGATCGTCGCCTGCCTCGTGCCGTGCCTTGCCCCCTTGTGCTGCTGCGCCGTAAGGGCCGGAACGCGACCCCCGCCACCTCCGACCATCCCGCTGACCACCCAGCAAGAGCGGGCCTCGGCTACCTGCGGCTGCGGGCAGGCTTTCTGCAGCGTTGGCGGTGAGAGCACCTGCGGGAGGGAGGCGGCCCGCGCGTAATGGCGAAAGGGATTGGGCAGAAGCCGGGAGGGGGCACCCCCTTCCGGCTTCGTATTTCCCTGGCTATCAGTCGCGAGACGGAGAGGCATCCCCTTGACTTAAAGAGAACTTGAAGTGCTAGACTGGCGACCGGCCCTCCGCACAACAATGGCACCTGAAATGAGCCTTGCCCTATGACTGGAACATCCGCCGAAACACCCGATGGCAAAACACCGTTTCTGTTCTACTGCGATATGTCGGCCCTGTCGCCCGAGGAGCGAACCGCCCACCAGGAGCTCATCGGCCAGCTCTTCGGCCGCCTGGTGCAGGACAGACGCGAGCTGGCCGATGGCTTCGCGTACCGCTTCGGCAATGAGCACTACCCGTTGCTCGCGATGTTCATCACTCACGAGCAGCTGTGCTGCCCCTTCCTCGCTTTTCGCCTTGAGGTCGCCCCCCGAGGCCGAACCAATCTGGGCCGCCCTCGCGGGCTTGCCGACGCACTACCGCGTCCCGCTCCTGCCTCAGGGCTACGCCGGCTATCCGTTGAGCGAGATCGCCCGTACCCTGGGCTGGAAGCGAGGGCGAGATGGCGCAGACACGAGCTGAGCTACAGTGGTACAACCGGCTCAGGCTTCTGCCCAACTCGATGACGGCTGGAGCGGGGCCCGTGCGGTCAGACCGGTCGTTCCGCTGTGGCGTATCGCACACAGGTGTGGCAAAACCAGCACGAGCGGGGTGACGGCATAGGGGGCGCCGGCGTCGCTGGCCGGTCGATCGGGTTGCACACGAGGGTGCCGGGCAGCTGATCGCCTGGCACCCTCGCTCCACGCTCCCAGGTGACCGCTCGGGTTATGCAGTTGGGGCCGGTCGCACAGTGGGAATTGGTCCCGGCTGGGCCGGGCCGCTGAACTCGCGCTCGACGTTGCGCAGCAGCACGGCGTTCACGGCGACGATAATCGAGGAGGCCGACATCAGCAGGGCCGCCCACTCCGGCCGCAGCTCCAGCCCGAAGCTCGGGTAGAGCACGCCCGCCGCCACCGGGATGGCCAGCACATTGTAGATCGCCGCCCAGAACAAGTTCTGCTTCATCTTGCGCACCGTCGCCCTGGAGACCGTGAGCGCGTTGAGGATGTCGAGCGGGTCGCTCTTCATCAGCACCACGTCGGCGGTCTCGATCGCCACGTCGGTGCCCGCGCCAATCGCGATCCCGATGTCGGCCTGGGCCAGGGCAGGCGCGTCGTTCACCCCGTCGCCGACCATGGCCACCCGCTTGCCCTCGATCTGGAGCGCCTTGACGTGCCCGGCCTTGTCGGCCGGCAGCACTTCGGCGAAGAAGCGCGTGATGCCGAGCTGCTTGGCGACCGCGTCGGCGGTGCGCTGGTTGTCGCCGGTGATCATCACCGGCTCGATGCCCTGCTCACGCAGGCGGCGGATGGTTTCGGCCGCCGTCGGCTTGACCCGGTCAGCCACCGCGATCAGCCCAGCCGCCTGGCCGTCCACCGCCACGAACATTGGCGTCTTGCCCACCGACGCGAGCTCGGCGGCGGGAGCCTCCAGCGCGGCGGCGTCCACCCCCTGGTCGCGCATGAGCTTAACGTTGCCGATCAGCAGCGCGCGCCCCTCCACCGTGGCCCGGATGCCGTGACCGGCGATCGAGTCGAATGTGCTGGCGTCGACCAACCCCAGCCCGCGTTCATGAGCGCCGTTGACGATGGCTTCGGCCAGCGGGTGCTCCGACAGGCGCTCGGCGGAGGCCACGAGCCGCAGCAGCTCGCCCTCGGCGACTCCGCCACTGATGACGACATCGATGAGTGCGGGCTTGCCCTCGGTGAGCGTGCCGGTCTTGTCCAGCACGATCGCGTTCGTGCGCGAGGCACCCTCCAGGGTCGCCGCGTCCTTGATCAGGATGTTGTGCTTCGCGGCGACACCGGTGCCCACCGCCACCGCCGTCGGGGTCGCCAGGCCGAGCGCATCGGGGCAAGCGATCACTACCGCCGAGATCGCGAAGGTCAGGGCCAGGGCGATCGGCGCGCCGACAATAACGTACCAGACCACGAAGGTCAGCAGGCCGGCGCCGACCGCGAGGATGACCAGGTACTGGGCGGCCTGGTCGGCCAGCCGCTGGCCAGGGGCCTTCGAGCTCTGGGCGCGCTGCACCAGCTCGACGATCTGGGCCACAGTGGTGTCGGCGCCGACCCTGGTGGCGCGGAAGCGCAGGCTGCCGCTGCGGTTGAGCGCGCCAGCGATCACCTGATCACCCGGACGCTTGGTTACCGGCGCGCTCTCGCCAGTCACCAGAGCCTCATCGATGCTGCTCTCGCCCTCGCTCACCTCGCCATCGACGGGCACCTTGTCGCCCGGCTTGAGCACGACGATGTCGCCGACCTGCACCGCGGCGCTGGGGATGCTCAGCTCCCGGCCGTCGCGGATCACCGTCGCCTGCGGTGGCACCAGGTCGAACAGGGCGCGCAGGGCGTCGCTCGTACCTCGGCGCGAGCGCATCTCCATCCAGTGGCCGAAGAGCACGAAGGTGACGAGCGTGGCCGCGGCCTCGAAGAACGTCTCCTGGCCGAGCGCCATCAGGGCCAGGCTGCCGCCGTAGGCGGCGAGGACGCCGGTGGCGACCAGCACGCTCATGTTCAGAGCCCGCCGGCGCAGCGAGTGGTAGGCTCCGGCGATGAACATCCAGCCGGCATAGAAGACCACCGGGGTGGTCAGCAGGAGCATGATCAGGTCCATGCTCAGGCCGAACGTGGGCAGCCTGATGCCGAAAATATTCGTGCCCATGGGCGAGTAGAGCACGGTCGGGATGGTCAGGGCCAGGGCGATAAAGAACTTGGTGCGCATGTCGCGCTCCATCGCCGCGGCCATTCCCGGGTCGGACATATCGTGGCCCATGTGCTCGTGCCCGCCGCCGTGGGCGCTGAGGTCCATCGGCGCATCCGCTTCGTGCGCTGTTGGCATAGCTTCAAGGACACCGTGATGCATCCCCTGATGCTCAACGGGCCGCGCGGCAGCGGCGGTATGGGTATGCTGGGCGTGGGCGCCAATTGCAGGCGGCTCGTACTGCATGCGGTCGTGGCGGGCGCCCATCGTGTTGGTGCCGAAGGCACCGGCGTGAAACGCCTTCGGCTGCACGTCGACGCCGTGGCGCAGGTTCTGCAGGCGGGCCTGAGCCGTGGCCTCGGTGTGCTGCCCCTGGTGAGCGTGCCCGTCGGCGCCGACCTCCTCACAGAGGCAGCCGCTTGCTTCGATGATCTCTTGGATCGCCGCCTCGTCGAGCATGCCGGCGTGGTAGCCGACGTGGACGACGCTCTTGGGCCAGTCGAGGTGGACGCTGGTGATATGCGGGTTGGCCTTCAGCGCCCGCTCGACGGCGTCGGCGCAGTCGAGGCAGTGCAGGCCGGAGAGGCTCAGCGTGGCGTGCGCCAATGCAGCGCTATGGTGTGCGTGGGCCATTTCGGTCTCCTTTCCCACCGAGGTGATGCTCAGGCAGCGGTGTGGTTCTGTCTGGAGTATGCCATCACGCGCCCTGGGGCAATAGCGCACTGTGGCCCACCCGCCCATAGGCCGAATAGCCTAACGCTCAGCGCTGGCAACCAGTGGCTCATTCGCGCAGGCGGCCCTGCATGCGCCCGGTGGCGCCGCTCACGCCTCGGCAGACCGGGTCGTGTTGCCGCCGGCCCAAGCGAGCGGCTGCCGGATCGGGCCGATCCCCAGCTCTTCGAGCGACAAACCCTCGGAAGGCAAGGGCTGGATTGAGCGTGAGCGCAGCGGCGAGGGCGCGCGGGTGCTGCTCCTGCGCCTCACCAGCCATCTTCAGGAGGAGGCCGAGAGGTTCCAGCAGGGCGATCATCGACCACGGCGGCCACGCGATGGAGCACGGAGGGGACGGCTCGTATCTCCCGCCATGACCCTCAGATCGCCTATGTTTACCTCGACGGCGAGATTCTGTGCGTGGCCTCCCAAGCTGCGTAGGCAGGAAAGTCAGCACTGCAAACGAAAGTCAGCACCTCTGCACCCGAAAGTCCTCATTACTGCTGTAGCTGCTGACTTTCGGGTGCAGTAAACGCGGCCAAAAGTTGCAGTGGCGCAGCGAGACGTCGGCTCCGGCGGCATGCAGTTACGCCAAGCGCACCGGCCGTCCTGTGCGCGCCGACTCGTAGGCCAAGGCCAGGCAGGCCTCCAGGTTGGCCAGCGCTCCCACGACGACGCCCCGGCTAGCAAGGCCACCTGCTCCTCAAGGGTCATCGCGTCGAGCAGGCTATCGATCTGTGTCTCATCCATAGAGGACTCCCTATAACGAGGCGAGAGGGTGAGGAGGTGGAGGTGCAGGACAACGCGCGCCCGCTCACCACCACCGAGGCCACGGGAGAGGGTTGCGCAGGTGCAGCTTGCGGTGATACTCGACGATCACCAGATCGGGGTCGCGGGGGTCGCCGCCGACGACGGCGCTCTCGACGATGCGGAGCGGGCCGAGCAGCAGCACGCGGCTGTACCAGGTCACCGCGAACTCGCGGGTGGTGCCGAAGGTGTAGTCCTGGGCGCGCCAGCCCTGCGCCAGCAGCCGCTGCCAGATCCGGTCGCGCCAGGAAAAGGGCGCGCTCTGCGTGCGGTAGGTGAGGCGCCGCTCCAGCGGGCCCTCCGAAGTGATGACGAGATCGGTCGCCCCCGGCAGCACCAACGCCTCGCCGCCGGCCTGCGCCGCCCACAGTCCCGCCGAGCAGGCGAGCAGGCAGCACACGCCGAAGGCGACGGCGGCCGCCCTGGCGGACCGCCGGCGCAGCCGCGCGAAAAGCATCAGGCGTTCTCGAGCTGGATCGGCACGCTCTGGCCCGGTCCGTAGAGGTGGCAGCGCACCCAGTGGCTCGGCGCCACCTGCTCAGGGCCGGGCATCTCCTTGCGGCAGATCTCCATCACGTGCGGGCAGCGGGCCGCGAACGGGCAGCCCGGCGCTGGGTCGACCAGGGAGGGGATCTCGCCGCGGGCGGTGACCTGGCGAGTGGACAGGCTCGCCTGCGGGTTGGGCACCGCCGAAAGCAGCAGCTTCGTGTAGGGGTGAGCCGGGTTGTGCATCAGCTCGTCGCTCTGGGCGCCCTCGACCATATGGCCGGCGTACATCACCATCGTCTTGTCGCCGATGTAGCGCGCGCTGGCGATGTCGTGGGTGATGTAGAGGTAGCCGATGCCGCGCTCCACCTTCAGCCGCTCCATCAGGTTGAGCACGCCCATGCGGATCGAAACGTCGAGCATCGAGATCGGCTCATCGGCCAGGATCACCTCGGGGTCGACCGCCAGAGCGCGCGCGATCGCCACCCGCTGGCGCTGCCCGCCGGAAAGCTGATAGGGGTACTTGGTGGCAAAGTCGCTGGCCGGGTTGAGGCCCACCGTCGTCAGCAGGTCAAGCACCTTCTCGCGCAGGTCGGCGCGGCCGGCCGCCTTCTTGTGGATCAGCAGCGGTCGCTCCAGGTGGTAACCGATCGGCTTGGTCGGGTTCAGCGAGCCGAACGGGTCCTGGAAGATCATCTGCACGTACCTGCGGTAGGACAGCGAGGCGCCTCTCGGCTCGCGCTTCAGCATATCGACGCCCTTGAAGCGGATCTCACCGCTCGTGGGCGGCATCAGGCGGGCGATCAGACGGGCGGTGGTGCTTTTCCCGCTGCCCGACTCGCCCACCACGGCGATCACCTGGCCGCGCCGGATCGCGAACGAGACATCTTCGAGCGCGTGGACGTGCTGCTTCGAGAACATCCCGCCCACGGGGAAGCGCTTGGTCAGGTGGCGCACCTCAAGGATGGGTGCGTCGACGGGGTCGCCGCGCCACGGCGCGGCGGGGGCTGCGTGCTGTGTCATTGGCCTGGCTCCGCTTTGGCGCGCAGCGGCATGCCCGGGTGGTAGGCCACCCAGTGCTGCGGGGCCACCTCCTGCAGCCGCGGGACGGCCTGGGTCTCGACGGGCTGGCAGAGCGTGCAGCGGGGGTGGAAGCGGCAGCCCGAGGGCGGCATGACCATATCTGGCGGGGCGCCGGGGATGCCGGTGAGCTTCACGCGCGGCCCGGTGAGCGACGGGAAGGAGCTCATAAGGCCCTGGGTGTAGGGGTGCAGCGGGTTGCTGAACAGCTCCTTGGCCGGGGCGAGCTCGACGATCTGGCCGGCGTACATGATCCCGATCCGGTCGGAGAACTCGACCATCAGCGAGAGGTCGTGGGTGATGAAGAGGATCGAGAAGCCCATCTTCTCTTTGAGCTGCTCAATCTGCTGCATGATCTCCTTCTGCACCACCACGTCGAGCGCCGTCGTCGGCTCGTCCATGATCATCAGTGGCGGGTTAAGTGCCAAGGCGATGGCGATCACCACGCGCTGGCGCATGCCGCCGGAAAGCTGGTGCGGGTAGGAGTCGATGCGGCTCTTCTCGATGCCCACCAGGTCGAGCAGGAACATCGCGCGCTCGCGGGCCTCGCGCTTGCCGAGCCGCATATGCTGGTCGATCACATCGGTGATCTGCTCGCCGACGGTGATCACCGGGTTGAGCGCGTTCATCGCGCTTTGGAAGACCATCGAGACCTGGCCCCAGCGGAAGCGGTTGAGCTCATCGTCGCTCATGTCGAGCACGTCGGCGCCATCAAAGAGCACCTGGCCGCCGGTGATCATGGCCGGCGGGTGGAGCAGGCGCATCACCGCGTGGGCGATCGTCGACTTACCGCTGCCGGACTCGCCAGCCAGCCCGAAGACCTCGCCCGGCGCGATGCTGAACGAGACGCCGTCGACAGCGCGCACGGGGCCACGCGGGGTCATGTAGCGCACGTTGAGGTCGCGCACATCGAGCAGCGGGCCGTGGTGGCCGGCGCTATGCGAGGTCGCGGACGACGGGCGTGGCGCGAACGCGGCGGTGCTGCTTCTTGAAGACATGGCTCAGTTCCTTCTCCGCACGCAGACGTGGGTTGGTGATCTCGTCCATGGCGTAGTTGATCAGCGAGAGGGCGAAGGCCACCAGCGCCACGCAGAGCCCCGAGGGGATGATCGTCCACCAGGCGCCCACCAGCAGGCCGGCGTTGTTCTGCGCCCAGTACAAGTTGGTGCCCCAACTCACCTCGCCAACGTTGGTCAGGCCGAGGAAGCTGAGCGCCGTTTCCGCGCCGATCGCGTAGGTGACCGAGCCGATCAGGCCGCCGACGATCAGCGAGGTCAGGTTCGGCAGCAGCTCGCGGAAGATGATCCGAAAGTGGTTCTCGCCGCTGACGATCGACGCCGAAACAAAGTCCTTCTCGCGGTAGGAAAGCGTCTGCGAGCGGATGATGCGCGCGGGCCACGCCCAGCCGACCACCGAAAGCACGAGCACGATCGTGCCCAGCCCGGGCTTGAGAAACGAGGCCAGCACCACCAGCAGCGGCAGGCCGGGGATAATCAGCACCACATTGGTGAACAGCGAAAGCACGTCGTCGACTCGTCCGCCGAAGTAGCCGGCGATCATGCCGACGATCACGCCGACCAGCGTGGTGAGGATGCCGGTGGCGAAGCCGACGGTGAGCGAGTTGCGCGCGCCCCAGACCGTCTGCGCGAACACATCCTTGCCCTGGCCCTCGGTGCCGAACCAGTACTCGGCCGAGGGCGCCTGGTGTGGCCGCGACACGAAGTCGGTGGGGTCGCCGGGCGCGATCACCGGCGCGAAGACGGCCAGCAGGATGAAGAAGAGGGTGATCGCCGCCCCGGCGATGCCCTTGCCGTTCTGCACCAGGGTGCGCCACCACGTGCGCGCGACCCGGCCCGAAGGGGTTTGGGTTGGCATCGCCGCAACCTGGCCGGACGGCGTCGGCTGGATGTCGACCTGCTGCTTGTTCGCCTGCATCGCGCCCTCCTAGCGTCCGCGGACGCGCGGGTCAAGCCGCACGTAGAGCAGATCGATGATCAAGTTCGCCCCAAGGACCGCCAGCGTGATCATCAGGAAAAGGCCCTGCATCAGCGGGTAGTCGAGGTTGCTCACCGCCTTGGTCAGCTGGTAGCCGAGCCCGGGGTAGGAGAAGACCGTCTCGACGATGATCTGGCCGCCGAGCACAAAGCCGAGGGCCATGCCGAAGGCGGTGATGTTGGGCAGCAGGGCGTTGCGTGCGGCGTAGGTGAACATGATCCGCGGCTGCGAGAGCGCCTTGGCCTCGGCCATGGTGATGTAGTCCTCGCCGAGCACGTTGATCATCGTGTTACGCATACCCAGAAGCCAGCCGCCGATCGAGACGACAACGATCGCCCCGGCGGGCAGCACCAGGTGGTAGAGCACATTACCCGCAAAGGCCAGGCTCCACTCGGGGGAAAGCCGGTCGCTGTAGGCGTGGCGCAGCGGGAACCAGCCGAGCTTGAAGCTGAGGAAGTAGAGTGCGATCAGGGCGAGCCAGAAGAAGGGGAAGGAGCCGACAAAGATCAGGATGGGCGGCAAGATGCTGTCGATCAGGCCGCCGCGGCGCCAGGCGCTGAAGATACCGAGGATGTTGCCGAGGACAAAGCTGACGATCAACGCCACCCCGCCGAGGAGCAGCGTCCAGACCAAGCCGGTGGCGATCACCGTCGTCACCGGGGAGGGGAAGGCCGAGATCGAGATGCCCAGGTCGCCGCGCAGCATGCTGCTGACGTACTGCACATACTGGATGTGCAGCGGGGCGTCGGTGAGGCCGTAGGCCTCGCGCATGGCCTGGATCTGCTCGGGCTGGAGCTGGCCGCGGAAGCGCGCGAAGATCGCCGCGGCCGGGTCGCCCGGCATGAGCCGGGGGAGCAGGAAGTTCAGGGTCAGCGAGACCCAGGCCGCCAGGGCGTAGAAGCCGAGCCGGCGAGCGATATACTGCATCCGCGCACTCCTTTCGCCGTCGAAGGAGCGGCGCGGGGAAAGGCCCACCCTCCCCACGCCGTGACCAGGCCTACTTCGGCTTGACCGTCGTCATCACGATCAGCTGCTCCGGTGTGCCCCCGCCGAAGAACGAGCCCTGCGCGTAGGGGTTCTCGGCGTTCGGGAAGTCGGTGAACCTGGTCGTATTGTACTCGTACCAGGCCGGCCCTGGGAAGAGGGGGATCGCCGGCGCGTTCTCGGCAAACAGCTGCTGGAGCTGCTCGGCGATCGCCTTCTGCTCAGCGACGTCTGAGGTGGCAGCGAACTGCGTGAGCAGCGCGTCGGCCTCCTCGCTCCCGAAGCGGTGCCAGTTCTCGTCCGAGGCCTCACCCACCGGCTTCACTTTGGTGGTCGCCATCTGGCCGCGGTAGTAGTTGAAGGGGGTGGCGCCGCCGCTCGACCAGCCGATCGACAGGTCGAACTCGCCCTTCTGCACCCGGTCGAACCAGGCGCTGAAGTCGTAGCTCTTCACCGTCGCCTGGATGCCGACCTCCTCGAGGTTCTGGGCCATGATGTTACAGGCCGAGACCCAGTCGCTCCAGCCGGAGACCACGTTGATGTCGTAGACCATGGGCGTGCCGTCGGGCAGCGTGCGGATCCCGTCGGCGCCGCGGGCCAGGCCGGCCGAGTCGAGCATCGCGTTGGCCTGCTCGACGTTCAGCTGGGTCCAGTCGCCCAGGCTGTTCGGGTCGGCGACCTTGTAGTTGGGGTAGGCGTCGCTCAGGCCGGTCGGGTCGGCCGGCTTGGTGTAGTCATACATTGCCACCGTGACGATCTGCTCGCGATTGAGCGCCATGCTGATCGCCTTGCGCACATCGACGTTGTCGAAGGGGGCCTTGGTGGTGTTCAGGTACAGCATCACCGTGGCGCCGATCGGCGGGAACCAGTAGCCATTGGTATCGGGGTTCTTGGCGACGTAGGTCTGCTCGATGTCGGGGATGAAGTTGGCGGCCCAGTCGTTCTCGCCGTTGATCGTCGCCAGGTTAGCCTGGTCGTTGCCGGGGTAGGCCGGGAAGCGGAAGCCCTCGATGAAGGGCTTGCCCTCCTGCCAGTAGTTGGGGTTCTTGCGCACCTCGTAGATCTGATTCTGGAAGTTCGTCACCTCGGTGAACGGGCCGGTGCCGACCGGGTTGTCGTTGGTGAAGGCCACCGCGTCCTCAACGTCGGCCCAGACGTGCTCCGGCACAATGTTCTGGCCGATGATATCGTACAGCCCGATCGTGAAGACCTCCTTGAAGGTGAAGTCCACCGTGGTGTCGCTGGTGGCCTCGACACTTTCCAGGTAGACCCAGGCGTTCTGGCCGCCGCCGACCAGGCCGGGGTTTTCCTTCTGGAGGTTAAAGGTGAAGGCGACATCATTGGCCGTGAAGGGCTCGCCGTCCGACCAGAGAACGTCGTCCCGGTAGGTGAGCGTGAGCACCGTGTTGTCGTCGTTCCAGGCGTACTCGGTGGCCAGCCACGGCGTCAGCTCGCCCTTGACCGTGTTGTAGATCATGGAGGGCTCGTAGACGCCATTGTTGGTGGGCCGGCGGTTGTCGGAGACAAAGGGGTTGAAGTTGCGGACGTAGGTGGCCTGCTGCTCGGCGGAGGCGGTGATCAGGCCGTCGCTGCTCGCGGTGGGCTCGGCCGGGCCGGCGGTGGCCTCGGCTGCCGTAGCCGCGGTGGGCTCGGCCGCGGCGGGCTCGGCCGGGGCCGGGGTCGGCTCGGCGGCCGGGGTAGTCGGGCTGCCGCCACACGCCGTCATCAGCAGCGCCACGATCAGCAGGCCGGCAAGCACGCGCAGCGCGCGGGCTGCGTTGGAGAGAGTCTTCATCATCGAGCTCCCTTGGTATTCGGGACGACGTTGAGCCGAAGGTCGGCGGACGCGGAACCTGGGTGCGCTGGCCCCTCCTTTCTTCCGGTATGGCGCGGCGGGCTTTCCCGCGTGGAGTGAACACGCTACCCACTCACGCACAGCTGCATGGGTCGCCGAGGCTTTGAAATCGATTTCAGGATGTATGGAGTATAGCGAAGAAAATCGAGATGTCAAGATCGGGGAAAACCCACGGGCGCCGAGCAGGAGAAGGCCACTACCGCAATCCACTGCAGCGTGCTACAATGGCGCCACCGCTCTCCGCTATGGTATCGATTTCAAGAAACAGCGCCATGCGCAAGACACCCACGGTCAGCGATATCGCGCAGGCCGCCCAGGTTTCGACCAGCACCGTCTCCCGGGTGCTCACCGGCAGCAGCCCGGTGCACCCGGAGAAACGCGCCGCAGTGCTCGCGGCAATCGACCGGCTCAACTTCCGGCCCAACCTCGCCGCCCGCTCCCTGGTGCGCGGGCGCTCGATGACGGTCGGCGTCATGACACAAAGCCTCCTGAGCCAGTTCTACGGCGAGCTCGCCATGGGGATCGAGGAAGCGCTTTCGGGCAGCGGCTACCACCCGCTCTTCGCCAGCGGCAACTGGCACGTCGACGAAGAGCGCACCGCCGTGAGCACCCTGCTCGAGCGCAAGGTCGACGGGCTGATCGTCCTTGCGGGCCAGCTCCCCGAGGATGAGCTGCGCGACCTCGCCGCCAAGCTCCCGCTTGTTGTGGTCGGCCGCCGCATCGTCGGGCTTCCGGGGCAGTGCATGCACGTGGACGACTTTGCGAGCTCGTACCAGGCGGTGCGCCACCTGATCGACCTGAACCACCGCCAGATCGTCCACGTCACCGGCGACCTCGCCCACGCCGACGCCGTGGAGCGGCTCCGCGGCTACACCAAGGCCTTGAGCGACGCAGGCCTCGCCTACGATGAGCGGCTCGTCGTGGAGGGCAACTTCATCGAGCAGGGCGGCCTGCTCGCCCTTGAAACGCTGCTGGTCCGCGGCGTGTCGTTCACCGCGATCTTCGCCGCCAACGACCAGCTGGCCTATGGGCTTCGCCTCGGCCTGTACCGGCACGGCCTGCGCGTCCCCGAGGACGTTTCGCTGGTTGGCTTTGACGACCTGCTCAACTCGGCCTACACCACGCCGCCGCTGACAACCGTGCGACAGGCGATGCATACCCAGGGCCAGCAGGCGGCCAGGGCCATCCTCCGCATGCTCGCCGGCGAGCCGCCTGACCTCAAGCCGCTCAAGGCGGAGCTCGTGCTCCGCGAGTCGACACGCGTCCTGCGACAGTAGCCTCGCGCGGCCCATAAGCGTCCGTGTGCCCTTGGACTCTTGCGGTCGCTGGTACCTATCACTTGTATGAGCGACACCGACCGGCTGAACAGCTACCTGGCTGCCTGGAGCCTTTCGAACCCGCGGCTGCTTGCGCGGACGCGGACGAGCCACATCTACACCGTCACGTACGGCTGCGAAACCCTGATCCTTAAACTGCTGTCCGCATCAGAGACGGAAGAGCAGCGCGGCGCTCTGTCGCTGCGCTATTTTGATGGGCACGGGGCGGTGCGCCTGCTGCGCTTCGACGCGGGCGCGCAGCTCATGGAATACGCCCCGGGTGACATGCTTGTCACGCTGGTCGAACGTGGCGAGGACGAGAGAGCGACGCAAATCATCGCACAGGTCATTACACAGCTGCACAGTGTTCGGCAGGATGCTCCGCGCGACGGATTAGTTCCGCTTGAGCGTTGGTTTGGAGCGCTATTCGCCAAAGCGGCGACGGACCGGCACGCAGGCAGCGAGTCTATCTACGTGCGGAGTGCCGCCCTTGCCAGCCGGCTGCTCGCTGAGCAGCGCGATATATGCGTGCTGCATGGTGACATCCACCACTACAACATCCGCCAGTCACCGCGCGGCTGGCTCGCCTTCGACCCCAAGGGTCTGGTGGGCGAACGCACCTATGACTGCGCCAACACGCTCTGCAACCCGGTGATGCCCGAGCTCGTCCATAATGAGACCCGCCTGCTGACCAATGCAGCTATCCTGGCGGACATACTCGGCCTTGACCTGTGGCGCGTGTTGGCGTTTACCTACGCGTACGCGTGCCTGAACGCGAGCTGGTGGCTAGAGCTCGGCGGGGACGATATCGTCAAGTGGGCACTCAACATCGCGGTGATCGTCGAGCCGCACCTATAGTGACTTGTGATGGCCTGTCAATTCTCGGCGCATAATGTGCCAGTAGTTCTCACCCGCGATGTGCCATCGATGGGTTTTCTCGCCCACGGCCGACACCGTTTACACCTGGTGGGCTGACTTGGACTGTGCCGACGCATCTCATGGTTGATTCCGTGCTCCCCCAGGATGTGCTTATCTGCTGTACAGAACTGGAAATTGCCGTCGGCAACGCGCCAGCACAGTCTGAAATCCTCGGCGATCTACAAAACTCTTGGGCTCGTATGCTAGCTGGTCGTGTCCTCTCCTCCGAGCGATTTGAGCTCATGCTTGACACCTACTTGCAGAAGCGCTACGGCTATGGCCCACGAGCAGCCGCTCATGATGCGGACTATGCATTTAGGCACCTGGATGGCTACAACCGTGACCCCGCGCTCGTGCTCCCCCCGTTGCGCTGGCTGCTCCCGGCCTACGATGCCACCGTTGATGAGCACGGGGGTGTGACCGTCGCTGGTCTGCGCTACCGCGATGATCTCCTCCGCTACTGGCTGGGCGCGCCGGTGACCGCACGAGTATCCTGGCATGACCCACATCTCGCCTATATCTACCTTGATGGCGAAATTCTCTGCGTAGCCTCACAGACTACATAGGAAGCCCGCTGCGATCTTACTCCCCCTTTCCCCGATTTTTTCGCCCTCGCGCCGCAGAAGCCCGCTCACGCGGTCGCCATCCAAAAGTTGCAGTGAGCCCTCGCCAGGCCTCGTTTGAGGGGGCAAGGGCTTAAAAAAGTGGGGCAGCGGAGTCACTGCAAACGAAACCCCGCTTCACTGCAAACGAAACCCCGCTTCACTGCAAACGAAAGTCAGCACCTACAGTGAGCCCTCGCCGGACCTCTCTTGAGGGGGCGAGGGCTCACTGCAAACGAAAGGCCGGGCTCACTACAAATGAAAGGCTGCTACTGCAAACGAAACCCCGCTTCACTGCAAACGAAAGTCAGCACCTACTGTAGACGCTGACTTTCGGTTGCAGTAAACGCGGCCAAAAGTTGCAGTGGCCTCACGGCATGCCAGGGGTAAGCCCACTGCCCCGATGGTCCCGCCTGACTTCCGCAGCCTCTGCTAGTAATAGGTCGACACTTATAGCGGGGCTTTCGCGTAGGGGAGCCGTCACTGGTGGCAAGTCGCTTAAGTCGCCTAAACTGTTTGATAGCTGGGAGCAATACAAAGGCTCATCGCTCATCTCAAGTCAGTGTGCAGGGAGTGGTAGAGTGAGGGAGGAACGGCAAACGAACAGTTGGGGTAAGAGGCAACCGTGTTTGTGTTTCCAATCAGCGAGTTGATGGATGACGAGGCGTGTCTCCTTTGGCTGGAGCGCCACCTGCACCCGAACGGCTTTGTCTGCCCGCGCTGCGGCTCGACCAATCAGCGTGACTTCCGACCGTATCAGGCGTTCCCGAGCTACCGATGTTGTGACTGTCAGCGGAGTTACACCCTTCTAACGGGGACGGCGTTCGAGAAGAGCCATCAGCGCCCATCAACGGGGAGCGCTGATCGCCGCCTACTCCCCAAAGAGGTAGAAGGGGCCTTGCGCCTGAGAGCGGATCGTGAGGGTGGGTACGAACCATGAAACTCCGTCCGCTTCCTCGACATACAAAGCTTGTCTGGCCTGTATCACGGCATACTGTAGGGAATCGCCCTTCGCCAGGCTCCGGTACAACACCTCGCTGAAACGGGTCGCTGCACCCGTCCTAATGGTAAGCTGCATCGCCACCACGGCCGGCACACCAGCCGCACTTAGAGCGGGTGCTATTCCCGTCAGCAGACCTTCTTCGCTGCTCATAGCACTTTGACACGAGCAAAGAACGACTAGGCGCGCCCCACCGAACAGAGGGATGAGCCTACCGACGGGTACTCGGTCCCATGCGCCGTTTGACCCGTCTAGAATAACCCAGCCCTGCCCATCAAGGTACCGACTAAGGCCTACAAAGTGTACGATGTCTGGTGGGGCATTCTCCGTGAGATAGTCTACGAGGGTGCGGCGGGTGGCAGGCGAAAGCTCGTGCATCAGTACTTCCCCGCTCTCGATGAGAGGCTCCCAAGCAGCACGGCGCTCCGCGCGCTCTCGCGCGCGAGTGCTGTCGTCCACTCCGGCGTGGGGCATGATTGCCAGGATACGTAGAGGGGGAAGGTAACGGCGCAGAGGCGGAGTTCCCTCCGCGAAGTCGAGATGGCGAGTGCAGCTGGTGGGGGGTACGTGGGCAAACAATAGCGGCGAGACACCATCCCCCCAGAGCAACTCCCACGGCAAAGCCGCCAGTTCGATATTATCCTTTGGGAAGCGCAACCGCAGGGCGAGAGGCTCGCCCCGGCGCCGCGCGTGGCTCATTGCCGTGTCGAGGGCACCAACAGCGTTAGGGTCGTTCACGAGGGCCTGGAAGAGGGTCCGGCCCACAGCGGGGACAAGCCGCTCGTCGGGCAGGCCATCGGCAAGGGGGAGGCCTAGGAGGACCAAGCGCTCCGTGTCGGCGGCAGACAGAGGCGTAATGGGGTGCTGCGAGAAGTCGAGGGCTCGCACAACCGTGGCGAGATCGTTACCCCTAAATGGTGTTACGAAGCTGCTACGGCGGACGCCAATATCCTCGGACTCCCAGGTAATAGTGACCGCACCCTGGTGTGTTTCAAAACAGAGCGTCAAGGAGGTCTCGTTCGCTATAGCCGCGGCCTGCCTGCGCGGCGATACAGCGATATTAAGGGGCTGCGGGTCGCTGATCGTCATCTCCAGGCTGGCCTGGTCGGAGACGTGAGCTGTGATTAGGGGCGACTTGGACCACCTAAGCCAGTTGATAAGGAACAGGTTACCTGGCTCATAGCCATCTGATTTCGGGCGGATGTAGCGCATTCGCTCAAGTCCGTGCAGAAAGAGTTTGAGCCGCTCGGGGGGTATTTTGGTGGCCTCCACGAGTTGTGACAGGCCTAAGGGCGCACCTTTCCCAAGCACTTCCATAATCTGCTGCTCTGCGGGCGAGAAGTGCCGGAAGTCGTCGCGAAAGGCACTGTCAATCCACTCGTCGACAACGAGATCCTCCTCCTTGATGGGGCGCAGTGTACGGTTGGACTGATATATGCGGTCACAGAGGATTTGGATGAGGTAGGGATGACCACCGGACGCATGGATAATTTCCTCAACGATCGAGTCAGAGGCAATAACAGGACCTTGAGGGTGGCGCTCCTGCCGAATGAGTTGTGCTGCCTCCTCTTCGTCAAGCATCGAGATGGGATACATTCGGAACCCGAAGAGGAAGGGCGAGGTAATCCAATCACGCCCACGATCGTTGAGCTCGCCGATGCCCTTCGAGGCGGCAATTGTCGTCCAGAGCATCTCGGCATCCTGCATTATGCTCCGCAGTGGCTCAAGCTCGTTGCGCTCTAGGTCAATCAGCTTCTCTGCCTCATCAAGGTAGAGGCGGATCGGAATCTCATGCTGCTCCGTCGCCCAAGCAAGACGCTCAACCGCCTCGCGAAACGTCTCCGCTCCCACGAGCGCCTCAAGCAAGACTCGCAGTGCCGGCTCGTGACGTGCCTTCGACTTAATCGCGCTCAAGAGATCTTGAGCCGCCCTGTGACTAGACAAGCGGCCGTCTGTGAGTAGCGCCGCACGTTGCAAATTCAAATAGAGGCACAGCCGCCCACTGTTACGCTCGATATCGCGCAACAGGCTTGTCTTGCCAATACGTCGTGAGCCTGCCAGAAAGATGCAGCGGATATCGTCGCGCAATATCTCCGCGGCCAGAACCTCCCGCCCATAGTAGTGTGGCCGTTGCACTAGTGAGCCGACAATGTATGGCCTATAGGGCATGATGTAACTCCAGCCAGCGCCGGAATGCGAGAGTCAAATGCATGATATCGGGGTTTGTGCCGTCTATGTATGTGAACTGGTAAAGTTGCGCGCGGGTAAAGCTCGCCTCGCCGCCCCGATACCCTTTCGCGGGTATCATCCCATTGTCTGCGTGCGCAGCCAGGATCACTTGGCGTTGGGCGTCGTTGAGGGATCGCCACGCGTCACTATAACCTTCGTCACGCTCGTGCACGATCCGCTCAAAGGCTTCCTCGACGTGCTCTTGCAGCACCGTACGCTTCTTGGCGTTAAGCATCAGGTCAATAGCCTCGCGACAGAGCTTCTGTAGGTCGCGCGGCTTGCTATGGCTCAACTCGACGACGCGCTGCAGGGCCACGGGAGACCAGTCGTATACATCCCGCACCTGCTCAGTCACCAGCTGGTACGCCTCATCGGGTTCAAGCTCACGCAGCTCCAGTGGTTTGGAGAAGAGGTTGTACCAGGGGCTGGTGTGGCGCTGCGTCTGCATGCTAATAGCTACGCCCGCCGCGACAACTTTGATCGCTTCGCTAAATGTAGCATCTTGGAGCAGGGCACGGAACTGCTCGTGGATACCGGGCGCGTAGTGGTCGAAAATGTCCATTTCATCGATTAGAAGGATGATGCGCAGCGCTCTCGGACTGACACTTGTTTGCAATTGGCTGACAATTTCGGCCAGGTCGTCCTCGGCATTAGAGTTAGTGTACCCCTCCCGGATCTGCTCAAAGAGAAAGTTGTCGTTCGGAAGACCTGCTGCGCGCACGATGCGATCGATCATCGTCCAGAAGAACCGCACTGAGTCTGTCGTCTGAAGCGTGATATACACTGGGAGGAAGTGGTAGTGCTTATCACTGTGATTCACCCGTAGCAGTTGGTTGCGAATCTGGTAAAGTAGACTAGTTTTGCCGATACGGCGGTCACCGAAGATTAGCACGTGGTTGTTCACGATGCTGTCGACGACAGTGGCGATCGCGGCGTCACGACCGTAAAAGCTTCTAGCGTCCACGATCGGATCGCCCGCGATGTAGGGGTTAAAGCGGCGCTGAGCTTTGCGACGGGCATTATACTGCCTGTAGCCGAGCAGGCTCAGGGGTATAGCGACCGCGAGACCTGCCACGACTCCAAGAACCAGGCTAATGGGGGAAAGGAGTGGCGGCGCCTTCACGACTATCATCGGGCTGGCAAGTCGCGATGATATGTTGCCGTTCGCGCTCAAGATCTGCACTTCGAAGATGTAGGAGCCTGGTTGCTGAGGTAGGTAGTCGACGGTGAAGATGCCCTCCCCGTACCGCTTGATAAGTGGCACCCAGGGAACTTGGTGGTCGCTCTGAGCTGGCCTGAGCCTGTAAAAGAAGGTGAGATCCTGTGCGTCCGACGAGTGCTCGCCGCCGCGAAAGGTGAATTGAAATCCTTTATGATCTGCCTCGACCTCGACCTGGTGCTCACCTATGTCTCGCTCTAAGCCATCGATACGAATACTGGTGAACATAGGCCCGTCGAACCTTGGTGCCGCGGGGCGGTACTGAAACACACCGCGGTCTGTCCCAAACCATAACAGGCCATTGTGGTCTTGTAGCAAGGTCTGCAACCGGATATTTTTATCTGGCAGTGCCGTAGACTCGAGAGGCAGCCAGTACGCGTGCTCGACGTCGTAGAGGCTCACACCTTTGTCGGAGAAAAACCACAGCTTGCCCTCCTCATCTTGCCTGATGTGCTGCACAAAGTTGCCGACCAGCCCAGTCTCCGTGGTGAATGACTCCCAGGTACCATCAGTTTTCCGGCGGAGCACGCCCGCATTCCTGCTGCCGAACCAAAGAGACCCATTCTGATCCTTGAAGGCCGTCGTGACCACTCCGGCGAAGAAGTTGTCGTGCTCAGTGACGGGCTGTGCGCTCATCCCATCGAGCGTATATGCCCCTTCCTGCGTGACTACCCAGATCGTGCACGCTTGGTCCTGCACCATGAGACGAACGCTCTTCCCCGTGAAGTCGGCGACGGGCGTGAACGCGCCGTTGTCATACTTGCTAAGGCCGTTGTTCGTGCCAACAAACAGAGTCCCGCTTCGCTTATCAAGAAGCATGGACTGCACCATATTGCCAGTGAGCCCGTCACGCACCGAGTAGATCAACCAATGGTTGTCCTTCCTGCTGTAACGGTTCAGGCCGAGGTTGGTGCCTACCCAAATGTCTCCGATCCCGTCCGCGATAAGTCCTGTGGTGGTATTACTGCTAAGACCATCAACAGTTGTGTGGATGTCCCAGGTAGCACCATCGTAGATCATCACGCCGCTGTTGTTGGTGCCGATCCAGATCGTGCTCTGCAAATCTTGGAGAATATCGGTGACTATCATGTCTGTGGAAGTGACCTCCGCCCGGAAGGTCTGCCACGTCTTCCTGTTGTAACGTGTCAGGCCTGCCCTCCCCCCCACCCAGATGGTGCCACTCTTATCCTCAAGAATGCCGCTGACCCGCCACAAATTCAGGTTGCCCAGGGCTTCCCACCGCAGCCCCTCGTATCGCCAGACTAAGTCCTTTCCCACCCCCCAAACAATGCCGCTACTATCCTGGAGCAATTGCAGCACGGGATTGTTATTGATGCCGGTAAGTGTGGGAACAAGCTGCCAGTCCATACCATTGAAGCGGTACGCTCTTGCGTTACGTCCGGCGGCCCAAATGACGCCGATGCGATCCTGCAACAGGGCGTAGATGTCGTTGTCGGCCTCCGTAGACCCCACAGTATATGAAGTCCACGAGTCTTCGGAAGATTCATAATAGCTCACGCCGCTGGACGTTGCAGCCCAAATGGTACCCGCCGCGTCCAGGAGTAGGGCGCGGACGTTTCTGCTGTTTAGGCCCTGAACTTCGGTATAAGTACGCCAGCCACCTGCCCTATCGCTGTAGCGGCTCACTCCGTCGCCGGTGGCAACCCAAATATTACCTGCGGGGTCCTCAACGAGGGCACGCACCCTGCGATCGAGTCTGCCCACCTCTCTTGTGAAGGATGTCCAGGCCCTAGCTACCTTATCGTAGCGGTATACTCCCTTCGTTGTGCCAACCCACACGCGCTCGGAGCGGTCTTCTAGGAGTGCGGTCACACTCACTAAACCTTCTACACTCTCTGACGCGAACGTCTCCCACTCCTTCCCGACGTAACGCCTGACACCCTGCCCCTTTGTTCCCACCCAGAGGGTGTTATCCTTCGCAAAGAGGAGCGCTGTCGGTCTACCAAAATCAGTGAAGCGTTCCTGCCATGCCCCGTTGCGGTACTGGAAGATGTCCCCCCGGTTAGTGATGGCCCACACGTTGTTGCGGTCCCCCGCTCGCAAAGTGTAGATGCCATAATCAGTCGGGTGCAGCTCTGTCGAGTAGGGCTGCCACTTCTGCGTCGTCAAGTCCAGTCGACTTACTCCCTTGGTCGTACCAACCCAGAGGTTGGAGGAGTCCGCTACCAGGGCCGTTACGTCGGCGTAGGGCAGGCCGATGGTTGTTGTGTACGGCTGCCAGCTTCGGCCATCGAAGCGGCTAACGCCGCCGTTATACCCCGAGTTGTCGTATGTCCCTACCCAGATACTTCCGTCGCCAGTTTTGGCCAGGGACGTGACACTTTTAAAGGCAAGGCCAAGGGTAGCAGTGTACGGCTGCCAGTTCTGGCCGTCGAAGTGGCTCACCCCTTCCTCTGCACCTACCCAGATCGACCTATCGTCGCCCTCCAAAAGAGTCTTGACGCCACTGTTTGCCAGATTAAGCCCGAGGGTGCTCGTGTACGGCGTCCACGAGTCGCTCGTGCCATCGTAGGAGGTCACGCCGCTCGGCGTCCCAGCCCATATCGTTCCGTCATCGGCGCGGAGAAGCGTTGAGACGTACAGGCTTGGTAGGCCTAGGGTGGCCGTAAACGTCTGCCAGGCACCCTCACTGAAGCGGCTGATACCGCGGTTGGTACCGACCCAAACTGGCCCATCTTTCTCGGCGGCCATTGACGTGACGCCGAAATCCTGCCAGCCTGGGATGGAGGTGAACTTCTCCCAGGTGTTTGTGGCCCGAAGATATCGGCTCAAGGTGTTGTTACCGCCTGCCCATATCGCGCCGTCACTGTCCTCGATCAGCGCGGTGACGCGTTGGAACGAGACCTCCGAGCTATCGACCTGTTTCCACGCCGTGCCGTCGTGGTGAAACAGGCCTCCACCATCAGTGCCAGCCCACAAATCCCCCGACTGATCTTGGAGAAATGCCAGTACCTGCCGGTACTCAGGGAGACTGCCCTGCTCGAACTGCTTCCAGTCCGCGCCATCAAAGTAGCTGATGTCACCGTCCGCCGAAGCGTACCAGAGATCGCCCTCTGCGTCGCGGCTCATAACTGCCACTTCATCCCCAATGGGGTTGGAGTTGTAGTTTACGGTCTGCCATACAGGTGCAAAGTAAGTTTTAGTCTCGCTGACAGATATGGAAGACGGGAAGCCCGTGTACTGCCAGAGGCCATTGGAGGTGGCGAACCAGATGTTTCCCTGCGGATCCTCCACCATCGAATACACAATACTGTCTGTATAGCCCCCGATCGTCGAGTATTTCTCCCAATTCTCTCCATCATATCGCAAAAAGCCCTTGTCCGCCGCGACAAGCAGGCTATCATCGCTTACACGGAGCAACGCGCGAATGTAGAAGGGGGTCTCCTCATTTGGGTTCTGCCAAGTCTCCCAGGATTGAGTCTTGTTCGCATAAAATGCGAGGCCATTGTCTGTGCCAACCATTACCCCATTGTCATATGCGACTAATACACGCACGTTGCTGCTAGGCAGGCCGTCTTTAACTGTGAATATCTGCCAGGAAGTTCCATTGAACACCTGAACACCACCAAGGGCGGTGCCTGCCCAGATAGCACCGTCTTGTGTCTCCAGAAGGGCCTGAACTTTGTCTCTCGGCTGCCGGGTCCAAGTGGAACCGTCGTAGCGCGCGAGGCCCCGTTCGGTGCCCAGCCACATAGAGGCATCACTCGCCTGCACCATAGCCGTCACGCTGTTCCCCGGCAATCCCGTCGCCGATGTGAATGGCAGCCAGCTCCCATCAGATGGCTCATAGCGGCTGACACCGCTGCTAGTTCCCGCCCATAGGGCGCCATCCTTGCTTTCGAAGAGGGTCGTGATTGAGGTACTGGGCAACCCCAGTGTGGATGTGAATGGCTGCCACGTGTTGCTAAGAGGGTCGAAGCGGCTGACACCACCATCAGTCCCCACCCAAATCGTACCATCTGAACTCTGGATGAGGGCTTTGACGGTACTACTATTCAGGCCGAGAGTGTACGTAAATGGCTGCCACGTGTTGCGGAGAGGGTCGAAGCGGCTGACACCACCATCAGTCCCCACCCAGGTCGCCCCATCTACGCTCTGAAGAATGACACTCGTTCTCGTGTCGGTCAGGCCGAGGGTGGTGGTAAAGGTCTGCCAGGAGCCACCGAGGGTCGAGAGGCGCCTGAGGCCACTTGACGTGCCCACCCAGGTGCTACTTTCCTCGGGCGATGATGGCTTGACAAAGGTGATCTCGGCCTCACCCAAAACGCTCTTTGGGAGGAACGGCAACCAGCGGCCGTTGCGCTGGTCGTATCGGAGGAGCTCGTTCGCAGTACTGGCGAGGATCCCCCAGTTATCATCTCTGTAAATCTTTGTTACGGCTATACTTGGGAGGCCATCCTGCGCATCATATCGCCGCCAAGATCTATCTCTCAGCGAATATCGGTTCACACCACCACTTGTCGCCACCCAGAGATAGTCGTCTTTGTCGTCAAGAAGCAGCGAGCGCACGTCGTTCGACAGAAGGGGCTGGGGCGCGGTAAAGCGTCGCCATGAGTTCTCTTCGTAGTACAGAAGGCCGTTGTCCGTCGCCACCCAGAGTTTGCCATTGTCCTCTACCTTGATATCTCGCACCAAGTTATTCTCGGGCGCAGTCTGTAACCTGTGCTGCTCATGGGAGGTACCGTCGAAGCTATGCAGCACTCCATCTGCCCCCCCTGCCCACATTCGGTCGTGGCTGTCGCGTAGAAGGCTATCGACCTGGTCGATAATGATGTCGTTCGTCTCCGTAACCGTATCAGTCACACCTACCGGTAGCCTCCGAATGCCGCCGCCGGCGACACCGATCCAAAATACCCCATCCTGATCCCGGGCGAAGGCAGTAATCTCACGCCGCTCAAGTCTTTCGGCGTCTATGAGGGACTGCCACTTGTCCTGCTGGTAGTTGTAACTGCTAACAGCAGTGGTGCTACCGACGACTAGGGTATCCGAAAGCGGCAGAATAGCCCGGATATCATTGCCCCGCGGGCCGTCCTGGATACTCACGGCCTGCCATCTCGCTCGTGCGCCATCGTAGGTGTTTATGCCATGTTCGGTTCCGATCAGGATCCGCCCGTTGCTCTCTTGCTCAATGACTGTAACACTGGCGTTGCCAAGACCGTCCTCGACGCTATACGTGTGCCAGCTCCGCTCCTTTGAGTCATACTGGCTGACACCCTTGTCCTGCATGCCCGCCCAGATGTTGCCCTGCTGATCCTTAAAGAGAAAGCTTATTGCGTCGCTCGCGAGACCATCTTCTTGGGTAAAAATTTCCCACGAACGCCCGTTAAAGTAGCCAACCCCGCTCGCAACGGTGCCAACCCAGATGTTGCCAGAATTGTCTACTAGCAGGGCGCTAACATTCGTGCCGCTCTCGAACGGATCCCTGTATGGCGTCCATTCGTCTGTGGACTTGTTGTAGCGACTTACACCGTCGGCTGTGCCGACCCAGATGTGCCCATCAGGGTCAACGAGCAACTCTTTGACAACAGTGCTCGGCAGACCCATCGTGTCAGTAAACGTCTGCCAGCTATTGATGCTTGTTCGCAGAAGGCCGGCCGTTGTGCCGAACCAGGTGTCATTTCCAACTTCTAGAATGCTTGTGATTGTGTAGCCGTGTGTCGTGGCGATCGGTTGCAAACCGCTATTCTCCGATCGCGCCTCATAGGCACCATTAAAAGTGCCCGCTAGCAACGTATTGTCATTAGTCCAGGTTAGGGCAGTGATTGCCTTCCCAGCGGTCGCCGCATCACGGTGCCACTGACCATTTTCGTACCGGCTTAGGCCCGACGATGTACCAGCCCAGATAACGCCATTACTGCCCGTCTGTAGGCTGTAAACTTCATCGCTCGCCAGGCCATGAAGAGTGGTGAAACGATCCCAAGTGTTACTGTAGGAGGATTTGCGCCTGATCCCCTCGTCTGTGGCGAGCCAGGTGGCGCCGTAGGGTTCTACAAGGATGGCGCGAATTTGGCCGTCGCCAGCCTCATACTCTGGGGCGAAGCGCTGCCAAGTTTTGCCCTCACGGGTAGAGTTGGTGCTGGCTGCAAGAGCACTAGCTGGCGTGGCGCACGCCTCTGGCAACTCCGCGCCAGACTGTGCGGCTACGGCAGTGGTCTCGGTGTCCAGAGTCGAGCCCGGCGAGCTCGAGAACCAGCTGCCACATCCAGAAAGCGACATCAGAACCGCTGTCAGAAGGCCAAGGCGTAGGACCGGCAATCTGGCTTTCATCGGTTGTGTCCCAAGTTGGTTCGGATCCACCTACGGACTAACAAGAAGATAAGAACTGTATAAATTCTGCACTGCTCTCCTAAATTCCGGCTTGCTCCATTGCATCGCGCAGATCATCATCATCAGGCACTGTGTAGATGCCTGTAGAGCTCAGTCGTGAATGGCCGAGGACACGCTGTATTTCGCTGAGGTCGGCACCGCGACGAAGCATTCGGCGAGCCAGTGAGTGGCGAAGGGCATGGGGCGAGGCGACGTCCAACTGCGCGGCCATCTGGAGCAACTTCCCCGCACGCTCCAGGCGCAGCTCTTTCTTCGCCGCTGTCCGCAGCTGCTCAGCGGCACGCTGGCAGAGCACAGCGATACGATGACGCACCAAACGCGTGCTCATTCCAGGTACAAACGGATGGCTAACCCTAGTGCGATCCTGGGCCATTAGGAGCAACTCTTGCTCCTCCGCACTACCGATTGCCGGCACATATTTAGGGCAACGCAATTCTTGGAGGTAACGACGTAGCAGGGTCACAGCGTCACTGTGCAAAGGTATGCGCCGAGCCTTGCGCCCCTTGCCGCGCCGAACGATCAGGGTTCCCCCATCAAGGTCAACATCGCGCAGCTGGACATCGCAGGCCTCCTGGGAGCGCAGGCCGGCGTAGGCGAGAAGCGCGAGCAGTGCTCCGTCGCGCAACCTAATGTGCGGCTCCTCCTCGGCCTGCACAGCGCGCAGTACGGCATCGATTGCCTCGTCAGGCAAGGAACGTGGGCCACGCTCTTCCAATGGAAGGTCGTGGACACCTTTCGCCGGATTCTCATGGAGCAGCCGCTCGGTCACCAGCCAGTCGCCGAAGCGACGGAGCGTTGAAAGCCCCCGGTTGATCGTCGCCGGCTTGCGCTCCTCGTCATCCTGGCGGTGGCGTACCCAGGCGGTAATGTCCTTGGCGATCAGCTGGGAGGCGTCGAAGGTACGGCCTCGCTGTTGCTCCCACCACCGCGCGAATATCGCCAGATCAGCGCGGGACGCGCGCTGTGAGGCGGGTTCGCGAAGAGTGGCGACATAGCGGTCGATAGTGGGGTCCACCACGTATTCCTTCAGTTCGGGAAAAGCAGGTGAGCTGTTGCCTTATCGGCAAGGAAAAGATAACACGTGGAAGGGCGGAAAGCAACACCTTATCGGTAGTGAAAAGGTTTAGTTCTTCCACTTCATTGCCGATAATCACCAAAACCGGCAATGAGAGAGGGACATTTAACAGAACTGCCAAGACGTACTACTACAAGGCCCATCATTGTCGAGAATTCCGTTCTGACAATCCTCAACTCCGGCTACAAGTAATAGACCTTATACCGATTAACCGAAGGACCGCATCAGGACGCCAGAAAATATTGTTCTAGCTCAAACGCTTTATCACGACGGCAAGGCTTCAGAAAGCCTTCCAGGAGAACAAAGAAACGAATCGGTATAAGCTCTAATGCAACCACGGTAGAGCGGTAGACTCAGAAGCTCTCCAATATTCCAACCATAGAGCGTCATGGTTCAGGAGGCTTTGGCCAATCGACGCCCGAGTAGGCGGATCGAGGCGAGGTAAAGCCAGCTTTCGGAGTGACGCGGGTTATG
>Ga0164290_1000212_pt1 | contig 221589 bp, 156 predicted proteins | sample Micstemetagenome_FD_108782 | JGI IMG/M metagenome (GOLD analysis project Ga0164290, IMG submission 108782) | Contaminated culture microbial community from soil near Moab, Utah, USA - Microcoleus steenstrupii SON62 (Illumina Assembly) | ecosystem: Environmental > Terrestrial > Soil > Soil crust... | reverse complement strand
GTACAGCAGTGCGATAGACTACATGACAAAAGAAAAGGGGCTGCTTGATTTGGTTATGCTAGAGTAAGCAACAATAGGTATTAGTAACAGTGAGGCACAGGTCGGGAGACCTGCGCCAGTGGGAGTAAAACCTACTAACAAATGAAATACATTAAATTGATTACCTTATTGTTTGTAGTAGTCGTATTGATATCTGCTTGCAATACACAAAGGCAACTTGCAAAGAACAGGGTTAATCAGGAATCTTATAGCAAATATCTTTCTTCAGTAATAAATGATACCTCTTTTTTTGAATTTCCACAATTTAATATTGTTGATAAGAGAATTTATCCGGTTTTAGATTCTGTAATATTACATACTGAAAATTGCCGTTATTTTGATGCCAGCGTTAAATATCTAAATACGTTTAGATTTGGAATAGTATATAAGAATGGTAAGCCCCTATATTCTATTGATGCTCATATTTCTCCAGCACAAGCCATTGGATTAATTCTTGTAGAAACAAAAACTATAAAACAAGTAAGAAATGTTGGCATTTTTTATTATAAAAATTATTTGTTTGTAATTCCATCGTCTGAGTTTACAAAGCAAAACGAACTTACCTATTTCCCCTTTGTTAAAAAGACGGATAATGTATTGAAGATACGAGCCCCGAAGTTTTTCGAAGAAAAAGTATATTCGTCTTACGTTGGTTTTACAAAACTAGAAGATAGCTATAAAATAATTGAGAATAAAATTTGTGGAGATCAGGTAGTAATTAGGTAAATCGGAGTTTAAGCAGCGGGAGGCATTAGTAACGGTGTGGCACAGTTCGGGAGACCTGCGCCAGGTGGCGGCACAGGTCGGGCGACCTGCGCCAGTGGGATAGCAGATGCACTGGAAATAAGTGTGAAGGATTTAATAAGTTAGAGGTTGATGTAAAAGACTTCTTGTAAGAAAGTTTGTAATTTTAAACAATGCGTTCAATCAAATTGAGTATTCTTATTTCTGTTGTCACATCTTTATGTATTGGGTGTACCGGTATTTCTAGGCAAAAGACAACTCTCACCGTAGGCAAAGTGCATACGAAAAGTTATGCCGGTAAAAACGGCGCTACCCATTTTTCCTATTATTTAAATGGTATAAAATATGTTAGTAATAGTGCATTTGATAGGACTGAATTTGCTGATGGAGATATGTTTTTAGTATATGTTGATAAGGCCGACCCAAACAAAACATACATGCCTTTCCCTGAAGTAAAAATCTTACCAATGAATGAAGGCGATGATTCAATATGTATGACTAACCTCGGGATAAATTTTCACGACTTTAGATTAATTTCCAGTTACATGCCGCAATTACCCTAAGCTTTCCGGTTGAAAAGCAGCGCTGTTTTTTTTAACTGCGTGGTCTAACACGTATATAGTTACCTCGGGAGACCTGCGCCAGGTGGCTGCAGCTAGATAAGCTGTAAATAGTATTATTTAAAAGGAGTGATCAATGAATAGATCACCGAATCTAAAAACCTCCCGTTGTAATAATAATTCTCCCGGAAATGAGCCTCTTTAACAAAGCCATTTTTTTCTAATAATTTACTGGAGGCTTCATTGGCAGGATTTACATTGGCTTCTACAGAATGTAAATGCATGGTTTCAAAACCATACTGCAGAACCGCTTTGATGGCCTCATCCATAACGCCTTTACCCTGTTGAGCTGGATGAAGCGCATACCCGATTTCTGCCCGGTAATGTTCTTTCTGCATACGCCAAAAGCAAATGGTACCCATAACGGTTTCACTGTCTTTAAAAGCAATGCCCCATAAAATGCCATCACCATTTTCTTTATTCTTTTTTACCTGGTTAATCAACGCAATGGTTTCATCAACAGATTTCTCCGGGTCTTTGTCCAGGTATTTCAAAACTGCAGCATCCGTTCTTAAAAAGAAAAGCGGTGACGCATCTGCAACAGTTACCTCTCTCAGCAACAGCCTGCTGGTAGCAATAACCGGAAATGGTTCAAAATTGAGCTTTAGCATGGCACAAATATCAAAAAAACCAGGCAGGTAAAATACTCAATATGGAGTATTGGAGTATTTTTTTCAATCCTTACCTTGTAGTAAAATTCAGCTGCGATGAAAAAAGTCCTGAGCTATTTAATGTTGCTTTGTTGTGTTACCGGCAAAGCGCAAACAGGTATCCCGGTGCCCACTATGACGCAAAGTGACAACCTGATCAACAGTTTTCTCACCACCTATGGTATTCCGTCGGCAACAGCAGCCATTGCCAAAGATGGCAAGATCGTTTATATGCGGGCTTTTGGAAATTCAAATATTGCCAATACCATTCCAACGCAGCCTTATAATTTGTTCCGGATCGCCAGTTTATCTAAACCCATCACTTCTATTGCCTGTATGAAATTGTTGCAGAACGGCCGGTTGTCAATGGGTGCCAGGGTATTTGGTACGGGTGGCATTTTGCAGCAACACCCGGTATTTTCCACCGCCAATATTACAGATACCAGGATCAATACGATCACGGTGCAGCAGTTACTGGAACACTCTGCCGGCTGGAACCGGGATATCAATTGTAATCCCAGTCCCACCACACCTTACCCATATTATTTCAGTGGTTGTGATCCCATTGTATTTCCACTAAGGGTTACTATGCTAACAGGAACCCCTAACCCAGTATCAGAAGAGGCACTGGTTAAGTTTATGCTCGAGAAAGGGCTCGATTTTACACCCGGTACTGCCTACAGTTATTCCAACATGGGCTACCTGGTGCTGGGGGAGATCATTGAACAGATCACCGGGCTTAGTTATGAGCAATATGTAAAAGACAGTGTGCTGGCACCCATTGGCATTTTTGATATGCATATCGGTAAAAACTTACTGGTGGATAAGCAGGAACGGGAGGGCGAATACGTTGGCAATGGGTACACCAATCTTAGTGTATATGGTACCGGCCAGAGCGTTCCCTGGGAATATGGAGGATTCAGCATTGAAGCCATGGATGCACATGGTGGCTGGATCGCTTCGGCCAGGGATATGCTGAAGCTGTTAGTGGCCGTAGATGGCTTTTCAACCAAACCAGACATCTTAAATCCATCAACTATAACGTCCATGGTTACCCCATCTGCCAACAGCCAGTATTATGCAAAAGGATGGCAGGTAAATCCCTTTAACAACTGGTGGCATACGGGGGCCCTTGATGGTACCGCCAGTATATGGGTCCGCTCTGCAGGCGGCTATTCATGGATTTTCATTTTAAATAAAAGGAATATTACCAACAGCAATTTCTGGACAGCATTGGATAACCTTGGCTGGAATTGCCTGGCTGCCACCACCACCTGGCCTGCCTGGGACCTGATGCTGTCGCCAACAGTAAATGCTTCCGGTCTTAATTTTTCTAATGTGTCTGAGAATGCAGTTACCGTAAACTGGAACAATGGAAATGGTGCCAACCGCCTGTTGATAGTAAAGGCAGACAGTGCCGTGAATGCTTTCCCCCTGGATGGCACCGACTATACGGCCAATGCCGCATTTGGTTCCGGCTCTTCATTGGGCATTAATAATTATGTGGCCTATAATGGAACAGGAAATAGTGTAACAGTTACAGGATTAACAGCCAATAAAAAATATTATTTCCGGGTGGTTGAATATAACAAGAATACAGCTACGGGAAATAACGCTCTTTATTTGTTAGGTAGTAACCCGCAGGAGTACACGATCACGGCCGGCAGTTTTACTTTCACCGGAAATGGCAACTGGAGTACAGCCGCTAACTGGAGCAACAACCTGGTGCCACCAGCCATTTTGCCGCATGGTTCTCAAATTATTATCAATCCTTCGGGTACCGGTGAATGTGTACTGAATGTGCAGCAAAGGGTTTCGTCGTCTGCGTCTGTTGTTGTGCAAACCGGGAAGAAATTCAGGATCATGGGTAACCTGCAGATACAATAAAAAATGCCAGGCGTTAATACAGTGCCTGGCATTTATGAACCTTTTTATTGTGACTTGCCGACTAACAGAGAAAGATTTAAAATTCCGCACTCTTCGGATACCTTGGAAAAGGAATCACATCCCTGATATTTCCCATGCCCGTTACAAACTGCACCATTCTCTCAAAACCCAAACCAAAGCCGGCATGCGGACAGGCACCATATCTTCTTGTATCGAGGTACCAGTATAACTCATCCATCGGAATGTGCATGTCTTTCATTTTTTGCTCCAGTTTATCCAGTCGTTCTTCTCTTTGTGAGCCACCCACTATTTCGCCAATACCGGGTGCTAAAATATCCATAGCGGCTACTGTTTGTCTTCCTGGCTCACAGTTATCATCATAGCGCATGTAAAACGATTTGATGGCAGCAGGGTAGTTGGTGAGTATAACCGGTTTTTTAAAATGCTTTTCTACCAGGTATCTCTCATGCTCACTCTGCAGGTCCATGCCCCAGCCCGTGATCTCGTATTGAAACTTTTTCTTTTTATTGTGATTGCTTTCTTTTAAAATATCAATAGCCTGTGTGTAGGTGAGCCTTTCAAATTTATTGCTGAGTACAAATTCCAGCTTTTCTATCAATCCCATTTCACTGCGTTTATCCTGCGGTAGATTTTTTTCTTCTTCGGCCAAACGCTGGGCAAGAAATTCCAGGTCTTCCCTGTTGTTATCCATGGCATATTTAATGATGTACTGGATAAATTCTTCTGCAAGATTGGCGTTATCTTCCAGGTCGTAAAAGGCCATTTCCGGTTCAATCATCCAGAACTCTGCCAGGTGCCGGGTGGTGTTGGAGTTCTCTGCACGGAAGGTGGGTCCAAAGGTATAAATATCACTAAACGCCATGGCTGCCAGTTCGCCTTCCAGTTGTCCACTAACGGTAAGGTTTGTACTACGGCCAAAAAAATCTTCTTTAAAATCAACAGACCCATCGTTGTTTCTTGGTGCGGTACCGTCAATCGGTAAAGTAGTTACACGGAACATTTCACCGGCACCTTCAGCATCACTTGCTGTGATGATGGGCGTGTGCATGTACATAAAACCTTTTTCATTGAAAAATTTATGAACTGCAAATGCCAATGTATGCCGCACCCTGAATACGGCACCAAATGTATTGGTGCGGAAACGCAGGTGTGCTTTTTCTCTAAGGTATTCTAAACTGGGACGGTTTTTTAATTGAAGAGGGTATTTTTCTGCATCGCTGTCGCCCAGTATTTCTATCGAGCTTGCTTTTAATTCTACCCTTTGCCCCTTCCCTAAAGAAGGTATTATTTCCCCAACCGCTTTGATACAGGCACCCGTGGTAAGTCTTTTTAAAATACTTTCATCAAATTTACCCAGCTCAGCCAGCACCTGCAGGTTGTTGTTGGTACTGCCGTCATTCAGTGCAATAAACTGGTTGTTGCGGAAGGTACGCACCCATCCCATCACTGTTGCTTCGTAGTTAGTGGCTTCGCCGGCCAGCAGTTCTTTTATTTTGGTTCTATTGTTGAACATATAAGGTTGTTAAGGCTGCAAATATAAATAGGGACGATATGATTATGCTATTTTAGATGGGGATTAATCGGATTGCTGCAGTTATAGAGAAGATTTTGGATAGGGATGGGTATGATCAGACGATTATGATGATGAGAAAATTCATTTATTTCTGCCTGATTTTAATCACCCTCCAGGCTGCTTTTAAATTGATGTGTTTATTTACCCTTGTTATACATTTGCATAACAAAGATGATAAACCATGCGGCAATAGAAAGATCATATCAGGCATCCTTGTTATAAAAGACTCCCCATCAAAAAACATCATAAGACCCCAACATGAAAATAGCTTTCTTCTCTGCCAAGTCATACGACAAGGAATTTTTTGACCGGTATGTAACCACGCATGAGCTCATTTATTTTGAAGCACCGCTCAATAGTCAAACAGTCAACTTAGCTGCAGGCTGCAATGCCATTTGTGTTTTTGTAAATGACAAACTCAATAAAGAAGTATTGGTAGAACTCAGCAAACTGGGTGTTCAGCTGATTGCATTGAGATGTGCAGGTTTTAACAATGTGGATCTGCCATCGGCCAACGCCAACAATATAAAAGTGGTAAGAGTGCCTGCTTACTCACCCCATGCAGTAGCCGAACATGCGGTGGCATTGATCCTTACCCTCAACCGAAAAACACACAAGGCATACAACAGGGTGAGAGAGGGTAATTTTTCATTGGAGCGGCTTACAGGTTTTGACCTGTTTGAGAAAACGGTTGGCGTAATTGGTACGGGAAAAATTGGCGAAGCATTTTGTCATATCATGCTGGGTTTTGGTTGCAAAGTGCTGGCATTTGATTTGATCGAAAACAAAGGGCTGGCAGCAAGGGGTGTGGAGTACCTGCCATTGATGGATGTACTGCAGCAATCCAGCATCCTTTCTCTGCATTGCCCGTTGACGGAACTTACCAAACACATCATCAACCAGCAGGCCATTACCATGATGAAAGATGAAGTGATGCTGATCAATACCAGTCGTGGTGCGTTAATAGATACGGCAGCAGTGATTGATGCACTAAAATCGGGAAAAATCAGTTATCTCGGTTTGGATGTGTACGAACAGGAAGAAAAATTATTCTTTAACGACCTGTCGGAGAATGTGATACAGGATGATATGATCATGCGCTTACTGAGTTTCCCCAATGTGCTGATCACTTCACACCAGGGCTTTTTTACAGAAGAGGCATTGACACAAATAGCACAAATAACATTGGGAAATATCGATGCATTTGAAGCCGGCCAACCACTAAAGAACCTGGTTGTATAGTTAAACCAAGGGTTAAATCAGCACGGGGGAGCCTTAAAATATTTTTCGTTTTACTGAAAAGCCCGTAATATTGTGCCGGAATCATTCTGATAAGCCTTTCCAATTATCCAGTACGTCAGGCGAACCAATCCAGTCAACATAAATTTCCAATCACATTTTCAAGTTTTAAGACCGATTTTTTTGAAAAATTCAGTTTCAATTTTTTATGTACGATATACTACAACTGAACGACATGCTCGTTCCTGAGCTGCATGATATTGCAGAACAACTTGCCATTGCCAATTACAAGAAATTAGAAAAACAAGACCTGGTGTTAAAGATAATAGACAAACAGGCTGTTGCCGGCGCTGATAATGGAAAGGACGAAAAACCCAAACGCAAACGTCTGGTAAAACCAACGGGCAAATCTTCTGAAGAAGCGGCTGAAAAACCTGCGGTAAAAGCGGCTTCAAAAAAAGCAGAACCTGTTACAGAAAAGAAAAAGCCGGTTAAGAAAGCGGAATCTGCTGAAGAAGATATGGATGAAGAGGAAGATCTGAAACCTATCACCAGCGAACAAAGCACCATCCCTGCTGCCATCGCATCTTTATTGCAGGAGGAAGACGAAATGGATATCAAGGCACAGCCCGAACTGGCAGAAATGCTGGCAGAGGCAGAACAACCCCAGCAGTCGGCGCCCTTGTTTCAAAACAAAAATCCACGGAAGCACCATGATCCCAATGTTTTCAATATTGAATTTGATGGTATTATATTGGGCGAGGGTGTACTGGAAATGATGCCCGATGGATATGGCTTTTTAAGAAGCAGCGATTACAATTATCTTTCTTCTCCCGATGATATTTATGTTTCTCACTCACAAATAAAATTGTTTGGTTTAAAAACAGGTGATACCGTGTATGGTTCTGTTCGTCCGCCAAAAGAAGGAGAGAAATATTTTGCGTTGCTGAAAGTCGATACCATCAATGGAAAAAAGCCAGAGGAAGTAAGAGACAGGGTTCCATTCGACTACCTGACACCGTTATTCCCTTTTGAAAAATTGAACCTGGTAACATCCTCGAATAATTTCAGCACCAGGATCATGGACCTGTTTACCCCAATTGGTAAAGGCCAGCGTGGATTGATCGTTGCCCAGCCAAAAACGGGTAAAACAATGTTGCTGAAAGAACTGGCCAATGCCATTGCAGAAAACCACCCCGAATGTTACCTGATGATCGTGCTGGTGGATGAAAGACCGGAGGAAGTTACCGATATGGAACGCAGTGTAAAGGCAGAAGTAATTGCCTCTACATTTGATGAACCAGCTGAAAAGCATGTAAAAGTGAGTACCATCGCATTACAAAAAGCAAAACGCCTGGTAGAATGCGGACATGATGTGGTGATCCTGCTCGACAGTATCACCAGGCTTGCGAGGGCTCATAATACGGTTGCACCAAGCAGCGGTAAAGTACTGAGTGGTGGTGTGGAAGCGAATGCCATGCAAAAGCCAAAACAGTTTTTTGGTGCTGCACGTAAAATAGAATTTGGTGGGTCCCTTACGATCATCGCTACAGCATTGGTTGACACCAGCAGTAAAATGGATGAAGTGATCTTTGAAGAATTTAAAGGTACCGGCAATATGGAACTGCAACTAGACCGGAAATTGAGTAACCGCCGTATCTATCCTGCCATTGATATCGTGTCGTCCAGTACACGCCGGGATGATCTGTTGCTGGATAAAGAAGTAGCCCAGCGGATGTGGGTGCTGCGTAAACACATGGCCGACATGAATACAGAAGAAGCCATTTCATTGTTGCTGAAAAATATGAAAGGCACCAAAGACAATATGGAATTCCTGACGGGTATGAACGGATAAAATGAATCTTTAATATTGAAAGCCACTGATTGATTCAGTGGCTTTTTCTTTTTGTATTTTTATCGTTTCAAAAAGTGGCCATACAAAAAATAACCATAGCAGATTTTTTACAACTGGCGCAAACCAGCCCCGTATTTGATGTACGCAGCCCTGGCGAATACGATCATGCACATTTACCCGGAGCTTACAACCTGCCGCTGTTTACAAATGAGGAAAGAGCTGTAGTAGGCACAGCATACAAACAACAAGGTAAACAACCCGCCATCAAGCTCGGTCTCGACTACTTTGGTGTAAAGATGAAGGCAATAGTTGAAGCCGTAGAAGCTGTCGTGTCTGTTTACAAGCAAAAAGACATACATCAAAGGGCTTCAGTTTACCCTTTAGGGGTCGGAGGGGGTGTGTTGGTTCACTGCTGGCGGGGTGGTATGCGTAGTGCCGGTATTGCCTGGCTGCTAGATCTGTATGGATTTCAAGTTTATACACTGGCAGGGGGTTACAAGAGTTATCGCAAATGGGTAAGAGACCAGTTTGAAAACACACAGCCCTTAACTGTACTGGGGGGCTATACGGGTTCAGGAAAAACCATTGTACTGCACCAGTTGCAGGAGGCAGGCCTTCCTGTAATTGACCTGGAAGCCATGGCCAATCATAAAGGCTCTGCTTTTGGCGCCATGGGCCAAAAAGCACAACCATCGCAAGAGATGTTTGAAAATTTACTGGCAGAAAAGCTGAATGAACTAGCAAGCCACCCGCCTGTGCCTGGCCAGGTGCAGCAAGGAGCATTTATTGAAGATGAAAGCCAGCGCATAGGAGACCTGAAAATACCGGATGCATTTTGGAAGCAAATGCGGAGCAGCAACATTTTGTTTCTCGACATTCCTTTTGAAGAAAGATTAAATTATCTTACCGGGGAGTACGGAAAAGTAAGTAAGGAAAAGCTGGTGAACGCCATCATCCGGATACAAAAAAGGCTGGGTGGACTGGAAGCTAAAAATGCGGTAAATTTTTTGCTGGAAGACAATCATAAAGAATGTTTCCGCATCTTGCTGAAATATTACGACAAGTGGTACGAAAAGGGACTTTACAACAGGGAATCGCCTGTAGAATTAATAAATAAAATATCAGCCGGAAAAGTAGATGCACAAGAAAATACCGGCCTGTTGCTGAATGGCAGCAACAGGGAGGAAAGCATCACTGAAACGGAATAAACAACCACAATGAAAAGAATTACTTTCTTATTACTGTTCTGTTCCTTGTATGGCATGGCAACTTTTGCACAGCAGGAAGACATAACAGGTATGTGGAATGGAGAACTGCTGTTGACCGACAGCGCAGGGGAGCTGGTTCACCTGCCTTACGAAATAGCAGTAAGCGAAGAAAAAGGCAAGTTGAAGGGGTACTCAAGAATAGTGTTTCATGCAAATGGAAAAGATGAAGCCGGCGTGCAGGATATTACCATTGACAAAAAGGGCAATAACTACATCATGGAAGATGAAGGGTTTATTGACCACCAGTTTTCCATTAATCCGTCCAGCCGTGTTAAAAAAACAATGACCGTTCAGTTAACTGTTACAGAAAAGGAGATGATCCTGGAAGGCAGCTGGTTCACCAATAAAACAAGACGTTACATTGCAGCCAAAGGAACAGTAGTGTTGAAACGAAAAAATGATTTTAAAAAATCCGAGTTATTTAAAAGCCTGGATACATTAAAACTGAGTGCTAAATTGTCTTTTAAAGACAGGCCGTCGGTACCGGATGAGCCAACAGTGGCCATCGTGGCAACACCTGCACCAGAAAAAAAACCTGATCCCCCCGCTGCAGTAAAGGAACCCGAAGCAGTGCCCGATCTGGTAATACCTGCTATTGGCAAAACCACCGCTTCGTTATTGCCTGTCAACACAACACCCTGGCCCATGCGCACCAAAGTGATGCCACTTGCCAAACCGAAAAAGGCGCAGATGGACCTGCTGGCAAAATCATCCATGAAACCCAAGCCGGTGGCTGTAAAGCCAGAGCCGGTGGTGGCAGCAGTAACACCCAAGCCTAAGCCAGAAAGAAAAGAACCTGTGAAAAGAGATCCGGATGATGAACCTGCAGCAGTAAAACCAGCACCAGAAAAAAAGCCTGAGCCTGTGGTGATAAAACCTGCTCCACCAAAACCAACGCCTCCACCTGTAGCCTATGTAGCACCATCGGTAACGGGCGGTGCTGCAGAACTGGATAAGCGTTTTACCAAGTCGGATCAGTCGTTTTATTTTGAAAACGACAGCCTGGTACTCACTTTATACGATAATGGTGATGTAGATGGTGATACCGTAACAGTAATCATGAACGGAAATGTGATTTTCTCCAAAGCGGGCCTCAGTACAAAGGCCAATACAAAAACGGTTTATATCACTCCCAATATGGATTCGGTAAAACTGGTGATGTACGCAGAAAGCCTGGGTGAAATACCACCCAATACAGGCCTGCTGATAGTAAACGATGGCGAAAAAAGATATGATGTGCGGTTTAGTGCCGATTTAAATACCAATGCTGCCATTGTGCTGCGAAGAAAAAAGAACCAGTAATATGACGTATCCCTTTAAAGAAAATGCCGATAGCAGTCCGGGCACTGCAGTGTCTGAAAACTCCCAGGCGGCAGGAGCTGCCATTATCCAGCTTACAAAATATTCTCACGGTGCCGGTTGCGGCTGTAAAATTTCACCCAAAGTGCTGGATGAAATACTCGCCAGCAATTTTGCTATGCCCGATAATGATAAACTGATCGTAGGCAACCACAGCAAAGACGATGCGGCCGTGTATGATATCGGGAATGGCACAGCCCTGATCTCCACTACTGATTTTTTTATGCCTATTGTGGATGACCCCTACGAGTTTGGAAGGATCGCTTCTGCCAATGCTATCAGTGATGTGTATGCGATGGGAGGGAAACCGGTATTGGCAATCGCTATCCTGGGCTGGCCCATTAATGTATTGCCGCCTGCTGTTGCACAAAAAGTAATTGAAGGCAGCCGCAGTATCTGCAAAGAAGCAGGCATTCCCCTGGCAGGAGGGCACAGCATTGATTCACCCGAACCCATCTTTGGCTTAGCAGTAAATGGTTTTGTAGCTATAGAAAATATCAAGCAAAATAATAAGGCGCAGGATGGTGACTGGCTGTTTTTAACCAAACCACTGGGGGTTGGTATTTTAACCACCGCTGAAAAAAAAGGTATTCTAAAAGAAGAACATAAAGGCATTGCGGCAAAGCAGATGATGGAGCTGAATAAAATTGGTGAACTGCTGGGTACAATACAAGGAGTGCATGCCATGACGGATGTAACCGGGTTTGCCCTGCTGGGGCACCTGGTGGAAATGGCAGAAGGCAGCGGGTTGAGTGCAGCATTAGATTTTAAGCATATTCCCACGATTATAGACGACCTGGCATTTTATATTGATAACAAATCGATTCCCGGTGGTACGCACCGCAACTGGGACAGCTATGGTGAAAAGATCGGAACCATCACTGATTTTCAAAAAGCGATACTGGCCGACCCGCAAACAAGCGGTGGTTTATTGATCGCTGTAAGTCCTGCAGCTGCCGGCGAAGTAAAAAATATATTGAAGCAAAATGGTTTGGAAAAGTTTGCAACACCCATTGGGAAAATGACAGGTAAAATACAGGATGTGATTGCTGTGATGTAAGTCAATAATAATATTTACCCTGCCTTTCGGGATTAATTTTACCTTTGCCCTGTTGAAAAAAGGAATCTCCATATTGTTTATAGCAATTTACCTGCTTTCTTCCACCCAGTTGAAAGAGCTGCTCAAGCTGCCCATATTGGTTGAACATTTTAATGAACACAGAGCGCTGAATGCTCAAATGTCTTTTATCGATTTCCTGTGTATGCACTATGCCGAAGGCAATGTAAAAGATGCAGATTACGAAAAGGATATGCGGCTTCCATTTAAATCAGCCGAAAATTCATCGGTAGGTTATATTTCATTTTATTTACCGGCACCCGTTTTTAAACAAGACGTTCTTGTTCATTTTACAGAACGGAAACAATCTTTTGCCGGTTATAATTTCACGTATTCTTCCGCCTTTCTTTCTTCTATATGGCAACCCCCCCGTGCCTGTTAATCAAGTATAAATAACACAGCCATTAATAGCTGTAATCTTACTATTCAAACCTTTTGCGGTTTGAAAAATCACTGATTAACAAAACAGGATTATGCTAAATAAAATAATCGGGTTTTCCGTAAGGAATAAACTCATCATAGGTCTGTTTATCATCGGGCTTATTGGATACGGTTCGTATGAAGTATCCAGGCTGCCGATAGATGCAGTACCAGACATCACCAATAACCAGGTGCAGGTGATCACCATTGCTCCTTCATTTGGCGCTACTGATATTGAACGCCTGGTTACATTTCCCATTGAACAGGCCAACAGCAATATTGCCGGCACAAAAGAGATCCGCAGTTTTTCGAGATTTGGTTTGTCGCTCGTTACCATTGTGTTTGACGATGCTACAGATGTGTATTGGGCAAGGCAGCAGGTGGCAGAACGGCTGCAGCAGGTGCAGTCTCAAATACCACCGGGCATTGGTACCCCGCAACTGGGTCCGGTTACCACCGGCCTGGGGGAGATCTATCAATACGTGGTAAAACCAAAAAAAGGATACGAAAAAAAATACGATGCAACTGCATTAAGAACCATACAGGATTGGGTGGTGCGGCGCCAGTTATTGGGTGTGCAGGGTGTGGCCGAAGTCAGCAGCTTTGGAGGAAAATTAAAGCAATATGAAATTGCAGTGAACCCAAACAAACTGAATGCATACCATATCAGTATCAATGATGTATTTGATGCAATAGAATCCAATAATCAAAATACCGGTGGCGCTTATATCGAAAAAGGCCCCACCGTTTTATATATCCGCAGCGAAGGGCTGGTAAAAAATACCGAAGACATAGAAAATATCTCTATTGCCCATAAAAACAACCGTACGCCGCTTTTTATAAGGGATGTGGCAGAGGTGAAAACCGGGTACGCCACCAGGTATGGTGCCATGTGTTATAATGATGAAGGAGAAGTATCCGGAGCCATTGTGATGATGCTGAAAGGGGCCAACAGCAGCGCTGTGATAAAAAATGTGAAAGAGCGCATTGCACAGATCCGGAAAACCTTACCGGAAGGCGTGGAGATAGAACCATTTCTTGACCGTACAAAAATGGTGAACAATGCAATTGGTACAGTAGAAAAAAATTTAGCCGAAGGAGCATTGATCGTAGTATTTGTACTGGTGATGTTTCTTGGAAATTTAAGGGCAGGGCTGCTGGTGGCATCTGTTATTCCATTGTCTATGCTGTTTGCTGTTTGTATGATGAATGCCTTTGGCGTAAGCGGCAATTTAATGAGCCTGGGCGCACTCGATTTTGGACTGATTGTAGACGGCGCCGTGATTATTGTGGAAGCAGTAATGCACCAGTTAACGCACAGCACAAAATACAAGGGTGTACAAAGACTGGATACCACTCAAATGGATGAAACGGTAACGGGTGCCGCCGGTAAAATGATGAACAGTGCAGTGTTTGGCCAGCTCATCATCCTCATTGTTTACCTGCCTATCTTCACCTTACAGGGCATTGAAGGCAAAATGTTTAAGCCCATGGCACAAACAGTGGCTTTTGCTTTACTGGGTGCATTCATATTGTCGCTTACCTATATCCCCATGATGAGCGCCTTTTTCCTCAGCAAAAAAACGGCCCATAAACAGAATCTGTCAGACAGGTGGATGCAAAAGCTTTCCACAGCGTATCAGAAAGCGCTGGCTGCTGTAATACGTTTTCCCAAAACTGTTTTAGCGGCAGTGCTGGCCCTGTTCATTACCTCCATTTTCTTACTCCTGTCGTTGGGAGGTGAATTTATACCTGCACTGGAAGAAGGTGATTTTGCAGTTGATACGAGGGTGCTTACAGGAAGCAATTTGAACACCACCATTGAAAGCACACAACAGGCTGCCCGTATTTTAAAAACACAGTTTCCTGAAGTATTAAAAGTGGTTACTAAAATTGGCAGTGGCGAAGTGCCAACAGATCCTATGCCCATGGAAGCCAGCGATATGATGGTGATTTTAAAAGATAAAAAAGAATGGGTGTCTGCAAAAACATTTAATGAATTATCGGAAAAAATGACCGCTGCCCTCGCTGCTGTTCCAGGCATCACCGTGAGCTTTCAGTATCCTGTACAGATGCGTTTTAATGAGTTGATGACCGGGGCAAGACAGGATGTGGTCTGTAAGATATTTGGAGAAGACCTGGATACACTGGCATCCAGTGCAAATGCGCTGGCCAGGATCATTGCTTCGGTACAAGGTGCAGAAAACGTGTATGTGGAAGCCGTAACAGGTTTGCCGCAGGTGGTGGTAGCGTACAACCGGCCCCTGATAGCTCAATATCATTTGTCCATTGCTGATATCAATAAAGTGCTGAATACAGCCTTTGCAGGACAAACAACAGGAATGGTATTTGAAGGAGAAAAGCGTTTCGACATGACCGTTAAACTGGCCCCGGGCGACCGCCAAAACCTGGAAGACATTCAAAACCTGCTGGTACCAACTCCCATGGGTACACAAATCCCTTTATCGCAGCTGGCAGCTGTACAAATTAAGAATGGGCCCAACCAGGTGCAAAGGGAAGACGCTAAACGAAGGATCGTGGTTGGGTTTAATGTGCGTAACAGGGATGTGCAGAGCATTGTAAATGAGCTGCAGCAGAAAGTGGATGCACAATTGAAATTTCCACCGGGTTATTATATTACCTATGGCGGCGTATTTGAAAATCTGAACGAAGCAAAAAAGCGTCTATCCATTGCCGTTCCAGTATCGCTGGTCATGATATTTGTGTTGTTGTTTTTTGCTTTCAAATCTGTAAAGCAGGGATTGCTTATCTACTCCGCTATCCCGCTGTCTGCCATTGGCGGCATTGTATTCCTCTCTCTTCGTGGAATGCCTTTTAGTATCAGTGCCGGCGTGGGTTTTATTGCATTGTTTGGAGTGGCGGTGCTGAATGGCATTGTTTTAATAGCAGAGTTTAACCGGTTAAAAAAACAGGGTATGACAAATACAGCCATGATCGTATTAAGGGGAACGGCGTTGAGATTACGTCCCGTATTGATGACAGCCTTTGTGGCATCACTGGGCTTTTTACCAATGGCATTGAGCAATGGTGCCGGTGCAGAAGTGCAGCGGCCCTTGGCAACCGTAGTGATAGGCGGCTTGCTGGTGGCCACATTCTTAACCCTGTTTGTGCTGCCTGTTTTGTACATGCTGTTTGAAAAAGGCATCCCTGTAAAAAGCAGTACAAAAAAAGTAATACCAGTGTTGATCACTGCCCTTGTTGTAAGTGTTGTTACCCGGGCGCAGGATACCATCAGTCTTGAAAGGGCGGTACAATTTGCGGTTGAAAACAATGCCACAATAAAAAATGAGCAGGCAAAAGCAGCCTATGCAAAGGCCTTATCACTCACGGCAACCGATATACCCAAAACAAACCTGGTTGCAGAATATGGGCAGATCAACAGTGCCTATAACGACAGCCGTTTCAGCTTATCACAAACAACGGCCTTTCCGTCAGTGTATAAAAAGCACCGGCAGTTGTTAAATGAAGAATGGAAAGCAACCCTGCTGTCGGTATCCTTAAAGGAATGGGAGATTAAAAAAGCGGTGACCCAGGCGTTTTACTATTGCCTGTATATAAGAGAAAAAGAAAGACTGTTGCTGCAGGCAGATACGCTCTACAGCGGGTTTTATCGAAAAGCAAACCTCCGGCTGCAAAAAGGCGAAAGCAATATCCTGGAAAAAACCACAGCAGAAACACAGAAGGCCAATAATGCCATCCGGTTGATACAGGTGCGGCAGGAAATGGAAATAGCATTGGTTGAATTGCAATTGCTGCTGAACAGCACAAAGAAATTTTATCCTGCAGCCGCATTGCTGAAAATAGCAGAGCGGCCCGGCGATGACAGCAGTACGGTAGTGAACCATCCCGCAATGGCGCTGTTGCAGCAGCAAAAGCAATCGGCACTGTCACAAACTGCTTTTGAAAGATCCAGGTTGTCGCCGGATCTGTTACTTGGATACAGCAACAATAGTTTTACCGGTACAGGTGCCGATAATAAAGTATACAGCAGTGGTCATCGATTCAGCTCAGTACAGCTGGGTATTGGTATACCCATTTTTGCAGGCAGCCAAAAAGCAAAGATAAAAGCATCCAGGCTGGCAGAAGGTATTGCAGAGAACGAATACCAGTTGCAACGTCAGTTGTTGCAGGCACAGCGGCAAAAATGGCTGAAGGAATACCAGGGCAACCTGTTGATCATTCAATACTTTGAAGAAACAGGTTTAACCAACGCCGGTGTCATTTTAAAAACAGCCAGCAGGCAATTCAGCAATGGAGAAATCAACTACCTGGATTTTGTAATGCTGGCCAACCAGGCTATAACCGTGCAGGGCAACTATGCAGATGCGGTTTGGGCGCTGAATGAAAGTATTATTCAACTGAAGTTTATCACAAAAAAATAATGGATACCATGAAATATTTATTCATCATAACTGCCCTGGTATTTGTTACCGGGTGCAGCAATAAAGCAACCGTTCAGGAAAAAGACACTGCATCTGCAACATCCAATACGGTGGTGCTTACAGCCGCACAGTTAAAAAATGCCGGTATTGAAACAGTGACCGTTTCGCAGAAAGAAATGGCCGTAACGCTAAGGGTTAACGGAAAAATTGATGTGCCGCCACAGAATTTAATTTCGGTAAGTGTGCCGCTGGGTGGTTATTTGCGCAGCACAAAATTATTACCCGGTATGCACGTAAACAAAGGCCAGGTGCTGGCCACCATGGAAGACCAGCAGTATGTGCAGCTGCAACAGGATTATTTACTGGCCAAATCAAAACTGCATTTTGCAGAACTGGAGTACCAACGTCAAAAAGAACTGAACGAAGGGCAGGCCAGCAGCGATAAGGTATTACAGCAGGCACAGGCAGAAACTGCATCATTAAAGATCATGATCAGTGCCCTGGCAGAAAAATTAAAACTGATCAATGTAAATCCGGGCAGTTTAACGGTAAACAATATTTCAAAAAGCATCAACATTTACAGCAGTATCACCGGCTATGTAAGCAAGGTGAATGTAAACATTGGCAAATATGTAAATGCGGCAGATGTTTTATTTGAATTGATCAATCCCGACGACATACACCTGAACCTGATGGTATTTGAAAAAGATGTGTCAAAACTGGCCATTGGTCAAAAGGTGTTGGCATTCACCAACAGCAATCCCGGAAAAAAATACCCCTGTGAAATTATCCTGATCAGCAAAGACATCCGGGAAGAAGGAACGTCCGAAGTGCATTGCCATTTTGAATTATATGACAAAACCCTGCTTCCGGGTACTTATATGAATGCAATAGTAGAAACCCAATCTGGAATTGCCCATGTGTTGCCTGAGGCTGGTTTGGTAAGTTACCAGGGAAAGGAGTATGTTTTTGCAGTTAGTGGCAAAAATGAATTTTCAATGATAGAAGTTAAAACCGGCAACAAGGAAGATGGCTTTATAGAAATACTGGATGCAGGGGTACTAAAAGACAAAGCCATTGTGTCAAAAGGTGCTTATACTTTGCTGATGACAGCAAAAAATAAAGAGGAGGAAGAATAGTGAACAGTGTGGGTGGGGCTGCCTACTTTTGCAGCAATGGTTATTGCGATCAACATCAGGATATTATGGGGCGATGAGGCGGCATCAGAATTTTTGATACACTATTTTGAGAACATGGCAGCTGAAAACAGCGGCTGCCAGTTTTATTTTATATCAAATGTACACCTGCCGCCCTCCTCACTTCCTAATGTAAAACAAGTCGTGATCGGGCAGCAGTCTTCCAGCCCGTTGTTCTGGAAGCTGTGGTACAATTATTCATTACCTGCTGCATTAAAAAAGATAAAGGCCAACCTGTTGGTTTCAGCCGGAGGTATTGGTTCTTTAAGAACAAAACTGCCTCAATGTATCATTGTAAGCGACCTGGCTTTGTACGATCACCCTGAATGGTACAGCAAACGCTATGTGCATTTTATAAAAACTAATCTGCCGCTGGCTTTAAACAAGGCGGTTGCTGTTATCACTTTTTCTGCACAAATAAAAAATGAAATTACTGCCAGGTTCGCCATTGAAGAGCGCAAGATCAGTATTGCTCCCGCAATGATCGATAAAATATACCGGCCCATTTCATGGAACGAAAAAGAAGAGATAAAAAATAAGTACAGCAGTGGAAATGAGTATTTTCTTTTCTGCGGGGCTATACACAACCGGCACCAGCTCACCCATCTTTTAAAGGCATTTTCACTTTTTAAGAAGAGACAGAAAAGTTCGATGCAGCTTTTGCTGGTAACGGAAAAGATACCCTTTAAAAATGAATTTGCAGAAAGTCTGCGCTTGTACAAATACCGGAACGAAGTACAGTTGCTTACCGGGCTTACAAACAAAGAAAAAGCCAGTGTTACTGGCGCCGCCTGGTGTGCGGTGACCCTTTCGCCATTGTATAGTGATATGCAATTTTTGCAACAGGCGACAGTATGTGAAGTGCCGGTTATAACTGGCAATACGCCACAGGCCAGCGAATTATTAAAAGATGCGGCCCTGTACGCAGATCCTTCTTCCATTGATTCAATAGCGGAGCAACTGATGATCATTTATAAAGATGAAAACAGGTACACCGAATTGATTGAAAAAGGAAGACGGCTGGCAAAAGATCCCCATCACACCAACACCTGGAAAATGATTCTTTCATTAACCCATACAGGGTAAAATGATAACTTGTTACATTTGCAGCCTTAACAGCAAATAATAAAATGGAGAAATCAACTATACAAATTGATGTACTGCTGGGTCCTGATAAAATTCCACAGCAGATAAACTGGAACGCCAGCGGCAGCAGTGCCGAAGCACAACAAAAAGCCAAAGCCATGTGCCTGGCATTTTGGGATGCAGCCGACAAATCAGCCCTGCGTATCGACCTTTGGACAAAAGACATGATGATGGATGAGATGGCAGACTTCTACTATCAAATGCTGATGACGATGGCGGACACCTTTAACCGTGCCACCCGCCAGCAGGAATTGGCCGATGAGATGAAAAAGTTTGCGAAAGATTTTAAAAAGAAGTTTGAGGCCATTCAATTGAATGAACAAAGCTAAAGGCTCCATTAACAGATGAAGGCTGCCCCATTTTCAAATTTCGTAATTTTCAAATTTTCAAATTTTATATTATGGCTTTAGAAGAACAAATAATGGCAGAAATGAAAGATGCCATGAAATCAAAAAATGAAGCATTGCTGCGTGGGCTAAGGGCAATAAAAGCAGAGATCATCAAAGCAAAAACTGATCCTGGGGCCGGCGGTGTGATCGATGAAGCAACCGAACAGAAGTTTCTGCAGAAAATGATGAAGCAGCGCAGGGATTCTTTCGAGATCTTTACCCAGCAGGGTCGTGCCGACCTGGCATCAAAAGAAAAAGAAGAAATGGACCTGATAGAAAAGTTTTTACCAAAGCAACTGGGTGAAGCGGAGATCAAAGAAACCGTAGCAAAGATCATAGCCGAAACAGGTGCTTCTTCTCCCGCAGATATGGGCAAGGTGATGGGCGTTGCCAGCAAACAGCTGGCCGGCCAGGCCGATGGTAAGATCATCAGCGCTATTGTAAAAGAATTATTGAGTAAATAACACTGCTGGTATTAGAATGGCCTGACCCATACCAACACATATCTTTATGATAGACATCATCTTTGCCGTGGTTGCCATCGTTGCCATTATAAAAGGCATACGCAAGGGGTTTGTGGTGGCTTTGTTTTCCATTATCGCATTTATCATTGGTTTGGCTGCGGCATTAAAATTATCAGCCGTGGTTGCTTTGCACCTGCAAAAAAGTGTAGCTGTACCTGGTAAGTGGCTGCCCGTTCTTTCTTTTGCATTGGTATTTTTAGCCGTAGTGATATTGGTAAACTGGGGGGCAAAGTTTATCGAGAAAAGTTTTGAAATGGTTTTATTGGGCTGGGCCAATAAACTGGCTGGAGCGGCTGTTTACCTGGCCTTATACATGATCATTTTAAGCGTTGTATTGTTCTATGCAGATCAGGTTCATTTGCTGCAGCCAAATACGCTGCAGCAGTCTGCTGTATACCCGTATATTAAACCCTGGGGCCCGGTGGTAATTGATAACTTTGCAAAAGTTATTCCTTTCTTCAGGGATTCATTTACCAGCCTGGAAGATTTTTTTGAAGGGCTGTCTAAAAAAATACAACCCTCATCGTAATGAAGATGTTCCCTGCGGAAAGAAATTGGACATTTTAAATTGTAAACAACTTAATTTTATACTGATTGCTTATTTTAGCACAGTACGTTTGCCAAGCTATAACAGGAATACCAATGAGTTACGAAATAAAACAAGACGGCAAGTTTAAATATATAGAGGAAGGGCAAGGAGAACCATTGATGCTGCTGCATGGTTTATTTGGTGCATTAAGCAATTTCATGGATTTGATAGAGCATTTTAAAAAGACCCATACCGTAATTGTGCCCATACTGCCTTTGCTGGAACTGGACCTGTTGCATACGTCGGTGGGAGGGCTGCAAAAATTTGTTCATAAATTTATTGAACACCGCAATTACAATCACATTCACTTGCTGGGTAATTCACTAGGTGGACACGTGGCCCTGGTACATATTTTAAAACATCCCGAAAGGATACACCTTAACCCTCACCGGCAGTTCGGGTTTATTTGAAAACGGAATGGGGGATACCTATCCCAAACGCGGCGATAAGGAATACATCCGTAAAAAAACCGAGCTTACTTTTTTTGACCCTAAAATGGCGACAGAAGACCTGGTAAACGAGGTTTTTGAAATCACCAATAACCGGCTGAAAGTGATAAAGATCATCTCTCTGGCCAAAAGCGCCATCCGCAATAACCTGGGTGAGGAACTAAGGGAAATCAAACAGCCTGTGTGCCTGATCTGGGGAAACAATGACAGTATCACGCCGCCTTTTGTAGCTAAGGAATTCAACCGGCTCATTCCAAACAGTGAGCTCCATTTTATAGACAAGTGTGGACATGCACCTATGATGGAAGTACCAGGTGAATTTAATACGATACTGGGTTCATTTCTTGCAAAACAAGCATCTCCTGCTGCAACGAATTAACAATTTTTCTTGTCTTGCCAATTGATATTTTTACAATATTGCGGTACAGCTGACCGTTAAAACGCTGCGTATGCTCACAACCGAACTTATAAATAACAATATTCCCCGGCTCAAAATACTGGACAGTATTGCCAAAGCACTGCAGTTGATCAACGACTACAGGCTTACGCATTTGCCGGTGGTATCAGACGATGGGAAATACCTGGGATTGATAAGTGAGGAAGACCTGCTGGATGCAGGAGACGAGAAAGGAAGCCTGCAGTTTTTCCAGGAACTTTTTATCAATTCCAGCGTAAAGGAGAATGAGCATTTTTTAAATGCTGTGAACTTCAGCAACCAGTATGATACGGCCTGTGTGCCGGTGGTAAATGATGAGCAGGAATTTATTGGCAGTATTACCGTAGCAGATCTGCTGAAAGCGCTGGGCAACTTTTCCGGCGCCAATGAAATCGGTGGCATCATTGTAATGGAGATGGAACGCAGCCAGTTTGCCATTTCAGAAATCAGCCGCCTGGTGGAAAGCAACGATGCCCACATATTACATTTAAATACAACCACGCAATCAGACACTGGCCTGCTCACGGTTACACTCCATTTGAATAAGAAGGAAATTGCGTCCATTGTCTCCACATTTGAACGCTACGAGTACGATGTGATCTATTTCTTTGGCGATGAAAAATTTGAGAACGAGATCCACAGCAATTACCGGCATTTGATGAATTACCTGGATATATAGCTACTAAGGCAAAGTTGCTACAAGGGGAAAGAAGAAAATAAGACAAAGAAGGAACTACGTTTGTATTAAGTCTTTTTATTGAATATCTCACCGCTATTACAGTTTAAGGCTCCATACTTTTTAAGCTTCTTTTCTTATTTATCCTTCTAGCCCAAGTTTTAGCTTCTTTTTACACCCTACATTTGCAGGCCCGATTCTACAGGGTTTTAATTTCTAATGCATTTTCTTAAAACAGCATATATTTTTTGTGTATTGATGATGATGGCATCGCTGGGTGCTGCACAGAACTTAATCGATATCAAAACCATTACGGCAGGGGTGCTGGCAGGCAAAGATTCTTCAGCAAAAATGTTCATTCGCAGCATTACTGTCAGCGGCAACAAAAAAACAAAGGAATACATCATCAGGCGGGAGATGCAATTAAAGGCCGGTGATACATTAACCGCCGGGTCTTTTAATGATGAATTACAAAAAATGCAGCAGCAGGTGTATAATACCAACCTGTTTTTGGAAGTAAAACCCGAACTTACTGAAACAGCTGTGGGGGTAGTAGACATCAACATGGCTGTAAAAGAGCGTTGGTATATTTTCCCTATTCCAAAATTTCAGCTGATCGACCGTAATATCAATGAGTGGATACAGAAATACAATGCCGACCTTGACCGGGTGGTGTATGGCGTTAAGTTTACTCACTATAACCTCACTGGTCACCGTGACCTTCTCCGCCTCACCATACTGAATGGTTTTACAAGAAATATTTCCTTTACTTATTTTAAGCCTGTGAGCGAAAAAAAGCTCAACAATGGTTTTTCTGTTACGGGCGGCATGGTGCAGAACAGGGAATTTATTTATAAGATTGATACTGCCAACAAACCGGTACTTTTTAACAATGGTAATTTTTCGAGAAAGAATTATTTTGTTGGGGTGGGCTATAATTTCAGGAAGAACATTATGGGCACCCATTACTTCAATATAGTGTTCAACCATGTGTCTGTTGTAGACTCTTTAATTGATCCCAAATACAACCCCAACTATTTTAAAGATGCAGTAACACATAAAAACTATCTTGATTTCAGCTATACTTACCGCTATATCAACACCAATAATGCCATGTATCCACTGAGCGGAACGGTTGGTTTTGTAAGGTTGATAAAAAGAGGATTCGGTTTTAGTGGCGGCATCAATATGTTTTCCATAGAAGGCGCTTATAATAAATACTGGCCATTGAAAAATGACTGGTATGTAAGCGCAGAATTATCAGCCAAAACAACCCTGCCTTTCAATCAGCCCTATATTAACCAGCGTTCGCTCGGTTATTCCGATGTAAACCTCCGGGGGCTTGAGCTATATGTAGTGGATGGGGTGGCTTTTGGTTTATTAAGAAACACCCTCAAAAAAAAGCTCTTTACCATTCAAATCAAAACACCGTTCAAATCAGACAAGTACCGGGTTATTCCATTTACTGTTTTTGCAAAAACTTACGGTGATCTGGGAATCGCTTATAATAAAGACGCCTTCCGTACCAGCTTAAATAACAAACTATTGTACACTGGAGGACTGGGTATTGATATACTTTCTATTTACGACATTAACCTGCGGATAGAGTACAGCTTTAACCAGTTAGGTAAAAACGGGCTATTTTTACAGGCCCAGAGCGGATTATAGTTTGAGGGAAGATTGGGGGATTGGGATATAAATATTGTCCCTCACAGAAGTTGCTATTTAACTACAAAGCCAACAAGATGAAAATTGCTATATACAGCCGGGGCATAGAAAATGATCAGAACAAAGACATGGAGTCTTTTTTAGCAGAACTGTATGCGCATAAAATGGAACCGGTTTTTTTTCAGGATTTTTTCAATAAGATATACTCCTCGCTGAATTTAAGCGGTAAGTATGATACGTTCAGTTCTGCCAACGATCTGGATGAGGATATCGATTGCCTTATCAGTTTGGGTGGTGATGGCACGTTGCTGGACACTGTAACCCTGGTGCAGGACAAGGGCATACCGGTGCTGGGAATCAATTATGGCCGCCTCGGTTTTTTGGCCAATATTGGTAAAGACGAACTGCACTCCGCCATCAGTGCCCTGGCACAACGCACGTATGTAACAGAAAAGCGTACCCTTATTCACCTGGATGCCGACATCCCCGTTTTTGCCGACATGCCCTATGGATTGAACGAGTTTACCTTGCAGAAAAAGGATTCTTCCTCCATGATAAAAATTCACACTTACCTGAACGGTGAATTTTTAAATACCTACTGGGCCGACGGACTGATCGTGGCTACACCTACCGGCAGTACCGGTTATTCACTCAGTTGTAATGGTCCCATCGTATTTCCTGACAGCGGCAGTTTTGTGATCACGCCCATTGCGCCGCACAATTTGAATATCCGGCCTATCATCATCCCGGATGACAATATCATTTCTTTTGAGGTGGAAGGCCGCACAGATTCATTTATCTGTACACTCGACAGCCGGCGGATGGTGGTGCCAAAAGAAGTTCAATTAGCTATCCGGAAAGAAAAATTTGAGATCAATCTTATCAGGCTCAATGAGAATAATTTTTTGCAAACGCTGCGAAACAAGCTCTCCTGGGGTCTTGATAAAAGAAATTAACAGCTGTATCCGTGCTTATTTAACCGGCACCAGTAAGTGTTAACAGGTTTTTTTAACAAACATTTCCTTATTTTGCGGTTATGAAGAACATCATCCTGTCTGCTTTTTTCATGGCAGCTTTTTCGGGCGGTCTGTTGGCCCAGGAGCGCTTTAACCCAAACGTATTACAAGGAGAATTTGGTGTAACATTTGGTGCAGCCCATTATTTTGGCGACCTCAATACAAGGTCATCGCTCAACAGACCCAAAATTGCCATCGGCGCATTTTACCGTAAACAATTTAATAATTACCTGGCAGCAAGGCTTGCAGTGCATTATGCCCAGCTCGGTTACAGCGATGTGTACAGTAAAAACGATTATCAAAAATTAAGAAACCTGAGTTTCAATACCGATATACTGGAGATTGCACTTTCCGGCGATTTCAATTTCTTTAAGTTTCAGCCCAATGACCCACAACATAATTTTACACCTTATATCACTGTGGGGGTTGGGTTATTTAGTTATAATCCCTACGCTTACCTGGCCAGTAAAAAATATTATTTGCGTCCACTCGGCACCGAGGGTCAGAATATTTCTTACACAGACGCCGCCACGGGCAAAACAAGAAAACCTTATGGCAGTATGGCCATGTGTATTCCGATCGGGATGGGGATCAAGTATAATGTGAATGATAAGTTCAATATTTCCTTTCAAATAGCCCAGCGGTTAACCTTTACTGATTATTTAGATGATGTAAGCACTACTTATGTTGGTTCAGATAAATTTACCAACCCAACAGCACTTGCCCTGCAAGACAGAAGTTATGAGAAGGGAACTACCATTGGCATTGAAGGCCGCCAGCGTGGCTGGAGCAAACAAAAAGACCAGTATGTGATTGCTGAGGTAGGCATCTCATTTAATATCAGCTCGTATAAATGCCCTTCAGATTTTTAAATACCGGGCTATCAATAATTTTTGTACCGGGGTTATATTCCCGGTATTTTTTTTGCCCGGTTACAAATAATTCCCCTATCTTCGAAAAAGCAATCCGGCTACTACCCTCTGATATCTGTACCGAAATTCCATCTTAATTCAATTTTTCTGTGTTGAACCATAGTTAGTTCACTACCAAACTTATACTATGGCGTTCATCCGGAAGTACCTGCTTACAGCAGCTCTTGGGCTATTGGCCTATGTACCTACACAGGGGCAAACTGTGTATTATCCTGCAGGGCAATCGCAATTGCTCAAAACAACTGCCGAGGATATGGCGATGCAACTGCAAAAAGCGGTGGCAGGCAGCCATTTTACTGCGCAGCAATACAGTACAATACTGCCAGCAAGCGGTATCGTATTGATATATGACAATGCAGTAACCACCAATCAAACCTGTAAGGTAAAAAGCAACGGCACTAATTTCATCAGTTTTGCTGCAGGCCAGGATAATGGTCTTTGCTATGGCGTGTATGAATACCTGTACCAGCTGGGTTTCCGGTTTTATCAGCCCGGATCTGCCTGGGAAATCACCCCTGCGCTTTCTTCTCCTTATATAAATGTGGATACTACCTATACTTGCCGTTATAAATACAAAAACTGGTTTATCAGCGGCGGAGTAAACACCTGGGCAATGGACAGGAATGGTAATTACTATTGGGATACCTATAACGGTGAGTTAGGGCATGCCTATGCATTGTACCAGCGCCGCAATAATATGGTGGGTGCATATCGCTTTGCCGGTCACCGGGATGATGTGCTCACACCTGCTTACAAGGCAGAGCTGCAAAATAATCCCTGCTATGTGGCACCCTACAATGGATCAAGGGCTGTAACCGGGCAATCTGTTCCGGATATCCATAACCTGGCAGCTATGCAATTGTGGGCAAACGGTATTGAAGGCAAATACAACAGTTTTCGCAATACCATTTTTGGCAATACGGCTTTGTATGCCAACTATGTAAAAAACTTCGAGTACAATTATGGGAATATTGGCATTGAAGTGCCGGACGGGGCAAAATGGGCCAATTCGGAAACAAATGACTGCGGTAATAAAGTATTTCCAAAAGAAAGTGACCAGCATTTTTTATTGGCCAACTTTACAGCTGCAACAATAAGCAGCAGTATGCCAGGTAAAACCTTCCAGTTGTATGCTTACGACAGCCATGCAGATATCCCTTCATCCAAAATAAGTATCCATCAAAATATTGATGTGCAGGTGGTACCTACGGCCTTTCATTTTGAAACAAGTGCCAAAGGTTTGATGAACAGGTGGTACGGCAGATCGAATCACATTTCTGAATACCATTACCTCAACCTGGCCCAATGGAGCGGGGAAACACCTTCTTTTTATTTGAAAGACCTGGAACAAACTATCCAGCGCTTAAAAGAAAAAAACAGCCAGGGTATCATTTGGGAAGCTGCTGCATCCAAATTTGCCAGCCTGCCTTTTTTGCTTGCTGCCAACACTGCTTTGAAAAACAACGAGTCGATCGAAAGTAAACTGAAGGAATTTTGCAGCCTTTTTGGAGATGCTTCTGAAACAGTTTATAAACTGCTGCTCAGCTGGAGCGATGATAAAACTGTTACCGTGTACAATGGCCTGCAGGACAACAAATATAAATTACCTTATTACTTCCGGTTAGTAAAACAGGCAGATACAGAAACACAGCATGCCCCTTCCATTGTAAAACAAAGGATCAACGAATTAAAAGCTTTTCTGCATTATATGGTGCTGTATTACGACTGGATATTTGACCAGCGGGCTGCTGCATACAAAGCAGACAAGGCAGACAATTTATGTTTATACCTTGCTAAAATAAGCCGCCTGCAGTTAGTCAACAGCAGCGTGCTGATCAATAATGTGGTGCGGCAGTTTACCGCATCAGACATGATTTACCAGCGATTCAATATCACAGATGGAACGGTGTACAACAACGGCCAGTTGCCATTGATAACGGCTGAAGAAATCAACGCTTACTTTACTACAGACCTTGTTTTTCAAACACAGCTTATACAAAACCATTCGTTTAAAGATGCCGCAGCCATACAAACGCAGTTTGAGGTAAATGATATGGTGCCGCTGGAAAAGATCAACCTGCAGCTGGGCTACACTAACGGTAAAGACTACACTGCCCGGAGTGAATTTTATTTACTGGCACACAAACCGGGTAGCTTTACGGTAAAATACAATCCAACATTTGATATGCCGGGCAAGGGCCTTATCAATTTTACAGTGGAGGATGTAAATAAAACACTCGGTATTCTGAAGGACTATACCATCGATAGAAACAGCGGAGCAGGAATTATTCATATTGAGCTGCCGCAGGCTGGTACGTACAAGTTGTCCATCAGTTCCAAATACAAGTCATCGGCAGCCATTACCATTACCACGAACGGCAATTATTTTTATAAGAACGGACCCTTCTTTGGCAGCAGTATAGAAAACTACCGCGGTGATCTGCTGAGCCTTCCGGGCTGGTTTTATGTACCAGCCGGCATCGACAAAGTCTTTTTTAGCGTGAACAATTCAAACCCGGGTGGTGCAGGTTTTGTAACACCTGGTGAGATCAGCCAGACCTTTGTTTTTAAAGATGAAATGGAAAATACCATTGATCCAAAACTGATCAATACTGCTGACTCCGGATTGTTTTACCTGCAGCTGCCGCCGGCACATGCAGGGGTTTTCTGGCATGTGGTTAAAATGGAGCAGGCAAGGTTATGTTTTGCCAACATCAGCAATATTGAATGGTATGCCCGTAAAAAGCCTTGTACCCAAAACGATTTTACTGCCACTGTAAAAGAGGGAGGGGCTGCCTGCATCACACAACTGAAAGCAAAGCACAATACTGCCCAGATTACCTGGGAAGTATTTGATGCGCAAAAATGGTATCAGTTCCAAAACAAACAGGTGGTTGAATTGCCCGCTGGTATCTCACCCAATGCCATTGTGAGCTTAAAAACAGGCATGGACTGTGTGGTTACCAAAAGGGTAGGTGATGATCCGCAGTACCTCCTGCAAAAAAATGCCTGTGGTCTTTCAGCCACGCCAGTCAGCTCTGATACCAGGGTGGTGATCTATCCAAATCCGGGCACCGGGGTATTCCGGTGTATGCAAAATGGTGAGCCGGTACTGGCACAAGAGGCCGTAATTTTTAATGCCTCCGGTGTGCAGCTCACCCATTTTACCAATACACAGCAGTTTAATATTACCTCACTGCCTGCCGGCATGTATTTTTATACGTTGAAAATCGACAAGGTAACCTATAAGGGCAAACTGGTAAAAATGTAAATCCAGGTATCCCATGGAAACGGAGCAGTTATTAGGCCTGATGCTGATTCCGCAAGGTTTGGTTGAGTGCACCAGTACTAAAACCTGTATCCTGGTAACTGCATTCTCATCTATACAGCAAGGTGTTAGATACTGCTTCCTTTCCGGTATTGTATCATTAAAAAAAAACGGCAACGAACCTGTCTTGCGCCTGCGTGATCCTCCTCCCTGCCTGGGCTGATTGATACGAAGAATAGCAGCCATCGCATGCGTTGATTGGCAATCACGCAGCCGTTGGCTTCAAATTGCAGCTCTACTTACATTCCTGTCAAACGCTTATTCCCGCTAAATTTCATTACTTTTGCGCCCTTAGTTAAAAGATGCTTTTCAGCGCTATGAGTGAACTTGGTAAAATTGATACAAAACGGCTTCCAAAACATATTGCTATCATTATGGATGGCAATGGAAGGTGGGCGCAGGAAAAGGGAGAAGACAGGCTTTTTGGTCACCTGCATGGCGTGGAAAGTGTACGCAATATTGTGGAAGGTTGTGCGGAATTAGGGATCGAATACCTCACGCTGTATGCATTCAGCACAGAAAACTGGGACAGGCCTGCCAATGAGGTAAGCGGACTGATGGAAATCCTGGTTGATACGATCAGGAAAGAAGTACCAACGCTCAATAAGAATAATATCAAGCTGCATGTGATCGGCGACCTGGATATGTTGCCTGCTAATGCAAGAAAAGCATTGGAAGAAGCATTGGAAGAAACCACTACCAATACCGGCCTCAACCTGGTAATGGCATTGAGTTACAGCAGCCGTTGGGAATTGGTGAATGCAGTAAAAAACATAGCAGCGGATGTAAAAAATGGCGTGCTTGACCCAACAGCCATTACGCAGGAAACATTGCAGAATTATTTAACCACAAGTGGTTTTCCCGATCCGGAACTGATGATAAGAACAAGCGGAGAATACCGGATCAGCAACTTTTTATTATACCAACTGGCTTATGCAGAATTGTATTTCACCAATACAAGATGGCCTGATTTCCGGAAGGAAAATTTATATGAGGCCATTGTTGATTTTCAGCAAAGGGAAAGAAGGTTTGGTAAAACCGGCGAGCAGGTGAGTAAAGAGGAGAATTTAGCCGGGTAAGCAGGCTTTACCAGTATAGGATTCTGTTGTTGCATACAGCAGTGGCAGAGGATTGTTTAACAAATACTTTTAATAATAGCAAGTATATTGCCGCCCGTAAAATACATTTGATGCAGAGGATTTACCAGAACTGTTTATTTATTGTACTTTCTTTCTTTAGCGCCTACCAGGCAGCTGCGCAAGAGATGCCTGATTCCCCAAAAGTTTCAGTAAACCCAAGGCTGATTGAGATATTCAACAACCGGCCCACAGAGTACATTGTTGCAGGCATTGCTGTAACGGGCAACCAGTCATTCGATCCCAATTTGATCATTTCAATATCCGGCCTGGCTGTTGGAGATAAAGTGACCATACCAGGAACCGACGCTTTTGGTAAGGCCATTTCAAAACTCTGGAGACAAAACCTGATTGCTGATGTGGAAATAAGCATCACCAACCTGGTGGGAAATAATATTTACGTGGAACTGGCCATTACCGAAAGGCCAAGACTGGCAGAAGTAAGGTTTTTGGGTATTAAAAAAGCAGAGAAAGAAGACCTGGAAACCAAAACTGCCTTGACAAGGGACAGGGTGGTGACAGAAAATATGAAGTTAAGCGCCCTGGAGGCGATCAAAAGTTTTTACGCCGAAAAGTCTTACCGCAATGCTACCGTAACCTTAACAGAAGAGCCGGCCAAAGGATCGCAAAATGCTGTGTTGCTGACTTTTACTATCAACAAGGGCAGTAAAGTAAAAATAAACTCTGTGAACTTTGTGGGCAACGATGCAGTTACAGACGGCAAGCTTAAAAAGCAAATGAAGGGAACCAAGGAAAAATCAAGGTTTACCCTCAACCCTCCCAAGTACATCAGTCCATATAATGATACTGCCAAAAGGATCAGCTTTGCCCAATACCTCAATGATTTTGGTTTTTTGTCACCATCTAAAACAAAGGACTATATTGATCCTTACTTCCGGTTTAAACTTTTTGCTTCATCTAAATTCAACCAGCAGAAATATGATGAGGACAGGATAAGTGTGCTGGACTATTATAATGCAGAAGGTTACCGCGATGCTGTGATCATCGACCATAAAGAGATCGCCAACGAAAAAGGCAACCTCGATATCCATGTGAAAGTGAACGAAGGCAGTAAATACTATTTTGGGGACATCAGCTGGCGTGGTAATACCAAATACACCGATTCCCTGCTTAACCTGTTGCTGGGTATCAAAAAGGGCGATGTGTATAACATTGACATTTTAAACAAAAGACTGGGCAGGCAGGCCAGTGCAGAGGGGGGCGATATTCAAAGTCTTTATATGGATGATGGATACCTGTTCTTCCGCTTAGACCCGGTAGAAACATCCGTGTACAATGATACGATCGATTTTGAGATCCGCATGACGGAAGGTCCCCAGGCCACAATTGGCAAAGTGGATATCACCGGCAACGACAAAACAAAAGACTATGTGATCCGCAGGGAACTGAGAACCGTACCGGGAGAAAAATTCAGCCGCTCAGATATTATCCGTACACAAAGGGAATTGGGTCAGCTGGGCTTTTTCAACCCGGAAAAGATCGTTCCTAATATCGTTCCCAATGCAGACAATGGAACGGTTGATATCAGCTGGGCGGTAGAAGAAAAATCAAATGACCAGCTGGAATTGTCAGCCGGTTTTGGTGGTGGTATCGGTTTAACGGGTACACTTGGTATTACGTTCAATAACTTTTCACTGGATAACATTTTCAAGAAAAGCACCTGGGATCCTTTACCATCAGGCAGCGGACAAAAGCTGAGTGCCAGGATACAATCCAATGGCCGTGCTTTCCGTACCTACAATCTTTCTTTTACTGAACCCTGGCTGGGCGGTAAAAAGCGGAACTCATTCTCTGTAAGCTTCTACAATACCAAACAAACCAACTCCTTTGACCAGTTTGGGAACTTTTGCAGAAAATGTGGCGATACGTCCTTCCTCCGTATTTTGGGCGCCAGTGTTGCGTTGGGCAAACAGTTGAAATGGCCGGATGATTATTTTTCACTTACTACCTCCATTAACTTTCAGCAATATAAACTCCGCAATTATAATGTGAGTGGTTTTGGCGGCCTTAATAACGGAACCTCTACAAACATAAGTCTCCGGTTGGCATTGGCAAGATATGCTGCAACCGGCAGCCCCATCTTCCCAACCGGCGGTTCCAATTTTATACTAAGCGGCCAGTTCACTTTACCCTATACAGCACTTGGTATGTTTAGTGAAGGAGACAATGAATACAAATTGCCTGAGTTTCACAAGTGGTTATTTACCGGCGAATATTATGTACCCATTGGCGTGGCGAAAGGTGCAGAAAAGAACAGGCAGTTTATCCTGAAAGTAGCAGCTAAATATGGCTTTATCGGCAAGTACAGCAGCGAAAGAAATATTTCTCCGTTCGAGCGTTTCCAGGTGGGTGATGCCGGCTTGAGTAACAACTTCGGATTGCTGGGATACGACATTATTGCACACAGGGGCTACCCGATCTATGCCAGCTCAGATCCTAAAGTGAACCCGGAGAATGTGAACCCGTCTGAATACTTTACAATCTTTAATAAATACACGGTAGAGTTGCGCTATCCTTTCAGCACCAATCCAAGCAGCACCATTTATGGCCTGGCGTTTTTTGAAGCGGCCAACGGATGGTACAGTTTTAAAGATTACAATCCTTTCAGGCTTCGCCGTTCAGCTGGTGTAGGTATGCGTTTCTTCCTGCCGATGTTTGGCTTGCTCGGTTTCGATTATGGAATAGGATTTGACAGGATAAAAGCAGGCGAACCAATGAAGAATGCTTTCAAGTTCACCTTTATGCTGGGCCAGGAACCGCAATAGTATGATACAGGCTAATTTTTTATTGATGCAATTAAAATACGTCACCATGAAGAAATATCTTTTGTTTACTGCCTGCCTGCTGGTAATGTCAGTATACACAACTGCGCAGCGCTATGCCATCATTGATTCTAAATATATCCTGGAAAAACTGCCGGAATATAAAGAATCCCAGGGCAAGCTTGATCAGTACAGTGCCCAATGGCAGCAGGAAATTGAAATGAAGCAGACTGCATTGGATAAAATGTACAAAGACTTTGATGCGGAGCAGGTAATGCTGAGTGATGAACTGAAAAAGAAAAGGGAAGACGAATTGTATAATAAAGAAAAAGAATTGAGAGACCTTCAGAAAAAGCGTTTTGGTTTTGAAGGCGACCTGTTTAAAAAAAGACAGGAACTGATAAAACCTATACAGGACAAGGTTTACACGGCCATTCAAAAGCTGGCGGTTGAAAAGCAGTACGATTTTATTTTAGATAAAAGTGAAGGAATTACCGTTATATTTGCCGACCCAAAACTGGACAAGAGCGATGATATTTTGAAAAACCTGGGCGTTAAATAAATAACAATAGGCCGGCAGGATGCAGCCATCTCCGGCCAATAACAATCTGTGGTTAAGTAATAGTTTTAGTAATAAATAAACAGTATCAATAATAACTGCATTTGTTCTTAACCGGAACAAATGTTTTTTTAAACACAAGAACAAAAAATGAAAAAAGTATTACGCTCATTAGTGGTGTTGGTTTTAGTGGTTGGTTTTTCAAATGCTGCAACAGCACAGTTGAAGATCGGTTATATCAGTACAGAAGAACTGATTGGCTCAATGCCTGAAACGGAAGACGCCAACAACCAGTTGCAGGATTATCAAAGTTCATTGCAGGCACAGGGTGCTGATTATTACAGGGAATACGTTGAGAAAGACAGTATATTCCAGGCGGATTCAGCTAAGTGGTCTCCTACACAAAGGGAATTGAAAAGAAACGATCTTTTTGCCCTGGTACAAAAAGTACAAGGCTGGCAGCAAACCATGCAACAGATGCTGCAGGAAAAATCACAGGCGCTGATCGGCCCGATCAGGATCAAAGCCACAGATGCCATCAAAGCAACCGCAAAAGAAAACGGCTACACGTATGTGTTAGAAGAAGCGGCTGTATTAACAGGTCCAACTGGAGATAATATCCTGCCCCTGGTAAAAAAGAAACTGGGAGTAGCCCCGCCTAAGCCGGCAGCCGGAGCAGCTCCTGCTAAAAAGCCTTAAATTATCCGTATAAATAATTGTTCAAAGCCATCCCCGGTAAGGATGGCTTTGTTATTTTTGATACATGAGCAAGGGTCCAATTGGTGTATTTGACAGCGGCTATGGCGGTTTAACCGTATTGAAAGAGATCGCTGCAAAACTCCCGCAATACGATTATATCTACCTCGGGGATAATGCAAGGGCGCCCTATGGCACAAGAAGTTTTGATACCGTATATCAATATACTTTACAGGCAGTGCAGTGGTTTTTTAGCCAGGGCTGTCACTTGGTAATATTGGCCTGTAACACAGCTTCGGCAAAAGCGCTGCGTACCATTCAGCAGAATGACCTGGCCAACACCCCTTTAGGCGATGGGGGCAAACGGGTGCTGGGAGTGATCAGGCCTACCTCCGAAGTGATTGGTAATTTCAGCAAGTCAAAAGCTGTAGGGGTTTTAGGAACTACCGGTACCGTACAATCGCAATCCTATGTAATAGAAATTGAAAGATTTTTTCCCGGATGCAGGGTATTCCAGGAAGCCTGCCCTATGTGGGTACCCCTGGTGGAGAATAATGAACACAATAGCCATGGCGCTGATTATTTCGTGGAGAAACATCTCAACAGCCTGCTGTCTCAATCAAAGGAGATCGATACCCTTTTGCTGGCTTGTACACATTATCCTTTGCTCATGGAAAAAATACAACAGTTTGTTCCGGCGGGTTGTGCAGTGATACCGCAGGGAAAGATCGTGGCCGATAGCCTGGCTGTTTACCTGCAGCGTCACCCCGAAATGGAAGTCCAATGCAGCAAGAGCGGCAGCCGCCGGTTTTACACCACCGACTCGGCACCGGACTTTGACAGCAAGGCGGCGATTTTTTATGGCGAGCCGGTAAAATCCACCCATTTGACACTGTAAGCCAAAAAACTTTACATTATCAACCGAAAACTTCGCTGTTTTCCCTTACTTTTGCCGTCCTTTCACAAACACAGGGGATGGTGCCCCGGTGAGTGCAACAAAAGAGTTTATAAAAACATTTTTTAAAAGGAAAAATTTAATACAATGCCAGGTAAAAAAAGAACATTCCAGCCACATGTACGCCGTCGTAAATCAGTTCATGGTTTCCGCAGGCGCATGCAATCTGCTAATGGCCGTAAAGTATTGGCCAGCCGCAGGGCAAAAGGGCGCCATAAACTGACAGTTTCTGACGAACGTTTTGGTAAAAAATAGACCGCTCCCTGCTGCCGCAGGCAGACAAACAGGAGCCTGAAAATAGTAAGCCCCGGCGATTTTGCCAGGGCTTTTTTAATTTTGTGAACTTGCAGCAAAAAGTACGATATACACTTGGCAAAAATGAACGGCTTAAAAGCCGCAAAGCAATTGAACAATTATTTAAAGACAGCCGGTCTTTTGCTGTTTTCCCTGTAAAAATTATTTTTAAGAGATCGCCTTTTACAGGTGAACCGGCCACAAAACTACAGGCGGCCTTTAGCGTAAGCAAACGGAATTTCAAAAAGGCTGTGGACCGCAATCGTATTAAAAGGCTGATGAGAGAGGCCTGGCGTTTGCAAAAAAACAGCTTGCAGGATACATTGCAACAAACCCACCAGCAGGCTGTTATTTTTATATTGTATGTTGGAAATGATATCCCGGCATATGAAGTGGTGAAAGAAAAAATAGGCACAGCATTAAAAAAGCTGCAAAAAATCATACATGAAGCGCCTGCTGCAAATAGCTAGTTTTCCATTTATACTGTTGATCAAATTCTATCAACTGGCCATTTCTCCCTGGCTCGGGAGCAAGTGCCGTTATACGCCCAGCTGTTCTCATTATGGCATCCAGGCATTAAAAAAGCATGGTCTTTTTAAAGGGCTGTGGCTTACTGTAAAAAGAATCAGCCGTTGCCATCCCTGGGGCGGACATGGGTATGACCCGGTGCCATAGGTCCGGTCGGTACCGAAGGTCAGACCGGATGGCTGTATGTTTAATACCGGGCTGACCTGCGGTGCCGGCCAGTAACAAAAACGGGCACCAAAAGATGCCCGTTCTGCAAAAAAGATGGCTGCTTAGTTCACCACAATTTCCTTCTTCACAATTTCTTTCCCTTTAATAACGGGAAGGGTTACCTGCAAAACACCGTCTGTATACTTAGCAGCAATGTTTTGGGTGTCGATGCTTTCGTCCAGTGTAAAGCTGCGTTTGAAGCCACCACGGCTGTATTCTCTCAATAGCCATTCTGGACGGGGAAAACCTTCCGGTGGTGTGTACGAAATGATGAGTTCATTTCCGTTTACATCTAAATGAAAGTGTTCTTTAATGCGGCCGGGTGCAAACACCAGCATTTCATAACTGTTGTCGGTTTTGTAAATGTTTACACTGGCCCGTTGCATGGAAGAGCGGATAAATCCCGGCCTGCCGTGATTTCCGTAAGCGTTGCCTTTTGCGGCGCATGACTGATTGTAGTGCATGTTTTTTTGTTTTGATTTAAAAAATAAGTTACCGGCATCTCCACAGGAAAAAACAATGCCGTTTAATGGTAAATGAAAATATGTCAGTTGATGGCTATAAACCTGTAAAAAAATGTTTTTTGAATGTCAATTTGTGTCATCCGTGAGTTGCCAATTTTGTGTAGTATTGTTATTCAAAATATTGTATGAAAAAAGAAAAGATACGGTGCCCCTGGTGTTTAAAAGACGACCTGTATAAAGACTACCACGACAATGAATGGGGAACGCCCCTGAAGGATGACCAGAAATTATTTGAATTGCTTTGTTTGGAAGGAGCACAGGCCGGTTTAAGCTGGTACACCGTATTGCGTAAACGGGATAACTACCGGGAAGCATTTGACAATTTTGATGCAGAAAAGATGAGCCGGTACAGCGCTGCTAAAATTGAAAAGTTATTGCTGAATGAAGGCATTATCCGGAATCGTTTAAAAGTGAATGCATTTGTAGGAAATGCCAAAGCTTACCTGGCTATTCAAAAAGAGTTTGGAAGTTTCTCCACCTATATCTGGCAGTTTGTGGGAGGGAAACAGATTAGAAACCAGGTACATTCAATGGGAAATATTCCAGCTAAAACAGCTATATCTGATGCCATGAGTAAGGATCTTTTGAAACGGGGTTTTAAGTTTGTGGGTTCTACCATTTGTTATGCGTTTATGCAGGCCAGTGGTATGGTAGATGATCATTTAAATGATTGCTGGAAAAAGAAAAAGTAGGCCGCAGCAGCATCCGCATTGATCCAATCCGCCTGTAAAAAATACTGCTACATGAAAGAAGAAAAAATTCAAACCTTGCATCCGTTGCCTGGCAAAACGAATAAAAGCATCTCAATTGAGAAATATAATTTTATCAAGAAACACTTACTGGCTATTCTCGCCAAGAATGAATTAACACATACTGAGTTGATGGAAGAACTGTATCAAAATGTAAAAGATGATTTTACAGGTGGCGTACAATGGTATGGCGAAACAGTAAAACTTGACCTGGAAGCAAGAAAGATCATTGCAAGAACCAGGACAAAACCAGAAAAATACAGCCTGAAATAAGTGTTCGTTAATTTTTATCCAGCTGCTCCTTTCTTCTTTGCTCCATTAGAAAGTCAGTACCAAAACTCAGCTTTTTTGCAGCAGGCGACTGTTCATTCATTATACGCCAAAAGGGAGTGATCTTTCCAATGGCTTTTCCATTTTTATATTCTTCATAAGCAGCCTCAGCCACAATGCGGAGAAAAATGCCCGACGTAACCGGGCAGGTTTTGTCTGCATGATAAGCAGCAGCCAGGTCTTTCCGCATTTGCGTAAGCGTGGTTGCTTTTCCTTTTGAAATACTACGTATGTACTCATCCACAATGGCAGGTGTGGCGATCAGCATTTTTTCGCCAGCCTGGATATCGGCAAAATCCTTGTCGGTCTTTTTTACCTCGGGCTCTTTTGCCAGGTCCCTTTTCTCTACCCATGTTTTTCTTTTATAGGCACACATCCGGGTTGATTTAGGATACTAAAATAAAAAAAGGCTGCAATTTTCATTACAGCCTCTATAAAAACAATTCAAAATTTATTTGCCAAATCTTTCTGCCACTTTGCTCCAGTTCACTACATTCCAGAAGGCTGCTAAATAATCGGCTCTCCTGTTTTGGTAATGTAAATAGTAAGCATGTTCCCACACATCACATCCAAGCAACGGTGTGCCTTTTACCTCAGCCACATCCATTAATGGGTTGTCCTGGTTGGGCGTGGAACTAACTTCTAATTTGCCATCCTTCTCAATCAGCCATGCCCATCCGCTTCCAAATCTCGTGATGCCGGCATTGTTGAATTTTTCTTTAAAGCCATCAAAAGAACCAAAGGCGGCGTTGATCGCTTCAGCCAATGCACCGGTTGGAGTGCCACCTGCATTGGGAGCCAGGCTTTCCCAAAAGAAAGTATGATTCCAGTGACCACCGCCATTATTACGAACGGCAGGAGAAATGCTGCCTGCTTGTTTTACCAGTTCTTCAATGGATTTACCTTCATGCTCGGTACCAGCAATGGCTTTGTTGAGATTGTCAACATAAGCCTGGTGGTGCTTGCCATGATGTATCTGCATTGTTTTTGTGTCGATGTGTGGCTCTAATGCTTCATGTGCATAAGGAAGAGCCGGGAGTGTAAATGCCATAGTTAATTTGTTATTTAGTATTAAGTATTTGTTATTCGTTATTTATAATTGTTTTTCCGCTTGTTCATCGGGCATTGTTCTCCGGAAAACAAATTTACAAACTGCCTTTGCATATTGTTGTATTAAAAATTATTTCTTTCCTATTTCGCAAGCTATCGTTTACTTCTGAAAAAATCCTTCATCAGCAGGGCGCATTCTTCTGCCAGTATGCCACGCTCCACCATGGTCTTTGGGTGAAAGGGGCTATTGCTGCCGGTAGTGTGGCGGTAACCATTTTTTTCATCCGAAGCACCATACACCACCCGGCTGATCTTACTCCAGTACAATGCACCGCTGCACATTACACAAGGCTCCACTGTAACATACAAGGTGGCTTCCGGCAGGTACTTGCTCCCTAAAAAATTGAATGCCGCTGTTAGTGCAATGATCTCTGCATGTGCTGTACTGTCGTTTAACTTCTCTACCTGGTTGTATCCACGGGCAATGATGCGGTCATTCAGTACAACAACCGCACCAACCGGCACTTCATCTTCTTCAAATGCTTTTTGCGCTTCCCTGAGCGCCTGCTTCATGTATTGTTCGTCTGTCATATTCAATACCCGGTCAGACGGTCTCCGTCTGACCGGGATTTGTTTTAGGTTATATTACCCAGTCAGACCGGGACGGTCAGACTGGGTATAAAAAACTCATCATAACTTCATCTATAAACCTGTCTTCTTTCACCAGGTGGGTGAATTTCCTCAGCACGCCTTCTTTTACAAAGCCATTTTTTTCATACAGCGCAATAGCTTTTTCGTTGATGGTTGCCACAGTAAGTTCAATGCGCAATATGCCCATTGTTTTCCCAGCGCCAGTATTTCAGTCATCATTTGTTGCCCATATCCTTTACCCGAAAAATCAGGGTGAATACCAAGTCCTCCAAGATAGGCAACATGGTGATTGCGGTACGGTTGCCTGATCAGCTTAAACATCCCCACGGCCTGTTCACTTGCTTCAAAAATAAAAATGATATTTTTTGACAACAGGTCCTCAAACACTGGTTTAAAAGCTGTTGTGTCCATCGGCTCATACAATAGCCAGGGGTTTACCTGCGGGTGCATGTAAAGGCTGTATACAAAATCAAAATCGCTTGCTGTTATACTCCTGGCCATAGTGCCGAAGGTAGGTAAACCAAACTTTATTGGCAACAGGATGCCCGCTGCCGGTTTAATGGCTTAATTTTATCTGTATTAACGGTTGAACTATGGCTACACTTTCGCAATTGGAGGCAATGCAGGCGTATTTTGAAAGCGGCATTACCAGAACATATTCGTTTAGAAAAGAACAATTAAGGAAACTGGAACGCAGTATTGAAAAATATGAACAAGACATCTATGCAGCCTTGTACAGCGACCTGAAGAAAAGTAAAGAAGAATGCTGGGTAACTGAAACAGGGATTGTTTTATCAGAGCTGAAATATGCACTTAAAAATCTGAAACTATGGATGGAAAAAGAGAACGTTAAAACAAATTTGCTGAATGTTCCCTCTTCCAGTTTTATTTTAAAAGAACCGTTAGGCGTTGTACTTATTATTAGTCCCTGGAATTATCCATTTAACCTGCTGATGACTCCCCTGGTGGGTGCAATCGCAGCCGGCAATTGCATGGTATTAAAACCAAGTGAGTTTGCACCTGCCACTGCCAGCGTGATGAAAAAGATCATTGAAGAAACCTTTGATAAAAAATATGTGTTGTATGCAGATGGAGATGGTGCTGCAGTGATTCCAGACATGATGAATCATTTTAGATTTGATCATGTGTTTTATACCGGCAGTACTTCCACCGGGAAGATCATTTATAAAATGGCGGCAGAAAAATTAGTACCGGTTACGCTGGAACTCGGAGGTAAAAGCCCCTGTATAGTGGAAGCAGATGCCAATATAAAAGTGGCTGCCAGGCGGATTGCCATTACCAGTTTTAGTAACTGCGGGCAAATGTGTGTGGCGCCGGATTATATCCTGGTTCATGAAAGTAAAAAAGCAGCATTGATCGAAGCCTTAAAAAAATCTTTGCAGGATTTTTTTCGCAGTAATACAAAAGAGCATGAGAATTATGGAAAGATCATCAATGAAAAGCAATTTGACCGGCTGGTAAAATATTTATCCCAAGGCAATATTGTACATGGCGGAGATCATGACAGAGCGTCCTTATTTATCGGCCCCACGCTCCTGGATAATATACAAACCAGTGATACAGTGATGCAAGAGGAAATATTTGGTCCCATATTACCGGTGCTTTCGTTTGCTACAACAGAAGAAGCGTTGGGAATAATTGCACTCAATAAAAACCCTTTAGCCTTCTATGTGTTCACCTCATCTTCTGCCAAAGAAAAAGAATGGCTGCAGGCAGTTGCTTTTGGCGGCGGTTGTATAAACAATGCCAGCTGGCACCTCACCAATCACCACCTGCCTTTTGGTGGAAGGGGTTTCAGCGGAACGGGCCAGTACCATGGCAAAGCAAGTTTTGATCTGTTCACCCATAAAAAATCGGTGATGAAAACACCCACCTGGTTTGATCCGGCCATTAAATATCCTCCGTTCAAGGGAAAATTGAAATTGTTTAAATGGATATTGAGGTGAGACGGATAAAAAAAATATCATTGAGTGTTTTATTATTAGTTAGTGCATTTACCATGTATGTGATGTATATAAACAGAAACTCCGTAAATATGAATACAAGACAAAAAATACTAAAAGCTGTTTACCCTGCATTAATGTGGTTTACAAAACTCACCGGTACCAAATCTGCTATGGCAGCGAATGAAAAAGCCATGCCGCCGGTTTCTTTTTATGGTTTGCAGGCAATGGCAAACGACGGCAGCAACTTTTCATTCGAAACATTGAAAGGAAAAAAGCTGCTATTAGTTAATACGGCTTCAGATTGCGGGTACACGGCACAGTATGCCGAGTTGGAAACACTGTACAGGCAGTACCGGGGTCAGCTCAATATCATCGCCTTCCCGGCAAATGATTTTAAAGAACAGGAGAAAGGCAGCGATGCAGATATTGCGGCTTTTTGTCAACGGAATTATGGAGTCAGTTTTCCTATCATGGCCAAATCGGCGGTGGTAAGCGGCGATCAACAGAACCCTGTGTTTCAATGGCTCACCAAACCGGCGCTCAATGGCTGGAACAGCAAAGGACCTTCCTGGAATTTTGCTAAGTACTTAATTGATGAAAATGGTAAACTGGTCAACTATTTTGATCCGTCTGTTTCTCCACTGAGCAAGGATATTATTCAAGCCATCACAAGAAAATAGAATCCTCCACATCAAACAATTTTTGCTTTCCCGGCTTTATAGCCACTGATGGCATAGTATAAAATGTAGACATAAGATGGCAACGTACATGCCAGGAAGGAACCGTGATTAGATGCAATGCCGGCAGTTTTTAAACTGGTATACAACAAGGGCAGCAAGGCTCCACCGGCAATTCCCATGATGAGCAATGCAGCACCGGTTTTTGTAAACTTCCCAAGACCACCGATTGCCAACGGAAAAATAGCAGGCCACATCAGGGCATTGGATAATCCCAGCAACGCAATAAAAGTAATGGCTGTATAACCGCTTGTTACAAAAACACCCATGCTGAACAGGATGCCGGTAATGGCTGAAACAGCCAGCGCTCTTTGTTGTGAGATCAGTTTTGGTATGGTGAAGATGCCAACTACATAACCCAGCAGCATCGATACCAATGTAAAGGTGGTAAAATATTTTGTTTCATCCAGTGGCATACCAAGTTCTCTTCCATAAGCACCAATGGCGTCACCTGCCAGTACTTCCACCCCAACATATAAGAATAAACACAACACACCCAGTAATAAATGAGGAAACTGGAAAACGCTGCTTTTGCAAACCACGGTATTATCTACGGAAGTCTCTTCTTTATCAATGTCAATTTCGGGAAGCGATGATCTTTTGATCATAAAGGCCAGCAGTACCAGCACAACGGCCATGATGATATAAGGTGTGATTACCCTTGACGCCAGCTGATCAAGCAATTGATTTTTTAATACCGCATCTGTTGTTTTATTAACCTGTTCCTCAATAGCGGTGGCATTTTTTAAAACCAATGCACCCAGTATGAGCGGGCTGAGCATACCCGCAATTTTATTACAGATGCCCATGATGCTGATACGTTTTGCCGCACTCTCAATGGGGCCAACAATGCTGATATAGGGATTGGAAGCGGTTTGCAATATCGCCAGGCCCATGCCCTGTACAAATAAGCCGGTAAGAAACAATCCAAAACTTCTTGCGTTGGCAGCAGGAACAAATATAACAGAACCAATGGCCATTACCAGTAAACCCAACGCCATTCCATTTTTAAAACCCGTTTTTTTCAAAATAGCTGATGAAGGAACAACAAGAAAAAAATAAGCCATGTAAAAGGCAAAGGTTACAAAGAAAGCCTGCACATCATTCTCCAGCTGGCAGGCCAGTTTTAAAAATGGGATAAGCGTTCCATTTAGCCAGGTAACAAATCCAAAAACAAAAAATAATATCCCGATGATCACGATGGCATTCCTGTTATTGGATGTGTTTTGCATACTGTTTTAATTGTTGAAAGAGGAAAGTACAGCTGATCACTGTATTAAAATTCATTTTGTCAATGACAAACGTTTGCATGAAATGGAATTCAAACAACCGCTTGCGTAAAATGCCCGGCAGGCAACCGTTTGCACAAAAAAGCAATGGTATGTTTCTCTATGTTTGATCTGCAATTGCAAATCGCTCTCTTACCTCTTGTTCGGAAATGATGTTTTTGCTGATAGAAAAACACAAGAAATGTTTTTGATCATTACCCGCCTTTAGAACCTGCCTTGCATTATTATTTTTAAAAACCAAACTAAATCTCATTGTAATGAAAAAGCAAGTTACTTTCCTGGGTATTTTTCTTTTGCTGCTGGTATCTGCAAAAGCACAAACCAATGCTTATTATGTGGATGGTTCGCTCAGCACAAATGGTGATGGCACACCGGGTAATCCATGGAACCGGATCTGGTATGCCGTTAACCGCACAAGGGATACCACCAAAGATGAAGTGGTATATATCAAAGCAGGTACGTACACCATTGACCCAAACGATTTTCTGACGCAGTTGTATATTGGTAATGCCAATGGTGGTGGCGGCGGTAAGTTTTTAACGCTTCGCACCTATGCAGGTGATGAAGGAAAAGTGATCATCGATGGAAAGAATCTCACCACCAATCCTTTTTATCCCAACATGCTGGTGATCAGCGGTGCTAACTATGTGAAACTGCAAAACCTGGTTTTCCGCAATTTAAAAAACACGAGCGGGTATGCATTGAATATTCAGTCATCACAAAATGTTCAAGTGAATAACTGTGCTTTTGATTCTTTGTACTGGACCAGCACCAGTGCGGAGTATGGCTACCCTACAGTGAACAACACCAGCAACTTTATTCATGCAGTGTATCTGTATGGCAACAGTTCGGTAAGCCTCAGCAACGATACCTTACGCAACGCTGCCCCGGGATGGGGTGAATTTATCAAAGATGCAGGAGGCAACAGCAGTGTTACCAAAACTGCACTGATCACTTCGGCCATTACCGCCGTGGCATCCGACTACTATGTGGCACTAACGGGCAACGATACCACAGGAAGCGGCTCTGTAAGTAATCCATGGCGTACATTGGCGAGGGCAAATGAACTGGCGGGCATTAATTACACTTATTCACCATCAGTATTGATCAATGCGCCGGTAAATATTTACCTCCGTGCTGGTACGCACCAGCCTTCCACCAACGGAATTTTTATTGGCAGCAACCGGGGTACTAACAACCAGTGGTATACCATCCGGAATTATCCCGGTGAAAATGCCATCCTCGACGGAAGCAACATCAGTACTAAATTTTCTGCTGTCATTGCTATTGCCGACGCCAAACTGGTGCGTATTGAGGGATTGAAGCTGACGAAGATGACAAATGACTCTCTCTTGCAATATGCTTCACCTTCGGTGGGAACAAAGGATACCAGGTTTGGTATAATTGTGAGCGGGCAGTCAAAGTACATTGTTATTAAGAACAACAAGATCTATGATATGGCATGGACAAGAAATGCGGCACTACAAAAGACACCCACTGCCAGCGACAACCTCAATCCATTAGTTGTGTTAGGTACTACAGATGTGTCAATAAGAAATGTAGTGATCGAAGGCAATGAAGTGTATAGTAATGTAACGGGCTATGCAGAAGCTGTAACGGTAAATGGTAATGTAGATTCATTTGCCATCATCAACAACCTCGTTTTTGATAATGCTAATATCGGCATAGTGGCGGCGGGCAACTATCAATGGGTGGTGGATGATCCTGGTTTTTCCGTTACCGCTCCATATAATTATGCAAAAAATGGTTTTATCCTTGGTAATACAGTGTACAGGAATATTTCTCCCATCGCGGTGTCGGCAGGCATTTACCTGGATGGGTCAAGAAATGTGCTGGTGGAAGACAATGAATCCTACTGGAATGGCACGGGTATTTCTGTAGGCAATGAGCAATACAACAGTGTGAGCGGCTACCATACGGTGAACAGTAATATCATGAGGGAGAACCTGAGCGCCGGTTTGTATTATGGCAGTACCAATTCAACCTCCTGGGTAGAGTATTGTACTGTGAAAAACAATACCATCAAAGACAATTATATCATTGATAGCAACCTGCGGGCCAGGGCAAATAATCAATACGGTATCACCGATGCAGCACAACGCTATACAGAAGTAAATATCTACCGCCTGCGAAACAGTATGTTCAAGCAGAATACCATTGAATCAATGTCAAATATTGTATTGGGTTTGTATCTTACTCAAACTGCTGATACATTAAAGTGGAATGAATATTATGTGATCAGTGAAGATGCCTGCCAGGCCATTTTTGTGCAGGACAAAAATAATGATGGTTCCATCGTGTCGCCCACTGATTCTATTTATACTAATTTTCACCAGTATGCGCTGCGCAGCGGTTACGACCAGGAATCGGAATGTGAAGGACAGGAATACAGTGCTACAGGTTGCGGCACATCCGGGCGGCCGGCACCGGTAAGATTGATACAGGAAAACAATGCTGTTCCCATCATTGTATATCCTAATCCGGCAACAGATAATATTACCCTGCAGTTGGGGTTAAAGAATGCGGGTGTGGTGAATGTGGCGTTGATGGATATTTCCGGCAGGTTATTATACAATCAGCAGCAGGAATATGCCGCAGGTAAACATACCATCCGAATTGTATCGTTAAAACAAAAAGGCATTGTGGCAGGAACTTACCTGCTGAAAGTAACAACTGCAACCGAAACAAAAATTTCAAAACTGATCGTGCAATAGTTTTTCATTGGTTCTTTTATTGACATGACCGCTGCATTTTTGCAGCGGTTTTTTCTTTTGAGATAAAAATTATGAATAGCACAGCTGAATTGCTAAAAACGGCTACCCTTAATATTTAAAAAAAAGAGGTAAGAAATTAATTAAGCCGCCTGATAAATGGTTTTAGTTTATCCCGAAAGCTTTCGGAACCCACCGGCAGCGGAGGTAAAACTGTAAATATTCAGAGTGCCAAATTAAATAAACCACTTTAAGTTATAGCTGCAACTTCTTATCGATAGCAAGTCACTAGCGCTACGCAACCGCTTGCACCAATTCCCATCCTGTCAAACGTTTGCACAACTATTTCCCAACTGCAATACCTAAGTTTACATCACAAAATCAATCTTGCAATATGACGCATATTAACCGGAGACATTTCATCAACCGCACGGCAGTGGCGGGAGCAGGACTTGCACTCATGCCGCAATCCATCAAGGCCATGAACAGTGTTAAAAAAGACAAAGTGAGGGTAGGGGTCATTGCTGTTGGCTTAAGAGGCCAGCTGCACCTGGAAGAAATGCTGAAACGGAGTGATGTGGAGATCATTGCGATGGCCGACCCGGATAAATCCATGATGGCCATGGCGCAAAAACTGGTTCAGCGGTACAATAAAAAAGCACCGGTTGAATACACTAACGGTAACGAAGACTATAAAAATTTATTAAAGCGGGATGATATCGACGCCGTGTTCATCGCATCTCCATGGGAATGGCATGCGCCGCAGGGCATTGATGCCATGAATGCAGGGAAGATCGTTGGCATGGAAGTATGCGGCGCCATCAAATTGCAGGACTGCTGGGATTTTGTAAACACCTCAGAAAAAACAGGCATACCCATTATGCCATTGGAAAATGTTTGTTACCGCAGGGATATCATGGCCGTACACAACATGGTGCAGAAAGGATTGTTTGGAGAGATACTGCATTTGCAAGGTGGTTACCAGCATGATCTAAGGGGTGTATTATTCAATGATGGCGTTTCTCCCTACAACAGTGGCGCTGAATTTGGCGACAAAGGATACAGCGAAGCCAAATGGAGAACACAACATTATGTTGACCGCAATGGAGAAAACTATCCAACACATGGCCTGGGGCCTGTTGGTACTATGATCAATGTAAACCGTGGCAATCGTTTAACAGCACTATCATCTGTAGCAACCAAATCAAGAGGCCTGAACCGGTACATAAAAAATCATCCGAAGGGTGGTGCCAGTCATCCCAACGCAAAGATCAACTACAAACAGGGGGATATTGTAACCACACAAATACAAACGGCCAATGGCGAAACCATTATCCTTACACTGGATACATCCTCACCACGTCCGTACAATCTTGGTTTTCGTGTACAGGGTACCGATGGTATCTGGCAGGAGTTTAGTGAAGGGGAGTTTAAAACAGGTATGGTGCATATTGATACGGTAAGCGAAAAACATCATTGGGATAACCCGGAAGTATTCTTACAAAGCAACGATCATCCATTGTGGAAGCGCTATGAAAAAGATGCTGCCAACTCGGGTCATGGCGGCATGGATTTTTTTGTTGACAATGCGTTTGTAGAATGTATCAAACGGGGAGTGGAGTTTCCATTGGATGTGTACGACCTGGCCACCTGGTACGCCATCACTCCATTAAGTGAGCAATCTATTGCAGAAGGCGGTTCATTGCAGCAGATACCTGATTTTACAAGAGGGAAATGGCAAAGCCGCAAAAAGATTTTTGGTTTATCAGATGAATTTTAAAGTACACTGCATTTTTAACAGCTTTAGATTTACTTGTTACTTTTTGCTTGCCCAAAAAGTAACCAAAAAGTGCCCCGAAAACGATTACATCCCGTTTTCGGATGGTTCCCTGATTTAACTTTTGTACTACTGTAAACTCAAATTCAGTTCCCTGAAGTAAGACCCTGAATATAAAATTAGGTTGCTGAATTGTATGGAATTGCGAAAGAGGTTTCTCACAGGTTTTTTTGAAAAGAGGCAAGCTTTAAGTTGAACAGCCTAGTGAACGGTTTTAATTTCCACCAGTAACCGGGTTAGCCGCCTCTTTTTCTCCGGTGACGCCGAAGGCGGCAAAGAAAAAAATGCGTAGCCAATTTTTTTCTTAGATGAAAAAGCAGCGGCGTTCCGGTTGTCCCGAAAGCTTTCGGGACCGGCTGTGGAGGCGAAACCAATAAATTTAAAAGAGCTGGCATAACAAATGCAAGCTGAATTAAGAATTAGCAGTACAAGAAAGCGACGCCATCTCAGCATCATAGAACTATAAAAGCTAGTTCAAAAAAATATTTATGTTAACAGAAACATTATCTCCCCACAAAACCCTCTCCTTTGAAAAAATACCCACCAATGTTTTTTCATCAGAAGAGGAAGCCTGCAATGCTGTAGCGGATGAAATAGCTGCACTGATAAAACAACGCAACCGCAACGGGCAAATGACGGTATTAGGCCTGGCCACAGGCACCACGCCCAAAAAAGTGTATGCGGCACTGATAGCGTTACATAAGAAGGGATTGAGTTTCAGCAGTGTCATCGCCTTTAACCTGGATGAATATTATCCCCTGCAGCCCGATGCCATACAGAGTTATAAAAAATTCATGGCAGATAATTTTTTTAACCATATAGACATCAATATTCACAATTGTTTTATTCCCGGCGGTGCGGTGGCGCAAGAGAAAATAAAAAGCCATTGCGAAGAATATGAAAGAAAGATAGAAGAATACGGCGGTATTGATTTTCAATTATTGGGTATTGGCCGCAACGGGCATATTGGGTTCAATGAACCCGGCAGTCATGTAAATGCTGCCACCAGGTTGATCACGCTGGATCATCTCACTAGGTTTGATGCGGCCTACGATTTTGGCCAGCTGGCCAATGTGCCACGAAAAGCCATCACCATGGGTGTTGGCACGATATTAAAAGCAAAGCGCATTGTGTTATTAGCCTGGGGCGAAAGAAAAGCTGGCATCGTAAAGCAGGCAGTGGAAGGACCGGTAACAGAATTTGTACCGGCCAGTTATTTGCAAGGCCATCACAATGTTGAATTTGTTTTAGATGAAAGTTGCGCTGCAGAACTCACCAGGTTTAAAACGCCCTGGCTCACGGATGATGTGCCCTGGAACAATGGCATGATCAAAAAAGCGGTGACGCACCTGGCACTGGCATTAAACAAACCGATCTTAAAACTTACCAATAACGACTACAATCAAAATGGATTGAGTGATCTGCTGGCATTGTACGGACAAGCCTATGAGATCAACATCGAGGTATTCAACCAACTGCAGCGTACCATCACCGGGTGGCCGGGTGGCAAACCCAATGCAGACGATACCCACCGTCCGGAAAGAGCAACACCAGCTAAAAAGAAAGTACTCATTTTTAGTCCGCATCCCGATGATGATATCATTAGTATGGGCGGCACTTTTCAAAGACTGGTTGACCAGGGGCATGAAGTACATGTGGCTTATCAAACCAGTGGCAATATTGCTGTGGCAGATGATGAAGCTTTGCGTTTTATTGAATTTGTAAAAGACTACAACCACCAGTTTGGCATTCAAAGTCCTGATGCAGAAAAGATCTACGATGAAGCTCTCGCTTTTTTAAAAATTAAAAAGAATGGCGAAAAAGACACTGCGGCACTCCGGCAGGTAAAGGGCATCATCAGGAGGGGCGAAGCAAAAAATACCTGCCGCTATGTGGGTGTGCCACAGGAACGGGTACACTTTTTAAACCTGCCTTTTTATGAAACGGGCCTGGTGGAAAAAAGTCCCATTGGCGAAGCGGATTTCCAGCTCATTGCTGCACTGATTGAACAAATACAACCACACCAGATCTATGCCGCCGGTGACCTGGCCGATCCGCATGGCACACACAGGGTTTGTTTAGATGGCATATTCGAAGCCGTTAGAAGATTAAAACAACAGCCGTTTATGGAGGATTGCTGGTTATGGCTGTACAAGGGCGCCTGGGCAGAATGGGACATTGACCTGATAGAGATGGCCGTGCCGATGAGTCCCGGCCAGGTATTGCAAAAACGCAACGGTATTTTCAAACACCAAAGCCAGAAAGACGGGGTGGTATTCCAGGGTACTGATAGCCGTGAGTTTTGGCAGCGGGCGGAGGACCGCAACCGGGCAACAGCGGAATTGTACAATAAACTGGGGTTAGCTGAGTATGCGGCGATGGAGGCTTTTGTACGATGGCATTTTTAGGATTTGGGCGCTTGCAGCGACCTGAACCTGTAGTTCAAGGAGTCAATAGTTACTGCAATTTTTTTCTCATAAGCAAGTTTTGATTTTTGGTAGAAGACAAGGCATCACGGAAGCGTGGTGCTTTTTTGGTAAAGAATACCAGTAGTAATATTAGTGACATTCAGAAAGGCTTCATATGTTTTAACCGCACTACATTACATTAAGGGTCAAAACGATCAGCATTAACAGAACAAGATGTCGCTGATTATATTATGTGATTTGCTGTTACTATGCTCATTGTTCCGGGGATTAGCTTCATCAACTCAGACAGGCTGGTATTTTTTGGCTTTCCAGACGACCCCAAAAGCAGCTTTTCAATTGTATGGTACCCACCTGTAAACAAAGAAGATTCCCAAATGAATACTTCTTAATATAGACATGTATTATACCAATGAAGGAGTTATGCATTGCTAAAACGGGTCTCGTTTTAAACTATACAAAACAAAATGAAACTCACTCCTTCTTCTTACGAACAGCGAACTGAAATTACTAATCATACGGCTGACATCAGTAAATTTAATGGTGGCCCTGGTGCTGCCCCCATCAAGCAGTTCACCGGTTGAAACTATCTGGTCGTGGCTGCCATTGCCTACTGGGTTTATTATTAGTAACATGCTGTCTTTAGTATATTGTACATTCATTACCGTTAATTCAAACCATCTGTCATCTCCATTCCACAAAACCGTGAAATTACCGCTGCCGCTCTTAATTCTGATGGTTCCGCTTTCACTGTCTGGAAAGGAGCTGGTACCAATGCTGTCCACCGACCCCCAGGCTATCATTCGGGGACCAGTTGAAACAGGGAACCACCCATAAGTAGCAGTATAATTCTGGGTTACAAAATTAAATTGCCAACCCCGTTGTGCATAAACCATAGGGCATTGTGTTTGATTGTTGTAAATCATTAAGCCCGGTGGTGGTGAGGTAATGGCATTCATTTGATCATTATTCATCACTGGCGGTAAAAAACCCTGGGTAGTGGAGCTTAACTGCAAAATTGCTTTGGTGTTTGGATTGGAGGTTCCAATGCCAACATTTTGCTGTGCATATGAACCAATGGACAGTAACATTACAAAGCATAAAGAGAATAGTTTCATAATTAAACTTGTTTTATGTACGTTCAGGAGCAGAACAACCCCCTTTCAAATATAATTTTTTTTTAATAGCCGTCCTATAGTTGCCGGGTATTCATTTTATTATCATTTATGGAGAAACAGGTATCTAACGAAGGCATTATAATGCTATGGCCCGCCATTAAAAACATACCTTATTTATTCCCATATTCATGCTCCCAAAAATCCGCATTTTTTATACCCAGGGCCACCGGGTCAAACACAGGATCTTTCCCTTCCTTTTGTTGTTTTTCATAATCTTTTAAACTGATCAAGGCTGGCTTTTGTAAAATGATGATGGCAATTACGTTTAGCCAGGCCATGATGCCCACGCCCATATCGCCCAGGTCCCAGGCAATGGTGGCGGTACGTATGCAACCAACAAATACTGCGGCCATGATGGCGATCTTTAAAAGGAACACAGGGATGGAACCGCCCTTATTTCGGGTGATATAGGTAACATTGGTTTCAGCAATGTAGTAGTACGCCATCAGGGTAGTAAAGGCAAAAAAGAAAAGTGCCACCGCCACGAAATAACTGCCCATACCCACATAGCCTTCGTGAAAGGATTGCTGGCCGCTGCTGAATGCTTTGTCGATGGCTGCCTGTGTGTAGATGGCGCTGCCTTCCAATTGTTTTACTCCATCCTGCATATGATACACGCCGCCATCCACGAGCAAACTCCCATCAGCACCTTGTACGTTATACATACCCGTTATGAGGATCATAAACGCCGTGGCAGAGCAAACAAAAAGCGTATCAATATACACGGAGAAAGCCTGCACCAGGCCCTGTTTGGCAGGATGTGTTACTTCGGCTGCTGCTGCAGGATGCGGCCCGGTACCTTGTCCGGCTTCGTTGCTGTACACGCCACGTTTTACACCAATGGTGATCATGGCACCGATGATACCGGCAAAGGTTTCCCTTGCACCAAAGGCGCTTGAAAAAATGAGCGACAATATTCCGGGTACTTTATCATAGTTCATCGCCACGATCACAACCGCCACAACGATATAGGCCAGGGCCATAAAGGGCACCACAAACTCTGCCACTTTTGCAATGGACCTGATGCCGCCCAAAATGATCAGTCCTAGCAGTACTGCCAGTAAAATGCCTGTGTACATGTGCTGTATATTAAAAGCACTTTTAACCGCTGCTGCAATGCTATTGGATTGTACGCCGGGTAATAGAAGTCCGCATGCCAATATGGTACTCACAGCAAATACGGTTGCATATATCTTACCCGCTTTTTTGTTTTTAAAACCTTTCTCAATATAAAACGCAGGACCGCCCCTGTATTGTCCCTGTTCCTTTCTTTTGTAGATCTGTGCCAGGGCCGATTCAACAAAAGCAGAGCCGGAGCCAAGAAAAGCAACAGCCCACATCCAGAATACAGCACCCGGGCCGCCAATAAAAATGGCCGTCGCCACACCTGCAATGTTGCCGGTGCCCACTCTTCCCGAAAGGGAAACTGCCAATGCCTGGAACGAAGAAATACCTGCAGCTGATTTATCTCCTTCCAGCATCGTCTTAAACATATCCTTGATAAGGCGAACCTGGAAGAAGCGCATGCGGACAGAAAAATAAATGCCTGTTAGCAGCAATAAAAAAATAAGTGCATTGCTCCAGATGATGCTGTTGGCAGCTTGTACAAAGGCTTCGAAATGTTCCATGCAGTTGGTTTAATGTAATAGCAATATAAAGTTATTTCTGTTGGCATACGACTGGTATTAAAACCAGTTTACTGCGTGGAATGATCTCTGTTGCATAGAAATGTGAATATATTTTAATGCGTTCGAAAGTGGCGCCAGTCGGTTTTTCGAAGGCAATTTATTTGTACATTCGTTCTCCATACCAATGCGGCAAAGCCGTAAAAAATTTAACCAACATGACAAGAGCTATACCCTTTTTCTTCCTCTTGCTGATATCAGCAAAACTATTTGCACAAACGAATATTCCCAATGGAACCGTAAGTGGCACCTGGACAGCGGCGGGATCCCCTTATTTAGTGCAGGGCAATATTATGATAGCCAATGGCACAACACTTACCATTCAGCCAGGCGTTACCGTTAGTTTCCAGGGCAGTTACCGGCTACTGGTAAGTGGCCGGCTCCTTGCGGCGGGTACAGCGGCAGACAGTATCCGCTTCACTGCAGTGGATACAACCGCAGGCTGGCAGGGTATCCGGTTTGAGAATACCTCCTCCAATAATGACAGCTCCTTTATTAGTTTCTGCGATGTTCAATACGGTATTTCTGGTGTGAACGGCGGCGGGATCTATATCCGCAACTTTTCAAAACTCCGCATTACCAACAGCGCTGTTTCCAACTGTTGGGCAGTAAATGGCCGCGGTGGGGGTGCTATCTATATTGAAGGATCAAATGCACTCATCAGAGGTAATAAAATATTTCGTAATCACGCCATATCCGGTGGAGGCATATTTGTAAATGGCGGCAGCCCAATGATCACCAATAACATCATATTGTACAATGATAACAGGCAACCACCGCCGCAATTGGGAGATCCTGGTTCAGATCCAGACAGTTATGGCGGGGGTATTTTGTTGTTTGGTACCACTAACGCCACGGTGAGCAATAATACCATTAGTTACAATAGTTGCCGGTATGGTGGTGGATTAGGCCAGCAAAGTGGTTCGCTACTGGCAACTAATAATGTGATCAGCTATAATGAGGCTGTTTCAGGTGGCGGCATTTATTCAAACAACGACGGAGGACAGTACAGGAATAATACCGTTTCTTATAATACTGCCAGTTTATCGGGAGGAGGTGCTTATTGCGAAGGCTTTTCAAACGGCTTCTCGAATAACAGTATTATTCACAACACTGCTTCAAAAGCAGGTGGCGGATTTATGTTTGGACAGGGAACGTCGGTGATTTTTCATAACCTGATCGCCAATAATACCCTTACCTCGCCCCCGGATGATCTTCTACAGGGAGGCGGGGGAGTATGTGTGAATGGAGGATCCACCTTTGTTCAAATGGAAGGCAATATTATCGTTAACAATACTGGAATAAACGGCGGCGGTCTTTTCTTTTACGGCAGTTTTGAATACCTGGGCAATAATACAATAGCAAACAACAATGCCCAAAAGGGTGGGGCCATTTATTGTATTAATGCTACCCTTGTGGAATTATTAAACAGCATCATTTGGGGTAATACCGCTTCTGTGTCCGGTCAGCAACTATTTTTAAGTGACGATGTATCTGATCCGTCTATTCTTTACAGTGATGTTATGGGAGGACAGGCTGCAATCGACGTCAACGGTAATTTTTACACGGGGTTGTATGACTATAATGAGGACTTTGACCCTTTGTTTACCAATCCTTCTGCAGGCAGTGGTCACCTGTTTGATGGAGTAACGGCCGGATGGGCATTGTCCATCAATTCGCCAGCCATTAATGCCGGTAAGCCAGATATCACTTACACTGCAAAAGACTTTGCAGGTAACATACGGGTAGTAGATGGCCGTATTGATATGGGCGCCATTGAAGATCAAACAACGGTACCACCAACTGCTACCGTATCAGGCGGAGGAATCGTTTGTCCTGGAGCAACCCGGCCAACGGTAGTGTTTAATTTTACACTGGGTACTTTCCCTTTTACCCTGGTTTACAGTATCAATGGTGTGGCACAAACACCGGTAACGGGTATCAATACACTACAATACAGCATTGCCAATGCGGCCCCGGGTATATATGCCGTGGTTTCTATCACTGACCCATTCACATCCGGTACTGTAAGTGGTTCGGCTACTGTAACAATAGAACAACCCACTGCAGGTTTCACCGTTAACAGCAGCACCCAGTGTGTGGCAGGTAACCTTTTTGTTTTTACAGACAGCTCAATGCTGAATACCAATTCAGCTATTACCAGCTGGTCGTGGAATTTTGGAGATGGTGCAACTGCCAGTACCGCCAACCCCAGTCACACGTACAGCAATGCCGGCAATTATAATGTGCGGCTTACGATCCTGACTTCTACAGGTTGTACCAATTCCATTACCCGAATGGTGTCGGCACAGTCATTTTCTATTAACCCATTTCAGGATACGGTAAGAACTTATTCAGACAGCCTGCAGCTGAATGCCGGCTCAGGCTATACCCGTTATGTATGGAGCAATGGGGATTCCACCAATATCACTATAGTTAAAACTACGGGTAAATATAAAGTAACTGTTACTAACGGTATAGGCTGTACGGCAAGCGATAGCGTGTATGTTGAATTCAGGAAACTTAAAACCCTGTTTATCGACCGGGTACAAAATCTTTGCAATGTGTCTTCTTTCCCGCTATCCGTAAAAGCGAAAGGCCTTACCAATATTATCGGACTTCAGGGCACTCTCCGGTGGAACGCTTCTGTGATGACCCTTGATTCAGTAAGTTTTGCCAACACCGCGATCAACATCACCAGTACCAATGTGAATTTGTCTAATAAGGCAAGTGGTTACATCACTTACAGCTGGAATGATAATACACTGACGGGCAAAACGGTAGCAGACAGTACAGCGTTGTTTACTTTGTGGTTCACTAAACCCGGGGCAACATTTGCTACCACACAAACTGTGTCCTTCAGTTCAAATCCCACTGCAATGGAAATTGACAGTATCAACCTGAGCAACAATGCCCCGGTGCTTGTTACAGAAACAAGTTATATTAATGGCAGCGCCGGTTTCAGAAGCACAGCAGCTTTAACCAGTCTGCAGCTGGCTGATTGCGACAGTGTGACCTATAATAACCAGGTTTATTTCCAGAGTACGCAGCTATTCGACACCGTTAAGTATGCTGGCTCATCCTGCGACAGTATCATCAGGAATATAAACATCACTGTCTACGATACTATTGTACATCCATCGATATCCATTTTCGCCAGCAATACCAATATCATTAACGGTAATACTGTTACGTTTAATGCCACTACCAGTTTTGGCGGCAGCCATCCCTTGATACAGTGGTATAAAAATGGGGTTTTAATACCCGGGCAAACAAGCGGGCAGTACATTACCAATACACTCGGAGGAGGGGATACCGTATATGCCGTTTTAAGAAGCAGTTTTTCCTGCGCATCCGATTCATTGAATATATCAAACCCGGTTGTGATCACGGTGCGGTATAATGTAACAGGCACTATCCGGGGACCACAGGGCGCTGCTGTCAGGCAGCCTTCCGTTGCTGTTACAGGATCTGCCAACAGTACGGTTGGCACAAATGGAAGCGGTTCTTATTCCACCTTACTCACCGGCGGACCTGCACGCAACTATGTGCTGAAACCATTTAAAACAAATGATGTCAATAGGACAAATGGCGTATCAACATTGGATATTGCTATCATACAGAGCCATATTTTATCAGCATCTTTATTTGCTTCTCCTTATCAATGGATAGCAGCAGACGTTAACAGGAGCGGTTCTGTAACCTCATTGGATATATTACTTATCCGTCGTCTTATCCTGGGACTTACAACAGGATTCAATGGAAACAGTGTATGGACATTTGTTGATACCTCCAATGCTGGTTTTGATCCATTGGTGCCGTTGCAGTACCGCGACAGCATTGTACTGAACAACCTGTTGACAGACAAATTCAATCTCAATTTTATCGCAATAAAACTGGGGGATGTAAATTTTGATTATAATAATACGGTTGCAAGACCGCTGTCTCCAGGCAAACCAGTAGTTTTTTATTATGATGATATACTGGCTGGTAAAGAAGAAACCATCCGGGTACCGGTGAAAGTAAAAGATTTTAGAAACGTATTGGGTGCACAGTTCACCCTGGGTTTCAACGCTGCGGCATTGGCCTTTGAAGGTGTTGAAAACAACAAGCTGAACATGAGTTTTGCCAGCAACCACAGCAGTGAAGGGAAGCTCAGCTTTATCTGGAATGATGCACAGAACAGGCTGGCTTCATTGAATGACGGCGATACACTGATGGTATTGCTGTTTAGAACCAACCAGCTTTTTACTGAAGAAGACATCACGATCAACTCAGATATTACAGCCGCTGAATTATGGGATGGTAATTACCAAAAGCATACAATCGTAAAAGGATCCGGAAAACTGCTCCGCAAAAAGAACATTGATTTCACCAACGAATCATTTGATGTAACGCCCAATCCTACAGACGGTCCATTGCAAATAAAGATCAGGCTGCTGGTGGATAAAAATATCCGGATCGATTTGCTGGATATGGGTGGCAGGATAATTTTTACACAGGAACAAACTGTAGTAAAAGGAATCAATAATATCAGCATTGACCTGCAAAAAAAACAACCGCTTGCTACCGGTGTATATTATGTAAGACTTACTGGTATAAATGGTACTGTTGAAAGTAGAAAAATTGTATTGATAAAGTAATGAACGGACAGTACACAACTAATTGCAGCATGAAAACGAACTGGAAGATATTTTTGATCGTTATTTTATTATCGGTGACTGGACAGCTCAGCGCCCAAAAAACGCTGGCAATTGATAAGCGGGAACAGGATTGCGACTCAGTTTTTACGATTGCTGTACGAACCTGGAATATAAGCAATGTGGTGGCCCTGCAGGGAAGCGTCGTTTGGGATACGGCAGTGGTAAAATATAATGGTATCAGCTTTGGCTCCGCAGCTATTCAGTTTTCTTTGGCCAATGTAAATGTTACTTCTGTTGTAAACGGGCACCTCAGCTTTTTATGGTTTGATGACAATGTACAGGGCAGAACCGTAGCAGACAGTACTGCATTGTTTACAGTAACGTTTGCCCGGAATGGTGCAGGTAACGGCAGGGGATATGTGAATTTCAGCAACAGCCCAACCCAACTGGAAATGGATACTACAGACACCAATGGTAATCCTGTAAACAACCGCGATGCAGTATTTGAAAATGGATTTGTTACCACGCCTTACACCTACCAGTTTATTGGTTCCGGCAACTGGAGCCTGGCTGCTAACTGGATCAACAATAAGATACCGCCTTCGGTATTGTCTGCCTGTTCACAGATCATTATTAACCCGGCAGGCAATTCGGTTTGCACACTCGATGTACAGCAAAAGGTTTTGCCAGGATCGGCCATTAGTTTGGCAACGGGTAAACGCTTACTGGTGCCTGGAATAATAGGAGTGGAATAACCGGGGCTATTCACAGCGATCTTTTGCAGGTAACAATTACATAATAATCCACACCCGGGTCTGCCTTCTTTTTTTATCCCCCAGATGGCATACATTTGGACTTTTTTTCACCATAATCCGGAAAGAATATGTTCAAACGTTACCTGCTTATTGTAGCTGTTTTAGTATCACAAATCTCTTACAGCCAATGTCCTGTCATCAATGGTGCGCTGGTTAATGCCTGCGCTGTGGATGGTGTAACCGAAGGCATCAATGAGTTTGTTTATTTTACCACCGGCGCTTCCGGTGCCATTTCTTTATACAAGCTGAGCTACGGTTCAAGAAATCCGCCTGCTTCACAAAACCCCACTGCTTATTTATCCGGTGCAGATGCAGCGGCTAAAGTGGGTCCGGGTTCCATCATTGTGCAGCCTGGAAAAACAATAATAGAAGTAACGGCTTCCTCCACTGTTATTCCGGCAGGCAGCAGCGTGGTGTTTATTCCTTATAATTTCGACCAGGCGTATGACCTGTCTGCACTTTGCAAAAACGACCAGGTGTATGTGGTGTATATCAATATTGATAATCCAACAGACAGCAGGTGGATGCCGGGCGGCACAATGGCCAATGCGGCCTCTGCACCCCGCTATATCCAGATAGAGTATAACGGTGATGGTTGTACGGGAAATGTAAGGGCATACGAGGGGGCATTGTGGCCCAACCCGGGCAATACACCCGAGGCAGAAGGAAATTCACTATCATGGAATGACCAGGACAGTCTTTCTTATTTGAACAACGGCTGTTCAGAAATTATTGTAACTCCTGTAAAACTGGTGCTGTTCAACGCCATCAAAAATGCCAATGAGGTGGCTATAACCTGGAAAACCGCCAATGAATTAAACACCAAAGAATTCCAGGTGGAATGGTCGGCTGATGGAAGAAACTTCAGCGTTATCGGTACGGTAAACGCTTTTGGTAATTCTGATGTGCCAAGAAATTATGCGTTCGCACATAGGAATACAGCTGCAGGCAACAATTTTTACCGGCTCAAGATAGTGGATGCCAATGGAAGCTTTGCTTATTCGCCGATCGTTAAGCTCAACTTTACCGGTAAAGGAAGCATCAAAGTGTTTCCCAGCATCACCCATGGTGATCTGCATATGGAGCTGAATGCTGCCAAACAGGAAGCAACCACTGTATCCGTACTGGATCTTTCCGGCAGATTATTGTTATCGGTAAAAACACAGGTGCTGGCAGGATATAACAGGATCGATCTTTCTGTAAATAATTTGCCTGCTGGTGAATATGTGCTTAAACTGGTAAGTGCAAATGATCATAGCATCACAAAATTTGTAAAGCTGTAAAAAACGGCAGCATCTATATTTATTTGAACGCAGGCTTTTTGCCTGCGTTCCTGTTTTAACGATCCTTGCTTTGTCTTGTTGCATCCGACCGGTTATTATGCAGTAAAACATTTCTTTTTCTATGTCCCAATCATTAAATTTACTTTCCCAACAAAGCCGCCATGATCAACTTTCATCAAAAGGTATTAGAATATTCGCAATACAGCCGGCAATTTGATTGTGGCGGATCACTGATCACCATTTTCAGCTGCCCGGCAGAAGCCAGGCTGTCAAATAAAGCATTGACGGAACTGTGGTACCCCGAGAATTATATTTTTTATGTGCTGGAGGGAAAAAAGATCTGGCATACAGCCCACGGTGCTTACGAAATAGGCGAAGGCAGTTGTGTACTGGTAAGAAAGGGCGCCTGCATCCTGGAACAGTTTTTTGATATTGGTTTTTGCGTTGTATTGTTCTTTATTCCGGATGAGTTTATCTGCAACACGTTACAAAACCGCTCTGCACCTATCAGTCAGCCCAATAAAAAATATGAACCTGTAATACAACTTCAAAGCTCTCACACACTCCGTTCTTTTTTTGTGTCGATGTATGCTTATTTTTCCAGCACCACGGCACCGGACAAATCCCTGCTGGAACTAAAATTCAGGGAACTCATTTTAAACATTGCAGACAATCCCAATAATACAGAAGCGCTTTCTTATTTCTGTTCACTCATGAACGAACCCCAGTCGGTATCACTCGAAAGGATCATGCATGACAATTTTTGCTTTAACCTCAGGCTGCAGCAGTTTGCACAATTAAGCAACCGGAGCCTTTCTGCATTTAAAAGGGATTTTCAAAAACACTTTGCCACCACACCGGGCAAATGGCTGCTGGAAAAAAGATTGCAGCAGGCCCACCGGCTGCTGACCCATTCAGACAAAACTGTAAGCGAAGCAGCATTTGAAAGTGGTTTTGAAAACCTGTCGCATTTCAGCCGTTGCTTTAAAGAACGTTTTGGAATGCCGCCTGCTGCCACCAAACAGGTACCTGCCCTGTGAACCTGTAAGCAAAACCTCTGGACTTTACAGCAATGCCCGGTTTTTTACGGCAAGGTATTTTTGTGTGGTCAAAATAACCGGGATACAGCATCGGTGGTCTGCAACAAGGATAACGGTGCTGGTTACCTGGTATTTATTGTTTTCACCAATAAAATCAAACACAATGAATCCAAACAAAGCATTATGGGAGAAAGGCGATTTTACAAAACTTGCCGACACCATGAGGGAAAGCGGGGCATCCCTTGTTTCCAAATTGGGAATCATAAAAGGCATGGAGGTGCTGGACCTGGGTTGCGGTGATGGCACCACGGCCATACCTGCCGCCAAACTCGGTGCCAACGTTACTGGTATAGATATAGCACGTAACCTGGTAGAAGCAGGCAATGCCCGTGCAAAGAAAGAAGGTCTTGATAATATTACTTTTTACGAAGGCGATGCCATCAACCTGCAAGGCGTAAAAGATGAAAGCTTTGACCTGCTGGTGAGTATTTTCGGTGCCATGTTTGCGCCAAAGCCATTTGATGTGGCAAAAGAAATGGTTCGAGTTACCCGTAAAGGCGGCCGTATTGTAATGGGCAACTGGATACCGGGCGACCCGACACTGGTAGCGCAGATCCTAAAGATAAGTTCTCAATACACACCGCCACCTCCCGAAGGTTTTGTAAGCCCGATGTTATGGGGATCAGAACAGCATGTAACGGAGCGTTTTGAAAGCGCCGGCATTGCAAAAGAAAACATCTCCTTTGAACGGGACAGTTTTACGTTTAATAAGCAGGGTGCCCCGGCAGACTTTGTTCAAACCTTCAAAACCTATTATGGTCCCACGATGAATGCATTTGAAGCAGCGGAAAAAGAAGGCAAGGCAGGAGAGTTGCAGCAAAAACTGGAGGAGTTGTTTATCAGCCAGAATAAAAGCGGTGTAGCAGGTATAACGTCGGTGGAAGCAGTTTTTTTGAGGGTAACGGTGAAGGCTAGTTAAACATACACAGTCATGTTGACCGGTTGCAGTCAATCCTGTTGCCTGCACCGTTCATTTTTACATGTTAGCCTGGGGTCAGATTGATACATTTACCCAATCAACAATTGCTTACAGGAAAACTTCAATTGATACATACTGTACGGCTGATGAGCATGTCACATAATATATTTGCCATCTAATCACCTTTACAACTCTTATGTATAAAAAGCATGTGATCATACTGATGCTGGCTGTTTGCCTGAAACCACAGGTTACTAAAGCACAAATGGCAGATTCCATAAAAAATTATATTGACAGCGCCATCGGAATCCTGCAGCAGAATTCTTTATACGCCTCCAGGGTAAACTGGCTTGCTATGAAAGAGGCGGTGCACCAAAAAGCAGCCGGTGCCAGAACAAAAGCCGAAATATTTGGGGCACTAACTCTTGCCTTTACAGCATTAGGCGATAAACATGCAGCCTATTACCACTATGATGATATGTTCAGGTTGCCGGATACATTGTTGGACAACCGCTATGGCGATTCTATAAAAGCAGCCTGGAAAAGAGGGCCGGGACTATTTGAACAAATGATAGGGGATTTTGCCTATATCAACGTGCCGTTTATGGGCGTAACAAAACAGGAAGACATTGACAGGAATGCTAATTGGCTGTACGAAGCGGTATCGAAACTGGCGGCCAATAGTCCAAAGGGATGGATCATCGATCTTCGGCGGAATGCCGGTGGCAATATAAGACCGATGATGGCGGGGCTTGCCATGTTTTTTGATGATGCTGTGCTGGGTTATTGTATTGATCGGGCCGGTAGAGCAACTGATGAAACAGCTGTTAAGGATGGCCATTTTATGATTGATGGAAAAGTGCAGGCGGCCATCAGCAACAAAATAGCAGCCCTGGCTCATTCAAAAGTTGCGGTGCTTATTGGGCCCGGCACCGCCAGCTCCGGGGAAGGAGTGGCAGCTATTTTCAAACAAAGACAGCACGCCATGTTATTGGGTGAAGTAACAGCCGGTCGTGGCAATGCCACGGAGGGTTTTGTTTTTAATAATGACCAGTCCTACTTTCTTATTTCAACTGCATCCCTCGGCGATAAAAACAAAAAGGCTTTGCCAGAATTTGTAACACCGCATGTTGTTGTAAAAGCGAATAATGCGTTTAGTAATCCCGGTGCAGACAATGTAGTAAAAGCTGCTGTCGACTGGCTAAAAAAGATGGGTGAAGCATCGGATATCAAACACTGATAAATTTGTTGAATGAGCAGGAGTGGAAGCTGCTATTGGTATAAATGCTGCCGGTGCTCACTAAACCAGATCTTCCTTTTTGTTTTGGGTAAAAATTGCATCGTTACCACCGATCCATCAGCAGCATACTCCAGCTGGTACACTTCAAAGAAATCATGTTGACCTGTTTTGCGTAACTGGCGGTAGAAGATCTTTGCATACTTCACTGTTTCATCAATGAGCTTATTCAGTTTGGCCGCTGGAATTTTTGCTACAACACTCATCGGGTGTATGCCAGCCCGGTACAATGCCTCATTGCGTATCTTATTACCAACACCGCTAAATATATACTGGTCCATCAGGATATCTGCGATCAGTTCGGTTGGTTTTTCTTTTATCAACGACCTTACATAGACTTTATCAAACTCCTCACTTAGTATGTCTGTCCGCCAGTCATACACTTCTTTCAATGGTTTGTTGATTTTACTGGCGGATACCACATAGCCATTGATGGCACCCTTAGCAAATTCAAGATAAAAGGAGCGGTTTACTTTTTTTTGGTCATTGATCAATACATCGCCAAATAAGCCCAGGTGTATTTTCACTGTACCGTTGGCAAATACCAGTAACAAATGTTTGCCCCAGGTTTGTATATCCAATAGTTTTTTTCCTTTCATCCAGGCGGTGGGCATCTTACCATAACCACCGGCTTTTTTTACGACTTTATTTTTGAAAGGCGCTAAGTTGTATTTAAGAAATACTAAGGAAGGACCTTCAGGCATCGGTTAAAATGTTTCATTTAAGTTGAGAAAGAAACCACGCTGACCATACTTGCCAAAAGCATAGTCGAGACAAAGATTGGTACGGGTATGTTTATTAAATAAAATACGGATGCCGGCACCATAGCCCGGTTGCCATTCTTTAAACAATTTGGTGCCCCATTCGTCATTGGAAGTTTGCAGGTTGCCAAACGCCACCCCACTCAGAAAGCCGTTGCTCATGATAGGAAAGCGGTATTCGATCTCTGTATAATTGTATTGCGTGCCTTTAAAGAACCCCGACTTATAACCCCTGCCGCTCCGGAAGGAAGCATCTTTTGCCGTGCCTGGTAATTCAAGATAGGGCAATACCCCACTGATGATATATGAGCCCCAGTTCCAGAATGCCAGCACATGCTCCGGTCTATTACGGGAAAGGCTAAGGTATTTTCTAAGATCGCCGGTAAATAAAAAGGCATTTTTAGTGCTGCCCATCCAGGTTTGATTCAGCCGTACGCCGGCATCCACATAAAAGCCCTTGAATGCCCTATTGAGGTTATCCCGGGTGGTATATTGAATATTAAACACCAAACCGTTCGAGCTGTATTGTTCCCGGTTAAAGCCATACCGGTCGGTGTAAACAGTAAAAGGTGTTGTACCAGCAGGTTCTTTGCGGTCTTCAATATTTCTTTTGACTTCAAAAGATACACCGGCGCCGATAAAGAAATTGTTGGCTACTTCCCTGTAGGCCTTTTCTCTAAAAGTGTAATACATCGCATTCAGCACCCGCTCTTGTCTTGTGGGGTTGCTCAGTATTTTGTCATCAATGCTCGTGTGTGCTTCATTGCCAATGCCCAGTCCAAAATCCGGTACCACTGCTTTGGCGATCACCAGTGCTCCCTGGAAATTCCATTTGTTGGCATTGGTATATACATTGTGGGTGATATAAAAATTGATGATGCCCTTGGTGGTAACGGAAGCGGAGGAGGCGGCGATGGACATCAGTGTAGCGGGATCCTTTCCCAGTTTTCTTCCCACCACTGCTTTGATGCCCACCTGGAAACCGATAGTGGGGTTAGAAGAAATATTGGGGATCACCGTTATGCCCGATACTTTTTTACCGGGTTCATTTTTTTTATGCAGGATCGTTTTAAACAAATCGCCTACATCATATTGATTGGAAACATCATCCGGCTTTTTAACTGCATGCTTCACCGAGTCCGTTTTTAATGAATCCACCGGCATTTCCTGGGCTCTTACTGCACTCATTACATACAACAGCAGTGCCGACATTAAAATCTCCTTTCTCATAATCTTCAATCTTGCAAATACCATTCCTTCACATTTGTGGCAATTTTTCCCCATCTAACTGGTGAGATTTTTGTTGATTTAAAAATATGACAAAAGCAATTAAGAAAAAGCCAATAAAAGACTTTACGCCCGAAGAAAAACTGACCCAATCCAACAAAGGGTTTGTAGCCGGCAGGCAGTTGAACACAGCAGGAGAAAAAAATTTCGGCGGACCGGTAAAGAAAGGTAAGGTTGCTCCAAAGAAGGAAAAATGAAACAGGCATTTCGATTAAATTACTCAACCTCACAACTTTAAAACTTTTTAAAAACCCAAACGGCAGGCCTCCTAAGAATAAAGATCAAATGCACAAGCCACCAACGAACAAAAGCCCAACATAGCTGCCGACGGAAAGCGATGTATATCCCTGTCTGGCGGTAGGCAAGGTTTCCGTCTTGATTTGGCGCCTGTCCCGATGCATATCGGGAGTTACTTTTTTATCAAGAAAAAAGTGACAAGAAACAATTGCCGAAGGCAATCACTCTCTTTAAACCAAATAGAACTAAAAAAAAGAAGATAATTGCCGCGACCTCTGGTACTCAAAACTCTAAATATTTTTTTAGAAAACCCATACGGTATGCCATCAAAGAATAAAGATCAAATGCACAAGCCACCAACGAATAAAAGCCCAACATAGCTGCTGACGGAAATGGCTGTATATATTTCCGTCTTGATTTTTTTGGTTACTTTTTGTATCAAGACAAAAAGTGACAAAGTAATGCCGAAGGCAATCACCCTCTTTAAACTATATAAAGTTTAGATTATATTGCTACGGCTCCCTTAGCCAATAAGCACACCAAATAAAGAACCAATGCAACCGCTTGCGTACCATTTCCTCTCCTTTCTTCCTTAAGTTTGAACATCATGAAAAAGTACCTCTTACTCATCATATTCATTTACTCTACAGCCCTGGCCCAGGCGCAAACAATACAAATGACCCTCCAAAAAAACGAACACTGGTGGAGCGGCATCATCAATCACGGTCAGCTCATGCCATTCACAGATACCTCCACCTACGCAAACAATCTCCTCGGCAACAACGAAGGCAACCAGGCACAACCATTGTTACTCTCCAACAAAGGAAGATATATCTGGAGTGAAGAACCTTTTCAATTCACTTTCACAAATGGAACCATCAATGTAAAAGGCATCGGCAAAGTAGACACAGGAACCAACGGCAACACATTAAAACAAGTACAACAATTTGTAAGAAACAAATACTTCCCTGCCTCCGGCAAAATGCCCGACAGTCTCTTAATAACAAAACCACAATACAATACCTGGATAGAACTCAACTACAACCAAAACCAGGCAGATGTATTAAAATATGCCCACGCCATTATCGACAATGGTTTTGAACCCGGCGTACTCATGATCGATGATACCTGGCAGGAAAACTATGGGGTGTGGGATTTCAATCCACGCACCTTTCCGGAACCCAAAAAAATGATGGACGAACTGCATAGCATGGGCTTTAAAGTAATGCTGTGGGTATGCCCCTTTGTAAGTGCAGACAGTAAAGAGTACCGTGAACTCGAAGGCAAGGGCGCTTTATTAAAAGACAGTAAGAACAACAATGAATCTTTATTGGTAAAATGGTGGAACGGGTTTTCTGCCGAACTCGACTTCACCAATCCTATTGCTGTACAATGGTTCCAGAGTAAACTTGATCATTTGCAAAACACTTACGGCGTGGATGGCTATAAACTCGATGCAGGCGATTTTGAATACTACCCGCCCAACCTGGTTTCGCACAAACAAATCACCGCCAATGAACACAGTCGTTTATTCGCCACCGTAGGGTTAAAATATCCATTGAACGAATACCGTGCCTGCTGGAAAATGGGCGGACAGCCATTGGTGCAGCGCCTAAGGGATAAGGGCCACGACTGGAACGATATGAAAAAACTGGTGCCCGATATTTTATTGCAGGGCCTGGTGGGTTACACCTTCACCTGTCCGGATATGATCGGCGGCGGAGAGATCGGTTCATTCTGGGGCAACAACAATAACCTCGACCAGGAACTGATCGTCCGCTCTGCACAATGCCATGCCCTGGTGCCTATGATGCAGTTTTCCGTAGCGCCATGGCGGGTGCTGGACCCTGTGCATCTTGCCGCCGTAAAAAAAGCCGTAGCCATCCGCAATACATTCGTTCCCTTGATCATGCAGCTTACCAGGTCCTCCGCAGCCACTGGTGAGCCCGTTGTAAAATACATGGACTATGTTTTTCCCCACCAGGGTTTTTCCAGCATTAACGACCAGTTTGTATTAGGCGACAACATACTGGTGGCGCCCATGCTGCAGAAAGGAAACAAGCGAGGTGTGGTGTTCCCCAAGGGCAAATGGAAAGGAGACGATGGCAGCCTCATTACCGGGCCGGTTACCAAAGAGATCACGGTGCCGCTGAACAGGCTGCCTTACTTTGAATTGATAAAAAAATAGCGGCGGGTAACTTTTTGTTGTTTGCTGCGTACTACTATTAAACGCTCTCTCATACAGCAGTTTTTGTTTTTGGTAAAGGAAGGCATCACGGAAGCGTGGTGCTTTTTTTTTGTACAAACTTCCGAAGTTTTTAAAACTTCGGAAGGCTGCGTAGGACTATATTATGCGGACAATTAGGCTTTGTGGCGGCATCGTTGTGTCACTGACTTGTGCGGAATGCCATTCAAAAACATTTACTGAAGCGGAACACAGGTAGTAATAATATTAATCTAATCCCATTTAAAGTCTATAATAGCTTTTAAATATTTAACTATAGGGACGCTATCAATGTATTGTGTGTCGAAATTCGGCTCTAAGATTTCATCCCAGTATCTATTTGCATTGTAAGGTTTGCCATTAGTTTCCGTGGATGCTCCAGTGCTATATTTTACTTTCTCATTTACGTCTACATGATCATGGGCAACTTCAAAAGTTGTGTCATGTACACGAAGTAAGCCACCAACTTTTGGAATGCTGTTACAATTTTCAAGATGTTCATTGTAAATTGTATGTTGAATCCCAGCTTTAAAGACAGGATTAGTAAATCTATCTGTTTTAACAATCGGTTGATCGTCGGTATCACATATGACATGGCTACGAATGGCAAACTTTCTATAGACTTTTTGATAAAAAGGGATATTTGTAACTGAGCCACAATTCACAATAAACAAATCTTTAATAGGCTTCATTCTTTGTATAACACCTCTTGTAATAATTTCCTCAGTTGGTCCTTTTACTAACAATACTTCGTCAGCATAAAACGACTCACATATGTATGGGTTAAACCTAAGTACTTCATACATTGCATGCTTAAGTTCATTAACACTTCTTGTACCTTTTGCTTCTTGTAAGTCATCATCATTGATTTGATATAATTTGGTTCCTTCTTTTATTTTGATCATTCTAATTAATGTTGAATTTCTTTTGGACAAATCAATCATTTGTGGTGAATGAGAAGCGCAAAGGACCTGATATGGGTAATTCAATTCGCTTACTGTATAAATAAGTTCTCGTAAGTTTTTTAATATTTTTGGATAAAGAAAAAGTTCAGGTTCTTCAAACAAAATGAGATATTCTTTTCTGTTTGCCAAACGAGGAAGTTCTTCTGCTATATCTCTCATTAGTAATAATGAAAAAATGGCACTGCGTACAGCACCGTGTCCTATAGAATTGTATGTACTTGGTGTGTCATTATCAGAAGATCCATCAGGATTTTGTTTTTTAAATTCTACGCTAAATTTTTTTCCAAATTTGTCTTCAGTCCATTTCACTTTGTCTGCTTCTTCTAATTCAATTTTTGTATCCGGAAAAAGTTGTTGGAAATGTTTGTTTACCTCCTCTTTATATTTATTAATAGAAATAGGATTATACATTTTGTCTTGTAGCTCTTTTACTTTTGCTTGCGCATTGGATAGTTCTTTTAAGTCTATGTCGCTTAATTTGGATTTGGCTTTACTTGCTAATATTTCATTTACAACTTTCTCTACTTCTTCTTCAGTTGGCATTGCTTTAATTAATATTGGTGTAGGCATTAGTTGTTGAAAAACTGTACTCAAGCCTATAGTTCCAAAGGCAGTTTCTACCCATTCACCTGATTTAGGGCTATGAGTTATATCTTTCCCACTTTCTATTTTGACTTTATCTTTTACTAGTGATGCAGAAATGCTTTTTTTAATCTTAATTACAGATTTATCAGTAAGATACTCTTTAAATGAATCTATTTTTTTTCCTTGTTTGTCCTCAATGTATTTTAAATCTACATCGTCTACTTCTAATTCTAATTCGAATTCAATTGGTTTTGCAATATCCTTTTTATAAAAATCATCGAGAATTGCAGCTTTATTTGAGAACATGAATTCGTAAGCAGCAAGAAAGGTCGACTTGCCTACGTTGTTTTGACCAAATATGAATATAGTATTCGAACCAGAAAAGTTGATTGTATTATTTTCTAAACCACCAGTAATTGCTCGGAAATTATTTACGCTGAATTTCAAAAGTTTCATATCAAGAGTTATTGTTAAATAAAAGTGTTATTAGTTTTCAAGTTCTGAATTACTATTTAACGCCTTTGTCATCAGTATCGTTAGGAGTATTGGCTTCTGTTTCTTTTGAAAACTTTTTCTTAAGAATGGAAACTCCATCCTTTGATAAGGAAAAGAATTTTTCTTTAAGATCCGGTATTGTATCAATTGCCTTTTGAAATGAAGCTGAATTAAAAAATTCTTGCCAAGGATTAGAATAGTTGTCTCCATCAACCAATCTTAAGGGTGCTTCTTCAAGACGAGACAGAGCCGAACTAAAAAGCCTAGCTTCAAAGGATTCATCAATACGAGCCGCTTCTTTACGATAACCTTCATAGGCTTTAGCAACAGATGCTTTAAACGCATAATCTTCTGATAATCTAAATCGTTGAGCAATTTGTTTTGTTGCCAACCAAGCAAACCATACCGGAGCAGCTAGACCGACCACCGAAAGTCCAAAATCCATCCATATTACTCCCCAATGTAGATTGGTCGCATTTAACGATGTAGTTAATTTGTCAAATCTTGAAGCTCCGATAAATCCCCCTGCTATTAATGCAATTAGCAGCCCTACTACCCATATCCAAACGGTATGGTTTAGTCGTCTTGCACGTTGGTCAAATGCTGCAGCAAGACCCTTGGTTGTAGTTATCTTATATGCTTCCTCACATTGTGCTACAATTCTCTCTGCTTGTTCATGTAATACATCCATTTTTAAAGAAGATGCTTGCGATGAAAGTCGGTAATTATCTATCTTGCCGAATGCTTCCGCAGATTCTGTAGAAAATTTGTCTACCTTTTGACGAGCTTCTTTTAGTGATTGTAAATCTGTTGGCAGAGATTCTGCTGCTTCTGTAGCTTCTTTTATTAGCTTCATTTGTTTTTCTAAACCTTCCTTATCTGGCGCTATCAAATCGATTTCAGCTTTTATTGAATTCAAACGTCTTGTTAGTTGAATTGGAAGTGCATTTTTTTCCAATAAAAATTGCCAATCAAAAAGCGGCTCTAAGGTTAAATTAATCCAATAAATTAAACTTATATAGGGAACCATTGCATTTCTTGCGTTTGAATTAGTCAAGTGACTAATCAGTTCCGCATTGTTAAAGACATAGATACGAGCCAAGATATTTTCAAGTGGTTCAACCATGTTATCTGGGATTTTAGCAATATTGGCATTCTTGACTTTTGTTGAGATACTGGAGACCATGTCCGCCAAATCTTTTTTGCTCAATGGAGGATAACTCCAATCCCAATTCTCTGTAAATGTTACATTTAATGTTGATTCATTTATTTGACTCCCAATTTTATCAAGATTATCACACAATGATTGAAGTAAGGCGTCCATATCACTTAAAATTTTTAATGAATAATTTATATGTAAAAAACTACGGCTCCAAATCAGTATTGGAGAAAATAATTGAAATTTAGTGGGTAGGATGACTTTCTAATTGGTGGGATAAATCAATCAAAGGCTGCATCTAAATTAGTCATATTTTGTAATTCGCCAAATACAATTTACTAATTACTCAATCTGGCACAGTTCCCAAACTGGCGCCAGTTTATCCCCATCTGGTGCAGGTCTCTGACCTGTTGCCATTCGTCGCTAATCCCCAAACTGGCGCCAGTTTATCTTCAAACCTAAAAAAGCTTGCATGGCGCAGGATTGAGGCGGAGATTTGTGGGTCTGCGTCCTGTGCCTCCCAGGTTCCTCAAGATTTTCGTTCCGGGGTTTCCATATTTTACAGCTATCGCTACGCTTTCCGCCGCTGTGGGTATTCCCTCCAATACGCAATTCCACCCCAACACCCGTGAGCGCCGCCGTCTGGTCTCCGACCAACGGCATAATTCCGCATACAGCCAGCAAATATCTTTCTAAATGCAATCAGCTTTTCAAATACAAACAGTGGGTGCCAGGTTCCCGTTGGTCGGAGACCAGACGGGGGCATTCTGAATAGCCAGCAGTTGTTAATTTCATAGACTTCAGTTCTTTCGCCGCCGGGCTCCATCATTTACGCCATCAATCAACAACGCTTTCATAGAAACCCGACACACAAGGCACTAACAATAAAAAGCAGACACGCTTGCCACAATCATTGGCAGTTTAAAAGTCAACACTCTTTTCGTCGTCGGGGTTCCGCCAATAAAAGTTTTTAAACTCAAAAAGTCTGCTGGCGGAAACCACCGCCGGGACAGCGTTTTATATTTTCGGGAAAGGGGTCGTTCCTGATCACTTTTATAGAAAAACTATTTGAATAAAGTAAACTCTTGCCTCAAAGAGTAAAGATTCAATGCGCAAGCCACCAGCGTACCAATGTTTAACATAGCTGCTGACGGAAAGCGATGTATATCCCTGCCTGCCGGCAGGCAAGGTTTCCGTCTTGATTTGGCGCCTGTCCCGATGCATATCGGTAGTTGCTTTTTTATCAAGTTGCAAATCCCGACTTTACGTCGGGGAAAAAAGTGACAATAAAACGCTTTGCCAAAACAAAAAAGTTTCAATCAGAAAAGCATCTTTCATTTTTTGCCAGCCACTCTCACCCACAACGATAGTAGCAGTTAAAAAGTTAAAATTCTTTTCATCGCCAGGGTTTCACCAGCAAAAGTTATACACTTCAGCTTTTGGTTATAAATTGAGTGTGGTTCACGCAAACAATTAACCAATTCACTAACTGCATAAGCCCGAATGTTACCTATAACCTTATTTCAGTGATCCTATTAAACAAGTATGAAACCCAGCCTTACCTGCATTATCCTGTTCTTTTTTCTAACCTTTTCAACTCAATGCTTTTCTCAAGGTAAAATTGACCAATCAAAAAAGGAAATACAAAACGGAAATAACAGCAGCAATCAAACACCCTCCGCTCCATCCCATAACAGGAATGAATACCGTTCCCTTGAAGAACAAACTTTAGGTGAGATCATATCCAATGCTGTTACCAGCGCTGTTTTGTATGTGACGGTTTATGCCGCCGTTGGCAATTATGAAAAGGAGGGTCATTTAAAAAACAAACTCACCCGGTTTCCCTATTACAATCAATTGTTTGGAAACTATGAAGCAGTTGATACCAGTATCAAATCAAAAAATCAATGCAGGTTTGATATCGACTATCAATTTTTGTATTCCAGTAAAAATCTTATCGGTCATCAGATCAATATCAATATCCGTCCCTTTCAATATTTTTATCTACAGGCTCAATACCGTGAGTTAATTGAAACCAATTTCGATTCTGCCAACTCTAACCTTTCCCTCTTTAATTTTAATTTTTGCTATGATCGGTTAAGGTTTGAGAGATTCAATATGGGCTGGAAAATGGGTGCCTGTTATATCGCCAACAACATCAATAAAGCGGGCTTCTCCTTTGGCTTGGATGCAGAAGCTTTTATTTTTAAGCCAATCAGTATTTACGTTTCAAGGCAATGGAGTAAGATCAATCATGTGCCCATTAGCTCTTTTGATGTTATTGGTAAGTTCCATAGGAATAGATATCATTTTCAACTGGGGTACGAACATTTAAAAATCGGAAGCCCGTTGTATAATTATATTTCGTTGGGCATTGGCGTTAAATTGTAGAGGGTATGTAATTTTTTAAACGTACCAATCTCTTCCAATTAAAGTTTTAAAACCAAAAGTCTGTTGGCAGAAACCACCGCCTTTGCAGCATTTATTTGGTGAAACTACTTTCCAACTTTAATATTTATAAAAGAGACCTCGATAAAATATACTGTCTGCATCAAAGAGTAGAGATAAAATGTCGAAGCTACCAACGAACAATTGCCCAATATGGCTGCTGGCAAAACGGGCTGTATATCGTTTTGCCTTGATTTTTTGGTTACTTTTTTATCAAGAAAAAAGTAACAAGTAATCGCTTTAAAAAAGCTACAGCTTTCAGCTAATAAAACTCTTTTCAGCATTTAATGATGTATTTTGCAAACGCAAAACTGGCTTTAAAAAAATGAAAGATTTCAAAAAATACTACCTCATCCCGGCAGCCCCGGAAGAAATATACATCGCCCTCACCAACCCCGCCACCATACAATTATGGAGTGGTTCTCCCGCCGAAATGAGCACCGAACCCGGCAGTGAATTTTCTCTTTGGGAAGAAAGCATTGTGGGCCGCAACATTGCCTTTGAAGAAGGCAAAAAAATTCAGCAGGAGTGGTACTTCGGCGAACAGGAAACGCCGTCTATTGTTACCATCAAACTGCATCCGCACAAACAAGGTTGTTCAGCAGAGTTGGTCCACACCAATATTCCCGATGAAGTATATAACGAAATGATTCAGGGCTGGAATGAAAATTATTTTGGCCTGCTGGAAGCGTTTTATAGTTAAGCTGACAGTTCATCACTCCTTTATACAACGTACGGATCTGCCCGTACGCATCGCCGCCGGAATATTTACATTTGTAAATGCCTGTGTAAAGGAAGCGCTGTTATAAGAAAGCCGCCTGCCAAAAAGGTATCCAAACCTGATATCTGACCACCATTCGGCATAGTAACCCTGGCTGCCGGCAAAATTCGCATTGGGAAGGCGCAAGCCACCCGGCACACCTGAAAAGCGGCTGCTGTTGGTAGCACCCGTATTAGGCGGCATCCATAATGTGGTTGTTTTCATTCTGCCTCCTGATTGGTTTCCGTTAAAGGCACTCCAGTCATCCTCTGTTGGCAAACGCCAACCCACGGGGGCGAAACCACGTGGATCAGTCAATGCATAAAAGTTATATAATTTACCATAGGTGGCACCGTTAGTACTATCGTTATTATAATAACACCATGCACCGGTGGTAAGGTTAGCCCAGGTGGCCGAGTCAGTTACCTGGGGTATCGTATCGCCGTTTCGGTATGTCACAATATCAAGATTGGAAGGCATCCATGCCCGTATCAAGCGGGTGCTGCTGTACCCCGTACCGATGGCATTCCTGGCATAAGCCCTTATATAGTAAGTGGTATTCGGTGCCAGGCTTGTTATGATACTTGAAAAGTTTCCTGGTCCATTCCCTGATACGGTGGTGTCTCCGGAACTAATGACAGGATTCGGCACACTATCCCAACAGATACCCGTAACTGTTATGGTTGACCCATTTGATGAAGCATACCCGGCACAAACGGCAATGCCGTCAATAGAACCCAGGGCGTCAATATTGCCGGTGATAGAAATACTCACATCCGGTACTTTAAGAGAGTCTGTTACAAATGAATATTCACTGCTGTATGCAGTTCCAAAACTATTGGTGGCATAAGCTCTGATGTAGTAAACAGATCCTGGTAGTAAGTTGGTAATGGCATCAAAGGAAAATGTATAGAGCGGTGTACCTTTTACAGTTTTGGTAGATAATGCTGTGGTTGGTAGCCTGGCAGTATCCCAGCAAAAGCCATGTGTTGTAATGGAAGGAAGGTCGCTGCTTATCCTTCCCGACACGGAAGCAGTGGTAGCCATTACAGTGTCTACACTACTCACTGTAACTACCGGCAAAAAATCGGTGGTAGTGGTAAAGCTAAGTTCATTTCCATAACCTGTACCGATGCTGGTGGTTGCATAGGCCCTGGTGTAGTATTGAGTATTGGGTAACAGGTTTTGCAGGTAGCTGCCGTAATGAGTGTTGCCTGCACCGTCGACAGTAAATGTGCCGGATTCCAATGCAGGAGTGGGATTGACACTCCACACAACACCTTTAGAAAGTACCGGGCTGCCTCCATTCGCACTAATACTGCCGCCTGAAAGTGCGTAGTTACCCGAAATTTCAGTAACCGGTGTAGTAGTTAGTGAAGGGAGGGAAGCAGTGATGATCATGCCTGTGGGTACAATAAAATTACTTCCTGTTAAAATATTCAAGCTTGCACCAGAGGCAATTACCTGCACTTTATTCAATACACAACTATCATTTGGCGCCGGACTGATGTTAATGACAGCCCCAGCTGGCAGTGTATCTGGTGGAATAGAAAAAGACTGCCAGTTGCTGGCATTGGTCCAGTATCCATTTCCGGTAAACGTATACGTATTTTGAGTATAGCCTGTAAGGCAGGTTAACAGGGTAAAAAAAGTAAAGAAGCAGTATTTCATTGTTACTTGTTTTCAGGCTTGCTAAGTTAAAAAACATCACCCACAAATACACTACATTTTTAGTATACCCTGCACCCCTCACTTTTACCGGTTACTAATCGCTTTGTTACTGCCGCCAGCCGCACAGTAATTTTATTCTTCAAACGAAGTAACATGCAATACCATCATCTTTTCCAGTGGCTCCTGGTAGCAGCAGTCATCTTGCCCGCAACCAGTTGCAATAGCCAGGATCAATCTGGCAGCACCAATAAAAAATCAACCAGCAAAGCGGCTTCAATAAAATTTACAGAAGGGAAAGACTACACCGAATTCACCCGGACAAGGGTGTTGGATAAAGTCGGCTTTACACAGCCAGTAGAAGCGTTCAGTGTATTATTACCAAAAAACTGGAAAGCAGATGGTACTGTAATTTGGAACCAGCCCGGTACCGCCTGCGCAGGTAATAACCTTTCGGTTAAAGCAAGCTCCCCTGATGGGAAATTCAATTTTGAAATGCTGCCGAATGATATGTGGGGTTATAATAGTGATCCGCAAATGGACCAGTTTAACAGGAGCCAGCCAAAGATACAGTACTGCTGGTATGGTGAACCCATGAATGCAGCATCATATTTTAAAAATGTGCTGTCGCTAAATGAACTGGGCAATCCGCAACTGATCAGCATCAACGAAAACCCCGGAGGCATAAAAGCAATGGAAGAAAGCAATAACAAAACCAGGCAGGAGCTGATGCGCTATGGAGCAGCGCAGGTGAACTTTACTCCCAGTGCCGTATATGCGAAAGTAAAATGGGGCAACGGGCAGGAAGGTATTGTACTGTGTGCAGTGAATACCATTGAAACCATCGTACCCAATATGTACACTGGCGGCAGTTCCACCATTTATACCAGCGTGGCCACGGAAAGAGTGGTATTGAAATACCCGGCAGCAGAAAGCAGCAAGGCGGCAAACCTGTTAACGGTGATCATGGGCAGTGTAAGAACCAATACCGCATGGAAAAAAGCAGTGGATGATTTCTGGCTGGGTGTACGGCAGCAAAAACAAATCGCCCATATTGGTAAAATAAGAATGATGGATGAGCAGACAAGACAGATAGGTGAGAACGCCATTAAAAAAGGACAACAGCATTTAAATGCCATGGATGCCAATATGCGTAACTGGGAGGCATCACAGCAATCGCAGGACAGGATGCATACCAGTTTTGTAAAAGCCATAAGGGAAGTAGAAACCTACAAAGATGCCACCGGCACCGTGGAATTGAGTTCAGGCTACAACCATGCGTGGAGCAGGAGCGATGGCAGCAGTTTTATTATGACCGACAATCCCAATTTTGATCCTTCCTCTGTATTCCAGGACCAGCAATGGAAAGAGATGAAAAAGACAGATTAGCAAACAAGTTTCGTGAGGTCACGTATCATGGCGATGATGAAAACAGCATAATTACAGGAAAAACCATCTACACTTTTATGACCGTTGTGGAAATGATGCAACGCTTTACCGATAAAAGAAACCGGCTACAGCTTTAATGCAGCTTGGTATGCAATTTGAAACATACTTATTGTCTGAGAGATAAAGTGGTTCGAAGTGATGAACGAGAACATACTTAACAAGGATACAGTTTATCTGTAACTGAGTACATCTCGAACCAGGCACAAAGGGTTTTGGCATTTTGTCAAAACCTTTTTTTATTTTCAAAAAAAAATATCATGGCATACCGTTTAAAGATCATCATTGCAAGTACCAGACCAGGCAGAAAAGGACCATCCATAGCAGCCTGGGTGCATGAAGTGAGTAAAAAGAATGAATTTTTTGACATTGAAATGCTCGACCTGGCCACCATCAACCTTCCTTTTTTAGATGAACCGGATCATCCCCGTTTGCAGAAATACACAAAGGAGCATACAAAACAATGGAGTGAGATGATCAATGGTGCCGACGCATTCATCATTGTTACCTGCGAGTATAATTTTGGCTACCCTGCTGCGCTTAAGAACGCACTGGATTTTTTATACAACGAATGGAATAACAAACCCGTGGCATTTGTGAGTTATGGTGGTGTGGCAGCAGGCACCCGGTCGGTGCAGCAATTAAAACAAATCGTTACTGCGCTCAACATGATGCCCATCGCAGCATCGGTCAACATTCCTTTCTTTACCAAACATATAGATGAAGCAGGAAAGTTTACCGGGGACGAAACATTGATAAAATCCTTGAATGCCATGCTGGCTGAACTGGAAAAATGGACAGCCGCCTTGCAGCCACTCAGGTCCCAATAAACGGATGTTCAAGTCCTGTAATCCTGTATGGGAAAGCAATTCCTCCTTTTTTGTGATGCGCCAAACATTTGTAGTTGAAATATAACTGGCACAGTTTTGCTTCAGCCAATTGCTAAAACATGTATTATGAAAAAGGAAAAAGAACAATCAAAAGAAGAAGAGCTGCAATCTGCACCCGATCTGAAACATGATACCATGGAGTTTGCTGCTTCAACCGATGGTGACGACAAACTGGATTTTGATGATGCTGGCTACGAAGAGGAAGAAGTATCTGCTGAAGAGCTGGAATTAATGGAAGAAGGTACCGTAGATGAACAGGCCTATGCATTGGTAGCAGCGCAAACAGACAAAACAGTAGATGAAGATAACCTCCCGGAAGAGAATTGGGAAGATGACTTGCCGGATAATAATGAACCGGTTGATAAGACCAATGCGCTGGATCATCCGGAGGAAGACGGCAAGGGGAGATAGGCTACAGATTAATTGTTAGCATTCCCTGGCAGGGTTAGTTCAGTGTCGGTATTTTCAAAACCTGTTCTTTTCGTCTTTTTGAAATAGCCAGTTGCTTGACCCGCTATCTGGCATAGGCTTTCCCTGTGAACCTTTGTAACATATTTTGTTTTGTAGCCAGCCCAATAACCAGTAGTAGAAACGCTACTCCACCACCAATTTATAATACAACTTATTATAACCTGTTGCTTCCTCCCACACATCTGTATTGGCCAAACGAATGGAATATTCAGGCCGGCTGCTGATAGAAGTATATTTATCCGGCATGTTCAGTAACAGGTCATATTCTCCAGCCGTTACATCTGCTGGTAAAGTAAAAGTTTGCTCCAGTGTATGACCGCCACTAAACCATTGGCGTATGTCAGTAATAAATGCAAAAGTTTTTACTGCACCGGTGCTGTTGTTTCTCATTATCAACTGTACTGGTCTTGGATTAAATGGAGAAGCATATCCAACGTTCTCCAGGTTGATCGTCTCTTTAACAGCACTGCCCACTTTAGCCTTTTTAGGAAAGCCTGCGTTCTTTAACACAAAGCGATAACCAAGATTGTTTTTGATCGCCGCCATACAACCTGCAGTTTGCCAGTCATTGTTTACTTCGTTATTATAATTGGCATTTAAAAAACTATAGTGCATTTCTCTCATCTCTGTTTGTGCCCTGCCGGCATTTTCACAATCATTCTGCGGACTGTAGCTGTCCATGCAGGTTTCTCCACCTACTGCCACATATTTTGAATCCTGTTTTTTGTAATTGCGTAAAGCAGTTACCACATTGTCATCACTACTTCTGCCGCTGCTGCTGTTGCCATAGTCTTCGTACGTGCCGATATCATTGGGGCCGCTTAAAAAGCAGTCGTTGTGAAAAGCCACCCTTGCTTTATCGGTTTCTGTAAATGCTTCTGCAGCGGTTAGCGCAGCAGAAGATAAACCTGCCGTAATGCCATACACAAAACGCTGTTTGAATTGCGGGTACCGCACCTGCACCATCCTGTCTTTCGGTAAAGCGTTCAACAGTGCCTGTAATACATCAAACCTGTCCTGCAGGTTGTTGTCTAATAGTTTTTGAACAGACTGGTTGGAGGAGGCATCACCAAAATAGTCGGTATAATAATTTTCGCCCCAGGTGCCGATAAAGCCCATTTGCATACAGGCGATCACATCTGCGTTTTGTGTCAGCAGGGGTTTTAATTGTTCAATATGATTTAATACCACAGCCTTGGGTGCATCGCCATAAGGCGGACAAATAAAACCTTCGGCACAGGAGCCTGCAGTAGCAGTAGTAGTGTACACAAAACGTGGAATCAGCTTAACACCAGCTGCCCGGGCATTATCAAAATCAGTTTGAATATTGCTGAGCAATGCAGCTGATAAAGGCTGGTTGTTAAAACCTTCGAGAACAAAATAGCGGAACAGCAGGGTGCTGGTTATTCTGTAGTTGGCATTGCTGATACTGTGCTCATTCCGGTAACCCCTGACGGTATTTACATCTAATACCGCATAATTGCCAGCACGGGTTTCGCTATAGCGGTAAAAGCCCCTTTCCGGGTTGGCAAAATCTGCAGCGGAAGCAGTATAATTGATCGTGGTGGTTTTCGGGGTGGAGCTTTGTGCGCCGGCAGTATTTTTTTTGCAGCTAAAGAATGTTGTTAAGCAGATAGCAATGACCGTTAGTTTCATAAATAGGTTTTTGTAATGTGTCATGTTAAAAACTGTTTACGGATTAAAATATTAATCAGTCATATACAAGATAATATGCTTTTACGGGTTTAATGCCTGTAAGGGCGATGCAAGCGTTTGCATGATTTTTTAACCCAATAGCCAGGCAATGACAGAAAACGGGAACAAAATTCCCCTCTATACATCACAGCAAAGAACGACTGCAAGCGTCATCCATCACCCATTTTTTTAATGAACGGGAAATTAATTCCACTTTATCATAGCTGAATTACTATGAGGAAAGCTGCTGGCTGTTTAAAGTTAAAATCACCCTAAATAACACAGCACCTGATTATATAATTAGCAGGATGTTTTTCAAAATATTTTTCATCTTCCCAATGAACTGTTAATCTGGCAAAGTATATTTTGTATTGACCAATTATAAGTAAATGATGGCATCATTTTTTGTAAAGCATGGTTTCATTTTATTCATTTTTAAATACTACACTATGAAACGTTTGTTGAGTTTTTTGCATTCGAATGCGAAGCCTGCCGCAGGCTTGTTGTTAGCCTCGGTTTTATTTGTTGCCTGTAAAAAAGACAACGATACCATTAATCCCCGGGTACCACAGGCTGGTTTGATGGCTTTTAATTTATCGCCTGATCAAAATGCGGTGGTGATGAGTTTGGGTGGAACTAACCTGGGTAATTCCTCGCTTGCCTATAACAGTTACACAGGTACCTACCTGCCAGTAACCCCGGGCACACGTGAGGTGAGGTCATTTGATTTCAATAGCGGCAATACCCTGGCCACCAGCAGTGCAAATTTTGCAGACAGTGGCTACTACTCTGCCTTTTTACTCGGCACCACCGGTAATTACAGGAATGTGATAGTGAAAGATGAGCTGGAGACGCTTACTGCTACTGCGGGTAAAGCATGGGTACGTTACATCAACGCCATTCCCGACACCTTGAATGCTCCCACGGTTACCATCGCAGCCGGCGGTACCAATGTATTTAATGAAACAGGTACTTATGGAAACGTATCTTCTTATGCAATGGTAAATGCAGGGGAAGTAACAACATCTGTAACAAATGGTGAAGGTATTGATGCCACCCGTAACATTACACTGGAAGAAAATAAGGTGTACACCGTACTGCTTACAGGGTTGTCAGCAACAACAGACAGCACAAGGGATGCAGAAGTTAAATTTATTGTGAACGGAACAGTAACTCCGTAAGTGATAGAATGTTTTTTTTCAAGAACTCCGGTTTATACCGGAGTTTTTTTATGCCCTGCAGAAAGATTTTACTTGTTTGATTTTTGAAAACATTTCACGGGGTAACTTGCTGTGTCAATAAGTTAAGATCATTGCAGTAAAAAAACAGTCATGCAGCACAAAGCCATCTCTATACGCCCTTTTGTGGGTGCCCAAAATTTTGACATGTCAAGAAGTTTCTACCGCGACCTCGGTTTTGAAGAAGTGGTATTGTCTCCCGGCATGTCCTTATTTAAAACAGGTACCCTTGGTTTTTATTTGCAGGATGCCTATGTAAAAGACTGGATCGATAACACCATGGTTTTTATGGAGGTGGACAGTGTGGACAGTTTTTGGGATGAACTACAGGTGCTGGATCTTCCTTCCAAATATAACGGGGTGCGATATACCCCAATCCGTACGCTTGATTGGGGAAAAGAATGTTTTGTACATGATCCATCTGGCGTGCTCTGGCATTTTGGGCAGTTTTCAAAAAAATAACCTATTTCATTCAGTATTTAGATGGTAATACCTAACTACCGCCAAGGTACACACGAAGATATCAAACAACTGTGCCGTTTGGGAGTCGCTTCCTGGAGCCATTTTCAATCCATGCTTACGGCGGATCATTGGGAAGTCCTGATCAAAAATGTAAGTAGTGAAGGCACTTATTTGGCCTTGCTTGACAAGTCATTTTGTTTTGTGTGTATAGAAAATGACCAAATAACCGGCATGGCTTTTTTAATGTACAGCGGTACTGCTTATGATGTGTACCAGGCAGACTGGTGCAGTATCCGTTTTGTATCCGTACATCCAGGTCATACTGGAAAAGGTATCGGAAAAAAACTTACCCAGCTTTGTATTGATAAAGCAAGGGAGCTGGGGGAAAAAACCATTGCCTTGCACACCTCAGAAATAATGCCCAATGCAAGACATATCTATGAAAGCTTCGGGTTTACCATCCAAAAGGAAATATCGCCCCGGTTTGGAAAACGGTATTGGCTATATACATTGGATATTTGAATGATTTTCTCCTTGCGTAAGCAGCAGCCCTTAAACTAGTGTACCTTCGAAACATAAAAAGTTACCCATGAGCATGCTATTCTCCCCACTGACTTTAAAAAGTATCACTTTAAAAAACAGGCTGGTTGTTTCACCCATGTGCCAATATTCCTGCGAGGATGGTTTTGCCAACGACTGGCACCTGGTGCATTTGGGCAGCCGTGCAGTAGGCGGTGCTGCACTCATCATACAGGAAGCTACCGCAGTAACTGCGGAGGGCCGTATCAGTTATGGTGACCTCGGGATCTGGAAAGATGCACATATTGAACCCTTGCAACGCATTACTCATTTTATCGAAGCGAACGGCGCTGTTCCTGGTATTCAGCTGGCACATGCAGGAAGAAAGGCGAGCGCAGACCTGCCCTGGAACGGAGGCGAACAGATAAAAGAAGGTGATGGACATTGGCAAACGATGGCACCTTCCGCAATACCCTTTCACGAAACGGATATACCACCCCGGGAAATGAGTATTGCTGAAATAGATGAAATGATTCAGGCTTTTAAAGATGCCGCTGCCAGGGCTTTACAGGCTGGCTATAAAGTATTGGAGATACACGCTGCACATGGCTATTTGATCAATGAGTTTTTATCACCACTTACCAACCTGCGTACAGATGAATACGGTGGCCATTTTGAGAACCGGTGCCGCTTTTTATTGGAGATCATAGATGCGGTTCATACCGTGTGGCCTGCCAACTTACCCATCTTTGTCCGCATCAGCGCAAGCGATTGGGCTGCAGGTGGCTGGACGATCGAAGACTCTGTAAAACTGGCTGCAGTACTGCAAAGAAAAAGCATCGATCTTATTGATTGTTCTTCTGGCGGTACGGTGTCTTATGCAAAGATTGCCGCAGGTCCTGGCTACCAGGTGCCTTTTGCAGCAGCGATAAAAAAACAAACGGGTATGCCAACAGGCGCTGTAGGTATCATCACCAATGCACAGCAGGCAGAAGAAATATTGCAGCAGCAACAGGCAGACCTGATCATCATTGCAAGAGAATTATTACGAGACCCTTACTTTCCATTGCATGCAGCAAAGCAACTGGGAGATGATATTGAGTGGCCTAAGCAATATGCAAGGGCAAAGCGCTGATGAACCTTTCAACTAACGGTTATCCCTGTATTTTTTCCCAGCAGTCTTTATCATGGGTGAAAATAATATCTTCATCCATTGCGGCAACAATCCAGCTGCCTTCTTCAATCTCAGCTTCCAGCTCCCATGCATCCCAGCCACAGTAGCCAATAAATAATTTGATATCGTTGTTGGTAAGGGTTGCCTTATTAATACATTGAATGATCTGCCTAAAGTCACCGCCCATATAAATGTCACCAAATAAATATTTGTTTCCTGTAACCAGGTCAGCCCGCCGGTGCAATACAAACAGGTTTTCTGTATCAACCGGGCCGCCGGCAAATAATGCAAAGGGTGCTGCGTTCTGAAATTCTACCAGCTCATTCAGCTTTCGTGGAAAAGGTTTGTTCACCACAAAACCCAATGCACCTTTTTCATTGTATTCGGTAATTGCAATTACGGCCTTTTCAAAATTGGGATCTTGCAAGGCTGGAGCGCTTATGATGATGGTGCCGGGCTGGATGGTCATGGCTGCTGATTATTTTTCTGTCAATAAAATTAATGCATCTGTGTCAAGCCATATTATTCATCTTACTTTGCAACTCCAAAACTACATTGAAGAATGACTTTCAGTAACCGCAGTAAACAACAGCATTTTTTTTTGATCCTCATACTAGGCGCACTCAATACCATTACACCTTTTGCCATCGATATGTATTTGCCTGCCTTTCCAAAGATTGCTGCAGACTTTAATACAAGCATCGAGAGGGTGGCGCTGTCAGTGTCTACCTATTTTTTAGGCTATGCCATCGGGCAGATCATTTATGGCCCGCTGCTCGACCGCTTCGGGAGAAAGCCGCCGCTGTATGCCGGCCTCACCTTATTTATCCTTGCCACCATTGGTTGTTTTAAAGCAGGCAGCATCGAGTTCTTATTGGCCATTCGTTTTGTACAGGCCTTGGGTGGCTGTGTGGCTTCTGTTGCAGCCATGGCCATGGTGAGGGACTTTTTCCCGGTGGAGAAAAGCGCCGGCGTAATTTCATTTATGGTATTAATATTGGGTGCATCTCCTTTACTGGCACCCACCGCTGGTAGTTTTATCATTGCAGGCTGGGGATGGCATGCGGTGTTTATCGCTCTGGCTGTTATCACCTTTATTATTTTACTGGCCGTGATCTTCTTTTTACCCGAGGGTCATATACCCGATAAAAGCATTTCGCTGAAACCTGCGCCCATTATCAATGGATTCAGGGAAGTGTTAACCGATCCCAAATTTTATGTGTTTGCCCTGGCTGGCAGTTTTTCTTTTTCTGGTTTGTTTGTGTACGTGGCACATTCGCCTGCCATATTTATGAATCATTTTCAGCTAAGCGAAAAAATGTATGGGGGTATGTTTGCGTTATTGTCGGTTGGCTTTATTGGTGGCAGCCAGTTAAATCATCTTCTCACCAAACATTTCAGTAACCGGCAAATTTTAAAAACAGTATTGCTGGTACAAACTGCTGTGTCGTTCTTGTTTTTGACAGGTGCCTGGCAAAACTGGTATGGCCTGGCCGCAGTAATTGTATTGCTGTTTGTGTTGCTCAGTTGCTGTGGCATCACGTACCCAAATGCCGCTGCATTGTGTATGGCACCATTTGCAAAAAATGCCGGTACTGCTTCGGCATTGCTGGGCTTTATACAAATTGGTATTGGAGGATTGATTTCCGGTTGTGTAAGCCTGCTGCCCTTTGGTGCTGTTACCGCAATGGCATTTATCATGGCGGTAACAACAATGGTGGCGCTGGTGATCTTATTACTGGGAAAAACAAAAAGTCACCGATAGTATTTATACTTCAATCATCCTGATTAGCGCTTCTTCTTTTTCCACCAGTTTTTCAAGCAGTACCACCTGGTTTTTTGCTCTCATAAAATTATGGCCTTCATATTTACTGCCATAGTATATATCGTTGTTGAGGTAATCTGTTAAAAAACGAAGCGCCTGCATATAGATCATAAATTTTCCGGCATATACAAAATGTGCCTTCTCTTCATCGCTTAGTTCTTCCTTCATTTCTTCCAGGTAGCCTTTTGCAATCGCTTTAAAGTAGTCGCTGCGGATCTCAATTTTAGTAAGATCGGTTTCTTCCTCGCTTACGGGTGACAGGTAGGTACGCAGCATATCACCCACATCACTGATAAAATAGCCCGGCATCACAGTGTCCAAATCAATTACACAAAGCCCCTGGTCATTGTTGTCAAACAATACATTGCTGATCTTGGTGTCATGATGGGTTACTCTTTTTTTAAAGGCCGGATTTTTTGTATGCGTTCGCTGGTGGCCACAATGCTGCGGTTATTTTTTAAAAATGCGATGGTGGCGGCAGCTTCTTTTATCCGTTCGGCATTTCCTTCGGCAATGGCTTTTTCAAACTGCTGGTAACGTAAAGATAAGTTGTGAAAATCGGGTAAGGTAATGTACAACTGCTCACAGGGAAAATGACAGAGCAGTTTGGTAAAGCGTCCAAACTGTTTGGCTGCCTCATACGCCTGTTTGGTGCTGTTTACCACATCAATGGTATGCGAATCTTGTACAAAGGGAAACAAACGGAAATACCCTTCTTTGGTGATATACACGATATCTTCCTGTTGCAATGTTTTTTCTGGTGTTACAAATAAATAGTCCGGGTGCTGCTTTGTAAGAAAGTTTCCGATGAGGCGTATGTTGGCAGCAATATCTGCCGGCGCCTTAAAAACATTTTGATTGATACGCTGCAGTATCAGTTTGTTCTGGCCATTCCTGATCGTCCAGGTATGATTGATAAGCCCGGTGCCAAAAGGCTGTACTTCCATATCGTTGATAAAACCATAGGCCTGTAAAATATTATCGAGCATATCATTCATTGTTATCGCAACATGAAAATATTGAATGATGGGGTTAAATGGATGTGCAAACGCTTGCGGAAAAACCCCTCCGCCCCCTGAAGGGGGAATTACAAGCGGTTAAAATTTTGAAGTGCTTTTATAAAAGCTGAAGCGTGGCTGCTTTTGCTCAGTAACAGTAAATGATGAGGTGGACGATAAAATGTTCGGGAATGCAATGTTGTACCACCTCTTCTCCTTTAGAAGAAGAAGGGTGTGTGGTTACTCATGCAGCACGAGTTGTGATTCAAGAATGATCTTGTAGTAAGTGGCATTGCTGTTATCAGCGTCGCCATTCGATTTGTGCTGCAACAATTCAATCAGTGTTTCGGTTGCTTTTTGCCCTTGCTGGTAGGGGAATTGCTCTACAGATGCCATGGGTGGATAAGCAGTATAATTAGTAAGTGGCAGGTTAGCATAACTTACAAAACAAATATCCTTGTTGATCTTCAGTTTCATCTTCCTCGCAGTCTGCACCGCATCCAGCGCAACATAGTCGTTAAAGGTTACAATGGCTGTTGGCCTGCGCTTGCCCGTTAGTAATTTTTCTGTGGCTGCTATCACCCCTGCTGTGGTAAGGTCGCAGTTCACTACCAGCGCCGGATCATATTTCAAGCGGTCCTTTGTCATCGCCTGTATATAGCCATCCAGTCTTTCTTTGGAAGCAGGCAGTTTTTCCGGCCCGTTGATCATACCGATGATGCGGTGGCCTTTTGTAAATAGAAAATTGATAGCCTGCACAGTGCCATTGATCATGTTGCAGGCAACATAATGTATGTTGGGGATCTTCGGAATGCGGTCGAAGAAAACAATAGGTATGTTGTATCTCCGCAATGCCTCAAAGTGGCTGTAATCGTTGGTGTTTTTAGAAATAGAGATGAGCAAGCCATCCACCCGGTGCTTCTTCATCGTTTCGATCAGCTGCTTTTCTTTCTCAACACTATCATGACTTTGACCAAGCAGTACCGTGTAATTGCCTTTGTGCGCTGCATCTTCAATACCACTGATGGCAGCAGAAAAAAATGCCTCGCTTAATTCAGGCAGTATCACACCAATGGTAAATGTTTTTCCCTGTTGAAAGAAGATGGCCGTTTGATTGGGCTCGTATTGCAATTGCTTGGCCAGTTCCTGTACCCTTGTCTTGGTTCTGAGACCAATACTTTTATGGTCATGCAAGGCACGTGACACAGTGGACACGGAGATGTTCAGTTGCTTTGCTATTTCTTTTATTGTAGGCACTTGCTTTTTCATGTAAATAACTAAAATGTAAGATAGAATATTAATGCAAACGTTTGACTGATTATATCCGGCAAGTGATGGTATTCACCCGCATTTGTTGATATTGCACTGCCGTTGTTCATCACTAAATTACCCGCTATGCAACAAGTTGCACAAACCAAAAGGTTGCTCTCTCTCGATGTAATGCGTGGGTTGATCATGCTGTTACTGGCTGCAGAAAGCTGCCTGCTGTATGAACACCTGCATGCGCTGGAATGGAGTGGGGGCGCAGGTTTGCTGGTGCAACAGTTCTTTCACCATCCATGGCACGGCCTGCGTTTCTGGGACCTGGTGCAGCCTGCTTTTATGACGATGGCCGGTGCTGCCATGTTCATTTCATACTATTATAAAGCACAAAAAGGTATCAGCTGGCAGGCAAATTTTAAACATGTTGCTATCCGTTGCGTAAAACTCTTTATTTGCGGTACAGCGTTGCATTGTGTGTATGCCGGCAAACTGGTGTGGGAATTGTGGAATGTTCTTACGCAGCTTTCAGTTACCACTATCATTGCTTATCTCATCATCCGGCAATCAGCCATTTTTCAAATGATAGTATCTGTTGTGTTGTTGCTGCTGACAGAAATTTTATACCGCTTTGTATTAATGCCCGGATTTGATCAGCCCTTTGTTACCGGCCACAATTTTGGGAACTGGATGGATACCGTGCTGATGGGAAAAATAAACAGCGACGGCTGGGTGGCTATCAATATCATTCCAACGGCCGCACATACTATTTGGGGTGTGCTTGCCGGTAAGTTACTCGTGAGCGACAACCATGTAACAACTAAAATAAAGAAGCTGGTGATGGCAGGGCTGGTTTGCCTGCTTATTGGTGTTGGTTTAGACTGGCTGGGTATCACACCCATTATCAAACGCATCAGTACATCTTCTTTTGCATTGGCATCCGGTGGATGGGTACTGCTGATACTGGCATTTTTATATTGGCTCATTGATATTAAACAATGGAATAGATATGCCTGGCTGTTCGTGGTGGTGGGTATGAATGCGATTTTTATTTATTTGTTTTTTGAAACCGTTGGGCTGCAGTGGCTAAATGCTGCAGTCGCCATTTTTGTAAAAGGTTTTTTAGGGTTTACTGGAATGAGTGAAAAATTGACTGCTGTTTTTTCTTCACTGGCAACACTGGCTTTAGAGTGGGGTCTTTGTTATTTCCTTTATAAAAGGAAAATCTTTTTTAAGCTATAGGTATGAAAAAATTAATTGCATTGATCCTAACTGTTTTTTCTGTACTGCAGTTGGCTGCGCAAACAGCAAAGATCCTCTATAAAGAAAGCCAGGAAGATTTTGCCAATCCTGAGCGTGGTTTTTATTTTCCCACCGGCACAAAGGCAAGTAATTTCCAGTTGCTTGATTCGCAACGAGTGAGCCGCTTCCGGTATCATTTGCAGGCGATAGACGGGTTGGCTTCCCCGGTCAATATTTCATTGGTTTACCGTGGGTACGAGCTGGATATTTTTAAAGACAAACCATTGTCGGATGATTTTTTGAGAAACCTTCAAAAGGACTTTGATATCATCAGAAGTACTGGTCTAAAACTGGTGCTTCGTTTTGCGTATACCAATTCAACTCATGGCGGCGATTGCAAGGATGAATACAAAATTTGCCCGCCCTATGGTGATGCGCCAGTGCCTGTTGTGATGCAGCATGTACAGCAGTTAAAACCATTGCTGCGAAAAAATGCTGACGTGATCGCCGTACTGCAACAGGGCTTTATTGGTATCTGGGGCGAAAATTATTTCACCGATCATTTCGGTTATGCAGGGCTGGATGGTGCCGGCAGGATACTGGACAGCAGCTGGCTGCACCGCAATGTATTTTTAAAAGCCCTGCTGGATGCGATGCCCAACAACAGGATGGTGCAGGTGCGTACACCGCAGATAAAGCAGCGGTTTGTGTATGGACCGTGGGCCGTAACAACTTCCCCAGCCATCACCGCAAAAGAGGCGTTTAATAAATCAGATAAAGCAAGAACCGGTTTGCACAACGATTGTTTTTTGGCAAGCGAAGACGATTACGGAACTTTTTATGACTATGGCAATTCAGTTTCAAAAAGAGATACCGCCAATATCGCCTTACGAAAATACTTTGAACAAGAAAGCCGTTATGTGGCTGTAGGTGGAGAAACCTGTGATGATGCATACAGTCCGCAGAATGATTGCGAGCCGGCAGGCCATGCTGAATCAGAGATGCAACGTATGCATTACAGTTACCTGAATGCCTTGTACAATACCAAGGTCAACAATGACTGGGATTCTGGCGGCTGTATGAAAAATATCAAACGTAAACTGGGATACAGGTTACTGTTAAGATCTGCGGAATTCCCCAAAAGAATTACGGCAGGCAAAAAATTTACTGTCAAACTGCGGCTGGAGAATATCGGTTATGCCTCACCTTTTAACCCAAGGCCCGTGCAATTGATAGTCAGAAATAAAAAAACACAGGAAGTTATTGCATTGAATTTTAAAACGGCTATTCAAAAATGGTTTACCGGTAAGATCTATTTGCAACAGCAATTTATTTTGCCGCCTGCTACAGCAAAAGGCGAATATGAATTATTGATCAGCCTGCCGGATGGCTACAAAAGCCTGCAAAGCAATCCTGCTTACAGCATCCGTTTGGCGAATGAGGATGTATGGGAAGAAACTACAGGATATAATGATCTGCTGCACACCTTATATGTTCAATAAATAGGATGTAAACATACTCCCTCTGAAACCACAATCCCTTTTTAAGCCACTGCAATTGCGGTGGCTTTTGCATTATTCATTTCATTTATAGCTATGCCATAAAAATTTACGCAACCGTTTGAGTGCTTTAATCAAGCGTTTGCGTAGTGTTGCGTACTGGTGCACCTGCATCGTTTACGAAAAATTGTTGTCATCTTAGAGTTACGAAATCATTAATTGAAAATTACCAAAACCTACGTTGCATGTTAACTCCACTATTTAAGAAATGCTGTTCAATGTTTTTGATATGTACAGCATTATCGTTTGCGGCGAAAGCACAAAAAACCATTTCCGGAAAGGTTACCGACAGGGATGGTAACCCATTGCCAAATGTTACGGTGCAGGTAAAAGGAACCAGCGTGTCTGCAGTAACCAACAGCAAGGGCGATTACAACCTGTCTGCATCCCCCACTGATTCGCTGGTATTTAGTACAGTTGGCTTTACCTCAACCACCGTTGGTGTAAACAATAAAAGCTCACTCGATACCAAACTATCGCTCGACAACAGGTCGATGGAAGAAGTGGTGGTGGTTGGTTATGGCACCCAAAAGAAAAAAGACCTTACAGGTGCTGTATCATCTGTAAAGGCAAAAGACCTGGTGATGTCATCCAGCCCCGAAGTAGGCAATATGCTGAAAGGTAAAGCGGCAGGGCTTACCATCAGGCAAAACAGTGCCCAGCCGGGCGGCGGGTTTGACATCCTTATCCGTGGGGGAGGCTCTTCCTCCAGGTCGATTAACACACCGCTGTATGTGGTAGATGGTTTTCCTTTGACCGACCTGGTGCAGCCAGGCAGTGGCGGCCGTTACCAGGAAGGATCTCAAAGTGTGCTGAATTCGTTTAATCCAAACGATATTGAATCAATAGAAATTTTAAAGGATGCCAGCGCCACTTCTATTTATGGTACCAGGGCGGCCAATGGCGTAGTGCTGATCACTACCAAAAAAGGCAGTGAAGGTGCAGCGAGGGTGCAGTACTCCAATAATTTCTCTGTACAGAAATACAACAATCCTTTTGACGTGCTGCCATTGAACGAGTGGATGCAGGTGCGCAATGATGCAGCCTATGACCAATGGCTGTTTGAAAACAATGTGGCGCCGTATGGCAGCAGAACACTGGAAGAGGCACAAGCCGCACCGGTGAACGGACCTTACAGGAAACTGTATACGCAAAATGCCATCAACAATGTAGGCCGCGGCACCGACTGGTTTGATCTTGTAACCAGGGATGGTTCTACTGCCCAGCACAATATATCTGTTGCCGGGGGTAATAAACTCACGAAATATTTTTTATCCGGCAACTTTTACGATCAAAAAGGTATCGTTAAAAATTCGGGTATGAAGCGTTATTCCATAAGGGCTAATGTGGACCAGGAGCTAAGTAAGTTTGTAAAAACAGGTATCAACCTCACTTTTAGCCGGATCGATAACAGCAACACGCAATTGGGTGGAGACCAGTTTGAAAATTCCGGTATCATCAGGGCGGCCATGCAACAGGGCCCCCATATACCAGCTATCGATGAAGAAGGCAACTACCCGATCAATCCGCAGCTGGCCACCCAGCCTAATCCCTATTCTTTATTAACCATTACCGACCAGGGAAGGATTGAAAGGCTGCTCGGTAACTTTTATGTGGACATTACTCCAATAAAAGACCTTACTGTAAAATTAAAAGCGGGTATGGATCGGGGTTACACCATCCGCCAGAACTATTTACCCAAAACCACCCTGCATGGGGCTTTAGAAAACGGCCGGGCATCCATTGCAAAAGCCGATAATGATCACTACCTGCTGGAAGCAACCGGCACTTATAGTAAACAATTGACCAATGATCATAAGTTTGATATGCTATTGGGTGTATCACAGGAAAAATTTGTAACCCGTGGCAGCAGTGTTGGCGCCTCCGGGTTTATTACCGATGCATTTTTGTGGAATAACCTGAATGCCGCAACACTGCAGTTACCGAGTACTTCATACCAGGCTAAAAGCACACTGATATCCTATTTTGCAAGGCTCAATTATAATTACAAAGGAAGGTACCTGTTTACTTTTAATGCCCGTCGCGACGGTGCCGGTGTATTTGCAGTGAATAACAAATGGGGCTTTTTCCCTTCTGTAGCAGTGGGCTGGAACGTAGCAGAAGAACCTTTCTTTGGAAGTCTTAAGAATACCATTTCACAATTAAAATTCAGGGTGAGTTATGGACAAACGGGTAACGCTACCCTGGTGGGTAACAGCAATGCATTTGCCGCCTACAGTGCTTACCCTGCCTGGTTATCATCTTCCGATACAAGACTGATCGGTGTTTCTTTATCAAGACTGGAAAACCCGGATCTGAAATGGGAAACCACCACCGGCCTCAACTTCGGTCTTGATTTCTCTTTATGGAATGGAAAAGTAGATGGTTCCGTTGAAGTATATGACAATACCGTTTCTGATCTGCTGGATACCAAAATGCTGAACTCTTACCAGGAAGTAAACAGTGTGATCTACAATGTAGGTAAAACACAAAGCAAGGGTTTTGAAATTACCTTGAATACAAGAAATGTACAGACGAGGGATTTTCAATGGAGAACCATCTTTGTGGTATCACATTTTAGAACCAACTGGAAAGAAAGGGCACCCGGATGGCTTCCTTCCGTATATGAAAGCGACAGGGATCCTTTAAGGGCAGTGTACAGCCGTGTTTCAGACGGCATATTGCAGGCAGGCGAAACCAAACCATCTGCGCAGCCAGACCTTATTCCAGGACAGATCAAGATCCGGGACATCAATGGATTTGAAAGGGATGGAAATGGCAACCCGGTGGTGGATGCCAACGGCAGGTTTATCCGCACGGGCGCACCCGACGGAAGAATTGATGATGCAGATACCAGGCTGATGGGTACATCTGATCCCAGCTTTATGGGTGGTATCACCAATATCATCACGTACAAAAATTTCAGTTTGAATTTTGATTTTAATGGCTTGTTTGGCCGCAGGATACAGGATCCAAATTTTGTGGCGTATGGCTTTAGCGCTTATGGCATCAATGCCAATGGATACAATGGTCTGCGTTCAGTAAAAGACAGGTGGACGCCAACCAATCCATCCACCACTTCACCAAGTTCTTTCTGGGGTTTCTCACAGTATGGTACCGGCGATTTCTTTATGCAGGATGCCTGGTTTATCAGGTTGCAGAATGTTTCACTGGGCTATACCCTTCCGGGTAAGTTGGTTAAAAAAGTATTTAGCTCTGCTAAAATTCACTTTGATGCACAAAACCTTTTCGTGATCACGCCTTATAAAGGAATTGATCCCGAAACAGATTCTTACACGGCTGCCTATCCTTATATCAGAACTTATACACTTGGTCTTAACCTGAATTTTTAATGCACACGCTAAAAGAAACAAATATGAAACGTATTATAATATTATTTTTTCTTCCGGTTGCTATGTTAATGAACAGTTGCACCAAGGATCTTACATCCACTGAGTATGCGGAGATCAATCCCAACATATTTCCTAAATCAGCTGCCGACCTGGAGGCCATGGTAAACGCCTGTTACTATCCAATCAGGGGCTCCTGGTGGGATGGATTGTTTTCCACTTCTGAAAGAGGTATCCAGTTTTTAAATGATGCCACTACAGAAATTCTGTTTGGCAAATTTGGCGACCAGCAGTTAGCATCCTTACAAAGCTACCAGCCAAGTAATTCAGGCTTTACCCGATTTTACGATGATTTTTATAATAAGATCAGCCGCATGACGATCACCATCGACCTGATACAAAACTCAACCGTAAGCGAAGAGTTAAAGAAAAAAGCCATTGCAGAAGTCCGTTGTGCAAGGGGTTTGCTGGCTTACACATTGTTTGATGTGTATGGTCCCCTGGTGATAGCACCACTGGAAGTGTTGAAAAATCCTTTGCAGGAAAAACCACTGGCAAGATTATCCAATGAAGAAATGGTGGCTTATATAGATGCCGACCTGGAAGCTGCCGTGCCCGACCTGCCTGCTCCCGGCGATGCTGAATATGGAAGGTTCAGCAAGGCATTGGCAAAAATGATACAGATACGCCTGCACCTGCATGAAAAAAACTGGACTAAAGTAAATACGCTTTGCGATGAGATCATTGCCATGAATGCTTTTTCACTGCAGCCGGATTATAAATCCATGTGGGACCTGGAAGGTGCAAGAAACAGCCCTGAAGTGATCTGGGCCATTCCTTGTGATTACAACGGCACCAGTGAAAACCAGTGGCAGTTGATGGTGTTGCCTTCTAATTATCCAGTGATGGGCGGATGGGGTACCATCACCAGCACCTGGTGGTTTTATGACAGGTTTGAATCCATTGATAAAAGAAGGGAAATGCTGATTGCTGAATATACAGGAACAGATGGGGTTACGTATAACCGTGCCAGTCCGGGTGCTATTTTGGACCGTGGACCCATCGCATTAAAAATAAATGAAGACAATCAAAGAACCACCAGCCTTACCACGGTTGATATTATCATTTACCGTTATGCAGATGTATTGTTGAGCAAGGCAGAAGCACTTGCCAATGCAGGAGCACCTACCGCAGAAGCAATGGAACTGGTAAATGTGGTAAGAAGAAGAGCTGGTCTTGCAGATAAGCAACTGGCAGACTACGCTTCACTGGCAGCATTTAATGATTTGATCCTGCTGGAAAGAAGTCATGAATTCTGGTGTGAGAACGGGCAGTACAGGGCCGACCTTATCCGTCACGGTAAGTTTATCAGCCGCTGCCAGGAAGTAACGCAGTCAACCTTTACAGCACCTCATAAAGTACTGTATCCGCTTTCACTGAGAGCAGTGAGCGAAGGCAAGGGCTTGTTCATTCAGAACCCGGGATATAATTAATAGGGAATGGGCAATGGTGAATGGTCAATGTTCAACCCTACCCCCGACGGATAACCACCGTTGTTTATTAATCCTGATAAAAGAATGGTTGCAGATGGTTTTTAAAACACAATGATGAAAACAAAAAAATTCAATAACATATTTTTTTCTGCCGCACTGTTGTTCTGTGTTGCCGGTTGTAAAAAAGATACCACGCCTGCGCCACCGGTGGTGGATGAAGGGGTGAAGTATGAATTGTCGAATGCCCTCTTTCCAAACCCGGAACGTGGATTTATCAGAACGATGCCGGTGTACTCTGAAGGAACAGGATTAAGTGTTTCTCAATTGAATACACTCAGGGGCCAGAACGTATCTATGATATTGCGCCTTTTTTACTTGGAAGCATTTAAAAACCAGGCATTGAGTACAGCAGAACTTACTTTGATACAGGACGACCTGGATAAAATAAGAACCGCCGGTTTAAAAGCCATCCTTCGTTTTGCTTATTCAAACAATATTGGTGTGGATGATGCCCCGCTTGCCATGGTGGAACAGCATCTTGATCAATTACAGCCAATTTTTGCTGCTAATAAAGATGTGATCGCATTTGTGCAGGCAGGTCTTATTGGTGCCTGGGGCGAATGGCATAGTTCGAGCAACGGGCTGGCCACCACGCCCAATCAAACAGCTGTATTAAATAAACTACTGGCAGTATTTCCGGCTGATATCATGATTCAGGTACGTACACCAGGGTACAAGCAAACGATTTTTAATACCACAGATGCGGTTACTGCTGCCATCGCTTACAGCAACGAATCCAAGGCAAGGGTGGGTCATCACAACGATTGCTTTTTATCTGGCGGAAATAATTATGGCACCTATACCAATATTGACCTGGAAAAACAATACATCAGCAATGAAGCATTGTATGTGCCGGCCGGTGGCGAAACCTGCCCGCCCACAGGAGGGTTTAATCCCACTTGTGTTGAAAGCAGGAATGAAATGAAACTGCTGAAATGGACCTATCTCAATCTCGATTGGTACCAGCCAACGATCAATGCCTGGAAAGCTTCCGGTTGCTATGATGAGTTTCAGCGCACACTCGGGTATCGCTTGGCGTTAGTGAATGCAAAATTTCCGGCAACGGCAGCGGTGGGAACAAACATTACACCCACCATCAATATTACCAACAAAGGATTTGCGCCTTTGTACCATAAAAAAGACCTGGCCCTGGTGTTGAAAAATAAGACCTCGGGTACATTTTATGAAAAGGCATTGTCAGCCGACCTGAGGTTATGCAAGCCAGAACAAATTCAATCTGTCGGTGAAGCCATCAGCCTGTCGGGCATACCAACAGGCGAATACGAACTGTACCTGCGGATTGCCGATAAAGCAGCCAGCCTTAAAACCAAAACAGAATATGCAGTTCAGCTGGCCAATACCAATGTGTGGGTAACAGAGCATGGAGGAATGAACAGCCTTAAACAAACATTAATAATCAACTAACAACTTATCAGAAATAAAAATCAAACACATGAAAAGGAATATTTATTTACTGGCCGTATCAGTGCTTATAATGACCGGCTCATCCTGCAAAAAGGAAAGTACAGGTTCGGGACTTAAAGCGGTGTTCAGTTATGTGGCTGATGGTTATAAAGTGAACTTTACCAATTTTTCCACTAACGCCAAAGAGTACTCCTGGGAGTTTGGTGATGGCAGCGGCGAAACGTCCACGCTTAAAGGCCCACAGCATGTATTTAACAGGAAAGGCGATTTTTTGGTTACGCTGACGGCAACTAATGGCACAGAAACCAATTCGTTTACTGATACCGTTAGTATCATTGGCCCCAATATAAAAATAGATGGTGATTTCAGCGACTGGACCTATGTTGCCTATGCCGCAGAAAATCCTCCCACATTTACCAGCAGCATCAGGGCTATCAAAACATTTGCTTCCTCTGATCAGATCAATATTTACCTGGAAGGGGATGCCAATATGAATATGGAGATCGTGGATATTTATATTGATGCCAATAATAATCCTGCTACAGGGTTTGCCACCTGGCTGTACCCTTCCGGTTCTGGTGCTGATTTCCTGGCAGAGGGAAGCCCGGTAGGCGGATGGGGTGATGTGTTCGGCCATGTAGGCCCGGGCACCGGCTGGGGATGGAACGGCGTATCGTCATTTGCTGAAGCCCTGTTGTTCTCTGAATTAAAAACCGAGGGAGGAAAAAAGATCATTGAATTTTCTATTAAGAAGAGTGTACTCGGCAGCGTGAGCCAGTTTGTTAACCTGGCTATAATGGAATCAAACTCAGGCTGGACGCAGGTGGGCATCATACCCGAAGCGCCATTGGCAGATTCGAAATTCCTGGCGATTCCGTTGTAATAGTCCAAAGTTTTTGTGAAGCTGCACCAGCAGCCAGCTGTTTGCTTGCAGAAAAAATGAAAAATATTCATCCGAAAAGGGTGCGGCAAAATGCTGCTAGTATGTAACCAAAATAAAAGGCAGGGTAGATGTTAACCGGGCAACAATCAACAACAGGTAATGATTCAGCAGTTGCTGAAGAAGCAAGGCTGTTTACCATTGAAAACAAGGCAGGCACCAAACTGATCGTATCCAATTATGGGGCCGCTGTTGTGTCGCTGTATGTAAAAGACAGGTATGGTAAATTAGGCGATATTGTACTGGGGTATGATGATATAACAGCATACGCTGCAGATGAATATTATATTGGTACCGTTGTGGGCCGCTATGCCAACCGCATAGCAGGCGAAACGGTTTTTATCAATGGCAATGATTACAAACTGCCGGTAAAGGAAGGGGGTTATCACCTGCACGGCGGGCAATCGGGTTTTAATAAAAAAACATTTGACGCCAGCCCCTTTGAACAGCCTAACAAAAAGGGAATTGTTTTCACTTACAGCAGTCCGCATATGGAAGAGGGTTTTCCCGGTGAGCTGGCACTCGAGGTTATTTACACATTGGATGATGATAATGCGTGGACGGTTGAATACAAAGCGGTGTCAAACAGGGACACCCTGATCAATCTTACACAACATTCTTATTTCAATCTTTCCGGCAACCTGCAATCGCCGGTTGACGGGCATGAACTGAAAATTCTCAGTCATTGGTACCTGCCTGTAAACGATATGCAGGTGCCCACAGGAGAGATAAAAGAGGTGAACAATACCGTATTTGATTTCACCTCCTTCAAAAAGATCGGGAAAGAAATTGCAGCAGATGATGCACAGTTGAAGTTAAGCAGCGGGTACGATCATAGTTTTGTACTGGAAAAACAACACAGTGCACACTTAAAGCATGCAGCTGTGGTAAAGGAATATATGAGTGGCAGAAAAATGGATGTGTACACCACTGAACCAGCCATCCATTTTTACAGCGGCAATTTTTTAAATGAGATAAAAGGCAAGGCGGATGTAGTGTACAATGAGCGCTCCGGTCTTTGCCTGGAAACACAGCATTTTCCTGATGCGCCTAACCATCCCCATTTTCCTTCTACGGTATTGCAGGCGGGAGAAAATTTTTACAGTAAAACAGTGTTTAAATTTTCTGTTGAGTAGGTTATCTTCCCATCCATCCGCCATCTACCGTAAGGATGGTGCCGTTTACATAATCAGACGCAGGCGACGAAAGAAATACAAAGGCCCCGGTAAGATCTTCGGGTACACCCCACCGGTTGGCCGGGATACGGGCAAGAATAGCCGCATTTCTGCCGGCATCTGCCCTCAGCTGGGCGGTATTATCAGTAGCAATATAACCAGGCGCCACACCATTCACTGTAATGCCATGCTGGGCCCATTCATTGGCAAAGGCCTTTAATAAAGACGCTATCGCACCCTTGCTGGCGGCATAGCCCGGTACATTAATGCCACCCTGGAAACTGAGCAGCGAAGCGGTAAAAACAATTTTGCCGTATTGGTGCAGCAGCATTTGTTTGCCGATCTCCCTGGTAATGATAAATTGTGCATTGAGGTTGATATCAATGATGGTATCCCAAAATTCATCCGGGTGTTCTGCTGCAGGTTTGCGCATGATACTGCCTGCATTGTTGATGAGGATGTCAATTTTTGGATGATCTTTTACAACGGCATTCAAAAATGCATACAGCGATTCCCGGTTGCTGAAATCAGCTTTGTAGGGGTAAAACTTTCTGCCTGTTGCGAGTACGGCTTTTTCCACGGCACTGTCTTTGTCAGGCATATTTCCGCTTACACCGATAATATCTGCTCCACTATTGGCCAGTTCCACTGCAATGGCCATTCGAATACCACGGCTGCAGCCTGTTACCAATGCCAGCTTGTTATCCACTCTAAAATTGATCATGTAAAATGTTTATTTATAGAATGCAGTATTGTTGTATTGCTACATTGTTAAATTGTTGGTTGGAGCCTGATAACTAAAAGAGCCAACAACAATAGAACAATTCAACAATTGAGCATTCAGCTATTAAGCAGATTCCCTCACAAACAATTCCGTATTCAGCACCTTGGTTTCAAATTCGGTGATCGGTCTTTTGCTTTCGATCATTTTGATGAGTAGCTCTGTAGCTACCTGTCCCATTTCAAATGCCGGCTGGCGGATGGTGGTGAGCGGTGGATTAAATATTTCCGGTACGTTGGTATTGGTAAAACCTACTACGGCCATATCATCCGGGGCTTTCAGGTTCATTTTTCTCATGGCAGAAAGTAAACAGGTGGTAATGCGGTCGCTGGCAGTTACCACGGCATTGGGCTTTTGTTTCAATGCCATCATCTTCTTTAATGCCTCTTCAATTTCTTCTGATACCATACCACCATGATTGCAGTACTGCACATATTTTTCATTAAAGGCAATGCCATTCTCTTCCAGCGCTTTTTTATATCCTTCCAGCCTTTCACCGGTGATGGAAAGGTTCACCGTATTGGTGATATGAGCGATCTTTGTAAAGCCCTTTTTTATTAGATGTGTAGTGGCATCATAAGCAGCCTTCTGGTTATCAACAATCACTTTATACGTGTTGATCTCGTTTGTAATACGGTCGAAGAAAACAATGGGCAATCCCTTATCATGCATGGAGATCAGGTGCGAAAGGTCCTTGGTTTCGCTGGATAAAGACACCAGCAAGCCATCCACCGACCTCGATGCCAGGTGATTGATGTTTACCTTTTCTCTTTCAGCAGATTCATGGCTCTGTGATATAATAATATGATAACCCCTGTTATAAGCAATGGATTCAATACCATTGATGGCCTGCGAAAAAAAGTTATTGGCAATTTCACTTACCACCACCCCAATAGAACAGTTTCTTCGTCCCTTTAAACTCAGTGCAACGGGATTGGGCCGGTAGTTTATTTTTTCTGCGTACTCCAGCACTAGCTTTTTTGTTTCCGAGCTTATTTCATAGCTTCCACGCAGGGCTCTTGAAACCGTAGATGTGGACAGGCCTAAAGCCTTGCCAATATCCTTGATGGTAATTGCTTCGTACATTTTTTATACAATCGCTGTTTATTAATTGGTTACGGCAAAAACGGGATAACCTGATTGAGCGTTTAAAGGTAGCCCTTTTTTACAATTCGCCACCACGCAAAATAATGCTTTTCTGTATGCAGCTGCAGGCAGTGCGTATGGCAACGATTGCGTAATTAAAAGACTGTAATTAGCTGTGTAAGTTGATTGTATGAAAGTACTTTAGTTGCCGGATCAATACCCACTGGAATTACTATTATCCCTTTTTTTGAACAGGTTGTTTTGCTGTAAGCTGATTATTGAACGAATCATTTTTAATGCCATTCTCTTAATAATACCTGCCAGCAATGCGCCCGTTCGTTATCCATGGTAAAAATTGTCATCAAACGGTCTTTGCCGGGTAGCGATGGGCATAAAAAAAATTATCATTAACGGTTACGGTTACCTCAAATTGGAATCAGGATTTATGAAGAAAATTTTACTACAGCTGCTGATACTATTGATCGCATCCTCCAGTATGTACGCACAGGACCTCATCGTGGCCAAAGATGGGTCCGGCACTCATACTACCGTGCAGGCAGCCATTGATGCTGCACCGGCAGGCCGCACCCTCCCTTTTATTATTGCCATAAAAAATGGTAAGTACAAAGAGAAGATCACCATTCCTTCCAATAAACCATTTATTCAGCTTATTGGCGAATCTGTTGCCAACACCATTCTTACTTATGATGATTATGCAGGAAAATATACCGCCTGCAGCAGTACACTGGGTACACAAAACTCTGCCAGTTTTTCTATTAATGCCACCGACTTTGCAGCGGCGAACATCACTTTTGAAAACAGTTTTGGTGATGGGTCGCAGGCCGTAGCGCTACTGGTAAATGCAGACAGGGCAGTGTTTAAGAACTGCCGCTTTTTGGGCAACCAGGATACCTTATATTTAAAAGGCAGCGGCACGCCAAAATGTTATTTCAGGTCCTGTTATATTGATGGTAATATTGATTTTATTTTTGGCAGTGCTGTGGCATTGTTCGATTCCTGCGTGGTATATGCCAAAACAAGGCCTTCCACCGCCACCTCGTATATAACGGCACCCAATACCCCAACAGGACAGGCCTACGGTTTTGTATTCAGGGATGCCAGGCTGCCGGTGAACAATGGCGGCACGTTGTATTTTTTAAGCCGCCCCTGGCCCAGTCCCGGCGAGGCCCAGACAGCACAAAAGGCAGTTTTTATCAATACAGCCATGAGCAACCATATTCCCCCTGCCGGATGGAGCGTATGGAATGGCAGTACCATCACGGGTAATATTTATTACGGTGAATACCAGAGCAAATATTTTGCTGGCCCATTGGTTGACGTTAGTGGCAGGGTTCCCTGGAGTTTTCAGCTGAACCAAACCGAAGCAGACAGCTATACCCCCGCCAATATGTTTGGTGCATGGGATCCCTGTATGGTGCAGTTGGGTATTTGTCTTCCCGTGCCAACAGCTATTGCCGTTTCTAATTTTAAATTGGTAAAAGGCAGTTCCTCTTCCAGTATTTCCTGGAACATCAGTTGGCCACTAGACGGGATACAATATGAGCTGTACCGTTCTGTTGACGGGGTTGGCTATTCATCCATTTATTCAGTAACGGCAAATAATGATACCGCTGTTAATTTTCAATATACAGATGCAGCAGTTCCCCCGGCTGGCAGCAGTTACAGTTATTATGTTGTTGCTTCCAAAGCAGGCTATGCCAGTCATACTACAGATACATTAGCGGCATCTAATAAAGCAGATATGATCGTGAATGCACCTGCAACCCTCAGTCTATGCGGCTTTACGCAGGTATTGGGCACACCCTCTGCTTCTCAAACCTATACCGTAACGGGCAACAACCTCACAGGTAATATTGATATTACACCTTCTGCCAATTTTGAAGTGTCGCAGGATGCAGTGCAGTGGTTCAACAGTTCTTCATTTTTGTCTTTGGTGCCCTCGTCCGGCACGGTAGCCACCTCCACTATTTATGTAAGGCTGAATGCAGCTGCCACCGGTAATTATACAGGCAATATTATAAATGTAACAACAGGCGATACAACCGTTACGATTCCTGTACTCGGAAGAACAGTGCCGCCATCCACATCAGAAGTATTACAAAACTGGCCATTGACCGCCAATACCAATGATGATCCGGCACTGCGTTCGGTGGCAGTAACGGCAAACACACCTTCTTTCAATAATCTGAATACTACAGATGGAAGTCTTCCTGCACCTGCGGGTACTGTGCCAGCATATTCTGTTCAGTACGGACAGGTATTTGGCGCCAATGCAGCCGGTAATAACTGGCAAGCAGTAGGCGGCACTTTAAGAAGGGCTTACTACCAGGCGTACACGATTACTGCGGCAGCAGGCAAATCAGTTAAGGTGGATTCCATCACCTTCTACTCCAATTTTTACGGAACGCTCAGTGGCACCAAGATGGCAGCCGTGTATTCGAAAAATGGGTTTGGTTCGCCGGCAGACTCAACAGAATTCAGTGATGGTATTGGTGCTACCGGCAGTGCTTTGGTGTTGAGTACCAGCGGTACTTTCAGTAAATCATTCCCCATTGGGCAAAACAACAATGGCCCGGTTGATTATTATGCGCTGGCATTAAATGGAACAGACGGCGTGTCGCTGAATGAAAACGAAACGCTGACGATCCGTTTGTATTGGGCCTGCAGCAGTACGGGCACACCCAGGTATGCCCTGTTGAAAAATGTATCCATCAAAGGGGTGGAAACCTCGCCGGTACCATTAACGCTTACTTATTTTACTGCCTTATACTTTAATAACACGGTGCAATTGAGTTTTAATACTGCCAATGAAATGAACATGCGGGGTTTTGAAATTGAAAGAAGCACCGACGGCATTCATTTTACCACCGAGGGTTTTGTTTCAGCAAGAAACAGCATTGGTCAGAATAATTATGTGTTTGTGGATGATGATAAACTACAGGGATTGGTTTATTACCGCCTGAAAATGAAAAACTTTGATGGCAGTTTTGTCTACAGCAATATCAATGCGGTGCAGATTCCCCGGGCAGATAAATTAAAAGTGGTGCCCAACCTGGTTACGGATAATGTGAATGTGTTTCATACAAAGGCAAAACCCGGCGCTAAAGTAGAGGTATATTCCGCAGATGGCAGGGCGGTAATGCAGGCGGCTGTAGTAAACGGCGCTGAACAAACTGCTGTCAGTGCGTCCGTTCTTCCTGCTGGTATGTACCACCTGGTTTTTGTGAATGAGGGTGTAGTGGAATTTGTGAAGTTTATGAAGCAGTAAGGGCTTCCAGATTCAACAGTGTCCATATGCGTACATACAGTGCCGTTGGTTGTTTTGTCTGGGTCATGCTTTGATCACAAGCACAGGTTGATGCCGGAACACTGTTGTTGTGAACACTGGAACTTCCTGTCCGCAGGCAGTTTTTCCAATAGGTTACTATACTAAGACCAACAGCGATACGGTGTACACATGCTAACGCTTTTCGATCGCCGGAACCCCGCTTTTTGCTGTTGCAGGTTTTGAGCATACAAGGCAAACACCCCGCCATCAGAAAGTTATTATCTGCATCCTTTTAGCATCATTTTGAACCTTTTACAGAGGCAATCCATCGGGAACGTTTGCGTAGAAAGTGACCATTTACAGGTATCTTTCCCGTTGTTTTTTTACGCTCCTAGTAGTTATTGCTATAAATTTGTTTCAGATATTTTTGGATATACTCCGTTTAATTAGACTATAATTGCTTGCCGGTAAATTTTTCAAAATACATACCGGTTATAAAATGGGTTGCTGACAGAGTTTTCTGTAACAGGAATTATCAAAAATGTCATCTGACTTCGTACCAAATAACTGATTGCTTGAATTAAATGCAGACTGCATATTAATTTCTTTCTGTCAGCAATACAATCATCTCAATAAGTATAAAAAAATGTGTATGAAAAAAGTAATGACACTACTTTCTGTTTTTGTGATAGTGTGCAGTTTAAACAGTGTTGCCCAAACCGCTTACCGGTCAATTGCCAGCGGCGACTGGGATAATTTTGCAACCTGGGAAAGAACCACCAATGTTCATAACCCATCTCCCAACTGGGTTCCGGCAATATCAGGCCAGGTGCCCACATCCAATAATACGGTATTTGTACGTACCGGGCATACAGTGACCACAGGAGCTACCAAAAGCTGCCTGAATCTTTTTGTTGAAACTGGCGCAACATTAAACCCAGGAGCTACATTAAGGGTTGGCGTTGCATCAAGTGCACTCGGAGGAGGTTTTACTGATACCTTAGAAGTAGATGGAACGCTTGGAGCACCAGGTTCACAAATTGCATTGGAACTGGGAACTTCCTGCAAATATTTATGGATAACAGGTACCGGTACTATCCAGATGGGCAGGTTCAGGCCAAACAATGGCAATCTGAATTTCCCTGGCGGGCCCAATTCAAACGGCGCTACCGGGGCAAGTGTTGTTATTGACAACAATATGCAGTTTCAAATAAGCGGCAACTACGGTTTTTCAGCGCTTAACTCCAGTCCTTCAAATGATTCCATCAGTGTAACCATCCTGCCAGGCAGAACTGTTACCCTGACCGATCCAACCAGTTCATTTCACAATGATCTTTCCTCTTCTGCAACCGCAAACGGCAGATTTGTATATAATGTAAATGGAACACTGGATCTTTCTGCTCATACCAGTACAACCGGCGGAACCAAACTGATCCCTTTTCAAAATCCAGCATCCAGCATTACGCTCAATGTGGGCGGGGTATTAAAACTCGGTGCCTATTTTAAAGCAGACACCATCAGCACTTCTTTGGGTGGGGTTTCTCTAAATATTCAAAATGGCGGATTGGTTGACGCATCACTAACCACCAACCTCATTACAGGTACCGTTGGTAGTGCCGCTGCCACCCCGGATATCTATTTCAAAGTGGCAGGTACAGGTGCTTTAAGAAGAACTGTTACAAACGGTGTTAGAACAGAGTTTGCAATCGGTACAACAAGCTATACACCGGTGTATATCACTGGTGCCAGCGGGCCAGCTGAAACATTTACAGTATCAGTAAAAGATGCTTTAACAAACCCTGCGCCTGCGGCTGCTACGCTGAACAAAGAATGGAATATTGTTGAAGGTACTCCCGGCGGTAACACAGATACACTCCGTTTTCAATGGACAATAGCTGACCAGGGAGCAACTGGATTTTCAGGTGCTGTACCAGTATATATCGTTCGTTGGAACGGACTGAACTGGGATTATATCGGTGCTACTGTAACAGGAACGGGCAGCGCAGCCGATCCTTATGTTGCAAGGGGAGTAGATGTGGGTACTTTTGGATTATTCACGCTCACCAATTCATTCCCTGTAGCGGTTGCTTTCGTAAACGTAAAAGCTTTCCAAAAGCAAAATGGCGTGCAGGTTGAATTTGGCAACGCTACAGAATCTGACGTGGTAAATTATGTAATTGAAAAATCTGCTGACGGAAGAAGTTTCACCGTGTTGAATACTTTACCAGCCAAATCCAATAACGGTGGCCTTAACAGCTACACGTATTTTGATGCCATCCCTAACAGCGGCAATAATTTTTATCGCATAAAGGTGACCGAGAGGAACGGCAATATCAAATACAGCAACACCTTAAGTATTAACCTGCGCAACAGGGGTACCTGGGTAAATGCTTACCCTAACCCGGTAAAAAATAATATGGTGAATGTGCAACTCGAAAGTTTTGAAAAATCAATCTATACTATTGCCATATTTAACCAGGGCGGACAAAAGGTTTATGCAAAAAATATCAACCACCTGGGCGGCACAGCAACCTTTACAGTAGAACTGCCTGCATCCATTCAAAAAGGCGTGTACAGCCTGCAGGTAGGTAATGCAGTATCGACTGTTATAAACAAAATAGTAGTGGAATAAAAACGGTTACACATTGAGCAAAAATGAAAAGGTCCCCAACATGGTTGGGGATCTTTTTTTGTAGAAACAGGTATAAGGTAATTAAGTAAAATCGGTTTAATTGTTAATTGGAGTGCTGCTGTCTAAGAGTAGAATTACAAATGAAGAAGTCACAGTAGTACAAATGCAGAACAAAGCCGGATGGGCCCAAAAAAATTGGGAGGCTGTATTCCCTGCCTGACGGCAGTCAGGGTTCCTGCCTTGACTTTGGCGCTTGTCCCGATGGATATAGGGAGTTACATTTTGTGTCAATACAAAAAGTAACAGCAGAGTCGATTGTATGTTAAGCCGTATGCATGATTTTTTACGGTCCAAATTATTTGAGTCACAAGTTTAATTTGTATACCCACAAAACCTTTACCCAGTAAATATTTCAGCCATTTGACCACTAATAAAACCAGTATCAAAAAAGCCTTTCGTTATCGGCAACGATTGCATAAAAAAACTATTTATAGCAAAATACATTCTTTGCTTTATTGTGTAGCTTACGGCACCGAAAAGGGTACCGCTATGTACTTACTTTTCTGTATGAACCAACTGCCAAAAAATTATGAAAAAAACTTGCCATTGCTTTGCTGCAGCCAGTCTGTCTCTAAACAACACGAAAAAGCATTTAACCTATAGCTTTGTAAGATCCTTTCTGTTCATCGCAGGAATTGTTTTATTGGGGTTAAGCGCCAAGGCTCAGTTCACAGCTACCTGGGCATTTACAAAAGATGGTTCGGTTGTAACCGCAGGTGCACAGGCAGCCAATGTAAATGCCGGCTTGATGACGCCGTTCCAGGCAACAGGCACGGGTACTTATGGTAATAATGGCTACGCTATTCAAACTACAAGAGCAAACTGGCCCACCAGTGCTTCAGACGACTACCGGCTGGATTTTGCCATATCGCCTGCAGCGGGTTTTGATATTAACCTCACTTCGCTCAACTTCAGACCGAGAACTTCGGGAGGCAGTGGCAATAGTGCAGTGGAGCTGGCATACCAGCAGGATGGAGCCGGACCCTGGATACCTATTGCCGGCAACCCGGCATTTCCGCATCCTTTTAGTGGAACCAGTACCGGCCTTACATATAACGGAACACTCAGTACTACTTTAACAGGCGGTCATACGTATGTGATCCGGATGTATGTATACTGGCTTACTTCAGGTTCTTCTGCAAGTACCAACAGAACCAATACCATTGGCACGGTTACTTTAGGCGGCAACACGGTTGTATCAGGACCAGCGCCCACCGTAGCCACCACCGGCAGCAGCGCAATAACAGTAAACAGTGCCACTGCAAGCGGCGATGTTACACCTGTTTTATCACCGGTAACCGAAAGCGGTATTTGCTGGAGCCTTGCTGCTAATCCAACTACTGCAGACAACTTTATCGCAACCAACCCATTGGTAAATTCCGGTGCGTTCAGCTTAAATATTACTGGTCTTAATGCGGCTACTACCTACCACTACAGGGCCTATGCCACCAACGGTGTGGGTACCAGCTATGGCGCAGACAGTACGTTTACAACTCTTCCTCCTGTACTGCCCACCGTTAGTACTTCGGCAGTATCGGATATTACAGCTATATCTGCTGCGTCAGGTGGCAATGTGAGCAACGATGGCGGCGCTGCAGTAACACAAAGAGGCGTTACCTGGAATACAACCGGGTCTCCCGTAATTACAACAGATCCTTTTACAAGTAATGGCTCGGGTATTGGAAGTTTTACAAGCACGGCACAAGTATTAAGTGCCAGCACCACTTATTTTGTAAGGGCATATGCCACTAATAGTGTGGGTACGGCCTATGGAAATGAATTTACCTTTACCACGCTGGCGGCTACCCCAACATTACTGGTGGTACCTGATTCACTGGCTTTTGGAACCATTTTACAAGGCGCCACGGCTGCTGTTCAGTCATATGCTTTGTCTGGCTATTTCTTAACACCTGCCGCAGGAAATATTACGATCACGGCACCTCCGGGCTATAGAATTTCTTTATCAAGCGGTGCTGGTTTTGCCACCACTTTGAATATACCTTATACAAACGGCACATTGGCAGCTACCACTATTTATGTAAGTTTCTCTCCATTTGCATTGGCTAACTACAATAAAACGATCACCAATACAGGCGGTGGTGCTCCAGCCGCAAATGTTATCGTAACCGGCACTATCGAGCCGGTGGGTGGCCAGGGCAAACAGGGATTCTCTAATAAAGGAAAAGACTTTTGGGTAGGGTATGGTGCTACCGAAAAAATGACCGGCGACAATGCACAGGATCTTCGTTTCACATTCAACAACCCCAATAGTACAGACGCTACCGTTACCATCTCTATACCCAACCAGGCGGGCTTTACACCGGTGAATTATGTGGTGCCGGCCAACTCGGTGATCACCACCAATGCCAATGAAATCCCTGAAGGTGTCATAGCAGGTGTGGATGCAAGATTAAGAACTGAGGGTGTATCCAATGCTAGCATTCATATTGTAAGCGACCTGCCCATTGTTGCATACGCTCACAATATTACTTCACAGGTTTACGCAGTATCATTGTTGTTCCCTACACCAACATTAGGAAGGGAATATACTTCACTCAATTTTACACAACGGCATAACAGCAACTCTTCTGCCAACCGTTCTTATTGTTTTGCTATTGCAACTGAAGACAATACTGAGCTGGAAGTGGTGTTGCCGCCAGGTGTATCAACTGAAACACATGCCGCAGGTACCACCTTCACACAAATACTGAACAGGGGTGAAGTATTAAATCTGTTTGGATCTTCTACCGGATCTGAAACCGGTATTGATATGAGCGGTGTAAAAGTAAGATCGATCACCGGTACCACAGGATGTAAGCCATTTGCTTTCTTCTGCGGCAGTGGTAAAATAACAGTTGACTGCAGTACTAACAGTAATGTAAATGGTTCAGGCGATAATTTATTCCAGCAAATGTTCCCTAAAGTGGCATGGGGTTATAAATACATCATTGTACCTACACAGCCTTTATCAAACAATATTGGCCATGTAAGGGTACTGGTAGATGATGCAGCAACAGTTGTAAAACGCAATGGTGTTGCCTTAACAGGAATAATCAACAACACGTATTATGAATACCTGAACAGTGCCGCCAGTGTGGATGTAATAGAATCAGATAAACCAGTGATGGTGGCACAATACATGACAACAAAAGGCCAGTGCGGTAACCCAAGTGCCAGTGTGGGTGATCCTGAAATGATCTATTTAAGTTCAGTACAACAAACCATTGATACCGTTGCGTTGGTGAGTTCACCCTTAGGAAACTCCAGCAACAGGTCGCACTTTATCAACGTTACTTTAAAAACTGCTGATGCGGCCAACTTCTTACTGGATGGCGCAGGGGTCACTTTCAGCCCCGTTGCAAATGATCCTGCAGGCGTATATTCTTATGCACAGATACCAGTGGCACAGGGTTCTCATACATTAACCTGCCCGGGTGGTTTCAACGCCATTGCGTATGGGGTAGCCGGCGACGAGAGTTATGGATACAATGCAGGTACCAACCTGGTCGACCTTTTCTCTGGTTTCAATATTCAAAACCAGTTTGCTTCCGGTGCTTCTGCAGCAGCCTGCCGTGGTTCAGAATTCTTTATGAAAGTAACCCTGGCATTTAAGCCATTGAGCATCGTGTGGGATTTTGCCTCTAACAGCAATCTTGCACCCAATGCCAGTGTTACACAATATGCCACCGACCTGGCACAATCCAATGTGCTGATCGATAGTTTTGTGATCAACGGTGTTCAGTTATACACATATCAAATACCAACTCCTTTCATCTACAATGCACTAGGTACATTTGATGTAAAAGTGATTGCAACCAGCCCAACACCTGATGGTTGTAATGGCTTAAAAGAATTCACTTTCCCGATCGTGGTGAACCAGGGGCCAACAGCCGACTTTACCTTCCCCACTACAAGTGGTTGTTTTGCCACCATACAATTTACCGATGCTTCAACAGGCAATGGCGGCACAATTGATACCTGGCAATGGGATTTTGGTGTTACGCCAACGGCTGCTTCTACATTGCAAAATCCTTCGTATGCCTATACACAAGGCGGTAGTTTTGATATAAAACTGCGTACCATCACTTCCGAAGGTTGCTATGCAGATACTACTAAAACAATTACTTTCTCCGGCGTGCCTGAAGCAGGCTTTAGTGCCAATGACACGGCCTGTATCAATAGTGTACAAACTTTTACAGATACATCCAAAGTGGCATCCGGTTCTATCACCCAGTGGGTTTGGAATTTTGGGGATGGTTCAGCAGTGGTAACTGCTACTACCAATGCCGCACAAACGCATACGTACACTACAGCCGGTAATTACACTGCAACTTTAACAGTTACCACTTCTACTGGTTGTGTTTCTACAGTATTCAGTCACCCCATTGTGATCGAAGCATTGCCAACAGTAAGTTTCGGTACGTTGAATGGCGTATGTAACAATGCCCAGTCATTTACATTAACGGGAGGTACTCCTGCCACGCAGGCAGGGGTGGGCACCGGTGTTTATTCCGGTACTGGTGTAAGCAATGGTAATTTTGATGCAGCAGCTGCTGGCGTAGGTACACAAACCATCACCTACACGTACACTACGCAGGCCGGTTGTGTGGGTTCTGCTCAACAGACCATCGTTGTTTCCCAGGCTACCACACTGTCTATTGCGCCAGTGGAAGTATTGTGTTCAGATGCCGCAGGAGTTACGCTGGTTCCTAACATTACAGGTGGTGTATTCACCGGCACGGGTGTTTCGGGCAGCACATTTAATCCAACATTATCCGGTGCAGGTACCTTCACTATAGGGTACAGTATTCCATCCAATGCCTGTGCGGTAGCAGCTACATTGCCCATCGTGGTAAATCAAAGTCCTTGCAAACCATGTGTGGAACCGCCGAAAGTATTTACACCCAACAGTGATGGCTTCTATGATAAATGGGTGGTGGTAAACGGCACTTGCGCCAAAGTGGTGAAAGTAAATGTATACAACCGCTGGGGCGGACTGGTGTATAACAACGAAAATTACCGCAATGAGTGGGAAGGAACGTATAAAGGCAAACCATTGCCAGACGGCACTTATTACTATGTGATAGATGTGCAGGAAAACAACAGGCGCCCTTATAAGCTAACCGGTAACGTTACCATCATGCGTTAATCATCCTTGTGAATCAATTTAAAGCCAATTAAAATCTGCTGTATGAAATTAAAATCAATCATATCTTTTTCACTGCTGTTGTCGCTTTGCAATGCATCAAAGGCACAGCAAATATTTACCATCAGCCAGTTTACGCAGCATAACTTTATATTCAATCCTGCTGCAGCCGGCGCCAGTGACCAGGCAAGCGTGGGCGCCACCTACCGCAAAATGTGGGCGGGTATTGATGGCGGACCACAAACCACCATCCTGTATTTTGATAAATACTTTGATAAAAAGAATACTGGTCTGGCGGTGGTATTGTACGACGATAAAACAGGGCCAACCAGCCGCACCGGCGGACAGGTAAATTTATCTTATAGTGTAGAAATGCAACAAGGCAGGCGCCTGATGTTTGGTTTGGCAGGTACATTAATGCAGTATAAACTCGATAAGCAAATGCTGTCGGCCTATATACCCAACGATCCTTTGCTGGCAGCTTCAGAAAACACCGTAAAAGGCGATGCTGCTGCAGGCATCTATTACAAATCACCTGGTATTAACCTGGGTTTTTCTGTACAGCAACTGGTGCAGGCAAAATTTAATGATATCAAAACCAATAACAACCCCGAAGGTAAACTGTACAGGCATTTTTATTTTACCGGCAGTTATAACTGGAAAGTGGATGAAGACAATATGGTGGTGCCAAACGCAATGGTACAGTACCAGCCCAATGCACCGGTGTATTATTCAGCAGGTATCAGGCTGGAGCACAAGGATATGTTTTGGGTGGGTGGCAACTACCATCACCAGCAGAGTTATTCATTGTTTGCCGGTTTAAAAATAGATAAAACGGTGGCGCTGGGTTACGCATTTGACCAGTACAGTTCACCATTAAGTGTGTTTGATGATGGCAGCGGTGCACATGAGATCTCTTTGCGGTATTTCTTTAAAAAGTGATCTAAATGAAGGTTTACAGCTTTAAAAAATCTGTTATATAATTTATTCAGGAATTCCCGGCGATTTTCCCGGGAATTTTTCTTTATAATCATTTTCAAATGCAGTATTTAGCTAAAGAATTACTCATGGAAACGGTTATGTGTATGTTTTTTTGAACCAATGGCAGCATATTTTTCGGTGATGGCTGTAATGCTTTACAGCATTGAATTTGCCACGGCAACGTTTGCATAGAAACTTGCTATAAAGGCAGCAAAAGTGAATAAATTAGCATCTGTTTATACAATATTGCTCTATATGAAAGTCTGTATGAAAAGTCTCCTCTCTAATACAGAAGTTACAGGAAAATTTAAGTTTGTATTATTATCATTCATCGTGCTGCTGGTGTGCAATACATTAACGGCTCAGTTGGCAACTTTTCCATTGCAGAGTCCGCGGGCTGCAAACGGTAATACACCTGAAGGAGAAGCGAGGCGACCTGTGTTTACTGACCCAAATGTAATTACTGGCATAAATTCTCCACTGCCAAGTATGTACCAGATTTCGGATGGTCCTTACAATGCTACAGGTTTCCGGGTAAAGACAAGGGTAGGGGGTACTGGTGTTCCCTGGCCTACTTCCATTAATGACAATTTCGGTTTTGATATTCCCATACGGCCGCAAACGGGTTTTGATATGAATATTACCCGTATCAGGTTTAAAGACACTACCCTTACTTTAAATAATGGGGGTATATTTACCATTGTACCTTATTTCCAGGTGGATGGAACGGGCCCATTCAGGCCGGTAGCAGGTGCAGTTCCGCAGACCGTTTCTGCGGCCAATACCCTGGTAAATTTTGGACCGTTAAATGAAACATTTTACAGCGGCCATACCTACATCGTTCGCTTTTATGTATTTAACAGCGATGGATCAAACAATGGCCGGAACGACGAGATGCGTATCTGTAACCTGGTTTTTGAAGGAACGCTCAGCAGCCCGCCTGCAATAGCGCCAACTGTAACAATAGGTACTGCTGCAACAAGTGGTTTTTATTCAGCTAACGTTACCGGCTCATTTCAATTTGGTACAGGCTTTCATACTATTTACGAGGCGGGTTTTGTTTGGAGCACATCTGCTAACCCTGGTTTACCTGCTGCAGACTCAAACCAAACAGCAGTAATTAATGGAACACTTAACAGTGTCATCACAGGGTTAACTGCAGGTACTACCTATTATGTTAACTCATACATCATTACTCAGTTTGGTATATTTTATGGTACGGCTACCAGTTTTACAACTGCTAACCCCTCTATACCAACATTGCAAACAAGTGCTGTCACAAGTATCCAGTCGAATAAAGCCACTTCAGGTGGTTTTGCCATTGACAGCAGCGGAGCCTATATATCAGAAAAAGGCCTGGTATGGAGTACATCGCCGACGCCATTGATCAATAGTTTCCCCGGCGGCAATAAAGCAATTTTCCCTTCTGGTGGTTCATTGAATTTTGCTGATATTATAAAGCAATTGCTGCCCAATACCACTTATTATGTAAGGGCTTATGCAATCAATAGTGTTGGTGTTGGTTATGGAAATATCGTTCAATTTACCACGGCAGCTCCTGCACCAACTCTTACTGCCATTCCTGGTACGCTCGATTTCACAGGAAGCCTGGGCGGTTCCAATCCTATTGTTTTAAATTATTCTCTTAGCGGCAGTTTATTATCGCCTGCTGCCGGAAATATCACGGTTACAGCTACGGCACCATTCCTGATTTCACTTACTGGTGCAGCCAATAGCTTCACCTCTTCTGTTCTGGTTCCATATATCAATTCACAAGTGGTGAGTGTACCCATCTATGTGCAATTACCTACTAATAACCTGGGAACATTCAGTGGCTTTGTAACGCATGCAGGCGGCACCGTTACTGCAGCCAATGCCGACACAGTGCGTTTAAGCGGTACCGTTGAGCAATCACCTGATGATGTTACTAACCGCGGCACTGATTTCTGGCTGGGCTTTGGCTACCAGGAAAACATGGAAGAGCAGGCTGGTGATGCGCAGGAGGCAAAGCTTTCGTTATACATAGCCGCTGGCGACCAGCCAGCAACCGTAGTGGTTGAACTGCCGGGTGTACCTGGCGCTGCCGGATTCCCCAGAACGGTAAGTATACCAGCTAACAGTGTTGTGGAAGTTACCGGCTTTCCTACCGGTGATCCGAATGATGAAATAAACCCTTCTGGATTGCCGGATGTGCGGCTGTTTACCACTGGGGTAAGCAATAAAGGCATTCATGTATACTCAACCAATGGGGCAGAAGTGTCTTTGTGGATGTACACGTACGCTAACAATAATTCAGCTGCTGGTGCAATGGTTTTTCCCACCAATACCTGGAATTCCAGTTATACCGTACAGGCATTTGGAGGCAAAAGCAATGTGAGCGGCCCGCCCAACTCCTTCTTTTTTGTGGTAGCTGGTGAAGATAACACAGAAGTTATTTTTACACCTTCACAGCCTGTGGTGGCTGCAAACAGCAATACGATTTTCGGCGATAACCACACCCCTGCTGATATTTTATATCCGGCAGGAGTAACGGACACAATCGTTCTTAACCGTGGCCAGGTGTTTAATGCAATGGGTTATATAAGTGGATCGGGTTCTAATAGTGCGGTGGGGCTTGATCTAAGCGGCACTTCAGTGAGGACCAATTGCGATAAAAAAATTGCTGTGTTTGCGGGTAATGGCCGTTGCCTGGTTTCAACACCAACTTACTGCACTGACCCGAGATCTGGATCGGATAATTTGATCCAACAAATGATACCTCAGGTTGCGTGGGGAACCAAATACCTGACTGTGCCAACTAAAACAATGGAATATAACCTGTTCAGGATTTATAAACAGGACCCGGCTGCTACAGTAAATCTTACCATTAATGGTACAGCTTCCACTATTACAGCTGCAGAGTTATATAAATCCTTAGGGTCAAATGAACCCATGGTTATTACAAGCGATAAACCGATAAGCGTTACACAATTTATCATTGCGGGTGAACAGGGAGTGTGCGCAGGCGGCGGCAGCAATAACGCCAATGGTAATAACGGGTACGGCGACCCTGAGATGATCATTCTCAGCGCCGCCCAGCAAGCGATAAAAAATGTGTCTGTATACTCTCCTAATTTCAAGAATGCACCCAGTACCAGCGGCAGCTATCTCAATGTGGTGATAAAAACAGGTGGTGTGTCTTCTTTTAAATTAGATCTTACTACTAATCCCACACAAATGGTAGACACGGGCCAAAGCAGTTATACCGGTAACTCTTTTGGCGCCGCACCATTGATACCCATTGTCAATGCTTTTAAACCATTTCCATCCGACCCAACTTATTCCTGGGCTAAGTTTAAAGTGGCAACAGGTACCCAGCACCGGATGCAATCAGACAGTGGCTTTAATGCAATTGCCTATGGTATGGGCGGGGGTGAAAGCTATGGTTTTAATGCAGGTACTGCTGTTAAAAACCTGAATTCGATAAAAATATCTGTAAACCCCAATGGGCAGGACTCTTCCACTTCTGCTGTAAGAACCTGTATCAACAACCCGGTGAAGCTTAAGATCGCTTTACCGTACAACCCAAGCCTGGTTGACAGTATTGTTTGGTATCCAGAAAATCCATTAGATCCAAGGGTAACACCCAATAACCGGAACAAAGGCGCCATCGATGGAACTACCAATAAAGCACTGTTCGTCCGTTCTTTTGATATTGATGGCCGTACATTCTATGAATATGAATCTCCAGTTTCTTACCAATTTAAAGCGCTTGGCACTTTCAGGATCATAGCCAACGCTTATGGAACATTTGCAAGTGATTGTCCGGGTGAAGACAGGCAAAAAATACCGATCATTGTCGGCCGCGATAATATCAACTTTACCTATTCGGCATTGTGCGGCAACCCGGCAGTAACTTTTACCAACAATACGCTGCCAATGGCTGGTAGTACTATCAGTTCTGTTGAATGGAACTTTGGTGATGGTAATACCAGTAACAGCGCTTCCAATACCATTAATCATACCTACACTGCGGGTAACCAAACCTTATTTACGGTTAAACTCACTACAAACAATACCTGGGGATGTATCTCTTCTGATAGTTTGCTGGTGGATATTTCCGGTGGTATCAAACCTAAGTTCACCATAGCACCCAAGGATACTATTTGTTCCGGCACACAACTCACATTCGATCCGGCACAATCCCAAATAACAGGAACTACGGCGGGCAACCCGGTAAAATGGACCTGGAATTTTGGTGCCGGGGAGGGCAGCGATGTCGTGATAAATGGTGCAAGCAGCCCTGTTCAAACACATACATTCAATACAACAGGACTAAAAGAAGTGGTACTGAGTTTGGAAACAACCAATGGTTGTGTCGGCATTTATAAAGATACCGTAGTAGTGGAAGCCACACCCGTTGCTGCCATCAATCCCAATCCAACCTTTGTTTGCCTGGGACAAACAGCCAACTACCAGGATGCCAGCACCATTGCGATCGGTAATATCGCCGGCTGGACGTGGACCTTTGATGAGGGCAGTCCACTGGTAAGTACCGTGCAGAACCCAGCTCATGTATGGCTCACGCCGGGTAACCATACTGTTACACTGGCAGTCACTTCTGCAGGCGGATGTCCATCAACTAATACGGCCACACATACTATTAATGTAAATCAACTGCCAAGGGCAGGATTTAGATACGATATGAACTGTACCAGCCGTACACTAACGGCAACCGATACCTCCAATGGATTTGGAAACAATATTACCGGCTGGGAGTGGGATTTTGGAGATGGCGCTACCAGCACCGTTCAAAACCCGGTGCATGTGTATGCAGCTTCTGGCACTTATACAGTTACGCTGTTTGTAACAACGGCCAATGGCTGCCGCAGTGCCACAGCAGAATCTGTTACCATCACCATTGCTGCTTCACCGGTAGCGGATTTTACATTGCCCGGCAATACCTGTTTGCCATCAGCATCACCTGCCTTTACCAATACCACTACGATAAGCGATGGCACGATAGCGCAAGTAACTTATACCTGGAATTTTGGTGATGGTACCGGCGACCTGGCCGCACCTGCAGTAATACCTGTTAGTCCAACGCATGTATTCCCCGGCACAGGTCCATATACTGTTACACTTACGGCTATCAGTAATAACGGTTGTACACACACGATCAGCAAACCCTACTCGGCCATATTTGCCCAGCCTGTTGCAGCTATAGCACCACTTACTGAAGTATGTGTAAACGGCAACGTAGCTTTCTCTTCTGCAGCCAGCACTGCAGCAGGCAGCACCGTTACGGGCTGGACCTGGAATTTTGGGGATGGTTCTCCGGCAGATAATACGCAGAACCCAACGCATACTTATACATCAGGCGGAACAAAAACGGTACAGTTAACCGTTACTTCGGCGGCAGGATGTGTTTCTGCCATTGATACCGCTTTCTTAACAGTAAACGCGTTGCCAACGGCTAATTTCACTGATACCATTAATTGTTCTACCCGTTCAGTTGGCTTTACAGATATCTCAGTGGCCAACTCCGGTAACATCACCCAGTGGAACTGGAACTTTGGTGGTACAGAAGGCACCAGCACACAACAAAACCCAACCCATGTATTTGCAGCAGAAGGCAATCATACCATCACCCTTTCAGTAACCACCGATAAAGGCTGTGCCAGCAACCCGGTTGCATCACAAACCATCACGATCAATCCACGGCCGGTTGCTGATTTTACATTGCCAGGAAATGTGTGTTTGCCCAACGCGTCAGCTTTGTTTACAAACACTAGTACCATAAGTGGCAACACTTTGATGACGTATCAATGGAGTTTTGGTGATGGCGGCACCAGCGTTGCAACCAGTCCAGCACATCCATATACAGCTGTTGGTCCATTTACAGTAACGCTCACGGCTACCAGCAATAATGGTTGCGTACACTCTATTAATAAACAATACAATGCGGTTTTTGAACAGCCGGTTGCGGCGATCACAGCCCCCACTGGTGTGTGTTTAGGAAATGCAGCCAGCTTCTCCTCTTCCACCAGTACAGCACCGGCCAGTACGGTCAATGGCTGGACCTGGAATTTTGGAGATGCCCCGCTACCGGGCTCGTCATCAGATCAGAATCCTACATACACCTATACAGGCTCCGGCCCAAGAACGGTTACACTAACTGTGACCTCCGCCGCAGGATGTACTTCGGCACCCACCACGGTTAACTTTAATGTTAACCTGAGTCCTGTTGCCGGCTTTACTTATTCCGCCGTTCGTTGCGAAGACAGTACCATTACATTCAACGATGCCTCTACACTCAACGGGGCAGCCATTACAGAATGGAACTGGAACTTTGGTGATGGCGGTACATTAACACAAACAACATTGGCTCCTGCCACACATGTATTTACTAACAGCCAAAGCTATCCTGTTTCTTTAAGTGTGAAAAATGCCAATGGCTGTGTAAGTGCTGCTGCTTTCAGTGTTCCGGTGATCATCAATCCTAACCCGGTAATGGATTTTACGGTGAGTGATATTTGTGTGGGAACCGGTTTGGCCAGCTTTACGCAGAATGTTACCCTGAGCTCCGGCCAGGTGGCTATATGGAACTGGGATTTTGGTGTGGCAGGATCTGCACCGGGTTCAACTGCCAATCCATCCTTTACTTACACCACTGGCGGTGAGTTCAATGTAACGCTCACGGCTACCTCAGACAGCGGTTGCGTGAACGCCATTCCTAAAACGGTAAAAGCGTTCAGCGCACCAACCGTGGCATTTGATATCAATAATGCAGCATCACTTTGCAGCAACCTGCCGGTAGGTATTATCGACAGGTCTGCAGTAACGGGCTATGGCACGGTTGATAAATTAGAAATCTACTGGGACTTCCAGGGCGCACCTGCTGTAAAGCAAACCATCAATGCACCTGCTGCCAACAGCACCTATACAAACAATTATCCTGAGTTTGGCACACCAGCTACCAACCCATACAGGATATTGATCAGGGCATTTAATGGTCCGGGTTGTTCAACGGATCTCACACAGGACATCAGTGTATTGGCAGCTCCACAGGTTCAGTTTACACAACCAGCACCTGTTTGCCAGGAAGCCAATTCCTTTATCCTCACGGGTGCATCCGATGTATTTGGCCTGGCAGGTACAGGTGACTACAGTGGCGATGGTGTGAGCAACGGGGAGTTTACCCCGATCCTGGCTGGTACAGGTCCTCGTACTATCAGGTACACCTACACTACTACCAATGGCTGTGTTGATTTTGAAGAAAGGGATATCGTGGTGAATCCAACGCCTACGATCAGTTTCGGAAATCAAAGTACGATCAATATTCTGGAAGGTGATGTATTAAAACTGAACCCAACCATCGGCTTTGGTGCCAGCTATTTGTGGACACCATCCACTTACCTCAACAGTGCCACATTGGCCTCACCTTCGGGTACACCGCTGGATGATATCATCTACAACCTGCAGGTGACCTCTGATAAAGGTTGTGTAAAGACGCAGAGTGTAACGGTGAAAGTGGTACGGAAATACATTATACCCAATACGTTTACTCCAAACAATGATGGCAATCACGATTTCTGGGCTATTGAGAACCTTGAGTTCTATCCTGATGTGAGGGTGAGGGTATTCTCAAGAAGCGGACAGGTGGTATTTGAAAGTTATGGTTACAATAAGCCATGGGATGGTAAATTCAAAGGACAGGATTGTCCGTTTGGAACCTATTATTATGTAATTGAAACTGGCGGTGGCCGTGGCCCAAGAACGGGTTATGTTACCATCATCAGGTAAAAAATATTTGAACAATGAAACGATTGCTTGCCTTTGGCTTACTGTTTACAGCGCATACGATGTATGCACAGCAAAAGCCGGTGTACACACAGTACATTCTGAACAACTACATTATCAATCCTGCTGTAACAGGTATTGAAAACTACACCGACCTGAAGCTGAGTTACAGAAAACAGTGGGTGGGTATTGACGGGGCACCTTCCACATTTTATCTTACGGCCCATGGCCCGATTGGTAAAAAAGACTACCGCACCAATGCCACTTCCTATGCTATCCCGGGCGAAAATCCCCGGGGCCGCAACTATATGGAAGAATACACAGCACCGGAACCGCACCATGGTGTAGGCCTTACCGTTATTAGTGATAAAACAGGGTATATCAGCCGCTGGGGCGCCTATGCCACCTATGCATATCATAAAGGATTAAACTCCAGAACAACTTTATCGGCCGGGTTTATGGTAGGTATGTCATCTGTAAGTATCGATGCCAGCAAGATCGAATGGGGCAGCCCCAGCTTTACCGCTCAAAATGATGATGCGGTGGGTTATCTCTCCGGTGCTATCTCAAAAATGCGGCCCGAGGTTGGTGCAGGCCTTTGGCTGTATGGAGCGGAATATTTTGTAGGCGTTTCAGTACTGAACATTGTTCCCGGTAAAGCAAAATTTGGTGCTGATTCAAGTAAGTACGGATCCAACTTTGCACCACATTTTTTTACCACAGCAGGATATAAGTTCTTTTTAAATGATGATATCACCATGTTGCCCTCAGTAATGATACAATATGTGAAGCCTATTTCACCACAGATCTTTGCGGGCGTAAAACTGCAGTACCAGGATAAACTCTGGATCGGCAGCAACTATCGTTTTGGTGATGAGTTGGGCGGGTTTTCTGCTATGGCGGGTATTAATCTCTCCAATACAATGAACATTGGCTATGCCTATGATGTGGCACCCACATCCCTAAGCCAGTATTCCAGGAACACGCATGAGTTTGTAATAGGATTTTTGCTCGGTAATAAATACGACGATTCCTGCCCGAGACAAAACTGGTAATACGATCAGCAATAAAATACAAGAGGGCAGCATGTACGTGTTGCCTTTCTTTTTTAAAGGCATAGCTTTACGAACCTGTTACAATGAAAATATTTTTTACTTTTTTGTTCTTGGGAGGCAGCATATTCTTAAGTAGAGGGTTGTTTGCACAAACAAAAGCAAATACATTTTATCAAAACCCCATCCTGCATGCAGATTACAGCGACCCCGATGCCATCAGGGTGGGCGATGATTATTATATGATCGCCTCCAGTTTTAATTGTGTGCCTGGTCTGCCCATTTTGCATAGTAAGGACCTGGTGCATTGGACACTCCGGGGATATGCATTAAACAGGTTGACCTATGCCGATGGGTTTGATACACCGCAGCATGGTAACGGCGTATGGGCGCCATCTATCCGCTATCACAAAAACGAATTCTATATTTATTTTCCAGACCCCGATCATGGTATCTATCTTATTAAAGCAAAAAACATTGACGGGCCGTGGAGTGAACCCATATTGGTGGAAGCAGGAAAAGGCCTGATCGATCCTTGTGTACTATGGGATGACAATGGAAAGAATTACCTGGTGCATGCATACGCCGGCAGCCGGGCGGGTTTTAAAAGTATTTTGGTAATAAAAGAATTGAATGCTGCCGGGGATAAAACCACCACTGATGCCATATTGATCTATGATGGTCATGATACAGACCCGACTGTAGAAGGCCCTAAAATTCATAAGCGGAATAAGTACTACTATATTTTTGCTCCTGCAGGTGGTGTAAGCACGGGCTGGCAAATTGTATTACGCAGCAAACATATTTATGGTCCTTACGAAAGAAGAATGGTGATGGCACAGGGTAACTCAACCATAAATGGTCCTCACCAGGGAGCCTGGGTTCAAACCGCCACAGGCGAAGACTGGTTCCTGCATTTCCAGGATAAGGAGGCGTATGGGAGAATTGTACACTTGCAACCTATGCGTTGGAAAAACGACTGGCCGATAATTGGGGAGGATAAAGATGGGGATAGTGTAGGCGAGCCTGTTATGAAATATAGAATGCCGGCTGGAACTGATGTGTCATCTTCATTTAAGATAGAAGAAACAGACGAATGTAATGGAACAGGGTTGGGTTTGCAATGGCAGTGGCATGCCAACCCCCAGGAAGGCTGGGCTTTCCCTTATCCTGAAAAAGGTGCGTTGCGCATGAATGCCGTGCAGGACAGCGCCAGTAATTTGTGGCAATTACCCAACCTCTTATTGCAAAAACTACCGGCAGAAAAATTTACGGCCACCACCAAGTTTTTATTTTCACCCAAAACCATAGGTGAGCGTTTTGGATTTGTGATAATGGGCAGCAGTTATGCTTATCTTTCGCTTATAAAGAAGAATGATGGATTGTATTTGAGTTATGCTGTTTGTAATAATGCTGATAAGGGAAAAGCGGAGGAAGAAAAACTGCTTTCAAAAGTGCAGCCGGGAGGGTTATTCTTTAGGGTGACTGTTGATACCGGTGCGGTTTGCCATTTCAGCTATAGTACCGATGGAAGCAGTTTTACTTCGGTGGGAGAAAAATTTGTAGCCAAACCGGGCAGGTGGATTGGGGCCAAAATTGGTTTCTTTTGCAGGAGACCATTAAAAACAAATGATGCAGGCTTTGCGGATATTGACTGGTTCAGGATTGAAAAATGATGTGTTGTACAGTTGTTTTACTGGTAGTGATATGCCCCGCAGGGGGTGTACATGGGTAGCATGCAAATGTAAAACCTGGAGTTTGAGTGCCGCAGGCACGACAGAGTTGAGGTTCGATCTATCACGTTCGATATGTTTTTATTCCTGGTTGTTACAAAATAGGTTCAATAGGATTCTGTAAAAAGTCATTCAGCTAATGATGAAAAAAATACTAATGAAAATCAAAATTCTCTTACCAGTTATTTCCATTTTATTTTTTGTCAGCCCTTCTTTTTCTCAAAGTAAAAAAGAAGCAGCTGTTGCCACCCAGGTAGAGGCATTAAAAAAAGCAATGACAGATGCGGATTCAGTCATGTTGGACAAATTAACTTCCGCACAATTAAGCTACGGTCATTCTAACGGTGCTGTAGAGAGTAAAAAAGTATTTATTGAAAAAATACTGTCGGGTAAAAGTGACTTTGTTACTATCAATTTGTCTGATCAAACGGTTGTGCTGTCGGGCAACACAGCGCTGGTGCGGCACAAACTGGATGCTGTTACCAACAATGAAGGTAAACCCGGTGAAGTGCATTTATTGATATTGCTGGTGTGGCAAAAGCAGGGAGGCAACTGGAAATTATTAGCAAGACAGGCGGTAAAACAGCCATAAAAGCTATAAGGGTCTGTGTAATGGACCAGTTGTTTTCATCTATATGCAGGCGGCGGTTTCAACGAATGGAAAACAAAAAAATCAATATGTTTTCCCGGCCTTCGTTGCCGGTAACGATTGCATAAAAATAGTGGATAAAAGCCCTGAAACAGGCCTAAAAAACTTCTATTATTGAACTGTGATTGCAGCTTTTTTTGTTGCCGGGCGCTCTTACTATCCAGTGCCCCGTTTATAAAATCGAATTAAACATTGCTATATGAGTAAAGTCCTCAGTGTCCTTTCTTTTATCCTGATCGTATCCTTACAGTCATTTGCACAACAAACCATTAAAGGTGTGGTTACCGATTCTTCCGGCAAAGGGATCAAAGGCGTAAACATATTAACCAAAGGAAATAAAAAAGGGGTGCAGACCAAAGAAGACGGATCGTTTTCCATTAATGTAAAGGAAAGCGGAACCGTTAACCTGGTGGTATCTGCGGTTGGATACAAGAGTACGATTGTAAGTGCAAGCGATAATAAAGAAGTTTCCATCCTGCTTGAACAGGACATTGTGGTGCAGGATGAAGTGGTGGTGAATGTAGGGTATGGTACATTGCGGAAGAGGGATGTAACGGTGGCGGCGTCTTCCGTGTCTGCAAAAGACATGAAGGACATTCCATTGAACAATGCAGCAGAAGCGTTGAACGGAAGGCTGGCAGGTGTTACAGCAACAGCAGCCGAGGGATCACCAGATGCGGATGTCAAGATCAGGGTGAGGGGCGGTTCTTCTATTACACAGGACAATGCACCCTTGTATATCATTGACGGTGTGCAGGTGGAAAGCGGATTGAATTCATTGGCCTTGCCCGACATTCAGTCAATTGATGTGCTGAAAGATGCATCTGCTACAGCGATATATGGTGCAAGAGGCGCTAATGGTGTAGTGATCGTAACTACAAAAAGCGGCAAACAAGGAAAGGTAAAACTGAACTATACCGGTTTTGTGGGTGTGAAATCGCTGACCAACCAGTTAAGCGTGCTGGATCCGCAGCAATACCTGGAGTTTATGTGGGAGCGGACACAACTGAATGGCAATACAGAATTTGATGGTTTTAAAAGCCGCTATACCGGCGCTTTTGACTCCATACCCATTTATGCAAAAGACAGTTTGATACCCGTTAACTGGCAGGATGAAGTGATGGGCCGCAAAGCGATCACCACCACCCATATCATCAGTGCAAGTGGCGGTACCAAAAAATTCACTTACAATACGAGTTATACGTTTAACAGGGAGCAAGGTATTGTTACCACATCTGAATACAGGCGTCACCTCGGTAATGTAAAACTCGAGTTCAGGCCTTTTACAAAAATGAAGATCGGCCTAAGTGGCAGGTATAACGACCAGGTAGTGGATGGTGTAAGTACATCCAATGAAGGAAGTGCCTCGCTCAACAGGCTGCGCCAGGTAATTAAATACCGTCCTTTTGTACAGGGCAATGAAAGGGTGGACGAGCTTGATCCGGATCTTTTTGATGAAACAAACGGCAACGGGCTTGGTCTTATTAACTCAGTTGTATTGCTTCGCTCCGAGATCAGGAGAAAACACCAGGCGCTTGCTAACGGTAACCTGTCAGTGCAGTATAACTTCAATAAAAGACTGAGTTTTAAAACAACGGTGGGTTACGATTATACCCGTATCAGGCAAACACTTTTTTCAGACAGTGTTACATCAGATTCAAGGATCAATGGTGCAGGCTTACCCATTCTGGAGCTTGATAGCAGCACAAGAAAAGTGCTGAACATCTCCAATGTGCTTACCTGGAATGTAAAAAATTATAAGAAGAATCATGATTTTGGCGTGATCCTGGGCCAGGAAATTTACAACCAGGAATTTGAAAGCCAGCAACACCGCCGCCGGGATATTCCTACTTTCACCGATCCTAAAACGGCCATCAATAATGCCAGCCTGGGAAGGGAAGATTCAGGACGTGGATTTCCAAGGCGTGTGCTTTACAGGAGCAAGCTGCTGTCCTTCTTTGGTAAGATCAATTACACTTTCAGGGATAAATACCTGTTCAATGCCACATTGCGTACCGACGGATCATCCAAATTTGCACCTGAAAACCGCTGGGGTTTCTTCCCCTCTGGTTCAGTGGCCTGGAGGCTCAGCAAAGAAGGCTTTTTGCAGAATATTAAATGGCTGAACGATCTTAAAGTAAGGGCAGGCTATGGCGAGTCCGGTAATAACAGGATCAATGACTATGCTTATTTCACCACCTTCGGTCCCTTTAATCCTTATGGTTTAAATAACCAGAGCAATCCTTCAATAGCACCAGCCGCACTGTCTAACTATTTTATACAATGGGAAACCAATGTAAGCAGGAACCTCTGTATTGATGCAACACTTTTTAACAACAGGGTGGAAATCGTTGTTGACATTTACAAGAACAGTGCAGAAGATCTTTTATTGGCGGCACCGCTTTCTACCGTGCTCGGGTATTCGAGTAAGTTAAAGAATATTGGCGCTACCTCTAATAAAGGAGTGGAAGTACAGCTGAACCTGGTACCTGTAAAAACAAAAAATTTCCAGTGGACTTTTAATTTAAACAACTCCTGGAATCAAAACCTTATTACCAGGCTTACACCAGGTATCGATACCGTATTGGGCAACTCAGGATGGAGTCCTTCAGGCTTTGAAGATTTTGCTGCTATTGTGGGCCAGCCTGTTGGAGCAATGTATGGATTTGTTACTGATGGTTTTTATACAACCGATGACTTTTTACCAGCGGCTAATGCTGCACGTTATGAATTTGTTTTAAAACCAGGAAGGATCAGAAATAATATTTTTTCAAGCACTATTGCACCAGGCGCATTAAAGTTGAAAGACCTGAACGGTGACAGTGTGATCACCGGGGCAGACCGTACCATCATTGGAAATCCCAATCCAAAATATACTGGCGGTCTTAACCAGCAGTTTACCTACAAAAATTTTGACCTCAGCGTGTTTATCAACTGGAGTGTTGGTGGGCAGGTAATGAATGCCAATAAAATAGAATTTTCAAACTCTTATACACCATGGGCTAATGGGTTGGATAACCTGGAAGGCAGATGGAAAACCATCAATGCACAAGGTGAATTGGTTACAGATCTTGACGAATTGAAAACCCTAAATGAAAATGCAAGTATGTGGTTACCGATGCCATTCAAATCGGGCAACAATGCGTTTCTGCTTCATTCATGGGCCATTGAGGATGCTTCTTATCTCCGGATAAATAATATTACGTTTGGTTACACATTTCCCAAAGCCAAATTACGCAGGGTGGGAATACAGAGTTTAAGACTGTATGCTACTGCAAATAATATTGCAGTTATTACAGGATATTCAGGATACGATCCCGAAGTAAGCACCCGTAACCGGGCGGGGCAGTTGCCTTCACCAAACGTGGATTATTCAGCCTATCCAAGAAGCCGCAGTTTTATTTTTGGTGTAAATGCGTCGTTTTAATTTTTCAACTGTATATTAATTGAGTTTATGAATAAAAAAATAGTTTCCCATTTCATTCTCCTGCTTACAATCGGCACGGCAATGATGCTGGCATACGGATGTAAGAAATACCTGACCGAAGAACCGGAGACAGAGTTTATCACTTCGGATGCATTTAGCAGTACCGACAGTGCTTTTAAAGTATTGCTGGCATCTTATAATCAACTGGCTGGCGACCCGGGCTATGGCATCCGCCTGAGCATTTATTATCCAATGGGTTCAGATGAATGCATGAATCCATCAGAGAATAATGATGGGGGAAGAAGAAGTATGTCGAGGTACCAAATGGACGGAGGTAATACAGAATTGAGCAGGCCATATCGCCAGCTGTACAGGGGTATTGAAATTGCGAATCACTGTATCGAAAATGTTCCGCTTATGGCGGCTTTTAAAGGAGAACAGGGTGATGATAAGCAAAAAGAAGCCAAACGTATGTATGGGGAAGCGCTGACATTAAGAGCGCAGTTTTATCTTTCGCTGATAACTATCTGGGGTGATGTACCTGCACCCATGGTGCCTGCAGCTAAAAATCCGGATGAGTTTCCTCAAAAAGAAGACCGGGATGCCGTGTACGAAAAACTATTGGCCGATCTGCTGATTGCCAAAGAAAATCTGCCCTGGAGGGATGAAGTGGCGCCGGATGAACGGATCACCAAAAGTGCTGCCATGGCATTGAGAGCCAAGATCGCCTTGTTCAGAGGTGGCTGGTCATTAAGAAGAAGCCCTGTGCAGATGACAAGAGGCGCCGATCATATGGCCTACTATACTATTGCAAGGGATGAATGTAAAGAACTGATCGAATCGGGTAAACATGCTTTGTCGGCAGATTTTAAATCACTTTTTAAAGATTATATGTGTGCGGTGAATAACCCGGTAGATCCAGCAGGTGAGATCATTTTCCAGGTAGCCATGGCCGGAGGAAGCAGTGTGGCAGATGGTAAATCGGGTTATGCCAACGGACCCAGGGTAAATGGCAAGGGCAACAATTTTGTGATCATATTGCCAACAGCTTTTTACCAGTTTGATTCGGTTGATACCAGAAGGGATGTATCTGTTGCACCCTACGATGTAAATGCAGATGGTACTAAAAGAGGGTTGAGGATATTTGAAATGCGTGATGGCAAATTCAGAAGAGAATGGATCACTCCTGGGATAGATCCTGCTGATAACGGACAATATTTTGGTGTTAACTGGCCACTGATCCGTTATTCAGATGTACTCCTGATGTTTGCAGAAGCAGACAATGAGATAAACGGGGCACCTACCGCCGCCGCTGTTACCGCATATGAGCAAGTAAGAAAAAGAGGTTACCGTGGTAATGAGAGCCAGATCGGAACAACACCGGTTACAAAGGATGCATTCTTTACTGCTATTGTAAAGGAAAGGCTGCTGGAATTTATGGGCGAAGGCATCCGAAAATATGACCTGGTAAGATGGAACCTGCTCGGGGCAAAGATCCAGGAAACAAAAACAAATCTTCGCAAGATGGCTTATAAGGAAAGCCCTTATGAAAATCTGCCTTCTTTCATGTATTTCATCACCACTTCCACAGCAGATAACAGCGCCATGTGGGCCAACTCCTTGTATTGGGAAGGGCCAACAGGAAGCAGTTCGATACCGGGCGCCACCAGGGTAAACTGGGTACGTTCATCCAGCGCACCTGATGATCCGGAAGCAAGTACATTGGTAACAACAACATTAGACAGGTATGCCGTTGGCTTTACGCCCAATAAAAGCGAATTGTTCCCGATACACCAGTCTGATATCAGTCTTGGTAAACTAACCCAGGATTACGGATATTGATTTACCCTCTCTAATATACAACAACAAAAGGCTGCATGAAATATTGTGGCCTTCTTTTTTAAAACAGGGCAGATGAAAATTCAAAAGCAACGATATGAAAATGCAGTACTAACGGTGCTGTGTACCTTGCTGCTGCCGTGTTTTAATTTTCTGCAGGCACAAAACAGCATTGGCCTGGTGGTTGAAGTAAACAGCACCTCCTTTGCTAAAGGCGACTCCCTTAGTTTTGAAGCTACCTTACCCGGGTATAAAACGGTTGCTAAAACGGCCACCCTGCAGCTCTGGGCAGAGAATGTAAAGACAGGAAAAAAATGGACATTCCGATACCCGCTGATCAATGGCTATATCCACGCTCAACTCAAAATAGACAGCAGCCTGGAAGAAGGCGTATATGCCCTGAATTTTTTACTGCAAAAAAGTTTTTTCGCCGTCAAAGGCAAGGTTTCCAACGCAGGCAAAAAAGATAAGCTGATCAACTATGCGATGATCTCCAAAAGCAGGCAAAGTATTATTGATATGGCAGAGCTGAATGATGAAAAGGAATTTGCAGTCCGCAACCTGCTCTTCCAGGATTCTGCCTTTATTATTTTTTCAAGGCCAGGAAAAAAGAACAACGACCTGGAGATAAAAATAGAAACACCACTTGATTCTGCCTTTACTCCCGTTGCCAGTGTTACCAAATTTATTGTGATCGGCGATACGACCGCTGCACTCACTGCAACCGACACTTCCGCTTACCTGTTTACTGCAGCAGGAGCAAAATACAAGATCATTATGCCGGAAGTGGTGCTAAGGACCAAATCGAACAAGCGGCTGCAGGACTTTGACAGTGAAAACAGTACAGGTTCTTTTTCGGGTTCGGATGCCCTGGTACTGGATGGGTTAAGTTCTGAAGAAATGGCCAATGCGCCCGACCTCTATCTCTACCTTACCCAAAAAGTTGGAGGCTTACGGGTGGAAACGGATAATGAAACAGGTAACCGCTCTTTCAAATGGAGGGGGCAGCCCACAGAAATTTACATCAATGAAATAAGGCTGGATGCAGAAACACCGCTTTGGATCAACCCGGCAGATGTGGCCATGATCAAGGTATTCCGGCCGGGAACTGTTTTAATGGCGGATGCGGCAGGTGGCGGCGCTATTGCCATTTACACAAAAACAGGAGCGTACCGGCAGGCAGGGAACCGAAACTATAGTTTTTACATTTTGGGATATACAGGCCAGGAAGCCGTATGGAAATAAACGGCAGGATTGATTGGCCACCCGTTACAATACAAAAAAAACTCCGGTAAACGGATATAAAACACCATTTTTTCCGGGGCCTTAACAAATAGTTTTTTAGAGGGAAAAATTGCGTTTTTCCGGCAGCGATAACGGGAACGTTTGCATAAATAAACTACTGTACAGAAAGTGATTAGTAAGCATTATAAGCGTAAAATTGTTAACGTAAAGCAGGTACAATACACACCCGCAAAGCCCTTTGAAAATAGCAAGGGAATAAAGGGCAAAAACCTGCTTGTAAGGTATTGTTGAAGGGGATTAAAGTATTTGACCACTCCGTTCCTTAAAAATCAGTATGGAAGTAAGATATCATAACAGTGCTAAAGAAACTGCAGCGATGGGTACGGATGAACTGCGGGCTGCCTTTTTGATGCAGCAGGTGATGGTACCCGATGAAATAAAGTTATTGTATACACATTACGACAGGGTGATCATTGGCGGCGTGGTTCCGGTATATAAAACCATTTCCCTGCCCACTTATGATGCACTGAAGGCGGATTATTTTTTACAAAGAAGAGAGATCGGGATCATCAATATCGGCGGAGACGGGGAAGTGATCGTGAATGGTAAAGCATATCCCTTGCAAAAACTGGATTGTTTGTATGTGGGAAAGGGCCAGGAAAAGCTGCAGTTCAAATCAGTAAAAAGAAAAGAACCTGCTAAGTTTTACCTGCTGTCGGCACCTGCACACAAAGAGATCAGGGTGCAGCTGATGAAAAAGGAAAAAGCATCGCCTGTGGAGTTGGGTGCAGTAGCTACCGCCAACCAGCGAACGATCTATAAATACATACATGCCGACGGATTGAAAAGTTGCCAGTTGGTAATGGGCCTCACCATTTTAAAGGAGGGCAGTGTTTGGAATACCATCCCCACACATGTACATGACCGCAGGATGGAGGCCTATTTTTATTTTGACCTGGCCGAAAATCAAAAGGTCATACACCTGATGGGGGAGCCTGCCGAAACAAGGCATTTGGTGGTGGGAAATGAACAGGCCATTGTATCGCCGCCCTGGAGTATTCACAGTGGATGTGGTACTTCTAATTATGGTTTTATCTGGGGAATGGCCGGTGAGAATTATGTGTACACCGATATGGATGTGATCGATATCAATGCTTTAAGATAAGGAACGGTTGCCCAGTGGGGTTTAATATATGTGATTTGAAAAATTATTTTGCCATAGCAGTACTCTTTGTGAGTGGATTCGCTTTTTTTCAGCCCGAAAAAAGGCCCACCCTCTTTTTGGCCTGTGACAGTACGATGGCTAACAAACCACTGGATGAAAATCCTGAACGGGGCTGGGGCATGTATCTGCCGTCATTTCTTACTGCTGAAATTAATATTGAAAATCATGCGGTGAACGGCCGCAGCACTAAAAGCTTTATCAGCCTTAAACATTGGGATGGCATCATGAACCGCCTGCAGCAGGGTGATTTTGTGATGATACAGTTCGGGCACAACGACAGCAAGGAAGATGACAGCACCCGCTATGCTCCCGCTGGTACAGTGTACAAAGAAAATTTGATCCGGTTTGTAAATGATGTCCGTTCAAAAGGCGCCACACCCATCCTCATCACACCTGTAATGAGAAGAAAATTTGATGCCGGCGGAAATTTTGTTGACCAGCACGGCGATTATCCATCGGTTGTAAAAGAAGTGGCGAAAGCAATGAATGTGGAACTGATCGATCTGCACCAAAGTTCAAAGGAGCTGATCATACAGGAAGGCGTGGACAATTCAAAACGTTTCTTTCTTCATGTGCCAGCGGGTCATTTTAAAAACTACAAAGATAAAAAGCCGGAAGACAATACACACTTTTCTGATTATGGAGCTGCATCTGTGGCTTCACTGGTTTGTAAAGCAGTGAATGAACAAAATTTGTCTGTAAAAAAATATTTAAGACCCTCTGCGTTCAAACAAAAATTTGCGTTTGAATTGCCTAAGGTATATGCACCGCATTTTAAAAAAGACACCGTGAATGTAATGGACTTTGGTGCTGTCGCTGACGGTTATACGCTGAATACAGTTGCTATCAATAAAGCCATTGAATCCTGTGAGAAAAACGGCGGCGGTGTGGTGCTGATACCCCGTGGTTCATTTGTTACTGGTCCTGTTATCATGAAAAGCAATATCAACCTCCATCTCGACCGTGGTGCGTTGGTGATCTTCAGTTCCGACTTTAATCAATATCCATTGGTGGTTTCCTCCTTTGAAGGAGTGGATGCTGCCAGGTGCCAATCCCCGCTTGTTGCGGAAAATCTTGAAAATATTGCGATAAGCGGGGATGGCATTTTTGATGGTAATGGCTACTATTGGAGGCCATTAAAGAAAAGCAAAATGAGTGATGGTGAATGGAAAAGCCATTTGAAAAAATATGGTGGCGTGCTCACAGAAGATAAAAAAACATGGTACTCTTCTGAAAAAGCACTGAAGGGATTAAAAGAAAATAATATCGGCAAATTAAAACCCGGGCAAGCGGTTGCTGATTTTGAAAGTGTAAAGGATTTTCTCCGCCCCAACATGATCCGTATTTACAAATGTAAAAATGTGTTGATCGAGAACGTAACCTTTCAAAACTCACCAGCATGGACCACCCATTTGATGATGAGTGAGCATATAACCTTGAAAGGTTTGAAAGTAAAAAATCCCTGGTTTGGAACCAACACAGATGCACTTGACCTGGAAAGCTGCAAAAATGCATTGGTGGAAGATTGTGTGTTTGATACCGGTGATGATGGTATCTGTATTAAAAGCGGCCGCGATGAAGAAGGAAGAAAGCGAGGCATGCCAACCAAAGATATCATCGTAAACAACTGTACCGTATATCATTCTCACGGTGGTTTTGTAGTAGGCAGTGAAATGAGCGGTGGCGCCAATAATTTATATGTAAGCAACTGCAATTTTATCGGCAGTGATATCGGTCTCCGCTTTAAAACCACCAGGGGCCGTGGAGGTATTGTAGAGAATATTTATGTGAATAATGTAAACATGAAAGATATTCCTGCAGAGGCCATTTTGTTTGATATGTATTACATGGCCAAAGATCCTGTTTCCATGAACGGTGAAAAAAAGGAGCCGGCAAAAGTTGAGTTTAAACCGGTAGATGAAACCACCCCGCAATTCCGTAATTTCTTTTTTACCAATATTACCTGTAATGGCGCCGAAAAAGGAATTTTTGTAAGAGGGGTTCCTGAAATGCATATTCAGAATGTAAACATTGAAAATGCTGTTTTGCAGGCGGATGAAGGCATTGATATCCAGGAAGCAACGGGTGTGAATTTGAAGAACATTAACATCATTACTAAAAACAGTGACCCGCTGGTATATGTTTTAAACAGTGATAAAATAAAACTGGATAACATTCAATGTAAGGACAGTGCAAATGTATTGCTCCAGGTACAGGGCGACCGTTCAAAAGAGATCGCCTTCATCAACAGCAATATAAATGGCGCTAAGAAAAAAATAACGGCCGACTTTGGTGCAACCGAAGCAATGGTAAGCTGGGCAGAAGCAACTGAACCAGTAAAGCCAATGAAAAAGAAGAAAAAGGAAAAAGTAAAAGCAGGAAAATAAAAAAGGGGTTTTGATAACCCCGTCAGCGGTTTTTAACCTTGACGGCGGTTGAAAAACTTGTTAAGCGATAAGATGAAAAGAATAGCGTTCATAGTTTTTTCCTGTGTATTGATGCATACGGCAATTGCGCAAAAGCTGCCGTTGAGTCAGCAAGTGTCACAAACAGCTATGAACCTTTGGAAAGATTCATTTGCCTTAAAACCCGGCAAACCTGCTAAATGGAGCTACGACCAGGGAGTGATTTTAAAAGGCATGGAGGCAGTGTGGAAATTATATGGCGATGCAAAGTTCTTTGAGTACATACAACGCAGTATGGATTTTTATGTGCAGGAAGACGGTACGATAAAACAATACCAAAGAGATGAGTACAATATCGATCACCTCAACAATGGTAAAGTGGTGATGATGCTGTACGATATTACCGGGAAAAAGAAGTACCAGAAGGCGATTGATTACATGCGTACGCAGCTGGATGAACATCCCCGTACAAAAGAAGGAAGCTTCTGGCATAAGAAAATTTATCCCTGGCAGGTGTGGCTGGATGGTTTGTATATGGCGCAGCCGTTTTATGCAGAATACGCTATGCATTACCGGCAGGACAGCGCTTTTGATGATGTAGCAAAACAGTTCATCTTGATTGAGCGGCATACAAGGGATAAAAAAACCGGGTTGCTCTATCATGGCTGGGATGAAAGCAGAGAACAAAAATGGGCGGATAAAGTAACAGGCTGCTCGCCGCATTTTTGGGCAAGGGCCATGGGATGGTATGGTGTGGCCATGGTGGATGCACTGGATTATTTTCCGGCAAAACACCCGGGAAGAGATTCACTTATTGGGATACTCAGCCGTTTTGTAAAAGCGATTGCTGATGTACAAGACAGAAAAAGCGGTGTTTGGTATGATATACTGGATATGCCAAAAGCGCCTAAGAATTATAAAGAATCATCAGCGTCCAGCATGCTGGTGTACACAATAGCAAAAGCAGTTCGTAAAGGTTATATACCAGCTGTGTATGCAGCAAATGCAACAAAGGGATATAACGGAATTGTAAAGGAGTTCATTGAAGTTGATTCAACAGGGCAAACGAATTTGAAGGGAACCGTAACTGTTTCCGGATTGGGGGGTAAGCCTTACCGTGATGGAAGCTTTGAGTATTATATGAGTGAGCCGGTGATCACCAACGATCCTAAAGGCATTGGCGCATTTATCATGTGTGCGGCAGAAATGGAACTGGCTTCTTTACCAAAAGTGGGCAGAGGAAAAAAAGCTGTACTGGATTGCTGGTTCAATAATGAGTGGAGAAAAAACGGGTATGGTGTAAACGTCCGCCGCCATTATACATGGGATGATGCAGAACAAGGAGGTTTCAGTTTACTGGGCAGCATTTTTAATAATAACGGTACCGCCACCACGAACCTGGAGCAAGCACCATCGGCAAAAAATCTGAAAGGCGCTTCGGTATATGTGATGGTGGATCCTGATGGCTGGAAAGACACTAAGTCGCCCAATTACATGGATGAAAAAAGTGCAAAGGCAATAGCAAATTGGGTAAAACAAGGTGGGGTATTGTTACTGCTGGCCAATGATACATCTAACTGTGATTTGAAATATTTCAATATACTGTCCAACAAATTCGGGATTCATTTTTCCGATAAAAGCAGGAATATGGTGCAGGGTAAGGAATTTGAAACTGGTGCAGTTTTTAACAACGCTGTAAATCCTGTTTTTAAGAAGACGAAGAAAATGTACCTGAAAGAGATCAGTGTGCTGGAAACAAAATTGCCTGCAAAGCCCTTGCTAAGTGAAGACGGTGATGTGATAATGGCAACAGCAAAGTACGGTAAAGGAACAGTGTTCGCTGCAGGCGATCCCTGGTTGTACAACGAGTATTTAGACGGCAGAAAAATACCAGCGGAGTTTGAAAATTTTTCAGCGGCGAATGAACTGGTGCAGTGGCTGTTGAAACAGGTGCCAGCGAAGAAGTAAACGCTTGTCAACCCCGACGGCGGTTGCTGAAAAGAGGTAATGTATTAGATGTAGGTTGCCATGAAAATAGTAGCTGGTATCTCAAGAGAAAGAATGAATAAATGGGTTAAAAATATTATGTACCAGCTTGTACTCCGCCTTGGTTCGTGTCCTCACGAATCACAAGGAGGGTTTCAGGGAGGCAAAATGTTTTTATTTGGTTGGATGTTGCTTTTCGGATGCAGCGCATTTGCCCAAAATGAAATTACAGTGGCACAGGATGGCAGCGGCAATTTTAAAAGCATCCAGGAAGCTATCAATAGTTTACCTGCAGTTGCAACAGAACAAAGAGTAATTGTAGTAAAAAAAGGAACCTACAGGGAAAAGATCTTTTTGGAAAAGAGTTTTATCACCCTGCGTGGAGAAGACAGGGAAACAACCATCATCAGCATCAGCGAAGCAAGAGAGATTTTTCGCTGCAGCAATAACGATGATGACTGGGGAGTGGCAACGGTCAATTTAAAAGGAAGTGATATCAACCTGGAGAACCTTTCTTTTATTAATGAATATGGGTTTGTAACAAAGGATACGGTGAGTATTAGTTGTGCGGCGGACAGCAACAAACCAAGAAGAGTGAAGCGGACGAGCCACCAGATGGCATTAAGATCTTTTACAACAACGAGGCTCACTGCTACAAACTGCATTTTTCGTGCCGGGGGTGGCGATACTGTTAGTCCATGGAATACAGAAGATGGTATGTTTTATTTCAAAGACTGTATCATGGAAGGATATGTTGATATGTATTGTCCACGTGGATGGGCGCTGGCAGATCATTGTGAATTTATCTGTCATAGTAAAGAAGCAGCGGTTTGGCACGACGGAAGTAAGCATGAAAATTCAAAAACAGTATTCTTCCATTGTAAGTTTACTGGTGATGAGGGTTTTAAACTGGGGCGCTGGCACAGGGATGCACAGTTCTTTTTATTTGATTGCAGCTTTTCAAAAGAAATGGCGGACGTCAACATCTATCAAAAAGTGGCTGATCCGCCGAACCTGATCCAGTGGGGGCAAAGGGTGTATTATTATAACTGTCACCGGGAAGGCGGCGATTATGAATGGCACAAAAACAACCTGCCTTCATCAATCGGTATCAATGATATCAATGCTGCCTGGGTGTTTGATTATAAATGGAAACCAACAGGTGTAAAATATGTTGCCAGTGATGAGGAAACAACTGAGGTTAAAAGCAATTATGATACGATAGCAGAAAATATGTTGTTGTATCAGCGTAAGAACGGAGGCTGGCCAAAACATTTTAATAAAGAAAAAGTAGATTATCGTCATACACTTACAACAGATGAGCTGAACGAATTAAAGAGTGGGTACGAAGCTGGTATTGATGCAACAATAGACAACAGTGCCACCACCAGAGAGATCAGGTACCTGGCAAAGGCGTATAAGAAAAGTAATGATAAAAGATTTTTGACAGCGGCGGAAAAGGGAATTGAGTATTTACTGGATGCCCAGTATCCCAATGGGGGATGGCCACAGTATTATCCTGATTTCAGCAGTTATCGCAGTGAGATCACTTACAATGATAACGCCATGATCAATGTGTTGAATGTGCTCACCGATGTGCTGGAAAAGGACAATGATATGGAAGTGATCAGCAGTTCTTATTATAAAAACTGTGCAACAGCAGTAAAGTGTGGTATCAGCTGCATACTGAAAACACAAATAAAGCAGGGAAAAAAATTAACTGCATGGTGTGCTCAGTATGATGCCAAAACCTTGAAGCCTGCAAAAGCCAGGGCCTATGAATTGCCATCTTTAAGTGGCGGGGAATCGGTTGGCATACTCCGGTTTTTAATGAAGTTGCCTGACCCGGATAGGAAAATAATAGCGGCTGTAAAAGGTGGAATTGAGTGGTTTGAGAAAGTAAAAATTGAGGGATACCAATTTGAAGAGATAAAGACGGCAGCAGGAAGAGACAGGGTGCTGGTGCCCGCAGCAGGCGGTCTGTTATGGGCCAGGTTTTACGACCTGCAAACAAATGAACCTTTTTTTACTGGTCGTGATGGTCAGCCTAAAAAAACACTGGCAGAAGTGGAAAGAGAGAGAAGGGTTGGATACGCCTGGTATGTGGATGCACCTGCCAAACTCATCAGCACAGAGTATCCCAGGTGGACAAACAAATGGATAAAAAAATGATGCAATACTCATTAGAGAAATAATAAAACCTAACAAACCAAAAAGCAAAAAATTATGTTCCTTTCAAAATATAATTTAAAAAACATCGACACCACAAGGGTTGAGTTGCCGGAAGATGCCATGTTTCATCTTCCTGAAAGAGTATTGCAGTTTGGAACCGGTGCTTTGCTTCGGGGGCTGCCGGATTATTTTATTGATAAAGCCAACCGCCAGGGAGTTTTTAATGGCAGGGTTGTAGTGGTTAAATCCACCAATAAGGGCGATTCTGATGCGTTTGAAAAACAAGATGGTTTATATACACTATGTGTGCGTGGTATTGAGGAAGGAAAGAAGATTGAAGAGAATATCGTTTGTTCAGCTATCAGCAGGGTATTATCTGCCCGGCATGAGTGGCAGGCCGTGCTGGAGTGTGCACACAATCCCCAGATGCAGGTGGTTATCAGTAATACCACCGAAGTGGGTATCCAGCTGGTGAATGAGGATATACGCAACCAGCCACCGGTTTCTTTTCCTGCAAAGCTGCTGGCGTTTCTGCATGAACGTTATATTGCGTTTGATGGCAGCAAGCAAAGTGGCATGGTGATCGTTCCAACCGAACTGATCAACAACAACGGCAAGAAACTGGAATCCATTGTACTCGACCTGGCACACCTCAATGGCCTGGATGAAAACTTTATTGAATGGCTGGAAAACTGTAATCATTTTTGCAATTCACTTGTTGACAGGATCGTTCCCGGGTCAGATAAAAGTGTGCAAAAGGAAATAGAAGAAGAACTGGGTGTTACAGATGAGTTGCTGATCGTTTCTGAAGTCTACCGTTTATGGGCAATTGAAGGGAACAAGACAGTAGAAAATATCCTGTCTTTTGCCAAGGCAGACAAGGGGGTGGTGATAACCGATGACATTACACTTTTTAAAGAATTAAAACTGCGATTGCTGAATGCAACCCATTCATTAAGCTGCGGGGTGGCATTTCTTTCAGGGATCGGTACGGTAAGGGAGGCCATGGAAGATAAAGTGATGGAACGTTTTATCTCCGAGTTGATGATGCTGGAAATTGCACCGGCCATTCCCTATGATGTAACGGTATTGCAGGCAGAAGAATTTGGCAACCGGGTGCTGGACCGTTTCCGCAATGCTTTTATACAGCACCAGTGGATCAGCATCACATTAAATTACACACAGAAATTACAGGCCAGGGCGGTTCCGGTATTGCTGCGGTATTATGATAAGTTCCAGATGGTGCCGGAGAATTTCTCCACTGCTTTTGCGGCGTACCTCTTGTTCATGAAGGCAGTTAAAGTTAATGGTGAACAATATTATGGTCATGCCAATGGCAAAGACTATTTGATCAATGATGAAAAAGCATCTTACTATTTTAAACTGTGGCAAAAACATGATGTTGCAGAAATAGTGAATATTGTATTGCAGGAAGTTGATCTTTGGGATGCAGACCTTACAAAACTTGTTGGTTTTGAGCAGGAGGTGGCGGATAAATTAAAAATGATGATAACAGAAGGTTTGCCCGTAACACTGCAGACAAAAAAGGTATTACAGGAGAAATAAAATGAAAAGAAAGGTTTTAAAAGTAAACGAAGAAGACAATGTGCTGGTGGCGCTGACGGATTTGTCTAAAGGGGAAACTATTACTTATAACGGCAGCGAATACCAGCTGCAGGATGATATACAGGCCAAGCATAAATTCTTTACCCGGGACATGCAGCCCGGCGATGAAGTGATCATGTACGGTGTGCTCGTGGGTATGGCGCAGGTATTTATTCCCAAAGGTGGCTGGATGAATACCGGCAATGTAAAGCATGCCGCCGCTCCTTACGAATACCGTAAGGTGGACTACCAATGGCAGGCGCCGGATGTTTCCAGGTTTAAAGGAAGAACATTTAATGGTTACCATCGCACAGATGGAAATGTTGGCACCGCCAACTATTGGCTTTTTATACCAACCGTTTTTTGTGAAAACAGAAATTTGGATGTGATACGGGAGGCATTGCATAATGAACTCGGCTATGCAGTAACGGACAAGTACAAACAATTTACACATAGTTTATTGGAAGCCTATCAAAATGGACAGAACATTGACGAGGTGGATATTTTTTCATTGCAGGCCTCACCAAAACACAACCGGCCTTTTAAAAATGTGGACGGCATAAAATTTTTAAATCACCAGGGCGGTTGCGGAGGAATAAGACAGGATGCTGCCATATTGAGCAAATTATTGGCAGCGTATGCCAATCATCCCAATGTAGCTGGTGTAACAGTGTTAAGCCTGGGTTGCCAGAATCTGCAGATCCAGGATTTTAAAAATGACCTGAAAGCCGTAGCGCCCGATTTTGATAAACCATTATTAATATTTGAACAACAGCAATCACAAAGTGAAGAGCAATTAATTGCAGATGCGATAAAAGAAACCTGCAAAGGATTAATTGAGATCAATAAAATAGAACGCCAGCCTGCATCATTGGATAAGTTATGTGTAGGGGTAAAATGCGGCGGCAGTGACGGCTTCAGCGGTATCTCTGCCAACCCGGCCGTTGGTTATTGCAGTGATCTGTTGGTTGCACTGAATGCAAAAGTATTGCTGGCAGAATTTCCCGAATTATGCGGGGCAGAACAAAATTTGATTGACAGAACCGCAGATGAAGCGGCTGCAAAAAAATTCATGCGGCTGATGAAAGCCTACAGCGATGCTGCTGAAGCAGCCGGCTCCGGTTTTCATATGAACCCATCTCCCGGAAACATCAAAGACGGCTTAATTACAGATGCCATCAAAAGCAGCGGCGCAGCAAAAAAGGGCGGCACTTCTCCCGTGGTGGATGTATTGGATTATACAGAGCCTGCCACAAAACCAGGCTTAAATTTAGTTTGCACACCCGGCAATGATGTAGAAGCAACAACAGGTAAGGCAGCAAGCGGTGCCACGCTGATATTGTTTACAACGGGATTGGGTACCCCAACAGGAAACCCGGTTTGCCCAACCATCAAAGTATCCAGTAACAGCAACCTTACCAAAAGAATGAATGATATCATTGACATAGATACCGGACCCGTGATTGAAGGAGACAAAACCATTGAGCAAATGGGAGAAGACATTCTGGAGTATTGCATTAAAGCAGCCAGCGGCGAAGTAATACCGAAAGCAGTATTACTGAACCAGGATGATTTTATTCCATGGAAAAGAGGGGTGAGTTTGTAACCCCCTCCGTCCCCAACTTGTTGGGGAGGAACTAAGGCAAGAGTTAAATAATGTAAGAAGCTGTTTGATTTAAGTGCGGAAAAAAATAAATGGTCTGTAATGTTGCCAAATGGTATGCCGATGAAAGGATTGCGACGCAACGATGATGCCATGAAAGACTTCCGCTGGTATTAAAAACACTTAACTCAAATAACTTCTAAAAAATGCCTTTTTAATCTGTGTACAGGTGTGCAACCTGCCTGCCGGCAGGCAGGTCTGTGGCTAAAATTAATTCGTTTTTATCGTGTCATTCGTGGCAAATACATTTTTTATGAGAAAATTTTTGGATGAGAATTTCATTTTGCAATCGGCTACAGCTCAAAAGCTGTATCATGATTTTGCAAAACAAATGCTCGTGATAGATTACCACAATCACCTGCCACCCGATCAAATTGCCAACGATATTAATTTTGAGAACCTTACCCAGGTATGGCTGTACGGCGACCATTATAAATGGAGAGCCATGCGTACCTGTGGCGTAGATGAAAGTTATTGTACCGGCAATAAAAGCGACTGGGAGAAATTTGAAAAGTGGGCAGAAACAGTACCCAAAACGGTCCGCAATCCTTTATATCATTGGACGCACCTGGAACTGCAGCGCTATTTCAACATCGATAAAATTTTATCGCCTGAAACTGCCAAAGAGATTTACGAAGAAGCCTCCGCCAAATTACAAACACCGGAATATTCTGTACGTAATTTATTGCGGAAGATGAATGTAAAAGTGTTGTGTACTACTGATGATCCCGTTGATTCATTAGAGCACCACAAGAAAATAAAAGACGACGGCTTTGAAATCAAAATATTGCCGGCCTACCGTCCTGATAAAGCAATGAATGTTGACAATGCAGACACATTCAATGCCTATGTAGCAAAAGTAGAAGCGGCTTCGGGTATGCCAGTTGCTTCTTACGATGATTATTTAAAAGCATTAAAAAACCGCCACGATTTTTTTGCCAGCATGGGTTGCCAGGTTTCTGATCATGGCCTGGAAGTAATCGACGTAGAGAATTATACAGACGAAGAAATTAACAACAGCTTTGCCAAGATACGGGGCGGTGCAGCATTGAGCCAGGCAGAAATTTTAAAATTCAGGTCAGCTATGCTGGTGGAATTTGCAAAATGGGACCATGAAAAAGGCTGGATACAGCAATACCATCTCGGCGCCATCCGCAACAATAACAGCCGTATGATGAAACAACTTGGTCCTGATACCGGCTGGGATTCAATTGGTGATTTTTCTCATGCCAAAGCGATCGCAAAATTTTTAGATAAACTCGATAGTACCAATCAACTGGCAAAAACAATCTTGTACAACCTCAACCCTGCAGACAATGAATTGATGGCTACCATGATCGGCAACTTCAATGATGGCTCTGCAAGAGGCAAAATACAATTCGGTTCCGGCTGGTGGTTCCTCGATCAGAAGGACGGCATGATCAAACAACTGAATGCACTCTCCAACATGGGTATGCTCAGCTGCTTTGTTGGGATGTTGACCGACAGCCGCAGTTTTATGAGCTATCCACGTCATGAATATTTCCGCCGCATACTCTGCAATATTTTTGGAGAAGAAATAGAGAACGGCGAGATACCCAACAACATGGAATGGATCGGGAAAATCACACAGGATATCTGCTACAATAATGCAAAAAATTACTTCGGTTGGTAATGAGTTCTTGCCACGAATAACACCAATCTTCACGAATGATTCGTGTTAATTTGTGTCATTCATGGCTTAAAAAGCAATTTTATGGCTGTTATAAAGTCTAAGGTTTTATGCTTTGGCGAATTACTGCTTCGTATTTCCCCTGCTGCAAGCCATGCGGCAGACAAACAACCGATGATGTTATATGCAGGCGGCGCTGAGGCCAATGTGGCAACCGCATTGGCAGGCTGGGATGTGCCGGTGAAATACTGCACCGTTCTCCCCGATAATTTTATGAGCCGCCATATGATGCACTACCTGGAATACAAAGGCATCTACACATCCTCTATTTTATTTTCGGGTAACCGTATTGGTTTGTACTACCTGGAACGTGGAGCCGACTTAAAAGGAAACATGGTGTACGACAGGGAAGGATCTGCTTTTTCTGAACTCCAGCCCGGTATGATTGATTGGGACAGGGTATTGGCAGATGTTGCCTGGTTAAATTTTTCCGCCATCAGCCCGGCACTCAATCAAAATGTAGCGGATGTTTGTTTGGAGGCAGTAAAGGCCGCTGCTAAGAAAGGGATCAGCATTTCTGTTGATCTTAATTACCGCAGCCGTTTATGGAAATACGGCAAAAAGCCTGTAGAAGTAATGCCGGCGCTTGTTGAATATTGCCATGTAGTAATGGGAAATATCTGGAGTGCCAATACATTACTCGGCATTGATGTGGACGTCAACATACATGATAAAAAAAGCAGGCAGGCTTATCTTGATCATGCAGCAAAAACTGCCGAAGCCATCACCCAACGGTTTCCCAACTGCCATACAGTAGCCAACACATTCCGTTTTGATGGCAATCAAAATCATATCCTGTACTACACTGCTTTTTTTCACCAGGGTGCACATTATAGCTCTCCTGAATTTACCTGCGAGGGTGTAGCCGACCGCTCCGGCAGCGGCGATTGTTTTATGGGCGGGTTGATCTACGGTTTGTACAACCAGCATGAGGCACAGCAAATACTCAACTATGCAACCAAGGCTGCGTTTGGAAAACTACAGGAAATGGGTGATGCAACCGGGCAGGATGTGTTGTCGGTATCAAAGGTAGCAGGAAGTGTTTCCTGAACCATGACTGTTTATTTCAATATCCACGGAAACGAAAAACAATTTTCATCAAACAGCGGATAATCCGCTTTGCCATTTACAGCAAATGTTTTAACCAACGATGCATCTTTCAATAGCTGTTTGGCATAGTCAAGGGTAGCGCCGGTTTTAACCCGGTCTTCCACCAGCAGGATCTTTTTCCCGGATATAGCAAAATGCAGGGGAGCCATTAATTGCGGTGAATCGTATAAAGGCTTGTGCGAAGTATCCCTGAAACTGATCTTTAAAAGTTCTATTGGTATTTTTAGTTTTTGCTGCAGCAATGCTGCTGGTATGATACCGCCGTTGGCAATGGCAACGATCATATCAAATGTTTCTTCAAACTGCATTGCGAGTATGCGGTGTGCAACTTCTCCCCAGGGTTTAGTGTCCATAGTTTTTCATTTTCACCAGTAAAAGATATCCGCCAAAAATTTGTATCAGCATACCGGGTATGCCGGTGGTAAAGTCCTGCACTGCCGCATCGCTGCTGCCTGTGATCAGCCACTCCGCCATAGATCCAATGATTTGATAAGCCAGTACAACAACAACAAGATGCAGCAGCGATAATTTTTTAAAGCGCCCGGCAACCATGGCTGCAATGATGGCCAGCAGGCAGGATTTGATAAGAATGGCTGGTAACACAAAAGCAGGCGGCATGCCAAATAACAGGTTGTTTACTACCGGAGATAACAGTGCGGTGAGCAAACCCACTGGCAGGCCAAATTTGTATGCACCAATCAATGTAAAAAAATAAATAGGCAAAAAGATCAGGCCACCCTTTGGAACTAAATGCGTTACCTGTGGCAGCAACAGGTTGCCAACAATAAATGCCGCTGCAAATACATAGGTACGGTAGCTGGCAAAAGAAACAGGTACCTGGTAAAACGGGGTGGATGTAAACATAAATGGCTGTTATGGCGCTGATGTAGTGGCCGGCAGTTTGCCGGCTTCCGGAATTGCGGGTTTCTTATCCTGCTGTTTTATTACGATGGTAAAAAGGTAATTGATGAACCAATACATCACAAATGGCAAATGTGTATCCAGCCGGGACACATTTTTGTAATAGTTATAAATGATCAGGTCGAAACGGTACGTACGGTTCAAAAAGCTGATCTCTCCTATTTGATTGGCAAAATACAATAGCGTAAACCTAAGTAACCAAAGAATGATATACACAATTACAAAAAGTTTGAAAGAGCGTGGCGGCAAGGTAATTCTAAGCGCCACTAAACCGCCAATGATGGTGGGTATCCAGATAGGGTTGAATTCGGTAAGACGGCCTCCATAAGGAAACCATATAGAGTGGTTCCATTTTAATAAAGCAAAAACAACAGCACAGGTACCAAGAAACAGGTAATATAACATTAAAACCCTAAGCGGCTTCGACTTGATCCTGATCATAAGTTTTGCTTTTTTTCACAAAGAGCCACCAGCCATAAAAGATCAGCACATACATTAACAGCGTAAACAGGTAATGATGACTGAAATCAAAAGCACTTCGTTGATGAATATAGATAAAGTAAAGGGCACCAATTCTTACAATGTTAAGCAGTATTATGGCTGCAACACCTGCAATGGAAAACAGGATCTTTCTCTTTAGCGGGTAGGGCAGCAGGAAAAGTACCCCAACATAAATGAACATGAGGTCAATACCATTGCAAATATCAAATATATCAAATACCGCTACTCCATTTTTGGTAAGATGCGTACACGGTCTCACCGGGTCGGCCACCCACCCAACCTGTTCATTCGATAAAAGGTTGATGCTCCTGGTAACCCCCACCGTAATAAAGTTGGTCAGTGGTCTGTCAATCTTTCTGCCGGGCAGCAGGATCAGTGAATAACATACAAACCAAATGCTGAATAATATAAACAGCCTGATAAAAAACCAGGTTACTTTTTTATTGAAAACGGGTTTCCCGTCATTGGTCTTGAGTTTGTCCGGCAGCATTATTGAATTGACAATCTTGGTAAAAGTTATTTGACAAATTTACTGGATACAGCCAGTAAAAATCACGACAGCAGGTAATTTAATCCCGGTTAACGTCACTTTAACAAGCATTTCAACCAATGACACCGCTTTTTTAACTCCATTCTTTTTCTTCCTTGGCTCTTTTCTTTTCTACCCTGGTGGCCAGTATTATGCTGATCCAGTAAAGAAACAGCAACGGAATAGCGACTAAAAACTGGCTTGTCCAGTCGGGAGAAGGTGTAATAATGGCGGCTACTATCAGGATGATCACAAAGGCAAACTTGAAATACTGCTTGAGAAAACTGCCCGATATAAGGCCAATTCTCGCCAATACATACGACAATACGGGCAACTCAAAAGCAATACCACAGCCCAGCATCAGGTTGGTAAGGCTATCGATATAGTCATTGATAGAAGGTTTGTAAACGATCATGCCTGAAGTGCCTAAGGTAAAACTGGCCAGGAAATTAAAAGTGAAAGGCGCCAGCAGGTAGTACCCAAACAGTACGCCAGTAAAAAAGCAAAACGACACATAAAAAATACTGCCCGTGGCATATTTTCTTTCTTTAGGGCTGAGGGCTGGCTTTATAAAACGCCACACTTCCCAAAAAATATATGGGAAAGAAAGAATGATACCACCAATCAAAGCAATGTTGATCGCCGAAGCAAAATTTCCGTTTATCGTGGTTACCTGGAAATTGATCACCACCGGCGGCATACAAAGGCTTTCGCCTAAATGCAGCCAGTGACCAAACCGGCAGAGTGCCCCGTAAGTAACAAACTTGTCATTGGCAGGCGCCAGAATAATGTTGTCGTATACCCAATCATGATAGATAAAGATGGCCACCGCTGCAATCAACCAGGCAGCCACACACCTGAAGATGTGCCAACGCAACACTTCAATGTGGTCAAAAAAACTCATCTCTTCCGGCTGCACGGCATTTTTACCCCGGATACGGCGGAAAAAGCTTTTTCTTTCTGTGGATGTAGTTGACAAGTATGGTTGATTTTAATGATTGGTACAGGCCGGCAAAAATAAAACTCTTTTATGAGAGATAAACTGCTTATTCCGTTATATAGTTTGTAATGTGCAGGCGCTGCTTAACAAGCAGTTAACCACGCATTGCATAACATATGAATGCTTAACCTGAAATTTGTATTATGAGGTCGTCTACATTAAGGTGGATAATGGTAGGGTGCAGTGTGATCATTGCGATCATAATTGTAACACAAGTTTACTGGCTACGGCATATTTACAATTTAGAACAGCACCAGTTTAAACGAAATGTATTAAAAAGCCTGCAGGCCATGCTCCGGGAAACAGGTGCCGCTGCCAATCCCAAAGAGCCCTTGAAAGATATTGTGGACAGGATGGATGAAAATACCTTTATTGTGGAACTGGGTTCTGTTCCGCCCAAAGACTCCCTGGAATACCACCTGAGCAGCGAATTTGAGTACTTTGGTGTATGGGCCTATTGCAATGTATTTGTGTACAACAAAGAAAAAAACGATACGCTGTATAGTTTTAACCTGGATGCGGCCACTACCGGCCGGCCAGACGACAGGGCAATGCAAATAGCTTTTCCCCAGGACCAGGCCAACAATTACATGATGCTGTATTTTCCCCACCGCAGCAAATACATCATCCAGGAAATGTCGTTCTGGATAGGCACTGCGGTATTGCTGATCATACTGCTGGTGGGTCTTTCTTTTGCCCTGTTGTACCTGTACCGGCAAAAATTTTTAAACGAACTGCAAAAAGATTTCGTAAATAATTTTACCCATGAGTTTAAAACACCGCTGGCGGTAATGAAAATTGCCGCTGATGTGATGGTGCAGCCGGGCATAGAAAAAAAACCGGAACGACTGTCTAAATACAGTCATGTGATAAAGGAGCAAACACAACATTTGCAGAACCAGGTAGAGCGGCTGCTGAAAACAGCCACTGTGGAAAGTTCCAAACTGCCGGTAAAAAAAGAGCCCTGCCAGTTAAACGAGCTGATACAAACTGCGCTTGCACAGATAGAGCCATTACTGGTAAGCAAGAATGCCCGGGTGGATTTTGCACTGGATGAAAATGAACCCGTGATCAATGCAGACAGGTCGCAGTTGCAGTTGGTAATAGTAAACCTGGTGGAAAATGCAGCCAAATACTGTATGAAACAGCCACACATCATTATAGAATTAAAAAATGGCGACAATGAGTTTTATACCATAATGCTGAAAGACAATGGCGTGGGGATTGAAGAAAAAAATTTAAAATTCCTGTTCAAAAAGTTCTACCGGGTGCCTACCGGCAACGTACATACAGTGGCGGGTTTTGGGCTTGGCCTCAACTTTGTAAAAAAAGTAATGGATGCTCATGATGGGAAAATACAGATACACAGTGTAGTGGGCATTGGTACCGAATTTAAATTGTTACTACCCAAAAAATGATTGGCTATGCAAAGCAAAGCAAAAATATTACTGGCAGAGGATGATGCCTCACTGGCATTTGTGATTAAAGACAACCTGGAAGAAGAAGGCTACGAGGTTACCTGGTGTGCCGATGGCGAAACAGCCCTGCAGCAGTTTCAAAAAAGCAGCTATGATATTTGCCTGCTGGATGTGATGATGCCGGTAAAAGATGGCTTTACCATTGCCAAAAAAATAAGGCAGAAAAACGACCTGGTGCCCATTCTTTTTTTAACCGCCCGCTCGCTGGAGCAGGATAAGCTGGAAGGTTTTAAAAGTGGTGCCGATGATTATATTACCAAACCCTTCAGCATGAAAGAACTGCTGATGCGGATGGACGTGTTTTTAAGAAGAACCAAAAAGATGCACTCCGCCGACAATAAAGAATACAGTATCGGCACCCTGCGTTTTATGTACAACAGCCTTAAAATATTTCACGGACAAGAAGAATTTTCCCTCACCCAGCGGGAGGCCGACCTGCTGAAGTTTTTCTGCGATCACAATAACCGGGTATTAAAGAGAGAAGAGATACTGCTGAGCGTATGGGGTAAGGATGATTATTTCCTTGGCCGGAGTATGGATGTATTTATCACCCGCCTCCGCAAACATTTTAAAGCTGATCCCAATGTGGTGCTGGAAACGATACATGGTATTGGTTTCAGGCTGAATGCGTAAACGCATTGTAAAACGCTCATCATTTCATTATTCTCATCCGGTAGGCATTCATGGCTGTTACACCCAGCTTTTTGATCAGTTGATAATTGGCCACGGCTCCCACCGGCGCTCCAATCACAGGAATTAATTGGGCCATCTTGGCCAGGTCAATATAATCCCGGTACTCCTGCTGAAAGTTCCGCCAGTCAAATTTTTCCATATCGTTGGGCAGCTGTTTACTTTTTTCATCCCAGTCCGTCATTTTAAGATACACTTCTTTTCTATGTTGATGGCTTGAAAATGCCAATTCGAATATGTGCAGAATATACACCCGTTCTTTATAGTTTTTTACGTCATATCCATACAGGGTTGCAATATCAAAGAGTAATTTTAACTTGATGCCAAGAAGGATAGGAAAATCAGCCAGTCCCAATAATATACCACCAGCGCCGGTTAGTCCACCTTCAATTGCAGCTGTATTCCGATAGTTTTTGATTCGTTCGTGTATGCCGGCTTCTTTTAAAGCAAGTGTTTTACCAATGGCGGGAGTGGCAGTAGTATGGGTGGCTCCAAATAATACGGCACGGATCATTTGTTTAATGGTGGCAGTAATGGCCCGGTGTACTTTTTCTGGGATCCAGCTATTGATCTTTGTCTGTAGCCTTTTAGATAATTTATTCAACAACGAGGGCCGCCGCTGCATGTCTTGCTGCCACTTGAGTAATTCAGCATACACTTGCTTTTCGTAACTATCCATCAACCTCTTTTTTATATATTTTAAAGTTACTGACAATACCCCTTTCACACAAAAACGGCTCCTGGCTGGCATTACCTGCAAACAACTGCCATGTCTCACTGCCATTGAGGGCATTGGATCATCAGGTAATGCGTATACTTCCATGCCTTTTCCCCACAATTCAACAATGTAACATTTCAACAATCCAGAAGCCCGGTTTAATCTTTACCCTCCTCCGGGTATTTTATTCCCCGGCTATGTTGCTATCTTACCACAAAATTTGAAAGATGAAAAACCAGGTACTTTTGGCTTCCCTGCTCATCGCCTGCAGCCTGCAGGCGCAGGTTAAGCATGTTGAAAAAACCATTACCAGCACACAGGTAAATTTTGCCTGCAATTTTTTTGACAACTCGGTCAAATATATTCCCCCACCCGCCGATGGTATATCGGATGCCGATGCCGAAAAATGGATGCGTAGTATGATCAATAAAATAATGGATGTAACCGGGCTGCGGAACCGCTACCAGTTAAAAGCCATGAAAGATTTTAATAATTGTTCGGCCGTATGCCTCAACAACAATATCGGGCAGGAACGGTTTATCCAGTTTGATAAAGCCTTTCTCGAAACTTTTCAAAAACGCACCCAAAACCGCTGGTTTGTATTTGGCGTGCTGGCGCATGAAATAGGCCACCATCTCAATGGCCATACACTTGAAGGCGTGGGCAGCAGACCAAACAAAGAAATAGAAGCGGATGAATTTGCAGGTTTTGTAATGAAAAAACTGGGTGCTACCTTACCCGAAGCACAGGGTATTTTTAGTTTTTTAAATGCCACTGATGGTCCGCCTACACATCCCGTGAGAGCAAAAAGATATGCAGCCATCAAAAGGGGCTGGGATAAAGCAGCCGGTATCCACTCCCTGGAAACACTGTCTTTCAACGATGCTGATAATAAGGACTTTGCATTCAGGAACCTCACCATTGCCAGGAAGCAGTTTGGGGCCGATGCCAGAATGCTGTACATCAACAAAGCATTGGAGTTTGTACCGGATTATCCCGAAGCACTGAGTGAAAAAGGGCTGGTGTTTGCGGAGATGAGACAATACGACAGCGCCGTGTATTATTGTAATGAAGCTGCTAAAATGGAAACAGAAATGGGGCTGTTGCGGCTCAACCTGGCCAAAGTATTGTACAAAGGTGGTGACCTGGATAATGCACTTCTTTATACAAATGATGCCATTTTTCTAAAACAGGCTTTTGCCGCAGCCTATGCGTTCAAAGGATTACTGTTGCTTGATAAAAAGGAGTATGCAGAAGCAGAAAAAAGCTGTGATGTAGCCCTGGCCATCCGGACGGATACTAAATTTGAACTGGCTGATATACTGGAAACAAAGGCCATCGCCATGTATGAACAGGGCAGGCAAAATGAATCGAAAGAATATTTTGATGCGGCCAAACAGTTAAATCCTTACAGCCTGCGTATCGGCAGTTACCTGAAATCGAAACAATAAGGAATGGTGTAAAAAGAGAAGCCCCGGTTGAAACCGGGGCCGTTTACCAAAACTAACTGCTTATGAGAAAATCTTAAATGAATTGTTGTTGTTACTATCTAATTACGCAAATGAAGTGCCGAAAGTTTGTAGCTGGCTGTTAAATTTTTCCTAACAGCTTTTTGCAATTTTTCACTTGCTTTTTAATATAACGAAAATAAGAACTGCGTATTGTAAGAGCGCTTTTATTTTTTTATCCTGTGCTTACATTTCTGACACGAAGTTATATCAATCGTTTAATGCAAAACAGGTTTTCGCTTCTCAAAACAGCTCCTTTAACAATAATTTAAAATGAATGTCAACCAGCGTGCGTTCATCACTTCATAAAACCTTTTATCATATCCATCAGCCCACCGCCGCCGCCACTTTGAGCCTGTTGTGCACCGCCACTCACCTTACTGATGATATCACTGAGCTCAACCTGGCCATCTCCATCGGTATCTAATCCGCCGCCGCCAAATTTGCTTAGGATACTGTTGAAATCAAAACCACCACCACTATTATTGCCTCCACCACCGCCAGTGAGGGAACCAATGATACTGTTCATGTCAAAACTGCTGTCATTGGGGTTGGTTGTTTTACCGATCAGGCTGCTGATAACAGAAGGGATCAGGTTACCGGCAATACCACTGGCCTTATCGCTGCTGATGCCCTGTTCGTTGGTAAGCTTGTTGGTAAAATTGCCAATGATAGATTGCACGATCGGGTTGTTCATCAAACTTCCGATTCCACCACCAGCATTATTATCCTTGTTGCCAAACAACGATAATACATTTTGCAATCCACCGCTGGCAAGGGCATTTTGCAAACCACCTGCAACAGAGTCGGTGGCAGAAGCCAATACAGCATCGTTTTGTTCGTTGGGTACTTCAGGATTATTGATCACTGAGTCAAAGCCCTGCTCTTTTACAAGGCTGAAAAGGTTTTCAAGCATAATAATTTGTTTAGCCAGTTAAGTTAATAGGTTCCTTTCAGAATTCATAGCCTTTGACTGAATTAAATTGGAAAGCGTTGCAAAAGACTGGGCTTTGTAAAAATCCCCGGCTGATAGGTTTGCAAATAATTTTGTAAGTTTATTTTACATGATACCAGACCTAAATACAACAACCTATACCATTCAAGACTGGAAGCTATGGGAAGGCAATTGGGAATTGATAAAAGGATCTCCTGTGGCCATGGCACCTGCGCCTCTTAACAAACACCAGTTACTAGGAAGTGATCTGCTTACGTTCTTCAACCTGGAATTAAGAAAAAGCAAAATGGTCTGCGACTGTAAAGCTTTATATGAGCAGGATTGGATAATTGATGATAGAAACGTTGTAAGACCTGATATTTTAATTGCTTGCGGTAAACTTGACCCAGACGGCCACATTACAAAACCCCCGGTTTTAATTGTTGAGATATTTTCTAAGTCCACCCACTTAAAAGACAGGAACACTAAGTTTAACTTGTATGAGTTTTGTGGAGTGAAGTATTATTTGATGGCTGACCCGGATAGTAGTTCCGCAGAGATTTATGAACTGATCGACAATAAATACAAACAGATCTTTCCTCCCTTCCATTTTACATTAACTGAAAACTGCACCATTGAATTTGATCTAAAGTCAGCCATGGAGTATTAAATTTATTCCCACGCTCCCAAACCTTCCCTGGTCACTTTCCATTCATCCGTAGTACAGTCAACGATCGTAGAGGGGATCATTCCACCAATACCACCATCGATCACCAGGTCAACCTGTGTTTCAAATCGTTCATAGATCACTTCCGGGTCGGTGTATTCTTCCACCATATCTCCCGGTAAGGAGGCACTCAGGATGGGGTTGCCCAATTCACCCAAAAAGCCCTGGCAAATAGTATTGTCCGGAACCCGGAGACCTATCGTGCTTTTTTTGCTTTGGAGTATTTTAGGTACCTGTTTGCTTGCTGGAAGAATGAAAGTGTACGGCCCCGGCAAATAGGTTTTCAGCATCCTGTACAAAGGCGTATCAATACTTTTGGTATAATCGCTCAGGTTGCTCAGGTCTTTGCAAATAAAACTAAGCTGTGCTTTTTGCGGATCCACATGCTTGATCTTACAAATGCGTTCCACCGCTTTATGCTGAAAAATATCGCAGCCAATACCATAGATCGTATCAGTGGGGTATACGATCACACCGCCGTCTTTCAGGCATTCCACCACCTGCTTTACCAGCCGTGGTTGTGGATTTTCGGGATGTATGTGTAGCAGCATATTTCTTTTGCAACTTAACTAAAACCCCGGTCAATCCGTTACTTTTGCACCGCTTAAAAAAATTTATCACTAAAAGAAACACCATGTCTTTAATATCGGTTGGCTCTATGGCCTTTGATGCAATTGAAACCCCATTTGGAAAGGTTGACAAAATTGTTGGCGGTGCCAATGTGTACATCGCCTATGCAGCCAGCTATTTTACCCAGACGGTGCAGCTGGTATCAGTTGTAGGCTATGATTTTGAACAATCCGAAATGGACGAAATGAAAAGCCGTGGTGTTCAGTTAGAAGGGGTGGAAATTATAAAAGACGAGAAATCATTTTTCTGGAGCGGCAAATATCATTTGGATATGAACAGCCGTGATACACTGGTGACCGATCTGAATGTACTGGCCAACTTTAAACCTGTGGTTCCTGCAAGTTACCAGGGTGCCGAATTTTTAATGCTGGGCAACCTGGCACCTGCTGTGCAGTTAAGTGTGATTAAGCAATTGACCAGCAGGCCCAAACTCATCGTGCTGGATACCATGAACTTTTGGATGGACATTGCTTTGGAGGACCTAAAAGCTGTATTGAAAGAAGTGGATGTGCTGATGGTAAACGACAGCGAAGCAAGACAATTGAGCGGTGATTATTCCTTAGTAAAAGCGGCTAAAAAGATCATGGCGATGGGTCCTGAGTTTTTAGTGATAAAAAAAGGCGAACATGGTGCACTGCTGTTTCACGACAATCATGTGTTCTCTGCACCAGCTTTGCCACTGGAAGAAGTATTTGATCCAACAGGTGCGGGGGATACTTTTGCAGGCGGCTTTATTGGTTACCTTGCCAAGGCACAGGACATCAGCTTTGATAATATGAAACGTGCCATCATTGTGGGCAGTGCGCTGGCAAGTTTTTGTGTGGAAAAATTTGGTCCTAACAGGCTGAAAGAAATTTCAAAGCAGGATATTGATGAACGGATCAGCCAGTTTGTAAACCTGGCCAACTTTGATATTGAGCTGGTTTAGATTTACCAAAAGGTTCACAACCGTTTTCTTTTTGCAATTGTTGTATTGTGCCAATTGTTCGTGATAAGAGAAATTTAAACAACACTATATGTTCTTAATAGTGATAATTGCACTGATCTTTCTTTGCAAAAAAAACGGGCAGATCGCTTTGCAAAAAGGGCTCAAACCCGGCGTTTGGAAATTGTATACCATCCTGGCGTGGGTTGCAGCAGAGTTTTTGGGTTGTATCATTGGAATAATGATGTTTGTAAAAATGCCCATTACGGATGCAAAACAGATTCCCCAGTCAGACCTGGTTGCCATATCTATGATTGCGTTGTTTGCCGCTTTCGGCGGTTATTTACTCATCCGTTATATATTGGAGAACAAACCTGGTGATATCAATGATGATATTAAACAAATAGGAATTGATGACCTGCAGCCGCCCAGGAAGAACAGTTAAAAGAATTCCCACGGAAACCGATAGTTGCAAATGCCCGACGATGATGTTGGGCATTTTAAATTATCATCCACTATCACGTCTTTCTGTATCCCAAATTCAAGGCTGCCATGGGTGGTGCCAATGCCGGGTTTGTTAAACTCTGCATCATAACTGATACCCATGCGGTTGGCAAAATCATTACTCCTTGTAGAAGCCATTTTGCCTTCGCCCCACTTCCAGGTAAAACCCACGCTGAATGCATTGTTATAACTAAAGCCCTGGTTGTTCCTGTACCAGCAACCCAGCTGAATGGGAAATTCATTAAAGTCGAACAGCACACCTGCTACCAGCGCTTTGCTTTGTCCCTGCATCAGTCCGATAATGGTAGGTTTCATTTTGATGTTGCCGTTATCATATATGTACCCGATATGCCCGGTGATCTTCTGCGGCAATTTGCCATCTTCCGGTTTTCCATTAAAACTGATATTGGGTTTGTTGAGGTGATGTACCGCACCGCCGATCATGATATCATTCCAGGTAAATACAAAACCAGCATTCATGTCGAAGTAATTTTTATTGCTGCCGTTTACAAAAAGGTCCACTCCGGAAGCACCCCCCGTCATGCCATTCTGATCCAGCTGGTCGATAAAAAGAAATTCGGTTGTATTTACACTGCTGAATGTGTAGCCGGCCTGTAAAGCCAGGCTCAAAAACCAATTGGAACATTCGCCGTTGTTGGTTCCAAAACTCCTGCCCACCACTCCTGAAATATTGGTATTGCGGATATATCCCTTATTGGTATGGTTAGCCGCAAAAGCCAGGTTCACCACATTGCGCAGGCCTTCGTCATACACGGAGTAATCCACGGCACCCGCAATGTATTTGAATGGTTTGTACAGATTGAACCATTGCATTTTTGTAATGGCCGACATCCGGAGATTGTTTTTGCCGGTGCCGGTTAAGGCCGGGTTCAAATATACCGGGGCATAGTGAAACTGTGTATACAGGGCATCCTGCGCCGCTAGTTTACAAACGGAGACTATTGCGATGAGGAGAAAAAATATCTTCTGTTTCATAGTTCGCTTTTTACCTGAATAATGTTACTGTTCCAAAAGTGTTGCCGGGGCTGCCTTCCCGGTTGTTGCTGTAACTCATGCCATCCCATTGTCTTCCATTCCTGAATTTGGCTACAATGCGCCATGCATAAGCGTCTTGCGGCATGGGCTTTTTGGTTTTCATATCAGTGCCATCCCAGCCAATAACCGGGCTGCCCGCTGCATCCAGTTCCATGGTTTCAAATAACAATTTGCCCCATGCATCAAACACCTGGAATTTATATTCTGCCAAACCTTTACCAACCGGTTTGAAATTTCTAAACTGTACCTGCAGGCTGTTGGGATAAAAAGCATTGGGCACAAACAGGTAGCCTGGTTGTCCTTGTATCCTGGCGATCTTTATTGTAGTATCCGGGCAGCCATTGTTGTTGTCAAACACGATCAGCATCACATTGTAACTTCCTGTATCATTGTATTTGTGTTGCACTACATCTCTTGTGTTTGCGAATGTACCATCACCCAGGTCCCACCGGTAAGTATAATCATTGTTATCCAGCGTGATGTTTTCAAAACTGAATGTGTACTGCGGAATGGAGATAGTGGGTGAGGGGTTGATCACAAAATCGCCAGCCGGTGGCAGTTTTGCCAGGATAAGGTTTGCTTTGATAACGGCGTCTGTACAACCCAGGTTATTCGATGCTTCCAGTTTCACTGTGTAGTAAGACAGTGATGGCGGGAAATTTTTATCAGGCTCAAATAAATTACTTGTTGTGTTATCACTGAAGGTCCATAAATAGTTGGTAGCACCTGTTGTGAGATTGGTAAAATGTATCCTGGCCGTATCGCAGGTTACAGAGTCGTTGATGCTAAAATCGGCTACTGGTTTCTGTGACACATACACAGTTTGATAGGCCGTATCCCTGCAGGTGCCATCACTGGCCACCAATGAAATAGTGTATTGACCTTGTGTATTGTATAAATGTGTTGGGTTGATGAAAGAAGTTGGTGCTGTGGCATCTCCCCAGTCCCAAACATAAGCACTTGCCCTTGTGGTATTGTTGGTGGTAATGATATTCAGATTGCCACTGCAACCAATGGTATCGTTCACAGTAAATGCTGCCGATGGTTTAGTACGGGAAGTAAAAGTCTGAACAAAGGTATCAGGTCTGCAACCAAAAAAATTATCCGCTACTAACGTTACGGTATAGCTGATTAATGGATCAGCGATTAAAATAGATGGCACAACGGCAGTATCCTGTAACACGCCATTCAAAAGCCATTTGTATGATGTTGCATACTGCGAAACATTGTTGATGCCCAGTATAAACGGAGGGCATTCGTTTGGATTGGTAATAGTGAATTGAGCGTTGGCTACCGGGCTTATTTGTACAATACCTGTGGCTGTATCGCTGCAACCCACCGAATTGACAGCTACCAGTTGGGTGTTGAATATTTTAGGCAGCACGGTATTTCCTGTTACCGTATAGCGATACGTAAAATTGCCGTTGGTGCCTTGTAGCGTATTGTCTACGAACCAGCGGTAGGTAAGCGGACCAAAATCATTAAAGCTGCTGGTATTCTGGTAGCTCACCGTTGTATCGGTGATACAGGTGGTAATAGTAGCTGGTGTAAAGGAAGCCACCGGCACTCCTCTTACAACAAACGTACGTATCGTACTGTCGCTGCAACCTATGGCGTTGGATGCCATCATCTTCAATGTAAAAGTTCCCGGTTTATTGAACGTGTAATTGGCGTTAATACCATTTTGAATGATCACGGCAGGAGACACGGTTGTATCGGTGATATACCAGGTAACGGTTTCATCAATGATACCTGGCGCTGTTGCATTTAAAGTAAACGGCACACAAAGCGGATTTACAATATTTGACTGCACCCGCACATCTGGTTTTACCAATATAGTGATGCTCTGTACAACCGTATCCATGCAAACCAAACCACTGCTGTTGGTTCTCTCTGCCCTCAGTACAATATCGTAGCTGCCTGCTGTAGTGTACACATGCGTCGGTTCCAATCCATTACTGCTTTGTCCATCGCCCCAGAACCAGCGGTAGTTGTTAGCATCGGTAGATGTGTTGCTCACTTTGATGGTATCACCCAGGCAATACTGAGCTGCATTCGGAGTAAATGCTGCTGTTGGTTTTGCATACACGGTTACCTGTGTATAAACGGTTGTATCACTGCAGCCATTGGTCATGTCAATCGAAACAGTGAATGTGCCTGCTGTATTGAAAGTATGCGTTACGATGGTTTGTACATTATTGGTAATATCCACCGGGCTGCCGTCGCCATAGTTCCAGGTAAATTGCGTGGCACCGGTAGTGGCATTGATAAAAGAAACGATATGCGGTGTACAACCAAATAATTCGCTGGCACTAACGGTCACCTGCGGACGAATAATATTGGGCGCCACCCTTACATTGATGGTTTGTGTGTCGCTGAAACATTCATTTACAGCTATCAGGCGGATAGGAAAAGTATCTACCTCGTTGCCGGTATTGTAGGTGTAGTTAAAGGAACCATTGCTGAAGCTGGTGTCCCTGTCACCGTTACCAAAATCCCAATAATAAGTATTGGGTTCGCCAAGTGATGTATTGGTAACAACAAGATGAAAGGGCGAACAACCTGCTGTGGTGTCTAATGCAAAACGGGCTTTCGGGTTGGTTCTTATTTGAATGCTGTCTCTCCATACCGTTGTATCACAACCATTGTATGCTTTCAAACTTACCTGGTACACGGTGTCCCTGTATTCCGGACTTTGTACAAATGTTACCGGCGGCGGTTGTGCGTTGGTGCTGGTAACGCCGTTGCCAAAATCCCAGAAAAATTTTATGGTGGGATTGATGATGCTGGAGGTATTGGTGAAGTTCACCGTCAATGGTCCGCAGCCACCAGCGGTATCTTTTGTAAAGCCGGCAACAGCGGTGCGGTAGGTGGTAAATTGAATCTGCATAGAATCGGCCTTGCAGCCAAATGGACTGGCGGTCACCAATTTGATTTCAACAGTATCACCTGGCGTATTGATGGTATAGCCGGCAAAAGTTCCATCCGTTGTGCTGCCGATGAAACTGTTGTCTGCATACCAGTTGTAAGTGCCATTGCTGTCGGGGAGATGCGTGACGGAGATAACGGTGTTCAAATTAAATGGAGCACAGGCTTCTGTGAGTGATGCTGCAAAGATGGCTTTCGCATCAGGATGAACCGTCACTTTTACCACATTGCTGATATCAGTACAATTACCACTGGTTACACTTCTTCTAAAGAAATGAGCCCCTGCAGCAGTGTAAATGGGCGGTTGATAATTTTGGGTGCTGGCAATGACAGACCATACAAGAGAATCTGTACTTGTTTCCCAGGTATAGATATAAACTCCATCGCCACCGGCAGGCAAAGCGCCATTGATCAACGCAGGTGCAATGTTTACGCAACGTTCCTGTGTGCTGCTGATCGTATTATTGGTGATAGCAGGGTTAACCGTTACACATACCTGGTTGCTGATTATTTCACACTGGCCGTTGGTTTTTGCTTTTCTGCGGTAACAAATATTTGTTGACGGAGTTTGAGATAAGGTTTCATTTGTTTCACCAGCCATTACTGTCCAGTTGTTCAGCCCTTGCGGTGTTGATTCCCATTCGTATGTATACACAGCGGGAATACTGTCAGAATTGCCACCGGATAAATTGTTGGTGTAGATCACCGCTGTTTGACCATTACAAATGATCGTATCATTCTTAATGGTATTAATAATCGTTGACAACACATCGATCTGTACAATTGATCTTGTTGGCGGACAAGGAGCCTGTCCTGTTATCGTCCATTCAAAAATATAGGTACGGCCTGCGATCAAACCGGTAACTGTTGAATTGTTTTGTGTTGAATTTGTAATGGATGCTGCTGGTCCGCTTACCTGTCTCCATGCGCCGGTTGCATTTGGTGAAGGGGCATTGCCAGCCAATGTTGCTGTTGTAAGATCGCACAAAACCTGGTCGGGCCCTGCATCGGCTGTTACAGCACCGGGTATAACGGTTACGGTAAGAGTGGAATCCTCAGAACAACCGTTTAAAGTTCCAAGCACAGTATATGTTGTAGTATCAGTCGGTGTTGCTATCACGGTGCTGCCTGTTGCAGTATTCAGCGTGGCAGCCGGTGACCAGGTATATGTATCTGCACCGCTTGCAGTAAGCGTGGATGAATTTCCATTACAAACTGCTGCAGGGCTGGCCGATAAAACAAATACCGGCCTTGGTTTTACCAATATGTTTGCCCGGGGAGTAATATTTGTTCTTGTGCAGCCATTGTCATCTGTTATTTCCCATAGTTGAATACTGTAGTTACCGGTTGTGCTTTCAGGAGCAATTACCTGGATGCTGACTGGGCCATTGTTATTGATCGTTTGTTGCAAGGTGTCCGTTGCGCCACCTGGTTTGGTAACTACTAACCTTATAGTAAAAGGTGCCGTACCTGTTGAAGCGCTAAAAGAAACAGCACCTTCGTCATATACACAAATTTCGGTAGTGGCAGCTGTTATGGCAGCAACTGGTTTTGGGTTAACTGTTACCGTTACTGTGTTAGATGTAGCATCACAATTAGCAGCATCCAGCTCTCTTTTAAAATAAGTTGTTTGAAGCAAAGCGCCCGGTTGATAATTCTGTAACGTGGCGCCGCTGATGCTGTTCCAGGTAAAATTATCTGTGGAACTGAACCATTGGTATTGATAACCGCCACCGCCACCAACGGGCAATTGTCCAGATAGTGAGGCAGGTGTGCCAGCTTCACATATAATTTGGTTTGAGCCAATGCCAAAGTTTGTTAATGCATCCTGCACAATGATCCGGATAATATTGGACGTATCATTACAGGGCAAACTGGTAACCACCCGCCTGTACCAAATGGTATCATTTAAAACAGGGGGTGCAAAAGTTGCATTAGTTTCACCACTGATATTGGTCCACGGAAAAGTGCCGGTTAACGAACTTTGCCATTGATAAATATAAATGCCGCTTCCTCCGGTAACCGTGTTTCCTGTGAGGGCGTTGGGTGCTGTGCCTGCACAAATACTCTGGTTGGCGCTGATGCTGTTGCCGCTGATACCCGGATTGACGGTTACATCAATTTGTGAAGCATCACTTCGGCAGTTGGCGCTGTTGGCTTGTGTTACATAAAAAGAAGTGGTGCCTTGCGTGGAAGTAACAGGAACCGGTGCGGTTGTACTGCCACCCGTTAATGCCGGGTTATTATACCAGGTCACTGTATTGCCTGCTTCAGCTGTTGCTGTCAAAGCAGCAGGCACTTCATTCAAACAATAGGTTACCGGTGAGGTAACAACCGGCGGCGCTGGTTTTGGGCTAACCGTGATCGTTAAAGTATCCGGTACTCCCACACAGTTGGCACTTACAACAGGCGTAACAATGATGGTAGCTGTAGCAATGGTTGTTCCTGTATTGATGGCAGTAAAAGCCGGAATATTTCCTGTGCCGGTTGCCGCCAGGCCAATAGAAGTATTGTTGTTGGTCCATTCGTAAGTGGGTGTACCAACCGTACTGCTGAAGTTAATCGCAGTTGTATTGAGACCTCCGCAAAGTGACTGATCATTGCTGGCGGTAATATTGGGAGCAACAGAAACGGTCACACTTTCATTGGCTACCGAGCTTCCACATTCATTTGATACCGACAAACTGATGGGGTGTACACCCGGTGTAGTGAATGTGACCGTGGGCGTAGCGGTGTTATTGGTGAGTGGATTGCCGTCGGTAAAGGTCCAGCTATAACCGAGCGGACCGGTGCCGCAATTGGTAACGGTGGCGGTGGGTGAGATGGTTACTACCCCACATTGATAAGCCGGAATATTAATAGAAGCAATGGGTGGTCTTTTTACATCCACTGTTTTGCTGGATATAAATGTGCCGCAGGCATTGGTTACATTTTGTGTGATGGTATAGGTGCCGGCGCTGTCGAAACGGATGGAAGGATTGGCGGAGGTATCGGTGGCGCCATTGGTAAATGTGATAGCCGAAGTGGAGCCGCAGAAAGCGGAAGTGTAGGTGATGGCCCAGCGGTAGGTGGGATTTTGACAAACACCTGTTAGATTGGTTGTGTCGGTTACGTTTATAGTAAGCGGCATACAACCGGTTATATTATCCAGTGTGAACCCAGGAACAAACGGAGCTACAATACAAACTTGTTTTGTTTTTGAAGTAGTGCCACAAGGATTTGTTGTAGATAATGACACCGTATATGTTCCAGCAGTTGAATATGTATGACATGGGTTTTCTACATTACTAACAGGGCTGCCGTCCCCAAAATCCCAGGTGTACGTTGCAATGGTATTACAATTGGGACCATAACTTCCAGCCGTTGTTGTATTATTAAAACATACTGCTGTGCCAGTACATGATGGTGAAGTATTTATCGTAAAGTCTGCCTGGGGTTTTATTCTTATCTGGATATTACCTGCTGTATATGGCGTATTATCACATGCATTGATTACACTTAGAATTGCAGTATAGCTGCTGTTGGGACAAGAGGAAGTCAAATAATTGTGAATAACTGTATCAGGCGTGAGCGCCGCATTAAGTGGATGATTTAATGTTACAGAAGTGCCGTCTCCAAAATCCAGAACATAAGAAGTTCCCGGAGAGTTTAAAGTCCAGTTACTTATTGTGAACGGTACGGTTGCTGAAGCACAAAGATTGGTTGTTGAACCCAAAGTACCCAGACTTCCTGCAGGGTTACTTTGATTTGCTATTACATAAGTTTTGGTATTATTACAACCATTGCTGGCTATTGCAGTAACAGTTAGGTTAAACGCTCCTAATTGTGTATAGGTATGGCTTAATGGAAAATTAACTCCGGTCTGTATATTTCCATCACCCCAATTAATGTTATAACTTGTTATACATGCTGCACTAGGAGAAGAGTTATTAATGGTAATATTATAGTTTGGGTTTGCAACAGTAGGAGAGTTGCTGCAATTATTAAAAGGACTAAAAATATTCTGATCACTAACCTGTACATCCGGAGCCTGTCTTACACTCACTTGTTTTACGATGGAAGTATTGCAGCCTTTGGAGTCTGTTACTGTGAGCCTGACATTAAAAACCCCGGTTCCACATCCCAGGGAAGTAAATATATGCGAAGGATTTGCGGATGCAGCCGTTCCGCCGTCGTCGAAGTCCCAGGCGTAAGTGTAGCCAGGTGTGCCACTTGAAACTGCAGATGTAAAACTAAAACTGCTGCCTGAACAGGCTATGGCAGGAACTGTAAAATCAACAACGGGTCTCGGCGTTGATGTAACGGCAACCGGTCCTAATGTATCTGGCGTATTGCCACTTCCCGGTGTAATTATTACCCTGTAATTACCATCTGTTGAAGCGGCATAAGTATTTAGCGCACCAGTAACATCGGCACCATTTCTTTGCCAGCGAAAGTTTGAACCGTTGGGGGCATTGTTTACAGTTAATGTAACACTGCCACCTGCACAGTAGGTAGCAGTTCCGGAGGGGGAAAGCGTTTGCCCTTTGCCGAATGATACAACACCCAATAAAATCCAAAAAATAAAAATTTGCTTCATAAGCCTGGTTAAAGGTGAATCACCGATACGGTTTTTCCGGTAACAATACTCAAATACTGCAACTAAAATGTACCCTGCAAAGGGTATTTATTTACAGCGTCACTATCGGGGGACTTGAATAACGTGGTTCTTTCAGATATTATATTCTAAAGGCTGGCAGAATAAAAATAGGAAATATATGTGATGTAAAATAACCCCTCAAAAAAATAGCGATCGTTTAAAAGAGGCTGTTAACTGGTTGCTTCCCGGTAAGCTTTGATGGATTTTTTTACTGTTTTATTTTCCTGGAGCAAGGCCTGGGCGGCTTCTTCTGAAATATGCAGTTCCTGCACCAGCATGGTCACCCCTCTTTTACGTAGTTTATGATTGCTCAACTGCATCTCCACCATTTTGTTGCCTTGCACTTTTCCCAGTTGTATCATGGCCGTGGTGCTGATCATATTCAGCACCATCTTTTGGGCGGTGCCCGCCTTCATCCTGGTGCTGCCGGTTACAAACTCAGGGCCGGTCGGTAATTCAACGGCATAATCTGATTCGGATGCAATGGCGCTACCAGTATTACAAACAATGCAGCCGGTAATTACAGCCTGTTGTTTGGCCATTTGCAAACCACCCAATACATAGGGTGTGGTACCGCTGGCGGCGATGCCAATTAAAATATCGTTGGAAGAAATATGGTATGATGACAGGTCTTTCCAGGCCTGTTGCAGATCATCTTCTGCATTTTCTACCGCTTTGCGGATGGCCATATCTCCGCCGGCTATTAAACCGATCACTTTATCATGTACGCCATAAGTGGGTGGAATTTCAGACGCATCCAAAATGCCCAGCCGTCCGCTGGTACCGGCACCGATATAAAACAACCGGCCGCCTGTTTTCATTTTTGCCACAACAGCCGTTATTAATTTTTCAATTTGTGGAAGGGCTTCTTTAATGACCAGGGCCACCGTGGCATCTTCGGTATTGATACCTGTAATAAGATCCATCACCGATTGTTTTTCCAAATCGTTGTATCGGGAGGATGATTCTGTGGTTTGGTTTGGGGGCATGCTTCAAATATGTAGACAATAAACGAAGTCAACAGCAATTAAAGTATATCTAAAATAACCGTTCTAGCAATTTAATCCAAATACCATTCGCCAATAGGTGTCATTATTAATATAAACATTCCAATATGACCAACAGTACTAACGAGTAACGCCGACCTATACTCTTTGATTTTATGGGGACGTAAAAAAATTAATAAGCAAATCAACCATATGGCTATAGAAAATCCCCAAGGTGCATCAAGTTTACTGACAATGGCATCATAAAAATTATAAACTGCCATTTCTTTTGGATCGGGGTTATTATAACTGGGCAATCGTTTTAAAATTATACTTGCATGAATAAAAAATGAAACAATGGTGATTAATAAACACCATGGAGCAATGCTGGAGACATAGAAGAAAATTTTTCCTGTTTCTTTATATTTCATAAAAAATTCAAAAGAATGAGTGAGGTCATTTTTAGCTAAAACCTTGGCGGACAAGGCATACTCGTCATCTTAAAATCCTCCTCACACCGGTCTTCGCTTTTAACACCTTTGGGAGTAAGACTTTCCCATATAAAAGCGCCTTCGCCACTGCCGGCACTACGGCTGAAACCAAGTTTGCTTACGGTGGCATCATAGGAGATACCGATCCTTGCCCTGCGGCTGTCTTCGGTGCGGTGATCAAACAGGTCAAGACTAAGCGTAACGGCAAACGCATCACTGTTTTGAAAGTTCACATTGCCACGGTACCAGGCACCAATGCCCACCCGTGCATCTTTGTACTCACAGCCAACACTAAACGAATTGCTTTTGCCTTGCTGGTAGTAGATCACACTGGGTAAAAAATAGCGGAAACCTTCTTCATCCAGGTCCATTTTGTAGCGCACATAGCCAAACCATTTACGAGGCAGTTTGCTGTAGATATTCGAAGTAAGGGATTCATCCGGTTCGCTGATGTGCTGGGCGCCGCCGCCAAACATCCAGTTGCTGCGGTAATACAATAAAAAACCGGCTGCAAAATCAGCAAAGTATTTGTTGTTGTTCAGCGGCCTGTCTGCCCCCGATACAGAACCGGGTATCACCCCATTCTGATCTATCTGGTCGCTGAAGTACAATTTATTGTAGTCCACATTGCGGTTAGCCATACCCGCCTGTAATCCAATATGCAGCCTGGCGTTTTGCAAGCACAAACCATAGGAGTAAATGGCATACAGTGCATTTTTATTGATGTAGCCTTCCTTCGCATTCATCGCCATCAAACCCACACCGCCATGCAGTTTTTTCACATAGCGGTCCACACCCATTACTGCATATTGCATCCTGGATGGCACATTGATAAAATGCCTTTTGAAGGTGGCTGTAAAACGCAGGTCCATCTCACCCGTACCTGCCGTGGCAGGATTGAGCGACAGCGGCGAATTAAATGCCTGTGTAAAAAAAGGATCTTGTGCCACAGCATATAACTGCAGCAGCAAAATCGTAAGTGATAAAAATATTTTTTTCATTTTGAAAATCGTTTAAGTCGTTTAAACGTTTCACATCGTTTAATACGTTTGAAAATGCAGTCCCCACAAATGAACCACGCAAGACAACGCTTCATAATAATAACAACTGTTTAAATGCTCGAACTCTCAAAGTCCCCTTTTGGAACATCCCGATACGTCGGGAAGGGGATTTAGGGGTTACTTCACCACCGTTATCGTCCCTACTTTTTTATACTGTCCTTCATCCGGGTATATCATGCCGATCCATTCGGTTCCATTCTGAAATTTCGCATCAATACGCCATACATATACATCCTGTTGTACGATCTGTCCTTTATACCTGCCATCCCAGGGCTGGTTGGGGGCACCATCACTATCTAAACTTGTTGTTTGGAATACCAGTTCATTCCAGGTAGTGAATATTTGTAAACGATACTGGGCCAATCCTTTTCCTTTTGGTAAAAATTCTCTTAAGCCTGATTGCAAACAACCGGGGCAGATCGCATTGGGCACATACAAATAACCAGGAAAGCCATCGATCCTTGCAATACGGATCATTGTATCGGCACAATTGGTGCTGGTATCAAACACAATTAACTGTACTGCATAATTGCCGGTATCTGTGTATTTATGATTGGCGACATTGTATGTGCTGTCAAATGTGCCATCACCTAAATCCCATTGATAGAAAAAGCGGTTACTGTTAGGTGTGAGGTTATTGAAACTAAAAGTGTAATTCGGCACGGTAATAACCGGCGAAGGACTGATAAAGAAGTCGGCGGCAGGCGGTACTTTGGCAACGATGAGGTTGGCTCTTACCAGTGAATCTTTACAACCCAAACCATTATCCGCCACAAGTTTTACAGTATAGGGTGTAAGACTCGGTGCAAAAGAATGCGTTGGATTCACGTCGGTGCTGCTGCCACCATCACTATAGCTCCAGATAAAGTTACTGGCGCCACTGGAGAGATTGATGAATTGTACTCTTGCGGTATCGCAGGTCAGTGTATCACTTACATCAAAATCAGCTGTTGGTTTTTGGGATACCCTTACCAGTTGTGTGGCTGTATCACGGCACACGCCATCACTGGCCACGAGTGAAATTAAATATTGTCCTTCTGCATTGTATAAATGAGTTGGACTGGTGAGTGTACTGGTTCCGGAATTGTCTCCCCAATTCCATACATACGAATTGGCAAACCTGGTTTGATTGGTTGTGGCAACATTCAATATACCGCTGCACCAGAGTGAATCACTTACAGTAAAGGCTGCATCCGGTTTTATCCTGGAGGTAAAGGCGGTTTCAAATGTATCAGGTGTACAGCCATAAATATTATTGGTGACCAGTCTGATGGTATAGGCTGTTTGCGGTTGATCGATCAATAATACCGGGTTGGCCGTTGTATCAGTCAATACGCCATTTATAAACCACTGGTAGCCCGTAGCATAGGTGGAGGCATCTGTAATACTGGCCGTATAAGGCACACAGGCAGCAGGATTGTTTAATGTAAACTGTGCGGTGGCAGTTGGAACCATTGTCAAAACCGCCCTTGCCGTATCGCTGCAACCAACGGTATTCCTGGCGATCAGCTGTGTGGTAAATAGTCGTGGTAAAATGGCTCCTGCCGGCAATGTATAGCGCTGTGTATAATTACCTGCAGTTGATAATTGCAGGTTGTCAACGATCCAACGGTAAGTTAACGGGCCATTATCATTAAAGCTGGTTGTGTTGAGATAAGATATCGTTGTATCTAATGTGCAGGTGGTGAGATCGCCGGGCGTGAAGGATGCATCGGGTGTTCCTTGTACTACAAAATTTACGGTAGAGCTGTCGCTGCAACCGAGATCGTTGCTCGCAATCAGTTGTACTGAAAAACTTCCCGGTTTATTGAATGTGTATTGTAAGGTGGAGCCATTGATCGTTATCAAAGAAGGCGTAACGGTGGTATCCGTGATATACCAGTTGGCCGTTTCGTTGATGATACCCGGCGCTGATGCCCTGAATGTAAACGGCGCACAATTGGGAATCGCAATATTTGTCTGCACCCTTACATCCGGCTTTACCAACACGGTTATAAACCGTACCGCAGTATCAAAACAAACCACACCGGAGCTATTGGTTCTTTCTGCTCTTAGCTGAATGGTAAAATTGCCGCCTGTTTGATATACATGGGTTGGATTCAGTCCGCTGCTGGTTCTTCCATCGCCCCAATCCCATGCATAACTGTTGGCATCAGTTGAAGTGTTGCTGACCCTCACTGTATCTCCCTGGCAAAAAGAAAATGCTGCCACAGTGAACCCCGCATTCGGTGGCCTGTACACCGTGATCGTTCGGTAAACGGTCGTGTCACTGCAACCGTTAGTTAGGTCGATCTTTACATTATAAGTGCCAGAATCAAGATAGGTGTGTGACACCAGCACCTGGTTATTATTGGTAAATACAGGTGCCGAGCCATCACCAAAATCCCAGGTATAACTGGTGGCGCCACTGCTGCTGTTGATAAACTCAACCTGATGTGGTGCACAACCAAATAGTTCACTGCCGTTGATATTGATAACCGGGTTGATGATATTCGGGGCAATACGGATATCCAGCCGCTGTGTATCCACCCCACACTCATTTACAGCGATCAGCTGAATAGTAAATGTGTCTGTAACAGAACCAATATTGTAAGTGTAACTCAAGGTGCCGGGGGCAAAAGTGGTATCCAGCACGCCATTTCCAAAATCCCAATAATACGTGCTGTTACTGCCGGGGGAATTATTACTGATCACCACGGTAAAGGGTGAACAACCAAATGTTGATTGCACACCAAACCTGGCTTTTGGTTTTGATTTGATTCTCACGCTGTCCATCCACCGGGTGGTATCACAGCCATTGTAGGCTTTTAGGGTAATGATGTACGTGGTATCATTAAAGAAAGGGCTGCTGTTGAAAGTGTGCAAGCCGGGTTGTACCAGTGTACTGGTGCTGCCATCCCCAAAATCCCAAAAGAACTGGATATTCGTATTGAGATTGCTGGAAGTATTATTAAAATTTACGTCCACCGGTCCGCAACCACCACTGATGTCTTTTGTAAAGCTGGCAATGGAAGCCGCGGTAGTTATAAAGGGTACAGACTGCTCATCCGGCAAACAACCAAAGGGGCTGATGGTTCGCAATCTTATTACCACTGTGTCATCGGCATTGTTCATCACAAACCCAGGAAAAACCCCGGTGGTATTATTGCCGATGGAAGCATTGTTGGCAAACCATTGATACTGACCGTTCCTGTCGGGATAAGTAGTTACGGTAATCACAGTACTTACATCAAATGGGATACACCCAACCGTTTGGCTGGCGATAAAATCGGCTTCCGCATTTTCGTTCACTGTTATTTTTACCGGGATGCTAAAACTGCCTTGTGTACCAGCACATAAAGTGGTAAAGGCCAGGCGGCGATAGAATGTGGTTACAGTTAAAACAGGGGGTGTGTAATCCTGGCTGGTTGCGCCTGCAATATCGGTCCATACCAAACTATCTGCACTTTGCTGCCATTGGTAAGCCGGTGTGCCATCTCCGCCAATGGCTACCTGCCCATTGATAATAGCTGGCTGTGTGTTGATACAAATAGCTTGATCGGGAGCAATGATATTATTGCTGATGGAATCCCTGACAATCAGCGTGAGGGTATCCGTATCAGCACAGGTGCCATTGCCAAAAGTGTAAATTAATGTATACGTGCCGGACACCAACGGGGTAAATCCTCCTGTTGCTGTTATCAGGGAGGAATTAGACCATGCTCCACCCAATGGCAATCCGGTTAGTACAAGGCTGTCTGTATCCTGGCAAACGGTGGTATCATTTCCTGCAAATGCAACAGGCGGTGCAATTACATCGATGGACGATAGTACAGAAGTACTTCCGCACTCATTGGTGGCCGTTAGCTGAATAGGAAATGTGCCAACCTGGTTATAAGTAACCGCACCTGGAACTGCATTTGTTGAGGAAGACGGCGTACCGTTGATAAAGGTCCAGGCGTATTGTACCGCATTGTCTCCATAGCAACCAGATACCGTTGCCGTGGGAGCTGCCGTGGTGACCACACAAATACTTCCCGGCGGATCAATGGCCACTTTTGGTTTTCCTTTCACAACAAATGTATCTGTTTTGGTGGCAGGTGTACAGGATCCGTTGGTGCCGATAGCAGATGTGGTGAGTGTTACGGCATATTTACCTGGAACTACAAATTGTATTGCTGCATTGGTGCTGCTGCTGCTGGTACCATTGATAAAACTGTAATTGGTACCGGCATTACCGCATCCGAGTGGATCAACATAGTCGACTGTCCATTCATAACTGTCACCCAGACAAAGCGCCGCAGGAGAAGTGTTGGTGAAAACAGCGCTTCCTGATTCACAAATGCCGAGGCTGCTTGCCGTAAAATTGGCTGCGGGTGGATTGCGGACGCAGATGGTTTGCGTGGTACTGTCGATGCCGCCGCGCTCGTTGAATACATAGATAGTGGCGGTGTAAGTGCCTGTTGTATTGAAAATAACATTCAGTTCCAATGCTCCATCCGTCCATACAAAACCGTTTAGCGGGTTGTTATTGAGCGAACCATAGGTTCCATTCACGAGGGTAAAGCCTGTTGAAGGTTCTATCTTCCACACCTGTTTGCCTACATTCTCACAGGTGGAGTTTCCACCCCCGGTAGGTGTTACAATACCACCATAAGATGAAGTGCTTCTGATAAAGGTATTGCTGCCGGTACAAACAGTATTGGATGGAAATACCCTGATAGAAGGCCGTGGTTTTCCTGATACATAGATCGGTATTACACTTACGCTGGTGAGATCGCAGGGATTTTCAATGGTGAGTGTGGCATTATACGAATTGGGAAAGGTAAGGGTGCCATTGCTGCTGTTGTTATTACAGGATGAGTACAAAAAAACATGGTTTACAGTATCCGGTGGCGGATGTGTAAAAAACAAAGGCGCACTGCCGTCGTTGATGGTTACTGTATAGGTAGTGCCGGGTGCGTTATTTTGAGTGCCTGATATTACAAAGCCCAGTGAGTCCGGCGCACATACATTGGTGTTACCAAGACTGTTAAAACCTCCGGCAGGATTGGTACCCAGGAACACGGTATATTTTTTTATACCAATACAGCCATTGGGCCCCGTTACTTCCACTACCAGTTCTTTGGCGCCAATGGTATAAGTATGCTGTATGATGGTACCTGCCGGCCAGCTGGTAAATACACTATCAACGGAAGCATCACCCCATTTGATCGTATAGGTAAGATTGGTGCCAATGGTGGTGGAAAGATTCTGAAACTGGAAAAGATAAGCCGGCGTATTGGTACATACTTTAAACGTATTGGTACCAGGGAAAAAAGTTACGCCCGGGTCCGCATTGCCAATGGAAGCATCCGGTATCCTGATAATGGTAACCGGTTTTATCAGCGAATCGGTACAACCGTAAAAATTAGTTGCCTTTAGTTTTACATTATACACCTGCGAGCCGGATGAGCCAATAGCATTCAAAAACTGGTGGCTGGGGTTAAAGGTGGAGGTAGTGCTGCCATCTGCAAAATCCCAGGTATAACTGTTACGGGTTCCGGTAGAATTATTAGAAAAAACAATTGGGATATTACCACACACGTTATTGGGAGCAAAACTCCAGTCAACAACCGGTTTTTCGTCATTCACCCGCACGTATATAAACATGGAGTCGCTGTTGAGACCGTTGCTGATAAACAGTTCTGTAGTATCCACCCCATTGGTATTGTAAGTAACCGTTTCCGTGGTAGTACTGGTGCTGCTGGTGGGTGAACCAAGATCGAACCGCCACAGTACCGATGTAAAGCCGGATGATGTATTGAGGTACACCAGCGAACTGCCTTTGCACACATTGACCGTATCACCCTGTGCAACTATCCGGCCATTCACCCTCATCCCTGCAAATTGTGCGTTTACTCCTATGGAAGCAAGGCAGCAGATGAATACCATTAAAAGATGGCTTACGCTTTTTATCATAACAAATTACAAGTGGCACCTGGACTAAGCGGCCGCTCATTTTTTAAAAATACAAAATATTGCAGCGGTAAATTACCTGCCCGCTAATTATCAATGGGAGTTGTAAGTTAAACAACGGATTGGATGTGGTTACGCTGTACAACAGATTACGTTACTTGTATATACGCTTGCTGAGGTAAACGGTTTGTTTTCAAGGCAAAAAAAATGCCATCCATTACAGACGGCATTAAAATCTTATGTGCTGCTGGTTACTTAAAACTGGAAATAGATAAAAGAACTGCTGCTTTCCTGGCTCCATACCAGCAATAATAGCAACAGCGACCAAACGAGGCCCAGCACCCACCAGGGTATATTGTAAGCCAGGTTCAGTACTTTACTGTTACGCATCAGCCAATGTGCCAGCAACATCAATGGGATGATCACGGCCACTTTTATCAATGCCAGGTTGGTGAGCAGCGGTTCCCCTTTTTGCATACCAAACATCGACTTAAAGATGCCCCATGCTTTTGTAAAAGTTTCTGCCCTGAAAAATACCCAGGTAATATTTACCAGGAAAAAGGTAAACAAGGCATACATAAATCCCTGGATCGTTTTTTTATTGGATGATACCAGTGCTGTAATACGGCCTGTTTTATCATCAATGAATTTTTCCACCCACAAATACAAACCATGCAGGCCTCCCCACACCACAAAAGTCCAGTTGGCGCCATGCCAAAGTCCGCCGATCAGCATGGTCAGCATCAGGTTGATATAGGTTCGTACGTTTCCTTTTTTGTTGCCTCCCAGTGGAATATACAGGTAATCTCTCAGCCACTGCGACAAGGTAATGTGCCACCGCCTCCAGAAATCACTAAATCCAATAGCCCCATACGGATAATTAAAGTTTTGCGGCAGTACAAAGCCAAGGCACATCGCCACACCAATGGCACAGGTGGAATAGCCTGCAAAATCAAAGAATATCTGTCCGCAAAAAGCCAGTACACCCGCCCAGGCATCCAATGCAGCAACAGCACTGCGTGAACCAAACATATCATTGGCCGGCCCTGCAAGCATACCGTCGGCCAGTACTACTTTCATAAACAACCCAAGCGACAGTAAAAACAACCCGTCAAACAACTGTTTTTTATTGGCTTTTCTTTCGGTTTCAAATTGTGGTACCAGCTGAGGCGGACGAACAATGGGCCCGGCCACCAAATGGGGGAAGAAAGTTACAAACAACGAAAAATCAAGCAGGCTTTTTACAGGCTTGCTTTCTTTTTTATACATATCGATGGTGTAGCATAAAGTAGTAAAGGTGTAAAACGAAATGCCTGCCGGTAAAATGATATTGGGCTTTGCAGGGTTAAAAGTAAAGCCCATTAAATTGACCAGGCTGGTGAAATTTTCCAGGAAAAAAACACCATATTTAAAAAAGCAAAGCATACCCAGGTTGCCAATTAAGCTAACGATCAGTAAGAGCCGCTTTTTAACAGGGTTTTCCTGTGTGTACAAAGCCCTGCCCACATAGAAATCAATAACCGTACTCAGCCAAAGCAGTAATATAAACGGCGGATTCCAGGCGGCGTAAAAAATATAACTGGCCAGCAGCAGGTTGATCTTTTTCGCTTTCCACGTAAACGGCAGGTTGTGCAGGAGGAGAACGACGATAAAAAATACGATAAAAGTATAGGAGTTGAAAACCATGATAAGCCGGTTTGAGTGTAAATTATTTTGAAGTAGAAAACCAATTTTGCTGCTGCAGGGCTTTTATAAAGGCCTGCGTATAAAGTACTGCATCCTCTTTATTCAAATGCGACCACTCGGGGCAAATAAAGCTGGCCATATCGGGGTAGTCCTTAAAATGGATGCCTTTACACCCGGTGACAGCCAACAATTTATCATAGTATTTCTCCCGGGGAAACTGTATGGGTTCATGGTCCCAGTAACCACCACTTGAGGGTGTTCTCACAAAGATCACTTTACCACCTCTTGCAATGATTTTTGATACCGCAGTTTTTACTTCATCCAGTATCTTTTGCAAGGTATCACCGCCCACACCCGGTTCATCCGACAAGGCGCCAAACATCGTCCAGATATCCGTTTGCCATCGTTGCATGGCCGTGTCTTTGGCAAATGTATCGGTCATTACTTCCTGCCGGTCAAAGGTTACATAGCTGAATTTTGGCGGAAAGATCACCTCGCCCCTTACGCCTTTCCTGTTTGGGATACGCAGATCCGTTAGCATGGCATTGAGTGAAAACAGTTCTTTGTCTAAAAAAGTAAACTGATGTTCCAGGGCAAAGTTGATCTGGTCTCCTGATTGTTGAGCGGGTGTGGCATTGTGCAGGTATTTTACCCGATTGGTCATTTCAACTTCCGGCCAGGTGCCAAAAAACAGTCCTTCAGTAATATCAATGACCAGTTTGCCTTTAAAATTTTCATCATTGCCAAGGTCAACCAATGCCGGCCTTGGATTGGAACCATGCAGTGCCAGCTGTACCGCCTTTTCACCGGTTGTTTTTTCCCAGGTGGGAATGTCGAGGTCAAATTTGATACGGGATGACCCGATAAAAACGGTAGCCTCGTGTTGCGGCTGGTACACTTTCAGCCTGTTTTTTCGCCACAGACCCTCATCATCATTGTACCCACGATTGTACCCTTTGTGGCGCCACATATATTCCCAGCTAAAAAGTGAAACAACAACTATACACAGCATCAGTAGTGCTGCTTTGGTGAGGTTGGCAGTTGGCATTGGTTTTATTATTTAAAGCGGTAAAACTCCAGTTATCCGGTAGTACGAATAAAGATAACAGTTATATATCAGCTACTACTTATTTAGTAAACGGCAGGCATTGGTTACTGGTTGGAGAGAACCTGCATTTTTGCATTAGTGTCAGGAATAGTTAAATAAAAATCCTGGCAAAGGGGAAGCAAAAGCTACTTCAGTACACCCATTTCCTTCCCGATCTTTGTAAACGCTGCAATCGCTTTATCCAAATGCTGCATTTCATGTGCGGCACTCAGCTGCACCCTGATCCTGGCCTGGCCTTTAGCCACCACGGGAAAGAAGAAGCCAATAACATAAATGCCTTCCTCCAGCAATTTGGCTGCAAAATTTTGTGCAATAACGGCATCGTATAGCATAATGGGAACAATGGGATGTTCGCCTGGTTTAATATCAAAGCCGGCTTCGGTCATTTTGCTTCGGAAATATTGGGTGTTGGTTTCCAGTTTGTCTCTTAAAGAAGTTGTTTCACTCAGCATATCCAGTACCGCAATGCTGGCACCCACAATACTAGGCGCTACGGTATTGCTGAAAAGATAGGGGCGGCTTCGCTGGCGGAGCATCTCGATGATTTCTTTGCGGCCCGACGTAAAACCGCCGCTGGCACCACCCAATGCTTTGCCCAATGTGCCGGTAATGATATCGATCCTGCCCAATACCCCGCGGTACTCATGTGTACCTCTTCCTGTTTTACCCAAAAAGCCGGAGGAATGACATTCATCGATCATTACGATCGCATCATATTGATCTGCCAGGTCGCAAATGGTATCCAGTTGTGCAATAGTGCCATCCATACTGAAACTGCCATCGGTAACAATGATACGGCTGCGTAAATGAGCACTTTCTTTCAGTTTGACTTCCAGGTCGGCCATATTGTTGTGCTCATAGCGATAGCGCTGTGCTTTACACAAACGTACCCCATCTATAATGCTGGCGTGGTTGAGTGCATCACTGATGATGGCATCCTGTTCGTTGAACAATGGTTCGAACACACCACCGTTGGCATCAAAAGCTGCTGCATATAAAATGGTATCTTCTGTGCCCAAAAAGTCAGCGATCTTTTTTTCCAGTTCTTTATGAATATCCTGTGTGCCGCAGATAAAGCGTACACTGCTCATGCCATAGCCACGGTGATCAATGTATTTTTTGGCGGCTTCCAGCACCTTGGGGTGAGAAGACAGGCCGAGGTAGTTATTGGCACAAAAGTTCAAGACCTGCTTGCCATTTACCGTTATTTCAGGGCCCTGCGCACTTTCGATGATCCGTTCTTTTTTGGTTAAACCGGCGGTATCTATTTCCTGTAGTTCAGTGGCGATACGCTGTACAAATTTGTTATTCATATGTAGCTTTAAGGGTACAAATGTAGGCAGCCATTTGCCAGTTTAACAGGGATAAGTCATTAAATTTTAACATTTGACCCTGCCGCCTGTAACATTTAATCTCTACTTTCGTTTTACCCATCACTACATGAAAAAACGTTCCGCCATACTGCTGCTGGTATTAATGGTCATCTCGGTTGGCCTGTTGCTGTTTACTACGTACAGTACTGCTGCCATTCCCACAGGGGAGAAGCCCGCAAAATGTGACGCAGGGCCCTGTAATAAGAAAATGCCATCCACACTTCCCTGGAATATCATTTCCCCCACTATGTTCCAAAACCAGGGATAAGGGAACCTGTTTATTATTTTATTTTTGCTGTAACATTTTTCACCGGCTACCGTATTACAGGCAGTATAGCCATGTAAAACAATATTTGCCAGACTTACTGTATGACAGAAAGAGAGTATAACCAATGTGTGAACCTGTACGCAGACAATGTGTACCGCTTTATCCTGAAAAACCTCAGGCACGAAGAGGACGCAAAGGATGTGGTGCAGGGGGCCTTTGAAAAATTATGGAGAAACAGGGAGCAGGTAGACAATGAAAAATGTAAGAGTTTTTTATTTACCGTAGCCTACAACCAGATGATCGATCACATCAGGAAACACAAAAGAATGGTTTTAAAAGAGGAGTTTAATGAAAATGTGAAAACCACCCAGCAGCAGCAGCACGATTCAAAGAAGATACTGCATGCGGCGCTGGAAAGACTGAACGAAACGCAGCGGAGCCTGGTGATGCTGAAAGATTACGAGGGCTACAGTTACGAGGAAATTGGAAAAATAACGGGATTGAACGAGAGCCAGGTGAAAGTGTATTTGCACAGGGCCAGGCTGCAGTTGAGGGAGTTTATTGTGAAGCCGGAGAACATTATATAACCCCTCCGCCCCCTAAAGGGGGAACTTTGGAGCATAAATTTTAAAGCGTATTACACCCATGAGCATCAACAGAAATAATTACGAGGAGTATTTTTTACTGTACACAGATAATGAATTGTCTGTGGCAGAAAGAAATATGGTGGACGCTTTTGTGGCCGCCAATCCTGATCTGCAGGAAGAACTGCTGATGCTGCAGCAGAGTGTAGTAAAACCAATGGAAGTTGATTTCCCCGGTAAAGCCGGCTTATTAAAACCGGAGACCATTGATACTGCCACGGAAGAAAAATTATTGCTGCTGCTGGATAACGAACTGAAAGGCAAAGAAAAAGCAGCGCTGCTTACATTGATAGAATATAATAACGCAGTTAAAAAGGAATGGGAAATATTGCAGCAAACAAAATTTGCTGCTGCCGATACCATTATTTTTAACCACAAGCCATTGTTATATAAAAAAGAAGATGGAAAAGTGGTTGCCATTAAATGGTGGCGTATAGCCGCAGCTGCCATGCTGATCGGTTTTGGCCTATGGGGTACTGTTAGTTATCTGAATACAGCAAAGCAAGAGGGTAATGGTGGTGAAACCGCAGGAGTGGAGGTGAAAAGCGAAACTGGCAATAATGCAAAAACGGGATTATCCAATGAAGACAGCAGTAAAACAGTTCCGGCTGATCAAACTGCCAGCATTGTAAACACGGTAAATGCGAAAATTGAAAACGCAGACAATGATGTTGCAAATCAAAAGCAACCTGCAGTAGAAAATATAATTGTACAGCCGAAACAAAAGCCTGTTCAGCCGGGTAATATTGACAATACAGCAGGCATAGAACAGGAGGAAAAAGAAAATAATAAACAGCTTTTAGAAAGAATTAACAACGAGGACCGTAACAAAGAAATATATGTAGCCGTACAACCTGAAACAAAAAGCAACATAACCGAAAGTATCATTGACAACTCTTCTGCAGTTAAAAATACAATCGCCATCAACACTTCTTTCAAAAACGGCACCGGTGATAATGAAACATTCGTTTTTGATGAAGATGATGAAGACAAGCCAAGAAAAACAAAGCTGGGTGGTTTTTTAAAAAGAGTAAAAAGGGTACTGGAAAGAAAAACAAAAATCAAAACAGGCAATGATGATGAAGTGCGGATCGCCAACATGTCTTTTGCCATGCAGTGATCCCGTCTGCCGCCTGTGTAATCATTAAATTTTTAGACAAATGAAACAGCTATTTACTTTTATAGCAATAGTAATGTATTGCAGTACCACATCGGCACAAAACCAAACCGATACCATCAAGGTGGGGAATATGACCATCATAAAAAAAGGAGATAAGAAAGCAGCAGAAAAAAGCGAACCAGGTACGGCCAGCAATGCAGCAACTGCCGGCACTGCCAGCGCAGGAGAAAAAACAGACACCCTTCGTATAGGCAATATGGTGATCATAAGGGATGGTAACAATAAAGACAAGGAATCTGACCAGGACCGTAAGTGGAAATACTGGGGCCGAAAAAAAGATAAGCCCACCAATGTTAGCACCAACTGGTTCATTCTGGATCTTGGTTTTTCCAATTACGTCAACAACACCACAGATTACAGCAGCGGCGGTTATTTGTACAACAGGGCAGGTGCTGCCCCCCTCGGTGAAAATGATTTTACACTTAGTACAGGTAAAAGCATCAATGTGAATATCTGGTTCTTTATGCAGCGGCTCAACCTCATTAAGCACCATGTTCATTTAAAGTACGGTCTTGGTCTTGAGCTCAACAATTACCGTTACAATTCCTCCATCAGTTATTTAAAAGAAAACCCTTTTGTAACCGGCGTGGCACCTGCACCCACCATCTTTAGGGATTCTATCAGTTTTAAAAAGAACAAACTGGCAACAGACTATGTAACGGTTCCACTCATGCTTAGTTATTCCACTCATCCTTATGACCAGCACAAAGGTTTTAGCATCAGCCTGGGTGTAAGTGCAGGTTATTTGTATAGCCAGCGCAATAAGCAGGTAAGTGAAAACAGGGGCAAGGAAAAAACGAAGGGCGGTATCGGTGTAGAGCAGTTTAAATTTTCTTATGTGGGTGAAGTAGGTCTGGGCCCTGTAAGATTGTATGGCTCCTATTCACCCAACAGTCTTTTCAAAAATCAGCTGGATATGCGGCCTTATACCCTGGGTATCCGGCTTAGTAACTGGTAAGCTGTTAATTGATGATATTTAAAAAGATGGGCCCGTTCCATCTTTTTTCATTTAAAGCCAGCGTTAAATCAAATTTGTATTAAATTTTGTTAACAGTTTATCAATGAATTAAAATATTTTTGACTGGCACAACGTTTGTCTTTAGGTGTTTATAAATTCCTTTATGAAAAAAACCATTGTATTTTCTGCGGCCTTCGCAGTATTCATGATTCTTTTTATGGCTTTCATCCCTGCAAAAAAAGGGAGTAAGCGCTCTGTTGTAAAATCGGCCAGGGCTATCAAAGCCAAAAAATCACCCATTAAAAAAGAAGAAGCCTCTTACTATATCATTGTTGACAAAAGCGACTATGAGTTAAAAGTGTATGATGAGGAAGGCTGGTATGCCACTTACCCCATTGTATTTGGAAGTAAGGACCTGGGTGATAAAATGAGGGAAGGTGACCGCCGTACACCCAATGGAAAATTTAAAGTGATCCTTAAAAAGATTCACCAGAAATGGGGCCCTGAATTACTCCTGGATTTTCCGTTGCCAGCCGATGTGGCCAAGTTCAATGAAAGAAAAAAGAAGGGATTGGTTCCTAAAACCGCCCGGATAGGAAGTGGTATTGCCATACATGCCACCAGGCCCGAAGAAGAATGGACCGTTGATAATTTTTATAACTGGACGGATGGCTGTGTATCTGTAAAATATACCGAAATGAAAGACCTGTATGATTATATACAAACAGGTACGGAGGTAACTATCCAGCCATAGCACCCAAACTTCCTTGCCGATGAATCGGGATGTTCTAAAAGGGGCTTTAGCTTCTTAGATTTCACGGTCTCTTTCTTTATAGGTTGACTTATGCACATTTTCAAATTCCCCTTTTTATAGGCCAGGATCAACAAATAAAAGGCTTCCATCCCCATAGCTCAAAAAGCGGAAATCATGCTCTATAGCATAGTTGTATATCCTTTTCCATGCATCACCTACGGCAGCAGATACCAATAACAATAAGGTGGACTGAGGCTGGTGAAAATTGGTGATGATGGCCTGGGCCATTTTATACTGGTACCCCGGGGCAATCAATATTTGAGTTGTTGTGAATAGTTGCTGCAGTGCATTTTTCTTCATCCATCCTGTTAAACTGTTGAGCGCTTCCGCTGTTGAAAATCGGGTGTTGGATAAGGGCGCTTCATATACATCCCATTGCTGAATACGCAAGGCTTCCAATGCAATAGAAGGATCCAGCATCGTTTTTACACCCATCCAGTACAGGCTTTCAATGGTGCGAAGCGAAGTGGTGCCAACTGCAATTACCTGACCGGCTTTTGTAGTCAGCAGATCCAGGGTTTCAAGGCTTACATCGATCCATTCGCTGTGCATTTCATGGCCCTGCAATACATCCGCTTTCACCGGTTTAAAAGTACCAGCCCCCACATGCAATGTAACGTACGCAGCATTGATATTTTTTTTATCAAAAGTGGCAAACATATGGTCTGTAAAATGCAGGCCGGCTGTGGGTGCTGCCACACTTCCCTCCTGTTTTGCATAAATGGTTTGATAGCGCTCTTTATCTTCCTTGTCTGCCTTTCTTTTTATGTATGGAGGCAGGGGCATATCACCAAACATGGCCAATACTTCAGCAAAACTATACTCCGCAGGCTGCCAGGATAATTCCACCACGTAGGCATCCGGCAGTTTCTCCAATAACCTTGCGTTCATTGCTACTTGCCTGTTGCCTGTTGTCCATTGCTTATTGAGTTCGCCTCCCTTCCATTTACTTGCCCCGCCAATCATGCACTTCCATTGCACGCTGCCCTTTTTATTCATGATCACATCGTATCCCTTCAGCTCTCCGTAAGGTTCCAAACAAAAGATCTCGATCTGTCCGCCTGTAGGTTTTTGAAATACGATCCTTGCCTGTATCACTTTGGTGTTATTAAAAACCAGCAGGCTGCCGGCAGGCAGATGTGCTGCTATGTTTTTATAAATATCCTCTTTGATAATTCCATCCTTATAAATAAGCAGTTTGGACGCATCCCTTTCTGCCAATGGAAAAGCGGCAATTCTTTCTTCCGGTAACGGGTACGTAAAATCTGCGATAGCAATATTTCCTGGGTGCATGATTAATTTATTGGTTCAAAAAACTGCTGACGGACGCCATCCATTTGTCATTTTCTTTTTCACACAACGACTGGTGGCCTGAGTTTTCATACACCACCAATTGTTTTTTGCCGGCAATGTTTTTATATACGGCATCTGTTTCTTCCTGCAATACACGGGGATCGTTCCTCCCCCATTGCAGTAAGGTGGGCATGGTGATCTTCTTTACAAATTCAGCAGGTTTCATATCAAAGGCCCAAAAGCCATTTTCCACGCTGCCCCAAAACAGTACCAGCGTCGACAGCGGCTCTGCCGGCATGCCCATCAATTTGAGCCGACCGTGTGCAGCCTGCCGTATGGTGGCAAAGGGCATTTCTAAAATAACTTTGGATGGTTGCAGTCCGTAATCGCTGATGGCTTTGGATACTGCGGCGGCTCCCATGCTGATACCCCAAAGCACAATATTTTTTTCCCCTTTTGCCTGGATATAGTCGTAGGCCAATTTGATATCTTCACTTTCATCATACCCGATGGTACAGGTATTACCACCGCTGCCACCATGAGCCCGGAGGTCAACTAACAGGGTATGGTACCCCATTTTCCTGAAGCCGGCCGCTTCACTGGCCACCGATGATTTTTTACTTAAATGGCCGTGAAAAAGTATCACGGTGCCTTTTGAAGCAGCAGGGGTTTTATTGTGCCAGGCTTCCAGTTTGATGCTGTCTTTGGTGGTGAGTAATATGGTTGCTACAGCCGAATCGGGCACAGGGTTTTGCAGCTTTACGGCTTTGGCGCCAAACAGTATTTCTTTTGTTATATCCCAGCCGTTCTTTTCTTCCTTGCTTTTTATTTCCACCTCCTCCCTGTTGTAGATATGGGTGAATTTGTAGGCATGAAATGCGGTGATGATATTGACCAGTACAAAAAGTACCAGCACAGTTTTGAGAAGAAACCGGGCAAATTTTTTCATAAGCGTGTTTAAAAAAGCTATTGTTTGGGAGCAAATCTAAACAGCTTCTTCAAAAAAGTCTTTATTTTTTCTGCTGCCGCCATCACTTCTTCATTACTGTAAAAAAGGCCGTACTGGATCACAAAAATCACAGACATGCCATACACCATAAGAAATGTGTAGATACCCAGGTGCATCAGCAGGCAAAGCCCCAGTATGATATGCCTGGTTTTTTTGTCGAACACCAAAAATGGGAACAGGAGTTCGAGTATTACGGTGCCATATCCAATGAGAAAGGATAAGATCCAGGGCAGGGGAACATGCTTGCTGCCCGCAGCAAAAAGTGAATACCGGTCGTCGTTGATAAAATAATAAATGGCGGTGCCATCCTGCCAATAAGGCTGCAGTATCTTGTATGCACCCGCCATAAAGTAGGAGATACAAAGATTGACGATAATTGACCAGGCCGCCAGGTTGCTTACAAGGTTATATACCTTTTCTTTTTCCGGCGAAAAGGGCTTTCGCTTAAACAGCACAAAATGCGAAAAGGTATTGGCAAAAGAAAGGTACAGCAGCAGCAGCATCGACATCTCATCGCCGCTATTGGCAAATTTATTATTGACATGATACAATATTGTCATAGACAGAAACAGCAGTAAGGAAACCAGGTTTCTTCCTATGCCAAACAGGTTAAGTACCAATAAAACCATGCATATCCATATCAACGCCATGTAATGATCCCTGATAAAAATAACATTGAGCCCAAATGCCTGTAATACAGGAGAGGGGTCAAGTTGCAGAAAGCTCTTGTTGCTGTACAAAAATTCAAAAGCCGGCCAGCGGAAAAATAGTTCCTTGATAAACCATACACTTACCAGCACACGGAGAACGGCCAGGTAATAAGCTTTTTCATTTTTTTGCTGCAAGCGCCATATGGTTTGTTGAATGTTGAGCAATGGTTAAAGGGGTTTGTAGCTGGATATAAAAATTACCTGCTCATTTGCACCTGGCGTTACCGGGATGGCTGGCGTTGATGGCGGTATATATACATGTTTGATGATCAGCTGGTATTCTTTGCCGTTAGTACTTATTTTTTTCTGCTGCAGCATGGTACGGGCATAGCCGGTAATGTTATTGATCTCCTGCTGCTGTAAACTGTCTGACCTCACCGCCTCAATGGCCAGTTGCTGGTAAACATCCGCCGTTTTCCCCGGCAGTGAGTCTTTGATTTTCTTTTCATGATGGTGTACCCTTACTTCCACGCCATTCATTACAATGTATAATATTCTTTCGTGTGCATCCTGTTCGTTGTTAAACGGGGCATGTGCCCTTTTTTGGGTCAGCAGGTATTGCACCAGGTCGGTGGTGTCTGTTGCAGAAGGATCGGCTGTATCCCTTGTAATAAACAGCAGCTGCCGGTTATATACTTTTGTAAAGGCAAACATCCGCCAGTTTTGCCGGGCAAAGCTGCGATAGATAAATGCCTGGTTGGGTACAGCGGAAGATACCTTGCTGCCAAATAATACCAGGCCAAATGTGATGAGCCAGTAGTAGCCAACAGCCAGCACAATGCACCAGCAAAGCCATTTATATGCAAGCCGGTAAGAGGAGGCACCTGTTGGTTTCATTGCGCTCAAAGGTAAACATTACAAAAAATGATTTTCCATTTATGATAAAAATCATTCCCGGAACTTGTAAAATTCTTTAGTGATAGCTCCCTATATTTACCATCCAATTTTCAATCAAATAAAGTATATGAGAAAAAATGTTCTATTGCTGGCGGTTATGCTGCTGCATATGGCGTCCATTGCACAGCCTGCTAAAGCAAAGCTCCAGGCTCCGGGTAAATACGAGTGGAAAACAGCCACCAGTGGCGGCTACACGTATAAGTATGTAACCAACGACCCCATTAAAGCGAGGTTTTATACCTTAAAAAATGGGCTGACGGTAATTTTGAGTGCCACCAAAAAGGACCCGAGGATACAATGTTATGTGGCTACCAAGGCAGGCAGCAAAACGGATCCTGCAGATCATACAGGTCTTGCACATTACCTGGAACACATGCTGTTTAAAGGCACCGAAAAATATGGTTCTTTAAACTGGGCCAAAGAAAAACCAGAACTGGAAAAGATCAATGCACTGTATGAGCAGTATAATAAAACCACGGATGAAGAACAGCGGAAGGCGATCTATCACCAGATAGATTCAGTAAGCGGAGTGGCTGCCACTTTTGCCATTGCCAATGAGTATGATAAAATGATGAGCAATATGGGGGCACAGGGCACCAATGCGTTTACATCCTTTGAACAAACCGTTTACACAGATGATGTGCCTTCCAATGCCATCGACAAATACCTGGCGGTACAGTCGGAAAGATTCCGTGCACCCGTATTCAGGATCTTTCATACAGAACTGGAAGCCGTGTACGAAGAAAAGAACAGGAGCCTTGATAATGATGGCCGCAAAGTTTTTGAAACACTGTTCAGGGAATTGTTTAAAAACAACAATTATGGCAAGCAAACCACCATCGGCACCATTGAGCATTTAAAAAATCCATCACTGCAGGCGATCAGGAATTATTTTAATACCTATTATGTACCCAACAATATGGGTGTGATACTGAGTGGGGATTTTGATGCAGATGTGATGATAAAAAAGATCGAAGCAGCTTTTGCCTACATGAAAAATAAACCGGTACCTGCTTATACTTTTGATCCGGAACAGCCCATTACTGCGCCGGTATTAAAAGAAGTAACCGGTCCGGATGCAGAAAGTGTTACCATTGGCTTTCGGCTGCCGGGCAATAAGGATAAAGACATTCTGTTGGCAGAATTGATCGGCCAGGTGCTAACCAATGGAAAGGCCGGACTGATGGATCTGAACCTGGTAAAAAAGCAAAAGCTGCTGAGGGCTTCTGCATTTACTTATACATTGATCGACTATGGTATTTTATACATGCAGGGCGCTGCCACTACCGGCCAGAGCCTGGACGATGTAAAAGCGCTGATGCTGGGCGAGATCGAAAACCTGAAAAAAGGCAATTTTGATGATAACCTTATTGCATCTATTGTAAACAATATGAAGAAAACCATCATTCTTGCTTCTGAAAGCTATGGCAGCAGGGCAGAAACATTGATGGATGCTTTTACCAGTGAACTCGACTGGAGAGGGCAGGTGGCTTATACAGAACGACTCAGCAAACTTACCAAAAAAGACATCGTTGATTTTGCCAACAAATATTTTGGCGATAATTATGTTGCTGTTTTAAAACGCAAAGGAGAAGATAAAAATGTGTTGAAAGTAGATAAGCCAACGATCACGCCCGTTGAAACCAACAGAGACCAGCAAAGTGATTTTGTAAAGGCAGTCAATGCCATGCCAGGCACACCTGTAAAGCCTGTGTTTTTAGATTACAATAAAGATGTGCAAAAAGGCAAAATAGGCGCAGCAGAAGTTTTGTATGTTCCCAATAAGGACAACGCCATTTTCCGCCTGCGCTACCGGTATGATATGGGTACCTGGAACAATAAAAAGCTGGGCATGGCTGCACAATACCTGCAGTTTTTAGGTACGGATAAAATGAGTGCCGAAGATATAACCAAGGAATTTTATAAGATCGCCTGTAGTTTTAATGTAAGCGCCGGTACGGAATTCACAACGGTAACCATCGAAGGCCTGCAGGAAAATCTTACCAGGGCAGTTACCTTGTTTGAAACCTTGCTGAAAAACTGCAAGGCAGATGATGAAGCATTAAAAGCATTAAAGGCAAGAACCAACAAGGCAAGGGGTGATGCCAAATTAAATAAAGGTGCCATTATGAACGGGTTGGTGGCTTATGCAAGATATGGTGAGAACAATCCATCTAATTATACACTCAGCAATGACGAATTAAATGCGTTAACGGCAGATGAGCTGGTAAACATCCTGCATTCACTCAATAACTATGCTCACAAAGTGTTGTACTATGGCCCGCAGCCTTTACCTGCATTTACAGCAGGTGTAGGCAAACTGCACAAAGTGCCTGCCGTGTTTACACCAGCAGATAAAAAAGCTGATTTTGCATTTACCAGCACCAGCAGCAACAAAGTATTATTTGCCGACTACAATATGGTGCAAAGCGAAATACGCTGGGTAAGAAATGCCGGACCTTATAGTGCGGATGCAGAAACAACGGTTGATATTTTCAACAATTATTTTGGTGGCGGCATGAGTGCATTGGTTTTTCAAACCATCCGTGAAAGCAAGGCGCTGGCTTATTCAACCTTTGCTTTTTACGGCAAGCCGGATAAAAAAGAAGATCCATTCTACACATTGGCCTATGTTGGTTGCCAGGCAGACAAATTCAATGAATCCATTACAGCCATGAATGAATTGCTGAATGAGCTGCCCAATGTTGCAGAGAATATCAACACCGCCAAAACCGGTATCAAAAAAGATATCGAAACAGAGCGTATTACACAGGATGCTATTATCATGAACTACCTGGCTGCACAACGTAAAGGGTTAAAGGAAGATATCCGCAAAGTAAAATATACTGCTGTTGATAAGATAGGGTATGAGGAACTGAAAAAATTTCATGCAGAGAATCTTTCCAACAAGCCATATACCTATTGTATCGTGGCATCAGAGAAAAAAATAACGGCAGACATGCTGCAGAAATATGGTGATGTGAAAAAGCTTACGCTGGAGGAGATATTTGGATATTAACAGGATGTATTCTTTTTATAAGCAGCCCCGGAATCAAACGGGGCTGTTCTTTTTTTTACAAAGTTCACATCTTTATGCGATAGGTGTTTTTCAGATTGCCATGGAACTTTGATCTTTTAAAAGTACAGGCATGAAAAACAATTTTACGATCGGGGCAATGGCCCTTTTAACACTATTTGTATCCTGCAAAAAAGAAGAATCTGCAAAAGGGCCGGTGGTTGCCCCGGTTGAAGCCATCCGCATCGATCTTGGGCAAAAAGAAATAGAATATGGAGCAGCGCCGGTATTGCTTGATTTTGATAATGACGGAACAAGGGATTTTATTTTTAATGTTACACTGGTTGGCGACCCGTTGATGGGAGTGGTTAAAAGAAAATTCATGGCAGGCTCAGGAATTCAATCCCTGTTTGCAGTTAATGAACAACAGCAGGTTCCCTGTATGAATAAGGGCGAAAATATCTCCTTGGAAAATTTTAATGGGTACGAATGGAACCTGGTGTCGGCTGTAATGCTGGTGGAAAGATGGGAAAATATGGCAGGTGATATTACCTGGCACGGCAACTGGAAGGGCGCCGTTAAAAAGTACCTCCCCTTTCAATTGAACATCAATAATAAACGGCACAATGGCAGGGTTGAATTGACTATAGATATTGCCAGCCAAAAAGTAGTGCTGCACAAAGCGGCTTATACCCGGCAACCGGAAAAGGAAATAAAAGCCGGGGAATAATGTATGTATGTACGTTTATTTTGCGGCGGTCAATGACCGCCGCATATTTATTTTACAAGTACCTTTTTCGTTACTGTTGCAGATGCGTTACTGAGCTCCAGCAAATAACTTCCTGCTGATAAGCTTACGGAAGGCGCAATTACAACTTTTGTGTTGTTATTTGTAACCGTTGTTTCGTATACCAGTTGCCCGGCGGCATTCAGCAGCCTTGCCCTGTAGTTGCCTGTTTCACAGTTTACAAACTGCACATTCATAAGATTGTTTTCTATAGGGTTTGGATACACGGATATCACAGGATGTGTAATGCTGTTATTGTTTACTTTCACAATAGTGCTATAGTGTATGTGGCCGTTTTCATCGATGTATTTAATGCGGTAGTAGTTGTATCCCGGTAAGGGTTGCTTGTCTGTACTGCTGTATTGGTATTGTGCAGCGCCGGCACCAGCAGCGGCTTTGTTTCCAATGGTTAAAAAATGAATACCATCGGCAGCTCTTTCCACTTCATATTTCTGAATGTTCAGTTCATTTGCAACTACCCAGTTTACGTTCACTTCAGTTTGTTGTAAGATGGCTTGCACAGAAACAATTGTTACAGGCAATACAGTGGAACGTTTGAAAACGACCCTGAAACGGTTTGCCGCTGCAGAGGCCGTATTGCCATCAACTGTAAATTCAATAGCCGATTTGTTGTACAGGTCAACGGGTACGCTTGTCTGCAGATAGCTGTCTTCGAGCCAGGCAGTTAAAGCAGGGTCATTGATTGCTGCCGCTTCTATTTCAAAGGCATACCTGCGCTGGGTGATCCGCTGCAGTTTTAAAAACAGGGTATCGTTTTCCGTTAGCTTTTCACTTCTTTCTGCTGCAAGCGGATACCCGTTTCTTACCAGGCACATGGTTTCGTTGATATTGCTGAATTTGAGTGCATCGCTCCGGTCAATACCCTTGCCCAGCCCATCAGCCCCTTCAAACAAAACCCCGTCTGCCACGATAGTACGGCCATCGTTTTCTTTAAGCTGCAGCACGATCCGTATGCTTTGCATAGGATCCGGGTTTGAAAGCGGTCTGAACAGCGCATTGTTATTTCCGGCAGATTTGCAGGGCTCAGGAAAGCTGATACCCGCCACACCGTTAGCTTGTGTTTCCACAAAAAAAGCCTGGCCCGATTGCAAATGATTTGTTTGGGAGGATGCCAGGATCGATTTGGTGAAGGCACCATTGTTATCAAGATCATCCAGCATTACATAGCCACCCAGCATATTCAGTGAGGGGTCCCACACATAAAAGCGTTTTACAAGATTATTTCTCAACACATTATTAAAATCAACCGGTGAAGCAAATGGGTTGCCAATAAGCGTATATCCACCACCGGTACTACTGGCAGTGAATGCCTGTGTACCTGTCTGCAGCTGACCATTACTGATCAGCGTGGTGTTATTTGAATTAGGGATGATGAAGTTATCAGTATGCCTGTCGCCCCTTACAAAAACAAAATAACCGGTGTTATCTGCCTGCCCGTTGTTTCCCTGCGATAGTGACACATAGGTATTGAGCACCGGTTCCAGGTTCTGTGTATGTACATTCCATGTTTTCATGGAAGCGTTATTCTGCGGACTTGCATCCAGGCCATTGCCGCCGGCACCGGTTGGTGACGGTCCGGTTACGGCTGTATTGATGCCTTGTACATACACGCCCTTGTTTTGCCAGGTGTCAAAAACAGAAGGTGTTTGGGTAAGCGGCGCAGTGATAAGCCGCCAGGCACGCCGGTTGGGGAAGTATCTTTCCACAATGGATTTACCAACGATATTGGCGCCGGCTGGAATGACGTCCACCCTTGCTGTCAGGTCTTTATCCGAACGAAGGGTTAAGTTGCTGTCAGGGTAAAGAATGCCATCATATACGCCCAGCACATGCTGAACCGCTACTTTGGATCTTATTGCTGTACCGTGTCCGCTTTTATTAATGGACAGGTTATAGATGGAGGTGGACTGCGTTCCTCCCAGGTAAGAAAAAGTAGTATCCTTATCACCTGAAAACTGTACGGTTCCTGCACTGTCAACCAGGGTGCCATTATTAATTAGTGCGGCGTTTCTTACTACCAGCGACACATTGCCCTTCATGATCAGTTTGCTGTTGCCACTGATGGTGAGCGACTGAGCAGGTAAGTATACGGGCGCAAAAGCAAAAAATACTATTTGTACAACTTGTTTCACCGGGAAATTATTTGCTAGTGAATTATTTAGATTTTGTTTCCAGCGCCTCGATACGCTTCACCAGTTTTTCGATCAGTTCTTTGCTGCTTTCCTTTTCTGCCACCTGTTTTTTCAATTCGTCAATTTGCTGTTGCTGTTCTTTAAAAGCATTTACATAAGCCACCAGTATCGGGTGAATATTTAAACTGAGATAGCCATCTTTTTCTACCGTGACCGCTTCGGGAAAAACCTGTTGCACTTCCTGTGCAGAGAAGCCATAACCCTGTGCATCGGTGGCTAAGTTTCTTGCATTGCCTTTTGCATAGTGATACATGATGGTGTTCAGCTTCATGATATCCTTAAGACCTTTGGTATAATTTCCATCAATCGTTTTTAGCCGCATGTCAGAGGTGATCGTCCAGGTACTGGTGGTGAGTTTACCGGCAAGGTCTGTTGATAAATGAAGCTGGTAATCAGGATTGGCAACACCCAGCCCCATCCTTCGGGTGGCAAGATCAATCGTTACAGCATTCACACCACCACCCAGGAAATTAAATTTATCTCCTGCGTCCTGGTATTGCAGGCCCCAGTTTGCAAAACCCTGGCTATGTGCAAAAATCATCCTGTTGGCATTATTGTTTCCGGATTTGAACATATAGTTCATAATAGAAACCGAATTGTCGTACTGAACAGTGCCTGTATTGCCAACCGAAAATTTATTGGCAACAGAAAAGGCAGAATCTGGGTTTACTGTATTTACTCCGGTACGCTGGTTAAACAAATCAACAGTCAGTACATCACTTCCCGGCTTCATAAAATTAAACTTATCACCTGCATCAATATATTGCAGTCCCCAGCCGGGGAAAGTTGTGCTATGGGCAAATACCATTCTGTTGGCATTTGTTTCACCTGATTTGAACATATAGTTCATAGTAGAAACACTGTTGTCAAACTGCACCGTACCGCTGTTACCTACTGCAAATTTATTTGCCACTGAAAGTGTTGAGTCAGGTGCTGTGGTACCAATACCTACTTTGGTGTCTGCTGTGGCGCCATTTACGCCGTTGATGCTTCCTAATACAAGGCTGTTATTCTGAGCAACAAGTGCATTGGCACCAATAGCTGTGGCGTTGTTAAGATTAGCTGATGAAGTATTAGCCAGGTAACCAATACCTGTGTTGGTAGAACCTGTTGTGTTGGTTGACAAAGCGCTGTCACCTAATGCAACATTCCGGTGTCCATTGGTATTATTGAGTAAGGCAAAATTTCCGGTGGCAGTATTATATTCCCCGGTATTATTATTACGCATGGTAAAGGTTCCCACAGCCAGGTTGCCATGTGCATTGTTTGAAAACATGGCACTATCACCAACGGCTATGTTATAATTTCCGTTGGAGTAACCGAGTGCTCTTGTGCCAACTGCCACATTCCCGGTACCGGTAGTATTGGAATACAGGGAACCGATACCTAAAGTGGTATTGCTTTTACCGGTAGTATTGTAGTACATGGTGTATGCGCCAATGCCGGTATTCTCAATGCCGGTGAGTGAATCGGCGCTGGCTCCATATCCTGCGCCGGTGCCTACAAACGTATTCCGTTCTCCCATGTTTTTAAAACCGGCTGCATAACCAACAGAAGTGGTTTCATTCACATACAAACCAGGAGCAGGCAAACCAGTCTGTGCGCCAGAAGCATAAAAGCCAATCGCGGTATTATACCTGCCTCCTTTGCCCATCATAGCACTCCTGCCAATAGCAACATTATACAAAGAAGAGTCAGTGAATTCCAGTGCCCCTACACCAATGGCCGTATTTTGGTCGGGATTTTTGGCATAGCGCAGTGACCTCCAGCCCATGGCTGTATTGGCTTCACCAGCATCGTCGTAAAACATTGATTCGTACCCTACCGCTGTATTATTATTGTTCCGCCTGTGGCTGTACATCGCATGAACACCGATCGCTGTGTTATTATATCCGGATGTGTCCAGCAGCATCGCTTCCGTACCAACTACCGTATTGTTATTGCCAGATTTATGATTGTAGAGAGCATTTACACCGAGGGCAACATTCCATGCTCCGGAAATATCGTTTCTTAAAGCACTTGTTCCCAGTGCTGTATTTGAATTTCCTCTTAAATGATAGTACATAGATAAAAACCCAACCGCTGTATTATAACGGCTGCCGGTGTCGTTTCTCAAAGCGCCTGCACCAATAGCAGTTTGCCCACTATAACGGGCAAAACGCAAAGCATCATTTCCTACGGCTGTGTTATCATTCATATCGGCTGGATTCACAATATTCTCTGCTTCGTACATGGCAGCATTACCGATGGCCGTGTTGTTGTATCCAACTTTATTTTTTAACAAGCTCAGGTATCCCAGCGAAGTATTGGCACCACCAGTAGTATTACTATCCTGGCTCGAAAAACCGATGGCTGTATTGGGATAGGTGGAAATGGTATTTGCCAACGCCCTGCTGCCCACTGCCACGTGGCTGGTTGAATTATCACTTTTTGAAAGAGCCTTATATCCTACCGCCACATTATCGTTTCCATATGCGGCCACCATGGCGGAATCACCAATGGCTACGTTTCTTTTATAGGCATTATTATTTGGCTGATCACTATTAAAAAATCCAATTCCAAGTAAGGTATTATAGCCAATGGCTACGTTCTTACTCCCGGTATTTGCATAGTAACCAGACTGGTAGCCGAGGTAGGTATTTTCAACACCTTGCTGATTGCTGCTTTGCAGGTAGCCATTTAAGTAGCCGGACCTGAAGCCAACCGCTACAATATTATTTTTATTGCTGTACAAAAGAGCATTGTAGCCAACCGCTACATTTCTTGATGAGTCATTTAGATATAACGCATCATGCCCTACCGCCGTATTGTAGTTGGCACTGTCCGCAGTACGCAAGGCAGAAGTACCGATGGCCACATTGCCATCACCTCTTTTTGTTTCCAGCATGCTGTGGCTGCCGATAGCAACATTGTACAAACCCGATTGCAGGTTTTTGAGCGCCGATCCACCAACAGCCGTATTGTGGTTGCCCGTTTCAAAAGAGGAAAGGGTATTGTTACCAATTGCTGTATTCATGATGCCTGTAACAGGTCCGCTGCCACGCAATGCCCGGTAGCCAAAAGCGCTGTTTTCCACCCCCGTGGTATTGGTATGCAGGGCGCTGTCGCCAAAAGCCGTATTGTTGCTGCCCGTGGTATTAGCGCCTGCACCTCCACCAATAAAATAATTATGTGTTCTTGTATTCAGCTGTCCCATGGGTAAATTATTCTGGCGGAGCATAATTGGCTTATCATCCGTGGTGCCTAAAAAATTGGTCGTGGTATCGGTACCGTTATTACCGGTTAATGACCAGGCAGTTTTTAAATCAGCAGTAGCCAGCCACAACCATTGTGTGCCATTGTAGTAATGGAAACCCACACTGTCCGGGGCTGTTTGAAAAACCAACAGGCCCGTTGCTGGTAAAGCAATGGCATTTCTTTCGGTTTTTGTCATACGTGGTGCAAGAAAGCCCCTGGTGGTGGAACTGATATCCAGCATGGCGCTGGTATCGGGTTGGTTACCGGTTTCGTTAATCGCAATATTTTGTGACTGAGCACTACAGGATAACATGATTCCGAGGATCGCTGAAAGAATTTTCTTCATGGCTTTGATTTGTGCCGTAAAAATGAAGAGAGTGGATGACTGAAAAAATCTTTACAGGTCAACACGGGGTAATTTTAAAACGAAGCGTATTGTTTTTAAGATGAAGTGCAGCAAAAAGTATAAATGCTGCAAGGTTGCCGGGTGGAATTGCAAGACCTTGCAGGTACGGAATGAGCAGTACTATCTATTGGGCAGATAAAATGTAATAAGTAAAAGGTATAACCTGTTTAGTAAACGGTACTTTACTAATAAAGAAGTAATTGTTTTATTGCAGGGAATCATACTCTTCAGGCGTATCAATATCAAATGCACCTTCCGGAAAAGCAACTTCAGCAACATCATGTATATGCTGCTGTACAATTCTTTTAGCACCAGATGGTCCATTCAGCAATAACAGCCTGTCAAAATATTTTTTATCAAATAATACAGGTGTGCCATTGGTATTATTATAGGCAGACGCAATGATGCTTTTTCCCGTTTTTTGTTTTGTCATTATCAATTCATTCAGCAAGGCACACGAGATATAGGGCTGATCACAAACCAGGATGATGATGTTTTCCGTGGTAGGGTATTGTTGTAAGATATGCGTAACACCAATTTGGATAGAAGCGCCCATTCCTTCTTCCCAGTTTTTATTTTCGGCGACGTCAATTTTTTGCGGCAACAGCACCTCCTGGAGTATTGAATGATAGCAACCAGTAACTACTGTTAATTGATCCGATTCGGACTTTTTTATTTCATCAATCACGTGCTGCAGCAGGGTTTTTCCTTTAAAGGGCAGCAGCATTTTAGCTACAGCCCCCCGGTCGGTACCGTAGGTCAGACCGGTTTCTTGTTTGTCTGTTTGCTGGTTTGACCTGCTGTACCGACCAGTGTTCATCCTTGATGAACTGCCTGCTGCCAACAATAAACAATTTGTCATTTACCATTATGATTTTACGGAACTAAAATGGTGATCATGTATAAACCCATTCTTATCCCTGAGTGTGGCGGCATTTTTTTTGGCTAATACAGCTTTTATTTCCGCTATGATGGAAAGTGCAATTTCTTCCGGCGTTTCTGCACCAATATCAAGACCTGTTGGTCCGTAAATATTGTTGGTGCTGCGGATATCCGTTCCCTGCTCTGCCAGTTCATGCAGCATTTTTTCCATTTTTTTCTTTGGCCCCAGCACACCAATATAATTGCTGTTGGTATGAACGAGTGCTGAAAGCATGGCCAGATCATAGTTATAATTATGACTCATCAATACAAAAACGGTCTGCTCATTGATGCTCAGCTGTTGCACCGCTTCAACCGGTTTAGCTACAATGATCTTTTTTGCGGAGGCAAAACGCTGTGGATTGGCGTGTGTTTTTCTGCCATCCATGATGGTTACATGCCAGCCCAGTACATGTGCCATCTGTACCAGGGGGAAAGCGTCATTCCCTGCCCCCGCAATGATCAGCTCTACCGGGGGCTTTACTAACTCAATAAATGCAGAGATGTTTGCGGGTTGATATTGTTTAATAATAGAATGCCTGCTTTCAAAAACACCTGCAATGTCTTTGTCCATTTCATTTGAAATGGCGGCTATACCTGTTTCGCCAAGCCGGAGATCATTTGCGGCAAACAGCCGGGTTCCATATTGTGTTTGTAAAGCATCCAGGTTAAATAATGTTACCAGTACGCAATTGGTTTTTTGAACAGCAGCATTTTCCAGTAAGGTGATGGGGTTTATTTCTTTTGCCGGATCAACAGGCTCAAATAAAATGTGGACTATGCCATTACAACCTAATTGTATGCCGATTGTATTATCGTCTTCATCCATACTGTCGTAGGTAACCAGTTTGTTTTGTTGCTGGTTGATGGCCAGCAGCGCTTTTCTCAATGCATCACCTTCCAGGCAGCCACCACTGATGGCACCAGTAAGCGCTCCATCTTCTGTTACCAGCATCCTTGCACCTGGCCGGCGGTAAGAAGAACCTTCTACATGCACCACGGTGGCCAGGGCCGTTCTTTTATTTTCCTGCGTCGCTTTTTTAAATGCCTGGATGATGTCTTCGATTTCTTTCATATGCTGTTTATAGAGAGGTCCTCGCCATATTCACAACCTTACATATTTTACAAATACCTCTGCGTTTTCTGTTCCTGCATTAAATGTTTCAGTTACCTATTAGTATGTGAAAAATACAATTTAATGGGCATAAAGTATCCATCTATTTTCAAATGAAATAGGCAGGCACTACTGTTATACAATTCAAACATGGATTGTTTCAGTTCATGCAGTCATTGATTTATAATGGTTACCGGCCCGCTTACTTTCGCATCATCAAACTATAGCCATGAATAAAATAATTTACCTGTTATTGCTGGTTGTTTCGCCAGCCCTTACCCAGGCCCAGTTGGGCGGCTTTATGAACAAAGTAAAAAATAAAGTAAGCAGTAAGGCCAACCAGCGGCTGGATGCAAAAGTTGACAAGGCGATTGACAAAGGGCTTGATGAAGCAGAAGGGAAGGGCAGCAGTGCTGCGGCACCTGAAGGCAACAGCGGCGGTAATGCAGCGGCAGGAACTGACGAAAAGCAGCCTGAACCTGCAGGAGTAAGTGCTTTCAGTAAATACGATTTTATTCCCGGGAATGAAATTGTGTATTACGATAATTTTGAGCAGGATGCCCTGGCAGAATTGCCCACCGGCTGGAATACGAACGGCAGCGGGGAGGTGGTAACGCTGGATAAATTCCCAGGCAAGTGGTTGCGGTTGCACAAAGGCTTTGTTTACCTCACAGCCAATGAAAAGGAGTTCAGCGAAAATTTTACTGCTGAGTTTGATGTGATCATGCAATTGAAAAACAATGGCTGGATGTTTCCGGTTTTTTCAGTGGGTTTATTTTCCACAGGCTCGGAAAGTACAACGGACAATTCGTTTTTAAAAAACTACAATAGCAAAAGTGCAGTAGCTGCACATATCTATCCCGGGAGTTATAACAACAGCAGGCTGGTGGTGGAATCTTATAATGATAACAAGCCCTATTTTAACAGTGATTCTAAAGAATATGCACCATTAGATAAATATTATGGCAAGCCTGTTCATGTTGCTATCCAGTTACAAAAACAACGAGTCCGTATCTGGATCAATGAAACAAAGGCTTTTGATGTACCCAAGGGGGTGCCTGCAGGTAAAATACTAAACCAGTTATTTTTCAAAGTTGGCTCCACAAATTACCCGGAGGAACAATACGGCATGTACATCAGCAATATTAAAGTGGCCAAGGGCGTGGAAGATACCAGGCACCGGTTGGTAGAAGAAGGAAAGTTCAGCACCACGGCTATTTTATTTGATGTAAATACGGCCATATTAAAGCCAGAATCTATTGGTGTGATCAAAGAAATTGCCGGCGTATTAAAAGAGCATAGCGATATCAGGATCAGCATTACAGGTCATACAGATAGTGATGGAAGTGATGCGGCGAATGTAACGCTCTCTAAAAAAAGAGCAGCTGCTGTAAAAGATGCGTTGGTAAACGAATTCGGCATTGATGCATCGAGGGTGGAGACTGATGGCAAGGGCGAAGCGGTACCCATAGCAGATAATAAAACGAAAGAAGGAAAGGCGGCGAACAGGAGGGTAGAGTTTGTGAAGTTGTAGATTATGAAGCAGGATAATTAGCTCTTCGGTTCTCTCCTGCCTGCGTCACCGTTTCAGTTATCCGCTTCAATCTTGTTTCCGGTTTTTTAGCACTGCTGATCCAATCCAGGATACCTTTCTTTACAGAACGGGGAAAAGCGTTAAAGTTCATCCAGGCCATTTTGTTTTTATTAAAAGCTTGCTGAAGATCTGCCGGTATGATGATCTGTTCCACTTCATCTAAAGCAATCCATGCACCATTCTGTTTGGCTGTTTCTATTATAGCGAGGCCGGCTGCAGTCATTAAGCCTTGTTGAATGAGTTCTTCAATCTTGTCTTTGTTTATTTTGCTCCATTTGCTTTTAGAGTTGCGTTGGGCAAAATATTGATAATAGCTTTTGTCATCCCTTTTATTCGGTTTACTGTCTATCCAGCCAAAGCAGAGCGCTTCTTCCACCGCTTCTTTATAATACACACTGGGCGTACCGCTTTGCATTTTGTACATGATCAGCCATACAGCTTTTTCTTTTGCATGGTTTTTCTCCAGCCATTTGCGCCAGGCAGCCCGGCTTGTGGCATATACAGTTTTAATGCCCTTGTATTCTTTTTCTACTGATGGTTTGCTTTTGATCATAGTGCCCGTCAAAAAATAAGTAAAAAGATGGCAGACATTAAAATTACAGAATGCGTCTGACTGCACTGTTGGTTGTTAACGCATTTTGCTCCATTCCTTCAATAAATATTATACCTGGACGCTTCCGTTTCTCAAAGCTACCCAGGTTGTCATCCATCTGCAATGCCTTTGCACCATTGATGGTGGCCCATTGCAATAATGTTTGTAAAGCTAAAGTCGGAAAATATTTTTGCAAAGTTTTCATCTCTTCAACAATACTGAGCTGGTGATTGGAAGCCAGGCTATCGGTGCCGAGTACCATATTTGTAACCCCGTTATCGCTTGTACTAAGCGGAGTGGAAGCAGCTGGCAACGGTTGTATAAAGAGATCCATATCGGGCAATGTGTTGCTGATGTACAGGTTGGCATTAGGGCAAATACAAAAGAAATTTGACTGTTGACTGTTTGCTGTTTGCACTTGTTTTAAAAAGTCAGCATCCTGTTTATCAGTATGAACATTGTGCACCAGGATAAGTGATTCGTAATTTTTTAAAGAAGGTAAATAGGTTTGCAAACTGGTTTTGCCAGACGGTTTAAAAAACGACATATCAATCCCTAATTTTTCGTACAACCTCAAAAAATCTCCCCTTCCTTTTTCAAACAGTTCATTTTCAGCTGCCGTTTCCTGGTTGTGGATGGAAAGTACCTTGTTGCCTGGAAATTGATTGATCCTATTGAATAATTCCGGCGAAACAGAATAGGGTGCATGAGGAACGACAGAATTGTTCACAAATAACTTGTTGTACTGCCTATAATAATCCAGGCTCCGTTCAAAACGGGTGGCAGCAACGGACGGAGGAAAACCGCTTGTTTCAATAAAGTTGTAATAGTGTATTTTACTTTTTTGTTTTTGCGGGATAGTTAAAATGTTATTGCAAATATCACCAACAGCAACAATGCCATTATCATACATTTCATGATCGGCCTTTTGAATAGCTGCTGCAATTTCATCTTCGCTGAAATGCCGCTCGCTGATCACTTTAAAGACAAAATCAACCAGGCCTGTTTTTTCCGGGATAAGCCCTTTCATATGGCTGAGTTCCAAATGGCAATGGGCATTGATAAAACCGGGGCTGAGGAGGCCGTTGAAATGCTGTACATCATCGCCTGCTTCGGCGGCATCAACAATATCAACGATTTGTCCATCGTTAGCTGCTATAAGCACATTTCCGGCCTCCAGCATCTGGCGACCTGTAAAGATTTGATCAGCACTGAATTTCCTGTACAACTGGGATCTATTAAAGGTGAAAATTCAGCAAATGTATCCATTGTATTTAAAACCCGCCTGTTATCAATGCTAACGCAAAACCGTAAGTGAAAAGCCCGCATTTACTATTATATTAACTCCCGGGCCTGTTGTAAGGCTTCTGATGATTACTGCAGAATTGATCACCAGGTTACCCGAAAGGATCACCACATCTGTATTACTATCTGGCAATGCTGAACAACTCCAGTTGGAAGTATTTTCCCAGGCTGTTGTGGTGCCCACCCATCGGTTAATGAATTTGATAGTAACCGCATCCGTTGTACCATTATTTGTAACACACCGTATCTGGCGGCCCGCCCATGAGGAAGGGATATCAATAAGATTTAAATTTTGATTGACGGCACCAGTAAAATTTCCTCCGTCAACAATATCACTAAATGTGGTACCGTCTGTGCTGAGCTGCCATTGATAACTTGTACCCGTTATTTTACTGCTGATCATGGTACTTGAAACGGGCGGGCAAAATTCCGCGATATCACCCACGGTATTTTTTAAAATACTTACATGACCTTTCACAAGGTCAGGCTTACTATCTTCATTAAGGTCACATGCAAAGATGCTGCCTTGCAGCACCGGTGACAGTTTTACAGGATTGGAAAATGAAAGGTTCCCACCAACCATGCTATTGTTTTTCAATATGGATACATTACCTGCTGCAATATCAGGTTTTGTATCTCCATTCAGGTTGGCCACCACGATATTATTCGGCCCTCTTACAATGCCTAGAGAATATTGAACATTATTAGACAATGCGATAATACCGGGTGTACTGTTATTCTTAAACAAAATAACGATGCTGTCTGTTGCTGCTGCCACATCGGGTTTGTCATCTCCGTTAAGGTCTGCTGTAACTATCCGTGTAATGACATTGTTGCTGCCGGCAGGAAACAATACAGGGTCAAGAATGGAGATGGAAGATGAATTGCTGCTGTTTCTATAAACAGCCAATATACCTGTGTAGTTCTCTCCAACAACAATATCGGGTTTGCCATCATTGTCCATATCTGCAATGTCAATGCTCTCGGCGCCACTGAAATAATCGGTGCAGCAATGATGCCTGAAATATGAAAAAGATAACTGGCTGTTCTTACTGGTATTCAGATAAACAAAAAGGTCCCTGGTATTTCGTTTTACGCCAATCATGTCGGGCTTGCCATCCTGGTTGAGGTCAATAATTCCAATAGCTGTTAAATCATCAACAGAAGTGAGTTCGATGCCGTCATCAAAAGTAATATTTCCCGGAGTGGAGCGATTAAGAAATACTTTGGGGCCCCTGCCATACACGCCGGATATAACAAAATCAGGTTTACCATCGCCATTAAAATCAGCCGTTTTGATCTCATGCAGTGCATCGTTGGTAAAAATTGATTTTTGAGCGCCCAGTTTTATTTGTTTGTTAATACTGGCATTTGGATAGATCACCACGTTATTGGTGCCGCTGCTGTTTAAATAAATTACATCCGGCCTGCCGTCTCCGTCAAAATCCATTACCAGGGTTTTATGGGCATAGTTTCCGGTTAATGAATCAAGTCTTTCAAAGAAAGAAACACCGGTAATATTTGCACCCTCCACTGGTGGAAAAGTAACAGTGAACGGTTTTGTGCTGTATGCAGTAAGTTGATAAGTGGTTACGGAAAGTGGCATAAAGCTGGTGCCATGAGGCACCTGCACCTGTAATGTGTTTGTAGTGGCAGCAAGCACATTGGCTTTGACTGCGCCAAAATAAACTGTATTATTAGAAGGAACCGGGCTGAACCTTGCGCCAGTAATCGTAACAGTACTCCCCACAATACCCGATGATGGCGAAAACGATGTAATAACAGGTGGTAGCATGCTGAATCCATCAAAGTAGGTTGTGATGCCAAGATTGGTAACGCCTATTTGACCACTGTTGCCTTCGCCTACAACCGCCGTAAGCAGGGAGTCAGAAACTATCGTAAAAGAAGCTGCGGCTACAGCTCCAAACGTTACGCTGCTAACATTGGAAAAGTTGAGCCCTTTAATGGTAACTATTGTGCCAACCGTCCCTTCTATTGGTGCAATTGACTGGATAACCGGCCTTGGGGTTTGATTCTTAAACAACCTGAATCCATAGGAGTAAAGGCTGCCTGAAACAATTTCGGGCATACCATCGTTGTTCAAATCACCGGTTGCAAGGTAGCCTGCATAGCGGGCGGCCGGGTAATTTACTCTTGGTTTAAAATGTATACTTCCGGGAACGCTGGAGTTTTTATACAACGTAACAGAATCTTCTTCCAGCGCTGAATTATTTCTTGTAAAAGCAATATCGTTAAGTCCGTCACCATCCAGGTCAGTAACATGAGGGTCATAATTATAGACGTTTACATAGGGAAGTTCAAAGTCGTTGCCGGCAACAAATGAGAGTGAATTGCCGGTGCTGGTATTTCTGAATATGGAGAAATAATTGCCCTCCAGTGCAACAGTAATAAGATCCGGTTTTATATCGTTATCAATATCGGCTGTTTTCAGATGATACATTTCATCCGGCAAGTTGTATTGAGCCTGTAATGTAAACAGTATTGTACCGGGTGTGGATGAATTTAAAAACACATACATTTTTCTGGCCTCTATTTCAATCCCTGCAACATCCGGTTTTCCATCGTTGTTAAAATCCCCTTCTGTCAGTAGGCCAAAATAGTGTGTTGTTTGCCATGGGGTTTCCAAAAAAAGATACTGGTTATTACTATGAAAATTTAAAAACGCCTTCCCATCGGCCGTCAGCATGTCCAGCTTCCCATCTCCATCGAAATCATTTACAAGTTTTTGCTGAAACGCTGTATTCTGCGAAAATAACTGGCCAAAAGATATGTTTCCAGAGTCACTTGTATTTTTCAGGATAAACCCAGCACTTACCAGGTCGGGCCGGCCGTCGCCATCCATGTCTTTTATATGCTGCAATGTTGCGGGGAATTGGTAAGTACGCCTGGGTTCAAATGAAAACTGTGTTCCATTTCCATTATTTCTGAAAATAATCAGGCCATCTGTTCCCTTTGCCAGCAAATCCTGTCGCCGATCACCGTCAATATCCGCGATCATCAAACTTTGAATATTCAACAATGTTGTATCCGCAATAGGTATTATCAGGTTACCACTCAGGTCTCCTGTACTGCCATTGAAAGTAATTTTAAACGGAGTGGTGGAAAAATCGTACAAAGAACTTTTTCTCACTGCTATAAAATTAGGACTGGCGCCGGCATCAGGCACGATTACTGAAATAGCAGTATTACTTACGGAGGTAACAACAGCTTTTACGGTACCAAAATAAACACTCAAGTCTGTTGCATTGCTTCCAAAGTCGGTTCCGGATATCACAACTGTGCTACCTATACTCCCAGAAACGGGTGAAAACGACGTGATAGAAGGCACCGTTACCGGAGCTTGTGGTATCATATTCTTTGCAGTGGTAAAATTATAACTGGCGCTGCCCGACGAAGTGTAAGTCGACATGATATCAGGCACTCCATCCCCGCTTATATCGGCACTGCTGATGTTAGTTGGACTTGAACCGTAGCTAAAAACCTTGTATGGTGAAAAACTGATATTACCTGCACTGCTGTTGTTCAACAGAATAGTCAGCCTGCCCGGTTGGCCCCAGTTGGCAAATCCAACATCCGGTCTGCCGTTTCCATCAAAATCATTTATCGTGAATGGGGAGGTATTTACTTGTGTGAGTATATCCACTTTATTGGCAAATGAAATAGTACCCGGCGTGCTGGTGTTTCTGAAAACAGAAATGTAATAACTGCCGGAAGTGGCACTTGCATGATTAACGACGATATCCATTTTTCCGTCTCCATCAACATCAGCGGCCTCTACGTCTGCAGGATTGAGTAAAGTACTAACCGTGCCTGCTGGCGAAAATGAAAGAACGGATATACCTGTAGTGTTGTTCTTGTAGAGAGCAATCGTATTGCTTGTTCCATTGGATACAGCGATATCCGTACGGCCATCACTGTCAAAATCTGCGGTAGCTAAACCTTTTGCATCTGGATTAACTGGAAACATATATCGATCTCCAAATACCGGTATTGAATCCAGAATTGTTTTACTTCGGAAGATGGAAATATTCCTGAGGGAAGAGGCAGACGCCAGGCTGCTTAATACAATAACATCTTCCTTTCCGTCAGTATCCAGGTCTTTGAATGCCGCTTTATACGCCTTGCCCGAATCCAGGAAAGTTGTGTTGGGTGTTTTAAAGAGAATGGTATCGGAGTTAGATGTATTTAGCAATGTGCTGATACGGATAGTTGGAAGAGAGGTACTAAAATTAACACTTTTGACTGCTGCAATATCGGGTTTACCATCACTGTTAAAGTCTGTGGTAGCAGTAAAAATGACCTCATTTACAGACGATATCAATCCGGAGGTGATCCCGCTAAATTGAATATTTCCTCCTGCGGAAGTGTTCTTAAAAACTTGCAGGTTACGGCTGGAGTTGCTGCTAATGGTCAACAAATCATTTTTTCTGTCACCATCCATATCAAAAGGAAGAAATGAATTGGCATTGTTGCCAGCTCTTTGGAACAATGGCGGCGTTGTAGAAAAAGAACTGTTGCTTAAAGGCAGTATTGCACCGGTGTATGTATGTGTAAATGGAAGATTTGATTTTGCAATAAGTCCATTTGACAGTACGGTAATGGATGCGTACCCTGCATTAAGAGGAACGGTAACTATTATACTGTCGCTGGTTGCAGATGTAATCACTGCTTTTGTTGAGCCAAAGAAAACGGCATTGCCGGTGATGTTATTGTCAAAATTTGCACCTGTTATAACGACAACAGTGCCAGGAGGGCCTGATAATGGAGAGAAGAAATGAATCACAGGTGCCGGTCTGGCCAGGATAAAACCACCAAGTGAATCTTTACCGTTGGCTGTTGTTATAACCACCATTCCGGAAGCGCCGTTCCCCAGTACACAGGATACGGTAGTGTCTGAAAGCACCGAAAAAGATGCGGCCGGTATTCCGCCAAAACTAACAGCGGAAGTAGTTGCCAGTTTATTGCCTTTTATTAATACGTTGCCGCCTGCAAATGCATCCGTTGGGGCAAAAGAAAGAATGGCAGGCTCATTAACTTTGTTTATCCTGATACCTATATTATTGCTTGCAGTATCACCGCCCCCCCTGTTTGTAAGGATATCAGGTTTCCCGTCCATATTGAAGTCGGCAACAGCAATGTTAGCGGGCCCCTTTATGGTTGTATATTCTACAGAAGGCTCAAAAGAAATATTGCCGCCCGTAGTTGAATTCCTTAATACTAAAATTGTACTGTCATAACCGCTATTGATATCTCTCCTTGCTATACACATATCGGTCAGTCCGTCTCCGTCCAAATCACCCAGCCCTATATTACTGTATGCAAATAATCGTTGTTGCGGTATAACGACAGGTTCGAACGAAAGACTGCTGCCGGTACTGGTGTTCTTAAAAATAAATATTCCCCGGTTGCTCCAGCAATAAATGACAATATCGTTTTTTCCGTCATTATCAATGTCTGCTATGGCAGCTTTCACTGGCGTAGAAGCGATTTGCAGCATTATAGGCGTTTCAAATGAAAAGTTGCCAGGAGTACTGTTATTGACTGAAATTATAAAAGTACTGTCAAAATAACTTAAAGCCACTACATCAGGCTTTCGGTCTCCATTAAGATCCCCGGTTACAAAATCTTTTGACAGGAAATTCCGATAGAGCGGAGTAATACTCCCGGTTAATAAATTGCTGGTATCTGGATTTAGCTGTTTAATATAACAACTGCTGTCATTCCGGTCTATAAATACAATTTCATTTCTTCCATCCAGGTCCAGGTCGCTGATTTCAGCTACTATGGCTAATGAACGAGCGCTTGGAGGCGCCACTGATCCCAGACTTCTGAAATTGATATTGCCGTTGACAGTTCTGTTAATGTAAACATTTACATATGCCAGGTCAGCATATGCGATATCAGGCAATCCATCACCATTTAAGTCACCTGTGCTGATCCTTTTTGCATCAATTCCGATTCTTTTGTCCATGATTCGGGAAAAAGCAATGTTGTTGCCAGTTGACTCATTTTTAAATATATACCCTGCAATGAAATCATTATCGCCATCGCCGTCAATGTCAAATACACTGATGCCATCAGACCAATATGTATTCTGAAACCCCGCCAACGGTGCAAATGATTTTTTTTTGAACCCTCCCCCACCACCGGCAAAAGTTACCCGGAAAGGGAATGCAGATTTTGCAATCAGGCCGTTTGTACTGACGGTAATAGGCTCATAAGTAGCTCCATAAGGTACAGTAACGGTTATGGAACCGGGAGAGGCTGCCGTAACGTTGGCCCGGACAGCTCCGAAATAAACAATATTCGACAGGCTGTTGGAGCTGAAATTATTACCACTGATAGTAACAGTTGTTCCCGTTTCTCCGTATAATGGGGTAAATGAATTTATCTGTGGTACTTGTGCTGTACAAAATTTTACTGCAAAGCCGAGGTTAAAGAAAAGCAGGAATAAATATTTCATCCGGTTAAGAGTTTGTAATTAAAAATACGAACTTTTGATAATGTCTATTCATGTGCTGTTTTCATTTTTTCAAACTACTGTTATTTAACCAACTGCAGGTATCTGCCTAAGTCATTTTCTGTTCAGCATGATTGATCGATAAACTGTAAATTTGCCACCGCTATAAAGGTTGCTTTAAAAGCATCAGGCTGGTATGCCGGCATCAATAGGTTGGTATATTGCTCTAATGCCTAGTAAAAAAAGGAATTATGTTAGACAAATTAGATGCAATAAAAGGAAAATTCGAAAACCTGGGCGTGTCATTGACCAACCCGGAGATCGTGGCAGACAATAAAAAATTTGCCGCTATCAGTAAAGAATACCGCAGTCTTGAAAAAATTGTACAGGCGAGGGATGCCTATGTGAAATTGCTGGAAGATATAGAGTTTAATAAAGAGGTGCTGGGCAGCGATGATGCCGAAATGAGGGAAATGGCCAAGCTGGAACTGCCAGGGCTGGAAGCAAAGAAAGAAGAGTTGGAAAAGCACCTCCGTAATTTGCTGATACCAAAAGATCCATTTGATGAAAAGAATGCCATCCTCGGAATAAGGGCCGGCACGGGTGGTGATGAGGCATCGCTGTTTGCAGGCAACCTGCTCCGGATGTATATTAAATATTGCGAAAAGAAAGGCTGGAAAACCGCCCTGCTGAGCGAAAGTGAAGGAACCGTAGGCGGCTATAAGGAAGTGCAGCTGGAAGTGCAGGGTGACGATGTGTATGGCTTATTGAAATTTGAAAGTGGTGTTCACCGGGTACAGCGTGTACCGGATACCGAATCCAGCGGCCGGGTACATACCAGTGCTGCCACGGTAGCAGTAATGCCGGAAGCAGAAGAAGTGGATTTTGAATTGAAAGAAAGCGATGTAAAAATGGAAACCGCCCGGAGTGGTGGTGCCGGCGGACAAAATGTGAACAAGGTAGAAACCAAGGTTTTTTTAACACATAAACCAACCGGCCTGGTGGTGGTTTGCCAAACCGAACGAAGCCAGCTGGGCAATAAATTAAAAGCGATGGAAATGCTGCGTACCAAACTATATGATGAGGAAGTGCGCAAGGCAGAAGAGGAGATCAGTAAAAGAAGAAAAAGCCTGGTTAGCACCGGCGACCGGAGCGCTAAGATCAGAACATACAACTATCCGCAGGGCCGGGTTACCGATCACCGCATTGGATTAACTGTATATAATTTAGATGAAGTGCTCAATGGTGGCGTACAGGAATTTATTGAAGCCCTGCAATTTGCAGAAAACGCAGAAAAGCTGGCAACACAGAATTAGCGTATTACCCAAGGGCTTTTGCCACGCCTGCCCGTCCGTTCAGGCGGGAATAACACGATGCACATGAATACAATGGCTCAGAGTAGTGTCAGTTTTTCTCCACCAAAAACAAATACACTTCTTTTGGGCCATGCACGCCCGTTACCAAAGTTTTTTCTATATCGGCTGTACGGCTGGGGCCGCTGGCAAAGCTGATAAAAGAAGGAAGCTGTCCCTGGTATTTTTCTTTTAATTTTTGCAACGCATCCTTTACATCATACAGCAGTTGATTCGTGTAGGCGATGCAGATATGAACAGGAGCATATACACTTACGGTGCGCCCACTTTGTTGTGCAGCACTTAATACAATGGTTCCGTTTCTGGCAACCAGGTATTCACAGCCTGTTACAGCGGCATCGCAGCTTTCCAGGGCAATGGTATTGCTGAAAGCGTCATTCCATTGATCTTCATTGCAGTAAATTTTTGTCCAGTCTTTGGCTGCAATAAGCTGTTGTACCTGCAGGAGCATTTCTTTTTCGTTCATACAAAAAACAAACCTGCCCTGCAGTTTGGTAAAGGCTTCTGCAAATACCACTTCCAGTTCATCAGCCGGCGGGTGAAAAACGTTTTCATCGTTCTCCGCTGCCGCAAAAGGTAAAGGCACTGGTGTAGCCAGTGCCTTTTTAATTTTATTCAGAATATTTTCTCTTGTGCTTGACAAATTAACTTGACATAAATGCCGCAGATTCGCAGATGGATTCATCGGCGAATCTGCGGCAAAATTTTTTAAAATTTTTGTTCAGGTATAGAAGTGTCATCCGGCACATCCAGCGCTTTTTTCTCTTCAAAAGGTCTTTTGCCGATCAGCGCTTCCACATCGCTTTTGAACAATACTTCTTTCTTCAGTAACTCTTTTGCCAGTAACTCCACATCCCCTTTCTTTTCCGTTAACAACTCTTTGGTTCTGATATAGGCCTTATCTATCAATTTTCTTACTTCCTCATCGATCATCTTGCCTGTTTCTTCACTAAATGGCTTTACAAAAGTATTTTCCTGCGTAGGATCATAATAGCTCACGTTACCCACTTTATCATTCATGCCATACACCGTGATCATGCTGTAAGCGATCCTGGATATTTGTTGCAGGTCATTGCTTGCACCAGTGCTTATCTTACCAAAGAAAATATCTTCACTTGCCCTGCCACCCAGCGTCATACATATTTGGTCCATCAGCTGGTCGGTGTTATACAGATATTGTTCTTTGGGCGTGTATTGTGCATATCCCAACGCGGCCGAGCCCCTTGGTACCACGGTTACTTTTAATAACGGGTAGGCATGTTCTAAATACCAGCCGCAGATAGCGTGACCTGCTTCATGGTAAGCAATGATCTCTTTTTCTTCCGGCGAAATGATCTTGTTCTTCTTTTCCAATCCACCGATCACCCTGTCAATCGCATCCTGGAAATCGCTCATATCCACGGCGTCTTTATTTTTACGGGCAGCGATCAATGCAGCCTCATTACACACGTTGGCAATATCAGCACCTGCAAAGCCGGGCGTTTGTTCAGCCAGTTTATGTATGTCAAGTGTACTCGATATTTTAATAGGACCAAGATGCACTTTAAAAATAGCTTCTCTTCCCACAAGATCAGGTTTGTCAATGGTGATCTGCCTGTCGAAACGGCCCGGGCGCAACAATGCGGTATCCAATACATCGGGCCTGTTGGTTGCAGCTAAAATGATGATACCAAGGTCAGTACCAAAGCCATCCATTTCCACCAGCAACTGGTTCAGGGTATTTTCCCTTTCATCATTGCTCATCATCACATTCTTCCCTCTTGCCCTGCCGATGGCATCTATCTCATCGATAAAAATGATACAAGGTGCTTTTTCCCTTGCTTGTTTAAATAAGTCTCTTACACGGCTGGCACCCACACCTACAAACATCTCTACAAAATCACTGCCGCTCAAACTAAAAAAGGGTACTTGTGCTTCACCTGCCACCGCTTTTGCCAACAGCGTTTTACCTGTGCCGGGAGGCCCGATCAGTAAAGCACCCTTGGGTATTTTACCTCCGAGGGCCGTATATTTTTTGGGATTTTTTAAGAAATCAACGATCTCCATTACTTCCACTTTGGCTTCATCGAGGCCGGCCACATCGCCAAAATTGATGTTTACTTTGGATGCTTTATCAAATAAAGTGGCTTTTGACTTGCCAATATTAAAAATGCCACCTGGTCCGCCACCGGAACCTCCTGGTCCTCCTACCTTACGCATCATCATAATGAACAGCAAACCGATCAAAAGGATAGGAAGCAGCGTTGTTACCAGTTGTGCCAGCACTTCCCCTTCTTCTTTAGGAAAATCGGGTACCACTCTTACTCCCGGATGCTCTTTGTAAAAATTATTGGCATTCATCAGCTCGGTGATGGTCTTGTCTTTGGATATGCCAAATGCTACCTGCGGCGCTGCTGTTTTTAAAAGGGCATCAAACTGGGCTGGGTCTTTTAGTTCGAGCAGGGTTTTGTAGTAATCAGGATTGTTCTTGATAGAATCTTTATATAGATGAACCCTTACAATGCTTTTGTTGATGACGGTCTCCGTTTTTTCCACATGGCCCTTGAGCACCATTTCGTAAAAAGCTGTTTCGGAAGTGTCTTTTCCTGCTCCGCTTACACCTCTCACCAGGTTCCAGCCAATAAGTGCAGCAAACGCAATTGCATATATCCAGTAGATATTAAACCGTGGCTTCTTTTTTTGACTGTCGTCTCCCGGCGTTGGTATATTATTAGGGCTTGGCTTCCTGTTCGTTTCCGTTTTGTTTTCTTCAGACATAAAATACGTTCTTACAAATGTGTGTTTAGTTGTTTGTTAAGGTATATAACAAATTTTTTGATCAATCGTTGTGTTCCATCATGGGGGCATCGCTCCACATTTCTTCCAGTTGATAAAATTTCCTTTGTTCTGCCATCATTACATGCACTACAATATTTACATAATCTATCAGCACCCACTGCAGGCCCTGTCTTCCTTCGTGATGATAAGGCTTTTCATCACAATGTGTTTTTACTTCATCATCCACATGGTCTGCGATGGCTTTTAGCTGAGTGGTGTTACTCACTTCGCAGATCACAAAAAAATCTGCCACAGCCTCTGGTATTTTTCTGAGATCTAGGCTGACGATGTGTTCACCTTTTTTTTCCTGGATGGCGTTAACGATGGCTTTAAAGAGTTTACTGTTCCTGGTGAGCCGTGATGCCGTATTTTTTTTGCGGCTGGATAAGACTGTAAGATTGTTCAAATGCTTTTGTTTTCTGTTAAGATGATATTTGCTTTTACTGCCCGGTCTTCTTTTTTTTGTGCCGGGTAGCTTGTAGCTTGCAACAGGTTTCAAAAATACAATTTCTTTACCAACAATAAGCCTCAGGGGCAATTCAGGTAAGGTGAAAATGGGAAACTTGCTTATATGCCTTCAGCCGGTTACAATTTTATTATACTCGACAGCGTGGACAGCACCAACAACTATGCCATGGCAAGGGCCCATGCGGCATTGGCAACACACGGAGATGCTGTTTTTGCATATCAGCAAACCGGTGGCAAGGGCCAAAGGGGCAAAACCTGGCTCACAGGTAACGGAGAAAACATTGCCATTAGTATTACCATCGAGCCAAATCAGTTACAAGTGGCAGAACAATTCCGTTTATCGGTGGCGGTGGCACTGGGTTGTCACGATTTCTTCAGTAGCTATGCCGGCGGGGATACTTTTATAAAATGGCCTAATGATATTTATTGGCGTGACAGAAAGGCAGGGGGTGTGCTCATCGAGAATGTGATAGGAAAACACAAACTGGGCAAAAACAATGAAACAACCTGGAAATATGCCATCATCGGAATTGGAATCAATATCAACCAGGCCACTTTTGATGCAGGGTTAAAAAATGTGGTGTCATTAAAACAGATCACAGGAAAGCAATTTGAAGTGGCAGACCTGGCGAAAGAACTGCACCAAAAGGTTTTAAAAAGAACCGATGAGCTACTAGTAACAGGATTTGACAAATTACTGGCAGAATACAATGGCTTGTTGTTTAAAAAAGACTGTGCAGTAAAGTTAAAAAAAGGAAATATTGAGTTTGACACCGTGATAAAATCTGTAACGGAAACAGGCCGGTTATTTACGGTTGACCGGGTGGATAATTTTTTTGATTTCGGAGAAGTGGAATGGGTTATTGGAAGTCAATAGGCAATGGGGAAAAGGAAAAGTGGGCAACAAGGCTGCTGGAAACAGGCCGGTGCTCACGCAACAAAAGTGAAAACATACCGAAGTTTAGTTGTGAAGAAAGTTTAGAAGTTAAGTGTAACATCATCTCAACTAAACCCCTCAACCTCTAAACTGCCGAAGCCTCTTTTTAGGGTGCCAGCCTCTCAATTTTCCAATGGCCGGTTGACTGCAAGGTATATTGCAACCGGTCGTGCAGCCTGCTGGGTCTGCCTTGCCAAAACTCTATTAATTGGGGCCTGAGCCGGTAACCACCCCAATGTGGGGGCCTCACTATCGGCGTGTGGCTGAATTTTTCGTTAACGGCCTGTACATTTTTTTCAATGATCTCCCTGTTTTCAATTACCTGGCTTTGGGGAGATGCCCAGGCGCCCACCTGGCTGCCCAACGGCCTTGAAAAAAAGTATTCATCACTTTCTGCTGCACCTACTTTTTCAATGCTGCCTTCAATGCGTATTTGTCTTTCGAGTTCTTTCCAGAAAAACACCATACAGGCAGCAGGATTATCGTGCAGTGTTTTCCCCTTATTACTTTCGTAATTGGTGAAAAAAACAAAACCGTTTGCATCAAATCCTTTTAACAGCACGATCCTTGCAGAAGGTTTGCCGTGTTTGGTGGCCGTAGCTAATGTAAAAGCATTTACTTCATCAATTTTACTGGCTAACGCATCATTCCACCAATGGGTAAATTGCGTTATGGCATCTCCGGATGCATCTGTTTCAGTAAAACTTGTAAGCATGTAATCTTTCCTGATAGCTGCTATTGAACTCATATCCGCTTATTTGTGTGCAAAGTTGATGTAATTGAAAGGAAGTAACAATTCACATTCACTGATTTTTATCAGTCGCCGGTAATAGGAGGGAATTTCAGCTGTTCTATTTCTTCTTCAGCATTGGCCAGCATGCTTTCCAGCTCTGCAATGCGGCTAACCTGCTGCTGCTGTATCATGTTTTGTGTTTTTAATTCCTGCAGCCTTTCTGAAAGATCGTCCAGCTGAACCTGCAGCAGGCTGTATTTGCTTTTTATTTCTTCCAGCTGGTACCCGGTACTAACACCAAGGGATACCTGCTTTTCAAGATCAGCCTCTCTTTCTGCTGCTGCCTCAGCCTTTTGCATCAGTTCGTTCACATAACTGCGTACATATTTTAATTCCTGGGCCTGCAGGTCGTAATAGCTTTTTAATTCAGCCCCGGCTGCGGCTTTTTCTTCCAGTTCTTTTTGCTCCATGTTTTTGGAAAGCACTGCCAGCTGGTATTCCTGCACAATTCCCTTGAGTGTGGCATTTTCTGCCTGCAGTTTTTCAGTGTCTGTATGGATGTTGTCGTTCATGTGTACGGTACAAATGTAGCGAACCGTATGGTATTATATAGAGCCGCCGGATACCAGCACCGATTCCACGATCAGCTCTTTAGGTGCATTGTCACCCGCAATGTTTTCCATCATGGTGGTAAATGCCAGTTTACCCAATTTATACCCGCTGGTTTCCACGTAGGTAATATCAGGGTGATACAGTTTTGGAATAAATCCATTACTGATGGTTATCACAGCAATATCATCCGGTACTTTTAGTCCGGCTTCCAGCACCGCTTTCATAGCACCGGTTAAAATTTCATCACTCATGCAAAACAAACTATCCGGTTGTTGTTTGAGTGCTTCGGCAGTAACCTGTTTTGCTTCTTCCGGGTTGTTGGCATGGTGCACCATTACCTGCACTTTGTTCCCGGTAATTTCAAGAAAGGCTTTTTCTCTTTTTTTAGTGATGGAGAGTCCGGGATTGCCAAACAGCGCCAGCAGTTTTTTCTTTTTCTTTTCTACAATGGTGCTGGCAGCTATGATGGCAGAGCCGGCATCTGCCATACATACTTTTATTTCATCAGTATCCTCTGGCACTTTGTCAAAAAATATAACCGGCACACCGGTGTTCTTCAATTTTTTATAGAGATCAATATTGGTGGAGCCGGACGTTAAGCAGGTGAACACACCTGCCACCCTGTTTTGCCTGCACAATTTTACGCTGTCCATTTCTGACCTGCTGTCGTCCCCTGATTGTAATATCAGTAAGGTGTACCCGCTTTTTCTGCATTCTTCCTCCACTGCCGAAATAAAGGAATCGTAAAAAAAATTTGATACAGATGGCACAATGAGCCCGAAAAGATTATTCTTGCTCGTACGCAGGTGAATGGCATTGGTGTTAGGTTCGTAGTCAAGTGCATCCGCCAGTTCCCTTACCCTTAGTTTGGTCTTATCTGAAATATCAGGGTGGTCTTTTAATGCCCTGGACACAGTAGAAATACTGATACCCAGCATTTCGGAGAGCTTTTTAAGTGTGGCGTTGTTCATCTTGCAAATAAAGGTGAAAAAATCTTTTTAACAGCAAAGCGTTTCGCAATCAATATCGCAAACGTTTGTGGTAAAAACAAACCTTTGCAATTGGTTGTTCGGGAAAATCCTTGTGGTTATTTATAAAATTGTTATACTTTTATATTGTAATTGCTGCCAATGAATATCCCCCAAGGTACTCTTTTGCAGTACATTATATTCTTCTATTACCAAAACATAAAACTTACCGATTATGCATCTTGCTACGATGAAAAGATGTGCTATGCTCCTGATAGCCGTCTTTGGGTTTACAGCTTTATCGCTTGCCCAAACAGTTACCGGAAAAGTAACTGACAAAAAAGGGGAACCACTTCCCGGCGTAACAGTAACCATCAAGGGAACTAAAAACGCTACTTCCTCAAACAATGCCGGTGTTTACACACTCAACAATGTTGGTGCTGATGCTGTGCTGGTTTTTACTGGTGCAGGCATTGCAAAGCAGGAAATTCCTGTTGGTGGCCAGGCCGCTGTTAATGCTGAACTGGAAACAACTGTTGGCAACCTGAATGAGGTTGTGGTAGTTGGCTACGGTACAGCTAAACGTAAAGACCTTACGGGATCTGTTGGTTCGGTAAAGGCAAAAGATTTTAACCAGGGTGCCCTGGCCTCTCCCGACCAGTTGATACAGGGTAAGGTAGCCGGTGTACAGATCACTAATAACAGTGGTGCTCCCGGCGGTGAGGTAACCGTTAGGATCCGTGGTAACAGTTCTATCCGGACTGGCAACCAGCCATTGGTGGTAGTTGATGGTGTTCCTTTAGATGGCCGTACATCAAGACCAGGTTTAGGTGGCCTTAGCGGTGGCTTGGGAGATTTGCCTAACTCTAACCCATTAGCGTTTATCAACTCAGCTGATATCGCTTCTATCGACATTCTTAAAGACGCTTCTTCCGCTGCCAGTTATGGTTCAAGAGGTGCTAATGGTGTGATATTAGTAACTACAAAAAGGGGGCAAGGGGGTATTCCAAAAGTTGATTTTTCAATGCAGGCAGGCGTTGGTAAAATTTTAAAGAAACTGGAAGTGCTTGATGCCAATACCTACAGGAAGGGGTTGCAGGAATACAATGCAACTGGTAATGATTTTGGATCCAATACAGATGCACTGGATGCAGTTTTGAGAACTGCCAAATATACAAACTACAATGCCTCCGTTAGCGGTGGCAATGAAAACGGTAAGTACAGGTTGTCGCTGGGTTACTCAGACAACCAGGGTATTGTTCGCAAAACAGGATTAAAAAAATATACCGCTAGTTTTAACGGCGGATTTAAATTTCTTGAAAGCAAAAGACTGGGTGTTGACTTCAACCTCATCACTTCTCATGTGCTGGAGCAAGGTTCCCCGATCTCTAATAACTCTGGCTTTGAAGGAAGTTTGATCGGCCAGGCTTTACAGTGGAATCCAACCAAGCCATTAAAAAATGCTGATGGATCCTTTAACCTGAAAGAAGTTGGTTTTACACAGGGTAACTATAATCCATTGGCACTTCAGAGTGCATATGATGATAATTCAAAATCGATCAATGTATTGGCCAACTTGCAGCCTTACTTTAAGATAACCAATGATCTGGAATATCGTATGTTATTGGGCCTTAACTATTCTTCTTCTAACAGGAGGGCACAGGTTGCAAGATGGATGAACCTGCAGGATATTGAAAACAGGGGCTTTGCTTTTTATGGTACAGGCGAACTGACTACACAACAGGTAACCCATACACTGAACTACAACAAACAAATAAGTAAAAATGTAACTTTCGGTGCAACCGTAGGTTTTGAATACCAGAAAATAACCAATAAAGGTGTTAGCATAAGAGGCCAGGATTTCCCATCTGATGCCATTTCTTATACCAACTACCTGCAGGCCACTTCACAAAGCTCAAGGAATATCAGTTCATTTGAAGATCCTTCCGTTGAATTGCAGTCTCTTTTTGGCCGTGCTACGGTATCTTTTATGGATAAATACAATTTCCAGGCAATTGTTAGGCGTGATGGTTCAAGCAAGTTTGGTTCAAATAATAAATATGCCAACTTCCCCGCCTTTGGTTTTGGATGGAATATTACCAATGAAGATTTCCTGAAGGGTAGTACAAGTATTAATAATTTGAAACTCAGGTTAAACTGGGGTCAAACTGGTAACCAGGAATTCCCAGCTGGATCTGCTATTGACAGGTTCTCTTACACTGGCCCTGGAGCAGTTAGCCAGGAAAATGTTGGTAACCCTGATTTGAAATGGGAAACTACCACCACTACAGGTATTGGTTTAGACTTTGGATTGTTTAATAACAGGCTTTCTGGTTCAATAGACTACTTCAATAAAAAAACAAAAGACCTGTTGTTCCAGTTCGAAGTAATCCGCCCGGGTCCTCCAGCACGTTACTGGGATAATTTACCAGGTGAAGTAACCAACTCTGGCTTTGAGGTTACCTTAAATTACAGCGTATTAAATAAAGATGACCTGAAAATTGATGTGGGAGTAAACGCATCATTTCTTAAGAACAACCTGAGTGGTTACAATGGACCAACGATCCGTACTGGTGAAATCAACGGACAAGGTTTAACCGGCGCAAGATCTCAGTTGTTTGCTAACGGACATCCGCTGTCTACTTTCTACGTAGGACGTTTTCTTGGAATTGATAAAACAACCGGCGGAGCCCTTTTTGAAGGCGGTGATGCAAATGCAAACCGTTTCTTTGTTGAAAGTGCCAATCCAACAACATTGTTAGGCGGTAATATTTCTGTACAGTACAAAAAGATCAGCCTGTCCACAAATTTCAATGCTAACCTCGGACATTATGTTTATAACAACACTGTACAGGCAGCACTTACCATTAACAATATTGCCAATAACAGGAACGTAGCTAAAGCGGCATACGAATATGCTATTGCGAACAACGAAGCGGCTGGAAATTCAGTTCCCGTTTCAGACAGGTATCTTGAAAAAGGAAATTTCCTGAAGCTGACCAACGCTACATTAAATTATAACGTAGGTAATATTGGCAAATTGTTCCGTGGTGTTAATATCAGCCTTACTGGCCAAAACCTTTTTGTTATTACCAACTACACTGGTTTTGATCCGGAAGTTAACACTCCAAAAACAGTTGATGGTGTTCCTTCATTCGGTATCGAATACACGCCTTATCCAACTGCCAGGACATTTATCTTAGGTCTTAATTTTTCACTTTAATCATTAAAGTTTAAAAACAAAAAAATACGAATATGAAATACATAAAAATAATACTCCTTAGCGCTTCAATTGCCACCGCCGGCAGTTGTACAAAGCTTGAGGAAAAAGTGAGGGGAACGGTACCGTTTGAAGATTTTCAGGCCGCTGCCGATGTTCCCGGTCTTTTGAAAGGATGCTATAATTCATTCAGGGGCCCATTCCAGGACCAAACAGGTGTGTACAGCCTGCAGGATATGTCAACTGATCAGTGTCTTGGACCCACAAGGGGTGGTGACTGGGATGATAATGGTGTTTGGCGTGTATTGCACCAGCATGCGTGGGATGCGGAAAACCAGCGTATACTGGATAACTTCAACAACCTTTCCACGATTGTATTTAATACAACCAATATCCAGCAGTTCAATCCAACTCCTGCGGTAAAAGCAGAAGCTTTGATGATGAGAGCTTACGCTATGTTTTATTTACTTGATCTATACAACCAGGTGCCTTTCAGGGAGCCAGGCGAAAACCTGCTGAACCCTGCAACAGTTTTAAGTGCCACCGCTGCTGTTGATAAGATCATTGAGGACTTGAACACAGCTATGCCGGACCTGACAGACGGTCCCGCTACCAAAGCAAACAAATGGGCAGCAAAAGCATTGTTGATGAAATGTTACATCAACAAGGGCACTTATTCAAATCGTGCCAATCCAACTTTTCCAGCGGCAGATATGGACAAGGTAATTGCACTGGGTGATGAAATCGTTGCCAGCGGCAGATTTAGTCTTGATAATGTTTACTGGACAGCTTTTGCACCAGAAAATACGCAGGTTTCCGGCGAGTTGATCTTTGCAAACGAAAACAATAATTCAGAAGCCGGTAACGTACGTTGGACATGGCATGCAAGTACCCACTATAACCAACGCCCTAGTGGATGGAACGGATTTGCAACTTTGGCAAGTTTTTACCAGACTTTTGAAGCTACAGATCAAAGAAGAGGTGATTCTGCCCGTACTCCGGATGGTAATGCAGTTGGTTATGTTACCGACAGAACAGGTTTACGTGTAGGTTTGCTAAGAGGCCAGCAGTTTGGCCCCGGCGGTGTTGCACTGCAGGACAGAGGTGGTAATCCATTGGTATTTACTGATGAGATCAGCAACATTGTAACCGGCCAGGTTGAAACACCAGGTATCCGAATTGTAAAGTACATTCCTGATATGAAGCCAGATTATTCTGATGATGAAGGAAATGCAGACAATGACTATGTACTCTTACGCTATAGCGACGTATTGTTAATGTGGGCAGAAGCTAAATTCAGGAAAGGCGACAATGCCACCGCATTGGCCGCTGTAAACAGCATCCGCACAAAGCGTGGTGCAACTGCACTGGCTGCTGTTTCTGAAGACGTTTTGCTGGCTGAAAGAGGCAGGGAGCTATATTGGGAAAGCTGGAGAAGAAATGATCTGATCCGCTTTAAAAAATTCCTGGTTCCTTTTGGACCTACTAAACCAGGAACAGATGATGAAAAGTATCTGTTGTTCCCTATCCCAACAAATGCTTTGGCTGTAAATCCTAACCTGACTCAAAATCCTGGATACTAATATTTAGTCAGTCATATTATTATACATTAAAAGGCCATTTATAATGGCCTTTTAATTTTTGTAAAATTCAACTAAAAAATTACCGGATCGAAATTTATTCCGTACAGACTTCTTAATTTTCGCCGATGAAGTATTCTTGCTTTCTGCTTGCTGTGATCACTTTTTTCTTTTCCTGTAAAGAAGATACAGTAAAGCCATTGTTTGAACTGCAGGAAAAAACGGGTATCAACTTTATTAATAAAGTAGTTGACCAAAAACTGGAAAATAGTTTTTTCTACCGCAATTATTATAATGGAGGAGGTGTGGCGCTTGGCGATATCAACAATGATGGCCTTTGCGATGTGTTGCTTACCTCCAATATGGATGAAAATAAGTTGTACCTCAATAAAGGTGGTTTTGTATTTGAAGATATTTCTGCAAAGAGCGGCATGAAACAGGACAGTATGTGGAGTGCAGGAGCTGTATTGGCTGATATCAATGCCGATGGCTGGCTTGATATGTATGTGTGCAATGCCGGACATATGAAAAATGGCAACCGCCGCAATAAACTTTATATTAATAACCGCAACCTCACTTTTACTGAGTCAGCAGCTGTATTTGGCCTTGATATAAAAGCCTATACAACCCATGTTTCTTTTTTCGACTACGATCTTGATGGTGATCTCGATTGCTTTATGATCAATAACAGTCCCATGCCGATCAATAATCTTGGGTATGAAAACAGGCGTGATATACCGGATGCAGAATGGCCCGTGGCTGATATACTGAAAGGCGGTGGCGACCATTTGTTTAAGAACGACAACGGCGTATTTAAGGAAGTTACGCTGGCCGCAGGTATACATGGCAGCCTCATAAGTTTTGGGCTGGGTGTATCCGTTAGTGACGTTAATAACGATGGCTGGCCCGATGTGTTTGTAGCCAATGATTCTTATGAACGGGATTACATGTACATCAATCAAAAAGACGGCACCTTTAAAGATGAGGCAGAGCGCTGTTTTGAGCAGATGAGTTTTTCTTCAATGGGAGCCGATATTGCCGATATTAATAACGATGGGTACAATGATATATTTACTACTGATATGTTGCCCGCAGATGATTACCGTCTCAAAACACTGGGGGCTTTTGATAATATTGACCTTTACAACAAGCGGATACAGGTAGGGCTGTACAGGCAGTTTATGAAGAATTGCCTTTTTGTAAACAATCAAAACGGGGAGTTTACAGAAACAGCTAATTTCAGCGGCGTATCTGCTACCGACTGGAGCTGGGGCGCCTTGTTTTTTGATGCTGATAACGACGGGTTGAATGACATCTATGTCTGTAATGGCATCAACCACGATGTTACCAATCTTGACTTCATGGATTTTTTTGCTAACGACGTTATCCAGGATATGGCAATGTCTGGCCACAAAGCCGGGGTCGATTCTGTATTGATGCACATACCCATCACTCCGGTTGTAAATAAAGCATTCAGGAATAACGGCAACCTTTCATTTACAGATGCAGGGGAATCATGGGGATTTACCCAGCCCAGCTTTTCTAACGGGGCCGCCTATGCGGATTTAGATTTGGATGGGGACCTGGATCTGGTGGTTAATAATGAGAACCAGCCGTCATTTGTGTACAAGAACAATTCGAGGGAGCAGAATGGCAATAATTATATTGGTGTATTGCTGAAGGGAAAGGACAAGAACACCTATGGTATCGGATCCAGGATATTGCTGTACAGGGGAGGAGAGATATTGAGCAGGGAGGTGATTCCGAGCCGTGGTTTCCAGAGCAGTGTTGAGTATAAGCAAGTGATC